>JAEEGK010000212.1_pt1 | contig 144655 bp, 96 predicted proteins | sample 8958771 | NCBI WGS metagenome assembly JAEEGK01 (sample SAMN16246547, study PRJNA631951) | gut metagenome | biome: gut microbiome; feature: rumen; material: SC-attached | host: Bos | place: Iran: Karaj | collected 2018-10 | reverse complement strand
CGCTCATGGCCGTCCTCTTTGGAATCAAGGCCACGGACAGGGTCAAGAGTTTCCTGTTCAGATTCATCGCCGTGCCTGCCAAGTGGGTCAGAACGGCAAGGCAGTACAAACTCAACATCTACTCCAACAAGCCATACAAACTTATTTGGGAACACGGATAGGCTAACTTTCCTTCGCTGATGCTTTGGTCTAAGCCTCTCGACCTTACGGGGTAATGGGGTACTGGCTCATGGTCGGTCGGATTACACGCTTGTATGGCTAAAAACAGACAGACATGTCTCAAATGGCGGCAAATTAGACCTTTGAAAATTATCTGCGGATTTTAGGTAGAGATGTACTACGTCCACTTTTTTTCGTTATTCAGATATTGTTATATATCATCACAACCCCTTTACGACTACTAAACGCACTGCTATATAACATTTTGATTTATGGACTACTGGAACTATACGACCTGTCATTAGAGGTTTTCATACCTAATAACTATGACGAAGGTTGGGGAAGTTTCTGGAAATGGATTGTTTGGTTCCCCATTAGAATCATTAAATATCCTTTGTTCCATGGAAGTCTTGTGATCATTGAGGGATGTATCTGGACCATTATCGACATCTTTATACCGACCATCACGATGTATCATGGTACTAATCTGAATGCAGCAAAATCTATCCTAGGTAGTTCGAACCGCAACAAAAGCTTATGGAATAATTGGTTGGCAGGCACATTTAAAGCAAGTAACAGCGCAAACGGATGGGGTGGTCTTGGAGTGTATTTCACACCAGCACGCTGGGTGGCCAGCAATTATTCTGTTCGTGCGGGTGGTACGCCTGTATTCATCACATGTAGGGTTTCATTAGGAAAGATACTCAATTATGCCTTGGCGCCAATCTATGTGGAAGCCAACGTAGGCGGCAGGGGACAGCATTCGGTTCTTAATACGTATGCTGAAAAGAATAATTATACTACTGCAGAATGGTGGAACGGAAGTTATTGGGAATACTGTATGTTTGACTGGCAGAATCGCTACAACCATCCATGGCGTATCAGACCTGTCTATGTGTTTAATCTAGAAACTGGACTACCACAACATATTGACGGAGGATTTCGCCACTGGTTCTTCTCAGAGGCCATCATCGATGATATTCTAAAAAGTAAGTGGTTTACCGCCATAGTAGCATTCTCCATATTCTTATTTTTCTTCTTATTCTTCATGCTATACGATTCAATTAGCCGTCTTAATTTAAGTGATATAACACCGAAATGGGCAAAACCAAATAAGGAATATGTAGTTGAAAAGCCTCAGACAGTGGATTACTTCGTTGAGGAGCCAGTTACGGCAGAGGAACCAAAATCCCCAGAACCAGTAAAGGAAACGCCAAAGCCTGTTTATAATCCTCCTGCTAAGAGTTATTCAAACTCGGGCTCATATTCCTCCTCTAAGAAAAGTAAAAGCAATCGTCAAAGGAGTACCTACAAGAGTTCTCCTCCCCCCAACAATCGGCCCAAGAGTAAGTATGGCTTCCGATTGGAAAAGGTAGATAGGATTCCTACGAAAGATAATCCTTCGAATAAAAAGAATGGCTTCCATCTGGAAAAAGTGGACAGAATACCTACAAAGGATAATCCATCAAATAAGAATTATGATGACGTATATTACTATTAAACCCCATAGCCTCGAGCTGTCTCGAGGCTACGGGGTTCATTCTTCATTTCTATCACAATCGTATTTTTCTAAGTAGAGGAAGTCGTATTCGGCGGTGGCGATGCGGGCGTAGTAGGCCTGCTCGGGGTGGCCGAGGTGGCGCCAGAGGGTGTCGATACGACGGCCGAGGATGGTGGCGTCTTCTTCGGAGATGACGTCGGAGAGGGTGACGACATCGGTATTGAAGTGGACGAGGATCCAGTCGTCGTAGTCTTTATGGCAGATGGCTCGGAGGCCCAGATACCATACTTTCATGGCCCAGAGGAAATGGCCGGTCTCGGCACAGAGATCACCCAGGCGCTGTGCCTTCTGTCGCTTGCGGCGACAGCTCTCTGCACAACGGATGGGGTGGATTTCACGGTTCACCATCTGGCGGAGCAGACGGGCTTCAAGATGGGTAACCACACCAGTGGGTGTGCTGCTGCACACCCTGTATGGAATACGTTTTCTGTTCATTGTTGTCTAGAAGAACGCCGTCAGGCGGTGAAGCCCGTCACGACGTGGCGACGGGGCTTCAGCCCAATGGCTTTAGGATTGAACTTACAGAAGGCTTTCTCCACATCCTCTGCCTCGATGTGCTGCAGATCGAGGGAGCCGACGGTAAAGATGCGATCGGCCATAGCGGGGATGATGCCATTGCGCACGAACTGCTCGATCCAGCGGGCATTGCCGAAGTTGGGCATCTTCTGGCTGAGCGTGAGGTTGATAGCACGCTGCATCTCGGCATCGGCCTCGGGGGTGAGGATGTACTCATCGCGCTCCAGCAGTCGGCGTGCGATCTGCATGAGCTGATCGGCTGAATAATCCTGGAACTGATAGCGGAAGGGGAATCGGCCCGAGAGGCCGGGGTTGCTGGCGAGCATGGCTTCCATCTCGCGCTCGTAGCCTGCAAAGACAATGAGCATGTCGGGATTGGGCTGGGTGAGCACGGTGAGGAGCGAATCGAGCACGCGCCGGCCGAAGTCCTTCTTATCGTCGGCACAGGTGACGAGGGTGTAAGCCTCATCGATGAAGAGCACATTGCCCTTGGCCTCCTCGAGTATCACCTTCATATTCTCCTCGGTCTGACCGATGTACTGGCCCACAAGGCGGGTACGGTCGACGGCGATGACCTCGCCACAGGAGAGGAGTCCCATGGAGTGGTAGAGACGGCCGAGGCGTCGGGCAACGGTGGTCTTACCCGTACCGGGATTGCCGGTGAAGATGGAGTGGAACACCATATCGCCACTGGTGTGGAGGCCCCGACGGCGTCGCTCCTGGAGGAGTCGGGCCTGATGGGACATGGTCATGATACCTTGCTTCACGGCCTCGAGACCGATCATCTCGTTGAGCTCGCGCATGGCATCGTCGAAGGCGGAGGAGCCGCTGGTGAGCTTCTCGAAGGGCACATCCTCTTCCTGCATCTGGGGCGCGGAGAACTTGAACATCGAGTCCATGGAGCGCTGAAGGAAACGGGGGCGGATCTGCTCGACCACGAAGCGATGGACATCGGCGAGGGTCCAGCCAGAGAGGACGCCCTGCTTGAAGCCGTAGAGCACGGCGCGCGAGAGGCGGTTTTTCACCAAGACATCGGGGAGCATGTTCTCGCGGGCGATGTCGTCATAGAAGGCCTGCACCAGCTCGAAGGCAGTGTAAGGCTGTTGCTCCACGTAGCTATCGGCGAAGAAAAGCTGGCGGAGCGAGGGGTAGATGTTCAACAGCTCGTCGATCTCCTGGCGTGTGCCACAGAGCCAGAAGGGCAAGGAGCCGTCGGCATCGCGAACCTTCTCGATGATGCGTCGCATCATCACCTTGCCGTTAGAGCCCGCAAGCTCCTTCAGATTGGTGAGGCAGAGCATCTGGATGTCGGTATCGGCCATGAGCTCGTTGAGGGGCTCGTAGGGATTGTTGAGCGCCAGATTGAAGAGCGAGGCGGCATCGACCACCTTGGGCTTGAGGTCGATGGTCATGAGGCGCTGGAAACGCTGCAAGGCGTACTTGTCGATGTCGTCATTGCGGGTGCAGATAAGGAGATTCTGCGAGGTGTTGAACTCGAGGTACTCGTTCTCCTTGAGCAACTCATTGTACACCATGAGCCGGCGTATCTGCATGGCGCGCATGCGGAACTGGGCCATACCCGGCATGTGGGCGATGCGCTTCCAATCGTCGTCGCGATCCTGAAGGCAGTTGGTGAGTACCTCCTCGATGCCTCCCGACTGACAAAGACGGGGCTCGCCCATGGTGGCATGCAACTCCTCATCGAGGCTAAACTCGACTTGGATGGTAGCAATGCTCTTGGCGTCGTCGATGAGCAGGATGTATCGGCCTGGCACCCAGATTTGATAGCCCCGCATGGGGATGGTGACGGAACGGCTGTGATCACGTTTCTCACCAGCATCTTCGTCGGAACAACACATGGGGTAATAGGTGTCGTTATAGACAAAACAGCGGAAGCGGTGGTTGCTGAGGTAGGCCTTGCGGCGAGGATGAAGGGTTACCAGAACGGGGGCATCCCAGAGACAATCCATGCCGTAGAGCTGATCCACCTCGAAGGTGACGCGGGCGACATCGGTGAAGAAGTGGTTTTCACTGCCATCGGGGTTCAACTTGGCGTTGGCCACGCGGGCGTTCATCTCCTTGGGGAAAGGAAGTGACACGTCCGACGGGGGATTATCAAGGTCAGAGTCAAGGTCATCATCATCGTCCGGGATCCATACTGTGTCATCATCGTCGTCGTCAATGTTGAAATTGTCGATGAAATCCCGGATTGACTTTTCGAATTCGTCGTCTTCATGATTCTTCTTTGCCATAAAATCAAAGATAAATAAAAGGATGATTGTATAATGTGTTGATTCAAGTCCCTTGAAAAAGGGCGCAAGAGGTATTTGGACACAGGCCGAAGGAGGGCCAATGTCCAGTAAGGTTCACAGAGTATTACTCGAAAACTCTATCACAAAACCGATTGGTTGTAGCAAAATGTCAAAGAGCAAGCGATCCCGCCAGCCTTTTACGGCCGGTGCAAAAAGTTACCGAGTTTTGTGATACGTGTTTATTTGATGGTCATATAATTGTTTTGATTTGCGCTGCAAAGATAAGAAAAAATCCCGATTCGCTCCAAGAGAAAATCGGGAATTCTATAAAGGGAATAACATTTTTAACACATTCCTCGCGCGAATTATTATATAGGTACGCGCGACGATCGAGGCCTGCAAAGGCCTGATGACGAAGAAAAGAGATAACAACGTCGTTCAAGTCGTAGTCGCCCCTACTCGATCGGCAGTTGGATGACGAAGCGGCAGCCGGCACGATAAGAGGGATCGAGAAGGAGGCTGCCCCCGAGGTTGTGGATGTGGCGGCTGGCGAGGGCCAGGCCGAGACCAAGTCCTTCGGAGAGGTCGTTGACCTTGGTGAACATCTGGAAGAGGCGGTCGGCATCCTCACGGGGAATGCCAGGACCTGTGTCCTCGACGGTAATGCGGACATTGTCGTGGGCCATGGCTATGCGCATGACGATGTTCTGGCCATCGGAATACTTGGCGGCGTTGTGGAGCAACTCACAGATGCTACGTACAAGGTAGCCGCGATTGGTATGGATATGGAAATCGTCGGGCATATCGGTACCATAGTAGAAGGCCATGCCCGGGTAATGCTTCAGTACCATCTCGAAACACTCACGTGCCAGATCGTTGCAGAACACTTTTTCATCCCTGTTGGCATAGAGTTCCTCGGTGGTGCCTCGGGCGGAGCTGTCGAAGAGCATGAGCACCATACGCTGGAGCACGAGGGCATTATGGCGCATCATATCGGTGATGCCCTTCGTCTCTTCCTCGGGCAGATAGTACTTACCCTCCTTCAGCACCTGAGCGAAGCCCATGATGATGTTGAGGGGCGTACGTATCTGATGGGACACATTCTGGATGAAGAGCGACTTCTGACGGTTGGCCTCCTTGGCCAGTTCGCTGGCACGGGCCAGTTCCTCGTTACGACGAGTGCCCTCATCGTTCATCTGCTGGATCTCGCCCACATGACTATTGAGCGACTCTTGCATAGTGGCAAAATTATTGCGCAGATGGCCCACGACATCCTCATAATGGGTGCGCGTGATCTGCTCGTCGTAATGACCCTCGGTAATACGCTGCAACTTGAGGGTGAGCTTATTGAGCGGACGGACCACCTGAGCCACGGCCACACTACTGAAGACGAAGATCATGAGCAGACCGATGATAATGAGGGGCGAGAGGATATAAGCCAGGAGGTTGTAGTTCTTCAGGATGCTGCGTTCAGGACAGACAAGGGCGAGGCTCCAGTTGGTGCCTGGCACGGGCTGATAACTGACGATACAGGGCTGACCCTTGATCATGACACTCATACTACCCTGCTGGCCCGTGGTCATCTGATGGCCCAGGGCGATGATGTCGGGATTCTCGTGGGGATCGACATCGCTGAAGACAGTCTTGGTGAAGAGCTGGGTGGTGTCAGGATGGAGATAATAGCGGCCTTCGTCGCCCGTCATGAAGAAATAGGAGTCGGGGTAAGGCGTCTCGGTGGTGATGAGCTTGGAGAGACGCAAGAGGGAAAGGTCGGTGGAGATGATGCCCACGAAACGCTTATCGGGCATGTAAAGGGGTTTGCTATAAGAGGCAATCATGCCGTCGAGCGTGAGTTCGAGCGAGTCGCCCTCGTCATAATACACGGCCCAGCAGGCCTTGTTTGATTGCTTGGGCGGCTTGTACCATATCTTATCGAAGTACTCATACTCCTCCTCGATGACGGTCCTGACGGAGTCGGGCTCGCGGACAGTATAGACGGAGAAGTAACGGCCGTATTTGGGGAAGATGTCGGGCTCGAGACTGATGGAGCAGCCATCGATATGACCATTCAGGGACACGACATAGTTGGAATAGGCCAAGAGCGAGTCGGGCTGCAGATTGGCCACCACATCAAAGGCCGTGAGATCGGTAGCAGTCTGAACGATGCTCATATAGCGATTGATGCGCTGCATGGTGGTGTTGACCACGCTGGCGGCATGCTTGGTGGCCTCGCGCTTAACCTTGTTTCTCGACTGGACGAAGAGCACGCCCAATGAGAGCATAAAGATAGGTATGGCCATAAGCAGAATGCCAAGGCTGAGCTTCCAAGAGATGGACTGGCGGATATGTTTGACAATGGAACGCATAGGGACGGATGGTTAGGTCATGATCTTCTCTGAATCGATAATAAGCTGATTGAGCAACGCGGTGATGGTTCCGCCACGCTGCTTGATCTCGTCGACCAGGCGGTTGGACTCCTCGTCGGTAATCTCGTTGGCATGTTCGCTGATGGTGAGCACCCGATCGACAATATCGCTGACGGGCGTCATCATCTGATCGGACATGTTATAGAGGAAACTGGTCTTCATACGATCACCCGCCTGGGCCTCTTCATAGGCCATCTGAAGCACCTCGCGACGTTCCTGCAGGATCTCAGAGGCGTGATGCATCTCATTCACACGGGTGGACAATGACCTCTGCATCTGCTGGAAATGCTTCTGCAGACTACCCACCTCGTCTTGTCGGCGACTATCGGGGATGGGTTCATCGTAAGAGCCCTCGGCGATTCGCTGGGCCGACTTAGCCAACTGGCGGAGCGGCAGGAGCTGACGATGGATGAAAAGACAACAGGAGACGAGCAACAGCAGCAGACCTATGATGGCGATGATGACCACCATGTGGAGCAGACGGTTGTAGTCGCCAAAGATATCACCCTCAGGATAGATAACAGCTGCACTCCAGCCAAGAGCTGTAAGGGCCCGGCCGGATTCGTCGGAACGCTCGAAGGGCTTATAGAACACATAACAGCCCACGCCGTCCATCCTGACAAACTCATAGCCCGTCTCACCAGCCATCATGGACTGAATCACGTCGCGTTCGGCGTTATTGTCGTATTTCTCAGCCAACTCGAAGGCATTCTTGTTAAGGAACGTACTATCGGGGTACACGATGAGCTGGCCACTCTTTCCCAGCAACACGCTGAAGGAATTAGGCGAGGGCTTGCCCTCGAGTATAATCTTGGAAAGCAGTGTGAGCGACACGTCGACATCGAACGTGCCGATAATCTTCTGACCATCGTAGATGGGCAGACGGAAGGTGGTAACGGCCTCGTCCTTGTCATCACGATGACTCTGAGCCTCGATCCAGCCCGTGAGTTCGGTATTAACTGTGACGGAGTCGGTGTTCCAGATGAAATGGGTGTCGACGATATAAGGATTATCACCGACCAGGCGCTGGGCATAGACCTCCATCTTCTCAGGCTGATGGACGTATTTCAACATACGCCAGTATATATTACCCGTGGCCTGTTCCACGTTGTAGAGCACGTTGTCGATGCGGTTCACGGTGGCCTCGAGCGTCTGGGCGGCATCACTGAGTGCCTCCTCGCGTACGGCCTTGCGCGAGAAATAGAACAAGGTGAAAAGAGCCAAGATGAGCAAGAAGGCCAAGGCTAAGATGACCCTCAGACTAAGCCTGAAGGATAAAGTATGGTTGATATAGGTTTTAAGTTTGGACATCGCTCTTATTAATCGTCAGCTAAAGTAAAATCGAGTTGCTTGCGCTCAAGATTGGCACGAGCCACCTGGATGCGGATGGGATCGCCCAACTGATACTTGGTGTGATTACGACGGCCCACGATGGTGAAGTTCTTCTCATCGAAGTCGTAGTAGTCGTTGCCAAGGTCGCGGATGGGTATCATTCCCTCGCAATGGGTCTCGTCGATCTGAGCATAAATACCATAAGAGGTGAGGCCCGAGATGTGGGCATCGTAGGTATTGCCTATCTTATCGGCCATGAACTCCACCATCTTGTACTTGATAGAGTCGCGCTCAGCGTTCTGGCTGATCTGCTCCATGTCGCTGCAGTGCTCGCAGAACTCCTCGTACTTATCCTTATTGGCGGAACGGGCACCATCCTGATACTTGGTGAGCAGACGATGTACCATCATATCGGGATAACGGCGGATGGGCGAGGTGAAATGGGTGTAGTAGTCGAAGGCCAGACCATAGTGGCCGATGTTGTGAACACTGTACTTGGCCTTCATCATGGCACGCAGGGCTACCGTCTCGATGGCGTTCTGCTCGCGAGTGCCTTCGGCCTCGCTCATCAGGGCGTTAAGACTCTTGGTGATGGCGCCCTTAGTGCCGCTGGTCTTCACCTTATAACCAAACTTAGATACGAACTGGCGCAGATTCTCGAGCTTCGCAGGATCGGGTTGGTCGTGGATACGATAGGGCAATGTCTTGGCCTTCTGCCCTTTCTTTACGCGACCGATGGATTCGGCCACCGTCTTATTGGCCAGCAGCATGAACTCCTCAATGAGTTTATTGGCATCCTTCGAGGTCTTGAAGTAAGCCTTGACGGGCTTGCCGGTCTCGTCGATATCGAAGTGGAGCTCCTCACGATCGAACTTCACACTACCGTTCTTGAAGCGGGCGGCACGGAGCTTCTTGGCGAGGGCATCGAGCTTGATGAGCTGATCGGCATTCTCGCCCTTATAGGGTTTCTTCTTGGTGGCAGGGGGAGCGGGCTCGCCTGTGCCATCCTTCACGCCATTGTCCTCGAGAATCTGCTGCACCTCCTCGTAGGCATAGCGACGATCGCTTTTGATGACAGTATGAGCCAGGTGCCACTTCTTGATGTTGGCCTCGTCGTCGAGTTGGAAGATGACGCTATAGCAGAGTTTTTCCTCGTCGGGACGGAGCGAGCAGATGAAGTTACAGAGGCGCTCAGGCAGCATGGGGATGGTACGATCCACAAGGTAGATACTCGTGGCGCGATTGAAGGCTTCCTTATCGATGGTGGAACCTTCCTTCACATAATGCGATACATCGGCGATATGCACACCTACCTCCCAAAGTCCATTGTCGAGGGGACGGATACTGAGGGCATCGTCGAAGTCCTTGGCATCCTTGGGGTCGATGGTACAGGTAAACACATCGCGCATATCCTCACGACGGGCTATCTCATCGGGCGTGATGCCCGGATCAATCTTCTCGGCAGCCTCCTCCACATTCTTGGGATACTTGTAAGGCAGGTTATACTGAGCCAGGATGGCGTGCATCTCGGCATTGTTCTCGCCCGTCTTACCAAGGATATCCACCACGGAGCCAATGATATTCTTATGTTCGTTGTCGGGCCACTGAACCACCTTTACTACTGCCTTGTCATCGGTCTTACCACCCTTCAGTTTGCGTTTGGGGATGATGATGTCGTGAACGAAGGTGGTGTCCTGCGGAACGAGGAAGGCCATATCCTTCTCCACACGCAGACGACCCACGATGGTATCATGAGCACGACGGACAATCTCGATGACCATGGCCTCCTTGATGTGCTTATCGCGACGGGCCATATAAGACACCTTTACCTTGTCGCCATCCATAGCCGACATGGAGTTGCGCTCGGCCACGAACACGGGGGTGCCACCATCATCGGGCAGGAACGAGTTGCGCCCGTTGGCCTTACGACGGAAGATACCCTCCTGAACCTGAGTCTTCAGATTAAGGCGATATGAGGTGTCGCTGACCTTCGAGAGGAAATCATCCCATGCCATCTCCTCCATCGTATCGATGGCGAGCATCTTCAACGGATGGGTATCGAGCTTCAGGGCCCTGAATATCTGTTTGAACGTAAATGTCTCGTTCGGATTATGCTGGAAGAGGTTCTGCAGTAATTCACTGACTTGCTTCTTACCTAAACGTTTTCCACCTTTTTTCTTGCCCATAGATTGATTCTTTATAGTTTCTGCTGCAAATATAGTAAATTTTTGGCACGAAACACACGAATTACGCGAATTATTTGCGCTCCAGAGATTAAAAATCGTGAAATTAGTGAAATTCGTGCCTATTTTTTGTACCTTTGCAACCAAAAATCATTAAAATGAAGATATTAATCACCGGCGCAAGCGGTTTTATAGGTTCTTTCATCGTGGAAGAAGCACTCAAGCGAGGCTTCGAAACATGGGCCGCCGTACGCAAAAGCAGTTCGAAGGCGTACCTCCAGGACGAGCGTATCAACTTCATCGAACTGAACCTCTCGTCGAAGGAGCAGCTCGTGGAGCAACTCAAGGGCAAGGGGTTCGACTACGTGGTGCATGCCGCTGGTGTGACGAAATGCCTGAACAAACAGGACTTCAGCCGTATCAACACCCTGGGCACCAAGAATCTGGTGGATGCACTGATGGAGGTGGGCATGCCGCTGAAGCGACTGGTGTTCATCAGTAGTCTGAGTATCTTCGGGGCTATTAAGGAGCAACAGCCTTATGAGGAGATTCGCGAGACGGATACCCCTCAGCCCAACACGGCCTACGGGAAGAGCAAGTTGGAGGCAGAAAAGTATCTGGAGTCGCTGGGCACTCGCGTACCTTATATTATATTAAGGCCTACGGGTGTGTATGGTCCTCGCGAAAAGGATTACTTCATCATGGCCAAGAGCATCAAGGGCCACAGTGATTTCGCCGTGGGCTATAAGCGTCAGGACATCACCTTTGTGTATGTGCAGGATGTGGTGCAGGCCGTGTTCCTGGCTCTCGAGAAGGGCGAGAACGGACGCAAGTATTTCCTGAGCGACGGACAGGTATATCAGAGTACCACCTTCAGCGACTTGATTCATGAGGAGCTGGGACGTCCGTGGTGGATTCGCATCACAGCCCCTGTATGGGTGCTCCGCATTGTGACCTTCTTCGGCGAGTACGTAGGAAGAATGACGGGCAAAGTAACAGCCCTGAATAACGATAAATACAACATTCTGAAGCAGCGCAACTGGCGATGCGACATTCAGCCCGCCATCGACGAACTGGGTTATCAGCCCAAGTACGATCTGAAGCAGGGTGTGAAGGAAACCATCAAATGGTACAAGGACAACGGGTGGTTGTAATTGAGAGGTGAGAGGTGAGAAGTGAGAGGTTAGAGAATAGTTGGATAAACGCAGAATATAAAGGGTGAAAGTTTTTAAGGATCTGTTCAAGATAGAGAAGAAACCGCGGAAGGGACTTCTGGCGGTGGAATGGGTGGTGCTGGCATATATGCTGCTTACCACCGTCGTCATATTGTTCACATATACGAAGGCCATCAATCCTGAGTCGATGCTCTGGGGGCGTTTCCGCATCCTGGTCACGATGGCGGCCCTGTGGGTGGTCTACAAGATGGTACCCTGCCGATTTACGTTCTTCTGCAGGATAGGATTGCATCTGGCCCTTTTGTCGTGGTGGTATCCCGATACCTACGAGATCAACCGCATCTTCCCCAACTTCGACCACGTATTCGCTTCGTGGGAGCAACAGATATTCGGTTGTCAGCCAGCCCTATTGTTCTATGAGGCCTTGCCCAGCATCTTTATCAGCGAGCCGCTCATCATAGGTTATTCGGGCTATTTCCCCTTGATAGCCGTGGTCAGCCTCTTCTACTTCTTCTGTCGCTATCAGGAGTTCGAGCGCGCCACGTTTATCATCCTGGCCTCGTTCTTCCTTTACTACGTGGTGTTTGTGTTGCTGCCCGTTACTGGTCCGCAGTACTATTACGCAGTAGTGGGACTCGACAACATTGCAAATGGCATATTCCCCGATATAGGCACTCACTTCGCCCTCCATCAGGACAAGTTGCCCATTCCTGGTGATCCTAACGGATTCTTCCACCAGCTGCTCGAGGCTGCCCACGAAACGGGCGAGCGCCCCACAGCCGCCTTCCCCAGCAGTCATGTGGGTATAACCGTCATCCTGTCGATCCTGGCATGGAAGGCACGCAACAAGCCCCTTTTCATCCTGACGCTGGTGTTCCTGGTGCTCATCAATCTGGCCACCATCTATCTGCGTGCGCACTATGTGATCGACATCATCGCTGGCTGGATTACGGCCATCGTGATTTACACGTTTTTGCATTTTTTCGCCCGAAAATTTGTTTAATTCAAAAATAATCCCTACCTTTGCAACCAAGTAAGTAAGGATAAGACATATTAAAGCGCGAGGATTCCGACACGACACCATTGTCGGGATTCTTTTGTTTTTTACGTCTGACTAAAATCAAAATAGTAACGAATATTAAATTTTACGAATCATGGCATACATGTCACAAGATGGCTACGACAAACTGGTAGCCGAACTGAAACATTTGGAAAGCGTGGAGCGCCCCAAGGCCTCAGCAGCTATCGCAGAGGCTCGCGAGAAGGGCGATCTGAGTGAGAATAGTGAGTACGATGCAGCCAAGGAGGCTCAGGCTCACCTGGAGGACAAGATCAATCAGCTGAAGATGACCATCTCGGAGGCTAAGGTGGTAGATACCAGCCGTCTGAGCACTGATGCCGTTCAGATCCTGTCGAAGGTGGAGATGACCAATATGACTAACAAGGCCAAGATGACCTACACCATCGTAAGCGAGAGCGAGGCTAATCTGCGCGAGGGCAAGATCTCTATCCAGACACCTATCGCCCAGGGACTGCTCAACCACAAGGTGGGCGATGAGGTAGAGGTAAAGATTCCTCGTGGCACCATCAAGCTGCGCATCGATAAGATCACCGTGGGATAGTTGACAGTTGATAGTTGACAGTTGAGAAGTTAGATTTTAGAATTTAGAGTTATGGATATTTTCTCAAAGATTGCTGCTGGTGAGATTCCCAGCTACAAGTGCGCAGAGAGCGATAAGTTCTACGCCTTCCTCGACATCAATCCGCTGGTAAAGGGTCACACGCTGGTGATTCCTCGTCGCGAGGTGGATTACATCTTCGATATGGACGATGACGAGATAGCCGAGTATCAGGTATTTGCCAAGAAAGTGGCTCTGGCCGTCAAGGCAGCCTTCCCCTGCAAGAAGGTGGCTCAGGTAGTGCTGGGTCTTGAAGTACCTCACGCACACATCCACCTCATCCCCATGCAGAGTGAGGCCGATGTTGACTTCCGTCGCGAAAAGCTGAAACTATCCGAGGAGGAATTCAAAGAGATTGCCTCCAAGATATATGCAGAATTCAAAAAGCAGTAACCTGGTTGGGTTACTGCTTTTAGTTTCTATACGAACTTCTCACCGTATTTCAGGCGAACCTCACTCACGTATTTCTTCACCATCGACGAGTTGTCGCTCTTCTTACAAATCAGCAACACGTCGCCCTCCTCAGCTACAATGTAGCCCTCGAGTCCGTTGAACACACCCAGGCGTCCCTTGGGCAGCCGGATGATGTTGTTGTGGCAATCCTCCAGAATAACCTCCGAGTCCATCACCACGTTATCATCCTTCACCTTGCTCATCACTTCGTAGATGGCGTGCCATGTGCCCAGGTCGGCCCAACCGAAGTTGCACTTCATCACGAACACATCCTGACTCTGTTCCAGTATGGCGTAGTCGAGCGAGAGGTTCGGATAGCGGGGGTAGTTCGCATCCACGTAAGCCATCTCCTCCTCGTACGTATAGTTGGGCTTGTCCGTCTTCAGATTACGCAGCACGGTGGGGAATATATGCTCGAAGTTCTGAATCAGGTGGCGTGCGTTCGATATGAAGATACCCGTGTTCCAGTAGAACTCGCCACTCTCCATGAACATCTTCGCGAAGTCGCGCTCAGGCTTTTCCGTGAACGATTTTACCTTGTAAACCTCGGGCTTGCAACTCAGGTCGCCCAACTGGATATAGCCATAGCCGGGCTCAAGCCTCGTGGGCTTCACACCCATCGCCAACAGCACATTGTTCTCCGACACGTAGCCCACGCCTACGTCCATGCTATGGGCGAAGGCCGTCTCGTCGAGTATCAGCTGGTCGGATGGCGAGATGATGATGTTAGCATCGGCGTTGCGCTTCAGAATACGCATCGTGGCCCACGCCACACTTGGAGCCGTGTTCCTGTGGATCGGCTCTACGATGGTGTTCAACTCGGATACCTCTGGCAACTGTTCGTTCACCAGATGCAGGTATTCCTTACACGTACATACAAATATATTCTCCTTTGGCAGTAGTCGGGCGAATCGGTCGAAAGTAGCTTGCAACTGTGTTCTTCCCGTTCCGAAGAGGTCTACGAACTGCTTGGGGTACTGCTCCCTGCTTACGGGCCATAATCGCCTTCCGCGTCCTCCTGCCAATATGATGCAGAAGTTTTTCTTATCTGTTATTTCCATCTAGTGGTTCTTAGTAGCATTTTGCTGCTGCGAAGGTACGCATTATAAATGATACGCCCAAATATTTTCACTTTTTTTACTTTTTTACCTCCTTATCTTTAATATTTTCACTAATATCCTTTGCCATTTCAAAATTTTGTTGTACCTTTGCGCCCGATTTGGAGAACCCAGCTACGTAAGGTACAAGCCCAGATGGCGGAATCGGTAGACGCGCTGGTCTCAAACACCAGTGGGGCAACCCGTGCCGGTTCGACCCCGGCTCTGGGTACTACGAGGCTCTCCAATCGCTCAGTGCTGCATCTCCCCGATCGCAGCACTTTTTTATTTCCCCCAGTTTCACCCATTGGAGAGGTTCCTTTCATGCAAACGTTTGCACTTTGAAAGGGCAAATAACACGGCTTTTCGCGAACAACGAAAGTGAATAATTCGTATCTTTGCACAAAGAAAAAATAACTAAAAGCAATTTCGGATATGAAGATCATTTTCAATCTCGAGTACCAGACCACCTTCGGAGAAGAACTGGCAGTAAACATCATTATGGATGGAAAGACAGAGCAGCACAAGATGGGAACACTTGACGGACTGCACTGGACATACGACCTGAGCAAGGCCGTGAAGACATGCGCGTACATTGATTATTATTACAGCGTGATGCGTGGCGACAGCGAAGCCCGCCACGAATGGCTGGTAGAGCCCCACCGACTGGAGCTGAACGCCAAGAAGGGCATCTGCTACAGAGCCTACGACCACTGGCTGGACATCCCCGAGGATGCCTTTATGTACTCTACGGCTTTCACAGAGTGCGTGGCTGCCCGCGAGTTGCACATGGGTAAGGAAACGGAATTCGCCAAGACGGTAAAGCTGAAGGTGCGCGCCCCGCAGTTGCGCAACAACGAGCGACTGGCCATCATAGGAAGTGGTGAGGCTCTTGGCAACTGGGAGGCCATCCGTGCCATCAACATGGCCGAGCATGAGAACAACGAATGGGTAGTCAGTCTCGATGCAGACACATTGCCCCAGACGTTCGAGTTTAAGTTTGTAGGCCTCGACGAGGAGATAGACGTAACGCCACTCTGGGAGAACGGCATGAACCGCACGGTTAGTCTGCCGGAAATGGAAGCGGGCGACGTAGTGGTGTACGAACTTGCACAGGCTTTCTTCCCCGTTTACCCTTGGAAGGGCGCTGGAACGGTGATTCCCATCTTCTCGCTCCGTAGTGAGGGAAGCTTTGGCGTAGGTGACTTCGGCGACCTGAAGATGATGATCGACTGGTGTGCAAAGACCAAGCAGAGAGTATTGCAGGTATTGCCCATCAACGATACGAACATCACCCACACCTGGCAGGACTCTTACCCCTACAACAGTATCAGCATCTACGCCCTGCATCCGCAATACACGGACCTGCGCCAGTTGCCTGAGCTGAAGGACGAGGCTAAGCGCAAGGAATTCGAGGCTTTGCGCCAGGAATTGAACGCCCTGAAACAGATAGACTACGAGCGCGTGAACAACGCCAAGATGGACTATCTGCGCGAGATTTATGCCCAGGAGGGAGCCAAGACCCTGAAGACTAAGGCCTTCAAGGACTTCTTCGAGCAGAACAAGGAGTGGCTGGTGCCCTACGCTGCCTTCTGCCACTATCGCGACCTTTACGGAACGGCCACCTTCCAGGACTGGCCCGACCACCACGAATTGCCCGCCAAGGAGCGCGAGTCGATGACCAAGTCGACTACTAAGATATATAAAGAGGTGGCATTCTGGTATTTCATCCAGTTTAATCTGGACCAGCAGATGCGTGCTGCCCATAAGCATGCCCGTAAGCAGCGAGTGATTCTGAAGGGCGATATCCCCATTGGCATCAGTCGCGACGGTGTGGAGGCTTGGGTAGAGCCTAAGTACTTCAACCTGAACGGTCAGGCCGGAGCCCCGCCCGATGCTTTCTCAGTAAACGGACAGAACTGGGGATTCCCCACCTACAACTGGGATGCAATGATAGAGGACGGCTGTTCGTGGTGGGTTCGCCGTTTCCGCAAGATGGCGGAGTATTTCGATGCCTACCGCATCGACCACGTGCTGGGCTTCTTCCGCATCTGGGAGATTCCCATCGACGCCGTTCACGGACTGCTGGGTCAGTTCTCGCCCTCATTAGGAATGACGCGCGAGGAGATTGAGGCCTACGGACTGCAGTTCCAGGAGGACTTGTTCTTGAAGCCCTTCATCGCTGACTGGACACTGGAAAAGATTTTCGGCGAGAAGGCTCAGTATGTGAAGGATACCTTCCTGAACCACGCCCACGACGACATCTGGGAGATGAAGCCCGAATACGACACCCAGCGTAAGGTGGAAGCCGCCTTCAAGGGCAAGACAGACCAGGAGGACCTGAACCTGCGCGACGGACTTTACGCACTGATCAGCGACGTACTCTTTGTACGCGACAGGAAGAGCGACAACAAGTTCCACCCCAGAATCGGTGTGCAGAACGACTTCATCTATCAGGCGCTCTACGACAACGATAAGTACGTATTCAACAACCTGTACAACGACTACTTCTATCGCCGTAACAACCAGTTCTGGTATACCGAGGCCATGAAGAAGCTGCCTAAGCTGACTCAGGCCACCCGTATGCTGGTATGTGCAGAGGATCTGGGTATGGTGCCCGATTGCGTGCCCTGGGTAATGAACGAGCTGAAGATTCTGAGCTTGGAGATCCAGTCGATGCCCAAGGACAATACCGTTCGCTTCGGCCATCTCTCGAGGAATCCCTATCGCTCCGTTTGCACCATATCAACCCACGATATGTCGACCCTCCGTCAGTGGTGGGACGAGGACGAGCAGCAGACTCAGGAGTACTTCAACACGATGCTCTATCGTGGTGGAGCCGCTCCTCATCCCCTGCCCGACTGGCTGGCTAAGGACATCGTAAGTCGTCATCTCACATCGCCCTCGATGCTCTGCCTGCTGTCGTTCCAGGACTGGATGAGCATCAGCGACAAACTCCGTCTGCCCGACCAGAACGCCGAGCGCATCAACATCCCCGCCAACCCACGTCACTACTGGCGTTATCGCATGCACCTGACCATTGAACAGCTGCTGGCTGAGGATGACTTCAACAACGAAATCAGCACATTAATTATTCATAGTGGAAGAAAATGAAAAAGTTCCTAATCACAGCAATGCTCGCCTTGCCAATGATGGCAATGGCTGGAAGCATCAAGTCGCCTAACGGCAACATTGAGTTAAAGTTTTCGGTGGATAACACGGGCCGTCCCGTCTACGAGATGACCTACAAGGGACGCGAGGTGATCAAGCCCTCGCACCTGGGACTCGAACTGGCGAAGGACAAACACGCCTCGAAACACTTGAAGGAGACCGACCTGATGGATGGTTTCACCATTGCCAAGGAAGAGACCTCGACCTTCGACGAGACCTGGAAGCCCGTATGGGGCGAGACAGCCACCATCCGTAACCACTACAACGAGTTGGCAGCTACCCTGAACCAGCCCGCCACCAAGCGCGAGATCCTGATCCGTTTCCGCGTGTACGACGATGGTATCGGATTCCGTTACGAATTCCCACAGCAGCAGGAGCTCATCTACTTCCTCATCAAGGAAGAGCGCTCTGAGTTTGCAATGGCTGGCGACCACAAGGCGTGGTGGCTCCCAGGTGACTATGACACCCAGGAGCAGGAGACTCAGGAGACCAAGCTCTCAGAGATTCGCGGACGTATGAAGGAGGCCGTAAACTGGGGCAACTCAAGCGTGGCTGTGTTCTCAGAGACGGGTGTGCAGACCTCGCTGCAGATGAAGAGCGACGACGGCCTGTATATCAACATCCACGAGGCTGCATGTCAGGATTACGCCACGATGCATCTGGAACTGGTTGATGCCCAGACCAAGGCTCTCAGCACCCAACTTGGCGGAGGCAGCAATGCCTATACCCCGAATCCCAAGCCATCGGCCTATCCACTGCCTCAGCCCTTCACCTTCGTGAGTCATCTTACCCCTGATGCCACAGGACTGAAAGGTGCCATGCAGACGCCTTGCGAGACACCCTGGCGCACAGTGATGGTATCGGATGATGCTCGCGACATGCTCTCGAACAATCTGATTCTGAACCTGAACGAGCCTTGTAAGATTGAGGATACCTCATGGATTCACCCCACGAAGTATTGTGGTGTGTGGTGGGAGATGATCGTGGGCCGTGGCTCATGGCATTACACCAACGACTTCCCCTCGATCAAGCTCGACCAGATAGACTGGAGCAGCGTGAAGCCCAACGGCGCCCACAAGGCTAACAACGAGAACGTGAAGCGCTATATCGACTTCGCAGCCAAGAACGGACTCGACGAGGTGTTGGTAGAGGGTTGGAACGTAGGTTGGGAAGACTGGGCCAACATGTGGAAGCGCGACGTGTTCGACTTCGTAACGCCCTACCCCGACTTCGACATCAAGATGCTGAACGAGTACGCCCATTCGAAGGGTGTGAAGATTCTGATGCACCATGAGACCTCTTCGAGCTCGCAAAACTACGAGCGTCATATCAAGGAGGCCTACGAGCTGATGAACAAATACGGCTACGACGCTGTGAAGACGGGCTATGTGGGTGATATCATCCCTCGTGGCGACCACCACTACTCGCAGTCGATGAACAATCACTACCTCTATGTGATCAAGGAGGCCGCCAAGCACCACATCATGGTCAACTCGCATGAGGCCACACGTCCTACAGGATTGTGTCGCACCTGGCCTAACCTCGTAGGTGGTGAGAGTGCACGTGGTACAGAGTACGAGGCTTTCGGAGGCAATCGTCCTGACCACACCTGCATCCTGCCCTTCACTCGTTTGCAGGGCGGACCGATGGACTACACCCCAGGTATCTTCGTAACCAAACTCTCAGAATGGAGCAACAATACCTCTTGGGCACGTATCACCATCGCTGGTTCGCTGGCACTCTATCTCACGATGTACTCACCCCTGCAGATGGCAGCCGACCTGCCCGAGAACTACGAGAAGTTCGACGATGCCTTCCAGTTTATCCGCGACGTGGCTTGCGACTGGGACCAGAGCATTTATCTGGAGGCTGAACCTGCTGACTACATCACCGTGGCCCGTAAAGCTAAAGGAACCGACAACTGGTTCATCGGTGGCAAGTGCGACGAGAACGGCCACAAGAGTACCATCAAGCTCGACTTCCTGGACAAAGGAAAGAAGTACGACTGCACCATCTACGCTGATGCGAAGGATGCGCACTATGAGACCAATCCACAGGCTTACGTAATTACCAAGAAGGTGGTAAGCACCAAGGATGTACTGAAGCTGACAGAGGCCCCTGGAGGCGGTTTCGCCATCAGTCTCATCGCGAAGTAACAAGAAAACCTAACAATCTATGATATGAGCTGGAGGAAAACTATAGACCATATTGTAAACCCGGAGGTGCATACCCGCGCCTCTCGGGCTTACGACTTAATCATGCTTCTGGCCATCGCAGCAGGTATCACTCCCCTGATGTTCAGAGGTCAGAGCACCTTCTTCTGGGCACTTGAGGTGGGCGCATCGCTCTGTTTCATTGTGGATTATATCCTACGATGGTGCACGGCCGACTACCATTCAGACAGGAGCCAGCTTGGTGCTTTCCTGATTTATCCCTTTACCCCGCTGGCCATTATCGACCTGTTGTCGATCCTCCCTATTTTCCACCTTCTCAACCCCACGTTCAGGGTAACGAGAGTGTACCGACTGATGAGGATCCTCAGGATTTTCCGAGTTATCAGGTATTATGAGCCGTTGAAGATAGTATTGGCCGTTATCGAGAGACAACGCAGAACTCTGTGGACCGTTCTGGTGCTGGCCCTCTTCTATATCTTCATCACAGCGCTTATCATGTTTAATGCAGAAGAGGAAATCAATCCAGCAACAGGACAGTTGCTGTTTGAGAACTTCTTCGACGCCTTTTACTGGGCAGCCTGTACCCTCACAACCGTGGGTTATGGCGATCTCTATCCGATATCCCATATCGGTCGTGTTATCAGTATCATCTCCTCTATGGTGGGCATAGCCGTTATCGCTCTGCCTTCAGGCATCATCACAGCAGGCTACATGGATGAGTTGAGTCGCAGAAACGAGAAAAAAGAAGAAACAAAACAATGAAGAATTTGATATTCGCAGGATTATTGGCCATGCTGTGGCCTCATAAGTCGACAGCTCAGGTATTTCAGGAGGTGAACTATACTCCTGGCAAAACAGTGTTTACCCTCTTCGCCCCCAACGATGCGAAGAAAGTTACCGTCCGCATCTATCAGGACGGAAAAGACGGTAAGGCTTTGAAGACCGTTAAGATGTCGAGAGCAGGAGAAGAACTCTGGACTGCCACCATAAAAGGTGATCTGATGGGTAAGTTCTATACTTTCGACGTGGGTAAAGGCGAGTGTGCAGGTGTGTTTGCCAAGGCCGTTGGTGTGAATGGCAAGCGTGGCGCCATTATCGATATGAAGAAGACCAACCCAGAGCATTGGTGCTGCGACGAGCATCCTGTGGTAAAGTCGCCTGCCGACCTCGTGGTCTACGAGATGCATCATCGTGATTTCTCCATCTATCGCCCAGATGCCAAGTACCCAGGCAAGTTCCTGGCGCTGACAGAGCCTTGGGCCATCGACCACCTGAAGCAGTTAGGTGTGAATGCCATCCACATTCTGCCCAGCTACGACTATGGTTCTGTGGATGAAACCCGTCTCAACGAGCTACAATACAACTGGGGTTATGACCCTGTAAACTATAATGTGCCCGAGGGTGGCTACTCTACTGATCCCTATCAGCCAGAGGTGCGTATCCGCGAGTTTAAGCAGATGGTGCAAGCCCTTCACAAGGCTAGTATCCGCGTGATTCTCGACGTGGTATATAATCACACCTACGACATCGAGCACTCTAACTTCCAGCGCACGTATCCGGATTATTTCTATCGCAAAACCTCAGACGGTGCTTATAGCAATGGCTCTGGCTGTGGTAACGAGACGGCCAGCGACAAGCCCATGATGCGTAAGTTTATGTTGGAGAGCGTGAAGTACTGGATTAACGAGTATCATATTGATGGTTTCCGTTTCGACCTGATGGGTGTGCATGATATCCAGACCATGAACGAGATTCGCGCAATGGTGGATGAGATCGATCCTACTATCTACATCTATGGCGAAGGCTGGAGTGCTGGTAGTTGCGCCATCCCCAACGAGCAGTTAGGAATGAAGGCCAACATCCCTCAGATGCCCGCCATTGGTGCCTTCTCGGATGAGATTCGCGATGCCCTCCGTGGTCCGTTCTCTGATGACACCAAACCAGGTTGGCTGGGAGGAGCACCTGAGGAGGAGAGCATTAAGTTTGGCATTGCTGGTGCCATCGCCCATCCGCAAGTGGATATGACAAAGGTCAACTATTCGAAGGAGCCTTGGGCTCTCGAACCCACACAGATGATGAGCTACGTAAGTTGTCATGACGATTTGTGTCTGGTAGACCGCCTGAAGGCCTCAATCCCTGGTATTTCCGAGGAGGAGCTGATTCGTCTCGACCTCTTGGCACAGACGGCCGTTTTCACCTCGCAGGGTGTGCCCTTTATGCTCAGCGGCGAAGAGCTGTTGCGTACCAAACAGGGCGTTCATAATTCGTTTGAGTCGCCCGATGAGATCAACCGCCTGGACTGGAGCAACAAGGAGAAGTACCCACAGGTGTTCGAGTATTACAAGAATCTTATCCAGTTGCGCAAGAATCATCCTGCCTTCCGTCTGGGGAATGCCGACCTCGTACGTAAACATCTCGAATTCCTTGAGGTTCCCAAGGGCGTTGTCGCTTTCCGTCTGAAGAACTACGCAGGTCGCGATGATTGGCGCGATATTATCGTGATTCTCAATGCCAACAAGACATCGGCCGATGTCACCATTCCCAATGGCAACTATACCGTTGTATGCTGCGATGGTCAGATTAACGAACAAGGACTCGGCACCCTCAAGGGCGATAAAGCCGTAGTCGAGCCACAATCCGCAATCATTTTACACAACTAATATGAAACGACTATTTTATACTTTCTTACTCGTAAGCACAGCCCTCACCATGATGGCTGCCAAAAAAACAGTGATCGACCGTATTGAACCCACCGACTGGTACGTAGGGATGAAGAACCCAACAGTACAGCTTATGGTCTATGGTCAGGGCATTCGTGATGTGGCCAGTGTTACCACTGACTATTCTGGTGTAGTTATCGACAGTCTCGTACGTCTCGATTCGCCCAACTATCTGCTCGTGTACTTGAACCTGAAAGATGCCCAACCAGGCACGATGACACTGAACTTCGGAAAGACGAAGGTGCAGTATCAGCTGAAACAACGCGAAATGAGTGGCGACAAACGTATGGGCTTCACCAATGCCGATGTGCTCTATATGCTCATGCCCGACCGCTTTGCCCAGGGTGCCAACCATCCTAAACAGGTTAAGGGTATGCGCACCTATGTGGAAGACCGTTCGAAGCCCTCACTGCGTCATGGTGGCGACTTGAACGGCATCCGCGAACACCTCGACTACTTTAAGGAGTTAGGTGTTACTGCCCTCTGGTTTACCCCCGTCATGGAGAACGACTCACCCGATTCTGAGAATGGTTTCTCCACCTATCATGGCTATGCCACTACCAACTACTACAAGGTGGATCCCCGCTTTGGTTCGAACGAGGACTATAAGCGTCTTTGCGACGAGGCTCACGCCAAGGGACTGAAGATTGTGATGGACATGATCTTCAACCACAGCGGTTTTGAGCATCCCTGGACCATGGACATGCCCACGAAGGATTGGCTGAACAAGCCCGAGTGGCTCAACGAGAAGCAGAGCGGACGTGATCCTATGACAGGCTTCACAGCCAACAGCGATGGCTCAGAACCTGCCAAGAGTGCCTATCTGCAGACTTCGTACAAGCTTACACCAATAGTTGACCCCTACGCTTCGAAACTCGACATCATGGAGACGGAAGAGGGTTGGTTTGTGCCCTCTATGCCCGACCTGAATCAGCACAACCCCCACCTTATGCGCTACCTTATCCAGAACTCCATCTGGTGGATTGAAACCGTAGGCATCGATGGCATCCGCATGGATACCTATCCTTACGCATTCTCCAACGAGATGGCCAAATGGATGAAGGAGATCGACGAAGAGTATCCCAACTTCAATACCGTAGGTGAAACATGGGTTACAGAACCCGCCTACACCGCTGCCTGGCAGAAGGATTCGAAGTTGTCCAAGGAGAACAGCTACCTGAAGACCGTCATGGATTTCTCGTTCTTCGACAAGATGAATCAGGCCAAGTACGAGGAGACCGATCCCTGGTGGAACGGACTGAATCGTCTTTATGGCTCGTTTGTATACGACTATCTCTACGCCAACCCGTCGAGCGTCATGGCCTTTATCGAGAACCACGACACCGATCGTTTCTTGGGCAACGGCTGCGATACGCTCGCTCTAAAACAAGCCCTTGCTTTGTTGCTCACCGTGAACCGCATCCCCCAGCTCTATTATGGCACTGAGGTATTGATGAACGGCACAAAGCAAGTAACCGATGGTAACGTGCGTAAGGACTTCCCAGGCGGATTCCCTGGCGATACTCACAATGCATTCACGAAGGAAGGTCGTACCGAGGCCGAGCAGGCTATGTTCGAGTGGACCAGCCGTCTGCTCCACTGGCGTCAGGGCAACGATGTCATCATCAAAGGTTCTCAGACTCAGTTCATCCCTTATCAGGGTGTCTACGTCATCGCCCGTCAGTATCAGGGTAAGACGGCACTCACTGTGCTTAATGGCACCAGCAAGCCCGCTACGATGGACGTGAGTCGTTATGCAGAGGTCATCGGCTCTACCAAAGAAGCCAAGGATATCTTTACTGGATGTACTTTCGACCTCTCGAAGAATATCAACCTCGAGCCCAGACAAAGTCTGGTTCTGGAGTTTTAATTTTCGCTAAAAATTTGGTAAATTACCTAGTAATTTGTACCTTTGCCGAATGAATCAGTTCAAACGATCAATGAAGGCAATTGCGAAGCAAATCATTTTTACTACCATACTGACCCTTTGTGCCCCTGTAACAGCAGGGGCTCAGAGCGTTGTAAAGGAGCTGAAGGAGGATGTGAACCGTGCGGCTGGCATGTTCTATGCCCGTCCTATTATTGAGCATCATAAGGTCACCCCTCCCCCCAAGGGTAAAAAGCCTTTCTACATCAACAACTATTGCTGTCCAGCCTCGTATTATCTCGACAAGGTAGAGTATTACAAGGACACCTACGACACCTTCGCCAAGGCCGACACGCTGGGCAAACTCACCGAATTGGGCAAGGACGTGTTCCATCGCATCGGTCTGTTGTGTCGCGAGGTCAACAATCGTGGTGGCGAGATAACGCCCAAGGGAGCTATGCAGAGCCGAGGACTCATGAAGCAGATGCTGATGCGTGTGCCCGGTATGCTCTCTCACGACACCTATTACAGCGTACATAGTGTGGTGGAGAACCATTGTATCATGACCATGCAGGAGGGACTCTTGCAGCTCTCTTCCATGCTGCAGCCCATCACGGCCCGCAGTAGGGCATCCGACAAGGGTATCCGTTATATGGCCCCACGCGATGAAGAGTTGGCTGCCCAGGCCACCGACTCGCTCACCATGGCTCGCTATAATCGGTTCGCAGCCCTCAACACCAACGATGGCCGACTCATGCGTTCGCTCTTCAACGACATGAACTATGTGGTTACCAACATCGATGAAGCCCTGCTGGCCCGTCAGCTCTTTATCCTCGCAGGTAACTACCAGCATACCGACCTTGCCGGTCAGGTAACCCTTTGGGACATTTTTACGCCCGAGGAGATCCACCAGCACTGGCGCAAGCAGAATGCCTGGCACTACATCAACTACGGTGGTTGCACGCTCAATGGTGGCTATCAGGCCTACACCCGTCGAGCCGTATTGCGTAACATGATGCACATGGGCGACAGCATCATCAACCACACGACCCCATTGATGCACCTGCGCTATACTTACGAGAATGTAGTCATGTCGCTGGCTTGCCTGATGGAGCTCGATGGTGTGGGCATCCACACGGCCAACCTCGACTCGCTCGAGGATTACGGTTGGGCCAACTACCGCATCGCCCCCCTCGGAGGCGCCATCACGATGGTCCACTATCGTAGTGAGATTGGCGATCCCGATGTGCTGGTCAAGGTATTATTCAATGGTCATGAGGCCAAATTACCCATTGAGACCGATTGCTTCCCCTATTACCACTGGCAGGAGGTAAAGCGCTACTATCTGCGCAAACTCTATCGTTACGAAAACAAGCGACTCAACAATAAAATAAGCTCACGATGAAGGCGAAGACTCTATACTTGATAGCAATACTATTCACTATCCTCTGTTCACTATTCACTCCCTCTGCGATGGCTCAGGGCGTGAGGGATCTGATCCAGCAACATCCGTCATACGCCTCGTGCAACTACCACATCTATCCCGATACCATCACCGCCGTGCTCACCCCGGCCCCTGCTGGCAAGAAGCCCTTTTATATCTCGCATTACGGACGTCATGGCTCTCGTTACATCAATAGCCGAAGTGGTTACGATATCCCATATAGGATGATGGAGCAAGCCGACTCGCTCGACGAGTTGACGCCAGCAGGCCATCAAGTCTTCAACTATATGGATAACATCATGCGCGACACCGAGGGCCGTTGGGGCGAACTCACGGGCTATGGCAAGCAGCAACTGCAGAACATCGGCCGCCGCATGGTTCAGAACTTCCCCGAGGTGCTCTGTCCGGGTGCCAGGGTTACGGCCGTCAGCACCATCGTACCCCGTTGCATCGAGTCTATGGGTTCGTTCACCATGGAGATGTTGCAGGTATGCCCCCAGCTCCAGATTACCATGGAAGCCTCGAAGCGCAACCAGTGGTACTTGAACTACCAGGACCGTAAGCTGCGTAAGAACTACATGACGCCCGAGGCCCAGAAGGCCTACGATGCCTATACCGCCTCGCGCTTGGGTAACACCCGCCTGATGGAGGTCATCTTCAAGAATCCCGATATCGTAAAAGAGATTGTCGACGAGGAGTACTTCAACTACTACCTCATGAAGATGGGACTCTTCCAACTCAATACCAACTACAACCGCGAGACCCACATCATGAGCCTCTTCAACATCGACGACCTCTACCGCATGTGGCAGATTGACAATGCCCTGTGGTACATCCAGCATGGCGCCTGCAAACTCAATGGTGGTCGTCAGCCCTATAGCCAGCGTTATCTGCTCAAAAAACTCATTACCGATGCCGACAGCTGCATCCAGCTCGAAAAGCCGGGAGCCCAGTTGCGCTTTGGCCATGAGACGGTGCTCTTCCCGCTGGTTTGTCTCATGGGTATCAACGGCTTCGACCTTGAGACTGACAACCTTGAGGAACTCGAAGAGAAGGGCTGGTGGTGCTCCAACGTGTTCCCCATGGGTTCCAACCTCCAGGCCATCTTCTATCGTACTGACAAGAACGATCCCGATGTGCTCGTAAAATTCCTGCTCAATGAGGAAGAGGCCAGCCTACCCGTGCCCACCGATTGCGCTCCCTACTATCATTGGAAGGACGTGCGGCAATACTGCCTAGACAAACTTGAACGGTATAAAAAGAAATAGCAATAACATCGCAATAACAAAAACCTATAGATATGAAACAAACAAGACTATTAATCTTCGTACTCACAGCCCTCACGTTCTTTGCGGGTTGTGACAGGTTTGACAAAATGAAACACGACCCTCAGGCCGACAAGGATATCGAAGCCGCCTATAAGGCCCGCGACTATCAGAAAATCATCGATCTCGCTGATAGTTTCCAGCAGTCGGGTGCCATGGCCGATGTCAAGGCCTACTATTGGCAGGGTTATGCCCGAGATCGTATGCAGCGCCATCTCTCTGCCGAATACTTCTGGGGTCGTGCCATCAAGGCCGCCGAGGAGTCGAAAGATCCTGAGGAGATAGAGTTCTTTACCAGATCGGCTGCACGCCTGGCAAACATGCTCACTACTCGTGGCGACTATGAAGGTACGGTAAAGAAGACGCTGCCCGTTGTAAAGCGCCTCGAGGAATTAGGGTGCGACTCCACCAGCGACTACGTCAATCTGCTCATCTATATCGGCTGCTGTCAGCTAGGCCTTGGTATGTCGGGCGACACCATCGACAACAGTTTCTATGCCGCTTATAAACGGCATGATGACGAGATTGAGAACAAACATAACGACCAGTCTTATAAGAACGCCTTCGCAGGCCTCATCAACATTGTATATGCCTTTAACGAGACCCGCCATTTCGACGAGGCTTTGAGGTGGAACGAGCGCTATGGTAAGATTATTACCGAGTACGAACAGCGTAACGATGTGGATGGCAACTATGTGGACAAACAATGGGCCCGCTATGATATCTATCAGGCCATTGCTCTCGCAGGACTCAAACGTCAGGAAGAGGCAGAAAAAGCCTTTAGCGATTACCTTAGCACTGCATTCAGTAAGACGCCTGAAGGTCGTATTGAGGCTAACAAATACCTGGAGCCCGAAGGCCGCTGGACTGAGGCTGCAGAGAACTATGAAAGTCTCGACAAGATAGTAGAGCATAGTAACTCTAAATTCTCGCTCGAAAGCATGCAGAAGGCTGCCCTGAAGAAATATCGCGCAAACCTTATGGCAGGTCGTCGCGACACCGCCATGGCCGTCAGTATGCAAATCAGTAATATGCTCGACTCTGCCATCGCCCGTTCACGACGTCTCGATGCTCAAGAACAGGTAGACATCCAGGACAAAGAGCTCCAGTTTGCTCAACAGCAGGCAGCTGCAAATCGTCGCCACATCATGGGTATTCTCGGCATTGCAGCCCTCATAGCATTCCTCCTCGTGCTCGTCATCCTCTTCCTTTATAAAAAACTTCATGGAGCGAAGCGCTCACGCAAGAATCTTGAAACGGCCTACAATCAACTCGAGAGCGATGCTACGGCCCGGGAGCGCAAGGAGAGTGAGGATCGCATTGCTCGCGACATCCAGTTGGCCATGTCGCCCCGCGAGTTATCCCCGCATAAACACCTTACTATTGCCGCCACTCCGTTGAGCGAACAGAATACTGACAGCGGACTTTACGAACTCGCTATGACTGGCCCCGACCAACTATTATTCTGCATTGCAGATGCTTCGAGCAACAGTGATGTCCACGCCTCGCTAGCAACTGCTTTGGTCAAGGCTCAGTTCCGTTCTTTGCTCTGCGTTGAAAACGATCCTCAACGCATTATCTCAGCTATCAATGAGGCTATGGCACCCAACAAGTTCGCACCCGTTACTCTTTTTGTGGGTCTGCTCGATCTTGCTACTGGCAAGTTGCGTTTCTCTAATGCCGGCCACCTGTCGCCACTGATAGCAGGTTCCGAGATTTCTCTCCTGCCCGAGTGCGACGATGTAGCCATCGGCATGGAGTCTGGCCATTCATATAGCGTAAAGGAAGTCGATTTGGAGCCCAACACCATCATCCTACTCTACTCAAATGCCCTTGGCGAAGCCCGTAGCACAGGTCGCAAGAAATTTGGTGAGGGACAGATGTTAGGCGAAGCCCTCCAACTGAAGAAGACCGGTGGCACACCTGAGATTTTCGTTACCCGCCTTACCGACTCCGTCCACCGTTTCACTGGTAAGGAAATCGATCCTACCATGATAGCCATCCAGTACAAATAAATAATAATCCCCAGCCACTTGGCCGGGGATTATTATTGTTATGCTTTTACTGCCGTTGTTCATGCTCATGCATGTAGTCACGGGGCGACATTCCGTAGTATTTCTTGAAAACGGTAGAGAAGGAGGCCGAGTTGGAGAAACCACAGGCGTACATCACCTCGGTAACGTTCATGCCCTGGGTAGTTAGCAATTGAGCAGCCTTCTTCAAGCGGATGTTACGAATGAAATCGTGAGGTGTCTGACCCGTTAGTTCCTTCATCTTACGATGGAGATGTACGCGGCTGATACCAGCCTTGTCGGCTATCATATCGACACTGAGGTCGGAATTGCTCAGGTTCTTGTTGATGCACTCCATGATGCGCTCCAACAACTTCTCATCGGGCGACTTGAGACGTATCTCGTTCACCTGCTCTTCGAGTTCATCGTTACGCTCGTACTTAAGGCGTAACAGGCGTCTAGCGCTGATAAGATTATGGATGGTGCGACGCAGAATGTCCATATTAAATGGTTTCACGATATAGGCGTCGGCACCCGTCTCAAGACCCTCAATCTTATCCTCATCACGGCTCTTGGCAGTGAGCAGAATGACTGGTACGAAGTTAGTATTGGGGTTAGCCTTGATCTTGGAACAGAGCTGATGACCATCCATCTCAGGCATCATGACATCGCTAATCACAAGGTCAGGCACAGTGCGGAGCGCCTCACTCAGTGCTTCACGACCATTGATGCAGGTATGAACATCATAGTCGTTCTCGAGTTCATGCTCAAGGTAGGTACGTATCTCGTCGTCATCCTCGGCAATGACAATGGTGAGACGGCGCTTGTTAGGAATTTCCACGGGGGCAGCCTCAGTTTCTTCGGCAACGAGTTCTTCCTCGATGGGCGGCAACTCGGTAGCCAGAGCCTCAGCCTCCTCAACAGTTTCAATCATCTCCTCAGATGAGAGATGGGCATTGCCTAACGGAATGGTGATAACGAACTCGCAACCCTGACTGAGGTTATGGGCAGAAATGGTACCATGATGGAGTTCGACGAGTGAGCGAGTCAGGTCGAGGCCGATACCAGTGCCGGCATTGCGGTCGTTGGCCGTAGAAGCGGTCTGATAGAATCGCTCGAATATCTTATCGAGCTTATCCTCTGGTATTTTCTCACCATTGTCGCTCACAGCAATGATGGCATTCTGAGCATCATGAGTAAGTCGAATATCTACCTCGCCACCCGTTGGGGTATACTTGAAAGCATTGGAGAGGATATTCATAATAACCTTATCGAAATTCTTACGGTCAATCCAAACGGGCAAACGATCGATATCGTGATCGTAGGTAAGGCGTATCTGCTTGGCCTTAGCCTGATTCTCAAAGAGGTCGTAGATATCCTTGATGAAGGCCACGAGGTTGGTTTCCGACATGCGCATCTGCATCTGCCCCTTATCAATCTTTCGGAGGTCCATCATCTGATTGATAAGACTCAATATTCGCTCGGCATTGCGTTTGATGGTCTCATACACATGACGACGGTTGGGGTCATCGTCATTCTTGATGAGTGATAGCAATGGAGTGACAATGAGCGTCATAGGCGTACGGATTTCATGACTCATGTTCATGAAGAAACGCAATTTGGCCTCACCCATCTCCTCAGCATGGATATGGGCCTGCAGACGGAGGTTATTCTGCTCACGATGACGGCGATAGGCCAGATACTGCCAAACAAAGAGACCGAAGATGACGCAATAGAAGAATACGGCCCATGCGGAGCGGTACCATGGACTATGGATGACCACGGTAAACTCGCGCTCAGGGGTTTCTGTATTATTGCGCTCAGCCTTGACACGGAAGCGATAGGTGCCCTCAGGCAGATGGGAGAACGTAAGTACATTCAGTCCCTGCTGCAGACGAACAAAAGGCTCGCCGTTGATACTATATAAATAAGATATGTGTTCAGGGTTCTCGTAAGTAAGGGTGGAGAACTGCACAGCAAAGGTATTATCGTGGTAGTCGAGCTCGAAACGGGTACTACGGAACACGGTGGTATCGGTAATCTGATAGCTGCCAGAACGGGCATTACCACCGATGGGAGCGCCATTGACGGTGAACGCAGTAAGCTGAACACGAGCCGACCAATTGCTCTGAGTAATGTCCTGCGGACGGAACCAGGTAATGCCACCCGTACCACCAAAAAGCATTAGCCCATCGGGAGAAGCGAAAGAGGCTCCATCGCCAAACTCATTGCTCTGAAGTCCATCGTCTGCAAAATAGTTCTGGAACAAACCTGTCTTGGGGTCGAAGCACGACAGGCCGTGATTGGTTCCTATCCACAAGCGACCATTAGGATGGCGCTCAATGGCACCAACACCATTATCGGGTAGACCCGCCTCAAGCATATAGTGCTTCAAAACCTTTCCGTCGAGGCTATAACAATAGAGACCGTTATTCGTACCCAACCAGATGCGACCATCATACTCACGGGCTATACGAACAGGCTGACTGTAGTTAGGACAGTTCGTTCCGAATGTCTTCACCCAACTCTCGCTTTCAATGTCGAGACAGCAGAGGCCCATCGACGTAGAGACGTACACTCGCTTCCCGTCGGGTGATACGGACACCTGCGAGACATAGTTGTTGGTAATACTGTTTACCTTACGATCAGTCTCGGCACCTTCCTTCAACATATAGCGTTTCAGGAAATTGCCCTTGGAGTCCATGCAAATCAAACCATATTTCATCGTGGCAAGCCAAAGACGACCCTGAGGATCGCAGTCCATATCCATCACGATAAGATATTTATCAGCAGGATAATCAACAAAGTGGAACTTCTGGGTGACGGGGTCTATCCAGCCAAAACCATCACCATAGGATCCTACCCAGATGTGGCCCTCTTTATCTTCGGCCAGCGACATGATTGTGGAGGGTACGTCAGCGGAATAATGCTTCAGTAAATGGAATTGGTTATCCAAGCTATATAGTCCGTCTTTATCGGTGCCTACCCATACACGGCCACGACTATCGAGCAGAGTACTCACAACACAAGCGCTACCCAAAAGGTTACGATCGCCCATCTTATAACCCATATAGTTGAAACCACGGAAGGCAATAGGCTGCTTGTAGATACCTTTCTGCAAGAGTCCAAACCAGAGGTTACCACTTTTATCCTCTGAGATGGAGTTGACTTTACTGCGAGAGAGATTTACCTCCATGCTGAAGAAAGGATTATCGAGCACGTGGTCGCTCTCGGGCTCGTAAATAGCAATACCCTGACCGTCGTAGCCAATGATAATACTGCCGAAATGGTCACAGAAGAGAGCCGATACGGAGTGTCCGTTGGTGCCCTCGATATGGACGAAATCGGAGCCTTGGAGACGGAAAACACCTGCGTTGTTGGTACCTACATAGATAACGCCTTCGTGATCCTCGCAGAGATTACTAAAGTGGAGGTCAGTGCGATCGGCAAGATAGCGCTTCACCTTCTGACCATCGTAGCACAATAAGCCCTTGCTATCGGTAACAAGCCACAAACGGCCTTTCTTGTCCTCAATCATCGAGTTTATCGTGTGTAAGTCGGCCAAAGCACCCCCTATCTGCTTTGCATGGGTCTTATCAGTAAACTTCATGACGCCCAGTCCGGAGGTTCCTGCCAGCACGTCACCATTGGCACGCTCAAGGAAACAGGTGGCATAGCAACTGCCCTTCTGTCCCTTCAGGTCGGTCATCGTAACATTATAGAAGGTACGACCGTCCCATGTTTGCAGAGCGCCATACATACCAAAGTAGAACATACCATTGCGATCCTGCATAATGGTATTTACATAATTGCTAGCAAGGGTCTTATCGGTCTCATTCTCACGACGTATCACACGAAACTGGTATCCGTCGTATCGATTAATACCATCACGGGTAGAAGCCCACAGGAAACCCTCACTATCAATATACACCTGCGTAACAAACGAACTGGAGAGTTGTTTATCGGGATTAAAGAATTGGCCCATCTGAGCGCGAGAGCTCACGGATAGGTATAGCGATATAATAGTTAGTAATGCTTTAGGCCACATGCTTTGTGTAATCTAAATTTTGGGGCAAAGATACTACTTTTTTGTAATTGCTGCAAGAAAATGAGCCAAAAATTAAAGTTCATGAAACATATTTGATTGCATATTTGGAGGAAAATGGCTATCTTTGCACCCAAAATGATTAATAAACCACATTATGAAAAGGTTATTCAATAAACTAACTTATTTAGCCATCTTAACGTTATTGGCTCTCATCCCTGTAGAAGGTATGGGTGCCGACGAGTTCGTAACATTCCAGCAGGCAACAGGCACTTGGCAGCTGAAAGACGTTTCCATCAGCTACGCCGACGGAGAGCACAGTTGCGTGCATCGTGCCATAGCAAGCCTTCAAAAAGACTTCGAAGCCGTGATGGGAGTATCTCCCATGCGAAGCGTGGGAGATGCGAAGGTTCTGATCGGCACCGTAGGTGTTAATCCTCAGATTGACCAGTGGGTGAAGCAGGGCATACTCCGCGACTTGAAGGGTAAGACGGAGAAATATATTATCAAAACAATTAATGGCCAATTGGTTATAGCCGGTAGTGACAAACGTGGAACTGTGTATGGTATCTATGAACTGTCGCGCCAGATAGGTGTGTCACCCTGGTACTATTGGGCCGATGTACCTGTGGAGAAACACGCAGAACTGTTTATCCGTGAGGGCGAATATACCGATGGTGAACCAGCCATACGCTATCGCGGACTATTCCTGAACGACGAGGCGCCCTGCCTGACCACATGGGTAAAGAATACCTTTGGCACCAACTATGGTGGTCACGACTTCTATGAGAAGGTGTTTGAACTCATCCTACGATTGAAGGGAAACTATTTATGGCCTGCCATGTGGGGCTGGGCTTTCTATGCCGACGACCCCGAGAACCTGAAGACTGCCGACGCCATGGGCGTGATGATGGGTACATCGCACCATGAGCCTATGGCACGTAATCATCAGGAGTATGCTCGCGACCGTAAAGGATGGGGTGCATGGAACTACTCTACGAATAAGGAGAATCTGGACCGTTTCTTCCGTGAAGGTATTGAGCGCATGAAGTGTACTGACGACATTGTGACCATCGGTATGCGTGGCGATGGCGACGAGGCCATGGGCAATAGTACCGACACAAAACTACTGGAAACAATCATCGAAAACCAACGTCGTATCATCAAGGAAGTAACGAAGCGCCCCGCCAAGGAAACACCCCAGATATGGGCCTTATATAAAGAGGTACAGGACTATTACGACGCTGGTTTGCGTGTACCAGATGATGTAACCATTCTGCTTTGCGATGACAACTGGGGTAACGTGCGTCGTATTCCTAATGCAGAGGAGAAAAAGCGCAAAGGCGGATGGGGACTTTACTACCATGTGGACTATGTAGGTGCCCCCCGTAATACGAAGTGGATCAATGTCACCCCCATCCAGAACATGTGGGAGCAACTGCAATTAGCATACAATGGTGGCATCCAGAAGTTGTGGATCCTGAATGTAGGCGACCTGAAGCCCATGGAATATCCCATCCAACTGTTTATGGATATGGCATGGAATCCCACGAAATACAACGTGGACAATCTGCTCGATCACCCCAAGGCATTCTGCGCAGAGAGCTTAGGCGAAGATCAGGCTGAGGAAGCTGCACAGATCCTGAACTTAGTGAGTAAATACAACGGACGCATTACCTCAGAGATGCTCGATGCCCGTACCTATACAACCGATGAGTTTGCACAGGTGGTAGGCGAGTATCAGGCGCTGGAGACTCGCGCCCTGCGCCAGTTTATCACCCTAAAACCTGAGTATCGTGATGCTTACCGTCAAATCATCCTCTTCCCCGTACAGGCCATGGGTAACATCTACGAGATGTACTACGCCCAAGCTATGAACCACAAATTAGCTGCCTTGGGCGATCCTGATGCTAATTGTTGGGCAGAGCGTTGTCGCCAGGCCTTCAAGCGAGACTCGCTGCTGAACCTGCAATACAACAAGGAGATTGCCGGTGGTAAATGGGACGGCATGATGATACAGAAACACATCAGCTACAGAATATGGAATGACAACTTCCCCAAGGATGTGTGTCCTGACCTGAAAGTTGTTCCTACTCCAGAACAAGGTCCCACCTTCAGTCCTATACACGGCTATATCAGTATCGAAGCAGAACACACTTTTAATCGTTCGGATGCATCAAATGCGAAGTGGACTGTGATTCCATACATGGGGCGTACGCTCAGTGGCATCGCCCTGATGCCATACACCGTAGGCACGGATAACGCAAAGTTGGAGTATCGTTTCAAGGCTGAAGGTCAGAAGACGGTCAAGGTCCACATCATTACCAAATCGACACTCGACTTCCTCGACAAGGGCGGCCTCGTCTATGATGCAGCCATCGACAATGGAGAACCCATAAGCGTAAATTTCAATAGTAACCTGAACGAGAAGCCTGAGAATATCTACAGCATCTACTACCCCACCGTAGCCTTACGTGTGGTGGAGAAAGAGGTGGAGTTGCCTATCTCTGGCGATGGCGAATTCCATACGCTCACCCTCCATCCACAGGATCCTGGCATCGTGTTCGAAAAGATCGTCATCGACCTGGGTGGCTATCAGAAACAGTATTTGTTTGGAAACGAATCACCAAAGACATATAAATAATGAAGATTGTTGATGCACACAGCCATTTATGGCTGAAACAAAATACCACATGGAATGGTCTGCCTATCAAATCGAAGCGGAATGGCCGTTCCATTTTCCTTGGAGAGGAGGTACAGATGATTCCGCCATTTATGATCGACGGAAAGAATACCGCCGAGGTTTTCCTGTCGAATATGGACTATGCTCAGGTATCGGCTGCCGTTGTGGTCCAAGAGCTTATTGACGGCAATCAGAATCATTATCTGCAGCAAGTGAGCGAGAAGTATCCTAATCGCTTTGTAACATGCGGTATGGTAAACTTCTTCCAACCCAACCTCCCCTTACAAGCTCAGGTGCTCATCGACAGTGGATTCAAAGGACTGGCCATCCCTGGTCACCGACTACTGACGGATGAACTCCAGATACGCCTAAATGACCCAGAGATGATGCGGATGTTCCACATGATGGAAAACCACGATATATTTCTCTCCATCACCCTTGCCGATGGTAAGCAACAAACAGAAGAACTTCGCGAGGTCATCAAGGAATGCCCAGGGTTACGTATTGCCATTGGCCACCTAGGCATGGCGAACCCACCTCAGGGTCCTATTTGGGAGAATTCAGACTGGAAACAACAGATGATGTTAGCCAATTACGACAACGTGTATATTGAATCAGGCGGCATCACTTGGCTCTACAATAGCGAGTTCTACCCCTTCCCATCGGCTGTACGCGCCATTCGTGAAGCTGCTAGCTTAGTAGGCATGGAGAAACTCATGTGGGGCAGCGACTACCCCCGTACCATCACGGCTATCACCTACCGCATGTCGTACGACTTCATCCTGAAGTCAACGGAGCTCTCCGACCATGAGAAAGAGCTCTTCCTGGGCGAGAACGCGCGACGCTTCTATCGCTTACAGGATCTCATAGAACTACCCTATATTAAGAATATGTCAGAATAAACAGAACACAGAATGAAACATTTACTAACCACTTTCGCCTTGGCTTGTCTGGGATTGACGGGCCTGGCACAGAATTCCACCTCCCCCAACGGGAAGATTACCATCGCTACTGCTGATAACGGACTCAAGGTGTGCTATCAGGAGCAAGTAGTACTCAACATCCCTGCCATCGGTTTCGAAGGTGCCTCGACATTATCTCAACTCGAGTTTGTGCGCGATGTGAACGATGATTATACCATGTTGGCAGGCAAACGTCTTCATGCCACCAATGCCGCTAAGGAGTATCAGGCCTCATTGGGCGAGAACGCCCGCATCGTGGTGAGACTCTATAACGACGGTGTGGCCTTCCGCTACGAGTTGAGCGGACTGAATGGTTGCAAGGCACCCAAGGAGTTGACTACCTTTCTCATCCCAGAGGGTACCAAGCGCTGGATGCAGAATTGGTGCGACTCTAACGAAGAACTCTTCCCTATTGCAACTACGTATAAGGCAGCTCCTAATCGACGCCACTACGAGAAAAATGCCGACGGCTATGCCATCCACTGGGCTTATCCAGCCCTGCTAGAACCTGCTGAGGGTATTTTCGCCCTGATTAGTGAGGCAAACATTGAGCGTCGCCAGAGTGCCTCCACCATCTACAATGAGGGTGAACTCTATCGTGTAACACCTTCAGAGAACGAGGTTTCACTCACAGGCGATTGGCACACCCCTTGGCGTGTAGCCATCATCGGCAATCTGGCTGATGTAGTTGCCTCCACACTCATTACCGATGTGTCAGAACCTTGTCAGATAGAGGATACCAGTTGGATACAGCCTGGTGTAGTATCATGGATTTATTGGGCTTACAATCATGGTTCGAACGACTATAACATCATTTGCAAATACGTCGACATGGCAGCTACACTCCATCTGCCTTACGTACTCATCGATGCTGAGTGGGATGAGATGATGGATGGCAAGACTATTGAGGATGCCGTAGCCTACGCCAAATCGAAGAATATCAAGCCCATCATTTGGTACAACTCTTCCGTGGGTTGGATCGATGGTGCTCCCACACCTAAGTTCCGCCTCAACAAGCCTGAGGATCGCGAGAAGGAATTCGCCTGGTGCGAGAAGATCGGTGTGGCTGGTGTGAAGATCGACTTCTTCTCGGGTGAGAGTCAGATGAATATGGACTTCTGTCTCGATCTGCTCGAGAGTGCCTCAAAGCATCATCTGCTGGTAAACTTCCATGGAGCAGCTGTGCCCCGTGGTTGGCAACGCACTTGGCCTAACCTGCTGAGTACAGAGGGTGTATATGGTGCTGAGTGGTATAATAACGTACCTACCTTTACCAAGGCAGCAGCCCGTCATAATGCTACTCTGCCCTTCACTCGCAACGTCATTGGTCCGATGGACTATACCCCCTGTGCCTTCAGCGATTCACAGCATCCACATATCACATCGAATGCCCATGAGTTGGCACTTACCGTACTCTACGAGAGCGGATTACAGCATCTGGCTGATAAGCCTGAGAGCTACTTCGCCCAGCCTCAGGAGGTACAGCAGTTCTTCGGACAACTGCCCACGATATGGGATGAGACACGTCTCGTAAGTGGCTATCCTGGCGAGAGTGTTGTCATAGCCCGTCGTCATGGCGACACCTGGTATGTGGCTGGTATCAACGGACGTGACGAAGCCCAGACACTCAAGACAGACCTGAGTTTCATTGGTGAGACCAAGAGTATCCAACTCTATGCTGACGAGGCCGGCAAACCCTGGGTTATTACTAACCCCGCATCGCTGCCCTCAGAGATTATGTGCCAGCCCCGTGGCGGTTTCGTACTGGTTATCAAGTAAATCCATGAATCTATGAATAGGTTTACCATCATCCTGGCTTCGCTGCTGGCAATTGGAGTAAAGGCACAAATAGCGCCCTGTGTTCCATTGCCCAATGCCAACCAGTTGCGCTGGCAGGATATGGAGATGTATGCCTTTATTCATTATTCACTTAACACCTATACCGATCAAGAATGGGGGTTTGGCAATGAGGACCCCAAGTTGTTCAATCCCTCCAGTCTTGATTGTCGTCAATGGGCACGAGTCTGTAAACAGTCTGGCATGCGAGGCATCATCTTCACGGCCAAGCACCATTGCGGATTCTGCATGTGGCCCTCAGCCTATACAGAGTATTCCGTGAAAAACTCGCCTTGGAAGGATGGTAAGGGTGATGTTGTGCGCGAACTGGCTGAGGCTTGTCGCGAGGAAGGTCTCGAGTTTGCTGTCTATCTCTCGCCATGGGATCGTAACCATCCGGAATATGGACGACCAGAATACGTCACATACTTCCGCAACCAGTTGCGCGAGTTGCTCACCAACTATGGCGACATCTTCGAAGTGTGGTTCGATGGTGCCAATGGAGGCGATGGCTGGTATGGTGGTGCTAACGAGACACGCAAGATTGATCGTACCACCTACTACGAGTGGCCTGAGACTTACAAGATGATTCGCGAGTTACAACCCAAATGCCTCATCTGGAACGATGGTAGCGATCGAGGCGACTTGCGCTGGGTAGGTACGGAAGCTGGTAATGTGGGCGAAACCAATTGGAGTCTGCTCTACCACGATGGCGAGGTGCCCTACCAGATGTTACATTATGGTGTGGAACAGGGCGATGTATGGTGTCCTGGCGAGACGAACACCAGCATCCGTCCTGGCTGGTTCTATCACGATGCAGAGAACGAACACGTGAAGAGTCTGTCAAAGCTGATGGACACCTATTATAAATCGGTAGGTCGTAACTCCACACTCTTGCTCAACTTCCCCATCGCCCCCAATGGCCGCATCCATCCCAACGATAGTCTGCGAGGCATCGCCTTCAAGAAAATGATTGATGAGGTGTTTGTGAAAGGGAAGGTGGTTTCTAAGATGAAACAATCGGGTCCATCCACGATTCTCGACTTTGGCAAGCCCACTTCTATCAATCGTTTCCTCGCAGAAGAAGACATTGCACAAGGCCAGCGAGTACGTAAATTCTCGTTAGAAGCTGAGGTCGATGGAAAGTGGCAACCCTTGAAGGATGCCCTTGTGGATGAGGGCGATGGACTCACTACCATAGGTCATCGTCGCATCATCTGCTTCCCCACTGTTAAGGCCACGAAACTCCGCTTTACGATTCTTGACAGCAAGTGCGAGCCCATCATCAAGAAACTGGGTGTTTACCTCGCCCCAGAACTCACAGCCGATATTCCTGATGCTGGCGAGAAGAAATCCTCTGCCCTTCACATTTTCTTCAGCTCGCCCATGCAGATGTTCATCGATTGGGATACGGAGCAGACCATCTCTACTTTCCGCTATCTGCCTCCACAAGGCGATGGTATCATCACCCATTACACCCTCTGGGCTTCTACTGACTGGAGCAACTGGACCAAACTCGCCTCTGGAGAATTCTCCAACATCGTGAACAACCCCATCTGGCAAACCATTAAGTTCGCCCCCACCAAAATCCGCATGCTCCGCTTTGAAGCCGATCGCCTTCATTCAGGCACTCGCATGGGCTATGGCGACATTGAAATCAAATAAATCACCTCGGATAGGCAAAAACTGAGGCCAAAACAATCACTTTAAGCCGTTGAAAGTCAGGTGGATATACTTTTAAAGGGTTGTTTTGAACGTTATAAGCAAATAAATTCTCTAGAGAATTTCGGACTTTACTCCGTCTAAAGTCTAGGTTTACTCCGTCTAAACCTCCAAATTCTCTAGAGAATTTCCAAGGGGGCAAGTTTTACCCTCAAAGATTACCTTACGTTTTTTTCGACTTTAGACTATCTATCGATAGGCGAAAGATCTTCTTTTGAGGGGATTTAGTTTACATCTTTATCTTGAAGGATCCATGATGAAGGAGTAGTGATAGGGCTGATCAGCAGGAAGGGTGTACTGGGGGAGGGTGCGCTTGCCCCAGGTATCAGCACCACCTACACCATGGATGTTGAAGTCGATATTGAGATTGACAAAGCGTCCACGCGTGATGTCGCTAGGATGACGTACATCTTCTAAGTCTTCCTCGCCATAGTCCCAAGCACGGATGCAGAGAGGATTGTTGCCATCGATGCGGAGTTTCTGCTGAGTCGATGATATCTCGAACCAGCGGATGTCGCAGCGATTGCCATTATCCTGTGGGTGGATATACTCAGTTTCGTAATCCTTTAACGATGTTTCGTAGATGCCTAAGAAGGCTGATCGCTTGCGATCGGGATAGTTCTCCCACGGACCACGACCATAGTAACGGATTTGTGTGAAGTCCTTAGGCAAACGCATACGCATGCCAAGTTTAGGAAGAACAGGAAGCTCTACCCCTGCACGAGGCTTGTAATCCATCGTAACCATAATACGTCCATCGGCCTTGAGATCGTATGTCAACGTGAGGTCAGCAGCATCAAGGAGTGACATCTCCGCGATCACCTGATTGCTCAAAGCACGAATGGACTTGATGGTACGTTTCTGAGCTGCATCTTTCCAGACGGCTGTACGCTCAGCAAAGTGGGCAGCATGCTGATTGTCGTTCTCAGGTTTCCAGAAGTAGGGCTCGAGGGGTGCCTGGAGCATCTCTTTGCCATCAACTATCCAAGAAGTGAGGGCACCTGTCTTGGAGATGGTAATGGAGCCATTCTCTGTAGGCGCCACAAAGCCATCTGCTGTTTCTTCTGCAGCAGCCTCTCTGCCAGCAAATGCAGCCCAGAACTCCTCCGTCTTCAGGATAAACTGCTCACGAGCCACCACAAAACCTTCCTTAGCCCAAGGCGTATCATGACGCAGACGGGCATAGACGTTCAGCACCAATTCAGGCTCATTGTAGGGGTAATAGGGATAGGGTATCTCGAACTTATCACCCTTGATTCTGGCGAATTGACCAGTAACCAGTTCTCCATTATAATAGGTTTCAAGGTAATACTCGTACTCATCGATAGAGGTAAAATTATCGCGATTGATGATACGGATGGAGTCGCCTTCCTGCACAAACTGCAGAGGTTGGTAAACATATTGCACTTCGTAATAATGCGGATGGGGCTTACGATCAGGGGCGATGAGGCCATTGATACAGAAAGGACCATCGTTAGGCTGATCGCCAAAGTCGCCACCATACTTAAACTCAGTCTCGCCAGGAGAGAGTTTTAGTCCTTGGTCTACCCAGTCCCAAATGGCAGCACCACAGATGCTGGAGTCGGCATAGATTACATCCCAATACTCCTTGAGATTACCACAGGAGTTACCCATGGCATGGGCATATTCTCGCATCATGAAGGGCTTGTCGCTGACTTTCTGAGCCTCGCGACGCAGATCGTCAGGATAGAGATAACTATCATCCCAGATGCAGCTGTAGCGACGATCGCTATCATAGAAAGGCGGACGGGTGGTATCGAGCTCCTTCACCTTATTATACATCGCCTCGATATTAGGACCCACAGCACCTTCATTGCCAAGACTCCAGAGAATGACACAGGGGTGATTGAAATCGCGCTTCACCAATGACTCGGCACGATCCACATGGGCCTGTTGGAAAGTTTGGTCCTCACCCATCACTCGATTAGCGTAGCCATAACCATGAGTCTCATGGTTGGCCTCGTCCATTACGTAGATACCCCAACGATCACAGAGTTCATAGAGATATTCGCGATCAGGATAATGCGAAGTGCGCAAGAAGTTGACGTTGCCTTGTTTCATGAGTCGGATATCCTCCTCGTAGGTAGCGTTGTCGACATAGCGCCCTGTCTTAGGATGATGATCATGGCGATTCACACCACGCAACTTCACATTCTTTCCGTTGATCTTAAACACCTCGCCAACAACTTCCACCTTCTTCACACCCAGATGGTAGTCGAAATGCTCAATGACCTGCCCTTTCTGATTGCGTAACTCCACACTGAAGGGATAGAGGTTAGGCTTCTCGGCTGACCAAAGAAGGGGCTTGTTGATGGTATAATTAAGTGCTACCTTCGTTGTATCGCCAACAGACAATTTGTCGACAGTACCCTTTATCTCGTGATTGTCGATCTTCAATATGACTTGCAAACCATCGACAGCCTTATCGCCAACATTGCAAAGACTGACTAAAGCCTTCACTTGTGCCTTGCTATAGTCTGCATTAGGTTCAGCCGTTACGTTATAATCGCTGATGTGTGTCAATGGACGTACCCACAACTGTACAGGGCGATAGATGCCTGAGAGGCGCCACATATCCTGATCCTCCAGATAGCTTCCGTCGCTCCAGCGATACACCTCGACAGCAAGACGGTTATTACCCTCGTCGACATACTTCGTGACATCAAACTCTGCTGGCGACATGGAGTTCTGGCTGTAACCCACCTTCTGACCATTTACCCAAACATAAAAGGCAGAATGTACACCTCCAAAGTGCAGAATCAGATTCTTGGAGAGCATCTCCTTAGTAACATTAAACTGAGTGACATACGAGCCCACGGGGTTGCGATTCTCATAGGCCGTCCAGTCCTTTGGCGGCTCAGTTGTGACACTGGGACGATTCCTCATAAAGGGGTAATTGATATTAATATAAATAGGTGTACCATGACCCTGAGTCTGCCAGTTACCTGGCACAGTCACCTTATCCCATCCCGTTGCATCGTAATCATCACGATAGAAATCAACTGGGCGTTCCTCTGGGTTGCGACTCCAATGAAACAGCCACTCGCCATCGAGACTGACAATCTCCTTATGCGTCTTCTGCTTCGATGGCAGTTGCAGAGTGGCGTGATAAGGCAGTTTGTTGATGCCTAATACGGAGGGGTTCTCCCAATCGGGCATTTGTGCCTGGACTTCGGGAGTCAGTGAAGAAAGCAGCATAAGCAAAGCTGCTGTAAATTTGAGGTTTCGATTCATCGTTGTTAGAATTTTGGGGCAAATATAAGCAATAATCCGTTATCATGCTAAGATTTTACCGACTTCTTTTAGCATTATCTCGCTATTTTACAATTATCAGGCAAGTGTTGATACAAATTCCAAAGATTATGATACAATTACCCCTTGCAGAATAAGGATTTTATTGTATCTTTGCAGCTGAAACCTAATCATCATTATTTCGACATGAGAAGACTGTATATGCTGGCCGTAATGGCCATTGGTCTGATTCAGGCCAAAGCGCAGGAGGTGAAAGTGGAGTTTTTCACCCCTCAGATTGTGCATATTGTTAAGGGGCAGCCCACACAGACCCGTGTGATAACGGCGATACCTGATAACGCTGTTGCAAGCAAGCAGGGTAACACTTGGAAAAGTGAGGCACTCACCATAAAGCTGGATGCCAAGGGCAATCTGACTTTCCTCGACAGTAAAGGCAAGGTGCTGCTGAGAGAAAAAGACTATGACGTCAACGATGCACGCCAGACGTTCACCCTCGACAAAGGCGAAGCCATCTACGGACTGGGCACCATCCAGAATGGTAAGATGAATCGTAGAGGCGAGAAGAAACGCATGGAGCAGTCGAACCTAGAGGACTTCCAGAACGTGCTGCAGAGCATCAAGGGCTGGGGCATCTATTGGGAGAACTACTCACCCACGCTATTTGAGGATAATGCTAACGGCATGACCTTCGACTCCGAGGTTGGCGAGGGCATAGACTACTACTTCATGTTTGGAGGAAGTGCTGACGGGGTGATTGCCCAAATGCGCCATCTGAGTGGCGATGTACCTATGTTCCCCCTCTGGACCTACGGATTCTGGCAATCGAAGGAACGTTACAAGACAGCTGCAGAAACAGAGAGTATCGTGGATAAATATCGCGAGTTGCAGGTGCCTCTGGATGGTATCATACAGGACTGGCAGTACTGGGGAAGCAACTATCTTTGGAATGCGATGGATTTCCTCTCTGAGGATTTCCAGAAAGGTCCGCAACTCATCAAGAACGTACATGAGAAGCATGCCCACTTCATGATTTCCATCTGGGCCAGCTTTGGGCCACAGACAAGACAGTTCCGCGAGTTGGATGAGAAAGGACTGTTGCTGCCTATCGAGACTTGGCCCCAGAGTGGCATCTCACATATCTGGCCCCCTGTGATGGAGTATCCCTCAGGTGTGAAAGTATATGATGCCTTCAGTCCCGTGGCACGTGATATCTATTGGAAATATCTGAAAACGCTCTACGACTATGGCACAGATGCCTGGTGGATGGACTCTACAGATCCTGACTTCTTCAATCCGAGAGAATCAGACTACGAACACCCTGTGACTGGTGGCACTTGGCGTTCACTGCGTAATGCCTTCCCCTTGGAAACGGTGCGTGGAGTGTATGAAAAACAAAGGAGTACAGGAGAAGAGAAACGTGTCTTTATCATGACGCGCTCGTCGTATGCAGGTCAGCAGCACTACGGATCAAACATGTGGAGTGGTGATGTAGCCTCATCGTGGGATATGCTGAGAAAGCAAGTGCCAGCAGGACTGAGTTTCTCGCTGACTGGTAATCCCAATTTCAATACAGATATCGGTGGTTTCTTCTGTGGCTCATACAACACCAAGGGTTCAGGCTCTGCCCCCAAGAATCCACAGTTCCAGGAGCTTTACGTGCGCTGGATGCAATATGGACTCTTTTGTCCAGTATTCCGCAGTCATGGCGCTGATGCGCCTCGTGAGATTTGGCAGTTTGGACAGAAGGGTGAGCCCGTCTATGATGCGATAGAAAAGATGATCCGTCTACGCTATCGTCTTATACCTTATTTATATAGTACAGCCTGGCAGGTGACTTCGGAGAACGAGAGTTATCTGCGTCCGTTGTTCAGTGACTTCGCCCTGGACAAAAAGGTATGGGATATGACGGATGAGTTTATGTTTGGACGCCAGATTCTGGCCGCTCCCATCCTTGATCCACAATATACAGAGGAGAAGATTATCCGCGAAGATGCCATGACGGGATGGAACCGTAAAGAGATGACAGTTGATAGTGGACAGTTGACAATTAACTGGTCAGCAACCAAGACCGTTACCAAGTATCTACCTAAGGGTGCTATATGGTATGACTTCTGGACTAGTAAGCAGTATAAGGGCGGACAGAACGTAGTGCTCACCACCTGCTTTGATCAGGTGCCTATGTTCGTAAAGGCTGGCAGCATCCTGCCTCTTGGTCCAGAGATGCAGTATGTAGGTGAGAAGGCATGGGATAATTTGGAGCTCCGTCTCTACCCTGGTGCTGATGGAGTCTTTACCCTCTATGAGGACGAGGGCGACAACTATAATTACGAAAAAGGCATTTACAGCACCATCAACTTCAACTGGAATGACAAGGCTCGCACCCTGACTATCGGCACAAGGAAGGGCGATTATCCAGGTATGCTAAAGAATCGTCAGTTTACCATCGTACTCCCTGATGGCACGACAAAGGCCATCGACTACGATGGAACGGAAAGTTCTATTAAGTTTTAAAGGCAAATAGGTAAATAACAAAACAATATGAAACAAAAACTATTCCATTCACTACTGGCAGCCATGCTGCTGATGCCTGTTACAGGCGTCATGGCTGACGATTATGAGACACTGAATACTGAGCCCATTCATAATCCGATGCTGTGGGCTGATGTACCCGATCCTGACATCATCCGTGTGGGCGACACATTCTATCTGGTAAGCACCACCATGCATCTGATGCCTGGTGCACCCATCATGAAATCGAAGGATCTGAAGAACTGGGAGACTATTGGTTACATCTTCGACAAGCTGACAGACTCGCCCAAGTACGACCTGCAACAGGGTACTGCCTATGGTCGTGGTCAGTGGGCCACCTCACTCAAGTATCATAACGGTAAGTTCTATGCCCTGCTAGCTCCTAATGAGCAAGGCAAGATGGGCGACACCTACATCTTCTCAGCAGAAAAGGCAGAAGGTCCGTGGACCATCGTATCGCGCATGCGCCATTTCCACGACTGTTCGCTTTTCTTCGACGACGATAACCGTGTGTATGTCATCTATGGCACAGGCGAGATGATGGAACTAAAGCCCGACTTGAGCGACGTAATCGAAGGCACCCATCAGCAGATCTTCCAACGTGAAGAGGATGAGAAGGGATTATTGGAAGGCAGTCGTGTTATCAAGCACAACGGTAAGTATTACCTATTGATGATTTCGCACGTCTATGCCCCTGGCAAGCATCGTCGCGAGGTATGCTACAGAGCCGACGATATCCATGGTCCTTGGGAGAAGCAGGTGATTCTGCAGAGCGAGTTCGGTGGATTCAGCTATGAGGCTCAAGGAACCATTGTTGACACTGAGGACGGCGACTGGTATGGTATCATCTTCCAGGACCGTGGTGGTGTAGGTCGTGTGCTTACTGTCATGCCCTGTCGTTGGATTAACGGTTGGCCCATGTTGGGCGACGAGAACGGCAAGGTGCCTGATACAGTCCGTCCGTTGAAGAGTGGAGAGCCTGAGGCCCACATCGTAAAGGCAGATAACTTCAATAGTGCAAAATTGGGTTTGCACTGGCAGTGGAACCACAATCCCATCGACAACGCCTGGAGTCTGACGGAGCGTCCGGGATTCCTGCGTCTGAAGACTAACCGCGTAGTCAACAGCATCTACCTGGCTCCCAATACACTGACACAGCGTATGGAGGGACCACAGTGCAGTGGTGGCATCGTGATGGATCTTTCGAAGATGAAGGATGGAGACTGTGCAGGTCTGGCTGCCTTCAATAGCGATACAGGTGCCCTGACCATTAAGAAACTGGGCAAGAAACTCGTATTGAAGATGAACGAATTGAAGGTGGAGCTGACCGATCGCGACAAGGAAGTAAAGAATGTGGAGACGAAGACCATCGAGAGTGTGGAGCTGAAACAGCAAAAGATCTGGTTGAGAATCGATGCCGATTTCCGTCCACAGGCGGAGCGAAAAGGTATGATGCCTGGCACCGATATGGCCCAATTCTTCTATAGTCTTGACGGTGAGAACTGGACGAAGATCGGCAATGACTACAAGATGGGATTCGACTGGCGCCGCTTCTTCATGGGACAGAAATTCGGCATTTTCTGCTATGCCACGAAAAAGGCAGGCGGATACGTGGATGTAGATGAATTCTTCTACGAACGTCGATAAACAGGATATCTTTAGGAAAGGTTAACAATCCTCGGAAATCCCATGATACGAAAAATAAAGTTTATGTAACGAGGGGAAAAGAACCTTTAAGGATTTCTATGTAACTTTGCAGCCGGAACTTATAACTACGAGTTCCGACTGCAATTGTTTATTATCAAAATTCATACTAACAACAAAAATGAAACAGTTCATTACAACACTTCTGTTGAGCATCTGTGCCCTGACGGCCGATGCCCAGAAACCAGATCCGAATTTCTACATTTTCCTTTGTTTCGGACAGTCGAACATGGAGGGCGCAGCTCGTCCTGAGGCACAGGACATAGCAAGTCCTGGCCCACGATTCCTGCTGATGCCTGCAGTTGACTTCCCAGAGAAAGGTCGTAAGATGGGTGAGTGGTGTGAGGCCTCTGCCCCACTCTGTCGCCCCAATACAGGTTTGACACCTGCCGACTGGTTCGGTCGTACCCTCGTGGCTTCGCTGCCTGAGAACATTAAGATTGGTGTCATCCACGTAGCCATCGGTGGTATCGACATCAAAGGATTCTTGCCCGACAGCATCGATAACTACGTGAAAACCAAGGCACCGAACTGGATGAAAGGCATGTTGGAAGCTTACGACAACAATCCCTACAAGCGTTTGGTAACACTGGCTAAGAAGGCTCAAAAGGATGGTGTCATCAAAGGTATCTTGATGCACCAGGGTGAAACCAATACCGGCGATCCCAAGTGGGCCGGTATGGTGAAGCAGGTGTACGACAACCTCTGTGGCGACCTGAATCTGAAGCCCGAAGAGGTAAACCTCTATGCTGGTAATATTGTCCAAGCTGGTGGTAAAGGTGTTTGCATTGGCTGCAAGAAACAGATTGACGAACTGCCTTTGACTCTTCACACTTCACAGGTTATCTCGTCAGACGATTGTACCAACGGTCCTGACCGTCTGCATTTCGATGCCGCCGGTTATCGTGAGTTAGGTTGTCGTTATGGCGAAGCAGTGGCACGTCATCTGGGTTTTGAACCCAAGCGTCCATATATTGAGATGCCTAAGAAGATTGAGGTTCCTGCCGATGCCTTCATCGCTGAGACCACCGTCCCTGGCAATGAGTTCCCAAAGGTTGATAAAGAAGGTCGTGCTTACTTCAGCATTGCCGCTCCTGAGGCTCGTAAGGTTGTTGTAGACATTTGCAATAAGAAATACGACATGCTGCCCGATGGTAAGGGTAACCTGATGGCAGTAACTGATCCTCTGCCTGTTGGATTCCACTATTATTTCATGGAAACCAATGGTGTCAGGTTCATCGACCCATCTACAGAAACCTTCTTTGGCTGCAACCGAGAGGCTGGTGGTATCGAGATACCTGAGGGTTCTGAGGGTGATTACTACCGTCCGCAGCAGGGCGTTCCTGCTGGTCAGGTACGTAGCATCTACTACTACAGCAACGAGCAGAAAGCATGGCGCCACGCTATGGTTTACACCCCTGCCGAGTACGAATTGCAGAAAAATGCCAAGAAGCGCTACCCCGTGCTCTATCTACAGCATGGTATGGGTGAAGACGAGACTGGCTGGAGCAAACAGGGCCACATGCAGCACATCATGGACAACGCCATTGCCAAGGGCGAGGCTGTTCCTATGATCGTAGTCATGGAGAGTGGCGACATTAAGGCACCATTCCGTGGTGGTAACAATCAGGCTGGTCGCAGCGAATATGGTGCTTCGTTCTATCCTGTATTGCTTAACGACCTGATTCCATATATCGACAACAACTTCCGCACCAAGAGCGATCGCGAGAACCGCGCTATGGCAGGACTCTCATGGGGTGGCCATCAGACATTCGATGTTGTATTGCCTAATCTCGACAAGTTTGCTTGGCTCGGCACCTTCAGTGGCGCCATCTTCGGTCTCGATGTGAAGACAGCTTACGATGGTGTGTTTGCCAACGCCAACGAGTTCAACAAAAAGGTTCATTATATGTACATGAACTGGGGCGAAGAGGACTTCATCAAGAGTGGCGACATCGTGAAGCAGCTCACAGAGTTAGGCGTTAAGGTCGACTCTAACGAGTCAAAGGGCACAGCCCACGAGTGGCTTACCTGGCGTCGCGGACTCAACGAGTTCATTCCGCATCTGTTTAAGTAAATTCATTAATAATTATACAAATTACCAAAAGAGATTATGAAAAAGCTATTACTTGGACTTACATTGCTCGTAGCGGGCAGTTCGTCAGCATTTGCACAGTGGGGCCGTCCTATCGACTTCGCTGAAGGACCTGGTTTGAAGGACTCCTACAAGGATTACTTCACCATCGGTGTAGCGGTGAACAAGACTAACGTATCTGATCCCGCTCAGATGGAGATCATTAAAAAACAGTTTAACAGCGTTACCGCTGAGAACGCTTGGAAGCCAGGCGAAATTCATCCGAAAGAGGGTGTCTGGAACTTCGGTTTAGCCGACAGCATTGCGAACTTCTGTCGTGAGAATGGTATCAAGATGCGTGGTCACTGTCTATGCTGGCATTCTCAGTTTGCCGACTGGATGTTTACCGACAAGAAGGGTAAGCCCGTGAAGAAAGAGGTGTTCTATGAGCGTCTGCGCGAGCATATCCACACAGTGGTTAACCGCTATAAGGATGTGGTATATGCTTGGGATGTGGTGAACGAGGCTATTGCCGACGACAACATGATGTTCCGTTCATTCCGTCCAGGTGTCAAGCCCAGCCCCTATCGTCAGAGCCGTCACTTCGAGCTCTGTGGCGACGAGTTCATAGCCAAGGCTTTCGAGTTTGCACGTGAGGCTGATCCTACTGGTGTGCTCATCTACAACGACTACAGCACTGTGGATCCCGGCAAGCGCGAGCGTATTTACGAGATGGTGAAGAAGATGAAAGAAGCTGGCGTGCCCATCGATGGTATCGGTATGCAGGGTCACTACAATATCTACTTCCCTGACGAGGAGGCTCTCGACAAGGCTATTACCCGTTTCAGCGAGATTGTGAATACCATCCACATCACCGAGCTCGACCTGCGTACCAACATGGAAAGTGGTGGTCAGCTGATGTTCTCACGTGGCGAGGCTAAGCCTCAGGCTGGCTATATCTCTACACTGCAGGAGGACCAGTACAACCGTATCTTCAAGATTTTCCGTAAGCATAAGGATGTCATCAAGAACGTGACTTTCTGGAACCTAAGTGATAAGGACTCTTGGCTCGGTGTCAACAACCACCCACTGCCTTTCGACGAGAACTTCAAGGCAAAGCGTTCACTGCAGGTGATTCGCGATTTCAACGTTGCTGCTGATAACTACGTACCAAAGGATGACTGGGTACCCAATCCCAAAAATCAGCCCGGACAGGAGTATCCCCAGGTTAACAGCGAAGGTTTTGCACGCTTCCGTGTTGAGGCTCCCGATGCTAAATCAGTCATCGTAAGCCTGGGTCTTGGTGGTCGTGGCGGTACTGTACTCCGTAAAGATAAGGATGGTGTATGGGTAGGCACTACTGAGGGCCCGATGGATCCTGGTTTCCACTACTATCACCTCACCATTGATGGTGGTGTAGTAAACGATCCTGGTACACACAACTATTTCGGTAGCTGTCGTTGGGAAAGTGGTATCGAGATTCCCGCTTCTGATCAGGACTTCTATGCCCTCCGCACCGACATTCCTCACGGTAACATCACACAAGTTCGCTTCTATTCTCCGAGCCTTGGCAAGATGCAGGTTGCCAATGTATACCTGCCTAATGGCTACGGCAAACTCGTAAAGGGTAAGCAGGAGCGCTATCCGGTTCTCTACCTGCAGCACGGCTGGGGTGAGAACGAGACCAGCTGGCCCGTACAGGGACATACCGGTGAGATTATGGACAACCTGATTGCCGACGGCAAGATCAAGCCCTTCATCGTGGTGATGGCTTATGGTCTGACCAACGACTTCAAGTTTGGCACCATCGGCAAGTTCACTGCCGAGGAGTTTGAGAAGGTACTCGTCGACGAGCTCGTACCTTTTATCGACAAGAACTTCCTGACCAAGGCTGACAAGTGGAACCGAGCAATGGCCGGTCTGTCAATGGGTGGTATGGAGACCAAGCTCATCACCCTGCGTCGTCCTGAGGCCTTCGGTTACTGGGGTCTGCTCAGCGGTGGCATGTACATGCCTGAGGAGATCAAGGATCCGAAGTGTGTGAAGTATATCTTCGAGGGTTGCGGCTCTAAGGAGAATCCCGACGGCATCAACAAGAGTGTCGAGGCCCTGAAAGCTGCTGGTTTCAATGCAGAAGGACTGGTATCTGAAGGTACCGCTCATGAGTTCCTGACATGGCGTCGTTGCCTCTATCAGATGGCTCAGAGCCTGTTCAAATAAGCAAAAAGTGCAGTTTTTCTGCACTTTTTTGAGGTATGAAACAAATTCAAAAGTATATGTAACATAAGAGTAACACACTTTCTAGAATTTGTCGTATCTTTGCAGCAGAAATCAAAAAGAAATAGGTTAAAATTGTTTTAGTTATATTAGTAGTTAGTAGTTTTTCCTTCCTCGGGACCCAAGAAAAGCGTTTCTTGTCCCGAGGTTTTTCTTTTATTTATATATAATAATGTGTAGATTCTCAATTATAATTCGTAACTTTGCAGCCAATAAAACCAAAATATTATAAGGATGAAGCGCTTTTTAATAACTATCACGTTTATCGCCTGTGGCATTATTATTAGCCATGCCCAGCAACACAAACTCTGGTTCGACAAACCTGCCACCCACTGGCTCGAAGCATTACCTATCGGCAACTCACAGTTGGGTGCTATGATCTATGGCGGTACCCAGACCGAGGAAATCCAACTCAACGAAGAAACCTTCTGGAGCGGTTCTCCCCACTCCAATAACAGTGCGGAGTCGAAGGCGCATCTTCAAGAGGTGCGACAGCTGATCTTCGAAGGAAAAGAGATGGAGGCTCACAAGTTGATAGACCAGTATTTTATCAAAGGTCCTCATGGCATGCGATTCCTACCAGTGGGCAGTATCAAACTCAATTTCCAGGGACAGCAAGAAATAAGTGACTACCATCGTCAACTGGATCTGAGTAATGCGCTCGCCACCACAAAGTACACAGCTAACGGCATTACCTATAAGCGCACAGCTTTCGCCTCACAGACTGATCACGTGATCATTGTTCGCATTGAGGCTAGCCAAAAGGGTGCCCTCCGATTTAATGTTGGTTTCCAGAGTCCCCTTGAAGCCAAATACAGTGTAAATGGTCATCAGTTGGCAGCTGTTGTACAGAATGTGGAACACGAAGGAATTCCTGCAGGTCTGCAGGCTGAATGCCGTATTGAGGTTACAGCCGACGGCACTATTATCGATGCTGACAGTTGCGTGAACGTGATGAACGCCACTACCGCCACACTCTATATCGCTGCTGCCACCAACTTCGAGAACTATCAGAAGACTAACGGCAATCCTACGCAGAAGAATGTGCGCACACTCGCTGACATTAAACGAAAGCCCTACATCAAACTTCTGGAGCGACATATCGAGAAATACAAACAGCAGTACGACCGAGTGAGTCTCTCACTGTCCAGTCAGAGTGCATCATGCAGTCTGCCCACCGACCAGCGTCTCGCCGCTTTCGACGGGACCGACCTCGACATGGTATCGCTTATGATGCAATATGGCCGTTACCTGTTGATTTCCTCCTCACAGCCAGGCGGACAGCCCGCTAACCTGCAAGGCGTATGGAATAACAAGGTCAATGCAGCCTGGGATTCGAAATACACCATCAACATCAATGCTGAGATGAACTACTGGCCAGCACTTGTAGGCAATCTTGCCGAAACCCAGCAGCCCCTGTTCTCTATGATTCGCGACCTGAGTAAGACTGGCGCCATCACAGCACAGGAGATGTATGGCTGCAAGGGATGGGTAGCCCATCACAATACCGACCTCTGGCGCATCGCCGGTCCGGTTGATGGTACTACATGGGGCATGTTCCCCACTGGCGGTGCATGGCTGACGACTCATCTCTGGCAGCATTACCTCTATACTGGCGACAAGCAATTCCTGGCCGACAACTACGAGGTGATGAAAGGAGCTGTCGACTTCCTGCTCGACTATATGCAAGAATATCCGAAAACCGGAGAATTGAAGAATGCTGCCGGTTGGCTGATGACAGTTCCTACCGTATCACCAGAGCATGGCCCTCATGGCAAGGAAACAACTGTCACTGCAGGCTCTACCATGGACAATCAAATTTGCTTCGATGTGTTTTCCCAAGTCATCGCCGCCGCCAAGATATTGGGTAAGGACGACTCTTATATCTCACTTCTTACCTCTCAATTAGCCAAACTGCCACCAATGCAGATAGGTCGTTACGGACAACTGCAGGAATGGCTCATCGATGCCGACGATCCGAAAGACGAACACCGTCATATCTCACACCTCTATGGACTCTATCCCTCTAATCAGATTTCTCCTTACACCCACCCCGAACTGTTCACGGCAGCTGCCAACACCCTGAAACAGCGTGGTGATATGGCCACAGGTTGGAGTCTTGGATGGAAAATCAACTTCTGGGCACGTATGCTCGACGGCAATCATGCCTTCCTGATTTTCAAGAACTTGCTGAATCCGATACCTGCTACCACAGAATGGGGTCCTCGAGGCGGTACCTATCCAAACCTCTTCGATGCACACCCGCCTTTCCAGATCGACGGCAACTTCGGTTGCGCAGCTGGTATTTGCGAGATGCTTTTGCAGAGTCATGACGGCGCTGTACACCTGCTGCCCGCCCTGCCCGACAGCTGGTCAGAGGGTGAAGTAAAAGGTCTGCAGGCTCGTGGCAACTTCACGGTCGACATGAAATGGAAAGAAGGCACCCTTCAGGAAGCCACCGTCATCTCAAAGATCGGAGGAACCTTGCGTCTTCGTTCTTATGTTCCCCTCACAGGCGATGGTCTCAGAGAAGCAAAGGGTGCTTGCCCGAATCCCCTGTTTGCACCAGCCGTCATCAGCGAACCGCTGAAGTCAAAAGAACTCAAAAAGTTCCAGACATTTCCACTGCAGAAAGTGTACGAATACGACATCGACACCCATGCAGGCCAGACTATTCTCCTTAAAAAGCAATAGTTTCCCATAAATGTTACTTCAGATAAAGTTTGTGAGACATGAGCAAATGCCCATGTCTCACTTTTTTACTACCTTTGCACCCGAAACCTATACAAAACAAAATTATGCGACACCAACTATTCGGAAAGAAACATTATCTAACTTTATTATCAACCCTATTCATGTGCTGTGCCGGCCTTTCTGTGTCGGCACAGTCTTTTCCTTATCAGGATCCAAATCTGAGCGCAAATGAGCGCGCAAAGGATCTCTGTAGTCGATTGACACTTGAAGAGAAAGCCATGCTGATGCTCGACGAGAGTCCTGCCATCCCACGCTTAGGCATCAAGAAGTTCTTCTGGTGGAGTGAAGCCCTGCATGGCGCTGCCAATATGGGTAATGTAACCAATTTCCCCGAGCCCGTAGGCATGGCCTCGTCATTCAACCCTTCTTTATTATATAAGGTGTTCGACATTGCCAGTACTGAGTTCCGTGCCCAGTACAACCACCGCATGTACGACCTGAAGGGTGAGGACATGAAGATGCGTAGCCTCAGCGTTTGGACGCCAAATGTCAACATCTTCCGCGACCCCCGATGGGGACGCGGCCAGGAGACCTATGGTGAAGACCCCTATCTGACAAGCGTCATGGGTACTCAAGTGGTACGCGGACTGCAGGGTCCCGAGGATGCCAAGTATCGCAAGCTCTGGGCCTGTGCCAAGCACTATGCCGTTCACAGCGGTCCTGAGTACACGCGTCACACTGCTAATCTCACTGATGTGCCTGTACGCGATTTCTGGGAAACCTACATGCCTGCCTTTAAGACACTCGTTCAGGATGCCAACGTCCGTGAGGTAATGTGTGCCTACCAGCGTCTCGACGATGACCCCTGTTGTGGATCAACCCGTCTGCTCCAACAGATTCTCCGCGATGAGTGGGGATTCAAGTACCTTGTGGTCAGCGACTGCGGTGCTGTCAGCGACTTCTACGAGAACCACAAGTCATCTTCCGATGCCGTACACGGAACCTCTAAAGCCGTCCTGGCCGGTACCGACGTGGAGTGTGGTTTTAACTATGCCTATAAGAGTCTGCCAGAGGCTGTACGAAAGGGACTCCTTTCAGAGGCTGAGGTCGATAAGCATGTCATCCGTCTGCTCGAAGGCCGCTTCGATCTGGGTGAGATGGATGATCCCTCACTCGTAGAATGGTCTAAGATACCTTACTCTGCCATGTCCACCAAGGAGTCTGCCAAGGTGGCTCTCGAGATGGCCCGTCAGTGTATTGTTCTGCTACAAAACAATAACAATATCCTGCCTTTAAAGAAGAACGCAGAGAAGATTGCTGTTATCGGACCTAATGCTCAGAACGAGCCGATGATGTGGGGTAACTATAATGGTACACCTAATCACACCATCACCATCCTCGACGGCATCAAGGCCAAGCAGAAGAAGCTGGTCTATCTCCCAGGCTGTGACCTGACCTACGATCAGGTGATGGAGAGTCATCTAGCCTCCGACTGTGTCGCTCCAGACGGCAAGAAGGGACTGAAAGGCACTTTCTGGAATAACACCAAGATGGAAGGCAAAGCCTTTACCACCGAGACTTACACAAAGCCTGTCAATGTCACCACCGCTGGCATGCACGTATTTGCCCCCAACCTACCCATCGAAGATTTCTCGGCTAAGTATGAGACCACCTTTACCCCGAAAGAGGCTGGCGAGTATGTGCTGAACGTAGAATCTACCGGTCATTTCGAGGTTTATGTCAACGGTGAGCGGAAGATACTGCAGCACACCTGGCGTGCCACACCAACCCGCACTGTCCTGCAGGCTGAGAAGGGACAGGCGTTCAAAATCGAGGTACGCTTCCAGACCGTGAAGACCTGGGGCGCCTCTATGAAGATCGACATTGCTCGTGAATTGCCTATCGACTATCAGCAGACCATCGCTCAGCTGAAGGGTATCGATAAAGTCATCTTCGTCGGCGGTATCGCACCTAGTCTCGAGGGTGAAGAGATGCCTGTGAACATCGAAGGTTTCAAGGGTGGCGACCGCACCAGCATAGAACTCCCCAAGGTGCAGCGCGAGTTCCTGAAAGCCCTGAAGGCAGCCGGCAAGCAGGTTATCTACGTCAACTGCTCTGGTTCAGCCATAGCACTGACACCTGAGACCGAAAGCTGCGAAGCCATTCTGCAGGCTTGGTATCCTGGTCAGGAAGGTGGTACAGCTGTGGCCGACGTACTCTTCGGCGATTACAACCCCGGCGGAAAACTCTCTGTGACCTTCTATAAGGACGACAGTCAGCTGCCCGACTACGAGGACTATTCCATGAAGGGCCGCACCTACCGTTACTTCAATGATCCACTCTTCGCTTTCGGTTATGGTCTCAGTTATACTACCTTCGAGATTGGCGAAGCTAAGATCGACGGACAGAACGGCAACTACAAGCTCAGCATCCCCGTGAGCAATACAGGTCAGAAGAACGGCACAGAGATCGTGCAGCTCTACATTCGCGACCTCGCCGATGCTGACGGCCCGCTGAAGTCGCTCCGTGCCTTCCAGCGCATCGACGTAAAGGCAGGACAGACCGCCACAGCCACACTAGAGCTCACCCCGAAGAGTTTCGAGTTCTGGGATGGTGCCACCAACACCATGAGCACCAAACCTGGTCAATACGAGATTCTCTACGGCTCGAGTTCGATGGATAAAGACCTAAAGAAACTCACCGTCAGTTTCTAAATAAGCATAGGCGCCCTCGAATGCTGGTAATAAAAATAGAAGGCTTCCCACCAACGGGGAGCCTTTTTATGTTGCTTTCCAGATACTTGCGCCATGACCGAACAGCAAAAAAACTGGTAATTGTTTGGATGTTTCACGGAAATTTACTAACTTTGCACTATGTATAGCTAAAAACCATAAAAACAATGAAGAAGCAGACGTTTGCAAACAGATTAAGCCTCAGAATCATGGTGGTGCTGATTATCATATCGGCTATTGTCATGGCCATTATCTATGCGATTACAAAGGACAGTATGGCCCGCGAGGCCGAGTCGCGCTATGAGGGCATCATTATGCATGCCAACGAGAAGATCCGTGGCGTACTCTCCGATGTTTACGTGGGTACTATTAATAATATCGTCGATATAGAGCGCGACCTTGATAATCCCGACAAGCTGCAGGCACACCTGGAACGTATGGTCAATCAGAACATGTATATGTCGAGTTGCCGATTGATCTTTGAGCCCGACGTCTATCCCCAGAAAGGTCATCGCTTTGAGATCTATGCCTGGCGCGACTCGGCCGGCATCATCAGGGGCAGACAAATGAATGAAGAACATCCCGACTATCTGGTACATGCCTGGTATCAGGATTCTTTCGAGAATGAAGAAGGCGACTGGACACCTCCTTATTTCGACAGAGCTGCCTCACAGCAGCTCACTACAACCTATACCACCCATATTCACGACCAGAAGGGCCGTAAGGTGGGTTTGCTGGGAGCCGACGTATCGCTGGAATGGCTCCGACTCAGGCATAAGCGTGTAGATGCAGAGAACCATGAGCGATTCGAGAAAGGTTTCAAGGAACAGTCGTACAGCTTCATTATCGACAGCGACGGCACTTACCTGATTCATCCTGATGAGACGCGTGTGTTGAAAAAGAACATACTCGATGTCGTGTCGGAAACGCCCGACACAATCGACGACGCAATGGTTCGTAACATGCTAGCACATGAAAGCGGCACATGTCGGTTGAGTGATGACGGCATCGACTCCTGGGTATTCTATTCGTATGTAAAATACGCCGACTGGACGGTTGCCATCGTAGTGCCCGAAGCCATCATCCATCATAACGGAAACGTTCTGGTTTATATCCTCCTAGGCGTGCTCCTCGCCGGTCTGGTGCTTATCTATCTGTTGTGCCATCAACTCATCAAGAAGAACATGCGACCACTGACGCGTTTCGTTTCGGCAGCAGGCGAGGTGGCACATGGTAATTTTGATATAGAACTGCCCGAGGTGAAGAGTAGAGAGGTCGACTCCCTGCGCGATGCCTTCAGCAATATGCAGGGTTCGCTCACGCAATATGTGGAAGAGCTGAAGAATACGACAGCCTCAAATGTGGCGATGGAACAGGAACTAAAGATTGCCAGTGACATCCAGCAGCGAATGCTGCCGAAGGTGTATCCACCGTTCCCTGAGCGTACCGATATCGATATCTATGGCGAGGTGGTGACGGCCAAGAAGGTGGGTGGCGACCTCTTCGACTTCTTCATCCGCGACGAGAAGTTGTACTTCAGCATCGGCGACGTGGCAGGTAAAGGCGTACCGGCAGCACTGGTAATGGCTGTGGCACGAAGTATGTTCCGCAGCGCATCGATGACGCATACCTCGCCCAAGCTCATTGTTGAATCTATCAACCGTTCGGTATGCCAGAGCAACGACTCCTTCATGTTCGTAACGCTCTTTATGGGTGTTCTCGATCTGGCTACTGGTCGTCTGCAATATGCCAATGCCGGCCATGAGCCCCCCGTACTAGTAGGTGGTGCCCATACCCGTTTTCTCAACTGCGACAACAACATCCCGCTGGGTCTGCGTCCCGATTGGGAGTATACCGAGCAGAGGTCGCTTGTCGACAAAGGAACCACGCTGTTCCTTTATACTGATGGCTACACCGAGGCCGAGACCGTCGACCATGAGCAGTTTGGCAAGGAGAGAATGTGTCGTGAGGCGCTTCGTCTGTCGTCTGAGCGTCCTGACTCACGCACCTTCGTTCAAACCATCCGTAAGGCCGAGCGCGAGTTTGTGGACTTTATCCCTCAGAGCGACGACATCTCGCTTCTGGCCATCAAGTATAAGGGTAGTCAAGCCCATCCACATTACCACCGTGGCATCTCGTTGGTTAACGATGTGCAGGAGGTGCCGGCACTGGCCATCTTCGTGGGGAGCGTGTGCGAGGATATGCGCTTCAACGAACTCACCACTGCCGGTGTTAATCTGGCTATTGAGGAGGCAGTAGTCAATGTAATGAACTATGCTTATCCTAAGGGCAAGCGAGCCAACATCCTGTTAGAGGTTATGGCCGACGACGAGACCATCACCTTCGAACTGAGTGACGATGGTAGCCCTTTCGATCCCACGAAGGCCGAGCAAGTGGATGTAACACTACCTGTAGAGAAACGTGCCATCGGTGGTCTTGGCATCCATCTGATGCGCCACTATATGGATAGCATCACCTATGAGCGTAAGGATGGTCAGAACGTGCTGACGATGACAAAGAAGATTAAGAATAATCAAAAACTGAAATAAAAATGGAAGCAACGATCAGAAAAGAAGATGACAACAAGGTGATCCTTACCCTTAACGGACGCCTTGACACCTCTGTGACTACTCAGACAGAAAAGGAAATTGAGCCACTTTTCGAATACAACAACTGCCAAATCATCATTGACTGTACCCAGTTAGACTACATCTCGTCGAGCGGTCTGCGATTACTGATGGCTATCAATCAGCAATGCACAGCCAACCATTGCAACCTTTATATCAAAGGTCTGCAGGAAAAGGTACTCGACGTGTTTACCACTACCGGGTTCGTCCACCTGTTCGAGTTTATTTAAGGTCGCGGGTACCGAGCCCGCGATATTCGGCTGGAAAAAATCAAAACATACCACTGATGACACAAAAATCTGCTTTTTGCGCCCTGTTCTGCGACAGATTTTGAAGCTTCTCCTTCTGTCTGTCGCAATAACCCTCATGTGTCGCAAGCATTGACTTCATAATACGGCTAAAAGTTTGGAATCAGGCCTAAAATCATCGTATCTTTGCACCAGAGAACAAAAATAGCAAAGTAAAATTTAAAAAAATAAAGAATTATGAAGTCGATTAAGAAATCAGTAGTTTGGGTACTCAGCAGTATCATCGTAGCAGTTAGCTTTTCAGCTTGTTCAAATGATTTAGACACTATCGAGCAGGCCCCCAGCGCAAACGTAGAAGTCAACAACAATTCTATATCTAATGTACGCGTAGTAGCATCAGGTTATGTAAGAACACAGGTAAACGCAAAGACATTCTCTCGTGGCGAGGGCAACGACCTCAAGCCTGAGGATATCTCAATAATCCCAGTATCAGAGTCACAGGCCAAGGCCTTCACCACTGGCGAGGCAGGCAAGGACGGCAAGAGCGCAGCCTCTATGTACAGATGGGTAACGCTGCTCTATCGCTGCAAAACCGCCGACGGCTCGCAGAAGGACCTCTCAGAGTTGGTTGTATGGCCTTACTATGGTTTCTTTGGCGACGGCACTCCCAACCAGCTGGTTGTAGGCTGCCACAGCACCATCACCAGCGACGCCCAGCGCCCCACCAACTTCGCCAATATGTCATCTGCAAGCGAGGTTAACATGCTGGCCCTCTTCGCCAACGTATTCAGCCAGAAGGCTCTGGTAATCGTTCCCGACTATGAGGGTTACGGTTCAACCGTAAACGATCCTCATCCTTACTGTAACCGCGAGCTCACCGCCGAGCAGGTAGTAACAGGTGTGAAGGCCGGTATGAAGTGGTTCGAGAGCGAGATCACAAAGATGGACAAGGACTGGTCAGGTGTAGCCATCGGTTATTCACAGGGTGGTGCCGTATCAGCAGGCGTACTTCGCTACTGCCAGGAGCATGGTGAGACTTCACTCCGCCTGAAGGGTGCCGTTTGCGGCGATGGTCCTTACGATCCCCTGGCCACTCTGAAGCGCTATATCGAGATGGATCAGCTTTACATGCCCGTAGCTCCCGCCATGCTGCTCAAGGGTGCCATCGACACCGATCCTGAAATGGCAGGTTGCGCCGTTGAGGACTTCGTAACTGAGAAGTTCAAGGCAACTGGTATCTTCGAGATGATCCAGAACAAGCAGAAGAACACCGACGAAATTCAGGACGCCCTGCTGAAGTACTCTCGCGATAATGGTGATAACGGTGGTTTCACGATGAAGGCAAAGTGCAGCGAAGGTTTCCTTCCTTACACCAAGAATAATCTGGTTGACGGCAACGGCAAGAAGCGCGATTTCGAACTCGAGAACGGTAAGGGTAGCAACTACTGCACCGTTGACCAGTGCCTCAAGGCAGGTGTCATCGAGTACTTCCGCAACGGTACCATCACTGGTGAGGTTCCCGAGGCTAAGCTGAAGGCTCTTGAGAAGTCACTCGCCAAGAACGCCCTCACCGACGGCAACTTCAAGCCCGGTAAAGGTTTCACCTTCTTCCACTCAACTCGCGACGAGGTGGTTCCCTTCTGCAACCTGGAGAGCGTACGCAGCGCTTGGGGCAGCTCAAACATCAAGGCCCTCTCATACAACTCAGGTACTTACTTGCACGTAGGCACAGGCACAGCCTTCTTCACATGGTACTGCGGTGACTATGTAAGTGAGATTCTGAAGAACAACTGGGCTCCTTGCGAGGACACCGTTGGTGGCAGATTCTGGTCACGCAACTAAGTAAACAGCAAATAAACTACCGATTCTACATCGAACGACTTTCCCTCCGCCTTTGCAGTTTTTTACTTGCAAAGGCGGAGGTTTCAATTTATTTTCTTATCTTTGCACCCGAAACATAAATGATCATTAAGATGAATAAGAAACCATTTTTCGAGAATCCGATTGTATTGCTACTCAGCATATTCACGTTGTTGATGCCAGCCATTTCAAGTGCACAGAAGACTGTAGGCAAACTTCATGCGCCGTCCAGTCCCACGCAAATCGAGGTTAAGGAACGTACGATCAGCGATTTACTCTATTATCCCCTTTCGTGTATCGAATCCCCCATGCCCTCAAGAGAACAGGCTGTGCAGGTGATTACAGACATCTTTGGCAGCTGCGAACACATTAATAACATCTACCCAGGATTCCATGCTGGCGCCGTCTTTGATTTCACCTATCGGGGCATTCCCATCGGCATTTGTTATTATGACTGGTACGACAAGCGGACCTGGTATGACTTCTTCTTTGAAACGAAGAACGAAGCCGACAAGTTCTTCAACAAACTTGTTGATGACATCCGTGGTGCAGGCATCCCGCTCACGAAGGACACAGTATATGGTGGTATGTCCAACCGCAAAAGACCTATTTCCGTCTTTAAATGGGTGGCAGTTGACTCACCAGTAAAAGTAAAAGAGGTCAGCCCGTCAAATATCGAGACAGCCGATCATGTCGGTAAGTACAAAGTATCATTCAGCGTCACGAAGACCAAGAAATAATCCACGTCATAGCAACTTCCATTCTAGATTTTCTGTTACAGCCTACATGCCTACATAAAAACGCTTGAAATGACTTTAAAATAAGGATATTTGCAAATTTCAAGCATACATAAAGCCTACATTAAGCATACACACTGCCTACACAAAAAAGGCCATTTTTAAGATTTTCACCCGCCAATATGGGCTTTGTAGGTAATTTTGTGAGTCTTATAAATTGGCTGTTTGGTGCAAAAATGTCTACAAAAGACTATCTTTTACCCTCTAAAAGACTATCTTTCGCAACCTCATCCTTGGAGTTTCGATAGGCTAAAGATAGTTTTTCTCACATTGATAGATAGTCTAAAGTCCAGGAAATAATAAAGTAAACTTTCAGGGACTAACTTGCACCCTTTTAAATTCTCTAGAGAATTTGGAGGTTTAAACGGAGTAAACCCAGACTTTAGACGGAGTAAAGTCCGAAATTCTCTAGAGAATTTATCAGGCTATAACGTCCAAAACAAAACATTAAAAGTAGAACCATCGGACTCTCAACGGCCCAAAAGGACGACAAAACGCCTCTATTTCGCCAAAGGCATGTAGGCAAATATACAATTTTAGATGATTTTCAGTTAAAACGGCAATCCTGACTATGATAAAAAGAAAGGTGGTGCGTCATTTATTTGGCACACCACCTTATTGGGCAGATTAGAATGTAGCAGTTAGAACTTATAGCGGACACCAGCCTGAAGGAAGCCCTGATCACCAACACCAAGCTCTACGAAGCCACGGAACTTGCCACCAAACTCTGCTCCGATGAACGAAGCCTGGAACATGAAGTAAGTGTTTGTCTCATCCTTCGATGTGCCTAACTCGAAGTTCTTGGATTTATTGGTCAGGAAACCTACACCAGCAGCTGCCTTTGAATACAGACCGAAGTTGTTCTTGTTAATCCAGTAGTACTTAATGCTCGGCATGACAGAAAAGAAGTTACGCTTGATCTCGCCCACCTTCTCATGACTGCTCCTGTTGAGCACATCGCTGTCCCACTTAGAATAGGTAAGTAAACCACCGACAGCCAGACGAGGATTGTTGAAGTGATGGAAATACTCCATAGAAATTGGGCCCAGGATGAAGCCATCATCATACTCTTTATTAGAGAAGATCAGGCCAATACCTTCACCAAGTCCATCGCCAAACTGGGCGAGGCTACCTACGCCATAAGACAGGCTCAGTTCGTTACGCAGATTCTCGTTCTGAGCGTTCACATTCATTGCAGTCATTAAGGCGACTGCGACCATCATCATAATCTTTTTCATTTTACTTTTTTATTTTTTTATTGTTATACTTACTAATTTTTGCAGTGTGATATCTGAATCACGCTGCAAAGGTACGCCCTTTTCTCCATTTCTTTTTTACTTTTTTACGTTTTTACTTTTTTCTATTGCGGCATATATACAGAATTTGCGACAGAATTGGCGAATTCAGCCAAATCTGTCGCAAATCACGTTCTCAAGTTGTCTATTTTCCTATTTTTATCTCTTGACAAACTTAATATAACGGTTGAGTCCTGTCATCTCGAACACTTCAATGATTCTTCTTCCTGCGTTCACAAACTCAACCTCCGAGTTGTTATATCGCTGCAGGCATAACATAACTGCACGTACGCCAAAGCTGGAAATGTATTCCAACTTTGTGGCATCGAACACTACCTTGTCAATCTTCTCGTATTTGTACTTGTCAAGTTCTTCACCCAAGTAGGTGGCATTATCCGTAGCAAGATCTTTTCCAAGAACGATATTCAGCGTTTTGCAAAACACACTAACTTCAAAATCCTTCTCCATTTGTTCGCATCATGTTTGTTATTGACTCTGCAAAGATAGTGCAAACCGAGCAAAATACCAAATAATTTTGGCTATTAATTTTGTATTTTCCTCACTTATTCGTATCTTTGTCGCCAAATATACATTATTATAATAAGTTCAAATATGGAACAAAGCCTATTTTTTCACATCTGTGGCTACATTGCCACCATTGGCATGATTCTTGGTTATCTGCCTCAAGCCATCACTACTATTCGTACGCGTAATACCGACGGCATTGCACTCCCCACGTTTTTGATGATGGGCATCGGTAGTTTAGCTTTCATGCTGCAGGGTCTGCTTCATGAGCCAGAAATCATCTGGTCCCTGTTTCTCACCAATCTGATAACAGCAGCATGCAGCGTCATTATCTTTAGCATCAAGATCTACAACGATTACATCAAGAAGTAAACATCAAAAGAAAGCGCAACAGTCCCGTTAATTAACTCAAATTAACGGGACTGTCTTTCAAAAACAAGTTTTTTTCTGCCTATTTCAAGAATTTTTGTTTATCTTTGCATTGAGATTAACGAAATGACTTAAACACACATATCAACCTCGGTGGCGAATACACCTATGGCCGCTTCACCATCGGACTCAACATCCACAACCTCCTCAACACCCATTACAACCGCAGCGGCATCAACACCAACCTCGTCCCACAGCAAGGCCGCTGGTTCCTCGCCACAGTAGGTGTCAAGCTATAACACAACTATTTATTCTTCTCGGTCATGTATTTCCAGTAGCGGCGAGGCATGTCTTTCAACTGTTTACGAGGGTTCATACGCTCCTTGATACAGATGGCCTTGAAATAGGTGCGCCAGAGATCCTGAAGCAGTTGGTCATCGCTGCTGAGCACGTCGGCATTAAGTTGGCCGTTCTGAAGACTAAAGGGAACAGCGGATTCATCCTCAAAGGTGATATGAATCACCTGCCGTCCATCATAATAATACCCATAATGGCGCTTTGCATCGTAAATGAGCCAAGGCTGGTCATTGAAACGATCCTGGAAATGATCAATTACAATGGGCAGCACGTTATGATCGGGACTGACCACACTGAGATAGGTGCCGTCCTTGGCTTTCTGGAAACGGACGAACTGCTTCATCCTTAATTGCTCATGGAGTACCTTTCGGGCGATATTAGTAACCACCAGTACATCGTTGTCAGCAAAGTTCCTGGAGATATCTCCCTGCCGAAATACCTTGCATAAATAATGAAACAATGGCTGATAAAGCTCTGGTAATTCCGACAGCCAACTGACGGAGATTAGTTTGAGAGCTTCGCGTGACAGACGTTTCTCTAAGCCCGTCCACACACGACGTGCTTTCTCTTCGTCGGTCGTCACCTGATAGAGATGGTTACAGAACAGCGGTAACGTCTCTCCTTCAGCCAACAACTGTTCTGGCTGTTCATGTAGGGCAAAGGAGTCAAAGACTGCCGATAGAAGCCCATCCATCGTTCCGTCAAACGTATATACCGTCATTCGCCAAAGTCTATTTCTAATTGTTGTTCTTCTGCAGCCCGCTTCTGTTGCGCCTTCGAAATAAGCAGAGGGCGTAACCGCTCAGGGTGCAGTTCATTAATCCCCACAATGGGTACGGAATAGGCTGAAGAGAGTTCGTAACAGGTGATGAAATACTTGGCCTTCTTCATGACAACGCCCATCTTCTTCAGATCGTAGGAGGTAAGACGGTTAAACCGACGGGAGTTGACAATAAGCCAGGCCGACTTGGTGCCGAGTCCTGGCACACGAAGCAGCTGTTCGTAATCGGCCTTATTGATATCGACGGGGAAGAACTCAGGATGACGCAAGGCCCATGCCACTTTCGGGTCTACCTCCAGATCAAGATTCGTATGCTGGTCATCAACAATCTCCTCTACCTTAAAATGGTAGAAACGCAGAAGCCAGTCAGCCTGATACAGACGATTCTCACGTACCAAAGGAGGCTGTTTCAACAGTGGCAGACGTGGGTCATAGGTATTCACGCTCACATAGCCGGAGTAATACACACGTCGCATCGTAGGCTGTCCATAAAGCATGGACGACATAGTCAGAATATCCTTATCGGTCTCCTTGGTGGCTCCCACTATCATCTGAGTGGATTGTCCGGCAGGCACAAAGCGGGGCACATTCCGCATTCGTTTCCTATCCTCTTTATTCTCAAGCACCCCCTGTTGTATCAGTTTCATGGGTTGGAACACACTCTTGTGGTCTTTCTCAGGAGCTAACAACTTCAAAGATTCTTCCTTCGGAATCTCGATGTTCACACTCATGCGGTCGGCATAGCGTCCGGCCTCATTTATCAACTCCTGAGAAGCACCAGGAATACTCTTCAGGTGGATATAACCGTTAAAGCGGTGGACAAGGCGCAGATCACGGGCAATAGCCGCCAATCGTTCCATTGTATAATCAGGATTACGTACTACCCCACTCGACAGAAAGAGACCCTCAATGTAGTTACGACGGTAGAACTCCATCGTGATCTCTTCCAACTCACTGACAGAGAGTGTGGCGCGCTTAATATCATTAGAACGACGGTTGATACAATAGGCGCAGTCGTACATACAATAATTCGTGAGCATCACTTTCAACAAAGAGATACAACGCCCATCATCGGCAAACGAATGACAGATACCAATGCCCCCTACGGCAGAGCCTACCATGCCCTGCTTACCTTTGCGCACCGTACCGCTCGACGAGCACGACACATCGTACTTCGCCGATTCTGCGAGGATACGCAGCTTCTCCATAGTCTTTTCTGTTAGCATACGGGTGCAAAGATACAAGAAAGGTGCACCATAAGTCGGTACACCTTTCAAACTTTAACGTTTTTTATTGTTTAGTGTATGCGGAAGTTCCACTTAGAATTGTCGCTATTGAAATCATACTCGGCAAGCGTTGGTGTACTGTCGGCTACAGAATAGAGGCAATACTTGGTATTGACACCCTCCTGTCCGGGGATGGCCTTCGGCATGATACGGTAGGTACCATCGGTAAGCTGTTCGATACGCCAGAGCTGTTCATCGGCACCTGTATAGGTGGGAACGATTGTTACTTCCTTGTCGGCAGTAGCTGCAAGCGCGCGTTCTGTACCTTCGATGGTAATCTTGAAATACGAATTGCTGAGATAGCCGCCAGCTTCGTTCACAGGAGTAACGGTCCAACGCTGGTGAGGACGGTACATATAGTCGCCGATACGGGCAGGGATGTTACCCTCGGGCCAAGTGCCAGCAACCTCTGCTAACGTCTGGTTAGCAACAGGTTTAACAGGCTGTTCCATCTGATTACGATTAAACCAACCCTGACGCTCCTGCTGCATACGAACGAAATCAACAGCAAGCTCCAGAGCATAGCCACGACGCTCACTCAGAATAGCCAGATTGCCACCCTTGAAGTTATCACCGGCTACGGGCCAACCATTCTTCCATACAATCGGACGGACAGCAAGCGTAGAACGGCCACTCAGTTCGAAATCAGCCTCCCAATGGAACGACATGACCTCAACGCCCTCGTCGATGATGTAGCGTCCGAAGTGGCCAGCGCCACAGGCGCGCTCTTCAGCGGCAATCACCATCTTACCACCACCGTGGTACATGTCACGACCTACGTTGTCGAGGTAAGGACCTTCTACACTCTTTGAGCGACCTACAACGATATTATAGGTAGAGTTTACACCGTCGCAGCAAGTGCCGTGGGTGCCTAACAAATAATACCAGCCATCACGGTACATGAGATCAGAAGCCTCACAGTCGATAGCGATATCCTTCTCCTTGTTACCCTTCACGCGGAAACCGGTCTTGGGATCGAGCTCAATCAGTCGGATGGTGCCGAAATAGGTACCGTAGCTTACCCACAGGCGACCTGTGGTGGGATCGAGCAACAGACCTGGGTCGATGGCATCCTGATCCTCCATACCATCAGAGGCACAAACCTCTACGGCCTCACTCCACTTAAAGTCAGGCGATTTAGGATCGAGGGTCTTATTCCACATGGTGAGGATGCGACCAGCATGACCACCACCTAGACCACCACCGGTAGCACCATAAATACAGAGGTAACGAGCGCCAATCTTCAGAACATCGGGGGCAGCACCGCCACCAGGACGGTCTGCACCGCTGTTCCAACTCCAGCCGTCTTCTGAGATCAAACCACCGCCACCAGTGCCGAAGGTATAGTATTTACCGTCGCACTCAGCGATAGTCGAGGGGTCGTGGATATAGGGTGCGCCTATCTGCGCATTGGCAGCAGCAGTCATAGCTAATGCTGCCAGAAGTGTATGTAGTCTTTTCATTTTTATTGTGCTTTGATTGAATAGTTCTTTACTGGATTACCTTTCTCGTCGAGGAAACGAACACAGAAGTCACTCATGCCCGGACCATTGATAATGGCACCACGCAGGATGTTACGACCCTTCTTCAAGGTAAGACGGGCTGACATAGCATCGTCCTTCACCATACGACGGTCGCCAGAGAGCAACAGAGCCTCCTCGCCGTTGAGCCACCACATAGAGGCTGAGTTAGAGCCCACAGCCAGACGTACGTTCTCGATATCCTCATCGCAGTCGATGATGGTAACTGCCCAGAAGAGTACGCCATATACCTGCTGCCCCCACTTCTCGGCAAAGCGGAAGAGCTTCACATTCATATTCTCACTATCGAGAGCATGCCAAGTCAGAGTCTGCTTAACAGTCGTAACCTTGGGCTCGGCAGGTTCCTGCTGACCGAAGCTACGTCCGAAGCCGGGAGCCACCTCCACCTTCTGATAAACGGCCTTTATCTTCTGGCCGTCCTTCGGCACGATAGTCTGCTGTCCCTTGAAATATTCAGTGTTAAAGTGCTCGCGCAGATATGAGTCAGTAAATACGGTATTGCCACTGTTAGGTTTGTCGATAGGCTCCAAAAGCAACCAACGACGGATAAATCCTTCATCATCGGGCTGAGCCGGCTGGGCTGTAGCAGGTGAGAAGTACTTAGGACGATTCTTGAACTGAATCCAGTCTACGCTGAAACCAGCATCACCCTCGCAAGTAATGACCAAATCAGAAACACCCTTCGGTGTGTAATTCAGCGCAGCAGTCTGGGTAAGCCACTGGTTGCTGAAGTCACGACGGAACATAGCCGGCATACCTGCAGGTGTCTCAGGCTTAACGGTCATATCAATCTCAGCAAGTATCTTACCATTGGCATCCTTCTCGCGGATAAAGAACTTGGTATTACCAGCAGCCTTAACACTTACCAACACATAACCGTCGGTAAGACAATCGAAGTTGATATCCTTATATTTAATCCAACTGCCCTTAGCGGGGAGTGTAGCCTCATAGCTACGGAATGTATTGACAGTATCGATGAGCTGTGTGGTCACGTCGCTGCTGGCCTCACTGTAACGGTCAATCTCGATACGCTCGGTAGCTTGGTTGATACCCACACCACGCATGGTCTTCTTCACTTCCTGAATAGTGCCGTCGGGATTGAAGTAAAGCTTGTCGATCTGCACGCTGCGACGCTTATCGTCGCGGGGCGAGAAGGCATTCTGGTGATAGAACAGATACCACTGACCTTTGTAGTTAACGATGCTGTGATGGTTGGTCCAACAGCCATTCTCATGCTCAGGCATAATCAATCCTTTGTACTCGTAGGGACCCATTGGATTCTTACTCATTGCGTAACCGAGAACCTCAGTATTCTCTCTGACATACGGATAGGTCAGATAGTAGTTGCCATTGTACTCGAAAGCAAATGGACCTTCAGCCTGACGGCTAGGCAGACCCTTCAGGCAGTTCACGCCTTTCATCTCGAACTCGCGGTCGCCCCACTTCACAGTCTCTGTGGGAGTGTCATCGGCAATCTCCTTCATATTATCCTTGAGTTTAGCACAACGTCCAGCACCCCAGAAGATGTAGGCGTTGCCGTCGGATGCCAAGAGCACACAGGGGTCGATGCCGTTGATACCCTTGATGGGCTCCGGCTCAGGAATAAACGGTCCTTCAGGACTGTCGGCGATAGCCACGCCGACGCCAAAGCCTCTACCGTCTTTAGGAGCTGATGGGAAATAGAAATAGTACTTACCATTTCTCTCTACACAGTCGGGCGCCCACATCGAATAAGAGTCAGGACGTACCCAGGGTACTTTGTTCTGAGTGACAATCACACCGTGGTCGGTCCAATCAGTCAGATTCTCTGAGGAGAACACATGATAGTCTTCCATGCAGAACCAGTCCTGACGCTGTCCTTCGGGTGGAACGATGTCGTGCGAAGGATAGAGATACACCTTATTATTAAACACACGCGCGGTAGGGTCAGCCGTGAACTGATCGCGGATGACGGGGTTTTGCGCCACTACCATAAGCGGCACACCCACGAAAATGAAACTTAGTAATTTTTTCATTAGGGTTATTGTTGATGAATAATAATATTGAATTTGTTGCAAATATACGAATTATTTTCTAATTAGATTCAACTAAAAGCAAATGGTTTAACCAGTATCATAAGTTTTCCGTATGAATGTTACATTCTCAATAAACCGTGATACAAATGGCAAAGGAATAGTCATGGATTCTTAGTATCTTTGCAACACAGATTCAAATTTTTTAATCAATCCATTATACAACTAATAACTTATGAAGAAACTATTTATTCTTTTGCCATTAATGGCATTGTTATTGGGTTGCTCTTCGGATGAGAAGGGCGCCCAATGTCCTGTTCTAACCGTCGAGGGCGGTCAGATCCAGGGTGTTCCGTGTGAGAACCCGGGTGTATTTGTGTACAAAGGTATTCCTTATGCTGCGCCTCCCATCGGCGACCTGCGCTGGAAGGAGCCCCAGCCTGTTGTGGCTTGGGACAGCATCCGCATTTGCGATCGTTTTGGTCATCCTGGCTATCAGTCGGTTCATTATCCTGGCGGCTACACCACGGAATGGGGTTATGGCGACGAGGCGCCTTCCAGCGAGGATTGTCTTTATCTGAATGTTTACACCAAGGCTGCTGGTCAGGTGGACAAAAAATTGCCCGTGGCTCTGTGGATTCATGGTGGTGGCTACCGCGAGGGCTGGGGCACAGAACCTGAGTTCGATGGACAGGAATGGGCCTCTAAAGATGTGGTGCTCGTAACCATCAACTATCGTCTGGGTATCTTCGGTTTCATGCCTTACGGTGAACTCTCTGCAGAGAGTCCTCATGGTGTATCAGGCAACTATGGCATCCTCGACCAGATCCAGTCGCTGAAGTGGATTAAGGAGAATATTGCTCAGTTTGGCGGCGATCCCGACAATGTCACCATCTTCGGACAGAGTGCCGGTGCAGGCAGCGTACGCACCATCTGTGAGTCGCCGCTGGCCCGCGGTCTGTTCCACAAAGCAGTCATCATGAGTGGCGGTGGTCTGAATGTTCCTCCAAAGGATGATGAGGCAGCCAAACCTGCTACCCCGATGAACAAATTCTTTACCTATAATCCCACCCTGAAAGAGGCAGAGGCAGAGACTAAGAAAGTGATGGACTGGGCCGGACTGACCGATCTACAGAAGCTGCGCGCCACCTCGACAGAGATTCTCTATACCGTATGCACTCTCTATAACATGGTTAATAAGAGCGACCTGTACGTGATGGAACGTCCTATCGTCGATGGTTATGTTTCGCTGAAGAGTTTCGACGAGGCAGCCCGAGAGGGATCAATTGCCGATGTGCCTTATATGATTGGCTACACCTTGAACGATCTGGGTTCCATGGGTGCAGGCATCGCTGAGTTCTGTAAGGTTCGTTCCGAGAAAGGCGGTAAGGCCTGGGCTTACGAGTTTGCACGTCCATTGCCCGACGATGGCAAGCATCCTGAAGTTACACAGCGCTTGAAGGGAGCTTTCCACTCCAGCGATCTCTGGTATGTATTCAAGAGCCTGAAGCACTGCTGGCGTCCTTGGACTCAGGGCGACTGGGATCTCTCAGAGAAGATGCTGACCGCTTGGACCAACTTTGCTAAATTCAGCGATCCTAATGGTAGCAGTGAGGGTGAAGGTTTAGGATGGACTCCCTGCACAGCAGAGAAGCCCGATTTCATGCTTTTCAAGCTCGACAACAAAGACGCAGAAGCCTCCGAAATGGGTGAACCCATAGTTCCGGAGCCAGCTCAAATGCCTAACTATTCCGTTAAGTAATATCACCACAACAGTAAAACAAGTTGTTTTACCTTTATAGAGACTATCTCTTACATAGCTTTAGATAGTCTTTACAACAGTAAAACAACTTGTTTTACTTTTAGTCATGCCATCTAACACATTTAAATGCCTTATTTCCAAACAATTAAGATCTCATCTGCGATCAGTGCAAGTTGATGTTATATAATTAAGAAGTATCACTCAGCCAAACAGCCAGAATATCAATATATTAAGTAAGTGATAGATAAACAAAAAAGATGCCGCGTCATCACGACGCAGCACCTTCTGAATACCAAAACAATGTGTCTAATACTAACTATAGTGTTGATATTAGTTTCTACATTATTCCTCTGCTGACGTAGGTCCATTCAGGCTTTCCCAACCAAGGACATTCTTGAAGTGGTTGGCCAGACGGCAGTCAAGCGGGAATGGCAAGTACATATACTTGTCGCTGAAATCGTTATAATCAGCAGAAGAATAATCGGTGTACAGCTTGTGCTTAGCAGCACCCTTCGTGAAGAACTCATCGTATACGGTAGGCACGTGCTTGTGGATACCACCATAGTTCTTGTTGAAGATCTGATCGAGGTTCACCTTACCCTGCTTAGCCCAACGTACGAGGTCGGGGAAGCGGCAGTTCTCGAACCACATCTCATACTGCTTCTCTTCCATTACATCCTCGAAGGTAAGGCTGGTGCTGATCTTACCAGAACCAGAGCGTGCCTGTACCTCGTTGAGGGCCTTCAGACCGCTGGCCTCGTCAGCGCCGATGCAAGCCTCAGCATAGAGCAGGAGGGCCTCAGCATAACGTGCCACGTTGAAGTTCTTCTGGTTAGAGGCACCACCCATGATCTCAGAAACGTTATCATTGGGATAATCCTTACCACCAGAGAGAATCTTAGGAACTTTAGCATATGCCATATGCTTCCACTCGAAGTATGGGCCATGGCTATAGATACCAGAAGAGGCCTGAATACCACGTGTAGGATCAACCTCCTTCTCGGCAAGAGAAGCATCGTTCTTATCAGAGTTCCACTCCATATCATACAGGAACTCATCCTCTGTCAGGAAGCAAGCGCGACGACGTGGAGAGTTACCATCATGCTCCAGGAACTTCTTAGCGAAGTCTTCCTGAATGGCACCACCATTCCAACCTGCAGCGGGGCAAGCCTTAGGCATTGAAGCCAAGGCATCAGTACGCCAGCAGAATACATCGGCTACCATCCAACGGCTACGCCATACATTATCCCAGAAGCTAGCTGTATTATCATAGATGAAGTTCGGCTCGAAGATCTTCTCACAGTTACCATCACCGGCTACGTGGAAGTTAGTCCAGTACTCGTCAGATTCAACGAGCTTATAGTTACCAGAGTTGATGAGGTCACCAAGATACTTGCGAGCGGTGGTAGGATCGTTGGCAAACATAGCTGCCTTACCTGCTACGAACTGTGCAAAACCAACGCTCATACGAGCTGTGGCATTCTTATCAGAAGTACCATTACGCTTAGGCAGAGAGCCTGAGTTGATGGCCTTGTCGCACTCTGAGATGACCCACTTGAATACCTGTTCCTGACTTTCAGCCTGCTGTGGGAACTCATCTGGATAGAGCAGACGGTCAATGATAGCAGGACGGTTCCACAGGATGGCCAGCATCATGTGAAGGTATGCACGCATGACGCGAGCCTCTTCAACGCACTGCTTAGAGAAAGCACTAGTGTAGTTGGGCTCCTTGCCATCACGATTCTCATTAGAAAGATTAGAGATCACGAGGTTGGCGTGATAAAGAGCACCTACATAACGGTTGTAGCACTCCTTCAGAGTACCATTGGACTCATTGTATCTGAACTCGTCGAATACACGGAAACCAATGTGGTCTTCTTTGTTACCACCAGCGGCCAGAATATCGTCAGCAGAGTAATTGATGATCACCTGCTCTGGGTTGTCAATACCTTCCGATCCTGCTACGTTCTGAACAAAGCTGGCATACATGTCGGCAAGGGCGGACTCAGCGTCAGCATCGGTAGCATAGTAGTTATCGGTGCTAACAACGCCCTTCTGATCAATATCAAGGTTACTTTCGCAAGAGACAATGCCAAATGCGAACGCTAACACTGCGGGAATTATTATCTTTTTCATTTTATTACGCTTTAAATTAGAATGTGATGTTTACACCCAGAACCACCTTCTTCATGGTAGGATATGAACCCCAGTCGAGGCCAGCACCTGAGAAGTTAGTTGTAGAAGCCGTTTCCGGATCAAGACCGGGATAGTTGGTGATGGTGAAGAAGTCATCAAGCGATACAGAGAAACGGAGGGCGCTGATGGCAGCCTTCTTGGTGATGTTTGCAGGCAGGGTGTAACCTAACTGCAGCTGCTTGATACGGAAGTAGTTTCCGCTGAACAAGTTACCTGTTGAAGACCAGAAAGGAATATCAGGGCTGACAATCTTACCAGCATCGGGGATAGCCTTACCTGACTCGTCCAGATAGTACTGCAGGGTATTCTTGTAACCTGTACGGTGGAGCACTGGCAGAATCTTGTTACCGCCCTGTCCGTAACCGTTAAGCAGGAAGTCGAAGCCCTTCCAAGCAGCGGTGATGTTGATACCGTAGGTGAACGACGGAGTTGTACGACCGATATCAGTCATATCGTCGGTACCGATCTCACCGTCACCATTCAGATCCTTATACTTAGGATTGCCCTCGGCATCCACACCCTCGTAGATATAACCATTCAGGTACCAGATTGAGTGACCCTCCTCGAAGGCAGTACGGATCTGGTAGTTGGTTGAGCTGGCGTCACTCTTGTAAGTAGGAGTAGCACCCTCAGCCAGTTCGAGAACCTCGTTGTGCAGAGAAGAGAAGTTTGCGCTGATGCCATAAGAGAAGTCACCGATACGGTCTCTCCAACCAAGCTCGAACTCAAGACCTCTGTTCAGCACGTTACCACCGTTGGTAACTACTGTGGTAAAGCCAAGCTCTGAAGGAATGCTTACACTGAAGAGCAGGTCCTTAGTGCGCTTGTCGAAGTAGTCAAAGCCGAAGGTCAGTCGGTTGTTGAGGAAACGAGCATCGATACCGAAGTCAATCTGCTCAGAGGTCTCCCAAGTCAGACTCGGGTTAGCCAGCTTATCAGGAGCAGAACCATATACAGAACCGATCTGGTCTACACCATACTGATACCAGCTGCTACCCTTTGCGATGGCTGCAGTGTAAGGATAGTTGCTCAGTACTGAGATATTACCATTACGTCCCCAAGAACCACGGAGCTTCAAGAATGAAACGATTGAGGGGTCAATAGCGTTCTTAAAGAACTTCTCATTGCTAACGGTCCAACCCAAAGAGATTGATGGGAAGGTACCCCAACGATTGTCCTTTGACAGCTTTGAAGAGTCGAATGCATCACGACGGATGTTGAACTGCAGATAATAACGCTCATCGTAGTTGTAGCTCAGACGGCCGAAGTAAGCAAGAGAAGCGCTCTTACCAGGAGCATTGCTTACGGTCTTAGGAGCATCAGCCTTCAAGTAAGAGATGTACAGGAAGTTGGGCTCGTAAGACTGAAGGATGTCAGAACCAGAAGAACTGATAGCTGAGTTATCCCAGTTGTTCTCCTTATACGACATACCGATCATGGCGCCGATATTGTGCTTGCCAGCAATTGTTGTGTTATAGTTGGCGAAGTTTTCCCACTGATAGTACCAACCGGTATTGGTGTTAGCAGAAATTGAGTAGGTGGTCTGGTTACCACGGTCACCAATCCAGAAAGGAGCTGAATAGCTATGCTGGTTGCTATAGTTCAGGCGATAACCGAGACGAGATGTAAAGGTAAAGCCCTTGAACGGAGTAATGTTTGCATAAACAGTACCATTGATGTTCCAACCGCCATTGGTTCCGTCGGTAGCATCGCGCTTAGCCAGAGGGCTACCTTCCATGTCTGAGTACTTGGTATTAGCATACCAGCCCTTCTCATCACCAAACAGACGATAGTTCTGATCTGCTGTGCCATTCTGCAGAGCATCATAAACGGTTCTAACTGAGAGAGACATCTCGTCGGGAGTTGTCCAATATACAGGAGTCAGAGGATCCATCTGCATCATCTGCTCGAATGAAGAACCATAACCACGCTGAGAAACGCTCTTGGTCTCCCACTTCTCGATAGAGTTATTGGTACCTACCTGCAACCACTTGAACAGGTTGTAGTCGGCATTCACACTACCAGTAAGACGCTTGTAGACATCCTTGTCGCCTCTTACTACACCATTATTATATACATAGTTAAGAGAAGCGAAGAAATGTCCCTTTGAGTTACCACCTGAGAAGCTCAGTGCATGCTGCTGGCTCCATGTAGGCTCAATATAAGCATCAATCCAGTCCTGGTCGATCACACCATTAGAATAATAAGGATGACTGTAGTCAAAGTCCTTGAGCTTGTTCTGAACATCAGTCTCACCATACTCAAGAGTCATATACTTCAAGAAGTCTGAACGGTTCAGCAGAGGACGACGGGTGAAGTTCTGCAAGGTAAACTTACCAGAGTAATTAACAGAAACCTTACCTTCCTCACCTTTCTTAGTTGTAACAAGTACAACACCGTTACCAGCCTCAGCACCATAGATGGCAGCCGAAGCGGCATCCTTCAAGATCTCGATAGACTCGATGAGCTGAGGATCCAAATACTGGATGCTACTCACCTGAAGACCATCAACGATGTAAAGAGGAGCAATTTTCTCTGAGTTCGAAGAATAACCACGAACACGGATGTCAGCACCACTACCAGGAGAAGCATTCATCAGTACGTTTACGCCAGATACCTTACCCTGAAGAGCTGCAGCTGCATCGGCAGTAGACAGATCCTTGAGGTCGTCAGCCTTCACAGAGGCAACGGCACCGGTCAAGTCACTCTTACGCTGAACACCGTAACCGATAACCACCACATCATTCAGTGTCTGGGCATCTTCCTTTAAGGTAATAACAATGTTGCGCTTACCAGCAACATTAACTCTCTGAGTCTCATAACCTACATAAGTTACAACGAGAGTTGCATTCGAGGCAGCTTCCAGTGTGAACTGACCGTTGAGGTCTGTAATCGCACCTTTCTGACTACCTTGTACTTTCACAGTTGCTCCGATAACCGGGTCACCTGCTTCATCATTCACCGTTCCCTTGACTACACTCTGAGCCATTGCTCCCAGGGGGAACAAACAGAGCAGGAACAGTGCCATTAACGGCTTTTGCAATGATTTAAAAATACACATACTTTAATTAATTAGTTAGAAAATGTTATTAATAAATATTTGGTTTCTGATTGTTCATTTAATCTCCAGCTTCGTCTGTCGGTTTAGGATTGCGCTGCAAAGGTAATACTTATTTATAAATATGCATTTATTTTCCGTATCACGTTCTTTGCAAAATGTAACAAGGCTAAAATTTTTATAATTGCAAGAAGGGTTAAAGAACCCAAAAAGCAAGGATTAAAAACGACTTTGTTTTAGGACAAAATCGACTATTACTTTTTCATATGTTTCCAATAGTTTGCGTCAGGAAACATTTAAGGTTAATTTTTCATGCGGTACTACTTATACATATGTAACATCAGTCACGTTTCCGTTTCTTATCAAACTTGTGTAGGAAATAGTTAAATGCCTCGAGGCCTACAAGAACCAGGAATGTGGAACCTACGGAGAGGATATACAAGCCTCCTCCACAAGCCAGGCCGATGGCAGCTGTTACCCAGAGGCCTGCAGCTGTGGTCAGTCCACGCACCACATTCTCACTCTTATGGAAGATGATGGTACCTGCACCAATGAAACCGATACCCGATACCACCTGAGCTGCTACACGCGACACATCCCAACGATGGCTTTCGGTAATCATAGTTCCTTCGAAGCCATAAGCAGAGACAATCATAAACAAAGCCGAACCCAGTGCCACCAGGAAATGGGTACGGAAACCTGCCTCCTTAGCACGATACTCACGCTCAAGTCCGATAGCGCCACCCAAAAGGGCTGCCACGAAAATCCTCGTTATTAACTCCAATTGCATCTCCATCATACTAAACTCCTATTTTACTTCAACTCCTTACGATAACAACGGTGACGACGGACTACTATCGACTCCAGATACTGCCACTGTGAGAGTACGCCCTCGTTGGTTTCCATCTGCGGACCCGTTTCAGCCCACTCAAAGCCATAGCGCTGGAATTGGCGAATCAAATCATCGAAGATCAACGCATTAGCACCTTTCGAACGATACTCTGGCAGAACGCCAATGAGCAGCAAGTCGACGATAGGCGTCTTATGCCACTTCAGGATCTTCAGCAGATGCCACCAGCCAAATGGCAGGAAACGTCCATCGCGTGTCTTCTGCAAAGCTCGTGAGAACGAGGGGAAGGTAATACCAAAGCCCACCATCTTGTCGCCATCCATGATAGCTGTCACCAGATTCAGGTCTGCTATCTTGATATAGTCATTCACAAGCTTATCAACCTGAGTTTCTGACAGTTCCGAGAAGCCATAGAGATCCTTGTAGGTAGCATTGAGCAAACGGAACACCTCGTGGCCATAGCCTTCTCTGATGAGTTCCTGACGAGTAAACTTATGTACCCTGAGACCAAAGCGCTTACGCACCATCTCTGTAATCTTCGCAAACTTATCGGGCACCACCTCAGGCACCTTCACCTTGCACTCCAGATAGTCATTGTCCTTCCTGAATCCACCCATCTGCTCCATGTGCTTGGGATAGTAGGGATAGTTGTAGTTGACATACATCGTGGAGAGATCATCGAAACCCTCAACGAGCATACCCTCGCGATCGGTATCGATAAATCCCAGCGGACCAGCTATCTCTGTCATACCACGCTCACGGCCCCATTCCTCCACAGCATTCAGGAGAGCCGTCGATACTTCCATATCGTCAATGAAGTCGAACCATCCGAAGCGCACCTGATGACAATTCCAACGCTCATTGGCACGACGATTGATGATGGCAGCTACTCGCCCAACGATCTTCTCGTCCTTATAGGCCAGGAAATACTGGGCCTCACAACATTCGAACGAGGGATTCTTATCACTCCGTAAAGTAGACATCTCGTCACTATACAAATAAGGTACGGCATTGTCGCTGCCACGATACAAGTCGTAATAGAACTGTACGAATTGCTTCAGTTCCTTCTTGGTACTAACCTTTCTAATCTTTATCATTTCACTGGTATTTCAAAGACAAATCGACTACCCTTTTCATAACTCTCGTCGAGCCAGATGCTACCTCCAAGCAACTTGGCGATGGTACTGCAGATGGCAAGATCCATGCCCGAGGCCTTGGCGCTTCCGCTGGTGATAACCATTGGTTCGAAAATATGCTTGCGCCACTCGGGCTCGATGCCACGACCTGTGTCGGAGACGCTGAAACGGACACGTCCGTCCTCCTCCGAGCAACTCAGCAGCACCCCACCCTCATCGGTATATTTGATGGCATTGTCGAGCAAGTGGTGGAGCACCTTGCTCACGGCCTGCATATCGCTCTTGATCACCAAGTCGTCCTTCACTGTGGTATGCAGATGCACATCCACACTTGGCTTCTTGTGGTGATCGCGCATAATGTCAATGGCATTCTGGCAGAGCAGGTTCGGACTGAACTCCTCCGTCTTGTCGAGGCTCGACTTACTCTCGTAGTACGACAACTCGAACATGCCGTCGATGATACCCGTCAAGCGCTTGGCGCCCTCCTGGATGTGCTCGTTCATCATCTCGCGCTCCTCTGGAGAAAGCTGCACATTGTCGGAGGCCAGGATGGTGGAGAAACCCGTAATGGGGTTCAACGGGGTACGAAGCTGTCGAGCCAACTTGTTCAGAAACTCCTTCTTCAGGTCGAGTTCTTTCTCAGCCTTTCTGCGCTCCTCATGCTCCAGCACACGAGCCTCGCGCTCCTCCTGATTAGCCTTGTCGAGCAGGGCATTCTCGAAACGAAGCTTTCGGGTGAGCTTCGAACGTTGCCAGATAGTCCAAACCAATAGGGCCACGAACATGGCGATGAAGATGAAGGCGATAGCTGCAACCAACTTCTCGTTCTGATCCTGCAACTCTTTGTTCTTCAACTCCAGGCGCTCGTTGTTCAGCTGCATGATGTATTCCGAGAGCAATCCTGTGCGCTCGGCCTTGTAGATGGAGTCGCGATCGAACTTATATTCTATCATCTGCTCATAGGCCTTCTCGTTCTCGCCCATGGCATGGTAGATAAGAGCCTTGGCATAGTCTATCTGATCAGGCTTAGGCAAGCTGTCAGCAAGCGCAAAAGCGCGATCGTAATGCCCGTTTACATAGTGGTAGAGCAGATTCACCAGCGTCTCAGAGTCATCGGCTGGTGTACCCTTACGGGCTTGCAATCGCTCATTATAGTACTTATTAAACTTCTCCACATTAGGATGTTGTTTGTCGCCCTCTAACTCGCATAGCAAGGTCAGCACGCGCATCTTGTGCTGATCACTCACATTGGGCTCCTTGAGCACCTTTTCTGCATACATCATGGCCGATTTCACATCGCGACGACCATTGACGGAGAGCAATACCAGCTCGATGTAATCAGCTGCTGCACTCATCTCGGGGGCATTCTGATGCAGGAAGTCGATAGCCTCCTTGAAGGTCTTCTCCGCATTATCGTAGTCGCGCATCTGATGGTAAATGGTTCCCATTACGTGGATGGCGATATATTGTCCGAAGACGCTCTTATGCTTCTGGGCATAGTCATTCATCTCACGAGCTATCTCCAGGGCGTGGGTACGTCGCTGGTGGGTAGACTCATAGACTGAGAGATTACCCCAGGCACGATAGAACACTTCTTCATTACCTGCTTTTTTCGTCTCCTCCATCAGCTCGGAGATATTCTGGCGCAGAGCCAGCGAGTCATCCTGATAGAAAAGGCGATACATCTCGGTTTGCAGTTGAGCCACTTTGGGGCTGGTTATGGTAGTCTGGGCCATCGCCGAAAGTGGCAGCAGCAAGGCGCAGACGGTCATTAGGATATGGTTCTTGACGCTAAACATTTTGTTAATTCGAATTTCGCTCTGCAAAGGTACACAAAATAATTCAGATAAAAACAAAATCGCCCACAAAATTGCATTCTTTCCTAAAGGAACATTCTTATTTAATCGTATTTTAGTTTACAAAATAAGCCCCCACCCAAATAGTCCTAAAAAGAAGCTCCGAGCAAACCCGGACTTTACTCGGAGTAAAGTGGGGGTTTACTCGGAGGAAAGTCCGGGTTTACTCGGAGTAAAGTCCCAGACCTCGGAAAGCCCCTAAAATCGAATGTTTTCGCTTTCCACTTCGTCTCGGTAAATAAAGTTTACTTTCGCTTCTTTTCTAACATCTTCAGTATCTCCTTAGCCCTCTCCACCATCTCCTCGAGTTGGGGCGTAGGCTTCTCCACCTCGCGAGCCTTCTCGAGGAATTGCTCGTAGTAGCTTAGTGCTTGTTTCTCGTCCTTCAGAAGGTAGGCGTAAGCATTAGCTATATTAAAATAGGTGGCTACGGAGCCAGGATTATACGTGAGGTGTTCCTTCCAGGCTTCCACAGCCTCAGGATAATGCTGAGTCAAGTAATAGCCCTCGCCCTCGGAGAGAGTAATCGCCTTCATGATAGTGGTATCAGGGCGCAAGAGTTCCTTGGCGAGATTCAGATAGTTCAAACCCTCAGGATAGCGCTTGGTGTCGACACTAACCACACCAAGACGATAGGCGCAACCCGCATGCTGCATACCACTGATGAGGAAAGCAAGCTGGAGGTACTTGTAGGCTCGCTCAAGATCCTCTAGCTGAGAGTAACACATACCAGCGGAGTAAAGCGTATTGAAGGTAGAATCGCCTTGTTCCATCAATCGATCGTAGATCATGGCTGCAGCAGTAAAGTCGCGATTGATGAACCACGCATCAGCCAAAGCCCTGTTTACAAGGATATTCGTTGAGTCTTTCAGCGAGTATTTTAGGCCACAGACTACGCCTTTCTCTGGCTGATTGGCTTTGGCGTAGGCAAGCGTGAGTCCAGCCACCACTTCGCCATCCATGGGGAAGCGATTCACCAGCTGATTAGCCCAATACATGAAGGAATCGTTGTCGCCTTGCTTCTGATAGCTGAAGGCAAGTTGGCGGAAGGCTTCGTGCGAGAGACTATCCTCGGGCATATTCTTCAGGAGTTCTGCCACTTGGCGATAGTTAGCTCGTTTATAGTGACAATTAGCCAACTTCAGACGAATCTCGCGAGGAATCTTATCCTCAGGCACATAAGGGCCTGCACCAAATTTATCATCCATCGAGAAACGCACGCTGTCCTGGGCTTCAGCCATCTTATAGGCTCGCTGGTAGTATTGAAGGGCCTCGAAGGTGTTGAATTGTTGCATGCAACTATCACCAGCCTGCACATAAACCTGCAAGGAGTCAACAAAGCCCTCGCCCCTGACGGGAAGGGCCGTCAGCAAGGCGAGGGAAACGAAAAGACTCAATATTTTCTTCATTCTTATTGCTTCTTCGTGGTGATGAGGATGACACCATCCTTGGCTTTCTCGCCATATTTCTTAATTGCCACCTTATCTTTCACTATATTCATCTGTTCGATGGTCTTGGGATCGACTTTATTGATGTCCTCAAAAGGAATCTCTTTGCCATCAACGTAAACCAAAGGTTTCGCCTCTTTATTTGGGCCATATGCCACTACGACCACCTCGCTTAGTTTCTTTTTGCCATCGCCATCATAATTGAGGTTAGCTTCGTATTGGGTTACTGGAGCTTTATCCCCTTGGAGGTGGAAGGATACAGGAACGGTATACTTTACGCGAACAGCCTCGCCTCTCTGCTTTCCAGGTGTCCAGTTAGGCATCGCATTAATCACTCTCAGAGCCTCAGCATCGAGCAAGGGATTGACAGACTTCATGACTTTCGCCTCAGAAATACTACCATCCTTCTCTACCACGAAGGTTGCGATAACACGTCCCTGAATACCAGCATTTTCAGCCTCCTTAGGATACTTGACGTTTTGTGCAATGAATTCGAAGAGTTTGCTTGCACCACCAGGGAACTGGGGCATTTCATCAACCACATCGAATACACCATTAGCGTTGGCTTTAGAGGATCTGCCCTCTTTTAAGAGACCTACCATATACTGATTGCCTTTATCTGAGTAAGCCTTATTCAAGGCGATCTTTGTCGTCTCATAGCCTACGTACGAGATTTGGAGATCGTCGCCCTCAGATACTTCAATCTTGAACTTTCCGTCTTTACCAGTAACTACACCTTTCTTCGAGCCTACAATCTGGACTACAGCACCAACGATAGGAGTGGCTTTATCCGGACTAATCTGATAAATGCCGTCATCATTGGTCTCGCCTAAGTCATAAACAGCTCCTTCGGCTATGAATTTCTTGTTATCATCAGCCATAACAACTTCAGGTTCAGCAGGTTGAGGTTCAGCAGTAGCTACAATCTCATTAGTCAGACTCTCTTCAGAGGGAGCCTCAGCATTGGTATACACCACATCGGTCACCTTCTCAGCGTTAACAGCGAGGGCTACAGCCACGATGGGGACGAGTGCCAACAGCTTCAGATAACGTTGGCGTGGGGATTGAGTATGTAACATCATATTAATTCTGTTTTTAAGGGTACTGTGAGAGATACCGTTGGCAAGGGAGTACCCACCAATGCTAGCGGCTTTTGTGATTAACAGGTATTGATATTGATGCGCATTGATGCCTTGAGAGAGTACCGCTGCATCAGCCTCATACTCATGGATGGCCCTCAGATCGGAGCGCAACATCCACATAGCTGGGTTGAACCATTGCAGGGAAGTAAGAGTGTCAACGAGAATCAGGTCCCACGAGTGGCGAAGACGTATATGACCTCGTTCATGAGTAAGTATAGCATTGTCGTGAGCCTCGTAGTCAGCACGATTCATCACGATATAGTGCATCCAGCTGAAAGGTGCCACTTTTGCGTTAGCGCTCACGCAAATGATGGTTCCATCATCCTGAGGATGCTGTTCGCTATGTCTGATCATTCTGATGATTCTGAACAACGACATCAAGGTGTGAGCCAGCGTTGCCACCATACCTATTATAAATAAGGTAGGCAAAACGATCTGCCACCAAGGCGTTGCTGGTTCGGAAGCTGCCTCGTAGGCTGTAGCATCAGTAGCTACATCAGTAGCCAACAAGGACATATCCATCTCCATCGTCACTGTCTCATGCAGCGTAATGACGCAGAGGGGCAGAACGAAGCTGGCTATGGCTGTAGCCAATAGCACCAGGCGATTCACGCGATGGAACGTCTCACGAGCCAGCATCAAGCGATAGAACATATAGAATATCGCCAAGAGCACAGCTACCTTCAAGTCGTATATCAGAAATTCAGTCATCATGATTGTCAGGTTTAGGGATAAAGGGATTTATTATTTGTTGTTTTCTATCTGGTCGATGAGTTCGCGAAGCTCTTCTACAGATATCTTCTCCTCTTTGACGAACGAGGAAACAGCAGAGAGATAGGATCCTGAGAAGTAGTTCTTAATGACGCCAGCAATGGACTTCCTGCCATACTCAGCCTCTGTGATGAGGGGGAAGTACTGATAGGAGTTGCCAAACTGCTTATGGTCAAGGAATCCCTCCTTCTCCAGGATGCGAACCATCGTGGATAGTGTATTGAAATGTGGACGAGGCTCGTCGTAGTACTCCAGGAGTTCCTTCACGAACATCGCTCCATGTTCCCAATACAGATCCATGATCTCCTTTTCTTTATTTGTAAGCTTTTTCATTGTCGTTTTACTTTTAGTCATTCAATCAATTTACGCATCGTACTCAATATCTGAGCGCAAAGTAACTAAAACTTTTCGTTATATACAACTAAAAGGTATAGTTATTAAACTAAATTAATTAGTTTGTCTAAGATTTAACGAATATTTACAGGGCATCGATGTATTCGTAGAGCTTTTTATAGAAAGGATGTTTTGTCAAGGTTGAGGCATCGCCCAGGATGATCAGCTTCATTCTGGCTCGCGTGATAGCCACATTCATACGACGTAAGTCACGAAGGAAGCCTATCTGACCCTCGTCGTTGGCTCGCACCAGCGAAATGAGGATGATATCGCGCTCCTGACCTTGGAACCCGTCAACGGTATTCACGCTAATCAGATGTCGGAAAGGCTTAAAGAACTCCTTTTGCTTCACTAATCTGCGCAGATACTGCACCTGAGCCCGATAAGGCGAGATGACTCCCACATCGATGCGCTCGTCGAGAATGCGCTCCCTACCTATCTTATTAAAATAGGTTTCAAGGGCCATCAGCGTCAATTCAGCCTCTGCCTTGTTGATACGTCCAAAGGATTCACCCACAAACTGCTCCTTAAACAAGCCCTCCTCGCTTTCTGGGAGTTCAAACTGCGAAGTATCAATCCATGACATGGGGATATCGAGATCGAGAATGCTACGGAATTTCACTTCTGGGGCACTTTCCACTTGGTTATGGTAGAACCAATCTGACGAGAAGCGCATAATCTCCTCGTTCATGCGATACTGCATCTTCAGCAGGGTTACCACTTCAGGCTTATTATCCACGATACGCTCCATCAGCGTCTTGCCAAGACCTGCCTTCAGGGCTGCATAACTCTTAATGGTTGGGGGTAGCTGACAATGATCGCCAGCAAGAATAACACGTGAGGCTCTTCGGATGGGAATCCAGCAAGCTGCCTCTAAGGCCTGGGCAGCCTCATCTATAAACAAGGTGCCAAACTTCTGACCCTCTAACAATCTGTTGGCAGAACCCACCAAGGTACAAGCGATGACGCGAGCCTCGCCAAAGAGTTGGGCATTGATGCGAACTTCTAACTCTGTGGCACGCTCTTTCAGGCGATCCATCTTCTGATGGTACTTATCTCCACCACGTTTGCGATTGGCACGCAACTCTCGGATAGCCTTTCGGATGGCCCACAGCATCTCATAATCAGGATGAGCCTCAAAGCGACGTTCGTAGGTAAACGAGAGCATCTTATCGTTCACTCGCGTAGGATTACCTATTCTTAATACATTCACCCCACGATCCACGAGTTTCTCCGAGATCCAATCCACAGCCATATTGCTCTGGGCACACACCAGCACCTGATTCTCCCTGCGGAGTGTTTCATAGATAGCCTCCACAAGGGTGGTTGTCTTACCAGTTCCTGGAGGTCCGTGTACAATGGCCACATCCTTGGCTCTCAGCACTTTGTTCACAGCATCCTCTTGCGTACAATTCAAGTAGGGGAAATGTATGGGGGAGAAGCTGAAGGTCTCAGCTTCCTGACGTGAGTAGAACAGATCGCGCAGATAACCTAAGCGCCCTTTTGCCCTTATCACACGATCCAGCGAATCGAACATCATCTTATAACTCGTCTCATCGAAGAAGAGTTGGATGCCAACGTTCTCAGCTCCCTGTACATCAACAAGTTGCCCATTATCAGGTACAGCCACTACCATTCTGTCGCCATCTACATAGCTCACAGTAGAGGTAAAATTGAAGTATTTGATCTTATCCTTCTCCACAACACTGAAGAAAGCCACAGGACGTCCGAACTCGAAGTTATGCTCTATCTCATCGTCCTCGCCTTGGCGGAACACCTCTACCACCAACTGATTCAGGGAGTTATAATAACTTTTGCCCAACTTGATGGGATACCAGGCATCACCTCGTTTCACCTTCCGCTGCAGTCCCATCTCTTCTGTCTGCTTGCGGAAGGCCTCTTTCTCAGCTGCATACTCCATCTGGAGCAAAAGCCGCTGTTGCTGTAATGCCAATATAGGCGAAGTTGGCTGTTTTTCCATAAATCGGGTGCAAAGTTAATGCTTTTTTTGCAAACTTCACAAAAAAGCATTAACTTTGCACCCGAAATGAAACAGATATTGTTAATTAATGACGTTGTAGGCTATGGTAAGGTGGGCATGGGGGCCATGTTGCCCATCCTCTCCTACTTAGGCATTCCCACTTATAGTCTGCCTACTGCCCTTGTGTCGAACACCCTCGACTACGGAAAGTTCAACATCCAGGATACCACCGAATATATTCGTGGCACGCTGCCAGTTTGGAAGAAGCTCGGCTTCAGTTTCGATGCCATCTGTACTGGACTGATGTTTAGCGACGAACAGGCTAAACTCGTGGCCAACTATTGCAAGGAACAGGGCGAAGCCGGCACCTGGGTATTCGTAGACCCCATCCTTGGTGATGGCGGACGACTCTATAATGGTATGACTGAGCGTCAGGTGGAGCTGATGCGCGAGATGGTGAGTGTGGCTCATCTCACATTCCCTAACTATACGGAGGCCTGTTATCTGACAAACACCCCCATCCACATGGAAGGCATCTCATGGGAGAGTGCTGCCGATCTGCTCGACAAACTACGCGACATTGGCTGCAAATCTGCTCTTATAACAAGTTGTAAGGTTGACGGACAGAATGCCGTAGTAGGCTATAACCACTACGAGGACAAGTATTTCCACTTGGATTATCATGAGATTCCTGGTCTTTTCCATGGTACAGGTGATATCTTCTCTGCAGTACTCATCGGCCATCTGTTGAATGGCGAGTCGCTGAAGACCTCTACACGTACTGCGATGGATACTGTGTTCCGCATGATAGACCGTTATCGCGATACTGACGACAAAAACCGAGGCATCCCTGTGGAGAAGTGTCTCGATCTCCTATGATTCACCCTTTAGTATCTGACATCCCCTTACCAGAGCAGTTTACCTATCCCTTCTGCTACGAGCCTCATCCGCTTTGCATCCTCGCAGCTGAGGAGGTTAAGAAGGAAATCGCTCGCATCCATCCACAAGAGGGAAAGATGTTCGGAGTCTTGGTGGTAACTTCTGATAAAGGACTGGGATTCCTCGCTGCCTATTCTGGGTTGCTTGAAGGGCGCAACGACTGGGCATATTTCGTCCCCCCCGTTTATGATGCCCAACAGCCCGATGGCTATTTCAAGACCAAGGAACGCGAGATCTCTCTCGCCACTCACCTCTCACCACTCACCACAAAAAGCATGTCACAAGACCTGCAATTATGGCTCTTCCATCAGTATCAGATGCTGAATGCGAAAGGTGAGACGAAGGATCTGGTAGACATCTGGCAAGACTATCACTCTTCCCCTCGTATTCAGAAGAAATTTCCCCTACCCCCAGGTGGCACAGGCGACTGCTGTGCGCCAAAACTCTTGCAATATGCCTATAGTCACCAGCTGAAGCCAGTCTGTATGGCAGAGTTTTGGTGGGGACCTTCACCCAAAAGTGAGATACGCCACCACGAGCAATTCTATCCTGCCTGTCGAGGGAAATGCAAACCTGTACTCACGTGGATGCTGCAGGGCCTCAACGTGGAAGCTAATCCAGAGAAAGTAGCATTTCCTCATTTGCAGATAGAGATCATCTATGAAGACGACACGTTGGCAGTCATCAACAAACCCTCAGGATTGCTGAGTGTCCCTGGCAAGACGGATGACTACTCTGTAGCTACCATCGCCCAAGAGCGCTGGCCCGAGGCCATGCCTGTCCATCGCCTCGACATGGGGACATCAGGTCTGATGATTATTGCCAAGACGAAGGATGCCTACCTGCCCTTGCAGGAGCAGTTCGTAAAACGGACTGTCGAGAAACGCTACATTGCCCTCGTTGAAGGCATCGTCAAGGAATCCAAGGGACGTATCACACTTCCCCTGATCTTCGATCCCATGAATCGTCCTCGTCAGATGGTAGATTTCCATCGTGGCAAATCTGCTGTGACGGAATATGAGGTCTTGAATACTTACGAAGATAACAAAACCCTCGTAGCTCTCTATCCCCATACAGGCCGTACTCACCAGTTGCGTATGCACTGTGCCCACCCCGATGGACTAGGCTGTCCGATAGTGGGCGATGAACTCTATGGAAAGAAAGGCGAACGGCTTTGCCTACATTGTGACAAAATAACATTCGCCCACCCTGTTACAGGTGAGCGAATGCATTTCGAACTGCCAAACCCTTTTGAATAAGGTTCGCAAATCCTATTACTTACTCTCCTCAGGAGCCTGACCAATCAGGTCCATGAACTCATCGAGCTTCGGAGTAATGATAATCTGAGTACGACGGTTGCGCTGCTTGCCAATCTCGGTATCGTTCGAAGCGATGGGGTTGTACTCACCACGTCCGCCAGCGGTCAGACGCTTAGGATCTACACCATAGTCGTTCTGCAGAGCCTGAACCACTGAAGAAGCACGGAGGGTAGAGAGGTCCCAGTTGTTACGGATATTGGTCTTCTTGATGGGTACATTATCGGTGTTACCCTCAATCAGCACGTCGTAGTCCTTGTAGTCCTTAATGATCTTGGCGATCTTCGACAGAGTCTGGGCAGCACGGCTGTTAATCTCATAAGAGCCACTCTTGTAGAGCATGTTGTCAGCCAGTGAGATGTAAACCACACCCTTCAGCACCTGCACATCAACCTCCTTCAGCTCTTCATTAGAGAGCGAACGGGTCAGATTGTTCGTCAGCACCATGTTCAGTGAGTCGCTCTTCGACTTCACCTCCACCAGATGGCGGATGTACTGGTTCGACTCGTTGATCTGATCTACCAACTTCTCAATAGAGATATTGTTCTGAGAGGCATTCGTCAGACTCTTGTCGAGCGACTCCTGCAACTTAGCATACTTGGCCTCAGCATTCTTCAGGGCCTGTTGCAAACCACGCTGCTGTTCCTCGAGAGCAGAGATACGGGCATTCTTACCAGCCAGGTCTTCTCTTGCATCCTGCAACTTCTCGGTGAGCGACTTATTCTCTGTCTGGCAATTAGCCAGATCCTTCTTGCTGGCACAACTGGTCATCATCAGACCAATAGCCAGAGCTATCAAAAATACACTTTTCTTCATACCTAATACTATTAAAAAAGACTTATTCGGTGCAAAATTAGTGAACTAACAGAAAAAACAATGGATTTATGCTTGTAATTAGAATTATTTTAATTAAATTTGCACTCAAAAACCAAATAACAGATGAAAAATATCAAAACACTCCTCATTGTAGCACTCTGCATGACCGCAGTATGCACTTATGCGCAGCAGTTGTCAAAAGGTGTCTCCAAGGAACTTGCCGCACAACGAAAAACCAACATCAGTAACGTCATTTATGACCTGACATTCAACATCCCAGCCAATCAGAAGGAAAATATATCAGGTAAGAATGTCATTACCTTCGACCTCAAAGAGAAGGCCGATGTAGTTCTCGATTTCCAAGGAAAATTCAATGGCACATGCTATGTCATTACCAAAAAAGGCAAAAAAGAAAGACGCAAGGCAGTCATTGCCACCTACCATAACGAACATATTGTCATTCCCAATAAACTGCTCGTTCCTGGCACCAACCGTGTAGAACTGAGTTTTACCAGTCTGGACAAGGCGCTGAACCGTCATCAGGATTATATGTACACGCTCTTCGTGCCCGACAATGCACGTTCTTGTTTCCCCTGTTTCGACCAGCCCGACCTCAGAGCCCGCTTTGTAACTACCATGAAAGCCCCCACGGGATGGAAGACCATGACCAGCGACCCCTGTTGTCCGCTGCCCACCTACCTATACTCCTTTGTAGCAGGTAACTTCCAGGAGAAGATCGACACTCGCGACGGTCGCCCCATGCGTGCCCTCTATCGCGAAACCGATCCCGACAAGGTCAAACAGCTCGATAAAGTGTTCGACGAGGCAGCAGCTGCCCTGAGATGGATGGAAGGTTACACAGGCATCGCCAATCCCTTCTCTAAAGAATATGGTCTCGTTATCCTGCCTGGCTATCAGTTTGGTGGTATGGAGCATCCAGGCGCCATCCAGTTGAGCGATCGCCGTATCTTCCTCGACAAGAACGCCACACAGGAAGAACTTCTCTCTCGAACAGAACTAATTGCTCATGAGACGGCCCACCTTTGGTTTGGTGACCTCGTCAGTCTGAAGTGGTTTGAGGATGTATGGGCCAAGGAGGTGTTTGCCAACTTCATGGCAGCAAAGATCACCCGCCGACAGTATAGAGGCATTGACCACGACCTGAACTTCATCAAGACTTTACAGGCCCGTGCCATCGCCATCGACCGTACCGAAGGCACCCACCCCATCGCTCAGGAGTTGGGCAATCTTAACTGCGCCAGTCTGCTTTACGACAATATCATCTACGACAAGGCACCAGTGATGATGCGCATGCTTGAGAACATGATGGATGCCCCCACCATGCAAAAGGGACTGCAGGCTTACCTGGCCGACAATGCCTATAGCAACGCTTCGTGGGATGATCTCATCGAAGCCCTCGACAAAGTGGCCCCGAATGTAAATGTCCGCCAGTTCAGTGACGTATGGGTGAAGCAGAAGGGTCTGCCCACCATTGTAACAACCTATCGTGATGGACAGCTCATCATAAATCAGATCGACCCCTACGGACGTGGACTTTGCTGGCGTCAGAAATTTGAAGTCAAGCTTATCTACGAACTTGGCAATACCCGCTCTGTGACTGTAAACATGCAACAGCCCTCTGTATCTATCAAGGTAGGTACCCGTCCCGACTATATCATCCCCAATGCCGACGGACGTGGCTATGGTATCTTCACCGTCGACGATGAGTATGCTCAAAAACTACCGAAGCGACTTATTACCACCCGCAACGACCTACAGCGCTACTGTCTGCTGCAGATTATCCACGAGAACTACCTCATGGGCAAGATTCCTCCATCACACTTCGGCGAACTCTACCGTTTCATGATGAAGGAGAAGAATCCACTCATCATGTCGACAGGCGTCGACCATATGTTCAAGATCTCCACCGACATGCCGATGTCATCGCGCAAGACCCTCGAACTCTGTATGATGGATCTGCTGCGAGAGAACAAGACAAAGGAGTGCCGTCAGTACATTCTCCAGAAGCTCTCAGCCAATGCCGTATCACCCGAGGTACTCGATAATATCCAGAAGATGTTCGATGCCCATAACGATCCGGCATTCAACGAACACGACTATATGAACATGGCGTATCGTCTCGCCATCGTGCGCCCTGCCCAGCGTGAGGAGATCCTCAGCAAGGAGCGTGCCCGTCTGACGACACAGGATCTGCGCGACGAGTTCGACTATGTAAGCCGGGCCTGCGACCCCAGTGCAGAGGTTCGTACTAAAGTATTCAACAGCCTGCTGAAACCCGAAGGTCGTAAGCATGAGCCATGGGCTCTCCAAACACTGGCTCTGCTCAACTCAGACGTTTATGAGCCACAGAGTAACAACTATATCATGCCTGCCCTGCAGTCACTACCTTATCTGCAGCAGACCAGTGGCATCTTCTTCCCTGGCAACTGGGCTAAGGCGTTGCTCAGCACCCATAAGTCTGCTGAGGCCGCTCAGGAGGTGGAGAAATTCCTGAGGACTGACACCAAATGTCCCGACAACCTGAAGAACAAGGCCCGTGAGGCTGCTTGGATCCTCATGAAACAGGTTCCTTATGTAGAGAAGGCAAAACCCGCAGTTGTTAACAGCAAGAAAAAGAAATAAATAACAAAAATAAAATATGATACGTTTCTTTCAGACACCACAAAAAACCGTGATCGCCACCGAGGTTGATCACGTACTTAACGAACAGGAGATTAAGGAATTAAATTGGCTGTACGGTGAAGCAGAGTTGCTTGACGCCGACAGTCTCGACGGGTTCTTCGTTGGCCCACGTCGCGAGATGGTAACCCCATGGTCAACCAATGCCGTAGAGATTACGCAGAACATGGGCCTCAAGGGCATCAGTCGTATTGAGGAATATTTCGCTGTTGCCAGCAAGGATGCTGAGCACGATGAGATGCTACAGCGCATGTATAACGGCCTGAATCAGGATATCTTTACGATCAACATCAAGCCTGAGCCCATCAAGTATGTCGACAACTTGGAGGAATATAACGAGCAGGAAGGTCTGGCCCTCTCTCCTGAGGAGATTGAGTATCTCCACGGACTGGAGAAGCAGAACGGTCGTCCTCTGACTGACTCTGAGATCTTCGGTTTTGCACAGATCAACTCTGAGCACTGCCGTCATAAGATCTTTGGTGGAACCTTTATCATTGATGGCAAGGAGATGGAAAGTTCGCTCTTCGCCATGATTAAGAAGACCACACAGGAGAATCCCAACAAGATTCTCTCGGCATATAAGGATAATGTAGCTTTTGCACAGGGTCCTGTGGTTGAGCAGTTTGCTCCAAAGGATCAGAGCACCAGCGACTACTTCCAGGTAAAAGATATCGAGAGTGTGATCTCGCTGAAGGCTGAGACGCACAACTTCCCCACTACCGTAGAGCCATTCAACGGTGCTGCTACAGGTACTGGTGGTGAAATCCGCGACCGTATGGGTGGTGGTGTAGGTTCATGGCCTATCGCTGGTACAGCTGTTTATATGACGGCTTATCCCCGCTTGCATGACGATGAGGGTGCTGCACGCGACTGGGAGGATATCCTGCCCGTTCGCCAGTGGCTGTACCAGACACCACAACAGATTCTGACCAAGGCCTCTAACGGTGCTTCAGACTTCGGTAACAAGTTCGGTCAGCCGCTGATCTGCGGTTCAGTGCTCACCTTCGAGCATCAGGAGGGTAAAGAGAAATATGCCTATGATAAGGTGATCATGCTAGCTGGTGGTGTTGGTTATGGCACCAAGCGCGACTGTCTGAAGAAGGAGCCTCAGCCAGGCAATAAGGTGGTCGTTGTGGGTGGTGATAACTACCGCATCGGACTTGGTGGTGGATCTGTTTCATCAGTGGACACAGGTCGCTACAGCAATGGTATCGAGTTGAACGCCGTTCAGCGTGCTAACCCTGAGATGCAGAAGCGTGCCTACAATCTGGTTCGTGCCCTCTGCGAGGAGGATGTGAATCCCGTTGTGTCTATTCACGACCACGGTTCTGCTGGTCACCTGAACTGTCTCTCTGAGCTCGTCGAGGAGTGTGGTGGTGAGATTGATATGACCAAGCTACCCATCGGAGACAAGACGCTTTCTAGTAAGGAGATCATCGCCAACGAGAGTCAGGAGCGTATGGGACTGCTCATCGACGAGAAGCATATCGAGCATGTTCGTAAGATTGCTGAGCGCGAGCGTGCTCCGCTGTATGTGGTTGGTGAGACCACTGGCGATGCCCACTTCTCATTCAAGCAGGGCGACGGTGTGAAGCCATTCGATCTGGATGTGGCTCAGATGTTTGGTCACTCACCCAAGACCATCATGAAAGATAATACTGTAGAGCGCCACTATGCTGACGTTACCTACAGTCAGGATAAGATCGACGAATACTTGGATCGCGTGCTTCAGCTGGAGGCTGTGGCTTGTAAGGACTGGTTGACTAACAAGGTGGACCGCTCTGTAACAGGTAAAATCGCCCGTCAGCAGTGTCAGGGTGAGATTCAGTTGCCATTGAGCGACTGTGGTGTCGTAGCCCTCGACTATCGTGGCGAGAAGGGTATCGCTACAGCCCTCGGACATGCACCTCAGGCTGGTCTGGCTGATCCTGCTGCCGGCAGTGTTCTCTCAGTAGCCGAGGCTCTAACCAATATCGTTTGGGCTCCATTGGCTGAGGGAATGGATTCACTGAGCCTCTCAGCCAACTGGATGTGGCCTTGCCGCTCTCAGGAGGGTGAGGATGCCCGTCTGTATGCTGGTGTTAAGGCCCTGAGCGACTTCTGCTGCGACCTGCACATCAACGTGCCAACAGGTAAGGACTCTCTTTCACTTTCTCAGCAGTATCCTAACGGTGAGAAGATTATCTCTCCAGGAACAGTAATTGTATCTGCTGGTGGTGAGGTTTCCGACATCAAGAAGGTGGTAAGCCCTGTATTGGTTAACGATAAGAATGCATCACTCTATCATATCGACTTCAGCTTCGACGAGCAGCGCCTTGGTGGTTCTGCCTTCGCCCAGAGTTTAGGTAAGGTGGGCGACGATGTGCCTACAGTGAAGAATGCAGAATACTTTGCTGATGCCTTCATGGCTGTTCAGGAGATGATCAAACGTGGCTGGATTCTGGCTGGTCACGACATCTCTGCTGGTGGTCTCATTACCACTCTGCTCGAGATGTGCTTCGCCAACCAGAAGGGCGGTATGCACATCAACCTACACGATATCTGCAAGGAGGGCGACGTAGTGAAGACTCTGTTCGCTGAAAACCCGGGTGTGGTAATCGAGGTAAGCGATGAGCACAAGGAAGAGTTCAAGGAGTTCATGGAGGAGCAGGGTATCGGCTATGCTAAGATTGGTTATCCCGTAGAGGATACCCGCACCATCGTGGTAAAGGCTGGCGATTTAGAGAAGATTTTCGATATTGATGCTCTCCGCGACGTTTGGTATAAAACTTCTTACCTGCTCGATCGCAAGCAGAGTTTCAACGGTAAGGCTAAGGAGCGTTTCGAGAACTACAAGAAGCAGCCTATCGAGATGAAGTTCAACAAAGACTTCACTGGTAAACTGGCTCAGTATGGCATCTCTGCCGATCGCCGTCAGGCATCAGGCATCAAGGCTGCCATCATCCGTGAGAAGGGTACCAACGGTGAGCGTGAGATGGCTTACTGCTTGTATCTGGCTGGTTTCGACGTGAAGGACGTGATGATGACCGACCTGATCTCTGGTCGCGAGACACTTGAGGATATCAACATGATTGTGTTCTGTGGTGGATTCTCTAACTCCGACGTACTTGGTTCGGCCAAGGGTTGGGCTGGTGCCTTCCTCTTCAATCCAAAAGCTAAGGAGGCTCTTGATAAGTTCTATGCCCGCGAGGACACCCTCTCACTGGGTATCTGTAACGGTTGTCAGCTGATGGTTGAGCTCGGTCTTACTGGTGCTAAGGGTGCTAAGATGTTGCACAACGATTCTCATAAGTTCGAGAGCGAGTTCATCTCGTTGAGCATTCCTCAGAACGACTCTGTGATGTTCGGTTCACTGAGCGGCAACAAGCTCGGTCTGTGGGTAGCTCATGGCGAGGGTAAGTTCTCACTGCCCGAGGCTGAGAGTGCTTACAACGTGATTGCTAAGTACAACTACGCTGGCTATCCCGCTAATCCTAATGGTTCTGACTACAATGTGGCAGGTATCTGCTCGGCCGATGGTCGTCATCTCTGCATGATGCCTCACCTGGAGCGTGCCGTATTCCCCTGGCAGAATGCTTGGTATCCCGCCGACCGCCGTCAGGACGAGATAACACCTTGGATTGAGGCATTCGTCAATGCACGTAAATGGGTGGAGGCTCACAAGTAATGAACATATATTGGGATTCGTTTAAAACCTTCTTTAAGATTGGCATATTCACCCTTGGTGGTGGATATGCCATGATACCTTTGATAGAGGAAGAGGTGGTCAACAAGAAGCAATGGGTGTCGAAAGACGAGATGCTCGACCTGATAGCCATTGCCCAGAGTTGTCCAGGCGTTTTTGCCATCAACATTGCCACCTTTATCGGTTACAAGTTGCGTAAGACGCGTGGTGCCATTGCCACCACCATTGGCACTGCCCTACCCTCGTTCCTCATCATCTTGGCTATAGCCATGTTCTTTAGTCAGTTTAAGGACAACAAGGTGGTGGCTGCCATGTTCCGCGGCATCCGTCCTGCTGTGGTAGCCCTCATTGCTGTTCCTACATTCCGCTTAGGACAGCGCGCCAAACTCAACTGGTACACCATTTGGATTCCCGTTGTCTGCGCTCTGCTTATCTGGGCTCTCGGCGTTTCACCTATTTATATTATAATAGCGGCTGGCCTTGCTGGGTATTTTTATGGTAAATTTAAGCACGAAGATACAGAGATACAGAGATAAAAGAGAAAAGCTCTGTACCTCAGTTTCTCTGTGTTGAGTTAAATAAGAGATTATGATATTTCTCAGTTTATTTATCACATTCTTTGAGATTGGCCTCTTCGGCTTTGGCGGAGGTTATGGTATGCTTTCGCTGATTCAGCACGAGACGGTGGAAACCCACCACTGGCTCTCTACGGCTGAGTTTACCGATATCGTCGCTATCTCGCAGATGACACCAGGTCCCATCGGCATCAACTCCGCTACCTACTGCGGTTATACTGCCATTGCCAATGCCGGCCATGGTCACCTGATGGCTATTCTCGGCTCCGTCACTGCAACTTTTGCACTGGTATTGCCTTCACTGATATTGATGATTCTGATCAGCAAGATGTTCATGAAGTATATGAACACCCCATTGGTACAATCCATATTCACAGGTCTGCGCCCTGCTGTTGTAGGACTACTCGCTGCTGCTACCCTGTTGCTCTGCAACAAGGAGAACTTCTCCACACCCATGGAGAATCCTTGGCAGTTCTTTATCAGTTGCGCACTACTCATCGCCACCGCTTTTGGCACAGGCTACCTGAAGATCAACCCTATTCGGATGATCTGCTACGCAGCCTTTGCCGGTCTGCTACTGCTCTACTGATTCCCCACTATTTGATGATAGAATCAGCGCTGCTGCCTGAAATCTGCAGTGTCTTGTCGCCGATGATGAAAGTGAACTCATTGGGCTGTTCCGACCACATCTTCAGACGACCTGTCGATTCATCGAAGCCGACGGTGCAGTCGAAGTAGTCGATACCATCGCCCTTAGGCAGATGGAACTTACGAGTAGTGTTACCACCGGGATAGACCACAAATGTCAGTTTATCTTTTTGCAACGGGATAATGGCACCTGCACGCACGAACAATGGGAACTGATTCAGAGGATAGATCTTCGAGATAGACTCACCTCCCTGATGGCGCTCACCCGTAAAATAGTCGATCCACTCACCACCCTCAGGCAGATTAAACGTAGCACGACTATCTTCTGTTGTGATGACTTTCGTATAGATGTCATTACCCAATAGGTGACTTTCCTCCTCAATATTCGTGTTCCTCAATAGTGAACCACCATTCAGATGCGCATCGACGATGGCGGAGAACTTATAGGGCACCAACTGCTTCATCCAGTTGATACACCAGCGATAGGCCTCTTCCACCTCCTGACCGTGATACCAGGGCAGATGGTTAGTAAGGGCACCGTTCATACCGCCATTAATGATAGCTGCTGTCATACATCCAAACTGAGCATATCGTGTCAGTTGTAAGGCCTCGGGACGATCCTCCCAGAAGCCACCCACCTCACAGGCGATGGCACCATAGCCATACTGAGCCGAACGGTAGATGTTGTCAATCTGATGCTTCAACCCCTTCCAACTACCAGTAAAGTCGCCACACCAGCCCAGGTTCATCTTCTCTATACTAGCCTCCAGTCCACCCTGATGGGAGAAAGGACGGGCGATGATGATACCATCTTTCTTACGACTGACGGTATAGTCGTACATAGCATCGTAATAGTAATGACGGAACTGCTCGTTGGTCATACGTCCTTTCGAGGTCTCAAACGATGCAGGCAGATGCTGCTCACCCTGATCGGTCTTCCAACCATACACCCCATCGGTAAACACCTTATCGAGTTGGGTGTACCACCACTTAGTAGCCTCAGGATTGGTGAAGTCGATATGCTGGCCAAAGCCCTTCCACCAGGTATAGGGCTTACTATTATCAACACCAAAGTTCTTGCTCACCACCTCGTCGTAAGTAGCAGCTTTCTGCTGGGGTGTGTCCTTACACTGTTCATTCACGTTACCCGTGAGCCAGAGGATGGTCCTGACTCCCTTGTCGGTGAAGCCCTTAATCATCTTGGCAGGATCGGCATAACGCTGATGATCCCAGTTGAAGTCGTTATACGTGGTACTCCATGGACTGTCGATAATCACAGCATCCACAGGAATCTTCCTTTCGAGGTAGCCATTCACAAGTCCCTCAGCTGCCGATGTGGTGTTCAGACTATCCTCCCATACGATATGTCCCAACGCCCAGGCTGGTGTGATGGGCGGACAAGGCTTCAGGGCCGACGAATTGATTTGTGAACCAAAATAGCTGTAGTGGTTATCATCGGGATTCACCACAATCTGCTCCACCACGATTTCGGGATCCACCATCACAAGCTTCAGCTTATGAAGACCTGGTGTAACCTGGAACTGTGTTTCGAGCCAACGAAGATTATCAAACACCTCCGTACGACGGGGCTGCTGACGACCATTTACATAGCCACTCAACGACAGGTGGTTACGTGGTGGCAATGGCTTGAGCACCTTAGAGATGGAAAGGTTCTGCGGAGTGTACTCTCGGAACTCGTCGTGCAAACCCTGACGAGCATCGATGATCTGCAGGGGCTGATCGTCAATCTGTACCCCCAGACGCAAGCCACGGGCCGGCAGCACATCCTGTGTAGGCAGAATACCGATAGCCAGCCTTCCATCCTCTGTGAGTTCAACATCATATTCCAACGAAGGACCTTTACCGCTCTCGTCAGAGGGACGCATAACGTCCTTGGCTCCCATACAACCCTTTCCACGTCCAAGGTCAGGCAGGAATATCCAAGCATCGTCCTTGTTCGTATACTGACAGGCAGGGATAGAATACTCCTTCGTATCGTTCGAAGGGTTCAGGTTATGAGTCACCTTAAAGCCAAGCGTCATGGGGTGGTAGTTCTTGTCGGGAATCGACCACTGGGTGTAACCAATATGGTTGTCCTGCATGATACCATCCCACTTACCACCTGCCAACACCTTATTATAGTAGTCGGTGAGACGCTGGTCTTTCTCCATCAGATAGTTAATGGTAAGACTATCGCCCATGGTGGCGGCGTTGTATATCTGAGCCACACCCGCACTTGCTACAGCAGGGTAATACACCAACTGATAGAAAGCATCCTGAGCCTCAGCTGGTATCTGCTCCTTCAGGGCCTCGCATCGTAGCACGAGCGACTGCCACAGGTTGTTCAGATGGAGCATCTCCTCGTAGTTGAAGAGTCCTGGTATTTGTACTTCAGGCTTACGCCATAGGTTATATTTCGAGTATCTGGCGATGATATCGGCTGTCTCTTTGGCGAACTGGTCACCGAAGATACTACGAGTGAAGCCTTCAAGCCATGTCTGTTCATCACCAGGCTGTATGGCATCTGGATTCCAGGCATAATGCATGATGAAGTCGATAGGCATCTCCTTGGGTTTCAAGTCGCCCACGTTGATAATCCAGATACGGTCGATACCACTCTTATAGGCCAGGTTCAGTTGCTCACGCAATTTAGGAATGGTTGTGGTGTTCACCCATCGGTCGTTCCATGGACCACCGTTCATATCAATATGATAGTACAAGCCAAGCCCGCCTTTGCGCTTTCGTTCGAAATCACGTCCCTTACGGCGGATATACCCCCAATTATTATCACAGAGCAACAACGTCACGTCATCTGGTACGGTAAAGCCTGCGTCGTAGTATCTCTGCACCTCTGTAAAGATGGCCCAGAGTTGTGGCACAGCATCAGGACGACCATAGATGTCCTTGATGATCTTTCGTTGACCTTCAATCACCTTGCCGAGCGTCTTCATATTCTCCGTATCGTCGCCCTTACCCATGGCCACATCGCCGTCGCCACGCATGCCGATGGTTACCAGGTTGTCGTAATTCTTATTGCGCTCCATACCCTCGCGGAAGAATTGATCCACACGTTCCTTGTTAGTGGCGTAATCCCATGGACCCACCTGTTCCTTTCTTCGCAGGTATTCCTGGTGCGAACGCATCATCGGCTCATGGTGCGAGGTTCCCATCACGATGCCCATCTCGTCAGCCAGTCGGGGACTTTCCGGATCGTCCTCATTAAAGGCTGTAGCCCACATGGCAGGCCAGAAATAGTTGGCCTTCAGACGCAACAGCAATTCGAAGATATGAGCATAGGCCTTCGAGTTGACGCCACCAAACTTGTTGGTGCACCAACCACCGAACGATGGCCACTCGTCGTTGATGAAGATGCCACGATACTTCACCTTTGGTGATGGCTGCACGAACCGGCCGCCATCATAATACAGTTCGTCCTGATGCTTCACTGGCACATCTGCCATCCAATACCACGGCGACACGCCGATGCGCTCTGAGATGTCATAGATGCCATAGATAGTAGCACGCTTGTCACTTCCCGCAATCACGAGATTTCCATCTATCACGTCGATGAGATAAGACTCCCACTGACCTTTTACCTTCTTAACATCAATCTTCTTCTGTTTGATCAGTTTATCAATCAACTTGCTCTTTCCGATGGTGCCGACGATGATAGAAGGTTTATCATTTTTCATTTGACTTTCCCTTCGGCCGTCGACCGTTGGTTCTCCTTTATCATTTAGCGAAGCGCTAACGCCCGTCACCTTACGAACATCATCGCTCAAGTCGCGTGCAGCCCGTATCACCCCTTTCCAGTCGTTGTCGTCTACGATAATCGTTGCTGCTTTGCCATCCTTAGCAATACAAAACCGTTCCGTCTGCGCCATCGCATTTATGGCAACACAAGCAACCATTGAAAACAGAAATCTCTTCATCTCACAAAACATATTAAATGAATTCGCTAATTTATGGATATTTCAAACTAAAAAAGGTATATATGAATATCTTCCAGCCGGTCGATAATAAAGTCGGCACCTGCCTCTTTGAGCGCCTCTCTGCTTCCGTTGCCCCATGTGACGCCGCATGTCTTTGTCCCAGCATTGGCTCCCATCAAGATGTCAACCGCCATATCTCCGACAACAAGCGTCTCGCTGGCATCAAAGTGCATCGCAGCGAGGGTCTTTAATACGGGTTCTGGCTTGGGCTTTGCCTCTTTCACGTCATCCGCTCCTATTAAATAAGTTATGTAATCTGCGATGCCCATATCGCGAGTCAGTTCCATAAGAGAATTGCGTGAACGCGATGAAGCAATAGTGAGTGTGAAGCCTTGTTCCTTCAGGGTTTTCAAGGTCTTGACAACACCAGGAAAGGCTTCTGGTTTAATCTTCTGCAGATTCTCATTGAAAATCCGTCTGTATGTCTCTGTGAAGCGAGGTACCAGCTCTTCTTGAATATCAGGGAACAACGTCCTGATACACCCGGCCAGTGGCAAACCTATGGTTGATGCACATTCAGCCTCACTGCGTTCTGGTAATCCAATCTCCTTGATGGCCATACGCATGGTGGTTGTGATATTTCGACGGGTGTCACCCAGTGTTCCGTCAAAGTCGAATATAATCAGTTTAATCTTCATATTCATCGTTTCAAATTGATCCTACGTCCAAAACTCTTTCTCGCCAGTCTGTTCCATCTCGCCTTGACACTTGGGACAGGTGTGTTTATCCCATATTCTGATATGATCGCTACCACATTGTAAACACAGACGTCCCACCTCGCTTCTGTACGATGGAGCCACATCGGCAATGATACCGCCCACCACAATATTTTGGATGGTCTGGCAGTCAGGGCATAACATGGCCGTGATCTCCTGCCGAAAGAGTCCACGCCCCTCGTACACCTCAGCTTCGTAGCCGCACTGCTTACAGCGATATTTTAGTTTCCAAGCCATAAATAGTCAAATCATACAATTCTATTTTATTCTAACATCTTTTCGGCCAATGGCACATACCACCCACGGACTTCTTCCGCCGTCGGGGTATGACCGCCTGGGAAGTGGAACGAACGATGATAGTGTTCCAAGAACATCGGCTCAAAGTGTGCTAATGTGTCCTTTTCGCCAAACAAGCCCCAGATACGGTCTTTGAAGTCAGGGCGACAATTGTCAAATTGGATGGCCTCCATTTCGTCAAACTCCTTAATCAAGGCCTCATCGATAACGAAATTCTGGTTGCCATCCTTACGTGGCGACTTGTATTGATGCTCACCGATGCGCTGCTTCAGGAACTCCGTCATCCTAAAATGCGGATTGCCCAGCAAGGCCGGAATGCCCACGACGGGAGCCACCATCTGAGCATAGAACGCCCCACAGCTGTTGCCAATCAGAAGGTCTGGCTGCTCCTCCTCTATCAACTCTCGGATGAATCTGACAGCCGCCTTCGGGTGCATCGGCAAGTCGGGTGTTATCACTTCAGCACGACCCGCGAAAGCCTCTCGCAGAGCCACCGCCGGTACACACTGACCACTGGCATAAAATCCGTGTAGAAACAATACCTTCTTCATATTAGTTGGTGCTATAGGTATGCACGCTCGAACCTTGGGCCGAAGGCAGATAGTTAATGCCCCACCAACACATCTGCAAGAGGACGAAGGAAACGATAAGCATCCAGAGAGCCAGACGCTCGCGATGGCGAGGAAGCTGACGATAATGTACATATATAAGGTATGCGAGCCAGGTAATGGCGGCCCATGTCTCCTTAGGATCCCATGACCAGTAGTGACCCCATGCCTCCTTGGCCCAGAGTGCTCCGAAGAGCATACCGATGGTGAGGAAAGCAAGGCCCACATAGACGAGATTATCCGTAATCTCCATCTCGGAGGTGAAGGATTTCTTTCTGAATAAAAGAAAAAGTGCCATCACTACAGCCGCACCAAGTACGGCATAGGCAAACATATAGACAATAACGTGAGGCGCAAACCAAGGACTCTGCAAGGCTGGCATCAGCGTCTTGTCATGTATCTCTGGCTTAAAGAGGTTCACACAGATGAACACCAGGGCGAGTATTGTCGAGAACGACAGAATCCACTTGTACTTCCAGCGCGAATAGACGACGAGACCCGCTAACGGCAGGAAGAACGAATACCACAGTCGTGTCTCACCCATCGTACGCAGTGGCGGTCGCTCCAGCGAAATCCACATCGAGAGGATGAACGAGAAGAAAGTGAGCAAGCCCAAGACGGTTGTCGTGTAGGCCATACCAGTTTTGTCCTTCCATGCGCCCCAGGCTCCAGCGGCCCAAAGCAGTACCGCAGCTATAGCGAAATATATAAAATGTTCCCAACTCATACGCGTTTCCTCCCCCCAATAACAAACATACAAACCGCTCCCGCCAGCATCATGTAGATACCTGTATAGACCAGCGGTAACCACGGGTCGCTAACGAGTTCAAGTATCGATATCTGACTCTGTGCGCCCATCTGCGTGTCATAGCCGTACTGATAGATTTTCCATCCGTCTACCTCATAGGGCTTGTTCACATCTACGGTAGTTTCAATGTTCTTGCCTGTCTTTGTCAGAATCTGAATCTCCGAGGCAAAGCGCTTGGGCGATCCATCGTCATAGGTCTCCATGATGAACTTCTTCAGTTCGATGGCTATTGGCATCTCTTTGATGGCACCGCCCTGTTCTAACGCCCGCCACTCGGGTTCGCCGATGGCGGTAATCATCTTCACTCGCTGCATGTCGGCATTTCCAAGCGTGGCTGTAGTCAACGCTATGAAAAGGCCCAGATGGTTCAACAGGAAAGGTACATCGCGCTTCCACGAATTTAAGTGCATAAGTCGCCGTAAGATGATGACACCTAGAATCACTGCGATATAGACATAAATCAGCACAAACGGCCAGAACGACAACATATCGTTCAACCACGTGCCGCCAGCCTGCTGCCGCGTCAGTCCCATGATGATCGTCAGCACTACGGCATACACCATCGCAGGTATCGCCGCCTGATACATACCTAAGAACAGGAAGGCATACACCTTCTTTCTTAGTATAAAAATAAGGGCAATGATTGCCAGGAATCCCACCATCACAATCCCATTGGCAGGCCAAGCAAATACATCCCACGCCACAGGACCGACGCTCAGTTGCAACGCCAGTCCTGCAAAGAGAAGGCCCGCCCCTATGAGGAAGCCTTCCTTAAAAGTCCAAGGTTTAATCCACATCAGATTTCAATCAGTTTACCATTCGTTTTGTGTTAATATAATCGATTACTTGTTACTAAGTATCTCCAAGCGTACAGGACCCATCAGGCCGGAGGGAACAACTGGACCCATATTCTGCGTGAGGCTCTTGACGCCGTAGAAGGCTACAGGTGTGAAACTGTGACCCTCAATGCCAGGCTGGCCATCGCCAATCAGACGATTCACCCAGGTATTCACTACTTTCACTTCGATAGTATTTTTGCCAGGTTTTAATTCACCCTCGAAGTTCACTTTATATGGGGCCTTCCAGAGGAAATCTACATGTTCGCCATTGATGAAGACATCGGCCATCTGGCCCACTTCACCCAGATCGATAGACAGACCTGCTGGCAGGTGCTTTTTAGGCAGGGTAAAGGTGTTCTGATAGGTGGCTGTGCCTGAGAAATACTTCACATTTAGCTCGTCAGACTCCGTAAGGGAGGAGAGCGTCTGCCATGTACGGGTACCTTCGGGAGCATCCTGACCTTCGAAGGAAACCATCCACGGGCCGTCGAGCGCCACATTGCCAGCAGGTTTCAGATGTGTAGGTTCCGTCAGAGGCTCTGCGGCAGGATCAGCCACGATGAAAAGGGCATCATCGGCTCCCAAATGCAACTTTCCATTACACAGCACACCATAAACGGGCTTGCCGTTGACGGGATTCATCACGGTGAGGGTACCCTTGGCATCGCGGAGCACAATGTCTGTATCCACTTCCTTGCCATTGAAGTTACGCACCCAGTAGATATTTCGTTCACCGTCCACGCGGTGTACAAAGCGTATGCCAGAGATGGAACTCTGGAAGTCGGGAGTCACACCAGATTGCTTAAGTCCTTCTGCCACGCTACCAGTCCATACATTTGTACGACCAGTATGCCAGATGTCGGCTTTCAGATGTTCGAACTCCTTAGCATTGCTACTGCGCCCAGCCAGACTCACAGGCTCCTTACCAATAAGGAACACACCTTCTGATACCAATTGGTGCAGTTTCCGTAGGATTTCTATGCTCATATTCTGCGCGTGTTCGCCCAGAGCGATGACCTTATAGTCCTGAGTCTCGATACAGTTCAATAACGCGTGCGGACTGCAGAAATCATAGTTATAGCTGACTGGTACATCGGGCAGGGCTTTACCGTATGCCGAGGCAATATTAGTGTCCTCGCCATAATACCACAGCACATCAGCCACATTGCGGCCAGCCTGCAGATAGTAGCTGCTACGGGCCAAATAATCTAGCCAGTACTTGGCGTACTCTGCCCACGTCTCATGACGGCTGAACCACTGACCGAAGATCAGAAGACCCAGACCTGGACGGAAATCATCAGAGGGCTGGTGGGCACTCTCATGGATGAAGAAGCGGTTGAGGCCGCTCATCAGGGCCACGTCGGCCACTTCCTTCAGGTTGCCAGGATACCAGGTGTAGGCACCACCCAGCATACCGTTAGTGGTAAAGCTCTCGCCTGCCACAATATTCTGTCCGTAGATGTGGGCTGTCGATGCTGATTCGCGGATATCGGCCTGATAGGCGACGCTTTCTGCGGCATCTACTGTCCAGATGGCTGCCATCGGCACAGTGGCAGTGCGCTTGGGATCCATACCGTCGCCCACGAAGGTACGGGCGTTCTCGTGACTTTCCGTGTAGCGACCCTTCATCCCGTATTCGAGAAGGATGTCGTTCACACGGTCGTAGTTGGCAGCAAAGAGTTCACCGATGGTTTCCCGCCAGTCGAAGAGGAAATCTTCGGTGGCCTTGGAAGAACCGATTACCTCTCCAGCGAGGGCAGGCATCCAGGGACGTAAGTCATAACCTCTGGCCGTCTTGAAGGCCTGTTCCATCTTGGGCGTCCATGTCATCTGCTGAGCCTCGTAACTGTCGATCATCAGATACTGTATGCCACGGGCTCCTAACAGACCTCCGGCAGCATCTTTATACATATCCAGATAGGTATGGAAATAGCGGTTCCAGGCATCTGCGTCCAGTTTGTCCACCTCCAGACCAGTAGCCTCCGGCGGAGCGGGGTGGTTCTGCTTGCCTGTGAGGGAAGCACCGAAGCGGTAGATACGCCACTTGCCAGCGGGAGCTTTCCAGGTAAGGACACCATCCTTTACCTTATCGGTGAGGTCGATGGTCTCCTGCACAGGGGCGTCAGTAGTCGGTGTGGGGAGTGCCAGCAGGTCTCCAGGTGAGGCGAAGCCAGCCTTCTCCTCGGCATGGTTCACCTTATACACTGTATGCAGTTTCCACTCGTGGATAGGGGTACCTGTGGGTATCACCACCTGAGCACCGTAGTAGATCAGACTGTAATCTGGCTTGGGGTTGATCACTGTCAGGCGGAAGTACTTGGCGGTGGTCTCGGGGATGTCAACGGTGATCTGTGCCAGATTGGAAGATGGCACGCGTATCACTTCCGTCCATGTCTCGCCGTCCTGACTGCACAGGAGCGTATTGTCGTAGGTACGATCGGCATCAAACTGCCCCTGCTCCTGTCCGCCCACCAGCGTGAAGGAGCGGATGGTCACAGCCTTGGGGAAGTTATATTGGATCCAGGCATGGGTGCCTTCTTTGTTGAGCGCCAGTTCTGGACCGTCATTGATGTCGCCATTGGTGAGTTGTTCCACGGTGAAATCGCCACCGCTGGAAGTGATGGTGGCACCGAGTTCCTGCATACTCTTTTCTGCCTCAGGCACCCTGACGGCCACTACGGCAATGTCCTGATACCACTGGGGCATCTTTTCAAATATGGGGGCATAGATGCCAGCACTCACGTTCTGGAAACGGCCGATGGTCTTGTACGGCTCTGGCAGCGTCAGCGTCTGACTCTTGCTGTTGCCTTTTGCCTCCAGTGTGCGCCAGGTTAGTTTCTTCATCGCATCGGCAGGCTCCACCCAAGGGCCACCAGTGCTGCTCCATCCGGGTGCAGAGGCAATGCCCACCTCCATGCCCAACGAATCGGCCAGGGCAATGGCATAAGCAAAGTTCTCTTTCCAGGCCTCGCTGAGGTAAGGTGTCTGCGGCACCACGGGCGGCAGACCCTGCATCATCGAACCTCCCGCGTCAAACTGATGAAAACCGGCAATGCCGATGCGGTTCATCCACAGCAGGTCTTTCCGGATGCCGTCCTTGGATGTATTACCATTGATCCAATGCCACCATACATAAGGACGAGCCTCTTTAGGCGGATTCTCGAAACGCTGATCTTGAGCGCCAGCCGTGCCGCACAGTAATGCGCCAGCCACTATCAACACTTTACAACTAACCATATCACATCAATTATAATTAATCATTTAAATCCAAAGAACTCCTTCAGTCCTTCTTTCTCTTTCAGGTCATCAGGGGTGAAGCCATAATGTTTCGCTGCGGCAAGGGTGATGACACGTTCAAGGAATTCGTCGTAGGAGAGACTAAACCATTCCTTGGGAATAGCCACATTGATCGTTCCACCACCATAGTGACTGCCTTCGTCCCATGCTTCGTCAAGTTCGGCCTCGTAAGTACCGTCTTCTTTCTTATTGAAACAGTAGTGGCTGGCCCATTCTTCCATTCCCTCGACATAATGTCCTTCGAAATGTGGGGCAGAATGGGATTTCGGAGAATAGGCAGAAGAGCCTTTCCTCGCCATCCTGTCATAGATCATGAACTTCTGTACTTTGTGAGTCTCTATCTTGGGCTTCATATACAGATCTTTCTGTTATTTGATTGTCAATACTGTTTTCTTCAGGTTCTTCAGACTGCTGTTTGGGCCAATCATGACTTCAAAGTCACCAGGCTCTAAGATGTAGTCCAGGTTGCTGTTATAGAACTTCAGCAGGTCGTCGGTAATCTCAAACGTCACTTCCTTGCTCTCGCCCTTCTTCAAATGAATGCGCTGGAAACCTTTCAGTTCCTTAACAGGGCGGGTGATGCTGGCCACGACGTCATGGATGTATAGCTGTACGATTTCTACGCCCTCATAGTCGCCTGTATTGGTAACCGTCACAGATGCTTTCCGCCCGTCCATGCGGATGTCGCTGTATTCGAAGGTGGTATAGCTCAGTCCGAATCCAAAGGGAAACAGCGGATCGTTGCGCACATCGAAGTAGTTGCTGGCGAATTTCGAGAACGAGCTCTGGTCTTCTCCCACAGGTCTTCCCGTCGGCAGATGGTTGTAATAGAGCGGTTCCTGTCCTGTAGCCTGAGGCATCGAGGTGGTAAGCTTGCCGCATGGCACCTTGTCGCCGAAGAGCACGTCGCAGATGGCATCGCCAGCCTCACTGCCACCAAACCATACCTGTAGGATGGCGGGCACATGACTGTTCTCCCAGGTCAGCACCGTCGGACGGCCAGAAAAGTTTAGCACCACCAAGGGCTTGCCTAATGCGAGCAGGGCCTCTAACAACTCCCGCTGGGTGTCGAAGATCTCGAGTGTAGCACGGCTGCTGCACTCGCCGCTCATCTCGGCCGACTCTCCCATGGCACAGACGATGACGTCGGCATCACGGGCTGCCTGAAGGGCCTCACGCTTCAACTGTTCTGCGTCCTTGAAAGGCGTCTGACGGTAGAATCCGCCGTCCTTCTGCAGGGTGGAGTCGCTGGTGAAGTTGCAACCCTGGGCATAGCTGACAGTCGCCTTGCCTGCCAATGCTTTCTCCATCGCCTCCTTCAGCGTGGCGTAGCGTTCGTTGGCGGCTGTCGGTGCCCAGGTACCGGCCATGTTGATACGGTTATCTGCCATCGGTCCGATGAGCGCAATCTTCCCCTGCTTCTTCAGCGGTAGGAGTGAACCCTCATTCTTCAGCAGCACGAACGATTCCGCAGCCAGTTGACGCGCTGCCTGACGATGCTCAGGGGTGTAGATGTCAGTGGCTCGGCGCTTGGGGTCGAGGAAGCGGTAGGGGTTGTCAAACAAACCTAAGATGTATTTCGCCTCCAGCACACGGCGGCAGGCCTGATCGATCTCGGCCATCGTCACCTTACCCTCTTTCAGCGACTGTTCGAGTGTCTTGATAAAGCCTTCGGCACACATGTCCATATCCGTACCGGCTTTCAGGGCCAGCACCGAGGCTTGTTGCAGGTCGCCCAGTCCGTGTTTGATAATCTCAGCAATGGCACCGTAATCGGTCACCACAAAGCCGTTCCATCCCCATTGTTTGCGCAGCACGTCGTCGATGAGCCATTTGTTGGCCGTGGCGGGAATATAGTCCACGATATTGAACGAGGTCATCACCGAGCCTGCCCCTGCCTTGGCGGCTGCCTCATAAGGCGGGAAGAACTGATTGTACATCCTCACGTGGCTCATGTCCACTGTATTATAATCGCGCCCTGCCTCAGCCCCGCCGTAGAGGGCATAGTGCTTCACGCAGGCCATCATGTTCTCCGGACCGTAGTTGCCCTGATAGCCCTTTACCAATGCCTCAGCGATGCGAGCGCCTAAGAATGGATCCTCACCGTTGCCCTCGGCAATACGGCCCCAACGGGCATCGAGCGCGATATCCACCATCGGACTGTAGGTCCAACAGATACCATCGGCGGTGGCCTCCTTGGCGGCTATCCTCGCAGCCTGCTCTATCGCCTCCAGATTCCAGCTGCACGACATACCCAAGGGGATGGGGAAGATGGTCTCGTAGCCGTGAATCACGTCCATGCCTACGAGTACGGGGATGCCCAGACGACTTCTCTTCGCAGCGTCCTGCAACTGCCGGATGCCTTCCACACCTGTCTGGTTCAGTACGGTGCCCAGCTTGCCCTGCTCTATCAATGACAGTAGCGGACTGTTCTTCAATTCACCCGTCGTTGCCGAGGTGCCAGGCAGCAGGTTCATCTGTCCGAGTTTCTCCTCGACGGTCATCTTCGACATCAGCTGGTCGATAAACTGATTCATCTTATCTTGTTGGCTCTCGGCCATTGCTGGGATACTCGCCATGAGCAGTGCCGCCAGCATCAGATTCATTAACTTGAGCTTCATACCTAATTGTATTGTTTCACGATTGTCCTTTCTTCATTCTGTCATAGTATTCTGCCGTGGCGGTGAAGAATACATCGCCGCTGGAGTTGAGGGCGGTCTCCACACTGTCCTGTATCACACCGATGATAAAGCCAACGCCTACGGCCTGCATGGCAATATCATTGCCAATATTGAAGAATGAACAAGCCATAGGTATCAACAGCAGCGAACCTCCGGCCACGCCCGATGTGCCGCAAGCTCCCAGCGTGGCGATGATGCTCAGGAAGAGAGCCGATGCGAACGTCACATCAACCCCCACAGTATGTGCTACAGCCATTGTCATCACCGTAATAGTAACGGCGGCACCGTCCATGTTGATCGTAGCGCCCAACGGAATGCTCACCGAATAGAAGTCCTCATCGAGACCCAGTTTCTTACACAGGTTCATGTTGATGGGAATGTTGGCTGCCGACGAGCGGGTGAAGAAGGCCTGCAGTCCGCTCTCCTTCAGACAGGTGAAAAGCAGGGGATAGGGATTGCGGCGCAGCATGAGGAAGGAGATGAGCGGATTGAAGATGAGTGTATTGGCCAGCATACAACCCACGAGCAGCAATACGAGGTGTCCATAGGTGGTAAACACTTCCAGACCGCTCTCCGATACCGACGTGAACACCAGTCCTAAGATACCGAACGGGGCAAACTGAATCACCCATTTCACGGTCTGCGTGATCACCTGCGAAAGATCCTGCACCACGTCGATGGTCTTCTGGCTGGCTTTCAGCTTCAGGGCGATACCAATCAAGATGGCCCAGAACAGGATACCGATATAGTTGGCCTGCGACACCGACTGCACTGGGTTGGACACCATATTAGTAACAAGGTTGGTAAAGACATCGGTGAGCGCACCAGGGGCTGCCCCTTCTACCACATCGCTCAGCTGCAGCGTAACGGGGAACAGGAAACTGCCTACCACAGCACACATGGCGGCAATGAATGTGCTGAGCATATAGCGTGAGATGACCACGCGGAACCTGGGACCCAGGCCACCACCAGCCTTGGCGATACTCGCAGCCACAAGAACTGCAACCAAAATAGGCGCGATGGCTTTCAACGCACTGACGAACACCATGCCCAGGATGCTAATACCTGTCCACTGCGGTACGATGAGTCCAAGACAGGCACCAATGATGAGACCCACGAGTATGCGGAACACAAGGCTTGTCTGACTCCACTTGTTGAAAATACTGGATATCTGCATAGGATAATTATTATTTCGGTGACAAATATACGATTTTTTTCCGAGAATCCTGTCATTATTCCACATATTTCGTCAGAAAATCATATAAATACTCATTTTTGAGTATTGCTCACCTAATTAAAACTCAGTACCTTTGTATCTCATTAAAAAACAGATGCAGATACAAAGGATAATTATTACAATTTTAGCGGTGGTGATCCTCCAAGTAGCTGATGCACAAGGCGTTTTGCGTGGTGTCGTACTTGACAAGGATACTCAGGAGCCCATCATCGGTGCCACGATTCATGATGCCAAGAAAGACAAGCCCCTCACCGTTAGCAATGCTGAAGGTAGATTTACCATACCTAAAAATAGTGATACCCAGCAGATTCGTGTTACTTATATAGGTTATAAGACATTGACGACTGTTCTTGCAAAGAATGGACGTTATCTGCTTGAGGCAGAAATCAGCAAGCTGGGTGAGGTGGTGGTAACGGCTCAGGAGAGTCGCGGACTAACTAGTGCTTCAACCATTGGGAAGCACGCTATGGAACACTTACAGCCTTCTAGCTTTTCTGACTTGTTGGAACTATTGCCTGGCGGAAGGGCAGAAACGCCTTCACTAAGCACACCTAACGTGATTCATATCCGTGAGGCAGCATCAGGCGGCAGTCAATACCTAACCTCCTCATTAGGCACTCAGTTTATGGTCGATGGTGCCCCTATCTCCACCAATGCCAACATGCAGTACATCAGTGGAGCGTGGGATTCAGAAAGCACCAATCGTGACTATACCAATGCTGGTGTCGACATGCGTTCGCTCTCCACCGATGATATTGAGAAAGTGGAGATTGTACGCGGCATACCTTCAGTGGAGTATGGCGACCTGACAAGTGGATTGGTGAAGATAGAGCGTAAAAAGGGTGGTGCCGATCTCCATGTGAGATTGAAGGCCGACATGAGCAGCAAATTGTTCTATCTGTCGAAGGGGTTTGAGTGGAAACCTCAACACTTGAGTCTGAACCTCAGCGCCGACTATCTCGATGCAAAGGCCGACCCTCGTAACACATTAGAAAACTACAAACGAGTAACGTTCTCGGCACGCCTGCATAAGCAGTGGTTATACGAGAACTACGACTTAAGTCTGTCGACAAATGCCGATTACACAGGATCATTTGATAATGATAAGGTCGACCCCGACCTGAACTACAGTGTTGAAGATTCCTATAAGTCGCAGTATAACCGTATGGCATGGATGAGCGACCTGACACTAAAGACCAAACGAGAATCCTGGCTCAAGTCGGCAGGTCTGATGTTTTCTGCGGCCTACGAGTACGATGATATCAAACGCCGTCGCTTAGTGCAACTCCAACGCACCACCGTTGCAGCCACCAATCATGAGGAAGGCGAGGCCGATGCATTATTGCTACCTTGGAAATATATGGCCGACCATGAAGTAGAAGGAAAGCCCCTTAACATCTATGCCAAGTTGTCGGCACGTCTGCAGGTTCCCTCAACAAAACTCACTAACACATTATTGATAGGCGCTGACTGGAACATGGACAAGAACTATGGTCGCGGACAAGTGTACGACCCAGAGCGTCCTCTTTACCCCGGCATATCAACCCGCGAGCGACCTCTCTACGATATTCCCGCCAACCATCGAGTGTCATTGTTTGCTGAGGAGACTCTAAAATGGCCTACTGCCATAGGTACACTCGAAGCAACTGGGGGCATCAGAGCCACAGAAATGCTAAACCTGCCCTCCGAATATGCCATGCATGGTAAAGTGTATCTGGATCCACGTATCAATGCAGGATACACCTTTCCTAAATTCACTTTCTTGGGAAAGCCAACTTTTGTACGTTTGGCAGGAGGCATCGGACAACATACCAAGATGCCAACGATGGAGCAACTTTTTCCCGACAAGCTCTATATCGACTTTATTCAATTAAACTACTACCATGAGAATCCCGACTACCGTCGCGTGAACCTCATGACATATATTCGCGACCCTAGAAACGTAGAGTTGCAGGCGGCACGTAATCTAAAGTGGGAAGTAACTGCCGACATTAATATCGGCGGTAATCGTTTGAGTGTCACCTATTTCCGCGAGAGAATGACATCAGGATTCCGTAGTCAAACCCACTATGAGAGTTTCAGCTATAAAGAGTATGACGCCTCAACTATCAACGGGGCAGTACTCACTGCCCCACCCGCCCTTAGCGATATGACATACACTCTGAGGGACGAACTGGCAGGCTATAGTAACTATACCAATGGCAGTCAAACCGACAAACAAGGTATTGAGTACACGCTCGAAACTGTGCGCCTGCCTAAGATCCTGACACGTCTTACCATCAACGGCGCCTGGTTCCATACCCACTATCGCAATTCTGTTCTCGAGACCTATCGTCCCAGCATCGTTGTAGGCGACAGAAGTTTGCAATATGTAGGCCTTTATCAAGATGCTGACGGAAGGATGAGCGAGACCTTCAACACCAACTTCACCTTCGATACCGACGTACCCCGTCTCAAACTCGGATTCTCACTCTCTGCACAGTTCCTGTGGTACACCATGTCACAGCGCGATCGTATCAGCAACATCCCTGATCAATATATCGCTCCCGATGGCACCATCTATGACTGGAAGGCTGGCGATGAGAACGACACCTATCTACAATGGCTCATCAGAACCAATAGCGAGTCACTCTATGAACTCACCCGTGTACCTATGTCAATGAACCTGAACCTAAAGGTGACGAAGAAACTATTTGCCGACCGTTTACAGATAGCCATGTTCTGCAATAAAATCTGGGACTACACTCCCGATTATGAGCGCAACGGCTATATCTTCCGTCGCCATGTAACACCCTATTTCGGACTTGAAATGAATGTAAAGATATGAAAAAGATACTGAATATATGTACGATTTGCTTGTTGGCAGTAACCCTCACCGGTTGTCATCAGGAACAGACCGACTACCACACGATAGCCAGAGTCACACTCGACATCCCCGATACTATGAGTGTGATACAGATTCAAGGCACTCTGACCCTACAAAGTCTTAACACCACGCTCAATGTATCGACAGCCAATATGAACGGGCACGCCTTTGAGACCACCGTTTTGCGTGGAGCCTATAAAGTAGATGTAAATGGTATGGTGAAATACACTGGTCGCGACGGACTGTCGCGTACCCGCCATTACCGTGCACATTCCGATTACACCCCTTTTGCCGATATGCCCTTCAGCAATGCTGACTTACCCATAACACTCTTAGAAGAATGAGATACAGACTACGACATAGCATCACCTTATTATATATCCTGACAGTCATTCCATTGTCGGCTGCCATACCCGACTCTGTGTATACAGAACATCAATCGGTATGGAATTCACTGAACGCCGACACGTGGAAAAACCCCGCCATACACGGACAAGCCTTTAAGTCGGCATATTCACAGTTCTCATTGGGCATCGACTACTCTGACCAAACAGAAGCTTTTGTCTTACAAAAGGGCACAGGTAGCACACTCTACGATGTAGAAGCCACTACTTATCTGCGACTTTCTGACCGTTCGGCAGTATGGGGTAAGGCCTCGTATATGACAGGCAAAAGCAGGAATATCAAATGGAGTTCCGTATCAGACTATGAACTGATAGAGCCTTACATCCTTGCCGATACCATGGGAGGTAACACTGAACGTGAGCGCTACGTGTTTGAGGGTGGTTATGCCACCAAACTGGGTAAGGTACTCCTTGGTGGAGAGATGCTGTTCCGTGCCGAGCACGAATACCGTACCGTCGATCCCCGAATGCGAGCCATCGTGACCGACCTGACCCTCAGAGCTGGAGCTGCTTATGAAACAGCCTCATACCACTGGGGAGTTGCTGCTGAGGCTAATATCTATAAGCAGACCGATAATGTCACCTTCTTCCGTGAAACTGGTGTCATTCCTGAGTTTCAGATGACAGGGTTAGGCGCTATATACGTGCGTTTCTCGGGTGAAGTCAACAACTTGTATTTCAATGGTGGTGGTGCACAACTCTATCTGAATGTACAACCCCGTAATGGCAGCGGCATCTTTGCGAACATCACATTAGGCGAACATCGTTATGAGCGTATTGCAGCATCACTCAACTCCCTGCCACTCACCAAACTCTATCGTGAGGAAGCCCATCTACAAGCAGGATGGCGAAGAGAGGGAACTGCCAACCTGGCCATATATGCCGATGCCAAGTACACCCGACGGTTGGGCGATGAGAATATGGTTGGCTCATCTCAATCTAACAACTATCCCATTCTCACTACGTTGACTATGTACAAGAACGATATTCTCGACGCCAACCTGAATGTCGTCTATGGACAACGTCGCCATTCCGATTGGCATGTTGCCATGAAAGTCGGCTATATGCAGAATCATGAGAAATATGTAGAGCCTGAGCGAAAACAGAACGTCAGCCGCTTCTACGGACAGTTGGGTGCCCAATATATCACAGGATTAGGCCGTCAGGGAACACTGACATGTGCTCTGACAGGAGCCTATCATAAGAATCTCGATAGTCAGCTGAGCATACCAGTACTGAACACGGAGGCATCGGCCGTTAAGATGCTGAACCACAACTACCGTTTCCTAAAGGCTGATTTCACAAATATCGATGCCAAGGTAAGATATGACCATACCATCGGCACTACCCGCTATGCCATCTTTGCCGAACTGAGCGGTGGCGCAACCTTCTGTTCCGAGAGTGAGCGTGAACAACGTGTGGTCGTCACATTAGGAATGACATTTTAGACTATAAAATTAAATATTAAACATTAAAAATTAAAACAGTTATGAAAAAGCTATTTATGTGGAGCCTGATGCTCCTTTCTCTCGGAATGAATCTGACCTCGTGCAGCAGCGACGACGGTCCCTCAATCATCAACAGTCCGGTAACCCTGACACTGGAGATGCCACTTAATCTGGAGAACGTCGAAGTGCCCACCAGCACCATCACCTTGTCTAATCTCAAAGGCGAAGTATCTTATGCCCTTATCAATTCCATCGAGAAGACCGCCAATGGTTTTGTAGCTACATTCAATGAGGTAGAAGAAGGCACTTACGACCTGCATGTAGAAGGTACTCTAAAGTTCACCACCAATGGTGTAGCTGGTACCAGCAAGTTCGAGCTCGATCAGGAGAACATCACTCTCTCTAACAAGTCCACAAGCATGAAGGTCACCGTCAATACCTTCACGGCTAAGGGTGGCTTCGTTATCAGCGAAGTGTTCTTTACTGGCACTACCACACCTGAGGGCAAGCAGTATAGCAACGACCAGTATGTGGTGATTACCAACAACAGCGACGTAACCCTCTATGCTGATAGTATCGCTTTCCTGGAGTCATCGTTCCTTTCGGTTAACAACTATGAGTATGTGCCCGATATCAGCAAGGACACCATGGCTGTAGCTGCCGTATATATGATTCCCGGCGCTGGCACAGACGTACCTGTAGAACCCGGTAAGTCGCTCATGTTGGCTGTCAATGCCATCAACCATCTGGAGGGTAATGCCAACTCCATCGATCTGAGAGGTGCTAATTATGAGTTCTATGACATCAGCAGCAATCCTACTTACAGCGATGTCGACAATGCCAGTGTACCCAACCTCGACAAGTGGTACTGCTATACCGCCACCCTCTACACCATGCACAATCGTGGCTTCAAGGCTATGGCCATTGCCAAGATGAAGGATACGAAAGAGAATTGGCTGGCTAATTATGCCTATAACGGTAAATACGTTATGACCTTCAACGGTGATGCTTATGAAATGAAGGTGAACAACACCTACAAGGTGCCGATGTCATGGGTCATCGATGGTATCAACCTGAGTGTTGAGGAGGAATGGCAGATGAATGTACTGCCCGCCCATATCGATAGTGGCTGGACTTACTGCGGTAAGACCCTCAACGACAAGTCACGTTACGGTAAGGCTGTCATCCGTAAGACCGACAGCGAAGGCAAGTATGTCGACACCAACAACTCTACCAGCGACTTCATCCCCGAATCAAAGCCATCAATGTTTAAGTAAACAGGTATGATGAAGAAACTATATTCTCTTTTCGCCCTGGGTCTGCTGTCGGCAACGGCAGCAGCCCAAGGCCTACCACAGGATCCTGCCGTTCGTAAGGGACAACTGAAAAACGGCATGACCTACTACATCCGCCACAATGCGAAAGAGGCTGGTCTTGCCGATTTCTACATTGCCCAGCGCGTAGGTAGTATTCTTGAGGAACCTCGTCAGCGCGGACTGGCTCATTTCCTGGAACACATGGCCTTCAACGGCACCCAGAACTTTCCTGGCAAAGGCAAGCGTCTCGGTATCGTCCCCTGGTGCGAAACCATCGGTGTGAAGTTTGGCGCTAACCTGAATGCCTATACCTCTATCGATCAGACGGTATATCACATCGGCTCAGCCCCGCTGAAGCGCGAAAGCATTATCGATTCGTGTCTGCTGGTACTGCACGACTGGAGTCACTATCTGCTGCTCGAAGATGCCGAGATCGACAAGGAGCGTGGCGTCATCCATGAAGAGTGGCGCACACGTCGTGCCGGTATGGCCGTTCAGCGACTCATGGAGCAGGCCATGCCTAAGATCTATAAAGGCACTAAGTACGAAGACTGCATGCCCATCGGTTCCATGGACATCGTCGACAACTTCCCTTATCAGGACCTGCGCGACTATTATCAGAAATGGTATCGTCCCGACCTGCAGGCCATCATCGTAGTGGGCGACTTCGATGTCGACAAGATGGAGAAGAAAATCAAAAAGACATTCTCTTCCATTCCCATGCCGAAGAAGGCTGCCGAGCGTATCTACTATCCTGTCAACGACAACGACACGATGATCGTAGCCATCGAGAAGGATAAGGAGCAGCCCATTGTGCTCTGTCATCTCTATCAGAAACGCGACGCTACACCCGATAGCGAGAAGAACACCGAGAAATACCTGCGTGATGACTATGTCGATGGGCTTATCAGTACGATGCTCAACGACCGTTACATGGAACAGCGCCAGCAGCCTAATGCGCCCTTCCAGAGTGCTACAGGTCGTTCTTCTATGTTCTTCCTCAGTCGCACAAAGGATGCCTTCTCTATGAGTATCAGCTGCAAGAGCGACAACATCCTGGGTGGCATTATTGCTGCCGTTGGTGTAGCCGAACGCGCCCGTCAGCACGGTTTTACGCAGTCGGAACTCGAACGCGCCAAGAAACTGCGTATGAATGCGGCTGAACGTCGTGCCAAGATGAAGGACGACTATCGTAATTCCCACTATGTCAATGACTGTGTCGACAATTTCCTCGAGGGCGAGCCGCTCGTCAGCGTAGACTTCCTGTTGGAAAACACACGAAAACTCGACCATGAGGTGACACTGGCCGAGGTGAATGCTGCTGTCAAGGAGCTCATCACCGACCAGAACCAAGTAGTGGTGATGTATGCCCCCGATAAAGAGGGTATCATTATCCCTTCAAAAGATCAGGTACGACAGGTGATCCTGGCAGCCCAGCAGCAACCCTATGCGCCTTATGAGGAGCAACAGCTCGGCACAGAACTCGTGAGTCAGTTGCCACAGCCTGGCACCATCACCAGCGAAAAGAGCTATGCTCACGGCTTCACCGAACTGACACTCAGCAACGGCATGAAGGTCTACACCAAGAAGACCGATTATGAAGCCGACGCTGTGTCATTCCGTATGAAGGCCGATGGCGGTACCTCGCTCTATGGCGACGAGGACATCCCTAACTTCTCGCTCATCTCTAGTGGCGTCACAGAAGGTGGAGTCGGACAGTTCGATGCCATCACCCTGCGTAAGATGCTGACAGGCAAGAGCGTACGCATCAGTCCTTCAGTGGGTTCTAAGGGTCAGAGCATCAGCGGCAGCTCATCCGTCAAGGATATGAAGACCATGTTCCAATTGGCTTACCTCTACTTCACCCAGCCACGTCGCGACTCTTCGGCCTATACCTCACTCATCAGTCGCACCCGTTCGTTCCTCGCCAATAGGAATGCATCACCAAAGGTTGATTACAACGACTCTATTCGCGCCATCCTCTACGGACATCATCCACGACTGGAGCCCGTTGTACAGGAGACACTCGACAAGGCCAGCTACGATCGCATCCTCCAGATCTACAAGGAGCGTTTTAGCGATGCCTCTAACTTCAAGACGGTCATCATCGGCAACTACGACGAGCAGGAGCTGCGTAGCCTTATCTGCCAGTATCTCGCCACGCTGCCTGCCACCAATAAGCATGAGCAGACCAACTATCAGAACGTGCCTCGTATCGTTGACGGCCAGAAGGTGGTAAAGTTCAGCAAGAAGCAGGCCACACAGCTGGCCAATGTCAGCATCTACTTCACTGCCGATGTTCCCTTCACTCCGCAGAGCGATCTGGAACTCGATTTCCTGAAGCGTTGCCTCTCCATCGCCTATACCGATTCCGTTCGTGAGGAAAAAGGTGGCACCTATGGCGTGAGCGTAGACTTTGAACTCGAGAAGGACGACCAGCCTAATGCCACACTGAGCATCTCCTATAATGCCGACCCATCGCGTTACGAGGAGCTGAATCCTATTATCTATCAGCAGTTACAGAACATCGCTGATCACGGACCTTCAGCCACCTCCATGCAAAAGGTAAAGGAGTATCTCGTCAAACAGTATGCCCAGGTAGTCATCACCAACGACTACTGGAGCTACATCATCTGGCATGAGCTCGATGATCAATCCGATTTCGATCGCAACTATTGTAAGATGGTACAGGATATGACATCCGAGAACATCCAGCACATGGCCCAGCAACTCTTGGCTGCCAAGCGTTGTATCGAGGTAACCATGCTTTCGGAGTAATCAGATACCTACTTTTTGTTAATCTGTAATTACAGGTTCTTACAGGTGCGCAATGCTTAAAACCCTATGTTTTAGGTATTGCGCACCTTATTTATTCGCCGTACCTTTGCACCCGAATTAATTTATCAACTGTAACAAGAAGTATTTAAGGTAATGAAGATTGAAAGGATTAATGAGTTGTTCGCACGGTTTGCCGAGCAACTGTTGAAGATGCGCTGGATAACATTATGTATCTTCGCTCTCGTGATTGTTTTGTCGGTAGTCGGCATGAAACGGATGGTAAAGGAGACATCGTTCGACGACTACTTTATTGAGGACGACCCGATGCTGGTGATGACGGATGAGTTTAAATCACACTTCGGTAATGACTATTATGTGGGTGTGCTGACACACTGCGACAACCACTTTACAAAAGAGAACCTAACCACACTTCGAAAACTGTCGAACGAACTGCTTGACAGTCTTTCGTATGCTGATAAGGTAACCTCGCTGACTGACATCGAGTTCATGGTAGGCAGCGAAGACGGGATGACGATTGAACAGATCGTACCCGACGAGATTCCTGCCGACGGCTCTGCAGCTATGGACAGTATTAAAGCAAGAGCCTACAGCAAACCTCACGTGGCACGTAAGCTCATCTCTGCAAAAGGCGATCTGTCATGGATCATGGTAAAACTACGTACATTCCCAAAGGACAGCGTCTGGAAGAAGCAAGGAACTGTGTCGCCTGATATTATTACCGGTCAGGAGGTGGAGCATATCATCAAGAAGCCCGAATACGCCTCGCTGAGTCCAAAGGGCACAGGCATGCCATACGTCACCAACTGCAAGACAGAATATATTGGTAAGGAGATGGGGCGTCTGATGGCGATTGCCACACTGATCTGCATGGTAGTGATGCTCTGCATGACTCGTTCATTGAGGGGCGTGATTGCGCCTCTCATCTCTGTCGTTGGTGGACTGTTCATCACCTATGGCATAGCTGGCTTTACGCAGATGTATGTCGACTCTACGGTCTTAATGATTCCCACCATTCTGGCGTTTGCCGTGTCTATTGCCTATAACATCCACATCTTCTCTTATTTCCGTGGACGCATGCGCATTCATGGGAAACGCCACCAAGCCATTGTTGAGACTATGAAGGAGATCGGTTGGTCGGTGTTCTTCTGCGGATTTACCACGTTGGTATCGCTGCTGTCGTTCCTGGTCATCCCCATCCGACCGATGCACTGCGTAGGTGTTATCAGTTCCATGAGTGTGCTGTTTGTACTGCTCACCTCACTCATCATTACGCCGGTTTTACTGTCGTTTGGCAAGAATAAGCGCCCCATCGAAGGATTCACTGAGGAGAGCGACACCCGATGGACAAAAGCCATGGTAAACCTGAGTGATATGGTATTACGCAATCCTCGGAAGATAGGTCTGTCATTTCTGGTCACCTGCATCCTATTGTGTATCGGTTTGTGGAAGATTGAAGCAGCCTTCGACATCGAACGGACCATGGGCGAGAAAGTGCCTTACGTTAAGGAGGTGATGGATGTAGGTCGCTCCGAGTTGGGATCGCTTTATTCATACGATCTCATCGTGGAACTGCCCAACGACGATGAAGCTAAGGAGCCTGCAAACCTCAAGCGTCTGGATGAGTTGCAGCAGAAGGTGACTGCGTATGATCTCACCAAACGTACCACCTCGATTCTCGATATTATGAAAGACCTGAACCAGACACTGAACGATGGCGATACGGCCTGTTATCGCATACCCGACACCGAGGAAGAGGTGGCACAGGAGATTCTGCTCTATGAGAATGCTGGCGGTACCGAGTCGGAATACTGGGTAGACTATGACTATCGTCGTCTGCGCCTCATGGTAGAGATTTCTGATTTCAACTCAGCACAGGTGGAGCGTGAGATGGCGCGTATCCAGGCCGATGCCGAAACGCTGTTCCCTGACGCCAAGATTACCACCGTAGGCAACATTCCGCAGTATGTCACCATGATGCAGTATCTGGTGCGTGGTCAGATGCTCTCGTTCGTCATCTCTATCCTCATCATCGGCGTCATTCTGATGATAGCCTTCCAGAGCATCCGTGTGGGATTAATAGGTCTTATTCCCAACATGATGCCTGCTGTGTTTGTAGGTGGCTATATGGGATGGATGGGTATTCCACTCGATATGATGACAGCCACGCTATTGCCGATGATGCTGGGTATGGCTGTCGACGATACCATCCATTTCATCAATCATTCTAAGTTGGAATACAATCGCACCAGCCACTATCAGAGTGCCATCCGTCGTACATTCCGTGTGGTGGGTGTAGCTATTGTCATCACCTCTATCATCACCTCGGCAGTGTTCGCCAGCTTCTGTACATCGGCTTGTACCATGTGTATCAATTTCGGACTGATGGCTATCATCGGTATCCTGTCAGCACTGGCAGCCGATCTGTTTGTTACGCCGATACTCGTTAGCAAATGCAAAGTGTTTGGGGACATTAAAGGCCGCGATTAAGCGAGAACAATGCCAAATCTTATTTGAGCATTGTCGAGCGTGAGCGGGCTCGATGTGAAACATCAACATTAAACATTAAATTCCAGAAGTTATGAAAAAGATATTTTTGTTATTAGCTGCATGCCTGATGGCAGCAGGAGAAATGAGCGCCCAGCAACTCACGGGTCGCGATATTATACAGAAAGTAAAGGACCGTCCTGACGGCGACACCCGTTATGGCGAGATGGAGCTGACTCTTAAAAAGAAGAACGGCAGCACCCGTCAACGCAAGGTGACATCGTGGGCAATGGACGAAGGTAAGGATACGAAGAAAATGATGTTCTTTACCTATCCGGGCGATGTAAAGGGTACAGGATTCCTCACTTGGGATTACGACCAAATAGACAAAGAGGATGCCAAGTGGCTTTACCTGCCAGCGATGAAGAAGACACGTCGCATCAGTGGCTCGTCGTCGAAGACCGATTACTTTATGGGCACGGATTTCACCTATGATGATATGGGTTCACGCCATGTGGATGAGGATAAGCACAAGCTGCTTCGCGAGGAGACAAAGAACGGCTTTAAGTGCTGGGTAGTGGAATCGGTACCTGTCGATAAGCACGAAATCTATAGTCGTAAAGTGTCGTGGATCCGCCAGGACTGCCTGATAGCAGCCTCCGTGGAATACTACGACAAGCTGAACAAACTCCATCGTGTGCTCACCACTCAGGACATCAAGAAGGTACAGGGCTTTTGGACCATCCAAAAGATGGAAATGAAAAACGTGCAGACGGAGCACAGTACGGAGATTGTGGTGAAGAATACTCAATACAATATCAAGGTCGACAAGGCGTTGTTTACCGTTGCTAAGCTCGAAAAAGGCTTATGAAATCTGTTGTTATAGTTGCACTCCTATGGTGCACGGTTCCTCGTCCTGTCATAGCGCAGGACGAGGATTCACTCCGCATCGGTGTCAAGGGCTTTGTGGATACCTATCATGCACTGCGTACGGAAGAGCCTCACGACTGGATGTCTTCGAGAACCCGTGTACGTGGCGAGGTGTCGATTGAGAAAGGTCATGCAGGCGCTTTTGTCTCAGCCAATCTGGTGTATAATGCCATTCTGAAAGATCGTACCGGATTGCAATTGCGCGAGGCCTATGCCTATTACTCCGACGATCATTGGGATCTTCGTGCTGGCAGGCAGATCATCGTCTGGGGTGTGGCCGACGGACTGCGATTAACTGACATCATTTCGCCCATGGACTATACCGAATTCCTGGCTCAGGATTACGATGATATTCGTATTCCCGTTGGTGGTCTGCGTCTGCGCTATTCGCGTGAGAAGTGGAGTCTAGAGGCTGTTGCCGTTCCTGTGAGTTCCTTTTTCGAATTGCCTACCGACGACAAGAACCCTTGGTCCATAGGCCCCATACCTATTGCCGATGAGCCCGGTAAGAAACTCTGTAATATGGAATACGGTGGCCGGTTGTCGTTCTTCCTCAGCGGTATCGACTTCTCTTTGTCAGCCTTGCATACCTGGAATAAACAACCCGTGATATGTAACGGCATTGGCGAATATCGCAGGATGACGATGCTGGGAGCCGATGTGTCAATACCTGTAGGTAAGTTTGTACTGAGAGGTGAGTTGGCAGAGTATCTGGATGAAGCACAATCAGCCACGGGTGTCAAGGAAACGCCCCGTGCAGCCTCCACCAATGCGCTCATAGGTATCGACTGGTATGCAGGTAACGACTGGTCGCTCTCTGCTCAGTATGCCCATAAATATGTGGCATGGGGCGATCTGAGAAATACAGGCCTCGCCACCTTCCGCATCTCCAAGGAGTTGTTACACAATACACTTGCCCTCCAAAGTTTTGCCTATATCGATGTAACCAATGGTGGCGTCTACAATCGTCTGAGTGCCGACTACGCCCTGAACGACCAATTACATGCCATCATAGGCTACGACTTCTTCCATGCCGACAGAGGCATGTTTACCGTCTACAATAAGAACTCAGAAGTATTCCTAAAGTTTAAATACAGTTTCTAGTGGCAGCGACTTAAAGTAGCCTCGCAGCATTATTGATCAGCAAAATTTCCATTGTCGTTTTCTGTACTTTCATGCCCATGTTTCTATAGAAGCTTAATGCCGGGTCGTTGCCGTCCCAAACATTCAGGGTGATGTTGTTGCATCCAATAGACTTGGCATAGTCACGGACAAACTCATATAAAGCTTTGCCAACGTGTTTGCCGCGTGCCTTTTCATCCACACAGATGTCATCAATATACAACGTCTTGATGTCCTGCAACAATTTGTCGTCCTTGACTTCTGTAATAAGACAGAAAGCATGTCCCAGAATCTTTCCGTCATCAAAAACGAAGATCGGTTTGCTGTCATCGCCGAGCAAGTCTTCGAGTTCTTGCTCATTATACTTAGTCGTGTTAGGTTTGAACAAGTCAGGGCGCAGCACATGATGTACCATATCCACTTGATGCAGCAGGTCAATGATACCTGGTATATCTTTTATTTCAGCTCTTCTAATCATAGTTTTATATGCCTATCGGATATTGAACAGGCGGTCGAAGCCTGTTAGTCTGAGAATCTTTTTCACTTCGCCGTCGACGTGAGTTAGTATCAGACTACCTCCCTTGGCGGCACTTTCCTGTTTCAACTGTAACAAACCACGAAGGCCCAGACTACAGATATATTCCAACTGGGCACAGTCAAGTTCGATACTCTTGTCGGCATTGGCCATCAGGGGTTTCATATCTTCCAGAAACTTCGTGGCTTCGGCTGTGTCGATCCAGCCGGTAAGGATTCCGAAATAGGAACCATTTTGTTCTTTAATCTCGATATTCATAAGCTATTTAATGTTTAATCTTTAATGTTCTTCGTCAGTGTGAGTACGTTATAACCATCGGCCGTGCGCTCGTAGTGCATCGTGTCCATGATGGATTTCACGAGGTGTATGCCCAGTCCGCCTATCTGGCGTTCGCTCAGTTCTGCATTCACATCCACCTCCGCATGCTGGGTAGGGTCGAAGGGAGTGCCGTGGTCCTTAATGACCAGCGTCAGTACGCCGTCAACCACCTTCGCCGTCAGTTCCACATGTCCTCTGATGCCTTTGGGATAAGCGTAGCCGATCACGTTGGCCACCCACTCCTCGATGGCGAGATTCAGCGTCTTGAAAGTCTCTTCATCGATATCGTGTTCGCGACAGACTGAGAGGAAGAAGCCTCGCATACGGCTCACCTCTGTCATCTCGTTTTTCATGATGATACGTCGTGGTGCCGTAGAGTCGTTCTTACGCGATGCACCATGACGTAGGAAGAGTAGCGTAAGGTCGTCGCCTTGCATCGTTCCGTCGGCAAACACGTTGACGTGCTGCTTCAGATAGTCTATCACCTCGATGGCCGATGCCTGCTTGTTCTTTTCCAGATCGTGCAGCAGGCGTTCTTCGCCGAAGAGCTTCCTGCCGCCGTCGGCAGAAATGTACATGGCCTCTGTCAGTCCGTCGGTATAGAGCAACAGTGCCGTATTCTCAGGGAATGGCATCTGCTGTTCCTCGTAACGATAGTGGTCCTCAATACCCAGCGGCAGATTGGTCTCAGCATCCAGCAACTGGCACTTTCCGTCGGCGGTTATCAGTGCTGGGGCATTGTGGGCAGCATTACAATATGTAAGGTAATGGGTACGCAAGTCGAGCACACCTATGAATGCCGTTACAAACACCAGCGATTCATTGGCTGAAGCAATGGCTTGGTTCATCTGACGCATAATATTGGCAGCACTCTGATAGTTGCCTGCCAGATTACGGAACAGCGTACGTGTGACAGCCATGTAGAGTGATGCCGGCACGCCCTTACCAGCCACGTCGCCGATGATGAAGAACAACTCGTCGCCCTCAATGATGAAGTCGTACAGGTCGCCTCCTACCTCCTTGGCTGGGGTCATTGAGGCAAATAGATCCAGATCGTCGCGCTCAGGAAATACAGTAGTCAACATGCCCATCTGTATGTCGTGGGCAATGGTAAGCTCGCTCTGCAGTCGCTCCTTGCTGGCAGTGGTTGCCTGAAGATCATTGATATGCTGTTTCAGCGACGTCTGCATATACTCAAACGAGTTGCGCAGTTGCAACAGTTCGTCCTCGGAGTTAATCTTCGGCAATGGGGTGTCGAGATTGCCACCGGCAATACTTACTGCCGACTCGGCAAACTGGCGTAACGGCCTTGCCATCTGGTAGATGGCCCAGGTACAGAACACAAACAGCGACGTCAGTCCGACGATGAACACGACGGTGCCGTATTTCACGATCTGATGGGTTAGCGGCAGCGTCATACTGTCGCCCGTGAAATAGAAGAACAGCGCTACAGCCGCCAAAAAGACGATTGCTGCAATCCCCATGATACGGAAACTGAGGCGTGCAGCAAACGACTTTCTGTAAGCCAAGTCGTACTTGTATTCAAAATTCGGCGCTTCTATCACTTGTTTATCATAAAGGAAGGCTGCTCTTTTTTAGAGGCCTTTAGCTTCATTCGTTATTGGAATATTTGGGGGCGAATTTACGAATAATAATCCAAACTTCCAACTTTTCGCCTACTTTTAGGGCATAATAATTGTTAATCCGTACTTTTCGCGACTAGGCCATTCTTGCGTCCCTGTGGTAGCAAGCGACCAGAGGTCGAGCGCATGCAAGCAAGATGGCTCTAACTGCTACGTCCTTTGAACGTATATCCTATACCCTCAACGGCTGCGCGGATGGCCTCTTCGGTAGCAGAGCCTTTGATGGTGAGGGTATTGGCAGAGGCACTAGCCTTGGCTATTTCTACGCCGGGGAGATCTTCGACGGCACGAACTACGGCAGCCTCGCAATGACTGCAATGCATGTCCTCAACCCGATAGACGATCACATCTGGGTCTAACGGCTTTTTGCTGGTAAACTTGCTGAATAGTTTCATCATAAGAGCAAATATAATTAATAATGTTAATACTGTGGCGCAAACAATCTTGAACGGACTTGGCATGGCGGATGCCCCCATGCAACAAGCATCCTGAGCAGCAACGGCAAAGTCGATTCCCGTAGCATTGAGCAGTAGGCCGAAGAGAACAGCGAAGCCCACAATGGTCATCAGGTAAATCGATGTAAAACGACGTCCCATTGACTTGTGAATCACAAGTATAGAGGCGAGATTGACAGCAGGACCTGCCATCAGCATCACCAGTGCTGCTCCTGGTGAGAGCCCCTTCATCATCAGTGCCGCCGCCACGGGGATGCTACCCGTAGAGCAGATATACATTGGCACGGCGATGATGAGTATCACCAGCATCTGCAGCAACGGCTGACTACCGAAACTGAGGAAGAACTCATCGGGCACAGCCACCTGAATCAATGCAGCTACTATAAGTCCGATGAGCAGTCGCAGGCCGATGTCGCGAAGCATATCATAGTAGGCATACTTCAGCACGCGCCATATTTTGTTGCCGCTTTCTATCTGGCATGAAGTAGTCGCATCGTCCCTTATATCATCCTCACGAACAAGTCGGTTTACCAGCAATCCTCCGCATACACCTGTGATAAGTGCTGCAGTAGGACGGATAATGGCAAAGCCAAGTCCCATCAGCGAGAACGTAGCCAGGATGGAGTCGATGCCCGTCTGCGGTGTGGCAATCAGAAACGAGGCAATGGCTCCCTTCGAAGCCTTTTCGTTCCTGAGTCCGATAGCCGTAGGGATGACGCCGCACGAACACAGCGGCAGAGGTACACCCAGTAGCGCCGCCCATAGCACGGACAACTTATTGTTACGCGAAAGATAGTTGGCATAGAATTTCTGCGGCACGAATACGTGCAGCACTCCTGCGATGAAGAATCCCAGCAACAGATAAGGGGCCATCTCGCAGACCACATTCAGAAAGGCTACGGGTAGGCGCGTCAGCGGGAATGGCGATATGAAGAAACTCTGTATATCCATCATGTGAAATTCTCTGATTTCTCTTAAAACTGTCGTCAAAGTTAATCATTTTTCTCTGATTATTCGTAATTCTGGCCTCATAATTTAGGATAGTTTATGAAAGTATCATAATGAAAAGAACCACTGACAGGGAGTTGGTATGTAATACCTACTTCTGATTAATCTGCATATGTAGGTCTTTGATGGTGCGCAATGCTTAAAACACTCAGTTTTAGGTATTGCGCACTCCAATTATTCGCCATACCTTTGCCGACAAAATCATTGGTATATTATGGACAAAACAAACATCAACTATTCTGGCATTATCGGATGTGCAATCCTGTATGCCGTAACATCTTTCGCCAGTGCCTTTATCGGTTTTTTTAATCCTTGGTGCTGGATAGTCGTTTTCCCCGCTCTTGCAGCCATCCTTGGTGCTCCCTCTTATCTGTGGGCTGCGTCGAAATGGCAGCGATTCGGCGTAGCCACGCTTTTTGCACTGGTCCTGGCTGCGGTGCTTTTGCCTATGGGCGAGATTGACTATCGCCAAGCAGTTCTCATGATGGCTGTCGGCATCGCATCCGATGTGGTACGACAGATTATCGGCAACCATCAGAAGCAAGGCATTCTGCTGGCCTATCCCGTTCTGCCCTTAGGCATCATTGTATGGCTCATGAAGCTGTGGACCGACTCAGAGTGGTACTATCAGGGAGCCGCCGAGGAGATTGGCGCTGATTATGCCGAAGGACTTAAGACGCTCTCGTCTATTTGGGCTCTTATCCTGGTTATTGCACTTACCCTTATGGTGGGCTTTATTGGAATCCGCATCGCTACTGCAAAAATGAAATCAAGTGATAGGCTCTGCTAATTGCAACCGAGTTGCGGCGACAACATTCTAATTTTGCAGCCGAAAACCAAAGGAGAGTAAATTATGGCAGACAAAATTAAGAACTCGTACAAGTTTAGCAAGAGTTTCTACGACGATGCGATTACCCAAGGTAAATGGTGGAGTAAACTGTATTTCAAGTTGCTCTGGGGTGGTTTACGCCTCCTTTCGACACGGCCAACGATGTGCGCCAGCGTCTGGAGATTAGAACATAACGAAGCAGGAAATGCTACCCCATTGCTCATTGTGCTTATCTGGAAATGTCGATATCATGGGAGCTGTTGACGGGAAACCTATGGTTCCTATGTAAGACACATCATCAAGACGATGGCCGTTCACCAGATAGAGTTTTCCGTTAATACCAACGGTCATGCTCTTCAGTTGATGCTGCCATGTTACGTCTGCCATGATTTTGTCGAGGTCGGCACTCCTGTAAGCATAGGGAGCAAAAGCATGTTGGAAGTCAAGGTGAACTATCTGCTGATTCGCCATCTGTACATCATAATCATGTGAACCCACACTCTGGCGAGCATAGACCATATTGAGAGTGACACCATCTCGCTTTGTCTGCCAATCGATACCAGCCTTCACATGAGGGGTCAACGACTGTACTTTGATAAGATAACTACCAACCTTATACTTCTCTTCATAGCTATCTGTGCTAATGCCTCCTTGAGCACTGACCTCTACATTCCCAATCCGCTTGCTTGCCCTCAAAGCTACTGAAGCATGGTTGATATTTCGACTGTAGTTCTGACGGGTATCAATCGTGCGGAAGTCGTAGATGTTGTTGTCCTTGTCAATGAGGTATTCCTCAATAATATTTTCATAACCCTTTCTTCTAACCAAATCGGCCTCTGCCATCAGGTCGAAGTGCCAGTCCTTATAGGGGCTATACGTGATACTTAACTGTGGACTCAGATGATGTGTGCGCGACTCATAGAGATTGTATATATCGCTCTCCTCGGTCTGCATATGCTGGAAGTCATATGCCACTGTGGCATGTAGGCTCAGCTTCCGGTCTTGTGGCGACAGGTATTGCAGACGGGCATTATACTCGTCGATGTAATACATGCGCGATTTACCGAATGACACTCCACTCTGGCGTGTATCGTAGAGACCGAAGCCATAGCATACGAAGAAACGATCCTGCTGTCCAGGACGCCAGTAGCGCAGTTGCATGTGCTGCTTATTGCGGCCATAACCTGCATCAAGCATCAGCAGGTGCCCGTTCATGTCGCGTGCTGCTCCAACGTTGAAACGTAACCATGTAGTGTTGTTTAGGGCACGGGGATCGGTAAGGCGATAAGCCTGTTCGCCATAATAAGAGCCCTTTACACCTAACGTCCATTGCTTGAGCGTCAGAGCATAGTTGCCTTCGGCATAATAGCTTTCAAATTTAAAGTCGCCACCACAGGAGTCGGTCGAGATATATGGAAAGTAGAGCTCGGGCAGTCGCATGGCGCTCCATCCGATGTTGCGATGCTTACCCTGAGCATACTGGATGGTGCCGGAGAGAGTACCGCTTCGCGATGTGGTATATTCACCATAGGCGCCTACACGATAGTCTGTTGAACCGTTACCCTCATAGGGAATGAAGTCTCCCTTGCTATCACCGCTGGCCATTCCGGCATAAACAATAGCCGTACGGCGTCGGATGGTGGTATCATTCTGATTCCGCCATTCGGTAAAGGCAGGATTGGCATACAGGATTTTTGCACGTTCCAAATTCATATCGGAAGAAGCATTCTCATAACGTTCTTCTTGTGGTGACAGTTGATAAGAAACTCTGTCAAGAAGCTGCTGAGCAAATGCCTGACAGCCATAAGTGATGACAAACAGTGATATGTATAATCTGATATTGTGTATCATAAGTTGAAATTAAAAAATAGTTCCAGTCCGAAATAAGGATCGTGCCATTCTCGTTGGGTCACCTTGCTGCCTGAAAGATATTTCGGGCTGATGTCGAGCAGACCATTGACAAAGAACGAGAGTTTGGTACCCTTCTTGAACTCCTTGGTTGCCTTCAGGTTCCAGAGCAGCGATATGGGTTTCTCGTTGCGAGCATACTTCACAGGCAGAATGGTACGACGGAAGTAGCGGAACGTGCCGTCGTCGGCAGCTATCTGGCTACGTACATACTCATCCACAGGTAGTCGGTTCCCATTCATATCAATATACTCTGTGGGTATATAGTCGTGGTTGTCCTGATACTGAGAAGTGTTAAGCCAGACCACCTGGAAGAAATTGGTCAGGAACAACTTGAACTTAGGTATATGTGTATTCAACCAGATATTCGAATTCAGACGACGATACTGGTTCTTGGCTCCATTGTCATAGATACAGACATAGGGGTATTCCTTGCCGCCAATCTTCACGGCTGGGTAATAATAAAGCGGCAACGAAGAGGCGTAATCGGTCTGATAATAAGCACCATTAACCTCAATCGTTGTGGATAGCGGGATGATTTTGGGGAAGATAATTCGATATTCCATACCCCGCTTCGTCACTTTGCTGGAGTTCATCACTTTCTGCGATGTCGTAAAGATGCTATATTGCTCTTCTATATAATCACTCTTCTGAGGTGTACGTCCCTCAATACTTACCCCAGGCTTCAGCGTGGTATAGAGATTGTAAGTCAGTGGGTAGTATTCCGTAAAATACTCAAAGCCTGCATCGGATTGCTCGTAGAATGCTGTCAACGAGATACTCAGTCCCTGATAGTCAATATCCCATCCCGCTTCCAGCTTTTTGTTCTTATTGGCCTTCAGATCACGGTTCGCTACATCATAAATATTGGTATAAGTGATGAGATGGCGGTATTGCGGATCGTTGGTATAGGCGTTGAGCATATAGAAATCTTTGTATAGTTTCTCAGGATAGAGATAGTCGAGCGTCGGTGTCTTACTCTCCGTACCAAAACCTATTCTGAAGGTATTCTTGATTTCTCTGCCTACTGTATATGAGAGATTGACACGGGGATCGGTCAATATATAGCCATGCAAATAATAGTCACTCGGTAGATTCATCAGCGTAGAAGCTCGTCCTCCAACGGAGAGTTGCAGGACATTATTCTTGCTGTCATCATAGATGAAGTCGGCCTGTGCGTAGACGGCACCAGTCCCTAAGGCCGGAATGGCCCAATTTGGTCTTGGACGCATGTAGGAGTTGTCGTAAGGAAACGGTGGTCGCGTCTCGTCTTCAATAACGGCACCATCACCATGGTTCTTCACATTAGTGTACTCAGCGCCATACTGCAGGTTAAGTATCGTGTTCCTGAATAATGGGAGTCTTGAAGTGGCATTCAGCTGGGCATAGATGTTCAGTGGCTGATTGTCTATATAAAAATCGCTGTAATACTTTCGTGGCAAATAGATGCCTTCGTGCTCGCCTTCTTCGTAGGCCAGAGGTAAGTTCATGGGGCCTGAGCCAGAGAGTACCATTCGGTGGCGGGTGATTTTGTCACGGGTATAGTCAGCAGAGAGAGTCAACTCCAACTGGTCGAGCCACGTCTTTCCAAATGTCATACCACCTTTCATCATCAATGCCGTCCTGCTATAGTCAGCCTTGTAGCTCTCATCGTACTCGTAGGTCAATTCATCCTTCTTCATCTTACTGGTAGTGATGGTCTGACTCAGTCGACCGTCCAGGTTCAGGCTATAGTTACCCACCATTACTTTATTATTATAATAGAGCTGTCCTGTGAGACGGGAGAACTTATCCATCTCCTCGCGAATATCGTCAATAGAGTGTAGATAGTCGATACCGGCATGCAGCGTACCGGCTTTCTCGCCCAGTCGGAAACCTTTACCGGCATAGATGAGTTTGTTTTTCAGGTCGGTCTTCAGACGAACACGCAGCGGGGTAACACCATGTTTGGAAGAGATACTGATCATACCACTCGACAGATTGCCGTAACGGGCTGATGAGATGCCTCGCGTAAACTCCACGCTCTGTATATGATCGGTGGATATCATACGCATATCTGTGCCCTGGTTAATGCCAGTGCGACTCCTCACCTCACTATCGTAGCTACCACTGCCTTCGGTAATACCTACTAATTGCGAACGGATACCGTCGTTGGACATTGGGGCTCCATCGGCGATGATGCCTACTCCGAGCGATGTGTTAGCGTCGGTGCCCACCTGACGACTGCTGATTTGTGAAAACTGTGTCAGGTTATTCTCCTTATACACACTACCAGGCAATAGCAGCATTACGTCGGCAAGCGATGTGGGCTGGATATATTCCAGTGCCGCCTCATCGATAATCACCTTACCCTTACGACTCTTCTTCGCCATGACCTCAAATTCGGGCAAGGCAAAACTACTGCTCTGAAGTTGGAATTGCAGACTCACGTTCTTACTAGCTGTAAAGGACTTTTTCAGTTTGGCATAGCCTAAGCACTCTACTTCGAGCGTATGTCTCCCTGCTGGTACATTACGCAATTCAAATCGGCCGTTGATGTCGCAGAGCGTACGCAGTTCCTGATTTTGGATACTAACGATGGCGAAGCTTGCCGCCTCGCCATCGTGGTCAGTAATGACTTTGCCCTTAACTGTGTAAGTCTGCCCAGAAACGGCAGTTGCCAAACACAGCATGAAGAAAGCCAAAGAGAAAGTTTTATTAATTACGCGTGTGGGAATCATTATTATTATTTGTTGCGCCAACCAATGGGGAATGCGTTCTGGAAGAGTCCGGCAGCCTTACGCTCATTGACATCCTGCATGTCCTCACTACTATTGTTGGTATCCTGATAGAAAGTCTTGTCACCTACCTTAATCTCTTTACGTATACAGAGTTCCTGGCGGTGACAGCCGTTTACGAGGAACTTACCACGATCCACAGTCTCTGGTACTACGCGGGTCTTTACATCCTGAGGTACATCACTGGTCTGAATACCATCGATGATATTTTGGGTCTCAATAGCTAGTATATGAATGTCGATGTCGCCCTCAGGAGTTGTCTCTGTGGCCTCAACATGGGTCTTGGAAAGCGTAGTGTGGCTGTTGACAAAAGCATCGACTGTTGACTGAAGTCCATTCTCCAGACGGAACATCACAGGTGAAACATAGCCACGGGGCTGGAAGAAGAAGCCATAAGAGTCACCATTCTCAGTAATAAGTACGTTGGGTACAGAGGGGTTATCAACATCATTGGCATCTGGACCGTAGTAAACCTCAAAGTCGGCACCGCTCAGGTCTACAGCGTGATCGTAGGCTATCTCTCCGTTTACTACCTCTGAGTGATTGATGGCAGTAAATGCAATCACAAGTTTCTCACCAGGCTGCACAGGATGCTCCTCGCCACTGCCGGGAATAGTAATAAAACCACCGATGGGTACCTGATCGGGATAGTAACTGTCATACCACAACTCTTTGGGCCACCAAGAGATATGCATTGTTACACCTACGCACACGCCATCAGCATAGAGCACATCTTCTGTGGGGTTAAACAGTACAATGTATTGGTCGGGGTGCATCATACGACCGGAATTGGTTTCACCGTTAAAGAACACCTCACTGAAGATGAAGTCCTTACCTAAGGCACTGGCAGGAAGCGAGTTTACATAACCATCAATGATTTGTCCGGCCGTATTCACATTCACGTTTTCCATACGCAGCGAGATAACCACCTGTTCACCCTGGGCATTGGTGATATTCTTCTCGATGGCTACATTATAAACACCCATTGGCAGTGAAGCCACTACACTTCCGTTGGCATCCAGGGGGAATGACTTTGTGTCCTGGTTACGCACTTCGGTAAACTGTACGGGGGTTCCTGCCAAAGCCGAGATGTCGAGTGCACCAGTCACTTTGGGAATAGCATTGAAAGTTACTTCAATCTTCTTTTCTGCCTCATCGTCAGAGCATGAGGACAGCAGCACTGGGCAGACGAGAGCTGCCAGTGCGAATTTAAAAAATCGCATCATGTTGTTTAAATATTAAATGTTATTCCTGAGTTTTCTCTTCATTGTGTCCGCAACCATCGGCACCACACTCATGCTTTTCCTGCTGTTCGCCTTTCTTGTCGCATTTATGACCGGCCTCGTGCTTGCAACCCTCCTTGTCGTTACACTGCTTGGCAACCTCTGCCTCAAACTTTACATCTGTCAGGGCTTTCTGCAGCGCTTCTACATTGGTCTTCTGGGCATCGAAAGTTACACAAACGGCTTTGCACTCCAGGTTTACATTTACCTCGCTCACACCCTCATTAGCTTTCAGAGCCTTTTCGGCTCGCTTGGCACAGTTCTCACAGTGCATGTTGTTTACTTTGAACTTCACATTGTCGGCCAGCACATTCATAGCGAACAGTGCTGCAAACGTCATCATTACAATCTTTTTCATTTTTACCTTTGTTTATTGTTAATTACTATAAATATAATATGGTTGGTTAATTCAGCCATTGAATTTTAAATTCGGCTGCAATTCTGTGCAAGCCGAGAGCAAAGCCAAGCTTGCTTGGGCTATGCTGAGGTGCCGCCTGTCCTCGCAGCGCGATCCGAATCGCGCTGCAAAGGTACGGCGAATAATTGGAGTGCGCAATACCTAAAACTGAGTGTTTTAAGCATTGCGCACCATCATAGACCTACATAAGCAGATTAATCAGAAGTAGGTATTACATACTCTCCTTGTAATTATACGAACCCAGCCAGTCGATAGCCAGCCAAGGAGGGTGTGTCAAACGATCCTTTGATAAGCCAGTCTTTCATCGCCTGACAACAGATAGATGATACCGCAATAGGTGAATCCGTGCTTCAAGATATTATGTTGCATAATCTTGTTGTCGCAGTGAGTATCTATGCGGATGTTCGTATCATGAGAGAAGCAGAATTCCATGATGCTGCTGAAGATACCGTGAACATTAGGATAACTGGCAATCCGATGGACTACATGATAAGGTTGAACATCATCAATCCACTCTCCTTCATAGATCTTGTCGTAAGTGGGTTCTGGGGATGGCAGAAAAGCAAAGTAGCCGACGACCTTGCCAACGTCCTCAATGACAAAGCCGCCATTTCGTTCCATATCAGCCGTAATGACGGCCTCTGAGGGATAGCCATCGCCCCATTGATGCATATTACCAGACTGCCGCATAATCATCTTTGCAGCATCCATGACCTGCATAATCTCAGCCACATCCGTTGGTCTTGCCTCTCTGATAATCCTGCTCATTTCTTTTCTTTGGCTTGTCTTGCAAATTCGAACAACGACAAGGGCAGATGGCAATAACCATCAGGATTCTTGTCGAGGTAGTCCTGATGATACTCCTCAGCAGTATAGAAATTCTGCAGAGGCAGTTTCTCTACGGCCAAGGGCTGCTCATAGTTCTTCTGCTCTTCGGCAAACACCTTCTCGATGATTGGTAAATCCGCTGGGTCAGTATAATATACACCAGTACGATAGCGTGTGCCCTCGTCGTGTCCCTGCTTGTTAAGACTTGTCGGATCAATGGCCTTGAAAAACATCTGCAACAGGAATTCGAGGCTGACCACATCGGGATAGAAACGCACAAAGACGGTCTCGGCAAAGCCTGTCTGGTCGGTATAGACCTCCTTGTATGTCGGGTTCTCCGTATGTCCGTTGGCGAATCCTACTTCCGTTATAGCGACACCTTTTATCTGCTTGAAGTAATGCTCAGTACCCCAGAAACAGCCCCCAGCCAGATAGATGTCCTTCGTGGGTTTTGTTTCTAGAATCCCGTCCACTTCGTGCTCTACAAATGGTCCCGCCTTGCACTCCAGCAAGACGCTTTGCTCCAGGCACTCCAGTCCGTGCCACACGTTCTTGGGAATGTCAACACCATAGCGTCCACTCTCCTGACTAATGACACAGGATTCCACTATCTCGCCCTCGTCATTGTAGGTTGTCACGCGAACCTTTCCCTTCAGTATCACAAAGGTCTCGTCCTTGTCAGGATGATGATGTACAGGAATAAACGTACCAGGCTCCAACGCATTGAGGAATCGATGGCACTTGTCCTGCAAACTCTGATGGAAGTTATAGTTCTTCCTCAGTCTTGGCGACTTCTTGGCTTCCTCAGCCAGTCCGTTCATTAAGTTATCATCAATTATCTTCATATCAGTTCATTTGAGTCACCAGCATCCATTCGCCACCAATCAGGTTGAACGGATTGAACTTCATGTCCTTGTAATTAATCTCTTTCATTTCACAAAACAAATTAAATCTGCGTGTAAAGGTACGAAAAAAAGGAGAATATTTCGTAACTTTGTACCCAATTATTAACAATACTTTAATGATTTCAGGTGGTTATGGCATACATGAATCGTTTTAATCAGTCCGATGAAGGACGGCGTGATGAGCTTATTCGTATCATCGAGCACCTGACAGGCAAGGAGGCGATTGAGTTAGTAGGAATGCGTAATGCGAGGGGTTAATTCAATATTCGTAAAGTTTGATGTGGAGGATTTTCCACTCGCCAACGGCGATGCGGGCATGACGGCCTTGGTGGGTCTGGTCGCCGTTATGGCGACGGAGGTACTGCATGGTGCCGTCATCAGCGATTGATACTTCATCAACGGAAAGGAGGCCGAGACGTTTGCCTTTGAACATTGAACGTTGAACATTGAATATTGCTCCACCTGCTTCTGCAAAACCGTCTTCTCCTAATGTCTTTTGCTGCTCTTGTTGCTTCTCAGTTGGGGTCTTAAAATCGATAACAACATCGCTGCCAGCCAACAGGTAATCGTATTTTCCAAGACGGATAAGCATGGCACCGCCTTCGGGCCATGTACTGCCGTCGGTGGCACGGGAATCCCAAGGGAGAGTGAAGTAATGGCGGCATGTCATTATTACGCCCTCGTCATTGATGATGCGCTCATGGTCTTCTTGGTCGAAGAGAATACCATAAGAGGTGAGAGGTGAGTGGATTCCCGCTGACGCGCCTACCCGTAGCCTTTGAGAGGTGAGAGAATAGACTTGTTGCAGCAGGTTGTAGGCCTGTGTCACGGATTCCGTTTCCTTTGGACTGGCTTGGTCGATGGCGAAGGGCGAGAAGCCTAAAGTTTGATGCTCGCCGAAGGCATAGAGGGCGCGCACGCCGCTATTCTCGCAGCAACGGCTCTCAGGAATAAATAGACGGTTTTTCACCTTCCCTCCGTCCTGTGGCCTCTGGGGTATGGCATACTGTGCACACCACGACTTGAAGCCTGTGTCGTAGATGTCTGGTGCGAGCAGGTCGATGCTCGGTGCACCCTCATGCCAGAAGTCGATGAGATGCGCCAACGGTCCTGCCGACGGATATTCGCCAGGACGGCGCCCACGACTGTTCATCGCGGCATTCACATAGAGCGGCATATCGTGCGTCTCGCGGGCAGCCTTGGCCAGATGCTCCACATAGCGGGCATAGCTCAGTGCCATAAACTTCTCGTCGGCATATTCATCCGTGCCATATCGTTCTGCCCACCTTTCTTTATTATATGCCTTTTCTGCCAATGGAGAGTGGTCGCGTGCCGACTCCAGCATACCAATCTCGTTTTCTATCTGCATCATGACTACTACCTCGCGCTGCGGGTCTTTCTCGCGGATATGCCGCATCAGTGCCGAGAATGCTTTTAGGTCGGCCTGCAGCACATTGTCGCTGAAGCACGATGCAATTTCCATCTGTTTCCCCTCGGCAGTCATTGCCCGAGGGAATCGCTTTGTATCCTGTTTGAACCATGCTGGCGTATAGCACGACATCGAGTTCTTCCACACACCAAACCATAGGAACACCACGTGCAACTGCTCTTGCCGCGCCACGTCGATGGTACGGTCGATGAGCGTGAAGTCGAACTTCCCCTCCACTGGTTCCATCAGTTCCCAATATGCAGGCACAAGTACCGTATTCAGTCCTAATGCCTTCATCCGTGGTAACACCTCGTCAATGTCAGCCACCGATGTTGCGGCAGAGTTACTCAGCTCGCCACCAAGGATGGGGCAGGGCAGTGCCGATAGCCTGTCGGCAGCGAAGATACTCTGCATCGTGACCAGCGCAATAAGGGTAATAATCAGTCGTCTCATACTCTGTAGTTTGCAATCTGCGTACAAATATACGCAAAAAATCCCAAAGCAAGTTGATTATGCCTTGGGATTTAATGATTATTGGGAAATATGTGCTATGCCGGATTAAACTTCTCCTTCGGCTGCTTGCAACGGGGACAACGCCAGTCATCGGGCAGGTCTTCGAAGGCTACGCCATCGTGCTCTGCGGGGTCATAGACATAGCCGCAGATGGAGCATACGTACTTGCCAGAAGCCTCCTGCTTGGAGAAATCTACTTCGGCCAGAACGGTCGGCACGGGATTATCCAGATCCATCACGCGCTTAGCCTCCAGGTTCTCATAGCCCTGTGGTGTATGAGTGCCGCAATAGACGGTGGGGTGATTGCGGATGAACTCACGGATGCGATTCTGCGTCTCGCGGGCAGCTGGTAGATCGTCAAAAACGATAGACAGCTTGTCCTCGTAGAGCGCTTCGTCCACATAGGTGATGTCGCCGTGAATCATGTAGAACAGACCGTCCATCTCTACCACGATGATGCTGTTGCCCTTAGTATGGCCCTTGGCTTTGATAAGGTAGATGCCGTCCTGAATCTTCTGACTTTCAGGGAAGTTGTAGTAGGCACCGTCGGTATAGCTGACGGGCACGAGGTTCGTCAGTCCCTGCAGCTCGGCAGCGTCCATCTCCTCCTGGTTCACATAGATCTTTGCATTAGGGAAACTTTTCAGTTCGCCAGTGTGGTCAGCGTGCTTGTGGGTAACCAGAATCTTCGTCACCTGCTCAGGCTTGTAGCCGAGGGCTTTGAAGGCATCCATATAGCTGCTGATGTCCTTGCCGGTGAAGATGAGGGAATCCTCGTTTGGCACTTCCTCTGGGAATCCTGCAGGCAGACCGGTATCCACCAGTATCACCTCGCTGCCTGTGTCAATCAGATAGTTCTGCAGACTGCCGCGATAGCGCACGTTCTTATCAAACTTCTCTGGTCCTTCCTCGCCTCCGAACACGAAGGGCTGTGTATAGAATCCGTCTCTGCGGAATTTTACTGCTTTGATTTTCATGATTTGTTTAGTCGTTTAGTTGTTTAGGGAGTTATAAAATGGAGTTAAATAGGGAGTTATGCGCTTTGCGCAGGAAGTTATGCCAGTCAGGCTGGCAGGCCGATAGTCCTACACGTGTATTGGTAATGTCCTCTTTAACTTCTCCCTTTTAACTTCTCAGCTCCCTCTCCCACGGGAGCGACTGGGGACTTTAGAGTAGCCACTGAATTTGGCTACGGCCCCACAAAGGGGCGAGGAAGGCCCTTTGGAAGAAAGACTGAATGTCTTTCTGTGCCTGATGAGGGGAAGAATCTACGATTCTGACGGAGGCCCGAAGGGGAATTCCCATTCACGACGGAGTTCAGGGTTAGGGGTGAGGCTGTTCATTTTTCACTTTTCACTCTTTCATTTTTCATTCTTAAGCCGGCTGCCACTTGCAGCGGACGGGCGAAACGATAGCGCCTTCCTTTTTCAACTCGGCAAAAGCCTTATCCACTTCTTTGCGATCGGCACCCAGTGCCTTTGTCACGTCACCTGCCGAGACAGGTTTGCCAGCCTCGCGCATACATTTCAAAATTTGCTCTTTCATGGTTTTGTTTGTTTAAAATTAAACATGCATTATTGCAGATGCTGCAAAGATACGATTAAGTGAGTGGAATACAAAAAGAAATGTTTACTTTTTTTTAATTCCCGAACGTAAGTATCTTCGATTATAGATGCCTACGAGCATCGGATTACGGCACAGGTGATAAGGGCCACTGGTCATCAGATGTTTTGTACGTGGAGCCACCTCATGACCATAGGCATCGAAGGGATTGCCCTTGCCGACAATGCGCATATAGACAATGCTGTAGATGCTGAGAGCCATTCCGCTGACAGCGAGAATCAAACTCACTACGCACAATATTGCCGAATCTGGTACGTATGACCAGGGTCGTCCTGACGCTAACCAAATCAAAGAAGGGATGCCAATCACAAAGATAAGCAGTCCCAGCAAATAGCCGAATATGTTTGACTTGTTCATTTTACTTCGTTTATTATTCCTGCACTGAAGGATTGTAGCTGTTCGTCCATTACGCCCTTCATTACCTCAAATACATTATCGCCTGTGCAATGACTGGTGTAGAACTGCGTATCAGGATAATGGACTTTTAGCCTTTGAGCCAAAGCTTTTATTTCTTCCTCGCTCTCTTGCCCGTCGAGCAGATGAAAGCCGCCTACAACGGTACGGATGGGGTAGGGGCAAGCCGCCAGAATGTTCTCCAATCCGCTATGGGCACAGCCTGTGAAGAGCAGCCCATCGGTGTACAGGGCCAGCTCATGACGGAAAGCGTCGCGGACCAATTCGCCGTTGGCATCTTCGATATAGAGGTTTTTATTTCCCTTGGGCATAGGATGAACCTGAGGGATATGAGCTATGGCATAGATGCTTTCTGAAACCTTGCAGCTCTTGTTTATAAAGACAATCCTATCTTTCTTGATATCAGACCATTCAGTCGTTATGCTATGCACATTCCCTCGCTTGGAAAAGAACATTCCGCTCATAGCATCAGGTGAGACAATGACTTGAGCCTGTCGATTATGCTCCAAGAAATATCGCAAGCCTCCTGCATGATCACTATGTCCGTGAGAAATGAAAACATAATCCACATCACTAAGATTTACACCCAGCAACTCTGCATTTTGGACAAACACATCACTGGCTCCCGTATCCAGCAAAATCTTGTGCCGCTCTGTTTCCAACAGGATAGAAAGCCCATGCTCTGTGGATAGACGGCTATCGCTGCTTCGATTATCTGATAATACAGTCCACTTCATTTGCTGAACGAAAATCTGTTTATACTAAACAATAAAACCGACTTTGTCCTTATCTGTAATTTCTCTTATGACACGACAGGGATTACCTGCTGCCAGTACTCCTGACGGGATATCATGTGATACGACGCTTCCAGCGCCGAT
>JAEEGK010000210.1_pt1 | contig 145198 bp, 109 predicted proteins | sample 8958771 | NCBI WGS metagenome assembly JAEEGK01 (sample SAMN16246547, study PRJNA631951) | gut metagenome | biome: gut microbiome; feature: rumen; material: SC-attached | host: Bos | place: Iran: Karaj | collected 2018-10 | reverse complement strand
CTATAATGCCGGCACCCCTGCAGACGGAACAGTCAATATATACGGTGGTACTGTTACAGCAACAGGTGGTACTGGCGGAACCTCTGGTGGCGTTGGCGCAGGCATCGGTCGCGGTGCAAACGGCTATAATAGCAGTGCCGGTGCAGACGGCACACTGACTCTCGGCGTAGGTGTGAAGCTGTATAATGGTACTGACAATACGGGAACGGTTCTTGATGATAATGACAGCGAAAGTCGCAACTATAGCGGAAGCAGACCCAAAAACATGTTTGCTGAAGGGACCGTTGCCGCCCCCGCCACGAAGTACGACCTGACGCTGGCCACTGGCAGCGATGCACACGGCACGGTGGCCTTCACCGTGGGCGGTGCTGCCGCTACGCAGGCAGAGAAGGGTGACGTGGTGACCGTCAGCGTGACACCCAACGATGGCTTCTCGGCAAAGGACGTGACCGTTCGCGCCTACACCTCATGGGAGGCTGCTTCTGAAATCCTCACAGGTGGAGGCGATAACCCCGGTCTGGTGAGCGACATCACCGTGGCGAAGCAGGAGAACGGCACTTGGACGTTCACAATGCCCGAGGCCAACGTATGGGTAGTGGTGACTTATACGAAGAACCTGCAGGACGCTTGGATTCAGGCCATCGCCGACCAGACCTATACGGGCAGTGCAATTACGCCGACCGTCACCGTGATGGACGGCGAGACCACGCTCGTTTTGAATACCGACTACACCGTGGCCTACTCGAACAACGTGGAGACAGGCACCGCCACCGTGACCGTCACAGGTACGGGCAACTACAGTGGCACGGCTACTGCCAACTTTACTATCGTGGCCGACAAGAGCGCGCTGAACACCGCCATCACCGAGGCCGAGACCTACTACAACAGCATCAAGGATGACCACGCCGAGGCTGCAGCCGCACTGAAGACTGCCATCGACACGGCCAAGGCCATGCAGGAAAAGGGCGACGCTACGCAGGAGGAAGTCAACAATGCCCTGTCGGCACTGACCACAGCCAAGACTACTGCCGAGGGAGCTGTGCTGACAGAGACCAAGACCACGCTGAACAACGACATCACCGCTGCTGAGACCTACTATAACAGCATCAAAGACAGCAACCCCACCGCTGCTGCTACGCTTTTGGAGGCCATCAACGCCGCCAAGACAGTGAAGGACAATGCCGACGCTACGCAGGAGCAGGTTGACGCTGCCATCGCTGCACTCGCAAGTGCCAAGACGACAGCCGAGCAGACCGTACTGACCGAGACCAAGAACGAACTGAACGATGACATCACCGAGGCAGAGGCATACTACAACAGCATCAAGGACAGCAACCCTGCTGCTGCCGCTACGCTTTTGGAGGCCATCAACGCCGCCAAGGCCGTGAAGGACAATGCCGACGCTACGCAGTCGGAGATTGAGACCGCCGCACAGACGCTGACCGATGCCCTGAACGCTGCTAAGGCCGACGTGGCCCTGAAGCGCATCACGCTGACCATCCCCGCCAAGAGCTACATGGCCCGCATCGATGCTGACAAGCGCCAGATAGAGACCGCCGTAGCTGGCGTGAAACTCTACTCGGTGAAGAGCGTGACCAATACGGAGGTGGAACTGACCGCCGAACTGAACGTGATAGCCGCCGAGATGCCTTACTTCATCTATAATGACAACGACACGGAGGTTGAGGTGAGCATCGTCGTAAGCAGCGAGGATGCCGACAACGTGGCGTACGACAGCGAGCACTTCAAGGGTACGCTGGTGGACAAGACGTTCACCGACGAGGACATGGAGGCCGCCGACCACTACGTGCTGACCGGCCACAATTTCGTATGGGTGAAGGATGCCGGCACGCTGGCCGCTGGCAAGTGCTGGATTGAGCTTGTTCCGTCGTCGCCCGCCCATGCCCGCGCACTGAGCATCGTCTTTGAGGGCGAGACAACCGGCATCAGCACCGTCAAGACAGATGCCGACACCAAGGACGCTGTGATTTATGACCTGCAGGGGCGCCGCGTGATGCAGCCCACGAAGGGATTGTTCATCGTGAACGGCAAGAAGGTCGTGATTAAGTGAGCATAAAGCAGAGCATGCTCATGCTTTATCGAGCGTGAGCGAGCTCGAGCAAAGCTCAAGGTCGTGATTAAGTAAACATTCTTACACCCAATATCATTCGGGGACGGAGCACTTTCGTATGCTTCGTCCCCGATTTTTTACATCAAATCCAGGAGAATCATGGGGACGGTTGACTTCCCCCTGCGGGTCGTCGAGCTAAACCTTCTTGCTTTGGCAAGCGACTTCGTCGATTACTCTGATGCGTCAGAGAGGCCCCGTGCACGGCGGAACCCCGCCCGCACAGCTCCCACGGAGAGGGCGGCCTCCCCGCACGAAAGAACAACAGATTCAGAAAAAACGACGACTCGGAAAACATGGACATACCCGTCATGCCACACCCAGGCACCGACACCCAGGCATCGCCATATCAGAGCCGTCAGACAAAAGAAATAACATAAAATTAAAACATTAAAGAACAATGAAACATCGATTTCTATACATCATGGCACTGCTGCTGACAGTGGCGACGGGCGCATGGGCACAAGACCCTGACCCCATCGACCTCACGCCCAGTGCCGACGGTACGGTGTGGACACTCAGCACGATGCCCGAATACGACGTCGAGCTGGAAGTGACATACTACACCGATGCCGAACTCGACCAGATGGCAGCCGATGAAGTCATCGCCAAGATAACAGCCATCGGCACCGTGACCTACACTCCTGAGAGCAAGGCCCTCATCGACGCAGCACGCACGGCCTACGACGCGCTGACCGCCACCCAGCAGGCACTCGTGGCAAACTACTCGACGCTGACCGATGCCGAGACCACCTACGCCACCGCCGAGGAGACCGCCTACACCGAGGGCGTAGAGCTGACCAAGAACCCCGACGGCACGTGGTCGCTCGCCGCAACTCCCGGCTTCGACGTGGAGCTGGAGGTGGAGTACAAGGCAGACCTGACACTCACCGTCAATATCGAGGGCTGGACATTCGGCGCAACCGCAAACACACCTACTGTCAGCGGTAACGAAGGCAGCGGTGCAGTGACCTTCGAATACAAGAATAAGGGTGCTGCAGACGACAGCTACAGCACCGACGTTCCGACAGATGCCGGCGAATACACCGTCCGCGCCACCGTGGCCGAGACCGACGACTATGTTGACGGCACGGCAACGGCTGACTTCACCATCGCGAAGGCTGCCGCCACCATCAGTTACGAGACTGCCAGCGTGAGCAAAACATACGGTGACGCAGACTTCACCAACGATCTGACGAACACAGGCGACGGCACTGTGACCTACACATCGAACAACGAGAGCATAGCCACCGTGAACAGCGAGACAGGCTTGATACACATCGTCGGCTCTGGCGAGGCCACCATCACCGCAACAGTCGCTGACGGCACCAACTATACCTATGCTGTAAAGACGGCACAGTATGCCATCGGAGTGAACACTGCCGCCATGAGCGTAACTGCCACTAACTACACTGGCACCTACGACGGCGATAGCCACACCATCACCGTCACGGTGACAGAACCAGAGGGAACGACCGTGAAGTACGGCACCGTGGAGGGCACTTACGACCTCGACGAAGCACCAGCATACACCGATGCCGGTATTTATTCCGTCTTCTATCAGGTGACGAAGGCGAACTACACCACCGTGGAAGGCTCGGCCATCGTGACCATCGATAAGGCTGCCGGTGTCATCAGTTTCGCAGAGTCCAGCGTAAGCAAGACATACGGTGATGCTGACTTCACCAACACACTCACGAACACAGGCGACGGCACTGTGACCTACACATCGAACAACGAGAGCGTAGCCACCGTAAACAGCGAGACTGGCCTTGTGACCATCACAGGAGCTCCTGGTGAGGCAACTATCACCGCTACTGTGACCGACGGCACTAACTACGCCTATGCTACAGCAACAGCTACATTCTCCGTTGGTGTGAACAGCGCAGCTATCACTGTTAGCGCAGAGGGCTTCACTGGCACCTACGATAGCAAGAGCCACACCATCACTGTCACTGTTACCGAGCCAGAGGGTACGACCGTGAAGTACGGCACCACAGCAGGTGAATACACCCTCGACGAAGCACCTGCTTACACCGATGCCGGCGAGTACACCATCTACTACCAGGTGACGAAGGCGAACTACACTACTGTCGAGAACAGTGCTGTGGTGAGCATCCAGAAGGCTGCTGCCTCCATTAGTTACGAAACAACGGCTGTTAGCAAGACCACCAATGACGAGGCATTTGTCAATGCGTTGACCATGACTGGAGACGGCACAGTGACCTACAGCAGCGACAACGTGAACGTAGCTACCGTGAACAGCGAAACTGGCGAGGTGACGATTAAAGGCACCGGCAACGCTACCATCAAGGCAACAGTCGTTGACGGCACCAACTATACCTACGCCACAAAGACGGCACAGTACACACTGACAGTTGAAGCCGCTACAGGCATCAGCGATGTGAAAACAGATGCCACCGAGAATGCCAACTGGTATGACCTGAGCGGCCGCCCATTGAATGGCAAGCCAACCAAGGCAGGTGTCTATGTAAAGAACGGCAAGAAGGTCGTGATTAAGTAGTCATACACGCACCAAATATCATTCGGGGACGGAGCAAACCAAAATGCTTCGTCCCCGATTTTTTTTGCCCCTATTACTACATTTCGCGCTTTCAAAAAGTTAAAAGTGTTAAATCTTCATCTTTACATGCCTCGATAGAATTCGCCTCGTCACTTTTCTACCGTTTAACACGTAAATTATTGATATAAAACAATATACAAATACGCAAAATGCACCAGCTTGACGAACATTGAGATTCCAAGCAGTGTAACGAGCATCAGTCCGGGTGCTTTCAATCATACGGGGTGGTACGACAACCAACCAGATGGCCTTGTCTATGTTGGAAAGTTCGCATACGAATACCTAGGGTTTATGCCCGACAACACAAGCATAGTATTGAAAGATGGCACGGTTGGAATAGTAGATTATACTTTCTCGGGTCGCGCAAGTTTGACGAATATTGAGATACCGAACAGCGTGACAAGCATTGGCTTTCGAGCATTTCAAGGCTGCACTGGCTTGACAAGCATCGAGATACCGAACAGTGTGACAAACATTGCCGACGATGCTTTCGCTTGCTGCGCCGGCTTGACGGGCATTGTGATTCCGAATAGCGTGACAAGCATCAGCTGTGGAGCTTTCTTCATGTGCACTGGCTTGAAGAGCATCGAGATTCCAAGCAGTGTAACGAGCATCGACATGTTTGCATTTGACAGGTGCACAGACGTGACGAGCATCTATTGCGATGCTGTCAATCCTCCTGCTTGTTACGATAATTCCTTCCACAATGACACTAAGAGGAATTGTACCCTCTATGTCCCATCGGGAAGCGTCGATGCGTATAAGGCAGCAAATGCGTGGAAGGACTTCGTGACTATCAAAGAGAATTCAAATGTCACTGTGTTGGAATCTATCTCAGTCATAGACAACCAGAATGCTCCGCTTTACAACTTGCAGGGCACACAGGTCGTTGCCCCACGTCCTGCCGGCCTCTACATCCGCAATGGCAAGAAGGTAATGATGAAGTAATCCTTTTTTACTTGATACATAATATTGCAGCGCCCAAGGTGTAATGCCTTGGGCGCTGCATTTTTCTTGCTTTTATCGTCCATTTGTCATCCTATTCTCTTCCCCTTGCTTTTTCGTTGTGGTGCGAGCGACCTTCTGCCTTTTTCCTCCCTTTTAAAGGTAGAAAGAAGGTAGCAACTTAGTAGTAATCCAGCGGCATCTCAGTGGCGGGATAAGTACGTCGTGGGTACATAAAAAGACTGAGCAACTTCACAGCGCTCAGTCTCATTGAAAAAATTGCTAATTTTTCGATTTGAAAAATCCGTTTAACGTTTCCCTAAGGAAACCAAAGAACTACAAAAATTCCTAAGTGGTCGCTGAGGGATTCGAACCCCCGACCCTCTGCTTGTAAGGCAGACGCTCTGAACCAACTGAGCTAAGCGACCGGTAATAATTAAATAATAAATATTGAAACCTTGCAAAAACTATGCTAAAGTGTTGCAGGCTTTTAATTTTGCGATTGCAAAGATAGATGAAATTTTGACGTTGTCCAAATTTTTTTAAGGAAAAATCCATTTTTAGGCGCATTTTTTTGCATTTTCGGGAAAAATAGTGTATTTTTGCCCTTGTAAAGTCTGTTTTTACCAATAAAAAGTGTTGATAACTTGATTACAGATTGGTTGCCTACCTCGGCTAAAGAGGTACAGATGCGTGGCTGGGAACAGCTGGATGTCATACTTTTCAGTGGCGACGCCTACGTCGATCACCCCTCTTTCGGCGCCGCCGTCATCGGCCGTGTTTTGGAGGCCGAAGGATTGCGTATCGCGATAGTTCCTCAGCCCAATTGGCGTGACGATTTGCGCGACTTCAAGAAGTTGGGCAAGCCCCGTCTTTTCTTTGGCATCTCGCCAGGTGCCATGGACAGTATGGTCAATCACTATACTGCTGCCCGTCGTCGCCGTTCGGACGACGCCTATACGCCCGACGGGCGCGCTGGTCAACGTCCCGACATGCCCAGCATTGTCTATTCCAAGATACTCCGAGAGATATTTCCCGACGTGCCTATCGTGCTGGGAGGCATCGAGGCCTCTTTGCGCCGCCTCAGTTATTACGACTACTGGGAGGACCGCTTGCGCCCCTCTATCTTGACCGAATGCGAAGCCGACGTTCTGGGTTACGGCATGGGGGAGAAGACGATGTGCGAGATTGCCCGTCGGTTTGCCCGTCGGTTGGACCAGACGCCAAGTGTCGATGTGCCTCGCGAGGAACTCATCGACCTTATTGCTGACGTGCCCCAGGTGGTGTGCCGCCGTCCTCGGATCGAGGAGACGGGCGACGACATCGTGCTCCATTCTTACGAGGAGTGCCTCCGCAACAAGAAAGCGCAGGCCGAAAACTTCCGCCACATCGAGGAGGAGTCGAACAAGTGGCACGCCTCTTGCTTGTGGCAGGCGGTGGGCGACATCGTCATCAAGGTCAATCCGCCCTATCCGCCACTCACCACCGAGGAGGTCGATCATAGCTTCGACCTGCCTTATACCCGTATGCCGCACCCTCGTTACAACGGCAAGCGCATCCCAGCCTACGAGATGATCCGTCACTCCATCTGTATGCACCGAGGTTGCTTTGGCGGTTGTTCGTTCTGCACCATCTCGGCGCATCAGGGCAAGTTCATAGCTTCGCGTAGCAAGGAGAGCATCCTCCGTGAGGCAGAGAAGGTGACCCAGATGCCCGACTTCAAGGGCTATATCAGCGACTTGGGTGGACCATCGGCCAACATGTACCGCATGAGGGGTAAGGACTTGACAATCTGCGAGAAATGCAAGAAACCCTCTTGCCTGGCACCCAATGTCTGCCCGAACCTCAATGCCGACCATCGGCCCTTGCTCGAGATCTACAAGGCGGTCGATGCCCTGCCGGGAGTCAAGAAGAGTTTCATCGGTTCGGGTGTGCGCTATGACCTCATCCTCAACGAGGGCAAGAACGGCGAGTTTCACGATGTGAACATGAAGTATGCCGAGGAACTGATCTGTCACCATGTGTCAGGTCGATTGAAGGTCGCCCCCGAACACACCAACCCTGAGGTGCTCAAGGTGATGCGTAAGCCTTCGTTCGAGTTGTTCTATCGGTTCAAGGCGCTGTTCGACGAAATCAACCGCAAGCATGGCCTCCGCCAACAGATTATCCCTTACTTCATATCGAGCCACCCGGGCAGTACCGAAGAGGCGATGGCGGAATTGGCCGCCGAAACCAAGAAGTTGGACTTCCAGTTGGAGCAGGTGCAGGACTTCACGCCAACGCCGATGACGGTCTCAACCGAGATCTATTACACTGGTTTTCACCCCTATACGCTGGAGCCTTGTTTCTGCGCCCGCAACCCCGAGGAGAAAAAGAAGCAACGAGCCTTCTTCTTCTGGTACCAACGCGAGAATGTGCCGATGCTGCGTGCCGAGTTGCAGAAGATGGGGCGCCGCGACCTCATCGACAAGCTCTTTGGCGGTTTCGCGCCCAACAATCGAGCACCGTACGAGAAACCCGCACCGGCGCACACCCGCAGCGAAAAGCCCGCTTTTGACCGCTCTCGCAACGAAAAGCCGGCACCGTCTCACTATCATAACGAGAAGCCAAGCTTGGATTCTCGCGCTTATCCATCTGCTGGCCCCAAGTCCGCCTCTCGTCGTCCGGATGCTTATAATAGGGACGCGAGCCGTGCCAATCATTCCAACCGTGGCACTACGGGTGCCCCCAACCATCGTCGCAAGTCATGAAGCTTCACGTCATCTTTACGGGTAAGACCGTCGGCAAGTTGCCTCAGGAGGCCATTGCCGACTATCAGGGTCGCCTCTCTCACTATGTGCCATTCAGCATCGAGGAGTTGCCCGACCTCAAGAATGTCAAGAACCTCAGCGAGGAGCAACAGAAGGAGCGTGAGGCGGATATGCTCTTCGAGCGCCTCCAACCTGGTGACGTCCTCATTCTCCTGGACGAACGGGGGCGTGAGTTCACCTCGCGCGAGTTCAGTCAATACTTGGAGCAGAAGATGCAGACGGTCTCCAAGCGTCTGGTCTTCCTCATCGGTGGCCCCTACGGTTTCTCGCCCCGTGTCTATGAGGCGGCGCAAGGCAAGATCTCGCTCTCCAAGATGACCTTCTCTCACCAGATGGTCCGCCTCTTCCTCGTCGAACAGATTTACCGCGCCTACACCATCATGCGCGGAGAACCGTATCACCACGATTAGAGAAGGCGAGTGCCTCCTCTAATCGTGGCGATAATTGATAATTGATACCCATAAGGCCAGCCATGATTGGTTGGCCTCGGTTTTATGGATAAAAATTTAGCAGATTGAAAAAGATTCCGTACCTTTGCTACAAAATGAAAACAGTGCGTATCGATGATTAATAATAATAGCAAAAGGATGAACAAAGCATGTTCATCCTTTTGCTATTTGATTAGTAACCTTATTCTTTGGATGCAGGTTTAGGTGTCTTCGTTTTCTCGGGATTAAACAAGTTATAGTAATCAGCGAGAGTTTCCAATTTTTGGATGTATTCTGGAAGGCTTTCTCCAATAACGTCAAATTGTTTTTGTAAATCTTCAACATCTGGTCGAATTGATTTGCCTTTTCTTCCTGCTTCATTGGCATATATCACAGTGCCAATTTGTTCCATATGATTGCAGAAATTGATAATCACAGATGCTTTGTACTCTTCCTTGTTTCCTGTCATTAGCATTTTTTTTAAATCGGTGGGCGAATACATGTTTGAATAGCTTGATTCAAAACATCGATTTATCTTTTTATAATCGTTTTTAAGTTCTTTCACATTGTTTGTCATGCCCCATATCTTAAAGAATAAGATAAGGTTGAGCAATCCAAAAACAATAAACAATAAAGTTGTAAATCCAGAAAAATCATCGGAACTGGAGTAACTTGAGTAAGCAAAACAAGGAATTGCAGTAAGAGCAAAGGTCATCAAAATAATTGTTCTTTTCATAGTTTGAGAATTAGTTGGTATGTTCGCTCCAAAACAACATTATAAAATAAAAAAGACGGGAGCTTCCACTTAGTTGCTAACCCGACATTGAGGCCTTCGCATTGCCTTTCCGAGGATAAGCAACGAGGAAAGCCCACGTCATGAAATATGACATTACCAGATTTACAAAAGAGTAAACCTTTGGTTATGTACATACATCAATGTGGACGTACACTCGTTACATTATCTTCTCGGAGAAGTTTGCGAAGTTTCAATGTCGAAGATAACGACGTTGTAGCGTCTTTTTGAATTTAATAAAATCAAGGAGTTGCTCCACCACTGTGGCTTCTTGATGGGGCAAATATAAGAATAATTTCTTTATTTTGTATCGTAATGCCGAAAAAAATGAGGGAGATTAGTGAAAAATAATGAGTTATTGTTTTCAAATGATTTTAATTGACGTAGAAAAACAAGCTGCTACTATCATCATTCTATATTTATAGGAGCCCCACTCATGGGGGATTATTTCCTGATTTTTTGATACGCCAAGCGTTCGTCGCCATTGGCGAGGTAGATGATGCCGCAATAGGTGAAGCCATGCTTTAATAAGACGTGTTGCATGATGGTGTTATCACGGTGAGTGTCGATGCGGAGGTTCGGTTCGTGGGCAAAACAGAAGTCGAGGAGGGAGGCAAAGATATGGTGCGCATCGGGGTAACTGGCAATGCGGTGGACGACATGATAGGGCAGGACGTCATCCAACCATTCGCCTTGATAGATAGTGCTGTAGGTGGGGTCGGGCGAGGGCAGGAAAGCAAAATACCCGACAATCCGTTCCTCGTCAAGGATGACGAAACCGCCGTGCCGTTCCATGTCGGCGAGCAGCGCCTCCTCCGAAGGATAGTTGCCTTGCCATTGGAGCATGTTGCCCGATGCACGCATGATGCCCTTGGCGGCGTCAATCACCTGCTGGATGTCTGCCATGTCCGAAGGGAGCGCCTCTCGGATAGTTCTTTTGTTCATGTCGTTAGTCATTGATTGTTTTATTGTACGATACAAATCTATAACGGAGAAATGCTCGATTTAGTGCCAAAATCATCAAAAATAAAGAAAATCCTTTGCAAGACTCGAAAATTATAGTAACTTTGCGCTTGGAAAAAGGACTCCAAAAAACAGTGCCGTTTTTCATTCTACTTTACTCTTTACCCTTTACTCTTTACTCTATCTTCTCGCGTGAGCACCCTTTCTCCTTTTCTCCGACCCTTTTCCCTGATGTTCAAACCTGTGGGAGCGCGCTGCAACTTGGCGTGCCGGTATTGCTATTACCTAGACAAGAAGCAGTTGTTGCCACAAGGGGGAGGGGTGATGCAGATGAGCGACGAGGTGCTCGAAGAGGCCATTCGCCAATATATTGAGGCGCAACCCACCCGCGAAGTCGTCTTTGTGTGGCATGGAGGCGAACCGACGCTGTTGCCCCTGTCGTTCTATCGCAAAGTGGTACGATGGCAACGGCAATATGCTGAGGGTCATTTGATTAGTAATTGTCTGCAAACCAATGGTACGCTGCTTACACCCGAATGGTGTCAGTTCTTGCACGACGAAGAGTGGTTGGTGGGTATCTCGATGGATGGCACGGAGGCGATGCACGATGCCTATCGTCGCACCCGAGGGGGAGAGGCGACGCACCATCAGGTGATGCGCGGCGTGCAAATGCTGCAACAGTATGATGTTCAATGGAATGCGATGGCGGTGGTCAACCGTCGGAATGCCCAAGAGCCCGAGGCATTCTATCGGTTCTTCAAGTCGATAGGTTGTCAATATCTACAGTTCGCTCCCATCGTCGAGTGGTTGCCCGACGGAGGAGTGACTCCCGAGTCGGTCACCCCCGAGCCATGGGGCGCGTTCCTGTGCCGCCTCTTCGACGAATGGTTGCGACAGGAGGACGTGGGTCGCTTCTTTGTCCAACTCTTCGACGCCACGTTGGCCAACTGGGTGGGCGAGGTGCCAGGCGTCTGTACTTTGGGTCGTCAATGTGGGCATGCCTTAGTGATGGAGTGGAACGGAGACGTCTATAGTTGCGACCACTTTGTCGATGCCAACCATAAGTTGGGCAACGTGTTGCAACGCCCTCTGACAGAGATGATTGAGGATGACCGACAACGGACTTTCGGAGCAGCCAAGGAGAGCGCTTTGCCCCTCGATTGCCAACTCTGTCCGTGGCTCAACCTCTGTCACGGCGAGTGCCCCAAGAACCGACTTCCGTCGGGCCTTAACTACCTCTGTGAGGGTTACAAGCAGTTCTTTGCCCATTCTGCCGAGGTGATGCGTCAACTGAAACAGGAGTTGGAGCAACGAAAGGGATGAATGTCAGCGCATTAGTTGGATGAACGAACCCTTTGTCCTAGACGGAAAGAAGATTGGGGGGGCAGTTGTCCTGCAACAAGTGAGTATTATTGTGACCGAAAGAGAGAAAAAAGTGAGCCGCACTTCATCGGAGGGTGCGGCTCTGTATATATAGATATGAGTGGTGTGATCAGAAGAGATTCTTGCGCTTGAAGATGATATACGAGATAATAATCAGCACGAGGGTGAAAATGACGATGCAGATGAAGGCAGGCCACCATTGCTCCATGCCGTTGGGTACGTTCATACCGAAGAAACCAGAGATAGCGGCTGGAATCATCAGGATGATGGTGATGGTGGTGAGTCGCTTCATGATGGCATTCAGGTTGTTGCTGATGATGCTGGAGTAGGAGCTACGCTGGCGTTCCAACACTTCGCTGTAGATATTGGCGGTGGTGTAGGCCTGTTGCAACTCGACTTCAACATCGTCCAGAAGGTCTTCGTCGAAGGGGAGGTGGCGCAGGTGCTTCTTGAGGCGTACCATAACCACTTCGTTGCCTCGCAGGGAGGTGATGAAATAGACGAGGAACTTCTCGATGCGCATCATCTGCTGGAGTCGGTCATTGTCCATGGAGTCTTCCAACGCCTCTTCGGCCGCCTTCATCATGACGTTCATCTGCTTGAGGTACTTGAGGTACCATACCGAACTGGAGAGGAACAACGACAACATGAGGTCGTAACGCTCGCGCTCCTCAATCATCTTGCGATTGGTCCAACGGATGAAGTCGGAAATCATCTCGTTGCGGTAGTAGCAAACAGAGATGAAAACGTCGCCGTGAATCAGAATGGCCATTGGCACGGTGCTGTAGATGGAGTCGCCGTCCTCGTTCACCTCCTTGTTGGGCACGCGGAGCAAGGTCATCAGCCAACCGCCTTCACTCTCGGTACGAGGACGTTCTTCGGCATCCTCTACGTCCTGGATGAAGTCCATAGGCGCATCATAACGGGACTCAAGTTCCGCCAACTCCTGATTGGTAGGAGCGGTTACCTGAATCCAGCAGTCACTTTGCCATTCTGAGAGCTTCTTAAAGCCCGATTCGCACTTCCAGAACTCGATCATTTTTTTCGCGGTTAAGGGGCAGTTTCTTAATCTACAATCTTTTTCGCGGTGCGAAATTAATCTTTTTTCCTGAAATGTGTGTCTAATTATAAGAAAAAACGTTATTTTTGTGCGAATTTTTACAAGAAATGATACAATTAACTTCCGAAATGTGCTCTTTTTTGAGCGAACATGCCGACGATGACCCGTCTCGGTTGCTTCTCTCGGCCGCCCGTTATCCCGGCATCGATGTGCGTTGGGCGGTGGAGCAATTGGAGGCACGTCGTCAACTCCGCAATAAGTTGCCGGAGTGGTTGTCTTGTCCGACTCCCTTGGTCTTTGGCGGAAGGGTGCCTGCCGAGCAATGTAGTTCGGAACAGACGGCCCGTTACAAGCGAGCCTTGGTGGTGGGCGAGACGTTGTGCGACCTGACGGGTGGCATGGGAGTGGATTGTTACTATATGAGTCGCGGTTTGCGCCGAGCCATCTATGTGGAGCGCCAACCGGTGTTGTGCGAGGCGGCCCGATACAACTTCCAGCAGTTGGGAGCCGACAATATCGAGGTGCGCGAGGGCGACTCCCTCCAACTCGTTGTGCCTGATGTGGATACGATTTATCTTGACCCCGCCCGCCGTGCCAAGGATGGTAGTCGCGTCTATGACCTGGCCGACTGCGAACCCGATGTGGTAGCGCTCTGCCCGATGTTGCGTAGCCATTGCAAACGGCTGGTTATCAAGGTGTCACCGATGGCGGATGTGAGCCGACTTATTGCTCAGTTACCGCAAGTCTCCGAGGTGCATGTCGTGGCGGTCAAGAACGAGTGCAAGGAGCTGCTGTTGGTCCTGCCGGGTCAAGGTGAGGAGTCTCCGACATCACCCCAAGGTCCAGTCATTCATTGTGTTGACTTTCGCACAAGCGACGAGGTGCACTTCGACTTCCTGTGGGGCGAAGAACCTCAGAGCGAGGTACAGCTGGCAGAGTCGGGAGAGGGGGCACCTCGTTTGTCGTGGTTGTACGAACCCGACGTAACGTTGCTCAAGGCTGGGGCATTCCGATTGCCTTGCGCCCGTTATGGAGTGAAGAAACTGGAGGTCAACAGTCACCTATATGCTTCGTCGAGCAAGGTGGCCGACTTCCCTGGTCGAATATTTCAAGTCGAAGAAATGATGCCTTTTTCCAATAAGATACTGAAAACCATTAAGTCACGTCTGCCGCAAGCCAATATCTCGGTACGCAATTTCCCACTCTCGGCCGATGCGTTGCGCAAGAAACTCGGCCTCCGCGATGGGGGCGACAACTATCTGTTCGGAACTACGCAAGTGGGTGTCGGACCTTTGCTTCTGTTGTGTCGCAAGGCGCTTCTGTTGCTCCTCCTGTTGGTCCTTCCGGTGTCGGCTATGGCGCGTCGCAACAAGAAAAACGAACCCGTCGAGACTTTGCAGACCATCCTCTCGGGTGTCGGTTTGGAGGCTCCTTGTCTATGGTATCAGGGCATGGAGTTCCTCTATCTGTCGCCCACGCTCAATGCCTCGCTCCAACCGCGTGTGCCTGACCCAGCATACGATACGTTGCGCTTCGAGAATACCATCTGGACCTTCGACGGCATCCTGAGTGAGGAGGATTGGATGGGTCAGCAATGTATGCAACTCCAGTTCAAGAGTCCGCAGGGTCGAATGTATCGTTTCGCTACGGGGCGGTTGATGAGTCAGGCCAACGACACCGCCTATCATCCTGCCGTGCCTTCGCTTTGTGCTTTGACGCCTATCCGAGAGTGCGACAAACGTCTGAGGGGCAAGGACTTCTACCTGTGCATCAACGACGAACGCCTGTTCTCGTCCGATAGCCTTCCGTTGTCCAAGTTCGTGCCAGTGCATATCGACTCGGTGGTGGTGGGCAACGAACTCTCGCCTTTGCGCATCTGTTTCACCCATCCCCAAGGCAAGCAGGCGTGTGTTTATACATCTTTGCCCAACAGCCGCGAGACTTCGACCTCAACGCCTATCGAACGTTATTTCTCGGTGTCCGACCCTTACCTCAAGTACCCCAACATCACCTCCGAGGTGTGGAAGTTAATTCAAAACAACCAGGTGCGAATAGATATGACGTTGGAGGAGGTGCGCCTTTCGTTGGGCAAACCGCAACGCTTCGAGCACTACAACACCAAGGGCGGTATGCTGGAGCGCTGGCACTATGCCGACCGCCGTCTCATCGAGTTTGTCGATGGTCGCGTCCACCGCATGGCGATCGAGAGATAGCAATCTAAGGTTTTGAGGTTTTGTGGTCGCTTTGCTGGTAAGGTTTTAAGGCCCTCAGTAAGTTCGATATTTGCATCTATAATACCTCACAACCTTAAGACCTTACAACCTCATAACCTTATAAACTCACAACCTCCCTCATGACAACCTCCTCCCGTTACTCCGCTATCCTTGCCTATTTCCAGGAGCACAATCCCAATGCCCAGACGGAGTTGGTATATCACAACCCCTTCGAACTGCTGGTGGCAGTAATACTCTCTGCCCAATGCACCGACAAGCGCGTCAACATGGTGACGCCCAGTTTGTTGCGTGCCTTCCCGACGGCGCAGAAGATGGCCGAGCAGACGCCCGACGAGGTCTTTGAGTACATCAAGAGCATCTCTTATCCCCACAACAAGGCGCAACATCTGGTGGGTATGGCTCAACGTTTGGTCAACGACTATGGGGGAGAGGTGCCCGAGGATTATGACGCCCTGTTGAGTCTGCCTGGAGTGGGTCGTAAAACGGCCAATGTCATCTCGTCGGTCATCTACAACAAACCCACCATGGCGGTCGATACGCACGTCTTCCGAGTAGCCAACCGCTTGGGATTGACCAACAACAGCCGCACGCCGTTGGAGACCGAAAAGACCTTGACCAAGAACATTCCCGCTCATCTGATACCCCTTGCACACCATTGGCTCATCCTGCATGGCCGATATGTATGCACCGCCCGAAACCCCAAATGCGATTTGTGCGAGATTAGGAACTATTGTAAATTTGTTGCAAATATAGGTAAGAAATGATACATTTGCAGAAACGACACCCATTTCTTGCTTCAAATATTTGGGAATAGGACAAAAAAAGAGTATCTTTGCCGCGCTAATAAATAAGGCACCTTACGAAAGTTGTCTTTCGTTGACTATAAAGAACTAACCTTTTGCCAGGTTGAGCCAAAGCCTTGAAGGGAAGTTTGGGTACGTGACACTTGTTTCGTTTGTCTGTTAACTCCCAACCAAGTGCTCTCCTTGCAAACCTTGAATATAAAAAAAAGTAGAGATATGATGCTGTGGGACCAATTGCTCTCAACGTTACGTTTCGGACAGGAAACTCTGCCCCAGGCGCAACACACACGCAATGAGTTTCAGCGCGATTACGACCGCTTGATATTTTCTCCCCCCTTCCGCCGCTTGCAGAACAAGACGCAGGTCTTTCCGCTGCCAGGCAGCGTCTTTGTGCACAATCGCTTGACGCACAGCTTGGAGGTCAGTTGTGTGGGCCGATCGTTGGCCAACAATGCCGCCGCTTTCCTGACCGAGAAGTATGCGGGCGAGGAGTGGATTCACAAGTTCCAGAGTCTGGACGACATCGTGGCAACGGCTTGTCTGGCGCACGACATGGGCAATCCCCCTTTTGGCCATAGTGGCGAGCGAGCCATCATCTCCTACTTCTGCGACGGTCACGGCAAGGATTTCCAGGCAAAGATTGACCCTCAGGCTTGGGCCGACATCACGCACTATGATGGTAATGCAAACGCCTTCCGCCTCCTGAGTCATCAGTTTCGGGGCCGACGCGCCGGCGGTTTCGCCTTGACCTATTCGACCCTGGCTTCTATCATCAAGTACCCGTACTCGTCGCTCCAGATCGAGCAAAAGCCGAAGTTCGGTTTCTTTGCCCCCGAGGAGGAGTCGTTCCATCGCGTGGTCGAGCACCTGGGTATGCTCCCTTTGGACAAGGAGCAGAAGCGTTTCTGCCGTCACCCCTTGGTCTATCTGGTCGAGGCGGCCGACGATATCTGCTACCAGATCATGGACATCGAGGATGCACACCACCTCAAACTCCTTACGCCGCAGGAGACCTACGACCTGCTCTTGCCCTTCTTCTCGGGCGATATGCGTGGCAAGGTGGAACGTGGTTTGACTCACTTGGACGACGATAACGAGAAGGTGGCGTACCTCCGCAGCCGCGTCATCGGCACTTTGGTCTATGAGTGCAGCGAGGTCTTCAACCAACACGAGGAAGAGATTCTCGGTGGTACCTTCACGGGTTCGCTTATCGACTATATCAGCGAGGTTCCGCGTGCGGCCTACAAACATTGTAGCGAGGTGGCATTCCATCGTATCTACAATGCTCACCAGGTGGTCGAAATCGAGATTGCTGGTCACCAAATCATCTCTGTCTTGCTCGACCGTTTCCTGGATGCTGTCATGAACCCCGACAAGGCGTACAGTCGTCTCCTCTTGGACCGTGTCCCGTCGCAATACGAGGTCAAGTCCGAAACCATCGAGGGTCGCATCATGGCGGTATTGGACTACATCTCCGGCATGACCGACGTTTATGCCCTCGACCTCTATCGCAAGATATATGGCATGAGCCTCCCTTCGCTTTAGACCCCTCTCTAACTCCCCCGTAGGGGGAGAAATTGCCCCACACAGACAGGTCGGTGATTTAGGAATGTTATTACAATTCCAGTTGTATCGTCCTTGTCACTTCCTTTTCACTTCTCTGTCAAATCTCTGTCACTTCCTTTAATAGAATGGAATGTTTCGACAATACCGTTTGTATCGTCTTTGTCACTTCCCTGTCACTTCTTTTTCACTTCCATTAAAATCCTTTTAAAAACATCAATATGAAACTTAACGATATTCTTTCCCCAGGCTTCAAGGCCGCTGAGTGGGAAGCCAAGGGCTATGAATTGCCCAAGTTCGATATCGCAGCTGTAGCCAAGAAGACGCACGACAACCCAACATGGGTACACTTCGGTGCCGGCAACATCTTCCGCGCTTTCCCAGCCGCTATTCTCAACGATGCTCTCAATACGGGCAAGTATGACCGTGGTGTCATCGTGGCCGAGAGCTTCGACTACGAGATTATCGACAAGGCTTATCGCCCTTATAACAACCTCTCGCTTCTGGTGAGTCTCCAGTCATCGGGCACCATCGAGAAGAAGGTCATCGCCTCTGTCACCGAGAGCCTCAAGGCCGACGAGCAGTTTGCCGACGATTGGGCTCGTCTGGTCGAGATCTTCCGCAACCCATCGTTGCAGATGATTACCTTCACCATCACCGAGAAGGGCTACAGCGTGGCTCCTGCCGACTTGGAGCGAGGTCTCAATCCGGTGCTTGCCATGGGCAAGGTCTGTGCCCTCCTCTTGGAGCGCTACAAGGCTGGAGAGTTGCCTCTCACCGTCCAGAGCATGGACAACTGCTCGCACAACGGCGACAAGGTCAAGGCGGGTGTCTTTGCCTATGCCGAGAAGTGGGTGGCTGACGGTCTCGTCGAGAAGGGCTTCCTCGCTTATCTCCAGAACGAGAAGAAGGTTACCTTCCCTTGGTCGATGATTGACAAGATCACTCCTCGTCCTCATGTCAAGGTGCAGGAGATGCTGGCCGCCGATGGTTTCGAAGACAACAACTTCCTGGAGACCGAGAAGCACACCTTCACCGCTCCATTCGTCAACGCCGAGGAGGTGCAGTATCTCGTCATCGAAGACAACTACACCAATGGTCGTCCACCTCTCGAACTGGGCGGCACCCTCTATACTACTCGTGAGACGGTCGATAAGGTCGAGACCATGAAGGTCACCACCTGTCTCAACCCACTCCACACCGCTATGTCTATCTACGGCGTGATGCTGGGCTACACCTTGATCTCTGCCGAGATGGCCGACCCCGACCTGCGTCCTTTCATCCAGAAGATTGGTTACATGGAGGCTATGCCGGTTGTGACCGACCCAGGCGTGCTCAATCCTTACGAGTTCATCGGTGCTGTCATCAACAAGCGTTTGCCTAATCCATTCATGCCCGACGCTCCTCAGCGTATCTCGACCGATACGTCACAGAAGCTTCCTATCCGCTTTGGCGAGACCATCAAGAAGTATGTGGCTCGTGGCCTCGACAAGTCGAACCTCGTGCTCATTCCTTTGACCCTGGCTGGCTATGCCCGCTTCCTCAAGGCATTGGACGATGACCTCCAGCCATTCACTCCATCCAGCGATCCTAAGCTCGAGGAGTTGCAGGCTATCGTTGCTCCGCTCGCCATCGGCAAGCCTGACCAGGACTGGAGCCCTCTCAAGCAGCTCTTCTCGCGTGCCGACATCTTCGGCGTCAACCTCTACGAGGCTGGTCTCGGCGAGCAGATCGAGGGCATGGTCAAGGAACTCTATGCCGGCAAGGGTGCCGTCCGCGCTACGCTGCATAAGTATGTAGAAGCAAGATAAGGAGGACTCTCCCCAACCCTCCCTACGAGGGAGGGAGATTTAAAAATACAAATAATCATCGAGTAAAGGAAGTGGCAAGAGACTAGATTGACGGTTCTTATTCCTAGTTCATCTAGAAAATCTAGGACGTCTAGATAGTCTAAGATTTCCACCCAGCGACAACTCTGAGTCCTTCAGTAGTATCGTCCCTTTCACTTCTCTTTCACTTCCTTTTTACTCCCCTTAAATACCCTTTTTTAGAAAATGGAAAGAACTTGGCGTTGGTTCGGCAAGAAAGATAAGATTACTCTTGCCCAACTCAAACAAATAGGCGTGGAGGGCATCGTTACCGCTCTGCACGACGTACCCCTGGGCGAAGTATGGACTCAGGAGAAGATTCATGAACTCAAGACCTACATCGAGTCGTACGGCATGAAATGGAGTGTCGTCGAGTCGTTGCCAGTCGTTGAGACCATCAAGTACGGCGGTCCTGACCGTGACCATCAGATTGAGGTCTATAAGGAGTCGCTTCGCAACCTTGGCAAGGAGGGCATCAAGTGTATCTGCTACAACTTCATGCCTGTGCTCGACTGGGCACGTACCGACCTCTTGCACAAGAACCCCAATGGTTCGACCAACCTCTACATGAACTGGGGTGAGTTTGCTTACTTCGACATCTACATTCTCAAGCGCGAAGGTGCCCGCGAAGATTGGGCTGAGTTCTCCAAAGTTCACAAGTGGGGTCGCGACCTCGTGGCTGAGGCAGACGAGATCAAGGCGAAGGCCACTCCTGAGTTCGACCATGCCATGGTAGAGAACATCATCATCAAGACCCAGGGCTTCGTTTCGGGCAATTTCAGCGAAGGCGATTCGGCTCCTGTACAGAAGTTCCGTGACCTGCTCGCTCTCTATAAGGACATCGACAAGGCCAAGCTTCAGGACAACATGAAGACCTGGTTGGAGGCCATTATGCCTATCTGCGACGAGTACGACATCAACATGTGCGTACATCCAGACGATCCTCCTTATCCTGTCTTCGGCCTACCACGCATCGTAGGCAATGTCGAGGATGTGAAGTGGTTCCTGGATGCTGTGCCCAACAAGCACAACGGCCTCACCTTCTGTGCTGGTTCCTTCTCGGCCGGTGAACACAACGATGTCGTGGCTATGGCTCGTCAGTTTGCCGACCGCACTCACTTCGTACACCTCCGTTCCTGCCATATCTTCCCCAACGGCAACTTCACCGAGGCATCGCACTTGGGCGGACGTGGCGACCTCATCGAGCTTTGCCGTATCTTCGAGAAGGCCGAGCAGGAGGGCAAGTGCAACAGCGGTCGTCGTCTCCCAATGCGCGTTGACCACGGCATGACCTTCACCGACCAGCCCGGTGGCATCTTCGACGAGTCGGCACATGGCCACAACTCTGGCTACACCCTCCTTGGCCGTATGTTCGCCATGGGTCAAGTCCAGGGCATCATGGCGACCGTCGATCGCGAACTCGGCATCGAGTACAAGCAGCCCGGTTTCTTCGATTGATCTCCGTCGTAGGGGAGGAGCTCGTCTCCTTTCTCTCCGACTCATCACTAACGAAAGCCGTCTCACATCCTGTGGGGCGGCTTTCCTTTTTCGCCCTTTCCGTCCTTCCCGTAATTTGTAATCAGTAATTAGTAATTTGTCCTTCGTCCTTGGTTCTTAGTCCTTCGTCCTTTCCGTAATTTGTAATTGGTACCTCGTACTTCCCTATTATGTAGTTATTATCATCCTTTAAGGCGCCTGGCTTCAAGAATCACGCTGCAAAAATAAATCATTCTTCCCTCATGCTCGGACGTTACGATACGTTACGTGCGCTGCGAGGACATTTCGCCCCATTTTGTTGCGGTTCGCCCAGACGTCGTGCTGTCGGAAGCTGTGGCAGATGGCCTTCCCCAGTCTCTCCAATTTTCCCTTGTTACCGCCACTATTGGCCACCAGTTTGAACATTCGGCCGCACACCTCCTTCCATTTGAGTTCGTGATGTAGAAATTCCCCACCACTCATAGAATTGCCAAATAGAGGGAAAAACATCCAAACACCCTATTCCAGCCTGTCTTTTGATGCCTTAGAGAGGAGAAGTTTTATCCATTCTGTCCCATTTCCCAGCGTTAGTATCTTCTTCTCCAAGGCTTTCGCAAAATCGTATTTCATTGATAACCAAAAATTTAATATTTATTATTTAATATTTGCACTCGCCTCCGTTCCAGTTGTTCCAGTTGTTCCAATTTTTTTTCGAGGGTAGGCATTTCTTAATTTCCTATTATAACTATTTATATATTAATTAGTTATATAGTATATATAGGGGGCGTGCACCCCTTCAAAAATAATTGGAACAACTGGAACAATTGGAACGCTTCCTATCCATTCCTCCTAGCCAACCTCCTCACATTCACCCGCATAGCCTTGCGTTCATGCTCACTTTCTCTCTCATGGTCTTTTCTCTCAACCCACCCTCACAACTAATCTTAGATGTGAGCTTTATTTGGTTTTTATTCTTTCGTGTGCCTATAGACTGCTATAGTCGGTATAATGGCCAAAAGCAACAGCAAAATCTCCACCAAGACGTACGACCCGAGGAGGTCCACCAACGTCTGGAACTTTATAACTACATCGACCAATACGACCAGGAGGATAAACCAGCAGAGGCAGAATACTGCTGAATGTATTAATTTTCGCTTTTTCAGTTTCATATTTATGCTTCCTTGATTTTGTCTTTGTAATGTGATAGTTGTTTGGCGAAGAGTTCCTTTTTTCCTTTCGGCAAAATGATTGTGTGCAAGGAATCGCAGTCTTTGAATACACACCAGCCAATTTTCGTAACGGAACTTGGAATGATAACTTCTTCCAAGTTTCTGCAATAAGCGAACGCCTCGCTGCTGATATGTTTTACTCCTTCTTGAATGACAACTTTCTTCAAGCTATAGCATGCCCAGAATGCGGCTGTTGGAATACGAGCGATGGAACCTGGAATGCTGATTTCTTGTAGCGATTCGCATTCGCTGAAGGTTTCCTCTCCAAGATAGGTGACAGAGTCAGGCAGGATGATGTGCGAATAGTCGCTATGGTTGAATGCCAATTCGCCGATGTGCTTGACGCAGTTAGGTATAATCAGTTTCCCTTTCAACGAGGTGCAGGCAAAAGCTTGGTTTCCTATGTGCAGAAGCGAATTGGGAAGCTCAATGGATTTTATATAGCTGTCATCAAAAGCCTCGTCTTCAATATGCGTCACGGAGTTCGGAAGGATGACGTGGTGCAGCGATTCGCATGAATAGAAAGCCCTTTTGCCTATGTGAGTCACCGTGTCAGGAATGATGAATGAGTCTTGGTCGCCGAAGCATGAGATGAGTCGTTTCATGTCGGCTGTGTAGAGAGCACCATCACGAACAATGAAGTGTTTCGACTCGCAACTTATGTTGTTGAGCGCAGTACATCCAACGAATGGATTGCATCCTATGTGAGTTACAGACTTTGGAATGTTGACGGATTGCAACGATTCGCAAAAATCAAATGCTGAGTCTTCTATGTGTGTTATAGAATCTGGAAGTGTGATAGCCTTGAGCGACGAGCACCCGTCAAACGCCCATTTCCTTATATGGGTAATGCGAACTGGAAGGTTGATTGCTTGCAACGCCTCACAGTCGGAAAATGCATTTTCACCAATAGTCGTCACTGAATCTGGGATGACTATCTTTTTTAGCGTTTTGCACTCCCAGAATGCGTCATTCATTATGTGGGTCACCATGTCTGGAATGGTGAAGTTTTCGTCTTTGCCAAGATAAGCAATGAGCTTGGTCATATCTGCTGAGTATAGGGTATGACAGCCAAAGGCAAAGTACTTGTTTTTGCGGCAGTCAATATGCATGCCACAATCAAATACACTTCTACCTATGTGCCTTACAGATGCTGGTATGACTATGGTTCGCAGAGAGTGACAACTGTGAAATGCTTGGTCACCGATGTGTGTCACGGTGTCTGGAATGACGATTGATTTCAAGGATTCACAATAGAATGCAAAGTCACATATCACCTCCGTTCCTTTAGGAATAACGTAAGTGGTCAATTTTTCTTCGCTTCCCAGCAGTCGTTTGTGGTCAACGCTATATTTCACTCCGTATTCGTCTTGCCAATATTCAGACTCTTCTTTGTCAGTTACTTTTGTTGTATCCATGTTGATATAATAGTTATAGCATGAGTTAACCTTAACTAATCGCAGTTATTTGTCCCATTTTTCTATTTCTTCTTTCATTACCCCCTCCTCTTTTTCATCGCCTCACGTGCCATTTCGTGCGTCTGGGGCAAAAGGGGATATTTGTGGAAGGGGACAATTTTGACCGATAGGGAGTGGTGCTTTTCTTTCAGGGCGATACATCGGGAGATGAGGTCGGCGTTGGCGGACTTGTCGGTCGGCATCTTGTCGAAGTTCTGCTGAATGTACGAGGCATTGGTCAGGAAGACGATGTCCGACCCCGCAGGAAGGACCTCCAGGGCGTGAATCATGACCGATAGAATCATGCGGAACTCCGTCGTATGCTCTTCCGAGAGCGTGTATGTTTCGACAATCTCTTCGTCCTTCTGCATGATGTATGCCCCACCGCTGCATCGTTCCGCATGCCCGTAGTCACACGAACCGCCGCACCAGACGTAATAGACGTCCTGCAGCATCCTCAGTTTAAGTTCTTGCTGTTGTTTCATTTCCTTATCTCCAAAGTGACTTCCCGATACGGTTTCCTGCCCTCGATGTATTCAGCGTAGAGGGTCTCCGCATTCCGACCTTTCAGGACATGACACTTGCCGCACAACTCGCAGTTGTGCATACATTGCCACGCCTTGCGTACGTAGGCCAAGCGTTCTTCTCGTGTCGATTGGTCGATGTCGGGAGGTGTCATACGCTCAATAACTCATTCAGTTTGTCATCGCGGATTACTTTCGGTTGCGCCTTGCCGGCCAGGACAAGCACCTTCTTGCCGTTTCGGTAGATGTGCAGTTGTCGGTTGCGCACCACCCCCGTCAATTCCTCGTCCTGCTGCAAGGCTTGCCAGATGGGGTAGTACACTCCATCTGGTTCAAACAACTTCTTCTGAAGGTGCGAGCACATATTTGTCGTGTCGATAGTCATATTGTTCGGCGTATGTATTTTGCGCATAATAACCTATTATTTATCTAAATTTTAGACATTAGTTACTCGGGAACGAACAATAACCTGTTAATATACAAAAGAATAGTACATTCATTTCTGCTAACGGACAAAATGAACATGGGAATATTATGCAAAGTGAATCTGATTGATGTCTTAAATCTTTGAATCTCATATACAAAGAACGACTATTTCACTCTTCAATATTGTCCTGTTCCCTTCTGATTATCTCATCTAACGGGATAAAGTTGCCGCAATTATTGATGAAAATGTTGGTATGCCCGTCTTCAACAACTATATCTCTGTGCTCTGTATTATTGAGGTAAGTTCTTATGTTCTGTTTTGCTTCATTAATGGACTTATAGATTTTTTTTGGAGGAGTGCCATTTTGGATTGTTCCATTATTGTCTTCTTTGCAAGTTTGTGTTTCGCAGTCTCCATCAGATATGTATATTTTGCCTTCTTGCGATTTGTAAATATAGAAATTGTCTTTAGCCTTTAATATGTATTGACAGGTGTAAGTATTTGTGTGATTATGGAATGACAACTGAATTTTTGTACCTGCTTCGATAACTAGTTTATATTTTCGTTTAAGGAACGAAAGTTCAGAATCCATCGATACCAATATCTTTTCTATTTCGAGCAATTCTGTTTTATAGATTTGCTCGTCTTTGTTGAAGTGCGACATTGGATGCAATAATGCGGAAATAAAAGGTTCAATTTTTCTTAATCCGTTATAGTTAGAATGTATATTTAATAAATGCCTTCTTGCAAATTCTAAACGATTCGTTAGTTCATAATTTGCAATTTTATTATAGACATCCTTCTCTTCTTTATAAAAAACTTGAACGGGAAAAAACTGTTCTAACTTCTCTTCTAATGTTTTTCGGAAATAGTTCGCTGCTGCTGGATAATCCGGACAGGATCGATGATGCAGATAACAAATAGCCTTTTCAAGGTCACTTTCACCTTCTACGAGAATAGGGTTTTGAATTGTTTGTATTGGATTCATTATATCAATTTTCCCAACATATAAATTGATGGACTTCCATCTTTTTGGCATTTCTATTTTGAAATATTGAAGTGCGATATGAAACCATTGTCTGTCATATGTTGATATAATAATTTGATAATCTGAGAAATATGTGCTTATTATTTTAAGGATGGGTTTCCTGTTGCCTGCATCTAGACCAATAAAAACATCATCAAGGTATAGAATCTTATAGTGGGCACTTTCTGTTTTCTTCAGTGCTGCAAGAAAAATACAAACGGCTATTGCTGAAAGCCTGGCCTCATTTAAGTAGTCTCGATAACTATCAATTTCTTCTTCTTCAGACTTGACAGACAGAAAGAGTTCAGAGTTTATTTTCCAAGAGTTTTTTTTCCCAATGCCTTGACAACTTAGATTTCGCAGTTCGAGATTGACTTTGACGTCAAAATCAGGGAAGATTTCAAGAAATTCATTAATTTGAGGGACAATTGAATTAATTAGTATTTCAAAATCTGTTTTGAAGTCGTTTAGTTTAGTTACCGCTCTTCTATGTCGAATATTATTAGCTCGTTCTGCACTCCAGAAATCAGTTATAATGTCATTCCATCTGTTAAGTATCTTTTCTCCATTAAGTATGTATCCACGAAGAATGTTCTTCACGAATAAATCAAATAAGTTTTCTTCATCATACAGATATACTCTAAGTAAGTCTCTGTAGTCCATAAAGCCTTTTGTTAATGCGGCAGACTTTAAAAAGGCTGAGTCTGGAACAGATGTGTTATCACTTCCATCGAATGTAAAACAAACAGGCTCCCCAGTTAGATTTTGAGTATTATTGTCATATTCTTTAAAGGATAGTCTGACTTCACCATGTTCTGCTTGCCTAAACTTGTTCTTTTCATAACTTTGGATAGATACAAAGCTTGCAAAGAAAGAGTTAAGAGATTTGAATAAAGAACTTTTTCCGCTACCATTTTCGCCATATATTATCAGGTTCTCACCATTTGGTAAGGTAATCTCCTTTTCATCATAATACGCGCGATAGTTCTTGATGTAAATATTATTAATTCTTTTCATATTTATTATGATAACCGTAAGTTATTCCTGATGCAATTGTAAGATCTGACAGAAGATAAGAACCGCTAGAAGAGACATCCAAAAAGGTCCTGTTTGCATCTTCTTTAGATGTTGGTATACTTAATCTTTGTAAAGTGCTGAATAAACTGAAATGTTGTTTTTCGAATTCTTCAACTAAATACAGTTCCTCAATTAATCTATCTGCAACCTCGCTGAAAAAGCGATTACATTCATCGTTTCCCAGTTTTTGGTATTCTTCTATTTTGTCAAATTCGTTCATTTGTGCCATAGTAGGTACAGGTACAGCTAGATTCTTAATTTTAGTAATTGATATTTCTTTGTCTGCTGCTTCTATTTGTCTATAAACGAATGCGCTACGAAGTAGATGCTTTATATAATTAATTGATACGTAAGGTCTATGTGGACGTATGACAAATACACTATTGCAGGTTATGTCAGAGAGTGTATCGGATACTTGAATTCTACTATATGCTCTGGAATTAGAATTTATGAATAAGTCTTGGTTTTCAATATTAGTCGATTCGTTTACTACTGTCAGGCTAACTAAATCACAAAATTTTGCAATTAATGGAGTCTGGCCTTCTTGTTTATATTTGTTCACCATTTTAACAAACATATCATTGAAATCAGTAATCTCTATGTCTGTAGACATGGTTTTAAAAAGTAATTTGATATCCTTTTTTATATTCGATTTTTCTGAACTTATCGCAGACATAGAGATTGGACTTAAAAAATACCATAGAGCATAGAATGCTTGTTGAGTTCTTTTCCCGTTTTCCACAAGCATTAAATCATCAAGACTTTTTACTAATGAAGTTTCATCTATGTTATTATCTGTTGATAATAGCGTTCTTAATTTTGGCAAGAAACCAAATTCAAAACTATTAATTGCATTAATGAAATTCTTTTTTTCTTGTTGATTCTCTAGAACTTTTGAAAGTGCACTCTTTGAACGTAACCTAAAGTTTATTTTACTTAAAGTTTTATATATGTCTATGGCATCGATGCTGGATTTGACGTTAATTCCAGCCTTTTGTTGGTATTCAAAAAATGATAGTACGGAGTATAAGTTTTCGTTTTCCATTCGTGCACTTTTCTTGCGTAGATAAAACCAACTCTCATTGTTAATCTTTGTGAGTTTTATTGTTTCGATTATGTCACGATCAATGTAAGAGTTCCACATTTCAAATGTATCATCCTTAATCGGATATGGCTTGTTGTTAAGTCGAACAAATAGGTCAATTGCTTCGAATTCTGGGTTGTATTTTTCCTGTATTTCAATTGTCCATAAATCGAAATTGAGGATTTTCTCTTTTGACTCTTCATCTAAATCTTCAAATCTCTGTTTATGGAGATTCGATAAAATACTGTCCTTTAAATACAAAGCAAACCCATCTTTCTTTGACTTTACAATTTCGCCTTTTTCATTCATGTACCCTTTGCCAATAAATGCGAGTATTGAAAGAAGTCTTTGTTGCCCATCGATAACTTCACAAATGCCATCATTCCGTCTATATATGAAGATAGGCGGAAGTTTTATTCCTAATAGGAGACTTTCGATAATTTCTGAAGATTTACTGTGATTGATAACTTCTTCTCTTTGATATGGGGGGCGTATAAGAAAGCGATTGCGTCCCATTTGCCTACAGATATCTTCTATTGTATTTGTAGAAGGTTCGGGTTTGTTAATTCTTAATTCCGATAAGTTAGGGACTTCGCTTTTCTTATTATTATCAGTTGCATTGTTCGAATTTCGAAAAGTGTCATTATTGTATATATAGTTCTTGAAGTCCACAGAATAAACTGACTGAAAAAAATCAGCTATTACTTTGTATCTGTCTACAAGAGTCTTAGAGAATGAACTTCTTTCTGTTTTAAAGAAGTCTTTTGATTTAATTAGTTCGTTTGATATGGAAATATAGTCGATTTCTTCAAAATTGCTAATGATGTTTGGGATGTTCTCATCCAAAATTGAAAGACCCCAAAATAAGCACTCTGAGTATAGTCGATTATAAGGAATTCCCCTTCCCTCTAAAATTTGTTTAATGTGCTTGATGATGTCCAATTTGAGATGGAACCTATCATAAAGTTCTCCAAATTCATTATCTGTAATTTTATCGGCCAAAAGGCTGTAATATTTCTTAAGTATTTTCTGTTTTGCGACTGAGTAATACTTGATTGGGATTTTGTGTAAAACTAAAAGTTGACGAATCTCTTTTAGTAGTACTTCATCATTTTTGTTTTCGTAAAAGAACAAATCCTGAAAAAGGCCCATTAACTTATTTTCATGGAGTTTTGACTTGAAATAGTTGTTAAGGTCGTCTTCTAGATAAATAGCTCTATCGATATCTGTTGGCTTTAATGGTGTGATACCAGAGTTATATCGTTTGAATATCTCTTGCTTTACTGCATCTTCCATGTCGGAATATGCAGAAGGAAGAGAAAATTCTATTATGCGAATCTTAGTTTCGAGAAAATCATTTTTCATGTCTTCAGGTAAATCTTTAAATGATTTATTCTCGATGCCAATGTTGTCCAGTTTTTTTAACCCTTTTTTGTTGAGTCTTAAACTAGAATTCATGAACCTAAGGATAGTTTCATATCTTTGACGCCCATCAATGATTTCGAGACTACCGACTTTCCTGAAAAAGATAAGTGGTGGTACCTCTGTACCTATTAGAATACTTTCTAAGAAGTAAGAGGCTTTTTCTGTATCCCATACATAGTTCCTTTGGTAGGGAGGATTGTATATCGTTCTTCGTACTCTATCCTCATTTCCAAATATGCTATCTATTGCTGTCACTTTGGACTCAATTTTTAGCTTGTCAACAAAAATATCTCGTAAATCCATAGCTATTATGTTGTAATGTGCTTATTATTAATGTAATGACATAAATGCAGTACACCATACTTCGTTTTCTGTGTAAATGTTTTACGTGAAGAATGAAGGGAAGAAGTATCAAGTCCTGTCTCCTCAAATTCTGCCACCGCATACATCTTTGCGGGAAGATGTCCTTGTAAAGATTCGCAAATTTATAAGCAAAAACAATCAGATATTGAAAGGTTATGCATTTAGACTGCAAAATTAAGAAATTCTTGGCACTTATACAAATTAATTTGTCAAATTCGTATAATTATCTACTATATTTTTGTTTTTGTAAGTTATAATAAGTAAAAAAGACAATCAATTCTAAAGTTTAATATTCACTTTATTATTACTGGTGTTAGGTGCAGAATAATTCAGTTGTTTCATGGATAATTAAATATTTGAAAATATATTAGAATGTGACTACTAAAGAAATATTTGTTATTAAATTTGTTTTGATGTGAAATTGAAAATATTAACACATTCCCACGCAGGAAGTACTATAAATATTTATCATTGTTTTGTGAAAATTCGTATTTGTCCCGATAGTACAGCGCTAACCGACTTCCGAGGAATCCGCTGCTGCCTGTAATCAATATCTTTGTTTGCATAGGTGACATAGTTTTGACGTCATTCTTTTGTGGCGGACCTGCGGTTGACATTCCGCTTTGTTTCTGCCTTCTTGCTGCCTTTAAAAGGGAGGAAAAAGGCAGAAGGTCGGTCCTGGGACAAGAGGAGGAGAGGGTGAGGAGAAGGGGATAAAAAGAAGATGGTTAGGAGAGATGATTAGGAGTTGAGGATGAGGAGAAGATGGTGATGGAGAAGGGGAGGAAAACAGATTCACACTCTGACCTCTGTCCCGCAAGCAAAGGGCTGCAAAAGTTCTCCCATCTCGCGCTGGAGGGTGGCGAAGACCTTATCTCCGGTGCAATGGCTGGTGTAGATGTGGGTATGGGGATAGTTGTTCTTCAGGCGATGGGCGAGGAGGTTGAGTTCTTCTTCCGACTCGTGGTCGTCCAGACAATGAAGGCCTCCTACGGCCATGTTCACTTTCCACGGACAGGCGGCGAGGATATTCTCGATACCGCTATGTGCGCACCCCGTGAAGAGCACACCTTCGGTATAGAGGACCAACTCGTGGCGGAAGTCGTCGGGTACGTAGTTGCCGTCCGCATCTTGTACGAACAGGTGGCAGTTGGCTTGTGGCAAAGGAAAGCGTTGTGGGATGTGGGCAAGGATATGCAGGTCGCCATCCAGGGTACACGATTCGTTGACGAAGATGGCTCTCGACCGAAGTGCCTCCGGCCAGGGGGCCGAGATGCTGTGCAATCCTTTTCGGCGAGAGAAATACCGCCCTCCGACGGCATCTTGCGCGACGATGACTCGCGCCCGATGGTTGATGTTCAGGAAGTGGGCGAGTCCTCCTGTATGGTCGCTATGCCCGTGAGAGAGAAACAGATAGTCAACGTTCTGCAGGTCAACGCCCAGGGTCTCGGCATTGCGCAGAAAAACGTCACTCGCTCCTGTGTCCAGCAGGATGCGGTGACGTTCGGTTTCCAGTAAGATAGAGAGACCATGCTCCGTGATGAGATGGTCGTTTGTCGTTCGGTTATCGGTCAAAACAGTCCACTTCATAGGTATTCTCAATTAGAGCTAATGGGCGCGGTTGCGCCGCTAAAGGTGCTTCGCACGTTAATGGCCTTCGGCGCTAAAGACCTAAGAAAGCAAGGATTTTTAATTTTCACTTTTCACTTTTCATTTATTTTATCCCGTTACGATTCTTTCGCCCAGGTCCTTGTCCAACTGTTTCTTGATTTCGTTGCACTCCATGAGGCGTTGGAAGATCTCGGCATAGTTGTCGGGACGGTTGCGCAGTTGGGCATTGAGGTCGGCAATCTCTATGCGCATCATGCACTCCTTGAGTTCCAAAAGGGCGCGTGGGATGGCCATGGAGAGGTTCTCCTCGTTGACCACATTGGTGATGATGCGGCCTGTGGTGAGGTCGAGCGCCAGGCGGCTGATGACGGGGTCGGGATAGCCCGTGAAGAAACGGATGCTGTTGAACTCCACATCGGGGTTGTCCGAGGCGTCGTAGGCCAGTTGCAACATCTTGGCATAGAGGGGGTGGTGGAACTCGATGCCATCGGCATGAAGGTCCGACCCGATGAAGTCGATGACGCGCCAGGTCTGTATGACAGGTTCGCCTTTCTCGTTGTACAACGTTACGTCAAAACTTTCGCCACCGTAGCGGACGATGTATCGGAGGATGTTTCTCTCGAAGATGTCGGTCATGCGTGGCACGTAGCCATCCGTCGGGGCAGGAGTAGCCTTCTGTTGAGGTGTCTCCACGGGTGCGTGGGCAGGAGCTTGTGCCTCGGTGGCAGGTGTTTCGGACGTTGGGGCAGGGTTGGTCTCCTCATTGGCCAACGCGGCTTGTGCCTCCGCCTCTCTTTCTGCCTGTGCCTCCAGGCGTCGTTGCTCAATCTCCATACGGCGGAGTTCGGCGGCATAGTTGGTGCGGCGTTGCGCCAGCAGGGCCTGTTGCAAGGCAGGTTCGGAGGTGTTGAGTGTCTGAGCCGTCTCGCGGATGTAGAGCGACGACATGATCGGGTCTTCGATGAGTGAGATGCTCTGCACGATGCTCTGGGCAATCTCCGAATACCGCTGAGGGTCGGGGTTGCCTCCTGCTTCGCGTATCATCATCTGCGTCTTGTACGAAATGAAATCCTGCTCGTGCGAGGCAAAGAACTGAGTGAGTTCCTCGGTGGTGTGCTTGCGGCAGAAGCTATCGGGGTCGTCGCCATCGGGGAAGAGCAACAACTTCACCTTCATGCCTTCCAGAAGCAACAGGTCGATGCTCTTGAGCGAGGCACGTATGCCGGCATCGTCGCCATCGAACATCAAGGTGACGTTGTTGGTAAAGCGCTTGATGAGGTGTATCTGGTTGGAGGTCAAGGCGGTGCCGGCCGAGGCAACCACGTTGCGGAAACCTGCTTGCGACATGCTCAGCACATCGACGTTGCCCTCCACGATGAAACATTTATTTTGCTTCGCTATCTCCTGCTTGGCCTGGAAGATGCCGTACAGGACGTTGCTCTTGTGGTAGATTTCCGACTCGGGCGAGTTGACGTACTTCTTGAAGGCATGGTCAACGCGTTGCAGGATGCGTCCACCAAAGGCGATAGGTTTGCCTGCCAACGAGAAATAGGGGAAGATGACGCGGCCATGGAATCGGCAGACAGGGGTTTCTTTGTCTTTGTCGGCAAAGCAGAGACCCAAGCCCTTCTCGTTCTTCTCCGTGGGGTCGAGCAGCAAACCACGTTCATGACCCTCCTTCAAGGCGCGGAGGGCGAAGTCATACTTGTTCTCCAAGGCATAACCCAAGTGGAAGCGGTGGATGGTTTCGTCTTGCAAACCACGTTCGTAGAAGTAGGAGAGGCCGATGTTCTTGCCCTCTTGGTTGTTGTAGAGGTCCTCCTCGAACGTCTTCATGGCGAACTCGTTGAGGCGCAACATCCCTTCGCGGGCATTCTGTGCCGCTTTCTCTTCGGCCGACATCTCGCGCTCCTGAATCTCGATGTTGTAGCGCTTGGCCAACCAACGGATGGCCTCCAGATAACCAATCTGTTCATGCTTCATGATGAACTGGACGGTGTCGCCACCCTCGCCGCACGAGAAGCACTTACAGATGTTCTTCGATGGTGAGACATAGAACGAAGGGTTCTTGTCTGAATGGAAGGGACAGAGGCCGACGTAGTTCTGTCCGCGCCGCTTGAGCGACACGAACTCCGACACCACATCTACAATCTGTGCGGTGTCACGAACTTTCTCTATGGTTAGTTGGTCAATCACTTGTGTATAAGGGAAGTGAAAGTTTTTTTTAAGGGAAGTGAAAAGGAATTGACAGGGGAGTGACAAAGAAGTGACAAGGACGATAGCACTTGCGGGTCGTTTTTTATCTCTCGCAGAGTGTAAGGAAGTGTAAAAGAGAAAGTATGATATAGTTGTAAAAACTCCATTTCACTCATTTACACTCTGCGAGATATATATTTTTGTCCTTTAGAGCAAACTACTTTACTCTTTACCCATTACTCTCTACTCTCTCCGCTTCGTGCAGAAGCACGAAGACGGACCGTCAATTCAATAAACTCTTGTACGCTGACCTGCTCAGCACGTTTGTCGAAGAAGGTTTCTGCCAAGATGGCGTCGGCCTGTTCGGGTTGCCAAGAGTGAATCAAGGTGCGGAGGCAGTTGCGGAGCGTCTTGCGGCGCATGCCGAAAGCACTTTTTACCAGCGTGCGGAGGTCTTTTTCCTCGCAAGGCAGTTGCTTCACGTCGTTGCGCACCATGCGGATGACGGCACTCTGTACCTTCGGGGGCGGATTGAAGACGTGGTTGCCCACGGTGAAACAGTATTCGATGTCGTACCACACCTGCACCAGGACGGACAGGATGCCGTAGGCCTTCGAACCGGGTTTGGCGGCCATGCGCTCGGCTACCTCCTTCTGTATCATACCGCTACAGCAGGGAATCTGGTCGCGATAGTCGATGACCTTGAAGAAGATCTGGCTGGAGATGTTGTATGGATAGTTGCCAATCAGGCAGAAAGGTTGCTTGCCAAAGACGTCGTCCGATGCGAGGTCCAACTTCAGGAAGTCGGCCTCGATGATGCGGTGCTCCAACGTGGCGGGGTAGTGCAGACGGAGGTACGAGACCGATTCGCCATCCAGTTCCACCACCTTCAGGTTGTAGCCTTTCTCGATGAGGAACTGGGTCAGCACACCCATGCCGGGACCTATCTCGAGACAGGGAATAGCCTGCTCGCCTTGGCAATATTCCTTCACGGTGTCGGCAATCCGCTCGGCTATCGAGAGGTCGGTAAGGAAGTGTTGACCTAAGTTCTTCTTAGCCCGAACTTTGTCGCCGAAATCCAGGTGGACATCGGTACTTTTCGGTGCTCTTTGGGTGTATTTGCTTTTAATCATGTCGGCAAAGATAGCGTATTTTTGCAAACTTTGTTGCATTTTTCATAGTAAATGCAGTATAAAATGGTAATTTTTTTGAAAAATGCCATTTTTTGAGAACGATAAATAGGATAAATCAATGAAAATGCGTATCTTTGCACGCATTATGTTTATTAGTTTAGGTTGAAAATTCGAATGAAACGATACTTATTGTTGCTGTTTTGTTGTCTTTGGGCAAGTCAAATAGTCAAAGCTGATGTAGATCATTATTTGGATTCTTGTGCTCTTTGCCTCAAAGAAAATGATGTCAAGACCAAGCGCCAGTCTTTCATGACGGGTGCTGAATCGTACTATGGCAAGTTGCTGAATGGTCAGGAACAGGAGTTAAGTCACGTACTCCAAGCAGTCGATATCTATGTCGATTATTTCTCTGCGTTAGACTATAAGACCGTTCCCCAATGGGAGTTGCGCGCTTTGGTTATGGCCGGAGACGGCAAGTTGGACGAGGCGCTGGCTATCTATGACAAGCAGAACTTGCTGGGTCAATATACGACAGGCAGTCCTGTCTATGCCAGCATTGAGCGTTATGTCATGTTGCTGCAACTCTCGGGAGTACGTCAACGTGCCCGCGAGGGTTTGGCCATCTTGGAGCATATCAGTTCGTTAGACACCACTTCGTTCCGTTGTATGCCTTTCATGGTATTGATTGGATATGAAATGCACCTGCAAGGCAAGGTGGACGATTATCTCAAGATGTTCCAGAACCGTGCTGCCAAGACGAACGACCGCGATATGGCCGAGGTGCTTTTGTTCCGAGCTCACATAGCTTACCGCCGCAACCGCCCGAACGAGGCTTTGTCTTGTGCCCGCACCGCTTTGGCTCTTTTCGACAGCATTGCTGCTGTCCGAAATGAACCCGATTACGAGTGTATCAACCGAGCCCGCAACTATTATATCCTGGGCCGTGTCTATTACCGTTTGGGGCAGTCCGATCAAAGTGTGCGTGCCATCCGTTCTTGCCGAGATTACTATGCTATGAAGGAGGTCAACAACATCGGTCTTTTGCAACGTATTGAATCGTTGAACGAGTTGGCACCTCTGGCAGCCGACGAGGGCGCTTTCTTCTTGGCCGATTCCCTGTATCAGGAGGTGGATTTGCTGGGCAGTTGGCTCTTCGAGGGTAATGTCTATCAGCAAACGGAGTTCGTTTTCAACTCCAAGCGTATGCGTGGCATCGTTGCCTACCGAGTGGGTAAGTTGGACGAAGCGCGTGTGCTGTTCGACGAGGCTTCCAATCTGCTGGATCAGATGGAGGCGATGTCGCCGGGTCAGAACTTGGAGCACTATCAGCACCTCTTCTTCAACATCGCTTCGCTCTATTATGCCGAGGGCAAGATTGCGGAAGCGCTGGAGCTGAACCGAAAGGTACTCAAGATTGTGCAGGAAAGCAAGATTCCTGACGAGAACCGCAAGAAGTTGAGTTTGGCCTATTGTCACAAGTACGTGGGCAATTGTCTGTGGGCTTTGGGTTACCAGTCATATCTGGATGCCAAGAAGCATAAGACCAAGGATGTGATACAGCTGTATCGTGAGGCCAACGACAACTACAAACAGGCTTTGTCGTACAACCCGAAGGATGCTGAAGCCATGGCCAAATACAACCTCGGCGAACTCATCCTGCAAGGCATGGAGAAGCCTATGGCTATGCCGAAGAATTTCTAAGCAGTTTCCTTAAAGGATGATAATAGGCTCATAATAGGCTCACCGAAGGCATTCCGAAGGGTGACCGAACGCTGACGCAAGTGAAGAACCCCGCTTTATGGATCGTTTTTCAATCGTCGGTTCACCTCTTGAACATAGCGCTATCTGCCGTTTATGCTGAAGTTGAGATTCATTTGTCTTTATCTTCTTTATCTCCTTTAACTTCTTTATCTCCCTCTTCTAACCGAATATTCACTCAAATAACATTATATACTATGTTGCGAATTGCAATACAATCCAAAGGCCGTCTTTTCGAAGATTGCATGGATTTGCTCAAAGAGTCGGGCATCAAACTCAGCAATGCCAAGCGTACTCTGCTCATCCCATCCAGTAACTTTCCTATCGAGGTGCTCTACCTCCGTGACGACGATATCCCTGAGTGTGTAGCCAATGGCGTGGCTGACATCGGCATCGTGGGTCTCAACGAGTTCAAGGAGCGCCAGAAGGATGCCAAGATTGTCAAGGAACTCGGCTTCTCTAAGTGTCGTCTCTCTTTGGCCATCCCTCAGCTCATCGAGTATCCTGGCATTGAGTGGTTCAATGGCAAGAAGATTGCCACCAGCTACCCTGGCATCCTCCGCGAGTGGTTGGACAAGAATAACATCAAGGCCGACATCCATGTCATTACTGGTTCCGTCGAGATTTCGCCTAACATCGGTTTGGGCGATGCCATCTTCGATATCGTATCTTCGGGTTCGACGCTGGTCAGCAACCGCCTGAAGGAGGTGGAGGTTGTCGTTGAGAGCGAGGCCGTCCTGATTGCCAATAACAACCTTGATGCCGAGAAGCAGGAGACTTTGGAAGAGCTGATGTTCCGTTTCGATGCTGTCCGTTCGGCCGAGGACAAGAAGTACGTCATGATGAACGTGCCCGATGCCTCGATTGATGCCGTCCTGGCTCTCTTGCCAGCTTCGAAGGCTCCAACCGTCATCCCGTTGGCTACCCAAGGTTGGCACAGCATCCACACCGTCATCAAGGAGAAGACCTTCTGGGAGTTGGTTGGCAAACTCAAAGCTGCTGGTGCTGAGGGTATTCTTGCCCTGAACATCGAGAAGATGGTACTGTAAATTACGATTTGACAATTTACTATTTGGTTATTCATTTTCTCATTTAGTCAATTTGTCAATTATCATTTTGAATTTTCAATTTTCACTTTTCAATTTGTAGAATTGTGACAACATATCTTTACCCTGACAAGCAAGAGTGGAGCGAAATAATCAAGCGCCCCACTTTTGATAATAGTGAACTTCGAGACCTCGTTGCTGGGCTTTTGCAGCAGATTCGCGAGGGTGGTGACAAAGTATTGCGTGAGTTGGAGGCTAAGTTCGACCATTGTGTGTTGACCAATCTCCAGGTAAGCGCCGACGAGTTCGCCGAGGCACGACATCAAATCGATCCGCAGTTGGCTAAGGCTATCGACAATGCTTACCATAACATCGCCCGCTTCCATGAGTCGCAGAAGTTCGAGGGTCATCCCGTCGAGACGCAACCGGGTGTGGTATGTTGGCAGAAGAGCATCCCTATCGACAAGGTCGGTCTCTACATCCCGGGTGGTACCGCCCCTTTGTTCAGCACCGTCCTGATGTTGGCCATCCCAGCCAAGATAGCAGGTTGCCAGGAGATTGTGCTTTGCACTCCGCCTAATGCCGAGGGTAAGGTTAATCCGGCCATCCTCTATGCGGCCACGGTGGCAGGTGTCACCAAGGTCTATAAGGTGGGTGGAGTGCAGGCCATCGGCGCTTTGGCCTACGGTACAGAGTCGGTGCCCAAGGTCTATAAGATTTTCGGCCCGGGCAATCAGTTCGTCCAGATGGCCAAGCAGTTGGTTTCGCTCCGTGATGTGGCCATCGATATGCCAGCTGGACCATCGGAGGTCTGCGTGGTGGCCGACAAGGATGCCGACCCCGAATATGTGGCTTCGGACTTCCTGAGTCAGGCGGAACATGGTGCCGACAGTCAGGCCATCCTGGTGACCGATAGTGAGGACCTCGCCAAGCGCTTTGAGGTGGTGATGGCCAAGCAGTTGGAGCAACTGAAGCGTCAGGAACTGACTCGCAAGTCATTGGAGCATAGCAAGGTGGTCGTGCTCCATACGCAGGCCGATGTCATGGAGTTGGTCAACGAATATGCTCCCGAGCACCTGATATTGAACACCGCCAACTATAAGGAGTTGGCCAACCAGGTGCGCAATGCTGGTTCTGTTTTCCTGGGTCCTTACAGTCCTGAGAGTGCTGGCGACTATGCATCGGGTACGAACCACACTTTGCCTACAAATGGCTATGCCAAGGCCTACAATGGTGTCAATCTGGATAGCTATATGCGCAAGGTGACTTTCCAGGAGCTTTCGGCTGAGGGTCTCCGTACGTTGGGTCCTATTATCGAAGTGATGGCGCAGAATGAGCAACTGGATGCGCACAAGAATGCGGTGACGGTGCGTCTCCGCGCGTTGCGCGGAGAAAGTGTAGAGAGTAAAGTGTAAGGAGTAAAGTAGTTTGCTTCGGCTCTCAATGTTAAATCTCTCGCAGAGTGTAAGGGAGTGTAAAAGAGTTTTTGTATATATCCTCCATTCCACTCATTTACACTCTGTGAGAGAATAAAGAGTAAAGTAGAGTTCGATTTAGCTCTCAATATTAAATCTCACACAGAGTGTAAGGGTGTGTAAAAGAGGGAGTATGTTGAAAAAAACTCCATTCCACTCACTTACACTCTGCGAGAGAATAAAAAACAGAGCAGCAATAACTTTCGTCCTTGTCACTTCTCTGTCACTTCCTTTTCACTTCCTTTATCCACTTTATAGTAAAAGAAAATGAATCTTCAACAAGTAGTTCGTCCCAATATATTGGCCATGGCCCCTTACTCTTGCGCCCGCGATGAGTTTAAGGGAGTGGCAAGCATCAACGTTGATGCAAACGAAAATCCTTATAACAATGGCTTGAACCGTTATCCCGACCCTCGTCAGTTGAAGGTCAAGGAGTTGCTGGCTCCTCTGAAGGGCGTAAGCGTCGAGCAAATCTTCCTCGGTAATGGTTCGGATGAAGCCATCGACTTGGTTTATCGCGTATTTTGTCGTCCGGGCATCGACAATGTGGTGGCACCAGCTCCTACCTATGGCATGTATCAGGTGTGCGCCGAGGTCAATGATGTGGAATATCGCGCTGTGCCGATGGAGGCCGAGACTTTCGCTCTCCAGATAGAAGACATGGCCGCACAGGTGGATGACCATACCAAAGTCATTTGGTTGTGCTCGCCCAACAATCCATCGGGCAATGCCTACCCCCAGGAGCAGTTGGAGGGCTTCCTGAAGCGTTTCCCCAATCAGGCGGTCGTGGTCGATGAGGCCTATATCGACTTCTCGGAGGTGCCTTCCATGACCTCGATGTTGTCCAAATATGACAACCTCATCGTGCTGCAGACCTTCTCGAAGGCATGGGGTCATGCCGCTATGCGTCTTGGCATTGCCATGGCGTCCAAGGAGATAATTGCCTATTTCAACAACGTCAAGTACCCCTATAACGTCAACGAACTCACCCAGCAGGAGGCCATCAAGGTGCTCAACGACGTGCCTAAGATGAAGCGTCAAGTGGAAGAGATTCTGTCTCAGCGCGCTATTCTCCGCGAGTTGCTCAGTTCGGTCAAGTGCGTCGAAAAGATTTATCCTTCGGACGCCAACTTCCTGTTGGTCAAGGTGAAGGATGCTGTCCAGACCTACTTCTACCTCCAGTCGCAGGGTGTCATTGTCCGCAACCGCCACAAGGTGCAGCTTTGCGCCAACTGCCTCCGTATCACGATTGGTACGCCCGAAGAGAACGCCACTCTCTATAACTTACTGAAAGACTATGATGCCTGAAAACCAGAATATGGCCGCCTCCGAGCAGGCCAAACCCGTCCCCGTGTTGTTCATCGACCGTGATGGCACCCTCGTCGTCGAACCTCCTGTCACCGAGCAGGTGGACTCGTTTGAGCAATTGGAGTTCCTGCCTCGCGTCATCCAGAACTTGGCTTTCATTCGCCAGAAGTTGGATTATGACCTTGTCATCGTCAGCAATCAGGATGGTCTCGGCACTCCCGACTATCCCATGGAGCGATTTACGGCCATCAATGACTTGATGTTGCGCGTCTTCCGTACCGAGGGTGTGGAGTTCGACGATATGTACTATGACCCCCATCGTGCATCGGACAATCACCCCAACCGCAAACCTGGTACAGGCATGCTCACCAAGTTCATCGAGGGCAATGGCACGCACTATGACTTGGCGCATAGTTACGTCATCGGCGACCGCATCACCGATATCCAGTTGGCGCACAATTTGGGTTGTAAGGGCATCCTCTTGGCGCAAAATGGTACCCCTGAAGAGTGTCGCGAATGGTTACAGGAGGCTAATCTCTTGGCCGATTGTGCCCTCATTGCCGAGGGTTGGGACGACATAGCAGCCTTCCTCTTTGCCGGAGACCGTCGTGCCGAGGTGACCCGCACCACCAAAGAGACCGACATCCATATTGCACTTGATTTGGACGGTTCGGGCCGTTGTGACATCTCCACGGGCTTAGGTTTCTTCGACCACATGTTGGAGCAGATTGGTAAGCATTCTGGCATGGATCTTACCATTCACGTCAAGGGTGATCTCCAGGTGGATGAGCACCACACTATCGAAGATACGGGTATTGTCTTGGGTGAGTGTATCGCCAAGGCGCTCGGCAACAAACGTGGCATTGGCCGCTATGGTTTCTGCCTCCCGATGGACGATTGTCTCTGTCAGGTGGCGCTCGACTTCTCGGGTCGTCCCTGGTTGGTTTGGGATGCCGAGTTCCATCGCGAGAAGGTGGGGGATATGCCTACCGAGATGTTCTTGCACTTCTTCAAGTCGTTCAGTGATGCTGCCCGCATCAACCTCAATATCAAGGCCGAAGGCGACAACGAGCACCACAAGATTGAGGGCATCTTCAAGGCGTTGGCCCGTTCCCTCAAGATGGCCATCAACCGCGATATCCATCACTTCGAGTTGCCATCGAGCAAGGGAATGCTCTGAAAAGAAATAATAATAAACAAAAAGGTTCGCAAGTCATCCGCTTGCGAACCTTTCTGTTTTAAAGGGGAGAGAAAGGGAAGCAAAAATGGAGTAAAAGGGCCGTTTGTTCGTGTCGTCATAAAAGAGATTTACTCGTACCCCTTTTGGTATTGCCAATTGTATTGTCTCCTTTACTCCCCTTCATCGCTTTTAATCAAGGTCTTATTCTGATACCTTGCGAGGTAGATATTGGAACAACGACTGGTTGGCACGAAGTTCATCGACCTTCAAGTTGGTCAAGAGTCGTCCGCTCCAGTTGGCGCCCCACATGTCGAATTTTGTCCCCTCTGGGTCAAAATAAGTAAACTCCTTGAGGTTCAATGGCAAAGGTTCAAATTTGAGCAGAGTGGCATTGAAGTCTCCCGACTTGCCCTCTATCCAATACAGTGTGCCGACGGGAAGTCCGACTACCTCCAGCAGACGGTATTGATGTCCTTTGCTGTCGATGAGAACTTGGTCTTTTCTGTCGCCAAAGTATTCGCGGTTCCAGTTCTGCTCATGAGAAACGGCCAAATAGGTGGCCTCTGGAGTGAGCCAAAGGGCGATTTTACCTTCCTCCGTTGGCTTGATGAGGTGAGCATCATTATAGACAGGCCAGGTCTCATGGTTGTTCCTGTCATAGCGAACCGAATCCTTGACCAGATGAGGCTTATGGAATTGCGGGACGGTGTCATAATGTACCTCGTGATGGTGGTGATGATGGTCGGCGCTGATGGCCATTGGACGTGAGACATAATAGATGCTGCCGCCACCCAGATACCAGTTCGGAACACCGTAGATGGAAATCTTGTGAACATCTTCGGGCAGTCGTGGGAAGAAGATTTGCAGGTCGAGTACGTCGCCAGCCTTGCCCTTCACGGTCAAGTGTTTGCGCATGCAGTCAGGCTCACTTCTTTTGGCTCGATATTGCACACCCGTCTCGCGGTCCACGATAGCGGTCTCGTTGGAGCCCACCCAGAGGTTTGATACTTGGTCTGTCTTCATCGGGAAATAGCAATGCAGGATGGTCTCGGTGCCATTGTCGGTCAGTCGCCATGCCATGACGGTCGTCTCGTCCTTTGCGGCATATTCCTTTACGTACGACTCTGTGAAAAGGTGTGTGTAGAAATCCTTCTCGACCGGCACCTTGCTGAATTGGCAGGAGTCCTTGATCCAACTGTTCTCGGTGCTTGGCCAGACAACGGTGGCTTTCTTCTTAGCGCCCGGGGAAGGGTTGGATACGATGAAGGGATGTCCTTTGACGAGTTCGATCTCATTGGTCTGGGCCAACAAGCTCATACAGAACATAGCCATAAGGCTGGTAAGAAAAACTTTTTTCATTCGTTTTTGTTTTAAAAGGTTTATTATTAGGTTTTTGTGTGTAAATTTTAGCGCCAAGTAGGAGTCAGGAATAATAGATTATCAGGGACAAGTGAAATCGGTGCAGGGCAACAACATTTTAGCTTCTTGCCCGACAAGCCGACAGCCTGTGCAGTTGCCCAACGGACAACTTGTTCGGATGCCAGAAACATATCGGTTTCATCTCTTTCATGATATTCATCGAGTGCCTATCTAACGGATGTTTTCGTACGGCAAAAGTAGTATAGTATTTTGAAACCACCAAGGGTTCTCCACAATTTTTTTCGTATTTAACCTATTTTTAACACTTTACTCCCGATTTTTGTGGCAGAACACCCCTTTTCCGTACTCTTTGTCTCCTCCGGTCATGACGGTCTCCCACCTTGCACCACCTTCCTTATCTTCATTTTCCACCATTCCATATACGCTTTTCCTCCGTTTCTTCCCCTTGCCATCCCCTTCTCATTCCCTTTCCCTCTCGTTGTCCTTTTCTCGACCTTCTGCCTTTTCGCTCCCTTTTAAAGGCAGCAAGAAGGCAGAAAGAAAGCGGAAGTTTGACCTCTGTTCAGTAGGAGTATAAGGAGGTCAAGGGACAGACAGGAGAGGGGAAATAATATGCTCTGGCCGATAAATAATGCGTGTGATATAAAATATATTGGTCAAAATGATGTCATGTGAAATAATTTCTGTATCTTTGCACTCGGATTTTGCTTTACGGCATCTTCCACTTTTATTAGAATAAATAAGCATTCGCTATTATTTCGCGTTCAGCCAAAAGCGTAGGAAACTTCTTGGAAATAAAAACGTACAGAAATAATATGTGCCGAGGTGTCATGTAAGGACATCTTGTCCATCTGTATACATAGCAATGCATTCACGCAATATGGCGTGTTGCATTCTTGTTTAGATGGATGAGGTTTCCTTCCTACGCTGCCTCACAGCTGAACGCAAATAAGGTGCAACACGCCTTTTTGCGTCTTGGCGTGATTGATAGTGATGCGTAATACGTTAACTATCAATATGGCCAACAAAAATCTAAATGCCGCTAAGACTGCCAAGAAAGACGAGTTCTACACTCAAATGACGGACATTGAGCGAGAACTGCAACACTATTGGCCTCATTTCCGGGACAAGGTGGTGCTTTGCAATTGCGATGATCCTTACGAAAGCAATTTCTTCAAATACTTCGCCTTGCGCTTCAATCAATTGGGATTGAAGAAACTTATCTGCACTTGTTATAGCGGTTCTCCGGTACAAGGCAATGAATTACTAATACAAGTAGATGGATTTGCTGGTGAACCAAGGAAAATAGCTTATAAAGTAGAGATTTCCGAAGTTAGAGATATGAATGGTGATGGTGCCGTAGATTTGACCGACGTTCGTTATTTGCTCCAAAACGACAAGAACGTAATTTGTACTCTCAAAACAGGAGATTTCAGAGACTTAGAGTGTATCGAATTACTCAAACAAGCTGATATTGTAGTTACTAATCCCCCTTTCTCTTTGTTCCGTGAGTATATCGGTCAACTTATGAAGTATGAAAAGAAGTTTTTGATTATCGGAAATAAGTCAGCAGTTAATGGAAAAGAAACATTTCCTCTAATTAAAAATAACAAAATATGGGTAGGCTATACACCAATGAATGTAGATTTGCTTTTTGTTGTGCCTAAAGAAAGTGAAGAGGAGTATTTGCGCAATGGAAAGGAAGGCAGCAACTACAAAATAATAGATGGACGTGTTTATGGACGTTCTCCAAGTATTTGGTTCACGAACTTGGATCATAATAAAAGACATGAGTATTTAGATTTGATTTGTCAGTATTCCCCAGAGAGCTATATACACTATGAAAACTATGATGCTATTGAGGTTAGTCAAGTAACGGATATTCCTTGTAATTATAGTGGTATAATGGGTGTCCCAGTTTCTTTCTTGGACAAATACAATCCAGATCAATTTGAAATAATTGGTTCTAATTGTAGCACAGAACTATGTGTCGAATTAGGAGTAAAACCACTCGGCAAAGATTGGATAAATAGATATCGAGCCGCAGGAGGCACTGGACATAATACTGCGAATATGGTTCGTATCGTGTATAATGATTCAAATGGAAAACCCAAAGTCGCTTTTTCAAGAATTTTTATTCGTAACAAACACCCCAAAAAGCCATGATGACAATTAAGCAAATAGAAGTGACCGTAGGTGAAATCACTCGCGGTTATGAGAACAATGAAGAACTTGGTGTGAGAGGCTATGGCGGCCAGTTGGACATTCGCCCTCCCTATCAACGTGAGTTTATCTATAATGAGAAGGAGCAACAGGCTGTAATAACCACAGTGTTAAATGGTTATCCGTTGAACGTCATGTATTGGGTAAAGCGGTCGGAAGATGCAGAATGCCCATACGAGGTGATGGATGGACAGCAACGTACCTTGTCTCTCTGTGAATATGTGGCAAATAAGTTCTCGTATGATTTCAAGAACTTTTGCAATCTCCCCGAAGATATTCAAAAGCGCATATTGGATTACAAATTGACTATCTATGTCTGTGAGGGAGAAGCCTCGGAAAAATTGGAATGGTTCAAGACTATTAACATAGCTGGCAAGCCGCTCAACGAGCAGGAAATCAATAATGCCATCTATGCAGGTCCGTTTGTCTCGGATGCCAAGCGTCATTTCTCTAAGACAAATTGCGGTGCTTATCGACTGGGCAAGGATTTGGTGAACGGTTCTCCCATTCGTCAAGATTTCTTGAAAGTTGCATTGACTTGGATGGCTGAACATGAGACTCGAAATGGTCACCGCCAAACGGCAGTAGGCTATATGGCTCAACACCAACATGACCCGAATGCCAACAATCTGTGGTCATACTTTCAGTCGGTGCTCAATTGGGCAATCACTAACTTCGATATGAAGAAGTTCAAGAAGATTATGAAAGGTCAGGATTGGGCGTTTTTCTATGATAAGTATGGTACGGATACTTTAGATACCGCAGCATTGGCAAAAAGGATATCTGCGTTGATGCGTGATAGTGAAATACAGAAGCCCTCGGGCATCATTCCATACGTGCTGACAGGAGACGAGCATTATCTTGATTTGAGGGCTTTCCCTGACGATATTAAAATGGCTGTATGGGAGAAACAAGAGCATAAATGTGCCCTTTGTGGCAAGGAGTTCGACTTGGAATTTATGGAGGGAGACCATATCACTCCGTGGAAAGAGGGAGGTCGTACCGTCGCCGAGAACTGTCAGATGCTTTGCCGTGAATGTAATCGGCGAAAGGGTTCTAAATAAATTCAGTAGTAAAAATTGAAATTGCATCCCAGGGAATGTTCGGTTCCATGGGATGCAATGGTTATATAGTTTCGTCTATTTTTTTGTCTCAATTTGTTGATAAAGAGATTGTTCCTATCGCCAATGCTTGAGTTGGGAGAGATGGAAGTCGAAGAGTTTGCGGCGCTCGGCATCGGGCTGATTGTCGGGGTTGGGCATGTGGCTGAGGAGGAAATCGAGCAGGGAGTCCTTGTCCTTGTAGGCGAATTGACCATCGGCGTAGCACCATTTGCAATAGTCCTCGTTGAACGTGCCGTCGGGTTCGTGGCTGATCATCGAGTCGTCCGACAGAGGCATGCCACAACATTGGCAATAAAGGGTTTGGGGCGAACCGAGCAGGGTGTTGATGGATATGCCGAACTCTTTGGAGAGGACCTTGAGTTGTTCGGTGCTGGGCTGGGTCTCTCCATTCTCCCAACGGCTGACGGCCTGGCGTGTGACATGAAGGCGTTCGGCAAACTGTTCTTGTGTCAGGTTGTTCTTCTCGCGTAGGTGGTTGATGATTTCTTTTGTTTCCATAATTAATAAGTAGTTGTTCTAAATTAATTATTATTATCCGTAGGCAGTTCGTTTTTCTATCTTTTTCACTCTTGGGTGCATCTTTCTTTTTTGCCCTCAGGCACAATGACTACATTGCGCCATCGGTCAAAACAGAAATCTGCATCCCAATAGAAGAAAAATATAGTCAATTCATTTTGAACACCTACTTAGTTTGAAGTTTTGACGGTGCAAAGATAGTGCCAAAAAACGAGCGAGTCAAGAAACAGGAAGTTGCGTTTTCTTAAATTGTGTTAATAAGGAATACAAACGGTTGCGCGTTGGGTACGTGCAACCGTTTGTATGCAAAATATATGCTAATCGATTTGAACAGAGTTGATTGAAGAGAAAATCGGACGACTCACTTCCAATTCTTGTAGGGATTGCCGATGAGGTGCGAGTTGTAGTATCGCTTGTCGCCAGTCACTTCCTGACCCACCCAGTCGGGGAGGACAATCTCCGTATCTTCGCTGGGAACCTCTATTTCGGCAACAACAAGTCCTTCATTATCACCGTGAAAGACGTCCACTTCCCAGTATAGCGCGCTTCCCGCCGGGTCCGACGTGCCGTTGGCAGAAGGGGCAGCGTAGGGCACCTTGTAGCGGTGTTTTTCAATCTGGGGCTTGCTGCACAATAGTTCCAGCATCTGTTCGGCCTCCTCCTTGGGAACGGGATATTCAAATTCGTGGCGGGAGAAGCCTACGGTTCGATCCTTCATGGTGATATACCCCTGTTGACCGGCGATGCGGACACGGACAGTCACGCCTGAGATGGTCGGAATATACCTCTGACGATAATAGACACCCGCATCGCCCGAAGTGTGAGCGGCTCGGGCGGCCTCCTCCTTGAAGCGGTCGGAGCGTACCAAAAACTTTCTTTCGATTTCCATTCCCATAGTAGTAGAATTTATGACAATCGTTTGCAAAAACGTGAATTCTTTGGGACAAATATATGCAAAATTAATAATTTTTTATGTTCTTCAACACGTTTTAGCGATTTTCCCACTTGAAAATTTGCTCTGTTTGATATTTATTGCTAACTTTGCACTGCAAAAAGAAAAAGGAAATATTCGTATTCTCTTCTACTTTTTGCAACTAAATGAAACCATCTTTATAATCTTAAATTTTCCATATAAGAATAACACAGAGCAATCCTAACTCGTGAGAGTTGGGGTTACTCATTTTAAAGCATCCCCCCTTCGTTAAGGACTCCCTCGTTCCCCCCGCATAGGGGGAAGATTTTCCTCCGAGTTGAAAGGTCGTTTCCAAGTAAGAGACAACAAGCTATATTGGATTAAATCTAACACGAAATGAACTAAAATATCGAAATACCAAATTATTTGGCAACAAAGTGTATCTGTTTTATAAAAAATCATTATCTTTGCCAAAGGTTTTCAAAACATAGGGTACTATGAGAGAAGAATTCAAGAAATACAGACTAACTTCCACCGAGGAACCAACAGACGAGATGTTGCAGGAACTGATGGAAGATGTAGCCAAGGCTGCTCGGGAGTCTAGTGCCAAAGCCGAAGAAGCAAAGCGAAAGATGATGGAAGATGCTTTCCGTTTGATGAATGAGAGACGTTTACTAAGGCAAAATCAAAAGGCATTATGAAAGAGCAACTTCCCACCCTTTGTGTTGTGGCTGGTCCCAATGGGTCTGGCAAGACGACTACGACCATTCAGTTGCTTGATAATGAATGGACCAAAGATAGCATCTATATCAATCCGGACAATATTGCACAAGATACGATATGCCCGATTGGGCAATGAATTTGATTGAACCGAAGAAATAAGGAATACTTGTTTTCAAATGCCCTCCATGATGGAGTAAAATCATCCCACACTAGTACATCTAATTGTCTTCCATTGACTTCAAATTTTGGGGTTTATCATTTCGCTAAACAATTATGTTTAAGATACTTATTTCCGATACCATATATCAACGAGTCATCGACGAAGAGGAGACGAAGTCCGTTCAAGGGCGCTCCAATCTCTATAAAATGTTGAAGCAACAACCATTGCAGGTTTTGACTTCGTCCGAGACGGAGCAAATGAGGCAGCATCCCGAGGAGGTGTTGTCGAATCCGTCGGCACTCTATGTCCTCGACATACCGTTGGCAGAGGCGTTGAGCATCCAGCGCGTGTTTGGTGTGATGTGTCTGAGTGCGGAACAGTTGGACGTCTCGTCGCTTATCGACGTCAATGACATACACGTCTCATACGAGCGAGAGAAATTAGGTCGGGGATGGGATTCCGTGTTGGATAGCGTGGAGCGCCTGCCATCCAATGCGTTGATACTCACCGATAGATATCTTTTTGCTTTCCGACATCCCAATGCGGGCGATGGCATTGCCAATATCCGCGACATCCTGGATCAGCTGCTTCCCCGCAAGTTCTTTGGTGAGGAGTATCATGTCACCATCGTCTTCGACGACAAGAGCAAGCATGCCACCTATACGTTCAATGAGATTGCCACCCACCTGAACCGCCTCAAAGGGCAATTGGGACGGGATTATCCCATCCTGATGGAGGTGTTGGGCATCACGCCCGATTGCTCCATCTACAACAAACTACATAACCGTTATATCGTGTCAAACTATTATCTGGTGGAGGCAGGACATAAACTCGCGGCATTCAATCAGGACCGAGCCACCGCGCGCCAGATGCTTATTCCCTTGACGCTCTTTACCGAAAGCAGTCTCAATGGCACTTCCACGCCACCCCTGAAAGCCATCGACCAGACCCTCGATACCCTGCGAGATTTCTCGCAATCCCTCTCGAAACTTCACGACCATAGCGTCTATCTCTATGCCGACAATGGGCAACGCATGGAACGTTGTATCTCCCTCAGAAACAGGCTATTGAAATAATAAACTCCTAAACCTCCGACGCGAAAGTATCGGAGGTCTTTCTTTTCGCACAGTAGTCCCTTATGTTGTGTTCCCTCTCCGAACTCCTCTTGTTGTGTGTTTCTACTAATTTCAGCAAAGAAATGTGATTTTGTCCAGAAATATGCGGAAATTCGTATTTTTTGAAAGAAATAAAACATTTTTCATAAAATAATGCTTTAAAAACTTGCATTGAAATGTGTTTTTGATTATATTTGCAAGGCTAAACATTTAAATCTGATGCTTATGAACGCAGAAAACCCAACTATTGAATCACCTTCTTGTGTGGTAGAGGATGCCTACACTTTCTTTGTCGTGCCATTTTATTTTGACAATGAGTTCTTTCCAAATAAAGATTTGTGGGAAGACGAGACCAGTGTACTTGTCGATAAAGGATATAATGGGGAATCGTTATATCCTTACATTATGAATTTCCTGTATGAGAATGAAGATTCCGAATCTAAAACTTCACTAAAAATATATCGTTTAAGTAAAACTACACAATCATATAACCTTTTGTGGAAAACGTTTGGTTCTTCAGTGCATGTACTGGACATAAATAAAGGGCGTCAAAAAAGAACAATAAAATTCAAATTTATTATAGAGGATACCAATCGGTATCAAAATAGGAGGAAAAATTATGGAATATTAACACCGCACATAATTGTATCACCTAAAGGTTGTGGTGATATAGGTTTCCTCGTTTTTGGAATTGAGTTGGATGAAGAAATTAAAACCATTGAAGAGTTGAAATTGTTGAATTATTATCTTCATAAAACTCAGGGAGAATTGACTAAATGTATATGTCCTGCCTTTGATTTGTCTGAAGAGATGACTGTGGAACGTGTGCAGAAGGCAAGAGAATTTATTGGGTGGCATTATGATGTCGCTCCTGAAGATGGCAAAAGTCCCGAATGGAATCCAGAATCTGGGTTTAGTTGGAATATGAAAACATTGGTTGATGCATGGCTTGGCGAATCTGTGACTAGATTTAGTTCAATTCGTGCCAATGTGTTTACCTATTGTCATATAAAAGACCTTGAAAATAGGATAGATTTTAACAGTATTTCTTCCGACTTAATACGCTTTTCTCGTTGTATAATAGATAAATATCATATCAATATCGACGATAAAGTGATAAGAGAAAGCTGTTATCAACCATATGATAATATTTTTATGTCATCATGCGTTGAGGGTACTGCTATTATTACTGTTGGCAAAAAAGATAACGAAAATGCAATCAGGAATATGATTGGTAATATCCGGTTCAAATATGTCTGGATATACATATTGGCGATGTATCAGCGTTATGCTATGTTGAACGTAACCCGAAAATTGGCTAAATTTGAGGATGAATATTCAACGAATATTGAGGAAGATAATTCGTTGAGTCCAGAGGAAAAAGAAAAAGCATTGAAGAATAAAGCGAATGCTTTGAAATCTTTAATTGATACAATTAAACAAGTGAAGGTTCGGTGTTTTTACACGGATGTTTCTTCATATACGCACAATAATGGTTTTTACCAATTATGCAGACATAATCTGCATATTAGTGATATTTCAAATGAGATAGACAAGAAAACTGAGGTGCTGAACTATTCTGTCAATCAAGGAATACTAAGAATGAAAGACACAATAGAACAGCAACGACAAGAACAGAAGGCTTTACTGGAAGCTATAGAAAAGGAACGTAATGATGAAATTAAACGGATGCAAGATGAGCGCAAAATTTTTGAGGAACAGCGCAGAACGGATAGGCAAAAAGAATTAGATCAAGAGAAAAAAGCGCAAGATAGATTAAATATATTTCTTGCCGTGCTTGCTGGAATCCAAGCGGTTCAGGTCCTTTTCGCATTTGTATGTGAAGAAAATGTAGTAGCAAAAGCTTGTATTTTGGTGGGCGGTATCCTTTCGTCCTTACTTATTCTGTGGATAATACGAAAAAAAGACAATAATAAAAAAGATTAATATCTCTAAAACTTTAATAGTATATGGGAAAAATAGTTAAGCCTGGAGAGAAAATTCGGGAAATGAAAGAGACGTATAAGTTTAGAGTAAATAAACATCCATTCTCTATAGAAGAAGTTGGTAAAAATATATGTGGCGCATATTTCAATATTGCGCGGCAAAATTTTTACCGCACGTTATTGCATATTTTTTCTTCCGTGGGAATTGATTGCTATACAAGCAAGAATAGTTTGTTCGTCAAGGAAGACACTATGGCAAGTGCGTTAGAAGCACTTCAAGCCATAGAAAAAGACAAAAATACGAAAGAAAAAGTGACCCAAGCAATAGAATCACTTTATCAACTAGTAGAGAATTGTTACGATATGGAATGGGAATTGTTCTGTCAAAAAGAATATGGCGGAAAAATCTCTTCTATCAATGCTGAGTTGAAAAAGGATTTGTCGGAAGACCTGAAAAATCAGTTGAACACCGAGAAGGAAAAAATAGAGAAAGAACAGCAAGATAAACAGGAAGAGTTTTATAAAGATATTGAAAACGAAAAAAATAGGTTGCGCCAGTCTTTCATTTTGAAGAGCGAACAAGAAGAAAAGCTCCGCAAACTGCTCTTTAAGCACTTGCCTTTTCTTAGCCCAATAATGGCGGATGTAGTTGCTTATAATAACAGTCATGCTGAGGGAGATACAATCAACAATGGTGTCATGAAAGATGTTACGCTGGCGGAATGTCTGCAGCAACTAGTTACTATTGCCAAATGCTTAAACGATTGCAGAGACTTCTATTCTCACTATAATCCATACGATTCTGTCGAGGTGCAAATAGAGCAATTTAAGCGTCAGAATGATTTGGCTATTAAGTTGGATAAGGTTTTTGTTGCTAGCCGTCGTAAAGTAAAAGAAAGAAATCAATATACAGAAACACAGCTGGAATTTTTAACAGGAAAACTACATTATAGAAATCTAGAAAAAAAAGAACGGGACAATAACGGTGGAAAAAATAAAATTCCAGAAGAAAGAAGGTATTATTATTACAGAATTAGAGGAGAACGTAAGTTTAAGGATGTAGAGAATTTTGAAGATTACAAAGACAAGAAAAGTCCTGCTATGTCTGATTTTGGCATAGTGTTCTTTTGTTCATTGTTCCTTTCTAAAGAATATACGACATTGATGTGCAACCAATTGGAATTGTTTGACCATTCTCCGTTTACGGAGGAGGCCAATAATATAGTTCACAATATGTTGTATGTCTATCGCATTCATACACCTAAAGGCAAGCGTTTAGATAGCGAGAACGACGAGAACGCTCTTGGAATGGACATTTTGAACGAATTGCGCCGATGTCCTATGCCCCTGTATGAAGTTTTGCCTCCATTAGGTAGAAAGGAGTTTGAAGATGATGTAAGGCATCAGAATTCAAGAACGGAGGAAATCTCAAAACGTCTTCGATATGTCGATAGATTTCCAAGCCTTGTGCTCAAGTATATAGATGCCCAGAAATTGTTTTCTCAGATTCGGTTCCAAGTTCGCTTAGGAAGTTATCGCTTTAGTTTTTATGATAAGATTTGCATCGATGGTGAACCTCATCTCCGTATCCTCCACAAGGAAATAAATGGTTTCGGAAGATTGCAGGATATGGAAAAACTTCGGAAATCAGAATATGGAGCATATTTCCCCAAAACGCGTCAAGATAATGTTTGGCAGAGGGATGAAAACGCATACGTTGACCTCGTTCAGTTAGTTCCAAATAAAGCGGAAGATGACCCTCAACTTACCAATTCCATTGCTCAATATAATATTCATCAGAACCGAATTGGTCTGTTTTGGAATCAGGAAGGAAATAGTATTCTCGTTGATAAAAAAGGAGAGGATGAAAAGCCTCTTTATGAGGGGTATTATCTTCCTCCATTGAGCGTTGTTAAACAGACTACATCGGAACCAGAAAAAGATAAGAATAAGGCATTAGTAGAAATGCCCGCCCCTCTTTGTTCTCTGAGCGTTTATGATTTGCCGGGATTGATTCTTTATCAACATCTTGTCGCTACTCAGCAAGGGTGCGAATCTGTGGATGATGTAATCATTCATAAATACCAAAAAATGGTATCATTTTTTAATGATATCATAGAGGGTAAATTGCAGCCACAAGATTCCGTAGCGGAATTGGATAAAAAACTCAAGGACTACTATGACTTGTCCAAGGCAAGTGTCCCCAAGAAAGTTTATAGAATCTTGTCAAGTCAAGAATTCAACCGAGAAGAGGATTTGAAGGCGTTTGCTTTGAATGCTTTGACTCGACGTTTAAGAAATGCGATACGCAGGAAAACTCGATTTAGTGAAGATCTGGCGAAAATTGGACAAAAAGACAATAAATATGGCAAGAAAAACTTTGTTGATGTTCGTCATGGAGCATTGGGTCAATATCTTGCTGAATCGATATTGGATTGGCAAGTGACCTTTGATGGCGGAAAAGACAAGTTGACGGGACTAAATTATCGAGTTTTGGCATCTTGTTTGGCAAAATTTGGCGATGGAAATACGAATTTGAATTATATAAAGACTATTCTCAGAAAAGCAAAGATTCTTGCAAATGAGGGAGAAAAGATTGCTAACGAGCATCCGTTTATCTCTAAGGCTCTTGATAATTATCCAGATAATATCGAGGATTTCTATTTGGATTACCTGGATGCAGAAATTGAATACATTAAGAAATATGTAGACATTGAGGAATCCGGTCAGGAAATTACAAAGGTTACGTTAAAGTCTGATGCAGATTTGAGTAAGTTGAATTTTGTCCATAGTGAGAGAAAAAGATGGGTGAAAAGTGCTGCCGAGGATTTGAAGGAACTGGCTGCGCGTTACTTATATGTTGAAGACAGGAATGTCAACGGGGAAGTCGTAACGCATCGGGCAACATTGCTTTTGCCTGATGGATTATTTGCGTCACCTATCGTTGAGGTTTTGAAAAAACGCTATGAAAAAGATGACCCCATCATGGCTGCGTTGAACAATGAAAACCTTAACCACAATGTTGATTATCTCGTTAAACTCGTATTCGAAAAAGAGAATGCTGGTGATACAAGTCAGCCATATTATAATTCGAATTTCGAAGTGCTTCCCGTTTATAATTCGAATACTGTTCCTGATTTTTTGCGCGAAAATCCAGGAAATAATAAATATGTGCGTGGATATGAATTGTTCAAGGCAATTCATGGTAAGCCTATTTTCTATTCGTCAGATGAAATACAGGTATTTCTGTCCAAGAAAATAACTGACAGGAATACGGAATCTCCTTTGAAGATTGTGAATAGACAGGGAGAGGAGTGTTGTAAAAGAGAGATCCATGCGAAAATTGACGCTAATGTCGAAGGAGTAAGGACAAAGGGCGATTTCGACAGTTTGGAAGAAGCCAGAAATGCGAGACGAAGAAAATTGGAAATATTATTGAAAGAATGTAAGGAGTCCGAAAAGACGATTCGTCGATACAAAGCTCAAGATATGATTCTTTTCCTTATGGCAAAGAATCTGTTAAGTAATGCTATTGGAGAATCGGATAAATTCAAATTGTCAAAAGTCTGTGACGATGACTTCTTGGATCAAAAGATAAATGCCCATATTACGTTGCATTTGGATGATTATACTGTTAAAATTCAAAAGGAAGAAATGCCTATCAAAAACTATGGGCAATTGTTCCGCCTTTTGAGTGATAACCGTGTCATGACGATATTGTCGTATCCTTCAATCAATGAAGCAACTTTAGAGTATGATGATTTGATTGAGGAATTGTCCATATATGATGAAAGGCGAACATCCGTCTTTGATGTGGCACAAAAGCTGGAGCGGGCTTCCTTTGTTCAACATAAAGAAGAGTTGACGAATCCTGAAAATGATTTGTTCTATTGTCATAACAAGCGCTATCGAGTGAATAGCGGAAGGGAAAATCAACCCAAACGTAATAATTTCGAAGCAATGTTGAAATTGTTGTTGAAAATGACCCCACAACAGCAATCCATGTTCTCGAAGGTAGAGCAGGATTTTATCAAGAACATCCGCAATTCCTTTGGTCATAATGGATACCCAATTCGGAATACCATAGAAAGGATAGCGAACGGAAATGATCCGAAATTTGCAGATTTGAAAGAAATGCAATTGAAGGGAATCGCAAGTTTGTTCGCTGGTAAGCTATTGGATTGTTTGAATGATAACAATATTGAGTAAATGTCGCTTGCTATGTCGATTATAATATCTTATAGAATCTCAATATAGGTATTAAAGAAACGTCATCCTGTTACTATGCGGTTTCTGCTAAGTCTTGAAAATGAGGCTGTTGTAGAAGCCTGTCGTTAGGATAAACATGACAACTTCACTCCAATCATTGGTTGAAATGTATGGCAATGTTGTAGAAGCCTGTCGTTAGGATAGGCATGACAACAACTCTGCATTATGGTTAGCAGACACGGTGATGATTCGTTGTAGAAGCCTGTCGTTAGGATCGGCATGACAACTTTCTGTGATAGTTTGATGTTTCAAGCTGACGTTGTAGAAGCCTGTCGTTAGGATAGGCATGACAACATCTGTTTTGGAAAAATGGGTAGGAATAGATTACAAGGTTTTGATTGATAATGTTTTTCATGTAAGCCTTATAACCCTTGCCTAAACACGGGGGTGTTTGAAGTTTTTTCGTTGTTTTCGATTCTTTCGTGTTCAAAACAAAATATTACGCTTTTCAGGCTCGTTTTGTGTCCTTCCGTGGTTAAAAAAGGGCACAAAAAAACTCCTACGATGCGGTTAAGCATCATAGGAGTTTATTGAGTTTAGTATTTGATCAAAATTAATTTATATTCTATATGTAGGACGTTCTTATTACTATCTTTTTCTCTCTTGGGCGCATCTTTCAGCCTTGCCTTCAGGCACTATGACTACATTGCGCCATCGGTCAAAACAGAAATCTGCATCCCAATAGAAGAAAAATATAGTCAATTAATTCTGAACACCTACTTAAGGAAAATAGAACGGAGAGAGGATATTGTAATTTTGATAGCCAATAACCCAGAATAATCTCCTTAAAGGCTCATAATACCCTCTTTATAGAATGATAATAGGGTGACAATGTGTACAAACAGAATGGAATGAAAGCCCTCATTTAATGAAATCTATATCGCGGCAAGCCTGACGTGGAAGGAGGACGAAACGAAGAGGTCGTGCCTTGTAGAGAAAGACTGGCGATGCGGAAACCCTCCCGGTCAAGAAAAGGAGGACACCAACCGCAGGCAAACGCTCACAGCCAAAGTGGCTGTGAGATGGCGTTGAAGAACGATGATGTGTCCAGGTAGGGAGAAGTGCCCCCGTTCCATCCTTCCCGAGGGGCGGGGATTGCCCAACTGGACAAGGACGGGGGGATGCAGGAGAAGTGACGAAAAGCACAGGCAAAACCTGCGCCTACGGAGAAGGGAGGACTTTTGCAGTGTGATTTTGGAAGGTAATTTCCTTAAAGGATCATAATAGTTTGTATTTCTACAGACTTTTTCTCGCCATAACATAAAACAGGTTTTCTGTCTATGGCTTAGCGAAAACGATCTTTGACAGATTGAAACCCTATTAGTAAGTAGTAGGTCAAAATACTTGTCTCGTTCATAGAGGGTTATTGTTCTATAGTGGAGGGTTCAGTGGCTTTCTGTTTGCGATATTGGGTAGGAGAGAGACCCGTGACTTTGGTGAAGAGGCGGGAGAAATAGCAGCTGTCCTCTATGCCGACCTTGAAGCATATCTGACTGATTTTCATGTCGGTCTCTTGAAGCATGAGGGCGGCTTGTTGCACCTTGAGCAGGTTGAAGTATTGGAGAGGGCTGTGCTGAGTCTGTTGTTGGAAGAGGGCGGAGAAGTGGGAGGTGGAATAACCGGTGTACCTTGCCACCTCCTCGATGGAGAGTTTCTTCTCGATGTTCTCCTTCATATAGTGGATGGCAGCCTTCACGACATTTGTATCTTCGTCAGAGTCATGACTTTGGGCATGACGGAACAGATGGAGGTAGCGCATGGAGGCCAGGTAGTAGTGGAGTAGGGAGGAAACATAGCGCAGATTCTCCAAGCTATACCCTTCGTAGAGGGTGGAGAAAATCTCCTCGAAGATATGGTTGCGGTCGCTGATACGCGAGTTGATATTGGGTTTGACATCGCGCGGAAGGTTGTCGCCCGTGGCGTAGAAGGTGCTGTGCGCGCCGGTGAAGTGAACCCAGTAGATGGTCCACGGGTCTTGACTGTCGGCACCATAGGAGTGGGGAATGCCCGCCGGCAAGATGAAGAACTGGTTGGCTTTCACCTCGTGTCGCTCTCCGTTGAGCAGATACCACCCCGAACCCTCTACGCAATAGATCAAGACGTGTTGGTCGATGCCCACTTCTCGTTTGCGGAAGTGGTAACTGGCGGCCGGGTAGTAGCCGATGTCGGTGAGGTAGAGGCTCGACACCAACGGGTCGGCTTTCTCCATCTCGATAATCATTTGCGGGAGGACGATGGAACGTTCGCCTCGAAATCCATTCTTGAGATGTTTCATGTTTTGGGAAAGAGTAGAGAGTAAAGGGTAAAGAGTAATGTAGAATGAAAAAGAGGTAGGAGAGATTGTATCGTCTTGAACATCTTTGTCTTCTTGCACTCCTTTATCTACTAAATTTGGACAAAGATAGGTGTTTTTGGACAAATATGACAGATTATTCACGAAAATCGTAGGATTGTCCATGATTTTATAGTCAATAGTGCAATATAGTGAACAAAAATAATATGTATCTTTGCAGCGTCAAAAGTCGTTCGTAGGTAATCTAATAACCTTACCAGAAAGCGACCTCATAACCTCAAGACCTCATAACCTCAATTTAATATTATGCAACAATACAACCGCTCGTTTATTTACTTCATCTGCATGGTGTCCGCCATGGGAGGATTGTTGTTTGGCTACGATTGGGTAGTCATCGGAGGCGCCAAACCCTTCTATGAACCCTTCTTCGGCATTACGGACGACCCGACGATGCAGGGTGTGGCCATGTCCACCGCCTTGGTGGGATGCCTGATAGGAGCTATGGTGGCAGGAGCCATGGCCGACAAGTATGGCCGAAAACCATTGCTCATCATCGCCGCCGTACTCTTCACGGTGTCGGCCCTGGCGACGGGAGCCTTTTCCGACTTCCTGATGTTCAATGTTGCCCGATTCGTGGGTGGAGCAGGTATCGGTGTGGCAAGTGCCCTTTCGCCGATGTATATTGCCGAGATATCGCCATCGGAAGTGCGCGGGCGGTTGGTGTCGCTCAACCAAATGACCATCGTGTTGGGCATCTTGGCTGCGCAGATTGCTAACTGGCAATTGGCCGAACCTGTGCCCGAGCATTATGCGGCGCAGGATATTCTCACGTCTTGGAACGGCCAGATGGGTTGGCGTTGGATGTTCTGGGCAGAGACCCTTCCGGCGGCCCTTTTCCTGCTCCTGGCATTCTTCATTCCCGAGAGTCCTCGTTGGCAGGCGCTTCATGGAAAGGCGGCCGACGCTAAGTTGACCTTGTCGCGCATCGGCGGAGAGACCTATGCCGACGAGTCGTTGCAACAGATAAGCGCTTCGACGTCGGGCAATAACGAGCAAGGCGGATTGAAGGAGCTCTTCCACCCACGCTTCTCGACCATCCTGGTGTTGGGCATCGTCCTGGCGGTCTTTCAACAATGGTGCGGCACGAACGTCATCTTCAACTATGCGCAGGAGATCTTCCAGTCGGCGGGCTATACCGTTGGGGATGTGCTCTTCAATATCGTCATTACGGGTGTTGCCAATGTCGTGTTCACTATTGTGGCGCTTTATACGGTCGATCGGTTGGGCCGACGTTCGCTCCTGTTGTTCGGAGCTGCCAGCTTGGGTGTCATCTACCTTGTCCTGGGTACCTGCTATTATCTACAGGTGACGGGCTTCTTCATGGTGGTATTGGTCGTAGCCGCTATTGCCGTCTATGCCATGACGCTCGGCCCCATCACGTGGGTGCTATTGTCGGAAATCTTCCCGAACCGGATTCGCGGTATAGCCATGGCGGTATGCACTTTTGCCCTCTGGACGGGTTGTTGTACCTTGACCTTCTCGTTCCCCTCGTTGAATGCCTCGTTAGGGTCAAGCGGCACGTTCTGGATCTATTCGGCCATCTGCATCGGCGGCTTTGTCTTCTTCCGTCGTCGATGCCCCGAGACGAAAGGCAAGACGTTGGAGGACTTGGAAAAAGAATTAATCAACCATTAATCAATATTTTGCGTTATGGTAAAAGCTTGGAGAGAGGCGGTTACAATACCGACTTACGAAATTGGGAAATCCGAAAAGAACCCAATCTTCCTGGAGAAACGTGTATATCAAGGGTCGAGCGGCGTGGTCTATCCCTACCCCGTTGTGGAGTCGATAGCCAACGAACCCACCGACCATGTGTGGAATGCCATCTGGTTGGAGAACGAATATATCAAGGTGATGGTTTTGCCCGAGTTGGGCGGCCGTATCCAAATGGCCTACGACAAGATCAAGCAACGTCACTTCGTCTATTACAACCACGTCATCAAACCTGCCCTGGTGGGTTTGACTGGACCTTGGATTTCGGGTGGCATCGAGTTCAATTGGCCGCAACACCATCGTCCATCCACCTATCTACCTGTCGATTCGACCATCGAGGAGAATGCTGACGGAAGCGTTACGGTGTGGGTGAACGAGATGGAGCGTATGTTCCATCAGAAGGGTTCGGCTGGTTTCACCCTGCGTCCAGGTTGTGCCTATCTGGAAATCAAGGGCGTGCTCTACAATCGCACCGACTTGCCGCAGACCTTCCTTTGGTGGGCCAATCCAGCTGTGTCGGTCAACGATGCCTATCAGTCGGTCTTCCCGCCCGACATCAATGCCGTGTTCGACCATGGCAAGCGTGCCGTATCGACCTTTCCGATAGCCACAGGAACTTATTACAAGATGGATTATTCGGCAGGCGTCGATATCTCCAACTATCGTAACATCCCTGTGCCGACCTCCTATATGGGCGTGAACTCCAAGTATAACTTCGAGGGCGGTTACGAGAACGATACCCAGGCAGGTATGTTGCATGTGGCGAGTCATCACTACTCGCCCGGCAAGAAACAATGGACGTGGGGCAATGGAGACTTTGGTCGCGCCTGGGACAGAAACCTAACCGATGCCGATGGTCCTTACATCGAACTGATGGCAGGTGTCTATACCGAGAACCAGCCCGACTTCACTTGGTTGATGCCTTACGAGGAGAAGCGTTTCACCCAATACTTCATGCCTTATCGCGAGGTGGGTATCGTCAAACAGGCCAGCAAGGACTTCATCCTGAACATCGAACCAAGTGGTGCGGGACATGTCCATTTGCGCATCTTCGCCACTTCACGCAAAGAGGTGCAGGTATGCCTCACGAACAAGGTGTCGGCCAAACAGCCATACCTCGAACAGACGCTTACTCTTTCGCCCGAGAAGTTATTGGACGAGGTGATAAACGTTGGCGAGACTCGTTTCGGTGACTTGTTGCTCACGTTGAAGGACGAGCGCGGTCATGTGCTCCGGTGGGAGGCAGAACCCGATGAGGTGCGCCCTATCCCAGATGCCGCCGAGGCCGCCTTGACTCCCGAGGATACCAAGACCAACGATCAACTCTACCTGACGGGCTTGCACTTGGAGCAGTACCGTCATGCCACCTGGAGTGCCCTTGATTACTACGAGGAGGCTTTGCGCCGTGACCCAAAGGATGTGCGATGCCTCAACCAAATGGGGCTGTGGTACTTGCGCCGTGGCCGTTTTGATAAGGCGGAGGGCTACTTGCGTCGAGCTGTCAAGGTATGGCAGAAGCGCAATCCGAATCCCTATGACGGAGAACCTATCTTCAACCTCGCTCTGTCGTTGAAGTACCAAGGGCAGTTGGACGAAGCTTACGAACTCTTTTGGAAAGCCACTTGGAACAAGGCGTGGGCCGATGCTGGTTACTTAGAGGCTGCCCAAATCTCTGAGGCGCAAGGCCGTTACGATGATGCCATGGACGAGTTGGAACGTTGTCTCCAGAACAATTGGCACAACCACAAGGCACGTGCTCTGAAGGCTGCCGTGATGCGTAAACTTGAAATGTCGGAAAGTGAGCGTCTTGCGTTCTTGGACGAGAGTCTGAAGTTCGACCTCTTCAACTACGGTTGTCTCTACGAAAAGTATCTCCTGACGGGCAGCGACGAGGTGTTGGCCGATATCAAGCAGAAGATGCACGGCAGCAACCACAACTACGACGAACTGGCCTTGGACTTCTATCAGGCAGGTCTCTGTGACGAGGCTCTGGCTGTATGGAAAATGGCCGAAGAGGAGGGTGCCGTATCGCCGATGACCTATTATTATCAGGGTCTCACGTTGGCTCGAATGGGTCGTGCGGACGAAGTGAAGGCGGCTTTCCAAAAGGCCGAGGAGCAAGAAAGCGAATGCTGTTTCCCTAATCGTCTGGAAGCTGTACTCGCCTTGTCGTTGGCCAAGGAGGAGAATCCCGAGGGAGCCATGGCTCCGTTCTATCTGGGATGCCTGTACTACGACAAGCGGCAGTATGACGTGGCTATCGAGAACTGGGAGTTGTCGGCTAAATTGAACGACAAGAATCCGACCGTATGGCGCAACCTCGCCTTGGCTCGCTTCAACAAGCAGGGCAAGTACGATAAGGCGTTGGAGTATATGGAACGAGCCTTTGCGCTCGATTCGTCCGATAGCCGCATCCTGATGGAACTCGACCAACTCCGCAAGCGTATGCAGATGGACCACGAGACCCGTTTCAATTATCTGTCCGAGTATCGTTCTCTGGTGGACCAGCGCGACGACCTTTATCTGGAGATGGTCACGTTGCTCAATCAACTGGGTCGCTACGAGGAGGCTAAGGTGATGCTCGATGCCCGAAAGTTCCATCCGTGGGAGGGTGGCGAAGGTAAGGTGCCTGCCCAATACCAGATTGCCCGTGTGGCATTGGCTGAGAAGGCTTTGGCTGCCAAGAAGACCGACACGGCGATGGCCCTGTTGAACGAGTGCTTGGAGTATCCGCACCACTTGGGCGAAGGTAAATTGCAAGGGGCTCAGGAGAACGATTTCTATTACCTCTTGGGTCTGGCTTATGAGCAACAAGGCAAGTTGGGTCTGGCTTGCGAATGTTGGGAGAAGGCTGTCAAAGGCCCTCAGGAACCTGCTGCCGCCATGTACTACAACGATGCCAAACCCGAAAAAATCTTCTATCAAGGTCTGGCGCTTCGCAAGTTAGGTCGAGAGGGTGAGGCTAATGGCCGCTTCTACAAGCTCATCAACTACGGCAAGCAACACCTGTTCGAACCTCAGCGTATGGACTATTTCGCAGTTTCCTTGCCCGACTTGCTCATCTGGGAAGACTCGTTGGATACCAAGAACCGCATCCATTGCTACTTCATGATGGCCCTCGGTTACTACGGCTTGGGTGACAAGGAACATGCTGCCAAGTATCTGGCTGAGGTGAGGAAGTTGGACATCAATCACCAAGGTGCCCAATCCATTCACCTTGACTGATTCCCCCCATTGTCAACACTACTCTTCGTAACTCATAATTGTTCCCAATAATCATTCTCAGGTCCCGTGAGCTCCCCCTGCTTGCGGGACTTTTGTTTCGACGCTGCAAAGATACGACATCCTTTTAGCGGTGAACGAATCTTCGTTCGATTTTTTTCCAAAATTTCCGAACGACCTCCGAAGGCATTCCGAAGGGTTACCGAAGGAAGACAGGAGAAGTACAAAGAGACAAGGGACAAGGCGAATAAACAAGGCGAATAAATAAGCGGTCAAAAGGTCATCAGGTCAAAAGGTCATTAAGAAAATGAAAAGACGCGTGTCGGGCTCATATATATAAAATAATATTTAAATATTATTTTATATATATGGGTTCAATCCGCCCGAAAGTGAAAACGTTAATGACCTAATGACCTGATGACCTGACGACCTGACGACCTAATGAATGATTGATTGTTGTGTGATTCGTTGATATTTAATGTGTTATCTTATTTGTGTCTTGCATCCAAGCTGCCATTTCTTTATGATTTTCATTCCATAATGACCCTTTAGAGAGCGTTTTCCCTATGCATTTTTACCCATTTTCAGCCTCCATTTTTCCAATTAACACCTTTTTTGTTCGGATTTTGGTTGACTTTTCGTAAGTAAACGTGGATAGGCTTGACTTTTAGTTTTTGGTCGGTTTAGGCCCTCTTTGGGTTTACCTTTGGTCGGTGATAGCCCTCTTTGCTTGACCCTATTTAATAAGAATATGAACAAAACGTCGCATATTTTGTGGCATTTTTGCTTTCATATCGTCGCAAACGATTGAGAAAAGAGTCAATTTCGGGTGGCTTTGGCCCCTCCAAATGCCCCTCATCAAGAGGTCAATATCCCTCAAAAACGGGAAAATAAGGAAGTTTAGGCTTTAAAAAGTGGAAAAATAAGGAAGTTTAGAGGTCGAAAAATTGGAAAATAAGGAAGTTTAGGCTTTAAAAAGTGGAAAAATAAGGAAGTTTAGAGGCGAAAAATTTGGAAAATAAGGAAGTTTGGGCAAGTAAATCTTATAATAAAACACAAAAAAACAGGGAGAATTCAATTCCCCCTGTTTCTATTTTTATAGAGTTTGGATGTGCGGAACGAGAGCTATCGTCCGTTAACTCCCGTAGAAAAGGCTTACACAATTCCTTGTGCCATCATGGCACGGGCAACCTTCATGAAGCCAGCGATGTTGGCGCCCTTGACGTAGTTGACGTAGCCGTCAGGTTGCTTGCCATACTTGACGCATTGCTCGTGAATGTTGTGCATGATTTTGTGGAGTTGCTTGTCCACCTCTTCGGCCGTCCAGCTGAGGTGCATGGCGTTCTGACTCATTTCGAGGCCCGAAGTAGCAACACCGCCAGCGTTGACCGCCTTGCCAGGAGCATAAATCATCTTATTGTCGATGAAGGTGTCGATGGCTTCGGGCGTACAACCCATGTTGCTAATTTCGCCGACGCAGATGCAGCCGTTGGCGATGAGCGCCTTAGCATCTTCGCCATTGAGCTCGTTCTGAGTGGCGCAAGGTAGGGCAATGTCGCACTTCACCTCCCACGGACGCTTTCCTGGGACGAAGGTACTGCCCTTGAACTGTTCCGCATAGGGTTGGCAGACGTCGTTGCCCGATGCGCGGAGTTCGAGCATGTACTCAATCTTCTCGTCGTCGAGGCCATTCGGGTCATAGATATAACCGTCTGGTCCGCTGATGGTGATGACCTTAGCGCCCAGTTGTGTGGCTTTCTTGGCGGCACCCCATGCTACATTGCCGAAGCCGCTAATGGCGACCGTTTTGCCCGCAATGCTGTGACCGTGCGTCTGGAGCATCTCGTTGACGAAGTACAGACCGCCGAAGCCAGTTGCTTCGGGACGGATGAGGCTACCACCGAAGTCCAAACCTTTGCCCGTTAGGACGCCGCTCCAATCGCGGGTCAGTTTCTTGTATTCGCCAAAGAGGTAACCCACCTCGCGGGCACCCACGCCAATGTCGCCGGCAGGAACATCCACCTCTGGACCAATGTAACGGAACAATTCACTCATGAAGGCTTGGCAGAAACGCATGATTTCGGCATCGCTCTTGCCTCGAGGGCTGAAGTCCGATCCGCCCTTGCCGCCACCCATTGGGAGAGTGGTCAAGGCATTCTTGAAGGTCTGCTCGAAGCCGAGGAACTTCAAGATGCTGAGGTTGACCGAAGCATGGAAACGCAATCCGCCCTTGTAGGGACCGATGGCGCTGTTGAACTGTACGCGGTAACCGATGTTGACTTGCACTTCGCCCTTGTCATCGACCCAAGGGACGCGGAATGTGATGATACGTTCTGGTTCTACGAGTCTCTCGATAATCTTGACTCGTTCAAACTCGGGGTGCTGGTTATATACATCTTCGATGCTCAGGAGCACCTCTTTGACGGCTTGTAAGTACTCTTTCTCGCCTGGATGCTTCTGCTCCAGGGAGGTCATAATTTTCTCAATATTCATAAGAATGCAACTTATTGAAAGATTTTTTTACAGGTATTTAATCAAATGGGTTGTTCATATCGTAAATTTCATGGCCTAATTGCATTTCTGGTCAAGGGGCTATTCTATATGATATTCGCAACAACGCTGCAAAGTACATAAAAATTCTCGATATATGCAAGCAAATTGTCAAAAAAATATCGGTCGTACGGGTGAATGAAGGTCTTTTTGCTTGCTTTTTTCTTTTATTGGGGCTTAAAATGACTTGTGAAGACCTGTTTAATAGTACTCAATCTTCAATTCTTCGCTGACGTTAGTGTCCTCCAGAAATGGGTCGCTGGACTTGTAGATGATGCGCAACCCTTGATAGACCGACGGGACTTTCAGCGTCTCCAATAGGTGCCATTTGGGTCGGCCGAAGTCGTACGACTCGCCATCCAGTAGAAGTCGGTTGGAGACAAAGTCAAACTGATAATATCCGCCTCCGATGCATTGGTCGTTAGGCAGCAGCAAGTCTTTGTGCAGGTTGACCATGCCGAGCCGAAGATAGCCTTGCATGGTGATGATGAATTTTGGGAGGGCCATGGACGAGGTTATGAAGTTGTAAGGTTTTTAGGTTGTAGGGACTTGAGCGGATTTGGATAACTCTTCATTCAGGAAATCCATGACGTAAACGGCTCCTTGATAATAGAGTCCAGTTTTTTCATCTTCGATTTTCTCGTATGTCTTGGAATTGTACAACAGAGTCATTGCCTCTGTCATGGAAAGATGTCGGTCCTCCATAAGCATCTGTATGAGGTCCGTTGTGAGACACTCAATCATGAATTGCTTGTCGCGATTGTGTTGTTCTTGCGATTGACTCATTTCGGTATAGAGGTTAATGTAGTCAAAGATTTGGGAGTGGCAAAGAAATACTGAAACTTTGGTTCAACGAATCGAAGTCTTCGTATCAGTTCATCAAGGTTGATATATTGTTTGACGAAAAGACTGATGGAGGCTCCCACCGTATCATCGGCTATCGGGCCATACACAATGTCATAATCATGTGCCTGCTGTCCGGTGCGATTGTTCCTGTTCATGACGATGAACTCCGCCCATTCCTTGGTGTATCCTTCAAAGCGAAGCACCTTCAGGTCGCGGGCTTGGTTCTCGTCAAAAAGGAATTCGGAAACGATGGGTGTTCCCTCTCCGTTTTTGAATACTGTCAACTCGGCCATCCGGTAGGCTTGCTCGTATTGTGCGCTCAGGTAGAACCCTTGGCCGAAGTCTTTGCCTTTACGGCCTTTGTTCAAGTCTATTGCTTGAACAGATACGTTTGAACCATGGTAGAGTATCATAGCGATAAGGCTCCCCCGTGCCTATGACAGATTCTGGCACAGTCCTCCACGGCATCATCAATGGATTGTGTGTGCTCTACGTCGTAGAAATCTATGAGGAACTGCAACCCTTGATATTGGTGCAGATATTGGTAAGCCTGTCTGTTGGACAAGGAGAAGCGTTGGGCAAAAGCACCAATGCAGCATACCAGATAATTGATGGTGTTGATTGTTTCTTTTGACATAAGCTTTTCTGTTTGAGTAGAACGTAGGGGTACGATTCTGCGTTTTGAACTTGGAATTTGCGCTCAAATATACGCTTTTATTTCTATAGCACCAAGTTTTTTGCGCTAAACTGTAGTTTTTGTAGCACAAAAGTGGCAAAAGAAATCAATCTTTACCACTTTTGTGCTTATAATTTATTGCTCTAAAACGATTTTTACGAGTGAAGTTGGAATACTCGTTTCGTTATAATCGCTTTTTTCGGACCGAGAGTTATTTCTCGATTGTCTCTGTGTAGTTTATGTCTTCCGCCTTCAACGTAACCTTGATGGGGCCGGGGGCGTCGCGTCGGATGTAGGCGAGAAGACGACCTCGGAAAAGGGAGCGTTCGTTGGCTTGCGGACGAGACATGTCTTGGTTGTTTCCAGTCTCCAATCCGAGGAGGTGGCCGGCGCCCTCCACTTGGCAGATGACCATGCGGTCGGCATTATAAATGCGGTTCAAGAGACTGTCCACCAACGTGATACGTAGTTGCAACGTCGAACCTACTTCGCCCGAACAGAGGGTGTCTGGGTCGATGACGAAAGTCTTAGGTTGCGCCGATTCTTGGTGCCGACGACGGGGTTCGCGTTGCAAGGTGCTGTCGGCCCAGATGGCGGCTTGCATCAGTCCGATGTGTTTGGGTTCGCCAGTGAAGTCGAGCAGGCCGGTACCCAATCCGCGCGAAGGCCATTTGCCCGATTCGCCCAGGTAGTCGAGACCCGTCCAGATGAACTGGCCGAAGATGAAGTCGTTGTCTTTCACCGCTTTCCATGTTTTTTCGCCACGTCCCGTTTCCGAGCCATAGAGGATGCGGTTCGGATAGGTGCGATGGTCCTCTTGATAACGGTTCTCGGTATAATTGTAGCCCACCACGTCAACGGCGTCGGGGTAGGCGGTCTGGTTGCTCATCACGACACCCGCCAAAGCACCCGTCACGGGGCGGCTCAAATCATGTGTGCGTACCACCTTGGCCAACCGTTGCGCGATGATGCCAATGCGTTCAGCATTAGGCCGTTTGGGGTCGTAGCCACCGAACATCGGCTGATTGATGACGGCATTCTTGCCATCCAGGATAGGGTGCGAATAGGGGTCGTTCGGGTAATCGACTTCGTTGCCGATGCTCCACAAGAAGACGCAAGGGTGGTTGCGGTCGCGACGCACCATGTCGGCCACATCGCGGTCAATCCATTCCTCAAAGAAGTCGTAGGTGCCGTCAAACGATGGTTTGCCTACATTCCAACCCTGCACCCACTTGCGCTTGGGGAACTCCCATTCGTCCGATGCCTCGTCCATCACCAGGAGACCCAGTTGGTCGCACAGGTCGTAGAGGACGGGAGCCTGTGGGTTATGTGAGCAACGGATGCCGTTGACGCCCAACTGCTTGAGTGCCAATAGACGACGATGCCAAACTTCGGGCGGAACGGCGGCTCCCAGTACACCGGCATCGTGATGGATGCAGACGCCTTTCACCTTGACGTTCTTGCCGTTCAGGAAGAAACCCTGATTGGCATCGAAGCGCAAGTCCCTGATGCCCAACTTGATGCTGGTGCTGTCGATGGCCACACCCTTATCCAACAGTCGCACCTTGAGGTCGTAGAGGTTCGGTTCCGTGATGTCCCACAGACGGGGATTGTCCACCGTGAAGACCGAATCCACCTGCTGCCCGTCCAGTTCGTATTGGAGGGTGGTGCCGGGGTGATTATTCTCGATGTCGGTAAGGACATGTACGGTTGCCCGTTCGGTCGAAATATCGGTGCAATAATAGCGTGTGGCCCATTGTCCGAGGTGGGTCTCGGGGGCATCGACCATCCAGACATCACGATAGATGCCCGAGCCGGTGTACCAGCGCGAATCGGCATATTTGGTGTGATCCACGCGGACGCACAACGTGTTCTTGCCCGACTTCAACCACGGAGTCATGTCGTAGCAGAAAGAGGCATAACCATTTGGACGATAACCCAATAGATGTCCATTCAGATAGACGCGCGAACGGCAATAGACACCCTCAAAGTAGATGTAATACTGGCGGCCCTTCTGCTTCTTCAACTCGAAGGTCTTGCGGTAGGTGCCATAACCGCCAGGCAAGTAACCTGTGCAACTGGCAAAATCGGTGCTGGGCATACCCTCGATGCTCCAGTCGTGGGGCAGTTCTACTGCGCGCCACTTGGCATCCTTGTATTTCGGTTCGATGGCCAACGAGTCGTCCGTCAGGGCGAATTTCCAGTCGTTGTTGAACTTCTGGGCATGGCCGAAACCCACTTGCGCCAGAGCCACGGACGATGTCATGGCTAAGGCGGTAATGAGAGATGAGAGATACTTTTTCATATATGAATTGATTTGTGAGACTAGTTTTTCTTGCGAGCAATAGACACCTCCCCTCGGGGTCCTCGCAGCAATAAGGAGGGTTAATAACCCTCCGCGAGAAGACGAGGCTTTAGCCGAGGGGACAGGGAGGGGGTCTTTATCCATTGGCTCCCAACCGTTTGAGCAACGCCTCGCGGTAGATGCCACCCACAGGAATCTTCACATCATCTATCGAGACGGAGAGTTGTTCAATCTCGCGTATGTGGTTGATGGAGACGATGTAACTCTTGTGCACGCGGATGAAGCGGTTGGCAGGCAGAATCTCCTCCAACGTCTTCAGGGCATAGAGCGCCGTGATGCGTTTCTCCTTGGTGTAGAACGATACATATTCGTGTTGCCCCTCGATGTAGAGGAGGTCATCGTAGTTGATTTTGTAGAGTTTGTAGTCGGCCTTGACCAACAAGAAATTTTCGTTTTTGTCCTCCTGTTCGGGGGAAGATGTGACGGGTTTCGTTTCGGATGGGGCAGGACTATCTTCTCCTTCGGCCGAAGGATTGAGGGTAGAAAGACGCACGCGAGCCTTCTGCACGGCCTCCATGAAACGGGGCAGGGCTATCGGCTTGAGCAGGTAATCGACGGCCGATACCTCATAGCTCTCCAGGGCATATTCCGAATAGGCCGTGGTGAAGATGATGGCAGGTACCTCCTTGCAGGTTCGGGCAAAGTCCAACCCATTCAGGTCGGGCATGTGTATGTCCAGCAGGAGGATGTCAATAGGTTGTTGCTTGATTATCTTGAAAGCCTCGAAGGCGTTGGGGCAACTGCCTACCAACTCCAGGTCGGGAATCTTTTCAACATATCCTTGTAGCAGCTTGCGCGCCAGAAATTCGTCATCGACGATTAGGACTTTGTACATAGGGATAAAATGTAAGGTAATAACTCACTCGCAAGTGGGTACTTGCTTTTTTTTATGTGCCTCTTTATCTTCCTTTCGCTGCCTTTTGATGGCCGTTTGCGAAAGTTTATTGCAAATATATATAGAATGGTTCGTTCTTCCAAATTTCGGCTCCAAAAAAACAACCTCAGCTCCTCAAAGTTGCTTTTCTGCGATATGTAACTTTCATAATCTGCCGAAATCCGGAGGCGAAAGTTTCTTGCCCTTGTCCTCGTTTTCCTTTGATCTCTCGACGACCTCTTGTCCTTCCCAGAATTTTGCTCTAAGGTTGCTCCTAAGTTTCTCCCTTTTAAAAGGTAGGAAAAAGGTAGGAAAAAGGTAGGAAAAAGGCAGAAAAAAGGTAGGAAGTACGGGACGTCGTCGGAACGTGACGGGAGGATGGGGCCTGTCCCTGGTTGACGGGAAAACCGCATAGGTAGAAGCTAAGATAATCCGATTTGGAATTTGAAAGATAGCAATGGTGCCTTACAAACGTATAGTTGCAAGGCACCAATGTATGGATTGATAGTCTTTTTTGAACGGGTATGATTACTGGGTCAAACAATTTTCAAACCAGACTTTGACAAATGCCAACAATGATTTGAAGGGGTATGATTATTTGGTCAAACTACTTTACTCATTACCTTTACTCATTACCTTTACTCATTACCCAATACCCTTTACCCATTACTCTCTACTGCATCGTAGAGATGTGGAGTTTGATGCGGAAAGTGGTGTCGGTAGTGGTGACGTCGATGGTGGCCTTTTCGCCAAAGAGGAGAGCCATTCGCTGACGGACATTTTCCAAGCCAATGCCGGTGCGTTCCTTATCTTCGGCGGTGGCGGAATGGGGTGGGATGGAGTTTTCGGCAACGAAGGTGAGGTCCTTGCCTTTCTGGTGGAGCGACAGGTGGATATAGGCGTCGGGTTGATCACCTATGCGGCTGTGTTTGAAGCAGTTCTCCACCATCGGTTGGAACACCATCGGGGGAATCATGTAGGAGGGATTCTCAATCTGGCAATCGAAATGAATGTCGGGCTTCTGCTCCATGCGGATCAGGCGGAAGTCGATGAAGTTGTTGATGTAGGCGACCTCCTTCTGGAGGGGGACACGATCCGACCGGCAATCGTCGGTCACATAACGGAGCATCTCGCTCAACTTCATTACCGAGTCGGGTGCCTTCTCGTCTTGCAAGAGGGTAAGGGAATAGATGCAGTTGAGGGCATTGAAGAGAAAGTGCGGATTGATCTGCGCCTTGAGGTACTTCAACTCCAGTTGCGTGCGGCTCTCGCGTTGTAACTGATTGAGGCGTTCCCGTTCGTCGAGCAGCCAGGTGATGGTGGTGATGGCCATGGTGATGATCAGGAGGACGAGGTACTTAGCATGGAGCCAATTGCGCTGATTCTCACCTCGTTGAATGGCGGCTTCCACCTCGGGCGAATGGCGGAACATCTTTCGTTCGATGAGTTCGGAGACGAAGAACAAGTCCGCTTCGGTGGCCACAACCGAGACGACAGTGAGCAGGAGCAAGCAGGAGAAGTAGAAGATCCCCTGGTGACAATGCAGAGCCTTTGGCGCAAGTTGGTACTTGATGAAGGCCCATACAAGCAGCATCGGGACGATGGTCATGTTGGAGATGATCATGGCCGCAAAAGCTGTTTGGTGGGAGGAGGCCGAAATCCAGAAGACGGCATAGATGCCCATCCACCCGAAGAGGGAAGGATATTGCTGGATGAGGGACAAAAGTACGGCGGGCTTTTTCAAAACGGGGAGTTTAAGGGTTAATGTTGAAGAAATTACACGGCGCAAAGATAAGGCTTTTTCATTAAATATTGTTCATTCCAGTGTGAAAAATAATTAATATTGCAAGAATTGGGAAATTTTGATTGAAAAAGTCTTGGTTTTGATTGAAACATATTTTGCCTATACCTATTAAATAATTATCTTTGCCGAGGTTTTTGAGCAATATATAGGGGATTTCTATCAATTTTCGAAATAGTTTCAATAGATTGTCTCCCATGATTAACCTCTTGATCGGGATATATGGAAGTTCCCCCAAACGAATTCAGGAACGAAGAAATTTCTAAACAACAGCATAAAGAAAATGAAAAATTGTTACAAGGTATTGTCCGTTGGTATGTTGATGGCCGCCTGCAACTTGACGAACCCCGTGAAGGGACAGTCGCAGGATAGCATCAGCATGAATTTGGATAATGTGTTGACGATTGCCCTGAGTGATAACCCAGACATTCAGGTGGCTAATCGTACTATCGAAATCAAGAAATATGCGAAGAAGGAGACCATGACGGGATTGTTCCCTACGGTCGATTTTACGTTGGCTGGCATGAAGGGAGTCATCATCCCTGAGGCCAACTTAGGCGGTATGAAGATCAAGATGGGAACCGAGAAGTCCTACACTTGGTCGGGTACTGCCACGCTGCCCCTTGTCGTTCCTCAGCTTTGGGAGAGCCTCAAGATTAGTCAGCGTTCGGTGGAATTGGCTGTAGAACAAGCTCGTAGCAGTAAGATAAGCACCCTTTCGGCTGTCAAGAAGGCTTTCTTCCAACTCCTCTTGGCTCGCGACAGTTACGAGGTGTTGAAGAATTCGTACGACTTGGCCGAGGAGAATCTCTCTTTGACTCGCAATGGTTATAAGTTCGACCGTGTGGCTGAATTTGATACTCTGTCCGCTTATGTACAGAAGGTGAGCATCGAACCTAACATGCTCTCAATGAAGAATACTTTGGCCCTGGCCGAGATGCAGCTCAAGGTGTTGATGGGTGTGGATGTAAACGAACCCATCCGATTCGAGGGTCATTTGAAGGACTACGAGGAGAAGCTCTTCAGCGACCTGATGCTCCTGAAGGAGGAGGATGGCCTCGACCAGAACTCTCAGTTGGTACAGATTGACCTCCAGAAGCAGCAGTTGGTGCTCTCCGAGCGATTGAACAAGTTGGGTTATATCCCAACGGTGGCCTTGCAGTTCAGCATGAACCGCAGCTACTCTGGTTTCATGGGGTATGCCACTACGGCCAACTTGACCTTGGCGCTCAACTGGACCATCTTCGACGGCCTCTCTAAGTATATGAAGACCAAACAGAATAAGTTGAACATCCAGAATCTGGAGCAGCAACGCGAGTATATCAAGCAGCAGTTGGAGATGTCTATCGCCTCTTCGCTCAATACCATCGAGACGGCTGCCGAGCAGGTGGTTGCCAACAAGTCTTCCATCTATGCTTCCGAGCGCGCCTACGAAATCAGTGCCAAGCGTTATGAAATCGGTTCGGGCACTCAGCTGGAGTTGAGCAACAGCGCCAATACGTTGCAACAGAATAAGTTGAACTATGTTCAGGCTATTTACAACTTCGTTTCGGCTCAGGCAACCTTGGAGGAGACCTTGGGTAAGATTGTGACCGATAAGTGATTCATTTAGAAAAATAAAATATACAACAGATATGAAAAAGTCAATCGTTTTAGTTCCTGCCTTGGCTGCCGTCCTCTTGACGGGTTGTCTGGGTTCAAAGGAAACACCAACTACCTTCAAGTCCAACGATGCTCTGGAGGCAGTCAATGTGAAGAGCAAGACTGTCAATGCCCGTGAGGTAGAACAGCTCATTGAGTTCTCTGCCAACGTTCAGGCAGATGTGACTAACAACATCGCTCCTCAGCAACCTTCCCGTATCCGCAAGATTTACACCGAGGTGGGCCGATATGTCAGCAAGGGTGATTTGCTGGTCGAGTTGGACGACAACAATTTGGCACAGATGGAGATTTCGTTGGCACAGCAGCGTATTGAGTTCACCCGTACGGAGGAACTCTATAAGATTGGTGGTGTGTCAAAGTCTGCTTATGAGCAGGCAAAAGCCTCTCTGGATGTGAATGAGCGCCAGTATAAGAATATTGTAGAGAATACCAAGCTTTTGGCTCCAACAGACGGTATTGTTACCGCCCGTAACTATGATGCCGGTGACCTTTATAGTGGTGCTCAGCCAGTCTTGGTGGTCGAGAAGATTACTCCTGTCAAGATCCTGTTGGATGTGAACGAGCAGTATTACAAGAGCGTCAAGGTGGGTATGCCTATCAGCAACATCACCATCGATGCCTATCCAAACGAGACTTTCGAGGGTCGTGTCAGCATCGTCTATCCTACGGTCAATGCCGCTACCCGTACCTTCCAGATTGAGGTGCAGATTGCTAACCTCAAGCAGCGTGTCCGTCCTGGTATGTTTGCCCGCGTGACCTTGAACTTCGGTACGGCCAACCGCGTGTTGGTTCCAGATCAGGCTGTTGTTAAGCAGAGTGGTTCGGGTGAGCGTTTCGTCTATGTCATCAGCAATGGCAAGGCCTATCACAAGACCATCGAACTGGGTCGCCGTCTCGGTGCCGAGTACGAGGTGCTGAGTGGTGTGGAGGATGGTGCCGAGGTCGTTGTCTTCGGTCAGACGCTCCTTTCGGACGGTCGTGACGTGAATGTGCTGAAATAATATTGTGGACACTATCAGTTGTCTATGCATTAACCCTTAAAATAAGCAAATTTAGATATGTCATTATATGAAGGTGCGGTCAAACGACCGATTATGACCTCGCTGGTGTTTATCGCCATTGCCATATTCGGCCTCTTCAGCTTGACGAAGTTGCCTATCGACCTCTACCCAGATATCGATACCAACATGATCATGGTGATGGAGACCTACGCTGGCGCATCGGCCGAGGATATTGAGAACAATGTGACCCGACCTCTGGAGAATACGCTCAACTCGGTGAACTACCTGAAGCACATCACCTCTAAGTCGATGGAGAACTATGCGCTCATCACCATGGAGTTCGAGTACGGTCACGACATTGACCAGTTGACCAACGATGTGCGTGACAAGTTGGACATGATTTCGACGGCTCTGCCGGATGCGGCAGGAACGCCTATCATCTTCAAGTTCTCGAGCGACATGATTCCTATCTTGGTATTGAGTGCTCAGGCTCGTGAGAGTTCGGAGGCGCTCTACAAGATTCTGGATGACCAGGTTTGTAATCCTATTGCCCGTATTGCCGGTGTCGGTTCTGTGTCTGTGTCAGGTGCTCCTGAGCGTACCATCTACGTCTATTGTGAGCCTGAGAAACTGGAGGCATATAATCTGACCATTGAGAGCATCTCCGAGAAGATTTCGATGGAGAACCGCAATGTGCCTGGTGGTTCTTTCGATACAGGTAACAACGCCTATACGCTCCGTGTCAAGGGTGAGTTCAACGACCCGAAGGAGATGGAGAATATCGTGGTTTCGACCATGGGCAGCAAGGTGGTCTATCTCAAGGATGTGGCCACGGTAGCGGATACTCTGCAGGAGCGTTCGCAGAAGGTTGTCACCTACTTTACCAACCCAAGTGACCCGAAGGGTTTCTCTGGTGAGCGTGGCGCCATGATTATTGTGCAGAAGCAGTCGGGTGCCAACTCGGTTGCCATCTCGGAGAAGGTCCTCGAACTCTTGCCTAAGTTGCAACTTACCTTGCCTTCGGATATCACTATCGGTGTGATTGTCAATACTTCCGAGAATATTTACGCTACCATCGGTTCGTTGGAGGAGACGATTGTCTTTGCAATGATATTCGTTGCCATCGTCTGTTTCCTCTTCTTGGGCCGTTGGCGTGCCGTGGTGGTCATTGTCATCACTATTCCACTCTCGTTGATTGCTTCGTTTATCTACTTGAGTGCAACGGGTTCGTCACTCAACATGATTTCGCTCTCCTGCTTGAGCATCGCTATCGGTAATGTGGTGGATGATGCTATCGTCGTCCTGGAGAATGTCACCAACCATATTGAACGTGGTTCGGATCCGAAGCAGGCGGCCGTACATGGTACCAACGAGGTGGCCGTCTCCGTTGTGGCTTCTACGTTGACCATGATTGGCGTGTTCTTCCCATTGACCATGGTGACGGGTATGGCCGGTGTGCTCTTCAAGGAGTTGGGTTGGATGATGTGTATCATCATGACCGTATCTACCACTTCGGCATTGACATTCACTCCAATGCTCTGTTCGTTGATGCTCCGTCTGAAGAAGCGCGAGACTTGGTTCAGCCGTTGGTACAATCACTTCGTGGTGCGTGGCATGTTGGACAAACTCGATGTCTGGTACGGCAAGCGTATTGACTGGGCTGTCCGTCATCGTGGCACTATGACGATTGCCATCATCATCTTCTTCGTCCTCTCTATCTTGCCAGCTGTGATGGGGCAGATTGGTTCCGGCTTCTTCCCACAGCAGGATTCCGGACGTATCTCCGTCACGCTTGAGTTGCCTATCGGTACTCGTCAGGATCGTGCCGATGAGATTGCCAACGAATTGGCTACCATGTGGATGACACGTTGGGGAACTATCGACAAGAAGGTGCTCAAGGCTTGTAACTTCTCGACTGGTCAGGCCGATACCGACAATACCTTTGCTGCCATGCGTAACAATGGTACGCACATCATCTCGTTCAACATCTCTATGTACAAGGTGAAGGATCGTCTGATGAACCTCTCTATGTACGATGTCGGCAAACAGATGCGTGAGGACTTGAAGGCTTATCCGGAGTTGGTCAAGAAGAACGTCATCGAGGGCGGTCAGCAAGGTATGGGTGGTCAGACCACGGCTCAGTTTGAGGTTTATGGTTATGATTTGGCTCAGACGGACTCGTTGATCCGTATTCTCAAGGATTCTATGTCAACGCTGCCAGGCGTCAGCCAGAGCATGATTTCCCGTTCCGACTATCAGCCGGAACTTCAGGTCGATTTCGACCGCGAGAAGTTGGCTCTGTATGGCATCAACCTGACCACGGCTGGTACCTTTATTCGCAATCGTTTCAATGGTGCAAATGCCTCTTACTTCCGTGAGGATGGTGAGGAGTACAACATCATCGTACGCTACAATCCTGAGGTGCGTGAGAGCGTGGAGACCATCGAGAATATCATGCTCTACGGCACTCGTACCAACGAGCGCGGTATGACAGAGGTCTGCAAGGTACGTATCAAGGATGTAGGTAAGGTGGTAGAACGCTTTACCCTGCCAACCATCGAACGTAAAGATCGTCAGCGTGTCAACACCCTCTCTTGTGTCGTCAATGCCGATGAGGCTACTTTGGGTGACGTGGTAGATGCTGGTAAGGGCTTCATAGAGAATATGCGTAAGCAAGGCCTCTTGTCGGGCGATGCCGATATTCAGGTTTCCGGTTCTTATGAGGATCAGCAGGATTCGTTCCGTGACCTCGGTATGTTGGCCCTGCTCATCTTGATTGTGGTCTTCATCGTGATGGCTGCTCAGTTCGAGTCTTTGTCCGACCCATTCATCATCATGTTGATCTCTATTCCGTTCACCTTGGGCGGTGTCATTCTGGCCTTGTGGATAACGGGTGTCGAACTGAATGTCATGTCCATGCTGGGTGCCATCATGTTGATTGGTATCGTGGTGAAGAACGGTATCGTGCTTATCGACTATATTCACCTCCTTCGTGAACGTGGTTATTCGGTCATTAAGGCCGTTGTCGCTGCTGGTCGTAGCCGTCTCCGTCCTGTGCTCATGACCACTTTGACCACCCTTCTCGGTATGTTGCCTATGGCCATCGGTACGGGTCAGGGTTCTGAGATGTGGCAGCCAATGGGTATCTCCATCATCGGTGGTCTATTGGTTTCTACAGTCATGACGCTGGTGGTCGTTCCTTCGGTCTATTGTGCATTCCAAGGTGCCAAGATCAATTCCGCTCGCCGTCAGTGGGCTCGCGAATTGGGTGTTGAGCAGGAGTGGAAAAAGAAACATCACATATTTAAAAAACGTAAATAATGAAAGCTGTATTTATTGCCTACGATCAGGCTCATCGCGATAATGTCATTGCGGCATTGAACAGTACGATGATGCGCGGATTTACGTGTTTTGAGAATGTTCAGGGTCGTGGTACTGTCAATGGTGAACCTCACTACGGAAGCCACGCCTGGCCTGGTATGAACAGTGCCATTCTCTCTGTGTGTGAGGATGCTAAGGTGCCTCTCATCTTGGAGCGCCTCCGCAAGATTGATGCCGAGAGCCCTATGCTCGGTCTTCGCGCTTACGTGCTCCCAGTTGAGCAAGCTCTGTAATTTGTTCCTCTGCGTGGGTGCGGTGTCATGAGTGTCATTTGCAATTTCACTTGCTCCCCACGACAGTTATCAATAAGAAAATGTCTCCAGACTCTTGGAGACATTTTTTGCGTTTATAACCATGAAAATAGGGCTGTTATATGCTTTTTGGGTGAAAACAATTGCAAAAGCGCCCAAATATTTGTACATGTGCGTATAAATTCCTATTTTTGCAAGCATAATAGCAGTTAAGGTTTAATGCTTGCTGCTAGTCGTTAGATAAAGAAGATTATATGACAATTTTTCACGGTTCGTTAAACGAAATATCGACTCCCGTCTTTGGGCAAGGTAAGCCGTATAATGATTACGGCTTAGGATTCTATTGTACAGAGGATTTGGAGCTTGCAAAAGAATGGGCTTGCGCGGTAGGGAAAGATGGCTTTGCCAACCAATATGAGTTGGATACGGATGGGCTATCCATTCTCTATCTGAATGATAAACAATATCATATTCTGAATTGGATGTCAATCCTGTTGGAGAATCGTACATTCAATATTTCCGAAGGTATTTCAAGTCGTGCTAAGCAGTATATTTTAGATCATTTCCTGCCTGATTACAAAAAGTATGATGTAATTATCGGCTATCGTGCAGACGATTCATACTTTTCATACGCAAGTGACTTTGTCGAGAATACTCTGTCTTTGGAGAGTCTGCGAACGGCCATGAAGTTGGGTAAGTTAGGAGAACAGGTTGTGCTGATGAGCAAGAAAGCTTTTGATGCGTTAACCTTTGTAGGGGCTATTCCTGCTTCGGCAGAGGAATACTTCGAGAAATATAAAGAGCGAGACAAAAAGGCACGTTCCGAATATCGAGATTTGAAGAACGACTCAAATCCAGAAGAAGGAACATATATAATGGATATTATACGTCAAAAATGGGAGAACAATGATGCGCGCTTATTTTGAACCATACCTCAAGGATGTGATGCGAAATCTGGGTGTGATGTCGCATTTTTGCATCAATGAATACGGATTGAGTCCAGAGAAGTTCTCTGCTCTTTTCGCCAACAGTCATGTGGCAGAACAGATTTCAAAGGGTAACCCTCGTTTCCTTACCGGCTTGTCTGGCAAGGAGATGGCAGATATGCTGATGGCGTCATCTGTTGATATTAAATCCAAGACAAATAGTTCAAGCACTTATCAAGTAACTCCTGAATATTGGGCGGGATGGGTGATGGCATATTACCAATGGTACACGGCCAAGAGCTTTAACCAGATGTATGCTGATGGCCAGACCTACGAGAAAGTTCTAAGAATGTATCATCCAATGCATGAGGCTGACCTCGCAAAGGTGGTTGAGATGATGGGGTGAATAATTGCAGCGCTCAGTGCTCATGGCTTTGTGTGCTGTAATTAATGAGTATAGGTATTTTGTGTTAAGTCATTAATAAGATAAAATGCCATTGCCCAAAGGAAGAATATGTCAGCGATTCTTAATATAGTTAAAAGACATTGGATTAATTGGCTCTTTATTGCATGATAAGAGGAATGTTTTGATCTTTGTAACTTTACACTTGGAGTACATGGAGGAATCAATTTGTATGCTTATTTCTGGCATTACAAATACACGAAATTAATTTGTGATTCTCCTGTTTTTCAATCAATTGTAATTTCGCCGAACACGTTAGTTGTATTAAATTATTATGTAGAGGATAAATGTCATATGGAAACATTTGTGTCACAAGATAACTGGCAAATAAAAACATTAGAGTTACCGAATGCAGAAAGGTATATTCATGATTTGAGTAATATAGAATTTGCAACAACAGGTTTCGTACACGCTTGGGAAACTAATCTGTTTTTTGATGAAGCGTGTCAACTCATTGTTAATGCAATTAGATTATTTCAAAATGGTTATTTTGATTGCGCTTTTTATTCTTTAAGGCAATCTATAGAAGTTTCAATTGGAACAATCTATTTAACTGCTAATCCGAATAAAGAAGACGAGTGGAAGAAGCTTTGTAATGGGTTTGAGTCTGGGGCAATGTCAAGGTGGATAAAAGAAAATGAACCAACATTTAAAGATATTAGAGAAAAAATGGGCAATTTCTTTGAAAATGTGCGGAATGTACAATTTAAAATGAACAAGTATATACATAAACAGGGATATGCCACTTTTTACAAAGTAACAAATAATCCGTTCTTATCCCAGCAAAAAGACATTTCAGATTGTCAAATACTATTTGATTTTGAGAGTTTCTTGAAAGTCTGTATTGGAGCAGTGTCTGTTTTCCGTTTATCTATTGATGCATTCCCTGTTGTTTTGATGGAAGAAGATATGCTTCATAGAGCTGGAGACATTATTACAGAACCTTATACCCAGGAATTTGTTGATTCATATATAGGTAAAGAGAATATTGATGCATACAAAACAACGAGAATTTATAATGATTTTTACGAATCACTTCGTAGAAACGAAAGACAAAATGATGCTGTATTCAACTTGATACATTATCAGTATTATAATAGAGATGAAATTAAAGATTATGAGGCTCAGCTCCATTTGTGCTCATATACAGATAAAGTAGCTATTTGTCTGTTTTCCATTTCAGATAAAATATCTCGTGTATTTGTAGATGGCATTCATTGGTATAGTTCTAATGTCAAATCAATTAGCAATGAAGAATCCGTTACATGGGGTAATTCATATTTTGAAGATTTCTTTTCTAATGTAAAGCGTGATTATAACATCGTTTTTCATAATGTATTTCTGTCTCGTTGCTTAATTAATGACAATTTTACTTATTTTGAGCACAACGATACACTTGCAGAAACTGAAATAGAGTGTGTGAGATATATAGCTGCTGAACTATCTGATTACGCAGGTCAAAAGGAAAAGAATCTTTCTTTTATGATTCAATAATTAATGGAAGAAATACTTCTTTGATGACTTAACTTAAAAAGTCCACAATGCCGGATGTAAGGCATCGTGGACAGAATAATTTTTTTCCTTTGTAAGTTTTTGCAGACCGAAATAATTAAGAATAAAGAGTTTACTTCAACAATACCACCTTGCTATTGCGGATATAGAGGCCGTTGAGACTTGGAGCGACAACCTGAGTGCCCTGAACGTCATAAAGCGGAGCATTGTCGTTGTCTGTCGTTGTTATTGACTCCAATGCAGAGATATTTAGATTCTCTTGGATGGTCAAGAAATCTTTCCAGACGTTAGCGGCCTTATAAGTATCTATGCTTTCTTTGGGTACATAAAGAGGGCAATCCCACTTCGTATCTTCGTGGAAGGCATTGTCTCTGCAGGCAGGTGGATTAACTGCATTGCTATAGATGCTGGTCAAGCCAGTACAATTGTCAAATGCGTAGTAACCAATGCGGTTTACATTTCCGCCGATGGTCAAACTCTTTATGGAAGTCAATCCATAGAAAGCATATTTGCCCACCTTATTAACTGCTTCGCCAAGAATGACTTCGCTGAACTTCGAACCATAGAACCATCCTTCGTCACTATTCTCTGCATCTTCGATGTCACAATGGACAGCAAGTGTTCCTGTGCAATTCGCAAAAGCACTTTTACCGATACTCGTTACGCTGTTCGGAATCTTGATGCCAGTCAAGCCTATGCAGTAAGAAAACGCGTAATTGCCAATGCTTGTCACACTGTTTGGAATCTCGATGCTCGTCAAGCTTGTGCAATCGTTGAAAGCATGATTGCCGATGCTTGTTACGCTATTTGGAATCTCAATGCTTGTCAAACTTGTGCAGCGTTGGAACGCATAATTGCCAATATAAGTAACTTCATTTCCAATTTCCACCTCTTTAAAATTGGACTGTTGGAACCAACCATAGCCGCTACGGGACGCATTCCCGATATTACAATGAATGATTAATTTCCCTGTGCAACCAGAGAAAGCAAAACTGCCGATGCTTGTTACGTTAATCGGAATCTCGATACTTGTCAAGTTTGTGCAGTTGTAAAAAGAATAATTGCCGATGTTAGTTACCTTATCTCCAATTTCTACTTCGTTGAATTTGGATTCATAGAACCATCCATAGAAGGCAGAGGACGCATTATCAATATTACAATGAATGGTTAATTTTCCAGTGCAGCCTTCAAATGCAGAACGGCCAATGTTTGTCACACTGTTAGGAATCTCAATGCTCGTCAAGCTATCACACCCATAAAACGCATAATTGCCGATACTTGTTACGATGTTGGGAATCTTGATATCACAAATAGTTCCGACGTATGCTGTAAGTTGAGTGTGTGCTGCATCAGAATAAATAAATTCCCCAGATACTTTGCCATTAACATTCAAAGCACCCCAAGGGCTTCCTGTAGCACTTCCAGAATATAAGACATTCTTCACAATATTAAAAGCAGATTTGCCGATGCTCGTCACGCTATTGGGAATTTCGATGCTCGTTAAGCCTGAGCAGCCAGTGAAAGCATAATCACCGATGCTCGTCATGTTGTTTGGAATTTCTATCCTCGTCAATCTCTTGCAGCCAGAGAATGCGCCCTCTCCGATGCTCGTTACGCTGTTTGGAATGATGGTATTTTTACATCCTGCAATCAATGTGTTTGTTGATGTTTCAATGATGGCATTGCAGTCTTCTCTACTATCATATACACGATTGCCATTTTTTGCTTTAATCCTTATTAACCCTGTGCAGCCAGAAAAAGCAAAAATTCCGATGCTTGTCACGTTGTTTGGAATTTCGATGCTCGTTAAGCCTGTGCAATCCTGAAAAGCATAATAACCGATGCTTGTCACGTTGTTTGGAATTTCGATGCTCGTCAATCCTGTGCAGCCATGGAAAGCATAATTGCCGATGCTTGTCACGCTATTTGGAATGTCGATGCTCGTCAAGCCTGTGCATTTAGAGAATGCAGAATTGCCGATGCTTGTCACGCTGTTTGAAATCTCGATGCTTGTCAAGCCTGTACACGAAGAGAAAGCGTTGTTCTCGATGCTTGTCACGTAATAAGTAGGTCCTCCGTATGTAACGGATGCCGGAATGACGACTTTTCCAGAATATTCATCGCGATAAGAGTCGGAACTTGTTCCTTTGAAGGAAACACTTACAGTCTTGTCCTCGAATGATAAAACCTTGTAATAGATGCCATCCACTTCAAAATCATGAGCGAAAAGAGATTGGCTGACGAGCATCAATAATGCCGTGAACCAGGAAGAAAAATAATTGTGTCCCATAGCTGATGATATTATAATCGATTAATAATAAACTATTTGGGCGATAAAAAGAGTTCCTTTAGGGAACAATATAAACATTCATTTTGCCTCCTGGCTCCAAAGTCAGCGTTAACGTATAGGTACAAAAAAAAGACGGGAGCTTCCACTTGGTTGCTTACCCGACATTGAGGCTCTCGCATTGCCTGTTAAGAGGGAAGCAACGGAAGAAAGCCCACGTCTGTGAAATATGAATATCCCAAGACTATATCTACTAAGACATAGTGATAGTATTAACATATATCACAACATGGACGCCCTATTCGTTGCATTATCTCTCTTAACGAAATTTGCGAGATTTCAATGTCTGAGATAACGACGTTGTAGCGTCTTTAGAATAATAATAAAATCAAGGAGTTGCTCCACCGCTGTGGCTCATTGATGGGGCAAAGATACAAACTAATTTGCAATGTTGCAACACATTAGGGACAAAAAGTGAAAAAATAGGCAAATAGGAGTGGAAACAACGAAAAAAGGCGCGTCAAGAATGACGCGCCCCCTTGTTAGTATGATACCCTGTAGAGTGAACTCTTGGAGTACCGGATGTATGTTTCAAAAAAAAGAGTGATTGGATAAATGCAATCGGAGAGAGGATTACTTGAACAACAGAGGTAACCACTCATGCAAGGCACGACGCCAGGTGAGGAACTCGTGACCTGTGGCAGGAGAGACATGACCTGTGGCCTTGAAACCTGCCTTTTGCAACTCCTCAACGGCCTGATTGATGCGGTCTGGGTTCTCGCGACCACCGCAGCTCAGGAAGATGTGACGAGGAGTCTGCACGTTCTGGAGATCCTTCGGCTCGTAGATGCCACAACTGAAGAGACCCCAGTAGCCGAATACCTCTGGACGAGCCAGTGTGGCCATGCGGGTTTCCATGCCGCCCATAGATAGACCGGTCATGGCACGATGGTCGCGGTCGGCAATGGTGAGGAAGTTCTTATCGACATAAGGGATAAGTTCGTCCATCAAAACGCGCTGGAAGGCGGTCCAATCGAACTCCTGCATGTGACCGAACTTGAGTTCGTTGGTCATACCGTAGGTCATGACAATCATGGCTGGTTCACACTTGCCCTCGGCAATGAGGTTGTCTAGGATAAGACCGGCGTGACCCTGACGGCTCCAAGCAGTCTCGTCCTCGCCCCAACCATGCTGGAGGTAGAGGACAGGATAGCGCTTCAACTTGCCGTTCTTGGCCTTGGCCTCACCGTAACCGGCTGGAGTATAGACGAAAGCGCGCTTGACGCTCTGGGTGCTCTCGCTCCAGAAGAGAATCTCCTGAATGTTGCCGTGAGGAACGTTCTTGAGAGCGTAGAAGTCGCGGTCGTGAGCAGGAATCTCGATACCGCTTTCCCAACGTACAGAACCGTAGAAGTTCTGTGCACCTGGGTCATTGACCGTACCGCCATCGATGGTGAGGTGATAGTAGTGGAAACCTTCGTCCATAGGACCTTCGGTAGTGCCGTACCAGAAACCATCTTTACCCTTGGTCAGAACAGTGCCGCCACGTCCGCCCAAACCGAGGCTGACGATGACCGACTTAGCCTGAGGTGCCTCCACACGGAAACGGGCATAACCCTGAGAGTTGACCATAGGATACTCCTGACCAGGCTGGTTGAGCTCAGATGGCTTGAAGTCCTCCACAGGAACAACGTTGTCGAGAGAGGGGTCGAAGTCGCGGACAGCATAATAAGCCTGCTTGCGGTTCAGGTCCTTGTCGAACAAGAGAGGGTAGTTGTTGACGCCCACCCAAGAGTCGCGGTCGCTGACATTCCAGCAGGTGACATTGTCGATGACATCCTTGTGCTTACGGAGCACCTTGAACAACTGGCTGAACTGGTTGGTGTGGAGCGTCTTGACGAAAGGTTTGATCTCCATGCCCTCGCGGCTGAAACGGAGTTGACCACCCATCTCTTCGTTGGCGCGGATGTCCAACTCGGTGATGTGGATGTGCTTCACCAATTCGGAGTAACGGGTGATGGCCTTGTCAACATCCTCCATGGATGGACCATAGATGTTGTAGTGACCTTGCATACCGATACCGTCGATAGGTACACCGGCATCCTTCATCTTCTTGACCATGTTGTAGATACGGTCGCACTTGCCTGGGTCGGCAGCGTTGTAATCATTATAGAAGAGGAGGGCGTTAGGATCGGCCTCGCGAGCAAACTCGAATGCCTTGGCGATGAATTCGTCTCCGTAGAGTTCGAACAACTTGGAACGACGGTATGGAGAGGGTGCCTCATGGCTGCCCCACATAGGACGGACATTGTCGGCCATGGCCTCGTTCACTACGTCCCACGCATAGACGATGTCCTTGTAACGGTTGACGACCGTGTGGATGTGCTCGCGAAGGCGCTGGTAGAAGACCTCCTTCTTGACAGGCTTACCTTTCTTGTCGTACATCATCCAGTCGCAGAACTGAGAGTGCCAAACCAGACAGTGGCCACGCAGCGGAATCTTGTTCTCGCGGCAGAAGTTGGCAATGACGTCGGCCTGTTCCCATTTCCACTCGTTCTCCGATGGATGGAGTTCTCCGGACTTCATGGCGTTCTCGGCAGTGATGCTGTTGTACTCACGCTTCACCAAGTCGCGTTCTGCCTCATTCTGCATGTTGCGGATGTTCACGGCAACGCCCATGGTGAAGTAGTTCTTGTAAGCCTCCTTGAGGGTGCGGTTGTCTTCCTGACGAGGTCTGCCAAACTGAGGCTGAGCAAATGCCGGTGCCATCAGCAGCAAAAGACCTAAGGATAGAAAAGTTTTCTTCATGTTATTATTTGGATTAAATTTGGTTGTGTACTTGCGGTGTGTGGTTCGTTGTAGGAAAACCGCTGCAAAGTTAAATTATATATTCTGTAGTAACTATTTTTTTTGTTACGAACACTTCTATTCTTGTTACATGCCCTTTCGATGATACAAAATTGGACAATTTGGTTACATTAGTAGGACATTTGTTCCATAAAATGGGTCTTTTTGTCCCTTTGGACAACGAAATGGACTTTGGCACGGTTCTTGGAGAATAGTGGGTGAACGCTTCAAGTTAGGGGCTTCGGAAACGGAGCAACCGATGCTTGAGGAGACGTCCAGATAATATGTTTAACCATTAAAGTCCGAGGCTCCCGCAAGAGGGCGGAGGAAAATAACCGAAAGGAGGTACAACTATGTTACCAATGATTGCAAGATTCAATGATCAGAACTGGTTTCCATCACTGTTCAATGATTTCTTTGACGATGATTACTGGATGACCACTACGCGTAAGAACAATGTAACAGCTCCTGCTGTTAACGTAATTGACGAAGATAAGCAGTACAAAGTGGAGGTTGCTGCTCCTGGTATGACCAAACAGGACTTCCAGATTAAGGTGGACAACGACAACAACCTGATCATCTCGCTGGAGAAGAAGTCGGAGACCAACGACGACAAGAAGGCCGATAGCAAGAAGGCCGACGGCAAGAAGGACCACAAGTATCTGCGTCGCGAGTTCTGCTACTCTAAGTATCAGCAGGCATTCACGCTGCCAGACAATGTCGATAAGTCTAAGATTGCTGCCCACATGGCCGACGGTGTGCTGACCATCGACATCCCAAAGACAGAACCTGCCCCAGTGGTCGATACATCAAGGCAGATTGAGATTCAATAACCCATCTCTATGATTCGATAAATCCCTTGGATTGTCGGTCAATGTAGATTTCAATAATCAGGCCGCTTCCCTATTCGGGAGGCGGCTTTTTTTGTGGCTGTCTCATTCCCTTTGCCACATCGTTGCCCCACCCTTGCGGTGATGGTCTGGTCTCACTCTCTCATTACGCTTTTTTGATTTACCCTCCCTTGACCCTTCACCGACCTTCTGCCTTTTTGCTCCCTTTTAAAGGTAGCAAGAAGGCAGAAACAAAGCGGTACTTCCATCGGAGTTTTGCTGCATCAGAAAGGGATGGGTGTGCATTGGAAAGCAGGAAAGAGGTTCCCGATCTGTTCGGTAGGACATGGTGGGCCCCGACTTGATAATAGAAAGGCTGGCCTAATAGACTTTTAGTGGGATGAAATGTAAGGGAAAAGGCTGAATACTGTTTCAGTATTCAGCCTTAATAGTAAAAATAAACGGATGCTCCGGTGAGGAACATCCGTTAAACGGTTAACTGAAGGATTAAGCTTCAGAGATAGCCTCGTTAGGGCAAGTAGCTTCGCAAGCACCACAATCGATGCAAGCATCTGCGTTGATGGTGTAAACATCGCCCTCAGAGATAGCCTCTACAGGACACTCACCGATACAAGAACCACAAGCTACACACTTGTCAGCTGAAATTACGCGTGCCATAAATTGTTTGAGTTTTTTAGAATAGTTATATGTTGTTTTACTTAAATTCAGGTACTGTGATTGCTGAGCAAACACAAGGTCCTTCGTCTCTTTGTGATGCAAAGATATGTCTTTTATCGTGTATTAACAAGAAAATTGCAAAAAAAATGCTTTTTTGACGTGATTTTGCACTTGATATCTCTATTTTTTGTAAATTTGCGGATGATAACAAATATATCTATACCTAAAAATGATTAGTTTTATCATAGCCTTGGCCGTTTTGATCTTGGGCTACTTTACTTACGGCGTGTTTGTTAGTCGGCTTTTTGGCGCCGACCCAAACCGGAAAACACCTTGCTTTACTCGTCAGGATGGGGTGGACTACATCCCTATGCCGACGTGGAAGGTTTTCATGATTCAGTTCCTTAACATTGCAGGCGTTGGACCAATCTTCGGTGCAATCATGGGAGCACAGTTCGGTACCGCTTCCTACTTGTGGATTGTGTTGGGTACCATCTTTGCGGGAGCCATGCACGACTATCTGTCGGCCATGATTTCGTTGCGCCATGAGGGTGCCTCGCTCTCGGAGATTATTGGAACCTATTTGGGCAAGACCATCCGATGGGTGATGTCGGCATTCATGGTGGTGCTCCTGATCTTGGTGGCTGCCGTGTTTACCTCTTCGCCCGCATCCATCCTGGGAGAGATGACCAGAGGCATCTTTACAGATGCTGCCAACCTCTATGCATGGGTAGCTATCATCTTTACCTATTATATAATAGCTACGCTTTGTCCTGTTGACAAGATTATAGGCAAGGTCTATCCTTTCTTTGCCTTCTGTCTCATTTTCATGGCCGTCGGCATCGGTTGTTACATCCTCATCAAGCAACCTCCTTTGCCCGAGTGGTGGGAGGAGGAGAGTTTCGTCAACGAGAAGTGGATGTCGGAGGCTAAACTGCAACATCTGTTCCCCATGATGTTCATCTCGATTGCCTGTGGAGCTATTTCTGGCTTCCATGCTACGCAGAGTCCATTGATGGCGCGTTGCATTCAAAACGAGAAGTTGGGTCGTCCCTGTTTCTATGGTGCGATGGTGACTGAAGGTATCGTTGCGCTGGTATGGGCAGCGGCTGCCACTTATTTCTTCAACCGTCATGGTTTGTTCAATGAACAGGGCTTCGGCTACGATGGTGGAACCGTGGCTACGCATATCTCCAAGAATTGGCTCGGCTCGGTCGGTGCCGTGTTGGCATTGATTGGTGTAGCTGTAGCTCCTATCAGTTCTGGTGATACGGCTCTGCGCAGTGCCCGCCTCATCATTGCCGATTTCTTGAAGTTGGAACAGAAGAGCATGCGTAATCGTCTGTTGGTGGCTATTCCGATTTTTGTTGTTACGATGGCTATCCTGATTTGGAGCATGACCGACAAGAATGGTTTCGGTATGTTGTGGCGCTACTTCGGTTGGAGCAACCAACTCCTCTCGGTATTCACGTTGTGGGCCATAACCGTCTATCTGATAAAGCGTAAACGTGGGGCTTGGTACCTTGTCTCGATGTTGCCTGCCATGTTCATGACCACGGTGTGCACCTCGTTTATCCTTATGCTTCAGAATGGAGGTTTCGGCCTGAACTATGAACTGAGCATCGGCATCGGTATTGGCTTGGCATTCTTGTTGGGCTTGGGTGCTACGTATCGTGCTATCAAGCGTCGAATCAACTTGTAATATCTATTGGATAACTAATCTCTTGTTACTTTGGAACTGAAATACGTGCCAGGAGTAGGCCCCAAGCGGGCGGAACTCTTCGCCAGTGAGTTGAAAATCACCACTGACGAAGAGTTGCTCTCTTATTTCCCATACAGGTACGTCGACAAGAGCAAGATATACAAGATCAAGGACCTGCACGGCGAAATGCCTTATGTGCTGCTCAAAGGGCAATTCTCTGTCTTTGAGGAACTTGGTGTCGGTACGCGCAGCCATCGGTACAAGGGATTATTTTCGGATGGGACAGGCGTCATTGAGTGTGTTTGGTTCAATGGACTTCGATACATCAAGGACAGCGTTCATCGCAAGGAGGACTATCTCCTGTTCGGTCAACCCAAGGAGAGTGAGTTCAATCATGCCCTTCAGATGGTGCATCCGGAACTGGAATCGGCCTCGAAGGCGGGTGTCGATGCCCAACAGTCGTTGATGGGTATGTACAATACAACCGAAAAGATGAAGCGTTATATGTTGAACTCCAAGTCCATACAACGCATCATCCTCGGTTTCCTGCGTAGCCATCTGGATCCGTTTCCGGAAACTTTGCCGGCTTATATTGTTGAACATTATCAGTTGATGCCTTATAATCAGGCCATCCGGCAGATTCATTTTCCGGCTACGCCCGAGAATCTGCAACGGGCTCAGGCTCGACTGAAGTTTGAGGAACTGTTCTATCTGCAACTCTACCTGATTCGCTCTTTCAAGATGCGTCAGCAAGGGAATCGCGGCTTCGTGTTCAGTCGAATAGGGGAGTATTTCAACGACTTCTACTATCATCATCTGCCTTTTGAACTGACGGGGGCGCAGAAACGTGTGCTCAAAGAGATTCGTGCCGACATGTGCAGTGGCAGTCAGATGAACCGCCTCCTGCAAGGGGATGTGGGCAGCGGCAAGACGATGGTGGCATTGATGACCATGCTGATGGCATTGGACAATGGTTTTCAGGCCTGTATCATGGCGCCGACGGAGATTTTGGCAACGCAACATTATGAGAGCATTGTCAAACTCCTTTCGGGTATGGAGGTGCGTGTCGCTCTGTTGACGGGCAGCACGCGTAAGAAACAGCGAGACGAGATTCATGCCCAACTGGAGGAGGGTTCGTTGCATATCTTGATTGGCACGCACGCTTTGTTGGAACCGAATGTGAAGTTCCGTAATCTGGGTGTCGTGGTGATTGACGAGCAGCACCGCTTTGGCGTGGAGCAACGCAGTAAGCTGTGGTTCAAGAATGTGCAACCTCCGCATGTGCTGATTATGACGGCTACTCCCATTCCGCGTACTTTGGCCATGACGGTTTATGGCGACTTGGATGTCTCGGTGATTGATGAACTCCCTCCTGGACGAAAACCTGTGGTGACGATTCATCGTTGGGATCAACAGCGTGAGGGCTTGATTCGTGCCATGAGGCAGCAGTTGGAAGAGGGGCGACAGATCTATGTCGTCTATCCGCTCATTGAGGAGAACGAGAAGATGAAGTATCATGACGTGGAGCAGGGCTTCCTGAATATGCAGGCAGCTTTTGGCCCTGACTATAGTGTGGTCATGGTGCACGGCAAGATGAAGCCGAAGGATAAGGAACTTGCCATGCAACGTTTTGTGTCTGGTCAGGCGCATGTCATGGTGGCTACGACGGTCATCGAGGTGGGTGTCAATGTGCCTAATGCTTCGGTGATGGTCATCGAGAGTGCCGAACGCTTCGGATTGTCGCAACTCCATCAGTTGCGTGGCCGTGTCGGTCGTGGTGCCGATCAGTCGTACTGCGTGTTGGTGACAGGGTACAACCTCTCGTCGGACACCCGCAAGCGTATTCAGATTATGTGCGACACAACGGATGGTTTCCAGATTGCTGAGGCAGATATGCAGTTGCGCGGTCCTGGCGATATCGAAGGTACTCAACAGTCGGGCCTTGCATTCGACTTGCGTATTGCCTCTTTGGCGAAGGATGGACATATTCTCCAATTCGCCCGCGATTTGGCTAAAGAGATTATTGACAAAGATCCTCTCTTGGAAGCTCCTGCCAATAACCTGTTGCGACGCCGCTTGTCTATCCTTTTCGGTAAGCGTGTCGATTGGAGCCAAATCAGTTGAAAGAATCGTTGTTAGCATTATATGAGGGTAACGGAAACGTTGCCCTTTCTTTTTGCTCGTAAGTGGATGGGACATCGATTATCGGGCACGACCTAACAGTCATTATGAAGGATGAAAATGTCAGTTTGTCTCTCGTAGATAAATAGAAAACGGTCATCTACGTTTGTTGTAGATGACCGTTTTCCTATAGGTTAGTCGTGCTGATTACTTAATCAATACGACCTTGTTGTTCTGGATGACTAAGCCCTTGGCATCTTTCATTCGAACACCAGTCAGCATGTAGCTGTACTCGGAGTCGTTGCCTGCGGTTGGGAGGTAATTGATGCCAGAGACAACTTCTTCCTCTTCTTCCTCCCACATGCCGAAGATGATGCGGATGCTTGAAGCGTTGGTCTCATTGCCGAGGTCGAAGTATGCCTTGTTTGGCTTGATGGTACCACCATCTTTCTTGAGAGGCTTGAAACCTCCGTACGTGCCAGAAAGAACATAATAGTTATGTCCATTGTTGACAATGGTCTCGGTGCTCCAGTTGCCAGACATACCGATACATTTCTCATCTGGAAGGTAATTGTATGGGTTGCTTTCTTCGTCGCTCAAGAGTACACTGTTGTTCTCGTAGAAGCTTACAGTGCTGTTCTGCAAACCTGCAAGGATAACACCTGTACGTTTTGGAACGATGTCGTGCTCATTCAAACGAACCAGATAAACGGCACCTTCGCGGTAGATACCTTTGTAAACACTAGCGCCGATGACTTGTAACTGGTCGACGTTTGCGTCGTCGAAGCAGAATGAAGAGAATCCATAACCGTTGAGTTTGACCGTTACTTTATTGTATTCTGTCAAACCATCAGCGGTAATAAGGGTAGGTGTGATAGGTTCGCCGAAGGCTCCGCGATTGTTGGCTGCACGGACGGTAACATTCTTGCCGGCTATGCTTTCTACAAGGTGGAACTCTGTGCTGTTGGCAAATGCATATTTTTCGTCAACGCGTACCAAGAAGTACTTTGCATTGGATGTCAAACTAATTGAACTTCCATTGACGCTTGCAGCAGTAATAGTTGCCTGCGTTGGATCAGTAGCACGATCCCATGCCTCAGGCAAATAGTGCTTAGACATACCACCTTCATTGTAGTATCCTTCCATAGCTACATGCAAGGTGGTGCGTTGCCCCTTGTTGGTAAATGCAGCACAAGAACCAGTGTTAACCAACTTCATGTCCTGCAAGTAAGCATCGTTACCCTTGATGTAGAGAACACCCTTTTCTGCAGAACTCTTGAGGATCGTTCCATTGAGAGACTCGCCAATAACAGATACATATTCGCCAACTTCAAAGCTCTTGTTGCCGAAGTTATATTCGCCATCTTCAATCAGCACTTTGACAGGGTAGTCTGCGCTCGAAACCTTGCTAGCATAATACATGGCGGTTTCAAATTCTTCTTCCGTATCGCAGATGCACATGTCAATCTTCTTAGGATGACGGTAGATGGTCAGACTGTTGACGGTTGGCTTGGTGAATCCAGATTCATCACCTGTCAATGCCAATGCATAGTATGTGATGCTGTCCAATCTAGTTGTCGTTGCGTTGAGCCATTCGTTGCAATCTACAATTGCTGGCTGTGCGTCAACTCGTGTGCCAACAGTAGAGTAATTGTCAAATGCAAGGTTTTCGTCTGTGCTCCAGTAGATAGGATTGCCACCTACAATGGAAAGTTCACCAGTTCTGTAGTTGAACTCCATGTCGGTATGGGTCAAAATGATCCATTTGTTATCCTTATCCTTTGGAATCTTGCTGCCACCGTAAGCATTGTCGTAGTTGTTGCTTGTGACCCATTTGTCCTTGGCAGACTGTGCTAATGACCATGGACATGTGAGATCTCCTGAATCGGCAACGTCATTTACCCAGTTGTCGGTAGCTCCATCCAACCATGCGGTGAACGATACGTTCAAACTATTCAATGATGAACAGCCATCGAACATAGAGTCGTAGCAATCATTTACCAAGGTAGTTGCAGGCAATACAGGTGCTGTAGCCAAAGAAGTACAGCCCTTGAACATATTGCTATAGCAGCCTTCGGCCAATGTCTTGGCAGGCAGGGCAGGAGCAACTTGGAGTTTCTTCCATCCCTTGAAGAGGTTCTGGTAGCAGTAGTTTCCTAAGGTTGTAGCTGGCAACTCAGGAGCAACGGTGCTGTTGTTCTGCAAGTATGTACAACCCTCGAACATGTTGGCGTAAGCGTAAGCACCGACCTCTGTCGCTGGCATCTTCAATCCTGAGATGTCTTGGATGCTTGTACAGCCAGCAAAGAGTTTGTAGAACGAGTAGTCCGGAACATCGGTTTGCTCCATGGAAGCATCCAGCAGGGATGTTATGTTGCCACTTACAGCTACGGGTTTGTCACAAGTGAATTTCCAGTAGTTGTTGGCATCCTTGCTCAATCGTCCTTCTGTAATCTTGATATAGACGGTGGTGCCTGCGGTTGCATTTCCCATCAACTGTGTATAAGTACCACCAGAGACAGATGTCCAGTTTTTCTTATCTGTAGAATACTTATAAGAAAGCTGGTTCGGAGACCCCTCTTTGGTGAACCGCAAATCAGTCCATTCGTTGGACAATTTCGTGAAGTAAAGGTAATCACCATTGTCTTCGGCGCTCCAACCTACAGGAATATGATTATTGTCGTAAACCTTGGCTAGGCCATCAGGGCACATGAAGGTACCCGTTGGAGATACGTTTTCTACCCATTTGTGCGTAGCGCCTAAGTCTTCATAATGCCATTCGTTGAATGCAACGTCCATGTAATGGAGGTTTGTACAACCATTGAACATATAGGCATAGCAACTATCCTTGAGGTTCTCCTTCTTGGCAGGTAATTCAGGAGCTTGCTTCAGACTTGTACAACCTGCAAACATACGATAGTAGCATCTTGCAGCCAAACTCTCTTGTGACAAAGATGGAACCTTAGTCAAAGACGTACAACCCTCAAACATACCTTCAAAGCAAGAAGCATACAATGCATTGTTGAAAGTATTTGGTGTTGATGTCAAACTGGTACAGCCCTTGTACATTTTCTTAAAACATGCTTCAGCCAAAGTATAGGCGTTCCATGGATCTGGAACCTCATACTGTGTGGCTGGAGTGGTCAAGCCTGTACAGCCTTCGAACATACTCTCGTAGCAAGAGACTTTCATGACGTTAGCTGGCAAGGTTGGCAAAGCGGAAGATACAAGGCTTGTACAACCCTTGAACATAGCTTTGTAACAACCTTCAGTCAATTGGGTAGAACTTGTAGGAAGTGTAGGGGTAGTTGTCAAAGACTCGCAACCCTCGAACATGCTTTCGAAGCAGTATGGCTGCAAATTCCAACCTGGACCAAGTTCAGAAGGAATGTTGCTGGTCAATGACTTACAATTCTTGAACATCGCCTTGTAGCAGGCAACGGCACGACCTTGGTTGATTGGTAGTGTAGGTGCTGTTGTAATCGACTCGCAGCCCTCAAACATACCTTCGTAGCAAGATTCTGCCAAACTAGTAGCAGGCAACTCTCTTGGGCCAGAAACAAGGTCCTTGCAGTCCTTAAACATCATTTCGTAGCTATGAGCACCAACTTGATTAGATGTAGAGACTTCCGGTGCGGATGTAATTTTGGCGCCGCAGAACAACTTGTAGAAACAATAATCTGGAATAGAGACAGAACAATTGCCGGTTTCTTTTGTCATTAAGAATGCCAAGTTCCCATTAACTTTGATAGGTTTATTTGTTTCAAAATAATAGTAATTTGATGCATCTTTACTGAAGTTGGAGTTGTTGTCTTTTGCTCTAAAGAAAACTTTTTGTCCTGTATTCAATTTAAATTGGTTCTCGTCATAATCGACCCAGGTTGAACCATAGTTCTTGCTATATTGTAGGAGAATCATATTGGGATTTCCTTCTTTTTTTAATTGCAGGGTAGTCCCATCCTCTATTGCAGTGAAGCAAAGCGGATTTAAATTCGAATTCCAACCTACTGGTATATGATGTTCATCGTAGGTTTTTTCCAATTCGTTAGGCCCGAAAAAATAACCTTCAGAAGAAACACCTTTTACCCATTCATTTGTGTATGGCCATTTGCCGTTAGTAAGCGGCGTGCCCCATGATGTGAAAGCTACATTGATGGATTTCAATCGCGAGCAGCCTTCAAACATGTTATAGTAACATCTTAATTCTAGCTTTGAGGCTGGAAGACTTGGTGCTTCTGTTAAGTTTTGACAATTTTTGAACATCTCAGAATAACACTCAATTGCCAGATTGGTGGCATCGAGTTGCGGCGCTTTTTTAAGATTGTAACAGTTGGCAAACATGCCGTAATAGCAATATTTAGCCACACTGTTGGCTGGTAATAACGGCGCACTCTGTATGTTTTGGCAACTAGCAAACATGAATTGATAACAAGCATCTCCTAATTCTGTCGCAGATAGAATAGGAACTGATTTTAGCCGTGAACACTGATTGAATAGTCTATAGAATGCCCAATCAGGTACTTTAGAAAGGTTGCTTTCTTTGCTTAGCAGTGACATGACATCGCCATCAGCATCGAAATACCCAGAAGTAATTTCAAATCTGTAGTAATTCGAGGCATCTTTAGAGAATTGTTGATTTCTGTCTTTTGCTCTTATGTATACTCGTCTAACTCCTGCTTTATTTAATTCAATCAGATATCCTTTTCCATCATTAGACCAAGTATAATTGGTCCAATTGTTGCTATCATCGGTTTCGTCACTTGTGCAATACTCTAATTCTACTGAGTTAGGACTGCCTTCTTTATTTAACCTAATTTTCGAAGCATTTTGGTTCGCAGAAAAACATAGATATGTGTTTTTTGTGTTAACTGACCACTGTTTGTTTGGGTCTGTTGCATCTTTGGGAATAAAAGATGTTCCAAAGGTGCGAGGCAAATCTGTCGGACAGACAAATATGCCTTTTTCGGGAAATTTCCTTGCGTCATTATCACTAGCCCAATCAGTTGTAGCATCTGATGGATTATTCCAACTTGAAAAACTGACATGGATATAATTGAGGCTAGAACATCCTTTGAACATGCTATGGTAGCATCTGCTCTTTAAAGTCGTTGCTGGTAAATTGGGTGCTGAAAGTAAACTTGTGCAATTTAGAAACATTCCGTGATAACAGTCATTGGCAAGATTCATTGCAGGCAGTTCCGGGGCATCAGTTAAGGATGTGCAATTGGCAAACATCTCGTAATAGCAACTTGATGAAAGATTTTCTGCGGGTAGGTTTAATTGTGACGATGTATATAAACTGGTGCAACTTGCAAACATGTCTTGATAACATGCCGTGCCAAGTTCTGTCGCAGGAAGCTCTGGGAGACTTTTTAAAGTAGTGCATCCATTGAATAAACGGTAAAATGCAACATTAGGAACATCAGTCCTTGAACAGTCATATTTTAGCAAAGACATAATGTTACCGCTGGCTTCTACATAACCAGAAATAGTGAACTTATAGTAATTTGCAGCATTGTTGCTGCATGTGCCGCTGTCGTCTTTGATTTTTGATCTAAAATAAACTCGGTAAGTGTTCGTTTTTCGATTTAATGAGATAGAATTGCCTATGGTATAGTTCGTCCAACTAGAGCCATCGTGTGAATATTGTAAATTTCCGTCTAACCCAGTAGGGTTGCCTTGCTTTTCGATTTTAATGGTTGCACTTGTGGATGTTGTTGTAAAACACAAGTAGTTGGTTTCATCGACGGTCGGCTGATCCCTCCAGCCAGAGGGAATGCCATTGTTTCCGATTTTAGTTTGATCCAAATCTTCCTTGCAGACAAAGGTTCCAGAATTTGCAACCCCATTTACCCAGTTTAATGTGTATTGGTTGTCATTAGTTCCCCATGAAGTGAATCCAACATTCAAATAATTAATGCTGGAGCATCCGTAGAACATGTTGGCATAGCATCCATTAGCCAAGTCGGTGGCTGGTAGAACGGGGGCAGAATTTAAGTTGTAACAGCCTCGAAACATTCCATCATAACAGTGTTCTCCTAACTCAGTTGCAGGCAGTTCTGGAGCCGCGTATAAGAATGATGATCCATTAAAAAGATTATAAAAACAATAGTCGGGAACATCTGTTCGAAAACAGTTTGGATCGAGCAACGACATGATATTGCCGCTTAAATCAGCGGTGCCTGATTCAAGAGAATGTCTTTTTACTTTGAAATACCAATAGTTTTTTGCGTCTTTGCCAAATCTTTCGTTTTTGCCTTTTGCCCTAATGTAAACGGATTTGCCCCTCGCAACGCCAACACCTTTGCCATCTTTGATAGGACCTGTAGCTGTCGTCATATTACTAAAACTCGCAAAAGGATAATCAGCGTCTCCTTCTTTGAGTTCTGTCCAGTTTTCCTTGTCTGTAGAATACTCCAAGTAGATTGGGTCGGGATTGCCTTCTTGTAACAGTACAAGACCGGCTTTGGCCCATGGGGTCGCACCTCCATTCATCGTGAGGCAAAAGTAATCCTGAGCCCACAACGGGGTTATGGTGAACCATGCAGCTAAGGTTAACAGGAATAATTTTCCTGGCCTTAGAATCGAAAAAATGTCGAACTTTTTCATTTGGGATTATTTTAGAAATTAATAAAATTCATTTTGGGATTAGTTGTTGGTGAAGGGGGCAAAACTCGAATAGTTCTTCCTTCATTCACCAGTGGCATTCTTCGGAGAGGGGAGATGCCGTGTGTTTTAGATGGAAGGGATTACTCTTCGTCCCAGATGCCGTCGCGGAAGATGGCAGCACTAGCATCATCTTCTTCTTCGCCGTCGTTGCCGCCTGTGGTGCTGCCGCCTCCGGTTTCATTGTTGACTACGGAGATTTCTGGTCCGCAATAGGCACCGCTTCGCACTTCGATGGTTCTGAAGTCTGGGATAATGTACGTTTTCAGTTTCATATCGTTTTTAGGATTTTTATAGATTCTACGAAATAAAACAAGTCAATAAGAGAGATTTGGGTTATTCAAAAATCTGTGTTGCTTGGTTTATATACTTTGCGCAAAAATATATATTATTTTTTATATACACGCAAACGATGGCAAAAAAATGATAAAAAAATCTACAAAAATGTGCGTTTTAGTGCGTTTTGCCATCTATAATTGCTTAAAAATGGGCGCAAAACGTACTTCTCTTGAGGCTTAAACTTCGTTGGCGTGGGGCGGAATTCGGGTTGAGCTTCTGCCTTCAAAAAGGTTCAAAAAGGGAGCAAGAAGGGAGAAGAAAGGGAGGATGTATAGAGGGAAAGCGGGGCGGGAGAGTGAGGTGGATGGTGGACAGAAGCGGTGCAAATGGCTGGGTGTGAATGACGGAGTTGTGAATGGCCGAGGCGAAACCTCGGCTTACGGTGGCAAGGGAGGGGGCGTAGACGTGAACCGAAGGGTGAGCAACAGGGTGAGAGGAGCGCAGGGGAAAATAAAAACGGAGGGCAAGGATGAACTTGCTCTCCGTTTTGTGCCCCAAGCGGGACTCGAACCCGCACAGCCGCAAAGGCCAAGGGATTTTAAGTCCCTCGTGTCTACCATTCCACCATCAGGGCGAGCCATGGTTTCTGGAAAACCGCCGCAAAGATAGCGCATTTTTGCAATAATTGGTACACACTTGAGGAAAAAATCGAAAAAAAAGTGCATTTTTACGTACTTTTTTTCGATTTATGGCCGAAATTGGGATAAATTCAGTATCTTTGCGGCACGAAAATGGATGAAGATTCCAAGGTTTTGCGGTTATGAGGTCTTGCGGTGGGAGTAGAAAATCTTCCCCTTTGTTCCTTACAATATGACTGAAACGGGAATCGGATTCCTGATTCGCAGGTTCTGAAAATGTCATGTCGAGTGCGGTCGAGGCTCCCCTTCCGAAGGTCGAGATTCTTCTCCTTGCTTGGAATGACAGATTTCAGACGAAGCCAATAATCACGAACCCTTAGGATTATGTCTGCCCCAAAAGAGAAGTTGATCATCTACCAGGCTCTGGTAAGGCTGTTCGGAAACACCAATACGACTCGGTTGCGCAATGGCTCGATCGAAGAGAATGGGTGCGGCAAGATGAGCGACTTCAACGAAAAGGCCTTGCGGAGCATCCGTCAACTGGGATGTAACTGCGTGTGGTACACCGGTTTGCTGCAACAGGCATCGGCCACCGACTACAGCCGTTGGGGAATCCCTGTGCCCTCGGAACAGGTGCTGAAGGGGAAGGCGGGTTCGCCTTATGCCATTACGGATTATTATTCGGTCAGTTGTGACCTGGCGGACAATCCAGCAGAAAGAATGTCCGAATTTGACGACCTTGTGCGGAGAACCCACAAGGTCGGCTTGCGTCTTATAATAGATTTCGTACCCAACCATGTGGCTCGACAGTATCACTCGGTGAGTCGTCCAGCGGGCGTCGAAGATCTGGGTGAAAAGGACAATAAGGGACATCGGTTCGACCCGCAGAACAATTTTTATTATTGTGACGAACCTCTGCATCTGGACAACGTAGGCATCGATGCTGCGGAGCAGACCTATCAGGAGGAGCCTGCCAAGGTGTCGGGCAATGATGTGTTTCATGCTTGGCCCTCTCGCAACGACTGGTACGAGACGGTCAAACTGAATTATGGTGTGGACTATTGCGGAGGCGGACAGAAACACTTTGACCCTGTGCCCGACACGTGGCACAAGATGCTCAATATCCTGCTCTTCTGGTGCGCCAAGGGGGTGGACGGATTCCGTTGCGACATGGTGTTCATGGTGCCCGTCGAGTTCTGGCATTGGGCCATTGCACGGGTCAAGGAGAAGTATCCTCAGGTGCTCTTCATCGGCGAGATTTATGACCCCTCTATCTATCGGAGTTATATAGATTATGGAGGTTTCGACTACCTCTATGACAAGGTTGGACTGTACGATACCCTGCGTGCCGTGGTGGAATGTCGCGAGAGCGCTTCGGCCGTGACCCGTTGCTGGCAGTCGGTCGAAGGTATTCAGAGTCACTTGCTTAACTTCCTCGAGAATCATGATGAGCAACGCATGGCCAGCCGATTCTTTGCCGGCGAGCCGCGCAAGGCATTGCCCGCCTTGGTCGTCTCGCTCCTGATGCACGGCAATCCGTTCATGCTTTACTTCGGTCAGGAGCTGGGCGAACGGGGAATGGATAGCGAGGGCTTCAGCGGAGAGGATGGTCGCACCACCATCTTCGACTATTGGTCGTTGGAGAGCCTACAACCTTGGATTGGACACGATTATACCCTGTCGCACCTGCCCAAAGAGGCCGCTGCCCTGCGCCGTTATTACACCCAGATGCTCCAGTTGTCCAAGACGGAGGTGTTTGCTCAGGGAGCCTTCTATGACTTGACCTATTGCAACTACGGCAACCCACAGTATGACGTGCACCGGCAATTTGCATTCTTCCGACACACGAATCGGGAGGTGGCACTCGTCGTGGCCAATTTCGATGCCGATGCCAAACGATTGGCCATCAACATACCCGAAGAGGCATGGCAGTTTGTGGGAGTGAAGAAGTCGGGCAAATATACAATAACCGACTTGAAAACGGGAGAGGCGAAGAGGGAAGTGATTGACCTGAATAAGCCTTTCGAAGTAGAGGTGAAGGGGTATGACGCGACCCTTTTGAGCATCGCGCTACGTTGAACCAAGATACGACATATTTAACTTATATATGAACAATAATTTCATCATCGTTTCGGGACGTGCTACACGTTACCTCGCTGAGAAGATTTGTGCCCGCATGGGTTATTCCCTGGGCAACTTGAACATCACCACCTTCGCGGATGGTGAGTTCGGAGTGTCGTTCGAAGAAACCATACGTGGCAAACACGTATTCCTGGTGCAGAGCACCTTCCCTTCGGCTGACAATCTCATGGAGTTGCTCCTGATGATAGATGCTGCCAAGCGTGCTTCGGCAGCACAGATCATCGCCGTTATCCCTTACTTCGGATGGGCTCGTCAGGATCGTAAGGACAAGCCGAGAGTGGCCATCGGAGCCAAGTTGGTGGCCGACATGCTGAGCAAGGCAGGTATCAACCGCCTGATTACCATGGACTTGCATGCCGACCAGATCCAGGGATTCTTCGATGTGCCTATCGACCATCTGCGTGCCTCGAACGTACTGGCACCTTATATTGCCAGCCACGTCGGATTGGAGAACCTTGTCATGGCATCGCCCGATGCCGGTGGTTCGAAGCGTGCCTTTGCCTATGCCAAGTACTTCAACGTCCCCATGGTGATGTGCGACAAGCATCGCGACAAGCCGAACTCGATTGGCGAGATGTTCCTCATCGGTGATGTGAAGGACAAGGATGTCGTCCTGGTCGATGATATGGTCGATACCGCAGGTACCATCACCAAGGCAGCCGAAATCATCATGCAGAACGGTGCCAAGAGCGTCCGCGCCATCGCCTCACATTGTGTGATGAGCGGTCCAGCCAACGAGCGCATCGAGAACTCCGTGCTCAAGGAAATTGTCTTCACCGACTCCATCCCTTATCGTGGCAGTTGCTCGAAGGTGAAGACCATCACCATCGCCGATCTCTTTGCCGAGACCATCCGTCGCGTGATGAACAACGAACCAATCTCACCACAGTTCCTTATCTAAAGACAGACCCCCTAAATCCCCCTGCTTAGGGGGACTTTACCTATCTGTCGAAAGATGTTACAAAAGTGTCAGGTTGGTACTCCCTCCCTACGCAGGGAGGGTTGGGAAGGGTCTTTTTAATTATCTATTGTCAATTATCAATTATTATATATGGCCAGCTTTTTTGAAGACAAGATTGTGATGGACGGCCTTACATTCGACGATGTATTGCTCGTTCCTCAGTATTCGGAGGTTCTGCCACGCAACGTGGATCTGCGAACCAAGTTCTCACGCAACATCACGCTGAACGTGCCAATCGTATCGGCTGCGATGGACACGGTGACCGAATCGACCATGGCAATCGCCATGGCACGCGAGGGAGGTATCGGTGTGATTCACAAGAACATGAGCATCGAGGCACAGGCACATCAGGTGAGCCAGGTGAAGCGTGCCGAGAACGGTATGATTTACCAGCCTGTTTGCACCACACCTAACGCTACGGTACGCGACGTGTTGAACATCATGGCAGAATATCACATCGGTGGTGTGCCTGTTGTGGTTGGTTCCGACCGTCAGTTGGTGGGCATCGTCACCAACCGTGACTTGCGTTTCCAGAAAGACATGAACCGTCAGATCAGCGAAGTGATGACTTCGACCAATCTGGTAACTACCCACGTAGGAACCGACCTCGTTACAGCTGCCGACATCCTTCAGGAGAACAAGATTGAGAAGCTCCCAGTGGTCGATAACGACAATCGCCTGGTCGGCCTCATCACCTATAAAGATATCACCAAGGCCAAGGATAAGCCCAACGCCTGCAAGGACGAGAAGGGTCGTTTGCGTGTAGCAGCTGGTGTCGGTGTGACCGGCGACGTGATGGACCGTGTGGCAGCTCTGGTAGAGGCAGGCGTCGATGCCGTTGTGGTCGATACCGCTCATGGCCATTCGGCTGGCGTCGTTGGCGTATTGGAGAAGATTAAGGCAACCTACGATTGCATCGATGTAGTGGTAGGTAATATCGCTACCGGTCAGGCCGCTAAGTATCTGGCCGATGCAGGTGCCGATGCCGTCAAGGTCGGAATCGGTCCTGGTTCCATCTGTACCACCCGTATCGTGGCAGGTATCGGTGTGCCACAGTTGTCTGCCGTCTATGACGTAGCTTCCGCCCTTCGTGGTACCGGTATCCCGCTCATTGCCGATGGCGGTATCCGCTATTCGGGCGACATCGTCAAGGCCATTGCCGCTGGCGGTTACAGCGTTATGTTGGGCGGACTCCTGGCAGGAGTCGAGGAGTCTCCAGGCGAGACCATCCTCTTCAACGGTCGTAAGTTCAAGGCCTATCGTGGTATGGGTTCACTCGATGCCATGCAGGCAGGTTCGAAGGACCGTTACTTCCAGTCGGGCGAAGCCGATGTCAAGAAGCTCGTTCCAGAGGGCATCGTAAGTCGTGTGCCTTATAAGGGTACGTTGCTCGAAGTGATCTACCAGATGGTAGGTGGCCTCCGTGCCGGTATGGGTTATTGCGGTGCCAAGGACATCGAAACCCTCCATGCCACCTCTAAGTTCACCCGCATCACCAATGCCGGTATCTTGGAGAGCCATCCACATGATGTGACCATTACCAAGGAGGCACCGAACTATTCGGCTCCATCTATGTGATAATCATATATATATGTCACTATGTTTGTGCGCTCGTGTCGTGCAATCATAGTGACATTTCATTCTCTTTCCATCGTCCTTATGTCTATGAAAACCTTGCTCAAGATCCTGCTTGTAGCCGTTGCGCTGAGTTTGCCTGTATGGGGCAATGAAGCATCGGCGCAAACCCACTATGTGATGATTGAAACCAACATGGGCAACATGAAAGTGATGCTCTATGACGATACGCCCAAGACGACCGCCAACTTCCTCAAGAAGGTGCGCGAGGGGTACTACAACGAGACCCTCTTCGGCCGCGTGATCCAGAGTTTCATGATTCAGGGAGGTGCTCCCGACTCGCGTAATGCCGGTCCGGGGTGGAGTTTGGGCTATGGCGATATCGACGAAGAGATTGATGGCGAGATCCGAGCCAACCACATTCCGAAGAAAGGGGCTTTGGCTGCTCCCCATCGCGAAAAGATGAAGAATTCCGATATGTCGATGTTCTTCATCGTGCAAGGTTATGTCCAGTCGAAAGCCTATTGGAAAGGATGGGAGAAGGCCAACAATGCCGAGGCCCGCAATGCTGCTAAGAAGAAAGTGATGACGCAAGCCGTCAAGAAACACATGCAGGACATCAAGGACAGCATCCAGTTGATGAACGATAGTGTCCAGCGTGTACGCAACCAGTTGATGAGTCTTGTTACGGTGACGGACAGCACCTTGATTAAGTTGTTGAAAAAGACCAAGGAAGAGAGCACCGCCATGGGGCAGAAGTACAACGAGTACGTCCGCAAAATCAATCAGGAGATTGATAGCGTGGCAAGGGCGACCCCAGGAACAAGATTCTTTACGGAAGACGAGTTGGAGGCCTACAGTACCGTGGGTGGTGCCTATCACCTCTACAAGGAATACACCATCTATGGCGAAGTGGTCGAAGGATTGGACGTTATTGACAAGATTGCAGAACTCGAAACCAATGCTGCCGACCGACCCAGAAAGGATGTGCGCATGAATATCCGAGTGATAAAGTAAAATAATGATTCGCAAGTTTTACTTGCGAATCATTATTGGGAGTTAAAGAGGTGTTAACAGTAGTTATCGCTTCGCTTTGGGAGTTAAAGGATGATACTTTTTACCATTCCTAAGAATAACGTTACTAATCAATGACATTTCAGAGGTTACTATGAAAATCTCAACTTTTGTCCGTTTGGCTACGTTCGGTTTAAAAACGATAGTATTCAAGAAAAAAGACCCTATTTTAGGTACAATTATTGTAACCGACAAATGCAATCTTCATTGTAAGCATTGCTCAGTCAACAATATTACAGCTGTAGTTCATCCATATTCTCAAATTAAAGAGGAAATGAGAACCCTTTATGAAATGGGGATAAGGATTCTTTTCTTTTGTGGAGGAGAGACTTTTTTGTGGCGAGATGGAGATAAAACCCTTCGTGATTTAGTTGTCGAAGCCAAGCAAATGGGTTTCTTGATTGTCAATGTCGTTACAAATGGTACCTATCCAATAGATTTGCCAGAAGCAACCTTGATATTGCTGAGTTTGGATGGCGATAAATATCACCATAATTTGATACGTGGTAATACGTATGATACAATTATGGAGAATATCTCAAAGGCAACTTCCGATAATATATGCTTTTATATGGCCATCAATCAACTCAATAAAGGCGTGGTGAAGGATGTTTGTATAAAGGCAAGAGACACAAAGAACGTGCGTGCGGTTTCTTTTAATTTCCATACACCTTATCCAGATACCAAAGAGTTGTTACTTTCCCGTGAAGATAAAGAAAGATGTTGTGAGGATATCAAAGCCATGATGAAAGAGGAGTGCCCTGTCTTTAATTTGAAAAGTGCTTTCCCTTATATCATTAATAATTCGTTTCGAACGCCTTGCTATCAGTGTGTTGTTATGGAAAACGGAAAATTGTCCATTTGTGGACGTTGCATTGAAGTCGAAGGATTGTGTGAACAATGCGGTTACTTTTTTGTTGCCGAATATACATTGCTCTTTGATGGAAAGCTTCGCATCATCTTCGATATGTTACGAACCTATTTAAAATACGTTTAAGGATATGTCTGTTTTGACCTCTTTAGTTAGAATGTGGCTTACGCGATCCAGGAAGCCATTTTCTTTTGTGGATAGTTACGATAAGACACTCCCTTATTTCGATTGTGTCAACCTTGGATTATACATTCATATACCGTTTTGCAAAAGCATTTGTAACTTTTGTCCCTATTGTAAGGTGCTATATGATAAGGAACTATGTGATGAGTATGTAGATTGTTTGATAAAAGAGATACATCTGGTTGGAAAACAACACGAAGGTATCAAGAGATGCACGAGTTTGTATTTCGGTGGAGGAACACCTGCATTGATAGCAAGTCGTCTTCAGGATATCATGTCTGCTATCAACGAGCATTTCCATATTACTGAAGGAGTTGGATTGGAACTTCATCCAGATAATGTGAATGAAGAAACATTGAGGATGCTGCAAGATACTGGAGTTACCAAGGTAAGTATTGGTATTCAATCTTTTCAAGATAAGTTTCAAGGAGTTTTAGGCCGAAAACGCATTGATGCTGAGAAAATAAAAGAGGCATTGGATAGGGTCAAGTTTGAAACCGTTTCGATGGATTTTATCTTTGCTTTGCCAGGGCAGACTTTCGAGGATTTGAAAGGTGACTTGGATGCCGCTTTTACTATTGGGGCTAATCATGTTGCCATTTATCCCTTCATCGACTTTACTTTCACCAGTTCCAAGGTAGAACCATTGCCCAAGAAAAAGAAAAGAAAGCTATTGGACGATATCACTTCGTATTTGTTGTCCAATGGATGTGTCCGAGATTCAATTTGGACTTTCTCAAGAGAGAAACAAGCTAGGTATTCTTCCATGACGAGGGATAACTTCTTGGGTTTCGGTTGCTCTGCCACGACCCTGTTAAAAGAGCAGTTTAAGATAAATACTTTTGATGTCAAAGAGTATTGCCAAAGAATTAATAGTCAGGAATCGGCAACTTCTCTTACGACTCGGTTCTCCCTGCGTCAAAGGATGATTTATTACCTTTTCTGGATGGCCTATTCAATGAGAATAAATGCCCAGGAATTTGAAAGGTTTTTCGGTGTGCCTCTTCAGAAGATGTATGGCTTTGAAATGATGCTGGCAAGGCTTATGAGGTTTGTCAAGAAAAACAATGAGGGATATGAACTGACCCTAAAAGGTGCTTTCTATTATCATTATTACGAGAATTATTACACCCTTTCCTATATAGATAAAATGTGGGGAGTTATGCGAAAAGAAGCATTCCCAAAACATTTGGAACTATAAATAAAAAACGTAGCGCTTGCACGTTACGTTTTTTTGCAAAGGGTTAGAGTAGAGCCTTCGTTTTCTTTGTTTCCCAACCTTCGGGAAACCACTTGTTGGGATCGCCCTCTGGTTCCTTGTCGAAGATGCCGAAACAGGCAGAGCCACTACCACTCATGGCAGCATAGGTGGCACCATGATTGAGCAGCGTCTGCTTGACTTGACGCAACTCGGGATGGAGCGGGAAGACCGAATCCTCGAAATCGTTGTGGATAGCCTCCTGCCAAGAGGATAGAGGTCGGGACAGAAGTTCTTTGAGGTCAATGGCAGGCCATTGGGGATGCACGTTGCTATAGGCCTCTTTGGTGCTGACGCCAAAGGGTGGTTTGACCACGACGATGTATTTGCCCTGGAGAGAGAGCGAGTGTGGTTCCAGTTCGTTGCCGATGCCCTCGCAATATTGAGGTTGAGAGAAATGCATCGTCTCGTAGTCGTTGCATCGAACGAAGAAGGCGCAATCAGCGCCCATGGCAGCTGCTTCGCGTTCCAAGTCCGCGTCGCTCAACGGGAGGTCGAACAAGCGGCGAAGCATAAGTAGGGTGTAGGCACCATCGCTGCTGCCTCCACCTAAACCGGCACCGAAAGGGATGCGTTTCTCCAAGTGGATGCAGCAACCGGGCAGGTCGGGGAAGAGGCGTTGCAAGCGGCGATATGCCTTGACGCATAAGTTCTGCTCCGGGTCACCATCGATGGTGATGCCCGTTTGCACCATGCGGCAATGACCCGGTTCTCCTTCGGGGAGGATTTCGAGGGCATCGCGCCAGTCGATGGGGTAGAACAAGGTTTGCAAGATGTGATAGCCGTCCTCGGGACGACGCTTGCAGACAAAAAGGCCAATGTTGATCTTGGCATTTGGGAAAGCGATTTCTTTATCTTTCATGTCTTTGCTTTTGAGGGAGCAAAGGTAGGTAGTTTTGCCGACTATTCCAAATTTTGGGTTGACAAAATGGCATTGTTCCCCAGATGCGGGTGCGTGGCATAGTTTTTGCTGCATAGAAAAGAGAGTTTGTGCACCTACGGGTGTGTGACAAAATTATTGTTGAATTAAAAAAACAAAATATATATGGAAAATAAGAAATTCACAGAGAGTACAGAGTCAACAGAGTTCAAGGAATCCGCAGAGAACGTCGAGCAGAAAGAGGCCGCCGAGGTTAACGAATCGGCCGAGAATGCGGAGAACAAGGAGAATTCGGAAGACTCGAAGGAGGGTAAGGAGGCCGATCCAGTGGCCGACTTGCAGGCACAGTTGGATGCCCAGCGCGACCAGTATCTGCGTCTGATGGCCGACTTCGACAACTACCGAAAGAACCAGCTCAAGAAGACCAATGACCTGTTGACCTATGGCGGAGAGGAGGCATTCAAGAAGTTGTTGCCTATCATCGACGACTTCGAGCGTGCCGTTGAGCACAATGAGAAAGCCGAAGACATCGAGGCACTCCGTGAGGGCTTCAAACTGATTTATGGCAAGTTGAAGACCTATCTGGAGCAGAGTGGCGTGAGTGTCATCCCTGCGGCTTCGGGCGATGCTTTCGACGAGACCATCCACGAGGCTATTACCATGTTCCCAGCTCCAACTCCCGAACTGAAGGGCAAGATTGTGGATTGTGCTACCAAGGGCTATAAGTACAAGGATAAGGTAATCCGTATAGCCAAGGTAGTGGTGGGAGAGTAAATAGCTAATCTGCATTATGAGCATACATAATACAGATTAGTAGTTAACGGGAGTTATCGCTTCGCTATGGGAGTATACAGAAGTTAACGGACAATACTCAAAAATCGTCCAAACGTTAGCTTTGCAGACGACGTCAAAGGTCATTCGTCCGTTAACTCCCAATAACTTCCATTAACTCCAATTAACTCCTATGATAATATTAAACAAAACCTATGAAACGAGATTATTACGAGGTCCTGGGCCTACAAAAAGGCGCATCGACCGATGACATAAAAAAGGCTTACCGCAAGTTGGCTGTCAAGTGGCATCCCGACAAGTGGCAGCAGGCATCCGAAGCGGAGAAGAAGAAGGCTGAGGAGAACTTTAAGGAGTTGGCCGAAGCCTACGATGTCCTGTCGGACGACCAGAAACGTGCGCGCTACGACCAGTTTGGACATAATGCTCCTGGCGGTTTCGGTGCCAATGCCGGAGCGGGTGGCTTCGGTGGTTTCGGGGCCGACTTCGACCCGATGGATATCTTCAACACCTTCTTCGGAGGAGGTGGTGGACGTGGTCGTGGAGGTAGGACCTATACCTACACCAACTTTGGCGGAGGCAACCCGTTCGAGGGATTTGGCTTCGGCGGAAGTGGCTTTGGCCGACGTTCCACCAAGGGCGCCGACCGTCGCATCACCTTGAAGTTAACCTTGCAGGAAATTGCCAAGGGCGTTACCAAGAAGGGTAAGATCCAGGGCGAGGAGATAAGCATCCCCTTGCCAGCAGGTGTGCGCGAGGGTCAGCAATTCAAGTTGGCAGGCAAGGGTTATCCATCGCAATATCAAGGTGGCGAACCTGGCGACTTGCTCGTAAACATTGAAGAGATTCCCGACAAGGAGTTGATGCGCGACCAGAACGACTTGGTTTATAACCTCTTGCTCTCGTTCACCACCGCTACGTTGGGTGGACCAGTGGAGGTGCCTACGTTGGAGGGTCGTGCGCGTCTCACCATCAAGCCTGGTACGCAATCGGGTTCTATGCTCCGCTTGAAGGGTAAAGGACTTCCTTCAACCGAGGGTTATGGGCGCGGCGACTTGATTATCAACGTCTTGGTCTATGTGCCTGAGACCCTGTCGGCCAACGAGAAGCAGATTATTGAGAAACTTCGAGACTCGGAGAACCTGAAGCCTACCGAAGAGAAGCGCGAGTCACTCTTTGCAAAGATCAAGTACCTCTTTACGAGACAATGATACGCAGTCGGAAGCTGGTAGACGTCCATTGACCAACCTGTCAGGAGGTTTCATTCGTCTGTTAACTCCTGTTATCTCCCGATAACTCCTGCTAACTCCTTTAAACAAAAACTCTAAACCCTTAATATAATGACACGACAACAGTTACTCGAACAGATTCAAAAGAAACGTTCGTTCCTTTGCGTCGGATTGGATACCGACATGAAGAAGATTCCTGCACACCTGCAGAAATTGCCCGTCCAGGAGGCTATCTTCACGTTCAACAAAGAGATTATTGATGCTACGGCACCCTATTGCATCGCCTACAAGCCCAATCTTGCATTCTATGAGTGCTTTGGCGTGGAGGGGTGGATTGCTTTCGAGAAGACGGTGGCTTATATCCGAGAGTATTATCCAGAGCAGTTCATCATTGCTGATGCCAAGCGCGGAGATATCGGCAACACTTCGCAACTCTATGCACGTTCCTTCTTCGAGCATCTGGACATCGATGCCGTAACCGTGGCTCCTTATATGGGTGAGGATTCGGTAAAGCCATTTTTGGGATATGATGGCAAGTGGGTCATTTGCTTGGCATTGACTTCGAATAAGGGTAGTCAGGATTTTCAGTTGTCCACTTGCGATGGCGGTAAGGAGCGACTCTTTGAGAAGGTGTTGCGTACTGCTCAGACATGGGGCACACCCGAACAGATGATGTTTGTGGTAGGTGCCACGCAGGGCAAACTCTTTGAGGATATCCGTCGTGTTGCCCCCGAGTCGTTCCTCTTAGTGCCAGGCATTGGTGCTCAAGGCGGCAGTTTGCAGGAGGTTGTTCAATATGGCATGAACAGCCAATGTGGCCTCATTGTCAACTCCAGCCGCGCCATCATCTATGCCGACAGCACCGAGAACTATGCTGTAGTGGCAGGGCAGAAGGCCGCCGAGGTGGCCGCCGAGATGGACGAATGCCTGAAGAGCAAAGGTCTGTAACAATAAAATACAGATAAAGACAAAACGCCAATCGCTTCAATGAACGGTTGGCGTTTTATTGCTATAAATCGATGTTAAATTATTGGGATAGAGAAGATCGAGTCTCTATGGAGCCATCATTTCGACGTTCCCAGTGGACGTGGATGGGACCATTGGGGGTAGGGTAGGTACAATCGCAATGGTCGATGCCGGGAATGTCGGCAGGTTGGACAATGTAATGGCCCTCCACCTTGCGGATGCCGGCAACATAGCCGTAGAACCATTCCATGATGTGGCCGAGCATCAGGTGGTTATTGGATACGTTGGAGAGTGCCTGCCACGACTCCGTTAGGGAGGTGGCACCTTTGGCCAGTTGCATTCCGTAGCCAGGAATGTCGGAACGGGTACAGAGTTGGAGCAAGAGGTCATGGCGGTTGAGGGCAGCCAAGGTGCGAACCAAATAGACATAACCGATGTCGCCTGCCGTCAATAGGGTGTTCCAATGTTGAGTCCCTTTGGCATCGCTCGTAGTGTGGGGCGTAGCCAGGTCGGCTAACAGCCGTTCCTGTGCCCAAGGGATGAGAGAGTCTGGCAGCAGGTTCAAGGAGAGGCCCATACAGAGGGCCGTTTGGCTCTGGCAAGTGTCGAAGAGGGCACAGTAGGCTGTGCGAATGCTGTCTGCCAAGACCATGAATCTTCGGGCATCTTCCTTGTGCAGAAGGAGTTCCGCTATCTGTTGCATAGTTTGTACCTCGCTGAAATAGGTTGCTGTGGCGGTAAGCCCGTTGGGCGTCAATTGAGAATAGCCAGGACCTTTGGGTCCCAAGTCATACCAGTCGCCCAGGCCGTAATTCAAGATATGACGGGGTTTGACGATGTTCTGTTGGGCATCTTTTTCTTCTATGGCGCGGTGGTAGAGGTAGTCGATGTACCGGCACATCTGAGGATAATAGGTGCGGAGCAGCGTCTCGTCGTTGTTGTGTTGGTACAGAATCCAAGGCGCAAGGATGAATGCGGCACCCCATTCGGGGCTATCGTCGAACCCATATCCAAACTGGGTGTAGTAAGGTGCGATGGTTGGAATCATGCCGTCAGGAGATTGTGCATCAGCTATTTGACGCATGAGGCGCGAGAACAGAGGCTTCATGTCGTACCGGCAAATCATGGAGGGAAGCATGAGGTAATCCTGTTCCAGCCACCCTAACTTCTCGCGGGTGGGGCAGTCGGTCGGGATGCTTGCCAGGTTGCTGCGAATGGCATTGTCGATGAGCGCGTGGATGCGATTCAACGTATCGTTGGAACAATGGAAAGAGCCAACAGGATGAGCACAAGTAACATTGGAGGTGTGAAGCATTGAGAGCGAGATGCTATCCGGATGAATGCCGGATACTTCAACATAGCGGAAGCCGTAGTAGGAGAACAGCGGAGTCCATTCTGTCTGGTTGGGAACCTCCCTGCCCGAGGCGATGTATTGAAATAGATAAGGTCGTGCTACCCTTTGGTTCAGTTGTCCGTCATTGCTGAGTAACTCGGCAGGTCGCATCTGAATGGTTTGTCCTGCTTGTGGACGATGCTTGAAACGCAGAGAAACGATGCCCGAGAGGTTTTGACCGAAGTCGTAAATCCAAGTGTCAGCGGCCTTTGCGTCTTTGTCGGAGGCTTTGGTTGGACGAATGGATTGTGCCTTTAGGGTATCGACGATGACCAGTTCCGTGCCCTCCTGAGGCACTAATCGGGGGTCAAAGGCCGGTTGGACAACAAGCGCTTTCTGCCAACCTTTGGTGGAGAAGGAGTGCCGGTTGTTCCATCCCGATTGCTCCAATCGAGCATCATAATCTTCGCCTCCATAGATGCTCGAAAAGGTAATAGGGCTGGGAGCTACCTGCCATTCGTTGTCGGATAGAATCTCTTGATGCGAGCCGTCGTCATAGAGGATGGTAAGTGCCAGCTTCAATTTTGGTGCGCCATGAGAACCCAAAATTTTCAAGTAGCGTTGGCGTGGAATGTTGTAGAATCCATTGCCCAGAAGCACACCCAACGTGTGTTTGTGTGAACCTTGTAGCAGGTCTGTTACGTTGAACCGGACATATTCTGCCTCTAGGGTGTAATCCGACCACCCAGGGTCAAGAAAGTGGTTGCCTACTTTCTTGCCGTCCAGATAACAGACGAAATGTCCCAATCCGCATACTTCGAGTTGCGCCGATTGCACCCGACGTTTTCGAGCTAGGGAAAAGGTTCGGCGCATCATCGGCAAGGTGTAGAGTCCAATGGTGCGGTTTTGGAGGATCTTCTTGATATAGGGAGAATGAATATAGGGAGTGACGATGGTGTCATCCTCCTGCATGGCAATCCAAGGGGCATGATGGATGTCCCCGTAAGCAAGATGAGTAAGAAGAAAAAGAGTGAGTATATTAAATGCAAACTTCATGATATAAGGAGAGAAAAGATGCTTGTTGGACAAGCATTAACAGAAAAAAGGTGAAGAACGTCATTGTTTGACGTCCTCCACATAAGTATAAGTAGTGCTACCGAGGTTTTCGCCAGTGGTCTGATCCAACTCGGTGAGCGAGAGTTGATTCATATTGAGCAACGTGAGTTTCACCTTTTGCACATTGTAGATATTGGTGATGCTCCAGTTCTTCATGTCACGCTTGGTGAGATAATTGTGGGCACCATTGTACTGCACGAGTACCTGCTTGAACGAGGGGTAGTAGATGTAGCCGCCTGTTTGGAGGAGGTTGATGGTGTCTTTCTTGCTGATGTAGTGGCTGGTGACGGTCGAGTCTCGGTAGAACCAGAGAGTATCGAATACCGAGCCTCCATCTGTATAGGCCCAAACGCCGGCAAGGTAGTGGGTGCTGTCGCCCGTGTAGGCCGATAGACCATCTTCGATGATTTGGGCAATGGCAGCTGCGCGTTCACTTTTGGAACCTAAGTTCATCTGACTCAGAACGGCTTGTCCTGATGACCCGCAACTGTTGAAGGAGAGACAAACCAACAGAAGGGCTGCAACAGATAAGAGAAAAAACTTTTTCATGATGCGTATCTATATAAGATTGTTTTTTGAAGTTCCCTTTGATAGACTTAATCTACTTTAATGTAGGTCGGTTAGAGCGATGCAAAGATAGACAATAATTGATAAAACTCCAAATGAGAGTCAATAATTTAGATAAAAGAATAGGAGAAAGAGGGGCGAAAATATGTTATTTAACACAAATTAGATTTTTTTTTTCACGAATTAGTTGCAAGAAATCAAATTATTTAATACTTTTGTACCGCCAAATCGTTGGCGAGGTCTAATACACAACACGAGAATTCTAAATAACGAAGGGTTAGATACTCATATATATTGTTCCTTAAATAATACCTCGTATGAAAGTTTACAATTCCAAAGAAATCAAAAACATTGCCCTGTTGGGTAATGATGGGTCGGGTAAGACGACCTTGACCGAGACTATGTTGTATGTATCAGGGCAGATTGCACGCAAGGGTCGTGTTTCGCAACAGAGCACCGTGAGTGACTACTTCCCCGTCGAGAAGGACTACGGCTATTCGGTGTTCAGTACTATCTTCCACACCGAGTGGAATGGCAAGAAGCTCAACATCATCGACTGCCCGGGTATGGACGACTTTGTGGGTCAGGCCATTACCGCAATGTCCGTTACCGATACCACCATCCTGCTCATCAATGGTTCTGTAGGTCCTGAAGTGGGCACGCAGAATCACTTCCGTTATACCGAGAAACTCAAGAAACCGGTCATCTTCCTGGTGAACCAGTTGGATAGTCCTGAATGCGATTTCTCGACCATCGTTGATGACCTCCAGATAAACTATGGCAAGAAAGTTGTTCCTGTGCAATACCCTGTGCAGACAGGTCCCGATTTCCATCAGTTGATTGATGTCATCCTGATGAAGCAACTGACCTACAGCGAAGATGGCAAGATGACGTTGGAGGAGATTCCTGCCCGAGAGATGGATCGAGCCAAGGAGATGCACCAGACCCTGGTCGAAGCCGCTGCCGAGAATGACGAGGGATTGATGGATAAGTACTTCAGCAATGGTCAACTCACGGAAGATGAGATGCGTGAGGGTATCCGCAAGGGTATGGTCACCCGTAGCGTTTTCCCTGTCTTCTGCGTTTGCGCTGGCAAGAACATGGGTGTTGACCGACTCATGGAGTTCCTCGGCAATGTCGTTCCTTTCGTCGATGAGATGCCAGCTGTCCACAACACCCGAGGAGAAGAGGTGCCTTTGGATGTCAATGCGCCTACCAGTCTTTATTTCTTCAAGACAGGTGTCGAGCCCCATATCGGTGAGGTACAGTACTTTAAGGTAATGTCGGGCGTTGTCAAGGAGGGCGACGACCTCGTGAATGCCGACCGTGGTACGAAGGAGCATATGGCTGCCCTTTATGTCTGCTCGGGCGCCAATCGTGATAAGGTGGAGCAACTCCAAGCCGGAGACATCGGTTGTAGTGTCAAGTTGAAGGATGTGCGCACGGGCAATACGCTCAATGCTGTCGATAATGATTGCAAGTTCAACTTCATCAAGTTGCCTGCTTCCAAGTTCAGTCGTGCCATTCGCGCTGTCAATCAGGCCGATACGGAGAAGATGATGCAGGCATTGACCCGCATGCGTCTGGAAGATCCAACCTGGGTGGTGGAGCAATCCAAGGAGTTGCGCCAGACGTTGGTGCATGGTCAGGGCGAACTTCACCTCAATACGTTGAAGTGGCGTTTGGAGAACCTTGACAAGATTCCTGTTACCTACGAGTTGCCACGTATTCCCTATCGTGAGACCATCACTAAGGCGGCCCGTGCCGATTATCGTCACAAGAAACAGTCGGGTGGCGCTGGCCAGTTTGGTGAGGTACACCTTATTGTCGAGGCCTACCAGGATGGCATGGAAGATCCTGTTTCTTACACCATTGACGGTAAGGAGTATCGTGTCACGATGAAGGGTAAGGAGGAGGTTGATCTCCCATGGGGAGGCAAACTCGTCTTCATCAACTCTGTCGTGGGTGGTGCCATCGATGCCCGCTTTATGCCTGCCATCCTGAAGGGTATCCAACAATGTCTGGAGCAAGGTCCTCTCACTGGTTCGTATGCCCGCGATGTGCGTGTCGTTGTCTATGATGGCAAGATGCACCCCGTGGATAGTAACGAACTCTCGTTCATGTTGGCTGCCCGCAATGCCTTTAGCCAGGCGTTCCGAGCTGCAGGTCCAAAGATTCTGGAGCCTATCTACGATGTTGAGGTCTTTGTGCCAGGCGACCGCATGGGCGATGTGATGAGCGAGTTGCAGAACCGTCGCGGCATGATCATCGGCATGGAGGCAGAGTCTGGTTATCAGAAGATCATGGCCAAGGTGCCGCTTAGTGAGATGTCCGACTTCTCGACCAAGCTCTCTGCTCTCACGCAGGGTTCTGCTTCATTCATCATGAAGTTCTCCAGCTACGAGCTCTGTCCTGCCGACATTCAGCAGAAGTTGATTGCCGCTCACGACAAGGAGGCACCACAAGAGTAATTTATTTTTTCGATTCTATACAATAATATTTGCAGTTACTCGTTCTTCTTATACTATATGAAGAATCCGTAACTGCAAATTTTATACTTGAACCGTGATTACAGCATCGATTGTTACTTACGATCATCATTTGCTGGACATTGAGCCCGTATTGAGAAGTCTTTTCGCTTCTCCTGTTGACATCGTGTATGTCATCGACCATTCAGAACACATGATGGAACTCAAAGCCGAGTTGCAGGAGTTCGCCGCGCGTGTCTTGCAAGGCGAACCGGCCTTGCGCCGCAAGGAAAAAGCCGGCTTCAAACTGATATATTTTCCCCACGAGAACAATGGTTATGGCGGAGGCCATAACTTTGCTATCCGCAAGGCCATCGCGGCAGGTAGCGAGTATCATCTGGTGGTCAATCCTGACATCTGGTTCGGCCCTGAGGTGATGCCCGAACTGATTCGTTACATGGTGATGCACCCCGAGGTGGGACAGATGATGCCCAAAGTGCTTTATCCCAACGGTTCCATCCAGCGTTTGGCTAAATTGTTGCCTACGCCTATCGACATCATTGGCCGTTTCTGTTTGCCCCAGTTCCTTATCGCCAAGCGAAACAACCGCTATGAACTTCTCAGTTCTGGTTATTCCAAGACGCTCAATGTGCCTTGTCTCTCTGGTTGTTTCATGATGTTCCGCATGTCCGCATTGCAGGAAATCAACATGTTCGACGAGCATTTCTTCCTCTATGCCGAGGATGTCGATATCACTCGCCGAATGCACCAGCGTTACCAGACCTTGTTCTATCCCGCCACGGTGGTCTATCACAAGTTCAGTCGTGCCTCGCACCGCAGTTTGCGCCTCTTCTGGATTCACATGACCAACATGATCAAGTATTTCAACAAGTGGGGCTGGTGGACCGATCCTGAGCGCGATGCCATCAATGCCCGCTGCATGCGTGCTATCGAATCCATGGGCGAAGTCGTTGAACCTCAATACGAAAACCTTTGCGTCAAGGAGCAAGAGGGTGTCGATAGTCGAGTTGCGACACGCTGATTTGTATCGTTTACAAAATTTAAAGGGCCAAAAATCTCGTGAAGATAGAGATTTTTGGCTCTTTTTATAATAAAATGAGTTTTTCTGCGTTTTATAGGTGAGACATCTGGAGAGTGGATGTCTGGAGGATTGTAAATTCAAACCGACTATGCCTATGCAGAATCATTCTACTTCTTTTGGTGCATCTATGGATGCTACACTTACTCCTTCTGGACCAAGCCTAAAGACAATCTGTATGTTGCAGATGTTGGCGAGAATGTATCAACCTATGCCATTAAAAAATGGTAGGTTCGATAAAAAGTCGCTGGCCTGAAAAACCGCTCAGATCGGTAAGCTGAATGCCATGTTGCGTGTGTAGCAACTGGATATGCGATGGGTCGTCGGTAACTATTTGCCTCATGGAGCAGTCGGAAACTTCGGCTGGAGAGATGAGGGAGTAGTTATCGGCGACTTGACTTTTGTCCTTCAATTTCAGAGGTAAAGTTGTCTCGCGCTTCATCTTGTCGAGGAAGGCAGGGAGCCCACCCTGCTCAAGATACAGCACGTGGAGGCGGTCGGTAATCTTCTGGAAGAGCACTTCTGGAAGTTTGCCCGATTGGATGTTCTCCTGAATGTATTGGGCAAAGGCCGCAAGGAGGTTGTCCCGGAAGATGGATAGCAGTTCTTCTCCGTTGGCAAGAGATTGGCTATTAAATAGGTAGAGCGCTATCGGTTGATAGAGCGAGAGGAAAGTCTCTGTGTCTGCACTCATGCCCTGGATAGCCGATTCCAACTGCGTCGTGCCAAAGGGAGCGAGCGCTTCGGCGGGCGAGGTGCTTTGGACGGCGGCTTCGGCATGTTCAATGGCTTCGTTCAAGATGCGACGGGCATCGTCGATGTTGTCCGACAAGGCAGAAACGGAGGGGATGAGTTCGTTGAGGAGCTTGGTGGCAAAGTAACACCCTTGCACGTGCGTCCGCAAGGCAAAGAGTTGTGCGATGAGTTGCTTGTACTCCTCCAACACCCCTTTGTCTTTTTTCAAGACGCGCGAGAAGAGTTTCAAGTTTCGCCATTTCTCAGCAATGTCCTCCGTGCGCGATTCCAGTTGAAGAATCTGCTGGTTGAGTTCCTGCTCCAAGGCCTTGATTTCGAGTACCTTCTGTTGTAGGATATTGACGATGGCGTGAAGGATGCACTTCTGTGCGTCAGGAGTGTAAGGATGCTTTTTAAGCGAGTTTTCTAACCCTTGGCGAAGAATGCCTAGCTGAATAGGCACATAGATATTCGTCTTGTGCTCCTGTTGCTGGAAGAAATACTCCACGCCGACATTGCGGAAGCGACTATGATAAGCCACTTCAAACTTCTGGTTGAGTTGCTTCAACCATTCGCTATGGGGATAGTCCTTGAGGTCTTGTGATTGGCGGTCAGCAAGTTCCGACCAATATTGACCGACTCTCTGCCAGTTGGCGGGATGGTCAGGGTCGGCTTGTAGGAACTGCTCTTCCTGGAGGCAGAGGGCAGCGTTTTGCAAGGGAATTGCCGAAAGGATGCGTCGCGCCTCGTTGTTGCAAACCTCTACGTCGGTAGGGTGGACGGACGAAAGGCCACACTTCAACACTTGAAGAACGAATTGCTGACACAGGTGCGTGCGAATGGCCTCCTCGGGGTAAGTGATACCCTGGGTGTTGAAGGCTGAGAAGAGGGGAGGATAGAATTGTTGCTCCTTGGTGTCTCTCGATACGGGAGGGATATATATGCCGGCTTGGGCATATTCATAGAGGAAATCGGCCAACCTCGTCAAGTTCGTATCTGGATAGAGATACATGTGGTCAATGAGCGAGAAGTCGCAGTATTGTGCGACGCCGTTGTTGACTTCTGCCAGATTGTTGAAGATGAGGTTGACTTGCTTGGCCGAGCAGGAGTCGAGCGAGGGGTAATACCCATAGGCGATGCAAGCATAGCGGTGTTGGGCATCGGAACGGAATAGACGCTTGATGAGAAAAGCTGTCTGGAGTAGCGCTTGGGCGCTGTCCGTCTGCTCCAAGTCGGCGCAGAGGTGAAAGGTTACGTCACTAAGGGGCTCGACCTCTTTCTTGCGGAGGCCAGCCATTTCGTGAGACAAATCCCGCTCCTCGATGGGGCGAGATGAGAAAACCATCGCCACGTTACGACGGTCGGATGGTTTTTCAGAAAATTTGCAATAGACGGGATTGTCGAGTCGCGAACAGTTGTAGTTGAGGAATATTAGTAGATGTTTCATTTCTGGAGTTCTTGGTAGCAAGAGCGACAGAGTGGCATATATTCCTGTTTTTCGCCCAAGAGCACCTGCTGGTTGCTATCGGCAATACGGTAGGAGAAGGTGGCCAGACGTCCACATTGCATACAGATGGCGCGCGTCTTGTACACCTCTTCGGCAATAGCCAGGAGGTTAGGCATAGGGCCGAATGGTTGGCCAAGGTAGTCCATGTCTAAACCGGCAACGATGACGCGCTTGCCCATGTTGGCCAACTTGCGGCATACCTCGACGATGCCGTCGTCGAAGAACTGAGCCTCGTCGATGGCTACGACATCGGCCTCCTGACCCATGTGGAGAATGAGGCGGGAATGCTCTACGGGAATGGCGGTGATGGCATTTTGGTTGTGCGATACGACGTCTTCGTGGCTGTAGCGGATGTCGATGGTCGGCTTGAAGATGGTAATCTTCTGCCGGGCAATCTGGGCACGCTTGACGCGACGAATCAATTCCTCAGTCTTGCCCGAGAACATAGAACCGCAAATCACTTCAATGCTACCGGTTCGGTTTTGCTCACGCATGTTATTTTCAATATACATAGTTCTAAGATTAAGTAATTTTCGAAATCTGTCTTCAATCTATCCTGGCCACCCATTTACTTGGTGTTGGCCTTGTATTTTCTGCCTATCGGTATCTCCGTGCCATTGGTCAGCATGACCGACTGGGGAGTGGTGTTGCTGATTTTGGTGCGGTTGATGATGAACGAGCGGTGCACACGGAGGAACTTCTGGCTATCCAGCTTTTCCTCGAACGAACTCAGGCGTGCCAAGGTGAGACGCTGTTGGCCGTCGAGGGTGACGATACGGACATAATCCTTGATGGATTCCAGATAGAGGATGTCGTTGGCATCGATGACCTCGTTACGACCCTCTGTGCGAATAGAGAACTGTGCACTTTGATTCTCCTTCTCCCATTGCAACATCTTGATACGCTGTTTGGCTTTGTCCAACGCTGACTGAAGTCGCTCCATCGTATAGGGTTTGAGCAGGTAGTCGGTCACGTTGAAGTTGAACGAGTCGATGGCATACTGGTCGTAGGCACTGGTGACGATGATGGGGAGCCCCTGTACCTGGTTCATTACCTGCAAGCCTGTCAACCCAGGCATCTGTATGTCGAGGAACAATAGGTCGGGTTGCTCCTTCTGAATGGCAGCCAAGGCGGAAACGCCGTTGTCGAAGAGCGAAATATCGCCACCTTCCCCCAACTTTTCGAGGAAAAGCTTCAACTTGGCAGCTGCCAGCGGTTCATCTTCTGCAATGTAAATTTTCACGATAAATATGTATATGGTAAGAGGTACGTATTCCCAAAATCGAAAATGACACTCATGACACCCATTCCTCCGGATATTCTTCCTTCAGGGGGAGAAAGAGTCGCTTGCCAGATGATTTATCTGCAAAATTAGACTGAATGTAGTCAATTCCTCTTTTCGTCATTCTTCGGTGAGGGTATTATGAGCCTTCGGTCATCCTTCGGAATCCCTTTTAGAAAAAATGTATGCCTCGGGAGGGAATCCGTAGAAAAAACAATGGAGGCATCCTTGGCGGCCTCAATCCTTGGACTGGTCATCGGGGAACATCTGTACGATGCGGTCAACGACAAGCTGGGGCATGATGCCCGTCATGCAACGGAAGTCGCCGAAGCGGCAAGGCTTGTTGCCATAAACCGAACAGGGCCGACAAGGTAGCGGCAGGGAGACGATGTCGTCGGGCGATTGACGATAGCCATAGAAACCGGCTCGGACATCGGTTGCCCCCCAGATGCTCACCACGCGACATCCCACCAGCGATGCCATGTGCATGTTGGCCGAATCCATCGACACCATGCAATCCAACTTGGACATCATGCGGAGGTCGTCGCCCAACATCTGTCGGCCAGCGGTGTTGTGGATGCGTTTGGGGCAAGATTGAACCCATTCGTCCAACTTGCTTTGCTCGTCCGGTCCTCCGAAGAGGTAGATGTGCGTGTCTTCGTCCAACTTCAGGAGTCCGTCAATCACCTCGCGCATCTGTGGCTCGGGATAGATTTTGCCTCGGTGTTGGGCAAAGGGAGCGATGCCAACGTTGTGCTTGCCAGCCAGAACAAGATCGGAGTCGAGAGGCTTCGGCTCAAAATCCACCTCGACAGGAAGGCCGATGGCGGCAAAGACATCCCGATAGCGTTCGATGCTCGTCTTGAGTTGGTCCTGTCGCTTGTGCTGGATGAGCGCTTTCTTGTCGGCACGACCCTTGTCAATGCTGGCATGAGGTGTGAGTTGCAGCGAAAAACGCACTTTGAGCCACTTGGTGCGAAGTACGTCATGTAGGTCGGCAATGGCATCGAAGTGCTCTTGTTTCAACTCCTTGAACAGGCGATTCAACCCTCCGATGCCTTTGTAGTCCTTCTTGACGTTGATGCCTCGGACGGTGAGGTTGGGCATATCGGCCAGGACGGTGTTGTATATCTTCTCACCCATCTTGCTGGTGAGCATGGTGACGTGCAATGAGGGATATTGCTTACATAACGATGCCACGACGGGCACCGTCATAGCAATATCTCCCAAAGCGGAAAACCGTATGACGAGGAGGCGTTGAATCACGATGTAAGATTATTTGTTGCCGTAAAGCACAGGGTTGAGGTTCGGATCGTTGTACATCTTCATCTGCTTATAGACCTTCATGTACTTGCGGCCGGCAGCGATGTCGTCCAGCAACTGGTCGATGGCAGACGAGAGGTCCTGACGCTGGGTGAGGAGGACGTTGAGCTTCTCCTGACACTTCTGGCGGTGAGTATCGTCCACGTCGGTGCGATTGACCTCCACCTGCATGTGGTAAATCTTCAAATAGAGGATAGAGAGACGGTCAACGGCCCAAGCAGGGCTCTCGGTATTGATGGTGGCATTGTCGGCCACTTTGACATCTTTGTACTGATCCAGAAAGTAGCTGTCGATCATCTCGACCAAGTCGGTACGGTCCTGGTTGCTCTTGTCGATGCGACGTTTCAGTACCAGGGCAGCGGCTGGGTCAATCTGTGGGTCGCGGATGATATCCTCGAAGTGCCACTGAACGGTGTCAATCCAGTTCTTCAAATAGAGAAAATATTCGATACTGCGCTCTGGATAGGGGTTGTTGATGGGTGTGTCAACGTTGTCAGTGATGTGATAATCGGCAATTGCCTTGTTAAAAATAGGATCACAAACCTCTGTAAATTTCATAAGGAAAAATGGTGTAAGGATACAATTCCTTTCTAAGATTAGTAATTATGGACGATGGGACGTCTATTCTCTTTGAATAGTCTCAAGAAAAAGGTTTTACCCAAAGGGTAGGAAATGGAAAACCAGAGTATTTAGTCCTTCCCTGAGACCTCTTTGTCGAAAACCGAGTGAATCTTTTGACCAAGAAAATATTTGTGCCAAGTCCTCTTTCGTTCGAGTGCAAATTTATAAAAAAAAACAATTAAATGCTCAACTTTGCGAAAAAATAATTATCTTTGTCCCCGTTTTAGAAGTAAAATATGATAGTTTGCATAGCAGAGAAACCAAGTGTTGCACAGAGTATCGCCAACATCCTTGGGGCAACCCGTAAGATGGATGGATACTACGAAGGAAATGGTTATCAGGTAACTTGGACCTTCGGTCATCTGTGTGAGCTCAAGAACCCTGAAGATTATACCGACTTCTGGAAACCATGGGCGGAGAGTCGTCTGCCGATGATTCCGGAGCGCTTTGGCATTACCCTCAAGAAAGACACGGGCGTGCAACGTCAATTCGCAGTAATAGCCGACCTGTATGCCAAGGCCGACGAGATTGTCAATTGCGGAGATGCCGGCCAGGAGGGTGAGCTGATTCAACGATGGGTGATGCAGAAAGCCGGCATCATCTATAACCGCGAGAAAGATACCTATTTCCGTCCCGACCAGAAGGAGTGCCCTGTGCGAAGGTTGTGGATCTCCTCCTTGACCGACGATTCCATACGTGATGGATTCCAACACCTGATGCCGCAACAACAATATGACAAGTTGTATGCGGCAGGATTGAGTCGTGCCATCGGCGATTGGCTTCTGGGGATGAATGCATCGCGACTCTATACTGTGCACTATGGACATCGGGAGCAACGCCAGGTCATCAGCATCGGGCGTGTGCAGACACCTACTTTGGCTTTGATAGTGAAGCGTCATTGGGAGATAGCGAACTTTCAACCTCAACAATATTGGGAAATAAAGACGCTCTACAGAGATGCAACGTTTAATGCTACGACAGGGCGCTTCGAGAAGCAGGAGGATGCCGAAAGAGCATTGGCAGAAATTGATGGTAAACCGTTTACCGTCAAGGAGGTACAGAAGAAACAAGGCAAGGAGCAACAACCCCGTTTGTACGACTTGACCTCCCTTCAGGTGGATTGCAACCGCAAGTTTGGTTTCAGCGCTGACGAGACGCTACGCTTCATCCAAAGCCTCTACGAGAAGAAGCTGACGACCTATCCGCGTGTCGATACCACTTTTCTGAGCGACGACATCTATCCGAAATGTCCACAAACGTTGGCTGGCTTGCGTGGATACGAGGCTTTGACCGCACCTTTATTGGCACCTGGGTTTAAGTTGCCCAAGACGAAGAAGGTCTTTGATAATAAGAAAGTGACCGATCACCATGCAATCATTCCTACGGGCTTGCCGGCCAACACCATCAGCGCGGAAGAGCGGAAGGTATATGACTTGGTGGCACGTCGATTCATCTCGGTGTTCTATCCCGAATGTGTGTTTAATACCACCACGGTGAATGGTGTGGCCGGTGACGAAGCCGAGAAGGGTGTGCCTTTCCGCGCTACGGGCAAGGTTATTGTCGATCCCGGTTGGCGTGCTGTCTATTCCGACCTGCAAAGCGGAGGAGAGGATATCACTTCAGCGCAGAAGAGTAAGACGGAGGGACAGGATACCGAGGATGAACAAGTACAGGGAATCTTGCCAGATTTCGTTGAGGGTGAAAGCGGCCCTCATACACCATCGTTGTTGGAGAAATGGACCAAGGCTCCTGCCATGTATAGTGAAGCAACCTTGCTTCGTGCCATGGAAACGGCGGGTAAATTGTGTGATGATGAAGAATTGCGCGATGCCATGAAGGAGAACGGTTTGGGTCGTCCTTCTACCCGAGCAGCCATCATCGAAACTCTCCTTCGTCGTCGATATATCAAGAAGGAAAAGAAGGCTCTGGTCGCTACGCAGACAGGTATTGAACTGATTGGCATCATCCGTCAGGAATTGCTCAAGAGTGCGGAGTTGACGGGTCAATGGGAGAAGAAATTGCGTCAAATCGAACGAGGAGAGTACGAAGCGAAGTCCTTTATCGAAGAGTTGAAGCAGATGGTTTGCTCCATCGTGGATGAAGTGATTCACGACAAGGGACAGACACGTGTGGCCTTTACTTCGGAAGAGGAGGTGGCCGAGAAAAAGAAACGTAGTGCTGAACCCAAGGAGGGCGGTGCAAAAAAGCCTGCTCGAAGCAAAAAGAGTGAGGGCCAGAAGGCTGCTTCGAAGCCGTCCAATGCTCAGCCACAAACGGGTGCTTTTAAGTACTCTTTGGCTACGTTGCCTCAGGTTTGCCCTGTTTGTGGCGTAGGTCAAATCCTCCGAGGAAAGACCGCTTTCGGTTGCTCGAATTTCAAGAATGGGTGCACTTTCCGCATTCCATTTGAAGAGGTTCAGATGTAAGAAAGTGTAAAAAAGTGAAAAAAACATTAAGTTTCCTCGCGTAGAGTTGGCTGAGTCGAAAAAAATACGTATCTTCGCGCAGATTTTTAAACACGGTTTTAGTGCGCAAATTTAGATACATAGCCTCTTTGCTTTTATCGATGACTGTAAGTTTGAACTTGCAGCCATCTGTTGTGTTTGCGCAAACAACGGAACCGAAGTCGGACACCGTCGTCAAGGATAGCTTGAAGGTCGTCGCTGATAGCACGGATGTGAGCAACGTCGCCGTGGCTGACTCGTTGGCCAACGATTCTTTGCAACAGAAGAAGAAGGGCAGCGGATTGACCGCTGTGGTGAACTACAAGAGCAGTGACTCGTTGGTCTTCTCGATGGGTAATATGGCTTGGTTGTATGGCAATAGTGAGGTGACTTATGATGACATCAACTTGACGGCCGAACGCATCCAGATGTCTCTTGACTCCAGTTTGGTTCATGCTTATGGCGTTCCGGATACGACGGCACAGGAGGGAAGCAAACGTCAGATTGGCGCTCCTGTGTTCAAGGATAAGTCGGGCGAATACCAGACACGCACCATCTCGTACAACTTCAAGACGGCCAAGGGTTATATCACCGATGTCGTTACACAACAGGGCGATGGCTATGTGACGGGTGGAACAACCAAGAAGATGCCCGACAACGACATCTTCCTGGAGAATGGCCGATATACCACTTGTGATTACCACGATTGTCCGCACTTCTACATCAATCTCACCAAGGCGAGAGTGCGTCCGAAGAAGAACATCGTGACCGGTCCTGCCTATTTGGTGGTGGCCGATGTGCCGTTGCCTTTGGCTATTCCTTTTGGCTATTTCCCCTTTACGAAGAGTTATAGCAGCGGTATCATCATGCCAACCTATGGCGCCGACCAGACGCGAGGCCTTTACCTGCGTGATGGCGGTTACTACTTTGCCATCAACGATTATGTGGATCTGGCGTTGCGTGGAGAACTCTACACCAAGGGCTCGTGGGGCATTACTGGTAGTTCGAAGTATGCTTGGCGCTACAAGTTCAAAGGAAATGTCTCGTTCAGCTACCTCAAGACCATTACGGGCGACAAGGGTATGCCCGACTACAGCGAGATGACCAATATCCGTGCCGTGTGGAGTCATACACAGGACAGCCGATTCAATCCGAACATGACTTTGTCGGCCAACGTGAACTTCTCCACAACGGGTTATGAGCGTAACAATCTGGCCAGCTACTACAGCTCGGAGATGACGCAGAGCACCAAGGCAAGTACCATCAATCTTAGCTATAAGATTCCGAACAGCGTTTGGAACTTCAGCACCACGATGTCGGTTACTCAGCGTATGCAGGACTCCACCCTGGATGTCTCGTTGCCGGATTTGAATATTTCGATGGGTCGTATCTATCCTTTCAAGCGGAAGGTGAAGATGGGACAGGATCGTTGGTATGAGAAGATTGCGCTCTCCTATACGGGTCGAATCACCAACAAGGTGGTAGCCAAGCAGAACGAGTTCAAGAACAAGAGCCTCATCCGTGACTGGAACAATGGTATGTATCACGATATTCCGATTTCTGCTACTTTCACGTTGTTGAAGTATATCAACGTGACACCATCCTTCAAGTTCACGGATCGCATGTACACGCATCGGACGGAGCAACACTACGACGAGACTTACTACAATCAAGATGGTACTTATGGCGCGGTTGTTCAGGATACTACCTATGGTTTCTACAACGCCTACAACTATTCTACCAGCCTCTCGTTCAACACGAAGTTGTATGGTTTCTACAAGCCAGCGCCTTTCTTCAAGAATGCCAAGTTGGTGGCTGTCCGACATCTTTTTACTCCAACGGTTTCTTTGAGCTATACTCCTGACTTTGGACAGAAGAAGTTCGGTAGTTGGTCGTCGTACGAGAAGAAGTTGCCTTCGTCTTCGGAATTTGAAACCGTCTATTATTCTTACTACTCGGGTTATCCTTTTGGTACGACCAGCCGAGGCAAGACGGGCTCCATCAGTTTCAATGTGTCCAACAATATTGAGGCCAAGATCCGTAGCGACAAGGATTCGACGGGATACAAGAAGATTTCCATCATCGACAACATGACCACCGGCATCAGCTACAACATGGCGGCCGATTCCATGCGTTGGAGTCAGACGATTCCGCTGTCGGTCGTCATCAAGACGGGCAAGTCGGGTTCGATGAACTTGTCGGGTACCTTCGATACCTATATGTATGGTTTGAACAGTTATGGTTCGCCTACTCGTATTGACGTGCCACGATGGGAAAAAGGAAAGTTCCCTCGCCTCATGAATACAGGTTATAGCTATAGCTTCCAGTTGAACAACAAGAAGTTGGCTTCTTGGTTCGGCTTCGGGGACGATACCTCGGACGACAAGGAGGTGGAACCGGAATCTTCGGAAGACGATCATGTGGACGAGAATCTCGACCCTTCCTACCAAAAGGAGGCGGAGAAGTCGCATGCCCCCAAAAAGTCGGACAACAGCTCTGCGTATGATGCCGATGGTTATTACATCTGGTCCATACCGTGGACGTTGAATGTGTCCTATTCTATGCGTTATGGCTATGGAAAATTCGACAAGAAGAAGTTGGAGTACGACTATGAGTTGACGCATAGTGCAACCGTATCGGGAACCGTACAGCCTACCAAGGGATGGAACTTCTCCTACAATCTCTCGTATAACTTCAACGACCATCGGGTTACCTACATGAACATGAGTTTTTCCCGAGATATGCATTGCTGGACGTTGACAGGTTCCATGAATCCTTTGGGACGATATGCCAGCTTCCATGTCTGCATCGCTGTCAAGAGTTCGATGCTTCAGGACTTGAAGTACGAGAAGAGTTCTGTATCTCGCAGCAACAAGATCAATTGGTACGACGATTGATGCCGTTTGCCTCACCTCAAAAGCAACTTAAGAGAATATGATTGCTATCGTAAAATACAACGCAGGAAACATCTATAGTGTGTATTGTGCCTGCAAGCGATTGGGTTTTGAGCCCATTATCACGGATGACGTAGCGTTGCTCCGTTCGGCCGACAAGGTTATCTTCCCAGGTGTCGGCGATGCCCGAGCAGCTATGACCTACCTGCAGGAACAGGGGTTGGATCAAGTCATCCGTTCCTTGTCACAACCTGTATTGGGCATTTGTGTGGGTATGCAACTGCTTTGCAAGCATAGTGAAGAGGGCGATGTCGATTGCTTAGGGGTGTTCGATGCCAACGTCGAGAAGTTCCGCCCGACAGATGCTACCTATAAGGTGCCACAGATGGGGTGGAACACCATCGGTGACTTGAAGTCACCTTTGTTCGCCGAGGTTCCAGAGCAGAGCTATGTCTATTATGTGCACAGTTATCGGGTGCCTGTTTGTGCCGATACGATTGCTCAAACCGATTATTGTGGTTGGTACAGCGCTGCCCTGCACAAGGACAATTTCTATGCCACGCAATTCCATCCAGAGAAGAGTGGTAGCATCGGAGAACAGATATTGAAGAATTTCCTTACCTTATAATTTCTCCCCGTTGTGGGTAGAAGAAATCAAAAACGCAATATAGTATGATAGAGATTATCCCAGCCATAGACATTATTGATGGAAGTTTGGTTCGTTTGCAACAAGGCGATTATGATGCAAAAACTGAATATAGCCGCGACCCCTTGGAGGTAGCGAAGCAATTGCAGGACATCGGTATCCGTCGCTTGCACGTCGTCGATCTGGATGGTGCCAAGGGTGGACACATTGTCAACCAAAAGACCTTGGAGCGTTTGGCCACGGGCACGAACCTCGTGATTGACTTTGGTGGAGGTGTCAAGTCGGACGAAGATGTCAAGATCGCTTTCGAGAGTGGCGCTCGTATGATTACGGGTGGTTCGATTGCCGTGCAACGTCCTCAGATGTTCCTATCGTGGCTGGAAAAATATGGTGCCGACCGCATCATCTTAGGTGCCGATATCAAGGAGGGCAAGATTGCTATTTCGGGTTGGTTGGAAGAGAGTGATGCCAAGTGGCAGACTTTCCTTTCCAGCTATGTCTCCAGAGGTGTGCGTCACGTCATCTCGACCGACATCTCACGCGATGGCATGATGACGGGGCCTGCCGTCGAACTGTATCGCGACATGATGACCGACTTTCCAGAGTTGCATGTGACGGCTTCTGGTGGTATCTCGTGCATGAACGATGTGCTTCAACTCGACAAGGTAGGTGTGCCCGACGTCATTGTCGGTAAGGCCATATACGAAGGACGTATTACCTTCCGCGAGTTGGAAGAATACATGAAGAATCAAGGTTGAACAGTTCCCGTTCATATAAGTAAGTGCCGACATTAATCCTAAATACCAAACAGTATGTTAGCAAAACGAATCATTCCTTGTCTGGATGTCAAAGACGGTAAGACCGTCAAGGGTGTCCAATTTGTCAATTTCCGCGATGCTGGAGATCCTGTTGCCTTGGGCAAACAATACAGCGAACTGGGTGCCGACGAATTGGTTTATCTGGATATCACCGCTTCGTTCGAGGGTCGAAAAACCTTCACGGAGTTGGTCAAACGTATTGCAGCTGAAGTCTCTATCCCTTTCACCGTGGGTGGTGGCATCCATGAACTGAGTGACGTGGAAAGATTGTTGGCGGCAGGTGCAGATAAGGTGTCGGTCAATAGTTCTGCCATTCGTCGTCCCGAACTGATTACGGAGATTGCTACCCGTTTCGGTGTACAGGAGTGTGTCTGCGCTATCGATGCTCGTTGTGAGGAGGATGGTACTTGGCGCTGTTATTTGAATGGTGGACGTGTGCCAACGGAGAGAACTCTCTTCGAATGGGCACATGAGGCGCAGGAGCGTGGTGCTGGAGAGATTCTCTTCACCTCCATGAACCATGACGGAAGCAAGCAAGGTTTTGCCATTGAGGCACTTCACCGCTTGCACGAGGAATTGTCTATTCCAATTATCGCTTCTGGTGGCGCTGGTACCAAAGAGCACTTCTTGGATGTCTTCCAGCAGGCACATGTGGATGCAGCTTTGGCGGCTTCGGTCTTCCATTTCGGTGAAATCCCAATGGCCGAGTTGAAAAAATATTTGGCAGACAATGGCATCGTTGTTCGTCAAACAAGTTCAAAATAGGCGTGAGGAAGGGGTCCAATGTTCCTTTCACTACTCTTTCTCTCCTTTTAACTACTTCAAAGAAATTTAATCAAAAAACTACATATTGACTATGGAAATCAATTTCGACAAACTGGGTGGGCTTGTTCCTGCCATCGTTCAAGACGCAGACACCGACAAGGTGCTGATGTTGGGTTTCATGAATAAGGAGGCCTACGAGAAAACCGTGGCCACCAATCTGGTGACTTTCTGGAGCCGTACCCGCAATTGCCTGTGGACCAAGGGCGAGACATCGGGCAATACGCTGACCGTCAAGGAAATCTTGAACGATTGCGACCAGGATACCTTGCTGATTAAAGCTGTTCCTGCTGGCCCTGTCTGCCATACAGGTGCCGATACATGCTGGGGCGAAACCAACAAGCGCGATGCTGCTCACAATAAGGAGAATGCCCTCCTCTTCCTGAGCGAATTGCAGGACTTCATCGAGAAGCGTCATGAGGAGATGCCCGAAGGCAGTTATACCACCTCTTTGTTCAAGGATGGTTTGAACCGCATGTCTCAGAAAGTGGGTGAGGAGGCTCTTGAATTGGTTATCGAAGCTACCAATGGCACTAACGACCGTCTCATCTACGAGGGTTCGGACATGTTCTATCACCTCATCGTATTGCTCACCAGCAAGGGCTTGCGTATCGAGCAGTTGGCCTCCGAGTTGCGTGAGCGCCACAACCCAGGTTGGAAGAAGCACTAATTGTTTCTTCCAATCTACTCTTGCCGAAAACAGAAATCTTGATTGTGAGACCTTAATCGAAATAGTATGATTGAATACAAGGATGTGAGTTTGGAGCGCGAACAGCAATTGCTCTTGCGCGATGTGAATCTACATATTGGTAGAGGCGAGTTCGTCTATCTGATTGGTAAAGTGGGCAGCGGTAAGAGCAGCTTGCTCAAGTCCTTGTATGCTGAAATACCTATTTTGGAGGGCGATGCCCATGTCTTCGAGTTCGACTTGAAGTCCTTGCGTCGCAAGCAGATACCCATGCTCCGTCGGCGCTTAGGTATCATTTTTCAGGATTTCCAACTATTGGTTGATCGTACCGTCCAGCAGAACTTGGACTTTGTGCTCAAGGCTACCGACTGGAAGTCGGAGGCTGAGCGAAACCGACGGATAGAAGAGGTGTTGCAACTGGTCGGCATGGAGAACAAGGGGTATCGAATGCCCAACACCTTGTCGGGCGGTGAACAACAACGTATCGTGATTGCCCGAGCTTTGCTCAACAATCCTGCGGTCATTTTGGCCGATGAACCTACCGGTAATCTCGACCCTGAGACGGGTTACAATATTGTTCAGTTGCTCTATGATATCTGTCATCAGCACAACACCACAGTGTTGATGTCCACGCACAATCTCCAACTGCTGGAGCAATTCCCAGGTCGCGTCTTGAAGGTGGAGGATGGTCGTGTTTGCGAGGTTACTGCTTCGACCGAATCGGGTGAACCCGTGGCAGAAGAAGTGCCAACCTCCGAATCCATAGAGGAAGTGGTCGCTCCTATAGAAGATGAGGCTGTAACCGCTCCATCCGAAGAGTCGGTGACAGAGGAGCCCGTTATGGAAGAAGAGAATTCCGTTGCTGAAGAAGAGGCTCCTGCGCCTGTGGACGAGACTCCAGAAGTCGTTGAAGAAGAACCGATTGTTCAAGAGCCCATCGCAGAGCAGGAGACTTTTGTCGAGCCGGAGATTACGGCTGAAGTTGACCCTCAATCTGTTCCCACCGAGGCAACTCCTGAAGAAACTCAAAACGATTCGTCTCTGGATTCAGACGACAACAATAGTGCTGAATCCCATTGCTCACCATCAGATACTGAACCCGAAGAGCGTAGTTATAACGGACAATTTGGTCAAATACCATCTGACTCAGCCGCACTGTAGGTGCCTTGTATTCGACGATCAGAGCAGGTTTGCCAAACTGGTTGAAAACCACGGTGTCACATCTTTTCTCCATATTCCCGACGCGGATGGCCACCTCGTTCTGCAACCGTCCTTGAGGATAACCTAATTGCGTGACGAGGTAATTGACGAAGTGTTGCCGCACCCATTCCTCGGGAGTAAGTCGGACGTACTTTCGCCGTTGGCTGTCAAAGATTTCCTCAACATGTGTCGTTGGGTTCATACGGGTATTGGCCGTGATGGGGGGAAGGTTAAGCGTTGGATGATTCATCTTTGCGATAATTGAGTTGCAAAGATAATAAGAAATATGTAAAACAACAAGCAAACAAGATAAAAATGGCCAAATCAGAAGATTTTTCCACGATTTGCAGGAACATCGAGGCACACTCCTTTGCTCCTGTCTATTTGCTGCATGGCGATGAGAACTATTTCATCGACCGCATCACAGCATTGTTGCTTGATTGTGTCTTGACCGAAGAAGAGAAAGACTTCAACCTCTCTCAGTTCTTTGGTGCCGATGTCGATAATCTGGGATTGGTGGTGAGTGCTTGTCGCCGTTATCCTATGATGTCCGACCATCAATTAGTGATGCTCCGTGAGGCGCAGATGTTGAAGCAGAATGCCGAACTGACCAAGTTCGAGCAGTTGGAGGTCTATCTGGAACATCCCTTGGAGAGCACCGTCCTCGTGATTGCCATGAAGGGCAAGAAAGCCGATGCCCGTTCCCGATGGGTCAAACTCATTCAAGAGAAGGGTGGTGTCGTCTTCGAGAGCAAGCGTGTGCCCGACTACGAACTGATGAAGTTTCTGCCTGGTTTCTTGCAGAATACGGGTCTTCAGTTTGAGCCCAATGCCGTTCAGATGTTGGCCGATTATATCGGTTCCGACCTCTCGCGCCTGATGTCCGAAATCGAGAAACTCCGGCTGAATCTTACCTCCAATAAAGTCACGGCCGACATGGTGGCTCAACACATCGGCATTTCCAAGGAGTTTAATTCTTTTGAGTTGGTCAATGCCGTGGCGGTCAAGGATTTCCGTAAGTGTGAGATTATTCGCCGCTATTTCGCGCAGAATCCGAAAGCCAACCCCATTCAGGTGACGTTGTCTGTGCTCTTCACCTTCTTTACGAACTTGATGTTGGCCCATTATACGCCCGACAAGAGCGTCAACGGATTGATGAGCGGCGTGGGCATGAACTATGGTCAAGCCAAAGTTATGGTCGAAGCCGTCAAACGATACAATGCCTGGAAAGCCATGCAGAACATCTCGCTTATCCGCGAGTACGATGCCCGTCAGAAAGGTGCCCGTGGTGCCGCTCTGCCCGATGACGAGGCATTGCAGGAATTGCTTTACAAACTGATGCACTGAGAATCCTGAAGAGGTCTCTGCATCCTCCAATTTTCTTTTGATTTTTCAGAGTTCTCTGATTACTCCGATTACTCTGATTGCTCAGAATATTCCGATAACTCCGATAATAAATGTTCTTTCTTCACCATGAGCACTTTCAGCATCATCATTCCTCATCACAATTCAGCTCGGCTGTTGTCGAAGCTATTGCGGAGCATCCCTTGGACGCTTGCTCCCGAGGTGATTGTGGTCGATGATGCCAGTAGCGAGGAGGAACGACGAGAGGTAAAACGTTTGCAATTGGAGTATGCATTCATTTATAATGAAATAGAGCGACACACCGCCGGTGCGGCACGAAACGTGGGTTTGCAGTTGGCTCATGGTGAGTGGCTTCTTTTTGCCGATGCCGATGATTATTTCCTGCCCTCGGCGGAGTCGTTGTTGGTTCGGCATCAGAATGATAGCGTCGATGTCGTCTATTTCGGTGTGACCAGCACCTATCTCCAGTCGGGTCAACCGGCTTATCGTGCCAAACAGGTTGAACGTCTCATTGCTCGATGCCGTACGGAGCAATCATTGCTGGCCTTGCGCGCTTTGCACACCAATCCTTGGGGCAAGATGATACGTCGTTCGTTGGTCGTGGAGCAGCAGATTGTGTTTGAGGAAATCCCTTCGGCCAACGATGCCATGTTCTCGGTGCGTGTCGGCGTGGAGGCCAACTCCGTAGCGTTGGACGAAGAGCCGCTCTATTGTGTGGTGGTTAACGATAGCAGTATGACCAGCAATGTCGATCAGGCGCGTTTCGATAGCAACGGACAGGCGCGTCTTCGGGTCAATGCTTATTTGCGACAACATCAATTGGGTGCCTACCAATTGTCCGTATTGGGGTATCTGTTAGGCAGTTGGAAATATGGAGGGCGCTATGGCCGTCAGGTATGGAAGAGTTGCAGTGCCGATGGCAATAATCCGTGGGTAGGTTTTTGCCGTGTGTTTTTGCCCACCAATTTCTATCATAGTTTGAAATCAAGACCGAAATGAATATACGAATAGTTTCACCTGCAGGTAGTATCAAACCGAAGGTGGTAGAGGGCGGTGTCGCCACGTTGCGCAGTTGGGGACACGACGTGACCGTTGCGCCTCATGCGTTGGACAGTTATGGCCGATTTGCCGGCACGCCCCAGGACCGTGCTCAGGACATCATCGATGCCTTGCAAGACCCTCGTGTCGATGCCCTTTGGGCTTCGCGCGGTGGGTATGGTTGCATGCAGATCTTGGAATCCATCCCCCTCGATTTGGTGCGCACCGCTAACAAACCCATTATTGGGTACAGCGACATCACAGCGCTCCATGCCTTGTGGTTTAAGGCAGGAGTGAAGAGTCTCCATGCTCCTATGATGAAGCATTTGTGCGAAGACCCTACCCACCGCACCACCAAGACGTTGAAGGAGGTCATCGACTATTATGCCGAACATCGTTGTTTCCCTCCTCGTCACAACAACCTTTTCCTCAAGGCGCTCAACGAGTCGATGGAGGGCGGCGAGAAGTTGCAAGCCGAGAATCTTGTCTTTGTGGGTGGCAACCTGAGTGTGCTCAGTGGCTTGCATGGCACGCCCTACGATTATGATTATCACGACAAAGTGCTCTTCATCGAAGATATTGCCGAGTCGCCCTACAAGATTGACCGCATGATGCAGCAACTCCGCCTGATGGGTGTGCTTGGTCAAATCAAGGCGCTGGTGTGTGGCCATTTCACCAATTGCGACGAGGACCCCTTGATGCCCATCAAGTTGTGGGATAATATCAGCTGGATTGCCTCTCCCTTCCAAATCCCTGTGCAGATGGGCGCTCCCATTGGGCATGAGTTAGAGAATTACCCCGTCGTGGTGGGGTAACGGCAAGCCTTCCTTCAACTTTCGCAAGTTCAAGTTGAGGGAAGGCTTTGCCGTAAGTTATTAGTTATTACTCCCCAGGCTACAAACGTCCCTTTAACTACTTTTTTTATTCCCCTTTTTCTCCCCTTCGTTTCTGAAAGGTTCGCAAGTTGCCATACTCGTGAACCTTAAGTTTTTTTATCTCTTTTGCCAGACAGGACGAACTCCAGCCTTTGACGTCATTATGATACCACAGACCTATCGTTTAGCTTTCGCTTTGTTTCCGCCTTCTTGCTCCCTTTAAAAGGCAGGAAAAAGGCAGAAGGTCAAGAATAGGTCAACGGTAGGAAACGGGGAAAAGAAGGGGGTGAAAAGAGTGTGAGTATATGCTCTAATGAGAACGTCTTGTAATTTGAGATTTTGCAATTTCTTTCGAGACACCCCTCAAAAAATGAATGAGGTGAATCGTTAGACACACCTCATTCTATCTGCAAAATTTACCAGTCAGTATCTTCTGATTCCTTTTTGTTTAACTTGTCATGTATGAATGTTTGTAAATCTGAAATTGTTTGGAAATATAACTCCTTTCTTTGTGAAATGACATTTGCGGCACTTTTTAACATAAACCAATGTAGTGCTTTAGTTAGGTGCATCTTAGTGTTTTGCACGGCAATAGGATTATCACATAAGAACTCTGCAATAGTAAGATTCTGAGAAAGGTTGGTTATTGTTGGATGAAACATTGTGATTGACTGTTCCTGTATTTTTATTCTTGACTTATAGTCTTTGTTGTCAATTGTCATCGTAAAGTGTAAAACATAGCCGCTATTTGGAAGCGTCCCCTTGGCTTTTTCAATAGGGTATGCGACGGAACCGAGATAAATCAATTTTTTACTATCTTCATCTGCAAAATGAAGTTTTCCATCGGGAAAATACTCGAGTAGAGATGGTTTTAGTAGTTTGTATGCTTCTGAGGATGTCTTGTTGTGTTCAACGATAAATGAAATTGTTTCGTCCGTCAAAGCATTCGATATTACATCATCAAAAGATAGTTGATGTCCAAAAATGTTGGTTTGTGCGGTAGTATGGTGAATAGATAAACCAACGAATACAACGAAAATAATAAGCAATTGTTTCATATTTAATCTATTATTAATTATTTTGCGATAAGAATTAGAGCGACATATTGAGACAGAGTTTTAATTTGTTCTGTTCTTTTCTTTTCTGAAATACTTCGGTCATTTGCAAATTCTAAATTCTTGGGAAGAGCATCTGCAAGAATCTTTAAGTACATAGATTTAATTGCATAATTTACATCTCCAAATTTGGCTTTATCTAGGCCGCTGTCTGTTATGCCGATAATGTAACCATGTTCATTGAATAATGGTCCCCCACTGTTCCCATGGTCAATATGGGCTGAGATTTGGTAGTGAGTAGGATCTCCTTGTACGCCCGTTCTGGCGTTGATTACACCTGTGGTGTACTTCACATCTGTGCCCATGACTTGGACTTGAGGGTATCCTAACGTAAATATTTCAGAAGCAATATCCTCTGTATCGAACGAAAATGCGTATGGTAAGTTGTCGAATTCCTTAAATTTTGGATCTTCTATTTTGATAATTGCGAGATCATTAGTGGGATCATCTTTTACAACAATTCCATCGAAAGATTGCCATTCTCCATCAATTCGTAGGCAAATACCAATTGCTCCTGCATCATAGATTACATGATGATTCGTAGCAAGATATCCTCTCTTATCAATCAAGAAACCAGTGCCACTTCCAACTATTTGAAGAGATTCCTTCGTTTGAGATGAAGTCTGAGATTCTTTGGTTGTCGTTGAGGCGGTTTCTTGTATAAGGGAAACCTTTGAATCTTCTGGTGCAGATTCTTGAATTTTGAAATTATGTATAGCGAACTCACCATTCCCAGCCACACAAAAACCGTGTAGGTTTCCTGCAAGTTTGTATGAATCAAGAGATGTTATCACCCGACCATTTACAATGAAATGTATTTTGTTGTTGTGTTTCCATATTTTTACTTTGTTGCAGTTGTCGCCACTATTGATAAAATTGGAGTTCCTCCATCTTGTTTCGTATGTGATGATACCTTCCGTTTTGACAAAGATATTGTATTGACCAATACCATTTATAAGAAAGTATGAAATGTTGTCAAAATCTTTTGCTCCAAAGGCGATACCGTAAGTTTGTCGGTCGTTCGTGTCAACCTGTTCAATTACAGCTTCAATTGAATAATCTTGAGTTTCGTCAATTTGATATTCAATATCACAACACAGAGCCCCCCCATTAAAGTTTTTTGAGGTTACTCTGTAACGCTTTTGTTTGTCAACAAATACTTTAAAATTTTTGTTGCTTTGACATTTTACGTTACAAAGAGATTCATATTGCATTCCATCAATGGCATTAATGCCTTGAGAAAAAGAATTTAATGGAATCCAAAGAAGTGCTACTATTGATAGCATTCTGAAAAGTTGATTTCTCATAAGCTTAAATTGTTAATGATTTAAATATAGTTTTGGTCTTAAAATATAGAATTCTTGTTTTCTTCCCATTGAGTTTTATTGAATTCGTCAATTAGAGAACGTATAAATATATATGCATATTTTATAACTTTCTCATTGTCTATTCTTAGTCTTTCGACTTCAGAATTAATCTCGATAACATTTTGTTTCCAATTATTTTTGTTCTTATCTTGTAAAGCAGTCAAGAGTTTGTGAATTGTCTCTTGGGCAGAAAAAAGCATTGCCTTGTATTCCTCTGCAAAATTTCTCGAACTTTCATTTTTGGGGTCGTAGTATAAGCAAGCAGCTGAATTGAATAACTTTTCACATCGACAATGTAATGCTTGAAGTCTATCCATTTCTTTAGCTGCCACTGCTGGTGATGGGGGATTTTCAAATAATGAGGCAAGAAGGATTTCTTCTGGAGAAAATTGTTCTAACCTGTTGGCTATTTCCTTTTGTATTTCTATGATTTCCCGATGTCTGAAATCAAGTTCCATTCTTTTCCTGTCGTGATTCATAGTGCCAAAGCAAATCAGTAATGCCCCGATAACACCTAAGATTGAGCCAAGATATCCTCCGAAGAAGTTGAGCCAATCTGTCTCACCTCCAACAACTTCAATGTTATGGGGATGTTCAAATCCTATAAAAAGGTTTAGAATAAAAGGTACTCCAATAAGGCAGATTAATAAAACAATAATTATTGTTGTAGTTTTCATTGAATCATTTTGCCTCCTCACTCCAAATTCGGCATTAGATTTAAACAAAAAAAGACGGGAGCTTCCACTCGGTTGCTTACCCATCCCTGAGGCTCTCGCATTGCCTTACACTTAGATAAGCAACGACAGAAAACTCCACGCCATAGTGATATGTAACAACTGCCTTTGTCAAAAGGTAATGACAAAGAAGCAGCGACTACAAAGCACTACTAATGGACACTCTAATCGTTACATTATCTTCAAGTGTGAAACTTGCGAGATTTCAGGAATGAAGATAACGACGTTGTAGCGTCTTTTATTACAATAAAATCAATGAGTTAGTCCACCACTGTGGCTCAATTGATAGGGCAAAGTTAATGCAAACTTCTGAATGTTCCAAGGTTTTGACCTCTAAACTTTCATATTTCCTCTATTTTTCAGGATTTTAACTGACTTATTTTCCCTTTTCTGGGATTAATCTGTTACAGAAATGATAGAGTGAGCAGAGCAATAACTGCGACAACCTGTCGCAGTTTTAACGTAAGACGCACTAAGGTCTCAATCCGCAAGTTGAGAACATTCGTTTATTGATACACAAGAGAAAGAATGCAGTATTAGACAACAACTTAGAACTTAAAAAGTCCTATTTTGCTATCTCTGCATCTAAAATAAGCCTAATATCGTATAAAAAGTACTAATTAAGTCGAATAATACACGGAATATATGGAAATTGTTTGTATTTTTGTAGCAAAATTACGAAAATAAGCAAAATATTGTACTATGATACGAGATTTCTGGGTAAAGAACTATCTTTCCATACGCGATAAGCAGGAACTAAGTTTCGTGGCAAAAGGACCATCGTCGGAACTTGTCAACGAAGTGGCTGAAGGTGTGTTCTTGTACAAGTTAGGCATCCTCTATGGTTCGAATGCTTCGGGTAAGTCGAATATGTTGATTGCCATGAACGAGGTGTTTCGTCTATTAGTGAGGTCCAAGTCGGATGCCACCGAAGGAATAGGTGGTTGTATTCCGTTTGTCCTCACCAAAGAAGAACCAACGGAAATGCACGTTTCGTTTTATGCCAACGACACCCGTTATGACTATGATGTCAAGTTCAACGACAAGCACGTTTTGAGTGAAGCCTTGTACTATTACCCGAACAAGTCTAAATCGCTTTTCTATGAGCGTAGTTTCGTGGGCGAGAATGTACAGGCTGATATCAAGTTTGGTGCGAGCCTCAAACTCCAGGTCAAGACGCAGGAGAGCATCCGAGAAAACACGTTGAACAATCATAGTGTATTGTCGGTGTGCCGTAAGGCTGCCTTGAAAGAGGATATTGCTCCCTTCAATGCGCTTCACGCTTGGATTATGGACAACTATCATGAGATAGATGGCGATGGAGACAAAGGCATTGTCGAGATATTGAAGGATGCTTACAACGATCCCAAAAGGCGGAAATTCTATAACACGATGCTCCAGAAGGCCGATTTGAACATCTTGGAGTATCGCCCTGTTGTGGAAGACCGCTTTGTGCCCAATGATTTCCGTGAGCGTATCCAGAAGGAGAATATCCCGGAGGAGATGAAAGATATGTTGTTGAAGCCAACTTCGGATTCCATTTCTTTCCTGAACCATTCCGACAATGGAGATTTTGACATTCCGCTCAAATGGCAATCCAAAGGAACTCAGAAGTACATCCGTATTCTGGATGCATTGTACGACATGATAACAAGTCCACATGTGTACTATCTGGATGAATTGGGTGAGGATTTGCACAACGACCTGTTGTACTACTACCTCAATGTCTTCCTCTTCAACTCTGACAAGTCTCAGTTGATTATTACGAGTCAGGAGACTACCCTCTTGTCACAGGATTTGATTAACGAGAATAGAGGTGTGGTATGGTTTGTCGAGAAGAACAAGGAGACGGCATCTTCCGAATATGCCCGTGGAGATTCTTTTGGCTTGCACAAGAACCTGTCGCTATACAATTCGTATCGTATCGGTCGATTGGGAGCCAAGCCAGAACTGGGTAGCATCTTTATAAATCTGGAGGACTGATATGGGAAAACTAAGACAGACGGCACTCATTTTGGGCGAGGGACCAACCGAGTTCTTCTATTTCAAGTCCCTATGCGACGTATTCAAGCGTCTGACCATCAAGCCAGATTATCCGAAGCACACGAGCATCAAGGAACTTGAGCTCAAAATTGAAGAAGGTATCTCGATGGGCTACAACCACATCTTTTGCGTCATCGATATGGATACCAAGGACGAAGAACCAGAACGCACACAATACCAAAAACTAAAGGCAAAATATGCCAAGCCCATAGCCAAACCCAAGAAGGGCATCTATTGCGAGGTCGAATTTTTTGAAACACACCGTTGTACGGAATTGTTCTTCCTATACTACTTCCGCTACACTTCCCGTCCTTACGAAGAGCAAGAGTCGTTGCTCAAAGACTTGAACCAAAGCGTAGAATATAAGAAAGCCATTGACTTCTTTATCAAGACCAAAGGACTGCATGGCTACTTTGAGCGAAACGGAGGAAGTCTTGAAAAGGCTATAGCCAATGCCAATCGGTCAATGGATGAGAAGGTTTCATCTGGAAGGGATTATACCTTTTCAGAACTTGGAAGGCTGATGGAAGAGTTGAAAGGACTGGAAGTAGTGTAGACTATGGCAACAATGAAGAGTACTGGATGATGTGCTACAAGGAGCCGAAAGCCTGCGCTAATAAAACATAGGATGGAGTATACAAACTCTTCATATTTGATAATTATGAAAGTATGAAGGTAAACGATATCATGAAGTAATTACAAGAAAAAACGAGACCTTGTAGTAAAAAAGAGCTACAAGGTCTCGCTTTTAGAAGAAAAGGGGAAATGATTTCATGCGCTCTTCTTCCGAAACAGGATGGAGAGGAGAACGGCCAAGCCGATGCCGATGGGGTAGAAAAGGAAGGGGATGACGCTGGCAGGGCTGAAAGGTTGACCGGTCATGTTGGAGACCAGGTTGGCGGCAAAGAGCAGTTGGACGCTGTAGGGCAAGAGGCCCTGCGTGAAGCAGGAGACGGTATCCAGAATAGAGGCAGAGCGTTGAGGCTCAATGTGATAGTGCTCGGCAATGCGTCGGGCAATAGGGCCTGCCGTGAGGATAGCCACCGTATTGTTGGCGGTGCAGACGTTCACCAGGCACACCAAGGCACCGATGCTGAGTTCGGCTCCGCGCTTGGAGTTGACACCCCGAGTCACATGTCGCAACAGGAAATTGATGCCGCCATTCGTGCGAATGAGTTCCAAGAGGCCAGCTGCCATGATAGCCATCAATATCATTTCGCCCATGCCAATCATGCCGTTGCCGAGGTGATCCATCCAGCCGAACAAACCGAAGGCGCCACGCCACATGCCGATGATGCCCGACAGCAGGATGCCCAACAACAATACCAGGATAACGTGCAAACCCATCAAAGAGACGATGATGACTACGATGTAGGGGAGAACCAACAGGAGGTCAACAGGATGCGGCTCCTGAAGGATTTGGGCATTTTTGCCCAAGAAGAAGTAGATACAGAGCATCAGGAGCGCCACCGGCAGGACGAGGCGGAAGTTGGCGCGGAACTTATCCTTCATCTGGCATCCCTGACTCTGGGTGGCCGCGATGGTGGTGTCGCTGATGAACGAGAGATTGTCGCCGAAATAGGCGCCACCCACAACGATTGCCACCATAAGCGGCATGCTGATGTCCGTCTTGAGGGCAATGCCCACGGCAATAGGTGTGAGTTGGACAATGGTGCCGACCGACGTGCCAATGGCGAGCGAGACGAAACAGGCCGCCAGGAAGATGCCCGGCAGGAGGAGCGAGGCGGGCAGAAGGTGCAGGGTGAGGTCAACGGTGGCCTCGATGCACCCCATCTGCTTGGCACAATAGGCAAAGGCTCCTGCCATCACGTAGATCCACACCATGAGCAGGACGGTCGGGTTGCCGGCGCCCTCCGAGAAGGTCTTGAGGCGCTCCTGTCCGTTGCCTTTGGTGATGCAGAAACCGTAGATGGAGGCAATCAGGAACGCCACCAGCGTAATGGACGAATGCGAGAAGTCTCCACCGATGAGGCAAAGACCTATATAGGAAAAGAGAAAGACAAAGAGTGGGGAGAGGGAGAACATAACTGGAAGACCCTCCAAGCCCCCCTGCATAGGGGGGATGTGCCTATAGGGTCAAATATTTGGTAGAGGCACTTAGATTCAACTTATTCAATTGTGTAAATCTCCTCCCTAAGCAGGGAGGTAGGGAGGGTCTTTTATTCGTTCATCACTTGCAGGAGCAGGTCGTAGGTCTGTTCGTGGAAGAGCTGGAAGCAGTCGTCCATGCGGGCGTTGAGTAGGGCAGCAGCTTCGTCCGAGAAGTGGCCGAAGGTGGAGAAATCATCGTCGGCGGTGAAGTTGACCTGCAGGTCGTGCCACAGGAACCGGAAGAAGGCTTTGGCCTCCTGCTTGTTGTGTATGGTTTGATTGCATAGCGGCGACTCGATGACCGCTTGAGAAATATTGTCGTTCATTACTGCAATAATGTTGAAGAATTGTTTTTTGAATGGAGCAAAGATAGTGACATTTATTGGTTTGTACAAGTTTTTAATTGTATTTTCTTGAATATTCCTGCCGAAAGCGCTATATTTGCAACTCAATTATGAAAAGGATTTGGCAATTTATTCGTAACTGGACATTGCCGCTGGCCATGATGGCTGGCGTGGCAGAGTATTTCCTGTTTGTCAACCTCCCGTTGGACGGAGAGGTGCGACACCAGACTTACCTGACGGTGACGCATTATATACAACCTATCTTGATCTTTACGATGCTCTTCCTGTCGCTCATCAAGGTGAGTCCCAAGGAGATGCGTCCGCATCGTTGGCAAGCCATGGCGTTGTCGGTACAGACGATGTTGTTTGTTGGTTTCTCCATCTTGGCGATGTTCATGCCCGACGAGGGGAGCAAGCTGTTGTGCGAGGGGGCGATGTTGAGTTTGGTGTGCCCCACGGCGACGGCTTCAGCGGTGGTAACCAGTAAGTTAGGTGGTTCGGTGTCGGGCGTGGTGACCTACCTGATGCTCTGTAACTTGATGACCAGCGTGGCAGCGCCATTGTTCTTTCCGATGGTGGAGCCGTCGGAGGTGGCCTTCTTCGATGCTTTCCTTACCATTTTGGGCAAGGTCTTCCCGCTCCTGATCTGTCCGTTGGCGTTGGCTTGGATAGTGCGGTTCTTGATGCGCCCCGTGCATCGTTGGCTGCTGAAGTTCAAGGACTTGGCTTTCTATATGTGGGCAGTTTCGTTGTCGTTGGCCATTGCCGTGACCGTGCGAAGCATCGTGCACACTTCGGTGAGCATCTGGTACTTGGTCGGCTTGGCCGTCGTGTCGGGGTTGTGCTGTCTGCTTCAGTTCTACTTGGGTCGGCGCATCGGTGCTCGGTTCGGTGAGAATGAGAAGATTACGGCCGGTCAGGCCTTCGGGCAGAAGAACACGGTGTTCATCATCTGGATGGGACAGGTGTTCCTCAATCCGGTTACCTCCGTCGTGGGCGGATTCTACTCCGTTTGGCACAACACGGTGAATGCCTACCAGTTGTACAAGGTGAGGAAAGCGGGACAATAGCAAGATTCTCTGCGTTTTGCTCTTCGAAGATACTTTTTTTTCTAAAGAGCATTCCGAAGGATTACCGAAGGCTCATAATACCCTCACCGAAGGGTGGTGAAAAGAAGAGTTTTCTACAAACAGCGGCTTTTGGTAGAAAAATGCCCTGCTGGGAGGCTCGTTGCCGCTGCCGGAGAAAGAGCAGGGAAGGGCCAAGGCAAAACCTTGGCTTACGGAGAAAACCGGGAGGAGTCGAAAGGCAACCAGAGAAGATGTGAGAGAACCGAAAGGCAT
>JAEEGK010000209.1_pt1 | contig 145432 bp, 145 predicted proteins | sample 8958771 | NCBI WGS metagenome assembly JAEEGK01 (sample SAMN16246547, study PRJNA631951) | gut metagenome | biome: gut microbiome; feature: rumen; material: SC-attached | host: Bos | place: Iran: Karaj | collected 2018-10 | reverse complement strand
AACATATATCTGCCCTGCTCTAGTATTTGGTTAATTGTTCAGCCATTTTGAATCAGTAATAAAATTTTGCGACTATAATCAACAACGCGAATGTCTAACCAAACTTGCAACACAATAAAACCAACGGCCATTACAAAATACAGCCAATCGATTAATTGTAAACGCCTCATAATTTTGAACACTTGGTATACATCCTCCAATCCGTATAGTGATTACTTGATCATATTAACCGCATTAACTAATTCAGATTATATTTTCATAACCATACGATTGTTAAATTTATATCAAAAACTCTTTACTTTTGCAAGTTAATTTGCAAAACAGACCTTATATATTTTATTTGATGTCTTTTTTAATAATTCAATTTTATTTATTGTGAATTAATGTATAAACTGCATTACCAAAACTGTCGAGTTCGTAAGCGCGTTCGTTCGAAAATTGTATCTTTGTCCAACCCGTATGTGTTGTATTATTAAACCAAGTTATAAACTCGTCTTTATCTTCGTATAATACTGCTACTTCCAAGGTATAGATTGAACAATTATTGCAACTGGTATCAACGGTATAACCATTTACATAACTGAATAACGCACTTAATTCAGATTGATTTTCAATCAATAAATTTGCGGAATCATTAAATATAATATTAGCATAGGCATTAATATTTTCGGTAGCTGCAAACTCAGTATAGTTAGTTGCCGTGTAACCACGACCAGTTTTATATGCATCAGTAAACAAGAACGAAGTATATGTAAAGATTTCTTCCATATCACCATTAAAATTAAGTCCCATATCGCCGTGTGTAGCATCAATACCATACCATTTACCATCAAGATATACTCGATTCCACTTATGTTGATTTCCAGAAACACATATTGTTGGAATACCTTCCAATTTAGCCATAATTAATAATGCTTTAGCATAACCTTCGCAAACCGCCTTTTTATAATTGAATACACCCTCTGCATACCAAGAGTCATAAGTTCTTGCCATTGCACTTGCTACTTTTGGATCTGCAATTCCTGTAAATGTTGCTAATGCTTCTTGGTCATAATTAACGTGCAAAGCTAACCATTTATAGATAGCTTGTAATTTTGTAATTTCATCCATATCATCAGAACAAATATCAACCAATACCGCTTTAGCTTTTTGATAAATATCTTCGGCGCTTGATGCTGGTACACATTCTGGATTATATCCGTTTTCCAACGCCCAAACTAATTGTTCTGTGGTTGAAACTCGCAAACGTTTACCAACATAATTAATCATAAAATCATCATAATCATTTGATCGAACATTTACATCGTCAGCTCTTAAAACATAATCTTGTTGAGTATAGACATTACCGTTAAAATGATTAAAAGTTGTGACTTCATTGGATTCGGTCAAATAGAATTGACTACTTGTCCAAGTCGGAGTGCAATCGCGAGTAAAGTGATTGCGGGCTTCCAATTCATTTAATGCTGCTCTTATCTCGTTCACTTTTTCCTGATTAGTGTGTCCTGCCATATAAGATAAGGTAAAGGTGATATTTTCTTCATCAGTAATATTATAAAACATACAGTAATCGATATAACCGATTAGCATTGGACGTGACGTAATGGTTAATTGATGCGGCAAATTGTTAATTGCGTTTTCAATTTGTGTAAGATAAGGATAAAAATAAACACAGTCATTCAAATATAACGCTGTTGCATATAGTTCTGCATCGTTAACTAGTTCTGCAGAATAATTATATTCATTAGTTTGGGCGTTATCAATATACCAATGTTCAATGTTATAACCAGATAATTTATCTTTAACTAAATTATTTAAATCATTGCAGGATAATTCAGTACCAGTATTGACATTGCTTGTGTAAACGGTTACCCCATCAACCACCAAAGTTAACTCAATTTCTTCTCCAATATAATAAGCGTAATAATGACGATTACCGAAAGTACCTTGTGGAATGGTTGCATTTTCAATAATTTCAGTTGAACCATCTAAGAGCCAACCACGGAAAAGTAACGTTATTGAATCATTAATTTTTTTAGTTGCTGTTTTAGGTAAAGTATATAATTCAGATTCTATCGTATACGTTGAATGATATGATGAGATGTTACTGTCTGTTCCGCCACGCAGGTCATACGTAATTGAATATACAATTATTTCCCATTTACAAGTTAAATCATAAGGTTGTAATGATGATGCATCAATGGTTGTAATTTTAGTATTTTCATCGTTAACATCAAGATACCAACCTAAGAAGTTGTATCCATCACAAGACAAATCTTGTAACGTAATAATATTATTTTGAATGGTATACGCATTAATGTTTGGATTATCTGCATTACGCGTGTCGTGATATGTAATTGAATATGATGTAGTTACATCAACAAAATAAACCAAGAATTTGTTGTCTTTTTGCCAACCATAACCTTGTGCATTATGGTCCTGCTTTAATTTATCATAAATGCTGTTTTGACCAATTAACGCTTCGGTAAATATTGTTGATATATTTTTATTGAGGTCCTCGACAGAAATAAACTGTGCGAACTTATTTATATTTGCAAAGAAACTTTTAGTTTTTTCGACAGAAAGATTATTAATGCTTATGTTAAGCGGCGTAACCTGATAACTTTCCCCATCTTTATCAAGACTGCAATTAGCATTAACGTATAATTCATTAGGAATAAAATTTTTAAGTAAACTAATAGGAAAACTTTTTAATTTTTCATTTTTTAAAGATGAAATATCAATTTTAAAAATTACATTTAAATCGCAGTAATGTTCACTCGGTTGCACTTCGTCAATATTACTTAAAGTAATTTGTAAAATTTCCAACTTAGAATCTTTGATATTTAACGTAGTTCCAGCAATTTCAAGATCGTTAATTTTGTCTAAATTGTGACTTAAATATGCACATAATTCCCGGTCATTAAGACTTAATTGAACACTGCTACCATTTTCGATTTTATTATTAATCGAATTGTAATCTGCTTCATCTGGACTATTCGTAACCAATGTTGAAACATTCACTTCTCCATTTAATTTACTAATTTGATCGATGCAGGCAAATACATTAACTTTATATTTAAAATAAACAAATCCAATTGCACCACCAACAGCAATTACGACCAAAAACAAAATAACGGCTAAAACATTAAAAAAAACTATAAAAAAAGATTTTTTCTTCTTTTCCATCGTTACCCCTTCCATTTACTCTTCTAAATAATAACATTAATTATCCATTAAAACAATAAAAACTTATTTCAGGTATTTTAATTACTTTTCAAGTTTAATTTCATCTAAAAGTTTATCCTTACCAGCCTTTAAAATTTTTGTTTTTTCGTTGTTTGTTAAAACTTGAGCAGCAGGTAAAACATATTCAATTCCTGCGAAGTATTTTCCTTTAATATAATCAATAATTGCTTCTAATGAATTTGCATTATTGATAGTATCAAGCATTTTTTGATAACTAGGTATATGGTAAAACTTTTGATACTTTTTTTTTAAGTTTCCAAAAAATTTCTTGCAAAGTTTTTCTTCATACACTGGATTTCTGGCTAATTTTTCTTGATCATAACTATGAATAATTGATTTAAACTCAGAAGTTAAATCTTTCCAATAATGATTTGGAATATATTCTTGAGCTTTGAAATTATTAACACTTCCTTCTACTCCTCTGCAAAGTGCCCAAGCTAATAATTCAGATACACAATCAGCATTGTTTGAATAATATTTATCACCATTAATAACACAAGTTCTAAGTTTCCAATTTTTCTTATTACGAGCAAGATAAGCAATATTATGATCACAAACTTTCTCAGGATAAGCATTATTTAAACCACTACTTAAAATTTGAATACTTTCAGCTGTCGCACTTTTACTCAAATGCCCATATAAAGTTCCAGCCTGATCTTTATGTAAAAAAATTCCATCAATACTGTGATATATAGCATCGCGTCGAGAATCATCCCAGACATCCTCTAATAAATAATTATATACGTCTTGTCCAATTAACGAATCATTTAAACTAACTGCTTTAACACTTGGAATTTTATTTTGACAACTACTTACCGATGCATATGATACGTTAAAACTTGCATTATAAATAGTAACTATTTCCTCTTCACTGTAGCCAATGTTTAATAATTTTTTATCTAAAAATCTACTTAAAATATTTTGTAAATTAATATCACCAGCACAATAAGTAAAAAAAGTAATTTTTGACATATTCTTTTTTGCTGTTTCAAGATTTAACTTATTACCATTGGCATCAGTTAACAATTTTAACAATGCATTGGCGAATTGTTCAGAAAACGAATCACTAATGTAGCCACCTGTAACTATTCCTTCTGGTTTAGCATATTTAATTGTCATCACATCAACGTTATCTAAAACGTTACAACCATCTTTTGTTCTAAATAATAATTCTAAATATGTTTCAGCCATTCTTGCAAAACCATAAGCAGATTCAGGTGTTACTGCCCCATTCCCCGAAATACAGCAAACAGTTGGCTTATTAAAGCTTAATTGATTTATATCAACCAATTTTAATGGTTTTGGGCCATCTTTAACACGTAAATAAATTTCAGTTGTTTCTTGATTCATTTTCCTTATTTTAATCCTTCCAATTATATTCTAATCAATTCATTATCAGAAAACAATACTAAATGAAAAAATAAATACTATTTTTAAAAGCATAATGCGAAAACAAAAAAAATGGTCTTAGTTAAGACCATTTATTGGAAGTTCTATACCGAAATAATCAAACATATAGAAGATATTTTTTATATTTTATTGATACAGTTTTTTAAGAATTGTTTAATAGAATTTAAATCTTTATCCTCGTAATATTCTACTAACAACTTTTTAAAATTCGACACCTGATCAAATGGAATAATTATCAAACCGAGACTATTAGCAATCATATAATGATTTGCAAAGATTACCGCAGTTCTCTTGTTACCATCGTTAAATATTTGAGTTTTCATTACGTAAAGTAACAATTCAATCGCAATGTCCTCTTTAGCAATATTCATACTCAAAATATTATTTATATTTTCTTTAACATTAATTTCACTTGGTAATGGTGGTATATAAGATGATCCACCAATTGTTACTGGTACTCCCCTAATTTTTCCGCCATCTTGATAAAAACCTTCATTTACTAATTTGGCAATATACGATGATAAATAATAATTAGATGGTGCATTTAGAACATCTTTATCAAAGATAAATTCCCATGCATGTTTTAAATTTAAAATTTTCTGTACGTCTTCTGCGCTAACATTATTAACTTTTCCGTTGTCAATAATGGTTTCAGTATCTGGGAAAGTTGTACCAACACCTTCCAAAACTGCTTGGTCATATATAATTTTTTTTAAATTACTTCTAGCAAATTCCAAATTACGCAAAACATTTGGAGTAATACCTTTTTCAGAATAACCTTGCTTAACTAATTCTTTTTCTACCTTTCTTATTTGTTTTTTAATTAATTTTGCTTCGTTAGAATTTCTAATTAACAAATTGTATAATTCATCCGAATATTGCCCGACATATGTTGAGGTAACTTTATCTAATACCCTTTTTCGAATATATAAATATTTTTTGTTAGATGCCTCTTTAACCTCGGGCGTGCCATCATACGGCAGTAAATTTAATCTTGACCGTAATTCCGCTCGATCTCTTAATAATGATTGAATTAATTCAAAATTATTCATTACACCTCCATAGGGAACTTTTCTGCATAAATAATATAATATTGTTCCCTAAAAATCAAGTAAATAATTAAAGATTTAAATATTATTTTATATCACATGTTTTTTATTTTGTTACAGAATAGTGCCAGCGTTATTAATTAAATTAGAATGATTCAATGTATAAAAAAAATGGTCTTAGTTAAGACCATTTTTTTGGAAGCTCTATACCGAAATAATCAGACTTAAAATGGCTTAATTTTAGTCTGGTTCTTTTGACTTCCCACTGGTGGCGGGGACTGGATTTGAACCAGTGACCTTTGGGTTATGAGCCCAACGAGCTGCCGGACTGCTCTACCCCGCGATATAGCAAGTGTATGCTATTCATATGCGAATGTCAACCCTTTTATCCGTTCAGGTTTAAACAATAAAACTAACTGTTAAATAAGTCGCATAAACCAACAATAACAACACACCTTGCCATTTATAAGATCGCTGTTTCCAAAGCATCGGGACTACCATAATTAAACTTAATGCTAAACAGAAAGGGATATCAATAATTAAACTTTGGTGCGAAACTACAAAAGAGTCGTAAGCAACAAAACTACAAATTGGTAAAATTAAACACAAGTCAATAATATTTGAACCAATAATGTTACCAGCCATTAGTCCCCCTTCTTTTTTGCGAATTGCAACAATGGTTGTTACTAATTCGGGCAAAGAAGTACCAACTGCAACTAATGTAATCGCAATAATTCTTTCTGGTACACCCAACGTACTCGCAATTGTTGAACCACCGTCAATCAAAAAATTCGAACCAAGAATTACGCAAGCCGCACCTAAAAAGAAGAAAAATATGTTTTTTATAATATTTTTCTTGTTAATCAAAATTTCGTCATCTTTTTTTGAATCCTCTTGATTTTTAATCTCTGAAACCACTGTCCTTTCTCTTTGATTGGTTGTTAGAGTTTCAGTTAATTTTTTTGCTTCTTTAATTTCAATTGGTTTTTCTGTATTGATACTACGTCGTCCTTGAATAATACTTACGACAATAAATGCAATACAAATCAAAGCCATAATGATGCTCGCCCATATGTTCAAAATGCCCTGCGAACTACCAACCCATAATACGGCAATAGTGGCAACTAACATAAGACATTGTTGCCAATATTCTTTACGTGGAGTAACTAAATTCATAAAGGAAAAGGCAATCGCAATAATCAATCCCGTATTAGCAATCACAGAACCAACAGCGTTACCAACTGCCATATCGTTTTTCCCTTGGATACTTGCGACCACCGAAACAATAACTTCTGGTAACGACGTTGCAAGTCCAACAATTGTTGCACCAATAATAAAAGATGGAATCTTAGCAGCTTTAGCAATCCAGGTAGCACTATCAACAAACCAATCACCGCCTTTGATAATTAAAACCATACCTGCAGCAAACATTAAAACTGCTAAAAAAAGTTCCATAAATTTTATTTTATCTTGAATTCAATTTTCAGTCAATTTAACTCTTAATATGTATATCTAAAAATAAACAGTTGCGAACGATAAATTCTTATGTTATAGTAAAAATATTCGGAAGGGTTGCAGAGCGGTCAAATGCTACGGACTGTAAATCCGTCGTCTCACGACTTCGATGGTTCGAATCCATCCCCTTCCACCAATTACCAAAGACCACTTTGTTGGTCTTTTTTTATTAGAGCACTTCCTTATGCAAATGTTGTAAGTAATAAAAAATATACTGTTGCGCTATACCTGCATATGATCCTTGTAGAATAACTTTTTGTTCAGCAACTGATAATTGGGCGATCGCCTTTTTTATCCACGTATCAACGGGTGCAGTGTCTAGACGATGAAAGGCAAATAGCATTATACACGCCGCAACTTTTGGTCCAACTCCACTAATACTTAATAATATACGTTGTAGTTCTTGATTGGATAATTTTTGTAATTGTTTAAACTCCAACTGCTTTAATTGTTGAATTGCTTTAACAAGATATGGTGCACGATAACCACACCCGAATCGTTTAAAATCTGTTTCTTTTATTTGTGAACACTGTTCTAGATTAGGAAAACTCCAATAACCACAATCTGTTTGTGTACCATATCTTTGACAAATTTCATTAATGGTTTTAGTAAAACGTTTAATATTATTGTTCGCCGAAATAATAAATGATAAGACGACTTCAACAAAATCGGCATTTAAAATTCTAATACCGCCACCACTAATTAAAGCATTTTGCAATTTTGGAGCATTTAAAGTCGCTTTAATTGTCTTGTAATCAGTATCAAAATCAAAGTAATGATAAAAATAATTTGCATCATCACAACTGATTATTATTTGACGATTATCAATTATAATTTTCGCCCAGTGACTGCCCGACATCACTAACCATCCCTGCTTCGTTTGCCAGTAACGAAAAACCTGTCCACTATGCAAAATTGCATATGGATCAAATTGAGTTAAATCATCAACACGCAGGGTGTGATTATTGATCATAGTTGCAATCATTTTTATTCGTCTTCTTTAATTATTTCAGTACGTTTCTCAGGGAATGCTTCATAGAACTCAATTACATCGTTAATGAATTGACGCGCTGAATTTTGATTCCAAAATCCGTCAGCGTTGCCCCATAATGACCAAATTTGATTTTGACAAACAAATTCATCTAAATTAGCAAAATTTAACCAATTGACAATTTTTAAGAAAATTGAAGATAATTTACCATCAGTTGTGAAATACATTTCATTGGGAACATTATATAACAAACATTCTACATAATAGCCACGTACAAAATGAATAATATTATCTTCACGTGCACTAATAGCCACTAAGTTCTTCATTAAACGCACCATACGTTTAAAATTACCTTGTGTCATCGTATCTTTCAAATTACCATTAACTGCGTGTAGATTAGTAAACATTAAAAAGTGTTCATCTAAGTTTTGGTCATATACTAATTTACTACGGATACTACCACCCTCTGGACGAAAATATTTATATTTAAAACACGGGAAAATATCAATTGAATGTTGTAAGTCACCAAATGCTGGAACTAAAATGGTCGTTGTGCTAGTTGAAACTTCTATACGTAAAATACGACTGATTTCATCAGCTAATAAATCTTTAAAGTGTTTAACATCAAAATAATGGTCAAAATCAATAAAGAAATTATCACGCATTTTCATATCTGAACGCGTCATTGTGGCATAATCATATTCACGCGTTTTTGTAATTTCAACAATCATTTCTAGTTTAGATTGAAAGCGTGTATTTGTTTTACAGGCATAACAACCTTGTAAATAAATTACGACATCGTTCGGGTCAAAATAAGGAGCCAAACGCGAAACATTAGCAACTGCCTGGCGTAAGTTTTTTTTCATATAATTATAATCTGCTTGCATTGAAAGTGAAGTTACTTCCTCAGATGCTTTTTTTACAAATTCTTCTGAAAATCCCAAAATAAATCCCCCGCGTTTATGGTAGCAAAACAATTAAAAATTGTCTAGCGAGAAAATTGTTTTCAACAATGCAGTATTAATTATCGCTAAATCAATTGAATCCGAATTTGTGTTAATAATATCCTGCAAACACAGAGTGTTTTGATTAGCCGTGTAAATTAAAGTTGTAACAAATAGATCATGCAATGTTGCATTAATTGTTTGTAAATTTTCTGCACTGTTTCTAATTTGATTGTATTGCACTGTTAAATCTAATTGTATATTATTCTTTTTTGTTGTTATGTTAATGGCCGAACGCAAATCCAATAATAATTGAAAGATGTTTTCTATAGACTTTAAAATATTTTGACAAGACTCAAATACTTCACTATCAACTTGAATTTTTTTACCCAAAATTTGATACGATTGAATAATAACATCATTTGACATTCCACTTCGTCGTAATGCATCAGCAGCATCACTTTCTGTCAGATAAACACCTGCAACCCATATCCATTGAGTTTTATCTGGTAATACATAAACACCTAATCCCACATTCTCAGCAGCCATTCCAGCTTTATATGCATCTAATTTATCATTATAATTTTGCTTTTCCAGTAACCAAACTTTCATTGTAGGTGTTTCTAAAACTTTACATTTTAAATGATTATTAAATTCTTTTAAATTAAAACCACGTAAAAACAAAGCCGTAATACTTCCCATCGTAATCACAACTAACACAATAACGATAATTGATCCAAGATGTTTGCGACGGTGTTTAAAACGACGTTGTAACTGGTAACCTGCATATATATCGTCGATAATTATGCTTATTCAGTGTATGTAAAAAAATGTCCAGCAATTTGAATTGTGTCACCGTCTGTTAAACCAATATTTTTCAACTCAGCGATTACACCGTGCTGAACCAAACGCCTTTGAAAATAACGGTTACTCTCAGTATCTTCCAAAACCACACCGCGAATTAAATTATCAATAAACGGACCTGTTACTTGATATTCACCATTACCACCTGTAACTATAAATTGATTTTTATCAATCTTTTTTTCTAAAATTGCTTCAACTAATAATGGTTTTGGCTTTGGAATTGTATTTAAAGTTTGCAAACAAGCATCTAATAAATCTTGTAATCCAGTATGATTTAAAGCTGAAATTTCATAAACTGGAATTTTGTTTCCTAACTTGGATTTAAAGTCTTGTATTTGTTCAGGTGTTGCACTATCAATTTTATTTAAAACTATAATTTGTTTTTTATTTTCCAAATCAGCGTGATATTTTTTTAGTTCTTGATTGATAATTTGATAATCTCGATATGGATCACGTCCTTCCATAGCAGCAATGTCAATTACGTGTAACAATAAGCGTGTACGTGAAATGTGCTTTAAGAAATCGATTCCTAAACCGACTCCATCACTTGCACCTTCAATTAAACCAGGAATATCAGCAAACAGTAAATTTTGGCCGTGTACCTGAGAGACACCAATATTAGGATATAACGTTGTGAATTGATAATTTGCAATCTTGGGTCGTGCTCGACTAATTACGGATAGCAATGTGCTTTTACCGACATTTGGATAACCTATAATTCCAACATCTGCAATACAATTCAGTTCTAAACGTACGTGGTATGGTTGCGTTTTAACACCAGTCTTGGCAAAATTTGGTGTTTGACGTGCCGCAGTAGCGAAATGTGTATTACCAAATCCGCCAGCCCCACCTTTTAACGCAATATATTTTTGGTCAATCGTTGTAATATCACAAAGCAACTTACCGTCTTCGTCCAAAATTTTTGTACCCAATGGTACAGGGATAATTGCATCTTCTCCATCTGAACCTGTTTTATTCCCCCCTTGACCATTTGCGCCATCACCAGCTTTAAATTTTTGGTGATAATGAAAATCAACCAAATTATCAAGATTGTTTGTACCAACAAAAATAACATCGCCACCGCGACCACCATCACCACCATTAGGTCCGCCAAACATCGTTAATGTATCACGATAAAAGGTTGCGGCTCCAGTTCCTCCAGAACCAGCTTGAATCGTAATATCAACACTATCAACAAACATATGAACATATTATAACAGAACCTCATACAAAAGTATATGGAATTTAATCAGAAAACTTTTGAGCAATTATCTAGATTAAGTGATGATGAGTTAACAAATTTATTAGCAGAACAAATTCGTAAAAAAAAAGAAAATGGAACACTGGGAGATTTTGAAAAAATAATGCGGATCATTATCCCAATGTTAAACAATGATCAACGGATTCGTTTAACAAAAATTTTTCAAACAATTCAAAACCAATAAAAGAGGTAATTAATGGAAGACGAAACCTTAAATAATGTTTTGAACTTATTACAAAACGCAACCAGTAATAATACTAACAACAACGCATCAACTAATAATGATATTCAAACTTTATTAATTAAATTTTTATTATCAGGCGGACTAACCCAAATTATCAATTTACGTAATCAAAATAATACTAATAAAACCGGAACTGCATCACCAGAGCAACCACGTACGATTGATTTAACTAATTATCAACGTCTTGATTGAACCACAACGGCATCATTAACAATATCAATTTCGGCAAAATGAATTTGCTCAGTAATTATTTGTTCTGATATTTTATCTTCAATTTGAGTCTGAATCAAACGACGGATTGGACGTACACCATAATTCTTTTGATAACCATGAATAGCTAACCAAGTGACTACGGCATCGGTATAATGCATACTAACATTGACAGCTGACAATCGTTTAGTTAGTTTTTGCATTTGCAAAGCAACAATTTTTTCAATATCACTTTGTGTCAAAGTGTTAAATACAACAACATTATCAATACGGTTGATAAATTCTGGACTGAATTTCTTACGCATTCCTTCAAGAATATATTGTTCCTCTTCCTCTGGAGTGAGTTCGCAATCATTAGGAATTTCATTAACTCCTACATTAGAAGTCAATACAATCAAAGCATTACGGAAAGAAACAACTTTTCCGTGCGAATCTGTTAAACGCCCTTCATCCAAAATTTGTAACATTAAATTATAAATATCCGAATGGGCTTTCTCAATTTCATCAAAAAGCACCAAACAATATGGATTACGACGTACACGATTACATAAATTAGAACCATCACTATAGCCAACATATCCGGGAGGCGCACCTACTATCTTGCTCACACTGTGCGCTTCGCTAAATTCGCTCATATCTAGTTTAATGAATGCCTTTTCTGTATCATATAAAATTTGTGATAATTGTTTACAAACTTCAGTTTTGCCAACTCCTGTCCTTCCCAGAAAAAAGAATGAGCCAATTGGACGGTTGGCATCATTAATTCCGCTTCGATTGCGACGAATTGCTTTTGCAACAACGCTTATTGCTTTGTCCTGTCCAATAATAATTGCCTGTAAATCTTTTTCCAAGTTCATTAAATTTTTTTGGTCATCTGTATTAATCTTGTTTAAAGGAATCTTAGTCATTTCGGATATTACTGTAGCAATTTCATTATCAGTAATCGTTGATAAATTATGTCCTGCTTTAATTTTAGTTTTTGCACACGCTTTGTCTAAAACATCAATTGCTTTATCGGGTAAATTACGATCAAAAATATAGCGATTAGATAATAGAACCGCTGCATTCAACGCGCTATGATTAATTTGCACTTTATGATAGTTTTCAAAACTTGATTTTAAACCTTCCAAGATTTCCACAGTTTGTTCCAAAGTTGGGGGATAAACCATTACGGGATCAAAGCGACGCTCCAATGCCGGATCTTTTTCAATGTATTCACGATATTCATCAATTGTTGTTGCTCCAACACAGCGCAAAGTTCCACGTGCTAAAACTGGTTTTAAAATTTCCGCAACGCTCATCTCGCCTTCTTTGTTACCACTTGCAACAATATTATGGATTTCATCAATGAATAAAATGATGTCATCACGACTCTTCAATTCTTGTAATACTTTATTTAAACGTCCTTCTAATTCACCACGGTATTTTGAACCACCCAACAACAAGCCGACATCGAGTGAATAAACAATTTTGTTTTGTAAATTTTCTGGCACTTGTTGTTCTACGATTCGTTTTGCTAATCCTTCAATAATTGCACTTTTACCCACCCCTGCTTCGCCAATTAAAACTGGATTATTTTTGGTTTTACGACAAAGAATTTCAATTAAATGGTTAGTTTCTTCATCGCGACCAATAATACGGTCAATTTTACCTTGTCGTGCTTTAGTCGTTAAATCTTGACCATATTCTGATAAAAGCGGTGACAAACCAGCAGTAACTACTGTCGGATTAGGTACTGTCACTCGTTCAGAATTTTTATTAACCATTAAATTAGAATTCGTTTGCGGTGTTGAGTTTGATACTGATTGATAATTTGTAACACGAGATTGTTGTGTTTTTTCAACACTGACACCTTCAATTTCATTAATAATTTTCTGAACTATTCGTTTTGATGCTCCAGGATTAATTTTATCAATTGCAGCTTTGGTTTGTTTACATTTCGTACATAATACATATAACAGTGCTTCACTATAGATTTCTGGTTGATTAAAAACCATTCCCTGTGTTTCAGCTAAATTTAAAATTTCATCTGCTGTTTTGTCCGCAAAAAATGCCGGTGGTGTTGCTGCAATACGTTCTGAAGTGATTCCTTCACTGTTAAGAAAAGCACAAGCTAAACTGTCAGTTGTCAAACTACAACCATAAAGCAAGTGAATTGGTGTAACCTTTTGCGGATTATTTCCTGCGGCTCGGTTTGCGAATTGCCAAATCCGTTTTAAGTTACCTGATATGCTTAAAACGTTCATATATTGATTGTAGTATTTTTGTAAAATATTGTATACTAATTTTATGGTTATTCCGTATGAACCAGTAAAAAAGACATATTCAATGAAATCATTACCCGAAGGAATTACTGGCGATTTTAAAGTGCCACATTTACAATCAAAAATTTGTGGAAATTGTGGCTATGATTTCAATGAATTTGTCAAAACTGGCTATCTTGGATGCTCTGATTGTTACCAATATTTCAAAAAAGAACTGGAGTCATATATCAATGAATATTGAAAATTTAATTATGACAACCCGAATCCGACTTGCACGTAATATCGCCCATGTACCATTTGACTGTAAAGATCGTAAATTCTTTACACACATCGCCGATAGTATTATATGTCAACGACCAGATTTAAAGGCTTACAAACTTAATGATTTATCAATCCGTGATAGTTTATTTGAGCAACATTTAATTAGCGCTGATTTTTTACGCAATGCAGACGTCGGCGTTTTAGTAAGCAATTATGATAACACAATTAATATTATGCTCGGAGAAGAAGATCACTTACGCATTCAAGCTATTACTAACCATTACGATTTGTGGCAAACCTATCAAACCGCGAAAAATATTGCCGACCAATTAGAAACCGACTTTGAAATTGCAAAAGATCCCAATTGGGGTTATTTGACCAAATGCCCTACTAACTTGGGCGGTGGGTTACGTGCTAGCGTAATGATTTATTTACCAGCACTAACTATTACTAAAAAGATTGCTGATGTGTTCAAAAAACTAGATAATCAAAAAATTACTATTCGTGGTGTATACGGAGAAAATAGTGATGCAAGTGGATGCATTTATCAAATATCCAATCAAAACTGTTTAACTATGTCCGATACGGAAGTAATAAAAATGATCAATCAAATTGTTACTAGTATTGCGACAACAGAATTAAACATGCAACGTGAACTATGGCAAAAGTCTCCTGATAAAATTATCGATAAAGTAATGCGCGCTTGGGGAATTTTAACCAATGCTCATCTGTTAACTAGTGATGAAGTAGTCGAACAATTAGTATGGATAAAACTCGGCATCGGATTTAAGATTTTATCTTTCCGTAATAATCGAATTGTTGATGACCTGTTTTTTATTACAAAACCGGCAACCATAATTACTAATCATCAACTACAAAATGCAAACCAAGTACAACGTGACCGTGAACGTGCTAAAGAAGTACGCGAAAAGTTACTTACTTTTCGGATGAAATAACCAATTTTAAATAAATTAAGTTGTGATTAATCTTTCAGTGTGTTAGCCTAATTTATTAGGATAACTTGAAAAGTTATGCTAATAAAAAAACTCAAAAAAAAGGAACCAAATATGAAAGACAAAAAACAAACTGTTCGTAAAGCCGTCATCCTTTGTGCAGGTAAAGGCACACGAATGATGCCCTACACTAAATCACAACCAAAGGAGATGTTGCCTGTCCAAACTACACCATTATTGCAAATTATTATTGATCAAGTAATTGAAGCTGGTATTAAAGAGATTTTTATTGTTATCAGTGACAACAAAGAGTGCATTATAAATCATTTTAACGGTATGTATCCCGATATTAAAATTTCCTATGGTAAACAATTAAAGATGGAAGGTACTGGTCCTGCTACAATGATTGCAAAGGACTTTATTAATCATGAACCATTCTTATTAATATTCCCTGACGAATTAATGTTAGAACAAAATCCATATAAAGTTTTGATTGATGATTTTAATCAACACCACGTTTCAGTATTGTCATCTTACCAGATCCCATTAGAAGTTGCTTATCGTTATGGTATCATTATTCCTAAAAAAGGTAATGACATTAAAGGTATTATTGAAAAACCTAAAGATAATCCACCATCTAATCTTGCATCGCTAGGTACTTATGTTTTAGTACCAGAGATTCTTGATTTGATTCCAGAACATAATGATGGCGAAAGTGAAATTTCTATTCCCAATGTAATTAACAAATTATCACAATTACGTCATATTGAATTAACAGGTAAACGCTTTGATTTAGGTAATCCATTGGGTTTAGCACAAGCAATGACTTATGCAACCTTGAAAGCTAAACCTGAATTTAAAACTTGGTTAGAAGATTTATTAAAGGAGCAAAAATAAAATGTTGAAATTTGGAACATCTGGCATTCGTGATTTAACAGAAAAATTACTAAAAGAACACGTAGCAAAGCAAATTGCAGAACAATTATCTGCTAAAGGTTGGCAAGAAGTTATCATCGGACGCGATGGACGTACTGGTAGCGAAAAATTAATGAATGAATTTATTAAGAATTTCACTGGCACTGTTCATAACCTAGGTATTGTAACCACTCCAGAAATAGCCGCACAAAATGGTTTAGCTATAATGATTACTGCCTCACATAACCCTTCGCAATATTGTGGTTTCAAGGTTTACGTAAATCACTTTGAATATAGCACATTGGATTTGCCACCCGTACCGGTATATAATAAATATAATTTATTACCTAAAGATATCATCATTGACTGTGCTAATGGTGGTTTAGGCCATAAATTACATTCACTTGGTTTTACCAACATTATCAATTACGATGGGGAAATTAACAAAGATTGTGGGGCTACACACCCAGAGTTCTTAACAAAATACTGCCAAGATCATCAATTGGAAATTGGTTTTTCGGTAGATGGTGATGCTGACCGTTTTATGATGTATTTAAATGACCACGTATTATCCAGCGAAGAAGTTACAACTATAATTGCTACACTACTTAATTTGCCAAATGTTGTAGTTGATGAAACAGTTAATACTGCCTTAAGTAAAAACTTCAATATTATCCGCAGTAAAGTTGGTGGACAAAATATTATTAAAACGATGCGAACCGCTCACGTTAATTTTGGTGCAGAAAAAAGTGGACATTACTATTTTGATAGTAATATTTGGACTTCGGACTCTCTTGATGCCATTATTTTAATAGCCAACGCTTACCACGAAAAAGGTTTGAATGGCTTATTAGATATTTTAAAAACCTACCATCCCTATTTCCAATTTAACCGCAATGTTAAAATTGAAGAATTACCAGCAAATTACGAAGAAATATTGGACAATTTTATTTTACCAAATGGTATGCGTAAAGTTATCCGAAAAAGTGGTACCGAACCATTATTACGGATTATGTTAGAAGGTAAAAAAGAAAAGCTTGTTATGAAAACCTGGCAATCACTAGCATCACGACTAAATATAAAATAAATTAGTAATGATATTTCTTCTTTTTAATCACCAAGAAGAAAACCGAGATAATTAGGGCTGTCACTTCAGCAAGGGTTATTGACCACCAAATTCCTTCTACCCCAAACCAAATTGGCAACAAAATTGCAGCTAATAATTTAAAGATTAGAGTACGTAATACCGAAATCACCGCCGATACTACGCCATTGTTTAATGCTGTAAAAAATGATGAAATAAAAATATTAACTCCTACGATTATAAAACCTAATGAAACAATCCGGAAAGCGTGAGCGGTCATATCCAACAATTCTGGCTTGTAACCAACGAAGATTTGTGTAAAAGGTTTTGATAAACAAAACGCTAAACTCATCATCACAAGACCAACAATCAAATTTAACCTTAAACTTTTCCTTAAGAGATTTTTTAATTCATTGTGATTTTCAGCACCGTAATGATAACTTATCACAGGCGCTGAACCGATTGTATAACCAATAAAGATAGCAATAAAAATATACTTAAGATACATTAATACTGCATATGCTGAAACCCCATCTGCACCGGCATATTTAATTAATTGCCAATTATAAACAATATTTACAATCGAACCTGATACATTTGAAAACAATTCTGATATTCCATTACCACAAGCGCACAACATCGGCTTAATTTCAAATCGAGTTTTGGTTAAGCGAAGTAAACTCTTGTTGCGTTTTGATAAAAAATAAAAAATGGGTAATATTCCTGCAACTGTTTGACTAATTCCAGTGGCAAATGCTGCTCCAATAATTCCCCAGTGGAATACCCCAATAAATAATGCATCTAAAACAATATTAGTAATGCCACCAGCCAAAGTAAAATAAAGTCCTAATTTTTGCTTTTCGGCTAATGGAAAGACGACCTGAAAAACATTTTGTAACATAAAACAAATAATAAACGATAAAACAATCCGGCCATAAATTACGCAATATTCTAAGGTATCCCCTTCTGCACCTAACAATCTCGCTACTGGACGTAAGGATATTGTGCTAACAATTGTTAAAATTGCACCTATCGTAACAGTTAAAATAACAATCATTGATAAATACTGATTAGCTTTCTCGCGCTGACCTTGTCCTAGGGTTTTACCAATTAGCGCTGTACCACCAGCACCAATCATAAAGCCAATACCACCTAAAATCATAATAAACGGGAAAATTAAATTAATGGCATTAAACGGAATTTGTCCAACATAATTTGAAACGAATACCCCATCAACAACGCAATAAATAGAGGAAAACACCATCATAATAATTGGTGGAATACAAAATTTAATTAATTTGCGATAAGTAAAATGATCAGAAAGTTTAATTTCCATTGTAATGCTCCTTGAACTAAGTTGTCATAAATTGTTTTATCGCTAATAGACACAAATCCACTGCTATATCAAATTGACAATTAATTATATTAATTTGTATCCGTCATTGTAGTTAGTTAATAATCGATTGTCAATTTAAAGTTAAAAACTTTTCCAACCAATTTGCTGTTAATTCAACTGAATCTAAATTAAGTCGTTCTTGAATTGAATGTGCACATAAAATTGTTGGCGAAATAATCACTGTATCTAAGTTTTCAATACGCTTCTGAAAGACACCACATTCAACTGCGATATGCATTTTAATTTTTTTAGCCAAAGGATTAGCGCTTTGTAAATCTTCCAACAACGAGGATTTTAATAATGTCGCAAATCCAGGTTGCGTGTCCTCAATTTCATAATCTAAATGGTGTTTATTACATAAATTTTGTAAATCTTTCAAAATTTCACTTTCCTTCTCTTTTATATTAGAACGAACTCCAATTTTAATTGTTCCTTTTTCGGTATTAATTTCGGATAAATTTTGTGATATTAAAACATTATCTTCTTTATCTTTTAATAAAACACCATACTGAAATTCCTTAATAAAATTCAATATGTTTTCACTTTGTTTTAAACCTTGTTGTGTCTTTTCAATTTTCAAAGTATCAATTTCCAATGTTGGATAAGTTTCCGCGTGATCATTAATAAAAGCTTTTACAATGGTGTCTACAGTCTCTTCATCAGATTTAGTTGCAAAAACCACAGTACTTTCTGATGGAATAACATTGAATTGATAACCACCAATCATTCGATTTAAAACAGCATCGGGTATGTGTTGTAACAAATCACTAATTAATTGATGACTATTACCACGGGCTTTGTCAATATCGAATCCCGAGTGCCCACCTAACAATCCTTTTAAAGTAATTCGAAACCAATTATAATCCGATTCTAATAATTGCATTTGAGTATTAAATTTGACCAAGAAATCAGTAAAACTGGCTGACGAAATTACGATAGCATTACTTTCAAATCCATCTAAACAAATTAACTTTTTACCCTTTAGTCTTGAAACATCAATATGGTAAACTCCATCCATTGTTGTTTCTTCAGAAGCTGTAAAAACTGCTTCAATATTACAAGGGATATCTGCATCTAATAATGCTAAAATTAATGCTACACCAATTCCATCATCAGCACCCAATGAAGTATCTTTAGCAAATAACCAATGATTCTTTTTAACTAACTTAACTCCCTTACGTTGCTTAGCACAAAAATGATTGTTTTTAGTTACATAAACCATATCAGTATGTGCTTGTAAAATTATTGGTTCTATATCAGCTGTTTTTTTATAAATAATTACATTATGATGTTTATCTTGATAAAATCGCAAATTATGTTTTCGAGCATAATCAACTAAATAATTTTGCATTCCCTGTTCATTTCCCGATTGACGTGGAATTGCAGCAATTTGCTTAAAATAGTCTAATACTAATTTAGTTAAATCGTTCATCTATTCCTCTTATCTTTCGTAACAAAAAACTGGTTTGGTAACGGTATCTACGGTATTATTTAACACACTCGTATAAACAACATTGCCATCATCTAATGTACGAATTCCCTTGGTAACGCCACCAACATCTTTATGACGTCCCATATAGATTAACGCTTGGTTTAAATTTTGCAAAGAAGTTGTTTCGTCATCCTTAATTAATTTAATCTCAGGATTTCTTTCCATTTGTACTGGATAATTAAAGAATGGACGATAAAGCATTACCGACAACCCTTCTTGCTTATTTTTATCATAATAGATTCCAATTAGATTTCCTTGTTGAGACAATGCTGCCAAACTTCTTTTATTATCGTAACTGACTTCATAACCAATCCCAACTACTTTACCAGTATCACAGCCAAACTCTGCTGTACCTTTAATTGCTAAACGAGAGAGTTTTGTTGCAATACCGTGCCCTTGAAAATCTGGTCGTACATACAGACCACCTAAAGTATAGATTGGACCTTTAACTTCTTTAATTGGCAAAGTAAAATATGGATAGTTTTCGGGAAATTGACGACTAACTGTTGAAGCAATCAATTCACCATCGTATCTTGCTCCAACTAGAACAAAACCTTTATCTAAATATTCATTTACACGTTCATAACTTAAGGGGTGCATTTTACTACGACTTCCATTGTAAGTATCATAAAATTTTGCGATTTCTTTTGCATCGTTTAAAATGCAGAACCGCAACTTACCAGGACCTAATATTGCGCAATTTTCTTTGTAGTTTTCAACTTCTACTTTTTCCGCGATATAGTCTTTTAATTCCATACCTTGTACCCCCTTTTATTCTTATTTAATTGTCATACTAATCAATAACTTATTTCATTTTCTCTTTATAATATCTCAACCTGTTTGTCAATACCCTTTGGCAAAAAAAATTAACAATTTTTTACAACAAAAAAATCCCGGTATAACCACCGAGATTTTTTACTTTATTTGGAGCGGGAAATGAGGTTCGAACTCACGACCTTCGCCTTGGCAAGGCGACGCACTACCGCTGTGCTACTCCCGCATTCGTATTGCCATTATGACATACCATTACTAAAAATACAAGCATTTTTTTTAATTATTTTTTCTAAATCCTATTGATTATTCTATATACATATAGTAAGATACCCGTATGAAAAAATTAAGACGTCTTAACAAAAAATTACTAGCAACAATTACATTAACTGGGGCTTTAGCAGGTATTACACCAGTTTATAGTAAAAACATAAAAAAGCAGAAAACTAATAATGAAGATAAAAACGACGTAACAGTCGAAGATATTTATTTTGAAGAAATCAAAAAGGAACCAATCGTTAGCACTAACATTGGAGGCAAAGTCGCCATTTTTGACAATGGTACAAGCGAATTTGGAACATATACCAAAGTTGATTCTGCTTTTCCATTAAAAAATAATTGGGCACTTACCACTGGCATTGAACTTGCAAATACTAAAGATGATTCATATTCGGCTTTAGGAGTTGATAATACTACTAATTTAGCTGCAGTTAACATTGGGATTCAAAAAGAATTTAAAAATGGTAATTTTTTTGATGTAACGGCAATTGGCGGAGTTGAATATCGTACCGAGAATTCAATGATTGTTTATAATGGTAACATTGCCTACCGCCACGAAAAGATGTGGCATACGCCATTTGGTGGTGAAATTACAATAGGTAAAAACGAAAAGAAAAACAAATCACAAGTTGACTTCACCGTATTATACGATCCGCAAGGAAATAAACTTCATTCTTCCGTCGGTATTGCTGCCGAACGTCGTTTAAAAAAAGCATCAGTCGGATTCGGCGTTAAATTTGATCGAGTAACTGATTTAGAAAAATAATCACAAATATTTTTGTTCCCTTACTCAATTGACGGTCTATACATCTTTTGTTAAAATTATTTTATGGTAAACCATATTACTGAAAAATTTAAGAATATTGGGAAAAAAATTGGTAAAGCAACTACCGGAGTTTTGGCTAGCACATTATTAGTAGGTTGTGTACCATCAGGAATGAGTGATTATTTTGCCGAAAATCCAATTGAACGCCCCGCCGATAATAATGGCATTACTTTTACTGAGCAAGAAGGTTTGGAGCAATTAAATTCAATTATTTGTTATGACTTAGATTTTGATCAGAACGAATCATCTGACGAAAAAATTGACGATACACAAAAAGAACAAGCAATTAAAAACGATATTTCTGGATATCTGATTAACGAAATTGAAAACAATAATAAACTATCTAATGCTTACAATAAACATAATCCTGTTATCAGTGCCTGTTTAGATATGATATCGTTGTCCTACTCTGGCAATCATCAACCCGATGATGTTCAAGCAATCAATGAAAAATACAATACAACATTCAGTTATAATTTACTGAAAAATACTGACAAATGTGATTACACCAATTTAGTATCTGAAGAGTTAGAAAATCAAACAATGTTACGTACATTAGATTATTATCAAAAGACCACGAAGAAACCTGTCGAACAAGTTGAAAACATTTTAGTGCAAAATTACCAACAAATGCATCTGATAATGGACCAAATCTATGCTTATAATGTCAGTGACCCAAATGATACGAAAGTTCAAGACTTAACCAATCAATTAAAAAATGCAGTTAATAATATAGTTGATAATTTACCTGAATCCGTCTGGGGCGATAAAAATGCGTGTTTCAATTTAGTTATCAAAAATGTTAGAATTCAAGCATTAAATCATTTATTGATTGTCACCAAAGAAAAAGGTCATAACATTGATGACATCGTAATCATTTTAACTGATACAATTAAAAACAATTCTACAACCGAAACTGAAAAGAGTTTATAAATTGTGAAATTTCAACTTTGCAAAAATTGTCAATATTTTTATCTAGCATATATTGACTATCTTAACAAAATTTGCTAAAATTCTAGTATGAAATTAAAGGATATTAACATTAACCAATCAAGTAAAAGATTCTTATGTGTAATTAGTATGTTGGGAGCGATGTGCTGTCCAGTATTCGCCAAGAATCCAACGGCTACAGAAAACAAAAAAGTTAATTTGGAAAAAGAATTATATAATAATGAAAAAGCATCAGAACTTTTATCCGATATATTATTCAATCAATATAATAAATTAAAAGATTTACCCGATGCTGAATTTAAAAAAGAAATTGTTAATTTGATAAAAGAAGTAAATGATGCTTATGTATCGTATGGTTGCTTCGCTTTGGCATTAGAAAATAAAAACCATAATATTGCCAACAAAGCTGGTCTATCAGATGAAAAAATGCAACAAATTGTTGAACGAAAAACTTCTGCACCAGTTGACGAACTAATTAAAGTTGTTAATGTTGAGATGCCCCACAAGAACCATATGTTTACTGACAGTGCAGCTTTAGTTAACTATGGTGCAAAAGAAGGTGTAATTGCTAGGTCAGATGAACGATATCCTGTTAATACTTATATTAAATTTAATGTTAACGGTAAGCGAGATGTTTGTGCAGAAAGTATTTCAGTTACCGATGCCTATATTAATGATTTTATTACTCTTGTATCGGCATATTATGATTATAAAGGTCAAGATGCTAACAAAATTAAAAATTCATTAATTAAAAATTTCAGCAAAATTATGACATTAGCATCAAAAGATAGTTTCACCAATGCAGATAAACAAACATTTGACGCTGCCCAAAATGAAATCTATAGTGTATTACCTAGCGAAATGTTTGGTGATTCTCAAATGTGCAAAGGTATCGTAACAAACATTGCATTGCCATATGCTACTACCCGTTTATTTACTAAATTAAAAAAATTAGGTCGTGATATTGATGAATGCATTGCAGATGGCCTTACTAAAAATGCTAAACACGCAAAAAAAGATGCCGAAAACAAAAAACAAATTGTTTACAGCAATGAAATTGATCCAAATGAAATCACAATTGGTGACTTTGTCTTTGTTGATGGAAGTATAAACCTTAACCCAGACCCCGATTTTAAACCATTTGATGGTTTCTCGATAGATGTCAAAAGTAAAATACCAGTTGATTCAACCAAATATTACGCAAATGGTGGTATCGGTTTTAAACAACAATGGGAAAATGGCAATGTTAAATCAAATACACTATTTGTAAATGTTGCAGGCGGTAGAAATTGGGCTAATGGTTCTCATACCGAATTACAACTTGAACCAGGTTTACAATTTTCTAGCGGGAAAAATAGTTTTAATTTAGGAGTAAATATAGCTCACTATGGAAGAAAATTAAACGATAACATTTCTTTGTATTGTGCTAGTTACAATAATTATAACTTTAATGAAAAGCAATTTAATTTAGGAATTGGTGGCGGCATAGTTTTTGATACAAAATATGGTAGATTCGGTGCGGGTATTGGCATCACATATCTTAATTCTAAAATAATCAAAGATTATGGAAAAAATTTAAATCATCCAATTCTAAATGATCCTTATGATAAAGGTGATATTAAAGATCAACCAATAATTGAAAAAGAAGGAACAGGTAATTTTTAATTTAGAAAGCGTGTCAAATGGCACGCTTTTTTGTTGATTTAAAAATCAATTTTTTCTTCACCCGAAAAGCATTTAAAATTGTTAATAATGTTACTCCAACATCACCGAATATTGCCAACCACATATTTGCTAATCCTACCGCCGATAGTACTAAAATACCAATTTTAACCATTATCGAAAAAACGATATTTTGTTTCACAATTTGCATTGTACGTCGTGCTAAACATTTAGCATCAATCAATCCACGTAAATCATCGTGCATTAGAATAATATCAGCAGCTTCAATCGCCGCATCACTACCAATGCCACCCATACTAATACCAACATCAGAACGCATTAAAACTGGTGCATCATTAGTTCCATCACCAACAAAACATAGAGTATCATTTATTTTTTTTGTTTCAAATAATTCTTCTACCGCACTTAATTTATCTTGTGGTAATAAATTGGCACGATAAATTGTCAATTTTAACGATGTTGCAACATCGGTAGCGACTGCCTCGTTATCACCTGTTAACATCACAGTTTTTGCAGGAATTTTATTTAGGTAATCCAATACTTCTCTAGTTTCGGTCTTGATTTCATCTTTAATGACAAGACAACCAACATAAGATTGATTATGGGCTACATATACTACTGTGCCAACTGATGGATACGGAACAAATTTTATGTGATGATTTTCTAACAGATGAGCATTACCACAATAAATTGTTTCATCATCTTTGGTTGCAATTACACCTGAACCAGCTACATTAGTTAGTGAATAACCATTGGGAATTTTGTGTTGATATGCAGCAACAATTGCACGAGCAATTGGGTGATTAGAATTTTGTTCAGCAATCGCTGCCAAAGCTAAAATTTCTTTTTGGTTTACCTTCGGTTCTATTGCAGTAATCGCAAAGTTACCTTTAGTTAGAGTACCCGTTTTGTCAAAGACAAAAATGTTTGCCCGGTTTAATTGTTCCAAATAATTAGAACCCTTAACTAAAATTCCATTTTTTGATGCAACACCCAAAGCCACAAAAAATGACAAAGGCACAGAAATTACCAAAGCACAAGGACAAGAAACTACCAAAAAGTTTAAAGCACGATACAATGATATACCCCAATCATTAATTATTAACCCAGTTAATATTGCCAATATGGCTGCTGCAGTAATTACAATTGGTGTGTAATAACGTGCAAATTTTGTAATAAAATTTTCTGTTTTTGATTTTTTTGAAGCTGCATTTTCGACTAAATCTAAAATTTTACTTGCAGTTGAATCATAAAATACTTTTGTAACACGCACTGTAATTTGTGTTGTTAAATTCACACAACCGCTCAATACTTCATCATTAACTTTCACTGAACGTGGCAACGATTCACCAGTCAAACTTTTCGTATCAAGATCAGAATTGCCTTTAACTATTACACCGTCTAAAGGAATCTTTTCACCAGGATTAACTATTATCAACGCCCCCAGTGCAACCTCATAAGGATCAACTTTCGTAATTTCATTATTAACTAACAAATTTGCATAATCCGGACGCAAATCAATTAGATGAGCGATTGAATTACGTGATTTACCTGTGGCATACTTTTGTAACCATTCACCAATTTGATAAAACAACAAAACAGCACAAGCTTCATCAAATCCATCTATGTTTTGACCAATCAAACCACGGTAAATTGCTAAACCAAATGCACCAAAAGTTGCAATTACCATTAAGAAATTTTCATCTAATAATTGCCCACGAAATAGATTGCGTATTGCCTTCCAAATCACATCATAGCCAACCAACAAATATACGACCAAATATAATCCTAAAGGCAACCAAAGACCATCTACGCCGTCAAAAACATTACCCAAATTAACAATCTTGTCAACGGTAAAAATTATTATGAATAAACCAAACGCAACTATAATGCGGATTAACTTCTTTTTCATAAACAACCTTTACATTATTATTTTACAATCAGGTTCTATCTTTTTACAGACTTTTACAACTTCTTGCATTACCGTTTCAAATTCATTTTCATCAGCTTCAATCACCATTTTTTGAGTTAAAAAATTTACCGATACGTGATTAATTGCATCAATTTTATTCAAGCAATGTTCCATCTTCGCTGCACAATTAGCACAATCTAAATCTTTTAAACGAAAAACTTTAGTCATTTTTTTCTTCTCCTTTCCTTATTGTTCTTTTACGTGTGTCATCCCACAATCCATAATTTGATTAACGTGATCATCATCTAAAGAATATTTAACTTCCTTACCTTCTTTAACACACTTGATCAATTTTGCTGCACGCAAAATCCATAATTGATGCGATACTGCTGAAATGCTCATATTTAAAATTTCAGCAATCTCTCCTACATATAAATCGCGCAAATGTAAACAATACAAAATTTTTGCACGCGTTGGATTACCAAACATTTTAAAGAATTCAGTTAAATTATATACATCTTGGTCATCTGGCAATTGTTGTCGAATATCATCAACTTTATCCACATTAACTCCTTTGATTATTTGAACACTTTTTCAAATGTTCTAATATTATAATATATGCCAATAAAGTTATTGTCAATCATATTTTGATTTTGAAAAAAATATAAAATCTATTATTTTATAGTAGTTTTAAAAATTCGGCAAAATTTTTAATTTTATAATCTGAAAGTTCGTCAATCGATTTTTGACTTAATTTTGCATAATTATCCGGAATATTTAACACTTCAATTCCTGCTCTTTTAGCTGATAAAATACCTTCAATAGAGTCTTCTACAACAAGACATTCTTCCTTTTTTAGTTTTAATATTTCTAACGATTTTTGATAAATCTGTGGACTAGGTTTCTTTTCACTAATTTCATCATTAGTAATAATATAATCAAAAATATCATCAAACTTTGCTTTACGAATTAAGTTTTGATTTTTCATATTGTAATTTTCAATTGTTCTTCTGGCTGTGGTTGTTGCCAATACTAATTTATATCCAAGCTGTTTGAGTCGCTTCAACACTTTATCCGCATTTTCCTTATAATCAACTTGATTAATAATATAATCCAATGCTATTTCTCGACGACGATTAATCACATAATCCACATCTTTTGTTATCTTATATTTTTTTATTAAAAAAATCACATAGTTTTCATAAACTTTTCCATCATTATGGTTATTGATGAAATTTTCTCGATCAAATTGAATTATTTCTAAATCAATATCAAGTCCACAAAATTCTTTTATTGATAATTGATCAATTTTATTCCAAATACCGACAGTGTCCGCCAAAGTACCATCAAAATCAAAAATTATTGCTTTCTTGTTTTTAAGAAAATCTACCATATTATTTTTTATGTTAGCATCAATAGTTAACGATGACAAGAATATTTCTTTTTGTGGTGTTTCCGCCGTGGCTCGAACACGGGACCCTCGCCTTAGAAGGGCGATGCTCTATCCAACTGAGCTACGGAAACATTAAAACATAATAGCAATAAAAAGCAATTTTGTAAAGTGTCAGAAAAGCTTTTTAACAACATAAAATAAATAGTGGAAAATATCTACACATCTAATTTAAATTTCATAACTCAAACTGGCATAGTTATTGTTGAAATCTATGGTAATGGTTGTATGAATTGTCAAATTATGTCGCCTATTCTGACACAATTAGAAGCAACTATGCCCTACATTCGTTTTTATCGTGTCAATGCTGATACCTATTCCAACTTAGTACAAAAATATAATATTACATCGCTACCAAGCCTTTTATTGTTTCGAAACGGCTATCTCCTGACAACAATTATCGGTGTAAAATCAGTAGCAATTTTACGTAACAGCATTGAAAGAATTTTATTTTCCTAATAATAACGGTTGAATCTGTTGGCCTTTTAAAGCCGAATCAATAGTTGGTAAAACTTGATTGAAATCACAAATACACGAGTAAGGTTTTGCTTCTGAATTATCTTGACCAAACGGCACAAAATAATAATTACGACGATTCAATAATTCACCAATATTTTTAGCATTACCAGATAGTGCATCATTAGTTGCTAAACCAATTACACAAGGTTTATTATTTCGTAATAACGCTTTTACGGCCATTAAAACACAAGTATCAGTAATACCATTAGCCAATTTTGCAATAGTATTTCCAGTTGCTGGAAATACCACACTACCACATAAATTAGAAATACTGGACAAACGCTCTGCCCCAGCAATTGTTGTAATAATATCGTTGCCAGTTAAACGGCGAATTTCACTTTGAAAAGTTAGATTATCAACAAAACGATTTGGCACATTAGCATTTGGTGAAACAACCGGATAAATTTTATAATGTTGTACTATAGTTTCAAGAATTGGTAACAACTTTGAAAAACTACACGCACTGCCTGTAATACATAACACCAATGCTGGTTTGGTATTCTTTTCTAAATAACGCTGAATACATTCATAAACAATAATAGCAGCAGCTTTTGGATAATATTTTCCTGGTAATCCAGGTAAAATCTGATATTTAAATTTCTGCCGATCAACTCCATTCCAATCAAAACCATATGGTGCAGACGCTAAATCATAAATTGTTTGTTTTGTACGATGTTGTTGCCATTCAACTGGCTTAATCAACGGACTTGGAATTGTATTAACGATAACTGGAAAACTAGCAAATGGCGCAGTTTTAAAATAAGCACGTTTGCCATATTTAGATATCAGTTCATCCTTTTTATGCCAATTAAAATTTAAAATTGAAATTGTCCAATCCTGAAAAACGTTTATAAGTGCCGATGTTAGTTTTCCGGCACCACAAAACAAAATTTTCTTATTTCGGTTGTGATATATTTGATCAACTATTTGTCTAAACGCTTTCGCTGTCAGTTGATTATTCTCAATAATAAATTGATTATCCTCATTTAAACTAACATACGTAACATCAGTAGGTAGATTATCAACTAATAATTGATAACCAAAAACTATACTTCCTTTTACCACATTTTGCCAAAAATCTTGAGTTAATGAAATTCGCGGTTCTAAATAATAAATTCCTTTTTGATCACATTTTTCACTAAAATCAAATGCCTTATATCCCTGATTGATGAATAATTGTTTTAGCTCTACAACTCGTCCATCAGTACTGCTTTGGTTGAAACGAAAAACATATTCCATAATTATGAATATGATATAATTGTGGAAATAGTCAAATTTGGCGGCTCATCTATGGCGACACCAACGACGATTAAACTGTGTCGCGATATTGTTTTCAACAATCGCGCATTACAAGCTGTTGTTGTTTCTGCCCCTGGTGCTTATGGCGTTTATGAAACAAAAATCACTGATGATTTAATCCGTTACACAAAAGGTGCACCAATCCTAAAATCAATTTTTAAACGATTTAATGATTTAGCACTAGAATTATTAACACAACCCCAATATCAAATTTTTCTTAGTATTCTACACCAGACGCACAAGGAAATACTTAATACCACTCACGATTATAATTTCATTATATCACGTGGTGAATATTTATCCGCAAAATTATTTGCTTTATATCTCGGTTACCAATTTATTGATGCAAAAGATATTCTAATTATCAACTCAGATGCAACAATTAATTTAACAGCAACAAAACAACGAATCAAGAAGAATCGTCTAAAACAAAATTTACCATTTGTAATTGGTGGTTTTTATGGACAACGAAATGGTAAAATTGCACTCTTCACACGCGGTGGTAGCGATTATACTGGTGCTATTTTAGCAACATTAATGAACGCTGATATTTACAAGAATTACACTGATACAAATGGTATTCAAACAGCTAATCCACGTTTGGTCAATAATACAATGACTATTCCGTGTTTAGATTTTAATTCACTAGATATTTTAACTCACAATGGTGCCGGAATAATTCACGAAAACGTGGCTAAATTATTAGAAAAATATCATACCCCATTACGCGTCGATAATACTTTTAATCCTAATAAAAAATATACCGAAGTACATAGTACCCGCTGTCGGAACTGTAAAAACAACTTCTTTTGTATTACACAAAAAAGTAATCAGATTTTATTAGTTAAAAAAAAGGATGGTAAACATATTACCATCCAAAAATTCAAAAGCACACCATCAAACCTAATTACTGATATGCAAAAATTACATCAAGAAACTTTAAAACAATTATAAAACATATTTATGTAAATCAAATTTCTTGATTAATTGTTTCATATTTTTCTCAACGAAGGCCTTGTCAATAACAATTGTTTCTTTTTCCGTAGATTTCTTACTACCAGCATTAAACAAAACATCTTCTAACAATTGTTCCATAATCGAATGCAAACGTCGTGCACCTAAATTTTCATTAGTTTCGTTTTCATTCTCAGCTAATTCCGCAACTAACATTAATGCATCTTTTTCAAATTTCAATTCAACATTATCAACTGCTAATAATTCTTGATATTGTTTTGTAATAGCATTGTCGGGTTGTGTTAAAATCTTATAGAAATCATCCTTATTTAAAGAATTTAATTCGACACGGATTGGGAAACGACCTTGTAATTCGGGAATTAAATCGTCAATTTTGCTAACGTGAAATGCACCTGCCGCGATAAACAAAATATAATCAGTCTTAATCATACCATATTTTGTTTGCACAGTACAACCTTCAACGATTGGTAAAATATCACGTTGCACACCCTCACGACTAACTTCAGGACCATTACCACCACCAGTTGCACCAATTTTATCAATTTCATCGATAAAGATGATACCGCTTTGTTCCGCTAAAGCAATTCCCTCAGCATTAATTGTATCTTTATCAATCAACTTACTACATTCTTCCTCAATAAAAATTTCACGTGCTGCACTAACAGTCATAGTTTTCTTTTTAGTTTGTTTAGGAAAGAAACCAGGAGCAACTTTATCAAAAATTGAACCAATTTCAATACCGACACCCATACCCACCGGAATGTCTACCATTGGTTTCATTTCGCGTACAACATCAAACTCAATTAAGAAATTTTCCAGTTTACCATCACGATATTCATTCAATGATTGTTCATATAATAAATTTTCTGCGATGTCCGTAACTTTCTTTTTCTTTTCGGCAACAATTGCATTAACAATTCGTTTTTCTACAATAGCTTCAGCTTTCTTTTTAACTTCAGCATATTTAGCATCACGAACCATTCGAATTGCTACTTCAACCAAGTCGCGAATCATACTTTCAACATCACGTCCGACATAACCTACTTCAGTATATTTTGTGGCTTCAACTTTAATAAAAGGTGCACCAACCAATTTTGATAATCGACGTGCAATCTCAGTTTTACCAACTCCGGTTGGACCTTTCATAATAATGTTTTTTGGTGTAATTTCGTCGGCAATCGCCTTTGGCAATTGTGAACGACGATAACGATTACGTAATGCAATTGCTACTACACGTTTAGCTTGCTTTTGACCAATAACATAACGGTCAAGTTGATCTACAATATCCTTTGGGAAAATGTCCATAAATTAAACCTCCTTACTAAATGACATTATTTTAATACATTTTACAAATTTCCGCAATTATTATATCATTATAATGATTAAATAATAATTGGGGGAAAACAATGAACGATTTTTTCAAGCGTAATCTTGTTTGGATAGCAATTCTGCTTTGCGTCGCAGGAATTGTGCTATCAATTATTGGTATTCCAGCCGGCAATCCAATTTTCTTTTTTGTTGGCATAGTCTTATCTTTACCAACTGTTGGATACCTAATCTATCACGTATTTTTCTACCACGAAAAACCAGAATTAAACCTAAATCCTACAACTACTAAAATTAGTACCTCCAATATTACATCAATTGTTAATAAACGCAAAGATGTTTTATTAAAAGATGAAATTAGTGATGACGATGATTTAGAACCATTTTACAATGGTTACGCTGATGATGAAGAAATTGCTAAACGTTTACGCGAAGCCAACGACGAAACACACCACCGTTCTAAATTCAACATACCAGAAATAGTTTTACCAGATTTTGATCTTAATCAACATAAAACCATCGATCAAACTACTGCCATAGAAAACACTACTAATGAAGAACTTCTCCGTCAACGTGAAGAAGCCTCCACTGCACCAGCATTCTTTACTACTGAAGTTCCGGCTGAATTAATTAAGAACGAAACAATTAATGAAAATATTTCCGAACTCGAAAAATTAGAAAATACTATTGAAAGCAACAATATTAATAATTCTGACAAGAATAAATCAAATACTAATTTGGAAAAACCTTATACATTTGCGATTGATGATTTTGACACATTACAATCAATGGAATTGAATGAACCAGAAATGATTATTGAAAGACAACCAGCAACCGAAATTACATCAACACCGGCATCTGAATCCGTCGTCAAACCGATGTTCGAGAAAACAGTCGAAGAATCCGTAGAAGCCGAAGAACCTTCACTTGATGACCCAACATTTATCTTACCAACCGAACCAATAATGCCACGTCTACCTAAAGAACAACCCACACAACAACCACAATTAACTCCTGTCGATTTAACCAATGCTAAAGTTGTTCATATCAATACTGAAACCGCAGAATTACGTAAACAAAAAATTCAAGAGAAAAAAGTCTTATTATCACAACCAAATTTGGAACGTTATTTCCAACGTTACTTTATCGAAACTGCAGCGTGTTTCCTAATGGACCGCACCATATACAAAGACAAAAACGGAATTGCACCTTACAATAAATTCGCAGTCAACAAAGATACCAATTTGCCCGAATATACAATGTCTGCGACCCAAGGCAAACTTTATAAGTTTTGTACCTATTTAGTTGATGCTGAACGTTTTATTACTCACCAATATCTCTATAACGATTTTGTTGCCGCCATTGAACAAGGTGTTTCCTTGTCGCGTATCAGTGAAACCTTACACCCGTTATACCGCAAAAAATACAAAAAAGATTTTGTCTTGAATTTAGCACACCGCGAAGACTGGGATAACGTAATGATTTTGGTTTATAATCATTACTTATTAAGTAACAACAATTTCAAAGATGTCTTCACACACGTTCCGTTTGAAATTCCATTTGCCTATAACGACGAAAACATTGTTGATTACTTAAAAGATCCGGAATTACAAGAACGTTTTTCCGAAAAATACTCCGCCCTTGACGAAATGGGTATTCCAACTTTCTGGGATGCACTCTACATTTGTTTTATCAATTCAATCAAACAAAAATTAACCATTGAACAAATGGAAAATGCGGTCTTGCGTGAATATAAAAAGATCGTCCGCTCCTTAAAACGCATCGACAATACCCGTCGCAAAGCCTTAAAGAAGGCATCATAAAAGAAAATATAAACAAAGTACACAAAACTTTATTTAATATAATATTTTAAGAAATTGTCTTTAATTTGATTAAAAATAAACTTTATTGTTACTGTGTCAAACTGAACAGAAGCTTTTCTGTCATAATGAGAACCAAATTCCCTATCAACATAAATTGTTCCGTTTATATTTACTGGATTTTTGTATCTAGGTCTAATGTGTATGTGAACGTGTGGATTTGGATTTTCTTCTGAGTATACGTTATTCATATTACAAGCCCAATTTAACATTGTGCAACCAAATAAATCTTTAAGTTCATTCTCAACAGCAGATAACATATTTCTTAAATCAATGATTTCATCATCAGATAATTTAGAAAAATTATCAATATGCCGATTAGTATTTAATATGCAACGACCCAAATAATCTTGTTTATGAAAAACAAGTGTCCAGAATTTTCCTTTATATAAAACTTTACTTTCATCTGGGGTGCAATAATAACAATCCATCGAATCGAAATATATCCTTATATAAAATTTACAACTCTTCAATCGTTAAATTTTTATTAGTGAAAATACAAATGTCGCTGGCAACATTCATTGCTTCTTGTGCGATTTCACGTGCGGTCATTTTAGTATTCTTCATTAATGCTTTTGCAGCTGCCAAAGCATAGTTACCACCGCTACCAACCGCCACACAGCCACCATCAGGTTCAATGACGTTGCCATCACCACTCAACAACAAGACACGTTCTTTATCGGCAACAATCATCATTGCTTCCAATTTACCAAGTGCACGGTCGGTACGCCAAGTTTGTGCCAATTCGACTGCCGAACGTAATAAGTTTCCAGAATGCTTTTGCAACATTTCTTCAAATTTATTACATAGAGTGAAAGCATCTGCAACAGAGCCGGCAAAACCAGCCACAACTTTATCATCATATAAACGACGAACCTTGACAGCATTTCCTTTCAAAATTACAGATTCGCCAGCGGTAACCTGACCATCACCTGCTACGACCGTTTTATTGTCGCGTTTTACCGCAATAATTGTTGTTCCGTGTAATTCCATTTTAATCTCCTTTTATTGACAATTACGATTACTACATTTTACTACATCTTTGATTTTTACCAAAGGACTTTTGCATTTCGGGCATAATTCACCGGTAGGTTCATCAAACGCTACAAAATCACAATTTGGATATCCTGAACAGCCATAAAAATATTTACCTTTCTTGCTACGACGTTTATAAATATCTTTACCGCATTTTGGACATTTACAAACAGGTTTTTCAAATGGCTTTGTAGTTTTACATTCCGGATAACCACTACAAGCCAAGAATTTACCATAACGACTCTCACGAATCAACATCACACGACCACAATTTGGACAATGTTCATCACTTTCAACTGGTTTAATGCGATTAGCCGCACCATCGTTTGCACGAACCTCGTCAACAACTTTTATAAAAGGTTTATAAAAGTTGTCAACAACAGTTACCCAATCAATTCCATCTGCAGCGATATCATCCAATTTATCTTCCATATCTGCAGTAAAACCAGTATTCATAATTTCAGGAAAATATTGGATTAACCAATCCACAACCAAACAGCCTAATTCGGTCGGTTTCAACGCTTTACCGTCTTTTTCAATATACAAACGTGCAAACAAAGTCGCCACTGTTGGCGTATAAGTTGCTGGACGACCAATACCCTTTTCTTCCATTACTTTAACCAGAGTAGCTTCTGTATAACGTGCTGGAGGTTGTGTGAATTTTTGTGCAAATTCTAATTTTTTAAAGTTCAATTGGTCACCAATATTAATATCAGGTAAAATTGCCGCACTTTCACCTGCATCATCTTCGTTTTCTTTTTCGGTTTCTTCCTTTGTTTTACTATTGCTACCGCCATAAACTGCTAACCAACCATCAAATAATGGCGTACGACCAGTAACGCGGAATATATAATTATTTGCATCAATATCAACACGAACGCTATTAAATGTAGCTTCTGCCATTTGTGAAGCAATAAAACGATTATAAATTAAACGGTAAAGTTTTGCTTCATCTGGTTTACAATATTTATCAGCCTCGTCAGGCGTAATATCTAAATGTGTTGGACGAATCGCTTCGTGGGCATCTTGTGCTGATTTTTTTGTTTTATAAATATTTGGAGTTTCTGGTACAAAATTTGCACCATATTTTTGCGTAATATATTCCTTGGCAGCCGTTTGTGCTTCTGCGGAAACACGGACACTATCTGTACGAATATAAGTTACCAATGCTGTCATACCGCGAGCACCCATATGAACACCTTGATACAACGTTTGTGCTGCCATCGTAGTGCGTTTTAATGATAAACCTAATTTAGCACCAGCATCTTGTTGCATTGAACTAGTAGTAAATGGCGCCGGAGCATGACGTTTTGTAACCGATTTTTTTACATCTTTTGCTGTATATTTTGCTTCTTTAAGCGCCGAAACAATTTGTTGTACTTGTGCTTCATTGGCAGGTTTCAATCGTTTTCCATCTGGCCCATAATACAAAGCCGCACGGAATTTCATTTTATCTTTTTCAAGATTAGCCCAAAAATCCCAATACTCTTCTGGTTTGAAATTTTGAATCTCACGTTCACGTTCAACTACCAATTTCAAAGTAACACTTTGCACACGACCAGCCGATAAACCAGATTTAATTTTCTTTGATAGAACAGGTGACAATTTATAGCCGACCAATCGATCCAAAACACGACGTGCAGTTTGTGCATAAACTAAGTTCATATCAATCGGTCTTGGTTTAGTTAAAGCTTGATTAATTGCATTCTTCGTAATTTCATTAAATTCAATACGTTGTGCTTTAGCTGGATCAATCCCCAAAATATAAGTCAAATGATATGCAATTGCTTCACCCTCACGATCCGGGTCAGTTGCAATTAAAACGGATTCAGCTTTGGCCGCTGTTTCCTTTAACGACTTAACAACATCTTTTTTATCTGATGTAATTACATATTGTGGCTCATAACCATTTTCGACATCGACAGATAATTCACGTTTTTTTAAATCGCGAAAATGTCCACCAGTTGCCATAACTTGATATCCGTTACCCAGGTATTTCTTAATTGTGTCTTTTTTACCAATACCCTCAATAATTACTAGTTTCATTAACCTCCTACCTCATTACTTAGCAATAAAATAATTGCCTGGCAATTTCTCTATTAAACCAATCATTTCCATATTTGTCAAGAGTGTTGACAACTGTGGAACAGACAAACCACTTTCCATAACTAAATCATCAAAGTGAATTTCATCAGTTTTCAAAATATTTAAAATTTTCTGTTGATCCATAGTAATTTGTTTTACTGGTTGTAATTGACTTGAACTTTTATGTCCAGTTAAATTTTTAATCAAATCAGCCGCATTAGTAATCATTTTTGCACCGTGGTTGGCAATTAAATCATTAGTACCTTGACTAGCATAACAATTAATATTGCCAGGAACAGCATAAACAACACGCTGTAGAGTTTGTGCCTTACGGATAGTAATTAGTGTTCCACTATGTAAATCGGCCTCTACGGCGATTACAGCCCGTCCTAGTGCTGCTACAATGCGATTTCGTTGTGGGAAAGTTGACTTGTCACCGTGAAAATCTGGTGGATATTCTGATATTAATAATCCAGTGTTGGCAATTTTATTCTGCAACTCTTTATTAATAATTGGATAATAAACATTAATACCATTACCTAATACAGCAATAGTTTTTTCGCCTGCTCCTTGATGTGCTGCAGTATCAATTCCTTCTGCCAACCCCGAAACCACAACAAAACCTGCTTCTGCACAATGAGTTGCCAAATCTTTAGCAACCATCAAACCATATCGTGTACAATCACGTGTTCCAACAATTGAAACCATTGGATGGTTTAATAAATTTAAATTACCTTTAACATACAATTGTTTTGGCGGATCTTTTAAATCTAATAAAGATTTTGGATAATTACTATCACCTAACCGAATTGTTTGAATTTCATTCATTTACACCTCGATTAAAACGGTCCAAACTTCGATAAGAAATTGCTTCAGTTAAATGTTCAGGTAAAATTTCAGGTGAACCCGCCAAATCAGCAATGGTACGTGCCACTTTCAAAATTCGCGTATAGGCACGTGCTGATAAATTTAGATTCTCAAAAGCAGATTTTAAAATATTTTCACCTTCGCTACTTAACTTACAATATTTTTTTACCATTGCCGCATCCATTGTCGCATTATTATGAATTAAAGTTTCAGCAAAACGTTGATTTTGAATTGCTCGTGCCGCAGTAACTCTTTTGCGAATTGTCGCGCTATCTTCTGCTAATTTATCGTTAGTTAAATCGTTATAAGTAACTTGATCAACTTCAATATGTAAATCAATCCGATCTAATAATGGCCCAGAAATCTTACCAAGATAGTGCTGAATTTTTGATTGTGTACATTTACAACGTTTTATGCGACTGCCATAATAACCACACGGACACGGGTTCATACTAGCCACCAAAACAAATGAAGCCGGGTATTCAACTGTCATTGCTGCACGTGAAATCATAATGCTATGATTCTCTAAAGGCTGACGCAATAATTCCAAACAGCCACGATTATATTCAGGCATTTCATCAAGAAACAAAACACCATTATGAGCTAAAGAAATTTCTCCAGGACGGGCGAATTTACCACCACCCGCCAATGAAACTGTTGAAGCTGTGTGATGTGGGCAACGAAAAGGGCGCGTTAATACAATTCCGTGTTCTGCATCTAATAATCCGGCACAACTATGAATTTTAGTTGTTTCCATACTTTCATTAAAAGTCATTGGTGGCAATATTGTTTGAAAACATTTTGCTAACATCGTTTTACCACTACCAGGTGGTCCAATTAATATGATATTATGACCACCCGCGGCAGCAATCTCCAATGCTCGTTTAGCAACAAATTGACCACGAACATATTTCATATCACACGGATACACTGCATCTGCTAATAAAGTTTCAAAATTAGCAGTTTGAACTTGACACAATGGTGTTGCATCTATCATATCTCCAGCAAAATAATCAACAACATCAGCTAAATTACGAGCCGTGTAAACATTAATACCCGATACGAAGGCAGCTTCATTATAATTATCTGTAGGAATAATTACGTTTTTAATTTTATGTTCTACCGCCGTTAATAATGCAGGTAAAACTCCATTTACTCTTCGCAGTTCACCATTTAAAGATAATTCACCTAAAAAAGCCCAATCTTTTAAGGATTTAGTAATTACTCGTGTATTTGCCAAAATCCCAACAGCAATTGGCAAATCATAAATTGCACCTTCTTTTTTAGCCGAAGCAGGAGCTAGATTAATTATCACATTACCTATTGGAAATTTATAATCACAATTTAAAATTGCGCTCTTAACACGTTCTTTACCTTCTTTTACCGCATTATCAGGTAAACCGACTAATGTATATCCGGGCAAACCCTTAGCAATATCAACTTCGACATCGACAATATAACCATTAACTCCGGTAATTCCAAAACTTTTAATTGCAATCACTAGTAAAAAAATTACAACAAAGTGGCAGTAAAGTAAACTAAATTAAATTTATTATGTTAAATTAACCCCGATTTCGACGAATTACATTAAATTTCGACAAAAAACTAACAAGTTTCGACTTTGTTCGCGATTGTCGAATTGTGCAATAACCAATATCTTGAAATCATAACCATAAAAATAAAAGGAGAAAAACAAATTATGGAAAACAAAGTTTACCTTTACGGATTGGTGGTCACTAACCCAACCCCTTGCGACGATTATTATGGTAGTGAGTACTGTAACATTCAAATGTCAGTACGTCGTTTATCAAGTATTATTGACACTATTCCTGTCACTTTACATCGTGATTTAGTCGAACAATACGATGTCAAGTTGGGCGATAATTTAGCAATCATTGGTGAATTTCGCAGTTATAATAAAATTGAAAACAATCGCAGTCGATTAATGTTAACTGTATATGTAACTGAAATTACCGATGATATTGATACAACAAACCCCAATATAATTGAATTAGCTGGTTACATATGCAAAGCCCCAGTATATCGTACTACTCCATTTAATCGTGAAATTGCGGATTTATTAATTGCTTGCAACCGCAGTGGTAACAAAAGCGATTATTTGCCAGCAATTGCTTGGGGTCGTAACGCACGATTTGCTAAAAACATTATGGTTGGCGAACAAGTACACATCTATGGGCGCATTCAAAGCCGAGATTATCAAAAACGCTTAGACAACGGCGATGTACAAACACGTACTGCCTACGAAATTTCAATTAACCAAATTGATTGCGAAAATGCAAATTCACAAAATGGTGATACAAATTTTATTTTAAGTAATCAATAATCTTATTTGTACCATCAATCCAAGTTTGCCTACCACAATTAACAATATAACGTTGGCGGTCACGATAAACTTGTCCTAACATTTTTATTAAATCAGGTCCGTTTAATGATTCCTGAAGTAAAACTTCACACACACCAAGTTGATGTAAAAAATTAGCATTTTGAATTTGATCACCGCGACTTTCATTTTTTGGTAACGGAACATATATTGCTGGTTTTTGCAAAGCCAATAATTCCGATACTGTACCTGAACCAGACCGAGTTAAAACCACGTCTGCCCACGCAAAAGCATTCTGTGGTGCATCAATAAATTCTAATTGCTGATAATTTGAACAATGGTATTTACCATTTGATTTACCTTTACCAGTAATGTGCAATACATTCCATTGTTGACATAGTCCAGATAAATTTGACCAAATTATATCATTAATAGCGGTTGACCCTAAACTTCCACCCATAACTAATAAGTTTGGCTTCCCATTAATTGGTAACTTAATTTGTTTCGGATCACCTTTATAAATACTTTGACGAATAATCGCACCAGTCTGTACCATTTGGGAATATTTATTTTCCTTTAATGGGAAAGTTGTACAAAGTACTTGGCATTTTTTTGCTGTTAAACGGTTAGCCAATCCTAATGACATATCACTTTCGTGAGCAACAATTTTAATCCTCAAATGAGATGCAGCCATTACCACTGGTAAAGCCACAAATCCACCTTTTGAAAAAACAATGTCAGGTTTTAATTGACGTAAAATCCTTTTAGCATCATTAATTCCTTTAAATAACTTAAAAGGAATTAATAAATTTTTCAAAGTTAATTTACGACGCAATTTAACTGTCGTTATTTCATAATAAGACAATCCATTTTGCATCGCGATTGTCTTTTCAATACCATTACCACCGATATATACAATACGATCATAATACAATTTTAAATACGGTAATAAAGCCATTTGTGGTAAAACGTGTCCTGCCGTACCACCACCTGTTAATACTATGGTTCGCATACTATATTATTTATATGTGTTTTAACCGATTTCTATTGAAGAAATTTTTCCTGCTGTTAATTTAAATGCTTCAAGGCCATTAATATTTTTATTCCAAAATAATTCTTTATTACGTAATTTACGGAAAGCATTATTAAACATAATATTCACAGTTACAGTTTTAGTTGGCATAATTTTTAATGTCAATTTACCTTTATTCACATCCCAATTCATTGAAACTTTAGCTGCAAAATCAGTTGCTAAATTCTTCACACTACCTGTCATTAAAGGTTCAATTAAAATTGGCAATATTTTCAAAGTATTCATTGAACTTTGAATAATACAATCCGTAATTACAGTACCGACACCCATTGAAACTGCAATGTCTAAATTAGGTTTATCATTGTTTGTCATACCAGAACCACGCCAGTCATTTGATAAAAACAATCCTGATGGCGTAGCCGAACTGTTTACCGTTTTAACCAATAAGTTTTTAACCTCGGCTACATCTCCTGCATAAGCTAATTGACACGCTGCCATCACTAAATTACGAGTTGGTTGGAATGAAGCAGCATTACGTACACGGGCTTTAACTGCATTTGCACTAGCGACCGTAGCAGCAATCTCAGCTTCAGGACTTGCCCCTTGAATCATTGCTGGACGATAAGTAATTTGTGGATCATTTACCATAAAGTTCTTTAATGGGTACAAACCATAACCGTGCATTACACCAGCGTTTTCAACCTTATCAATAAAAACAGAATTAGTATATTCTTTTAAACATCCATCACCATTCACTGTAAATGTTGGAATTTTAGTCAACATATCTTGCCAAACAGCCACATCATCTTTAGCCGTATTTAATAACTTTGCAGCATTAACTAAATTATTTAATAAAGTTTGCAAAGCTAAGAAGTCAATGGTCGACGACGAAGACAACGCAAAATTAACCAATGGACGTCCAGCAACCAAATTACCAGGTGTCGCATTCGGACTGTAACTTGGTATAGTAACGTATTTACCCGATGCATCTAATTTTAAGAAATCTGAATAGAAATCAAAAACACCGCGCATAAATGGAAAAATTTTACTACGTAATACTTTCTCATCCCCAGTAACCAAATAGTAATCGTAAAACATATTTGCAGCCAAAGCCGATGAAGCAATAAAGTGCAATGTTGCTGAATCGACTGCACCAAATGTCGCTGAATCCATAGCCGTAATTCGTGGCACAAAATAACCCCGCATACCATATACACGAGCTGCATTCTTTTTCAAATCAGATTCATAATTCATATAAAAATCCAATAATTTTAGCAAAGCCCCTGGCGTAAATGATTTCATCACACCCGAATATAATAGTTGAGCTACACCATCCAAAGCCGCTACTCCGTTATCACACTGATTATCTGCACACCATAAGCCAGCCGGAGTTAACAAAGCACCATCCAAACATAAAGACAGATATTTAGCAAAATTCCACATTCTTTCTAATAATTCTGCTGGTAATTCATTATTATTAGTTCTTTCAATGTATTCTTTAAAATCCGCATCTGTTTTAGCAGTATTTAATTCCAAATTGGTTTCTTCAAATGCTTTTTTAAAAGGTACAGCATTACGAGTAGCAATTTTATTATAACTATCTTTAATTAAAGACAATTCCATCTTGATTTTATTAAATTCTGTGCTTGCATCGGCATTAACAAATGGTTTAGCCAAAATGGTTAGTTCATTAACATCTTTCAATGTTACCACATTCCCAGCAACATTAACATTACCGCCAGCAATAATTAAACGCACCACTAAACCATAATCACGACCATTCTCACTGCGTGAACTGAAATAGAAGTAGCCATTTTCATATTTTACTTGGTTAAATTTACAACCAATATCACAAGGCTGTAATTGAATCGTTACACGAACTTTACCGTTAGTCTTTGTCACGTGATAAGCAATTACATCAGTTGACTTAGCGAGTGAAAGACGACGTACGGTTTGTTCTTTTTCATCGGCATTAAAACTTACCGCCAACTCTCCGTTTTTCATATCAGTCAAACGTTCATAATTGGTAATCACACCAGTATTATAAAAATCCAACTTCACTTTTACCATTGGCTTAGGCTGTGCCGGCGCTAAATGACAATTTTTCTTAATGAATGATTTTTCCAAGATTTCTTCGGCTTCCAGCATTTTTCCATCGGCAAACTTCTTTCGTAAAGTTAGAAAATCATCGCTGACATCTTGTAAAACACCATTTTTGCCATTATGCACTAAAGCATTATGATTGATTAAAATTTGTTCATTGGATATTGCACCAAGAATTGCTACACCAACGCGACCATTTCCTAAAATACTGCCATCCAAAAAAGCATTTTCCATAAACGACGCTGGCGTTTTGTTTAATAAAATTGTGCTATCATATTTACTCATAATACAAATTTAATTGTATCACGATTATGAATATTATTCAACAACTAATTGCTGATTTTTCTTTAAAATTTCACTATCAAAATGTGTAATTAAATGTTTGTTTTTATTAAAACGTATTATAGCATCTTGAACCAAGTTATCAATCACAACACCATACGGAATTTTGGCTTTTAACCATAAATGATAAGCCATAAAGCCCGGTACAGTGTTAATTTCATTTAAAATAATTTTTTCCTTTTGCACCATAAAATCAACTCTTACTACACCACAAGATCCAAACAAATAATAGGCACGCTCTGCCATGTCTTTTATCTTCGGTTCAATTTCAGCTAAAAATTTATCATCGGATGACTGTCCATTTTTCTTAATAAAACCACTTTCATTATTAAAATATTTTTCACTAAACGAAAAGAATTTTTCTCCACCAACAACTTCTAAAGCTGATGTAATTACCTTACCATTTTCGCGCATCACCGCAATATTAACTTCACGCATATTAGTAATTAATTCTTCAACAATCACTCGATTATCCAAAGCAAAAGCAGTTTTTAATGCTTCACTTAATTCTTCTTTAGTCCGTACTACAGTTATACCAATTGAGCTCCCCTGCAAATCTGGTTTTACGACCAAAGGCAAAGGTAATTTAACTTGGGTTACATCAAAAGTTGTTAATACTTGAAAATGCGGTTGCAAAAAACCAGCTGCAGTTAGAATCTGTCGCGTAGCAGTTTTACTTTGCTGTAACCACCCAGCCACTGCATCACAACTGGTAATTGGAATTTGATAGAACTTTAGCACTGCAGCTAAGGTTCCATCTTCCCCCATTCCGCCGTGACAGCAATTAACAACACAATCCAATTTTCGCCAATGATGAAACGACCTAGCCTTAGTAGCCTTACCTGTAATATAATCACTAATTTTACGACTACCAATAACAGTCCGATTATCGCGGGTTAAATAGATTAAAAAATATTGATAATTTTCAGTTATGTGTTTGGCAAGATGTAAACCAGTTAAAATTGATACATCGTGTTCTGTACTGTTTCCGCCATAAATAATTCCAATTTTTAACATAACTTGATATATGCAAAACGACAAAATTTGTCATTAAATCAATTGCCAACTTTTTGACCAAAATCACAATACGTGATAAAATTAAGCTATGAATCAAAAAGAAACCAATCAACAAAATTTTGAAACAATATCAGGTAATGAAGCGACAGCGCGCACTGCATATTTTTTGACAGAAGCTGCTTCAATTTACCCAATCACACCTAGTTCTGATATGGCCGAATATTGCGACCAATGGTCGGCTAAAGGCCACCAAAATATTTTTGGCACTGTACCATCTGTAATTGAAATGCAAAGCGAAGCGGGCGCAGCTGGTACGCTACACGGCTTACTACTAGGTGGAACTTTAGGTACAACATTTACTGCCAGTCAAGGTTTACTACTAATGATTCCTAATCTATATAAAATGGTTGGTGAATTATTACCAGCAGTTGTTCACGTTGCCGCACGTACTATTGCGACCCACGCACTTTCAATTTTTGGCGATCACAGTGATGTCTACGCTTGCCGTAGTACAGGTATTGCAATGCTAGCATCAAATTCCGTACAGGAAAATGCTGATTTATCTTTAATTTCTCACTTAGCAGCAATCGAAGCGAGTTATCCATTTATGCATATTTTTGATGGTTTCCGTACTAGTCACGAATTTAATAAAATTCAAATTCCAACGGATACAATTGCAAAAAAACTTTTGAATCAAGAAGCACTAGCAAAATTTCGTGACCGAGCGATGAGTTCTGACAATCCTAAGATGTATGGTACAGCGGAAAACTCGGATACATTTTTCCAGCATCGTGAAGCTGCTAACCCATACATTAATGCTATCCCTAATATTGTTGAAAACTATATGCAACAGTTTGCAAAATTAACTGGTCGCCGATATCAATTATTTGATTATGTTGGTGCACCAGATGCCGAGCATATTATTGTTGCAATGGGTTCAGCGTGTGAAACAATCGCAGAAACATTACCTAAATTAAAAGGTAAATATGGACTAATTAAGGTTCGCCTTTTCCGTCCGTTTTCTGCAAAACACCTATTAAATGTAATTCCACAAACAGTTAAAACTATTACTGTATTAGACCGCACCAAAGAAAATGGCGCAGTTGGCGATCCATTATATCTTGATGTCGCTGCAGTAATTCGAAATAAAACTATTTTGGCTGGTCGTTATGGTTTATCAAGTAAAGAATTCACTCCCGATATGGTGGCATCAATTTATGAGAATGCAACTCAAAAACAACCTAAAGACCACTTTACAGTTGGTATTAACGACGATGTAACACACACATCATTAATTGTTATTCCACGTCCTGACTTGCATCCACAAGGTGGTTGTCGTTTCTACGGACTTGGCAGCGATGGCACAGTCGGCGCCAATAAAAATAGTTGTGCCATTATTGGCGATAACACTGAATTATATAGCCAAGCATATTTTGTCTATGATAGTAAAAAAAGTGGCGGAACAACTATTTCGCATTTACGTTTTGACAAACAACCGATTCACGCACCTTACTTAGTTACACATCCCGATTTTGTTGCTTGTCATAACCAAACCTTTTTAAAAAAATTTGATATGTTAAATGGTATTACAGATGGTGGAACTTTTCTCTTAAACACTACATATCCTGTCGAAAAAATTGATAGCATATTACCAGACGCCGTAAAACGCACACTCCGTGACAAACATATTAATTTCTATATTATTAACGCTTATCAAATTGCGAAAGAATTAGGTCTAGGAGTTCGTATCAATACAATTATGCAAACTGCCTTTTTTAAGTTAGTAAATTTAATTGATTACCAAAAACTTAAAGCATTATTAAAAGCCGCAATCGAAAAGAGTTATGGTAAAAAAGGTCCAGCAGTTGTCGAAATGAACAATCGAGCTGTTGACAGTGCTGACACTGCCTTACAAAAAATTGATATTCAAAAATTAACCATTACCGAACAAAAAGATGAAGTGAAAAAACAAACAATGATTGAGACCATTAATAGTTTAGCGGGTGATACTTTACCCGTCTCCGCCTTTTCTCCAGATGGCAGTGCTCCCACCGCTACAACCCAATATGAAAAACGAAATATTGCCACCAGTTTACCACACTGGATTCCAGAGAATTGTATTCAATGCAACCGTTGTGCAATGGTTTGTCCACACGCTACAATCCGTCCTGTTTTAACTAACCAACAGACACCTGATAATTTCAAAACGATTAAAGCACTAGGTGTTCCAGGTTACGAAAATTATCAATATCGTGTGCAAATTTCACCACACGATTGCACAGGATGTGGCTCTTGTGCTAAAGTTTGTCCTGCCCGCAACAAAGCATTGGTAATGGAATCATTTGAACAAGTACACGAGGATGAGAACTATCAATATTCCTTAACATTACCGGAAACTCCTGTTACCCCCAACAACGTTAAACTTGCACAATTTAATCGTCCTTTGTTTGAATTTTCAGGTGCTTGCGCTGGCTGTGGCGAAACCCCATACATTAAATTATTAACTCAATTATACGGTGATAAATTAGTTATTGCCAATGCAACCGGCTGTTCATCAATTTATGGTGGCAGTTCTCCAACCTGTCCTTATGCAAAAAACGCAGCAGGACACGGACCAGCGTGGGCAAATAGTTTATTTGAAGACAATGCCGAATTTGGTTTTGGCTTAAGAAAGGCATTAAATTTACGTGGTGAAACCGATAAAATTGTTTGGATAATTGGTGGTGATGGTTGGGCATACGATATCGGATTTGGTGGACTTGACCACGTACTTGCTTCTCAAGAAAATATTAACATTTTAGTACTAGATACAGAAGTTTATTCCAACACTGGTGGTCAAGCCAGTAAAGCCACACCGAAAGGTGCAATTGCTAAATTTGCCGCAAGTGGTAAACCAACCGACAAAAAGGATTTAGGGGCAATGATGATGCAATACCCCAATGTTTATGTTGCACAAATTGCGATGGGTGCAAATATGGAACATACCTTAAAAGTTTTAAAAGAAGCTACTGAACATAATGGCCCTTCACTAGTCATTGCGATGTGCACTTGTATTAATCAAGGCATTGATATGTCAAATAGTATGGGAATTATGGCCGATGCTGTAAAATGTGGTTACACAAAACTTTACCATCGTAATCCCAAAGATGGACAAATGATCATTGATTCTCCAGTTCCTACTGCTGATATTAATGAATTTAAATCTAAACAAACCCGTTTCCGTAAAAAATCTTAAATTTAATGATTTGGTGGCATTAAACAGTTTTCAGTTGGTGTAATTTCCACATTACAACTATTTCGATATGTATTAATTGGTCGCAATTCAACCAATACGGCATCTAAGCCGATGCGAATAATACGACTATATGGAACAAACAATTCATTTTTACGTCCAAAAAGATGGAATCCTTTATCCCCCGGAACAATTACACCAACAACTTTGGCGTTTTCACGTGAAAAGACAATGTCTGCGATGCGACCTAATGCTTTGCCGTCAACTACATTTATCACCATTTTAGTGCGCAGTTCGCAAAACGAAACCTCTACGCCCATAACCATATATATGATTAAGTTGTTAAAGATTGAGAATAATTTTCTTACAATATGTAAAAAATTATCTTAATGAAAAAAGTCGATATCGTAGGAATCGACACTAGTAGTCTGCCCAAACTTTCCAACGCACAAACTTTGGAAATGTTACAACGTATCCGTAATCACGATTTTGAAGCCAGAGAACAATTCATTTTTGCAAATTTACGTTTAGTTCTATCAGTTATTCAAAAATACATTCATGCTAAAAATAGTTACGATGATTTATTTCAAGTTGGTTGTGTCGGTTTAATCAAAGCCATTGACAATTTTAATCCTAATTTTAATGTCAAGTTTTCAACTTATGCTGTTCCGATGATTATTGGAGAAATCCGTCGTTATTTACGTGACGAAAATGGCATTCACGTTTCCCGCAGTATTCGCGATACCGCCTATCACGCACTTCAAACTGCCGAACAAATGACAAAAAAACTTAATCGTGATGTAACAATGGAAGAAGTTGCTAAAACACTTGGTGAATCTTTATCTGAAGTTTACTTCGCTTTGGCAGCAACTGGGAATGTCGTTTCTTTGGATGAACCAATTGGCGAAAGTAATAGTACCGATACAACTTCTTTAATTGAACAATTACCACAAGACAGTCCTAACAGTGATGATTGGATTGGTTATAAAGCAATGCACGATGCGATTAATAGCCTTGTACAAAAAGAACGCGAAATTTTAATGATGCGTTACTATGATGGCAAAACCCAAATGGAAGTCAGTAATGAAATTGGCATCAGCCAAGCTCAAGTCTCACGTTTAGAAAAAAACGCCTTAGCCAACATCAAATCGCGACTTTAAATTGCAACATATTGAAAATTAAAATCATAGAAATTATGGTCGCGCAAATCTTGCTGAAATTTTAACCATTGTTGACTATTCTTTAAAAACTCTATCAAATTAACTGGTAACGACAACTTAATTTGCCAAATATGACCATCTAAAGTAACAGTCACATTATCTTCATTAGTTTGTTTTGACATTGCTCCATATTTTTTGCGTAAAAACGAAATAATTTCTAATTGTAAACTTAATTCATCAATAAATGCTTTTTTATAAACAAAATCGTATTTTAATGGCAACCCAACCTGACGCATAAATAATTCTTCTAAACGTTTTTGTAAGGTCGGTAGATAATTTTCAATTTCTGCATTGTAAATATAACGTACAACTAACCGTTTTTCCGTTTGATAGTATGTACAAGATAAAAACTTCAAATTGATATAATCTTGATTTTCGTGAAAATATAAATACTCTTCAATATTTCTCATTAACGTTCACCTACAACAAGAAATGTAACGATAAATTATTGACAACCCAAAAAATATCTGCAAAGACCACAAAACCTAGCAAACAAATAATACCAATGGTATGAATTTTAGCTTCTAATTCACGATTTATTGGCTTACCACGAATCCATTCAATAATTACGAAAACCATTCGTGCTCCATCCAACGATGGAATTGGTAACCAGTTAAATACCGCTAAATTAATGCTAATCAAAGTTAAAAGATAAAATATTTGTGCAAAAACCATATCAGCAGCATAAGAAGAAATTGCTGTACCGATTGAATTGCCCATTACTGATACAGTTGCTACTGTACCACCAATAGCGTTCATTCCCAATTGTCCAGTAACTAATTCTCCTAAGATTTTAAAAATCATACCAGCAATCTCAAACGAAAATGGTACTGATTTCAAAATTGCTCCACCAACATTGTGATAAATTTTATCATTTAATGGCAAAGAATAGCCTGCATTTGATAAAGCCGACCATTGACGCTCTGAAATATTTTTCAATATAACTTCCTTTTGTTCTATCGCTCCATCAGAATTTTTCCAGGTCACTGAGAATTGTACATTATCACCAATGTGAGTTTGTTCTAATATCTTTGATGTTCCATTAAAGATATTCATACTTTTACCATTAACGGACTCAATTAACATTTTAGTATTATCATCATAAACAAAAGTAAATTGATCACCCGCCAAATCAACAACTTTATTATCAAGGTTTAAAATTTCAGCCAACGTAATATTCTCTGGTTGAGTTGGGTCCGTTTCGTGGTCTTTATTTAAAAAAGTCGTACCAATGTTAGTTACACGTCCATACCCCATCAGTGACAATAAAATCACTGCAAAGAAAATCGCTGAAATAAAGTTAAAGAAAGCCCCTGAAAACATTACAATCAAACGCTTCCACGGTTCTTTGTTATTAAATGAATTTGGATCCGTATCTGGAATTTCAGTATTATCTTCACCAAAAGAACAATATCCACCAACCGGAATCATTCTGATAGCAAAAATTTCACCATTTTTTTTGGTTTTCTTATAAATTGGTTTTCCCATTCCAATCGAAAATTCATAAACTTTAAACTTTAAAATTTTCGCAGTAATATAATGTCCAAATTCGTGGATTGTAATCATTAACATTAACAAAAAAATCGCTAATGCTAAATAACCGACAGTTTGTAAAACACTTAAAATTTGCGACATCAATTATATTATCCCCATTATTAACAATATGAATGGCACATTTAAGATAATACCATCGACACGATCCATAACCCCACCGTGTCCTGGTAATAAATTACCGAAATCCTTAATTCCAACTTTGCGTTTGATGAAACTTGCTAATAAATCACCTAAAGTTGTAATTACTGCGCCGGCTAAACCAACGACTAAAAACAACATTTGAGCTAAGAAAGCATCATCGGTTAATTCAACCAAACGATCACTAACAGCCTTATTACAACTAATAATCCAGACAACAATTAATGCTCCAAAAATTCCACCAAATAAGCCACCAAAGAAACCAACCCAGGTTTTTTTAGGACTAATTTTGGGCGCCATTTTCGCTGAACCTTTACCCAACAACTTTCCCGTCAAATAAGCAAAAATATCGGTGAAACACGAGATAAAGATAACTAATAATAAACCAAACAATCCGATACTATCAATTGTCATATGATTTAAAAGAATGGCACAAGCAAAGAAAAAACCAGGATAAACTAACATATAGATTAAATCGACCGCCCCCAGCCAAGATTCTTTGTTCAAGTTCTTCTTTTGTAATTCACATTCTTTAGCAAATTTTTTATCAATCATATTAGAGAGCCCGATGAATAAAACAAAAATTGCAATAATTAACAAAGAAACAAATAGTTGTAACCACCAAACCAATGGCTCCTTTAAGATTTGGCTACCAATAATATAAAACATATAAATTAAAACATCAACAATTAAAGCGACAACTACATTAGCACCACGACGGTTTAATTTGCATGCATTACAAATTTCCCAAGTACCAAGCCCAGTTGTCGCTAAAATCAACAAATCAAACATATAAAGTCCAAATGCACCAACAAAAGCACGCAACACAATAAAAATTGTAAAACCTGCAATTAATGCTGTTGCAGTCAAAACTCTTTTACTAAATTCAGTCATAACCATAATATAAAATTATAACACAGTATCAAAACAACGTCTATAAAATTATATTGTCATAATGTCTTTTTCTTTTTGATTAAGTGCTGAATCGACATTACTAATATAATCGTCTAACATTTTCTGAACATCGTGTTCAACATTTTTAACATCATCTTCACTTAATTTATCTGCAAGATTAATTTTCTTTAGTTGATCCAAAGCGTCACGACGTTCATTACGCATTCCAACACGTGTATCTTCCGCTATCTTATGAACTTTCTTAACCAATTCTTTACGACTCTCTGCGGTTAATTGAGGGAACACCAAACGGATTAATCGTCCATCATCGACCGGGGTTGTACCTAAATTAGCCGCACTCAATGCTTTAACCATTGACGCTAATATTGAACCATCCCAAGGATTAACAACGATAGTTCGTGCATCGGCACAAGAAATATTCGCCAAATTTTTAATTGGAGTCATTGTACCAAAATAATCTACTGTAACACGTTCAACAATTCGCGTATCAACACGACCTGCACGTATAGTAATAAATTCATTTTTCAGATAATCAAAGCGTTTACTTAATTTTTCTTCGTAATTAAACAACAATTCATTAAGTTTTTCGTTAAGATAATCCATAAAACATCCCCCTTATTTGGATTCCATAGTTTTTGAAACTTCAGCAGCAAAATCTTCTTTTGGTTTTTCAATACCCTCGCCCATTTCATAACGAACAAAACGACGAATCGTAATTTTTTCACCAACAAACGCAATGGTTTCATTAACAACATCAGCAATAGTTTTGGAACCATCTTTGACAAAAGGTTGGTCCATCAAACAGTAATCTTGATAATATTTTTTAATGCGGCCTTCCATCATTTTTTCAGCAATCGCAGCCGGTTTACCTTCTTCCATTGCTTGTTTTTTCAAGATTTCTTTTTCTTGAGTTAAAACAGCTTCAGGAACTTCACTTGAATTAACATATTTAGGATTTGCAGCAGCAATATGCATTGCAACATCTTTTACTAATTGATTAAATTGATCGCTTTTTTGTGCAAAATCAGTTTCACAGTTAATTTCAACCAAAACACCAATTTTACCACCCATATGAATATATGAGCCAACTACACCTTCAGCGGCAATACGATCACTATTACCTTTTTTCAGAGCTTTTGCTTTACCTTTTTCACGCAATAAAGCAACTGCCTTTTCATAATCACCTTTTACTTCATCTAATGCTTTCTTACAATCTAGAACACCAGCCCCGGTTGCTTCTTTTAACTTCATAATATCGCTCATAATTATTTATCTCCATTTGAATTTTTTGTTGTTTTCGTTTTTTCAATGGTAACACCATCATCTTCTTTTTGTTCAACTTGCTCTAAAACAGCCTTAGTTTTAATTGCTGCAGCCATTGAAACAGTTTCTTTCTCACCAACTGTTGAACGTAATTCAACACCTTCTTTAGCTTCAATCACAGCATCAGCTAATGCAGCCAAAATTAAACTAACACTACGGGTTGCATCATCATTTGCTGGAATAATAACATCAACATCATCAGGATCACAGTTGGTATCAATAATACCGATTACTGGAATACCTAATTTACGTGCTTCACCAACAGCAATGTGTTCTTTCTTCGAATCAACGACTACTAAAACACCTGGCAACGAAGTCATTTCAGCGATACCACGTAAATTCTTTTCCAGTTTATCGCGTTCATCCATCAATTTAGCAACTTCTTTTTTTGGCAAATAAGCGAATTCACCCATTTTTTCCATATTGTGCAATTTATTCATACGTTCAACACGGCTACGAATTGTCGCAAAATTAGTCAACGTGCCGCCCAAGAAACGACTGTTAACATAATATGCTCCACAACGTTCCGCTTCGGTTTTAATTGCTTCTTCTGCTTGTTTTTTCGTACCAACAAAAAGTACGTTTTTACCTGCAGCGACTTGGTCACGTAAGAATTCATACGCACGATCAATTAAGACCGTGGTTTGTTCCAAGTCCAAGATGTGCACGTTGTTACGTGCGGTGAAGATATATTTCTTCATTTTCGGGTTCCACTTACTAACTTGATGGCCGAAGTGAGTTCCCGATTCTAAAAGTTGTTTCATTGAAATTACTGACATTTTTTACCTCCTTGTTTGTCTGCCTTCGATTGGTCATCATATTCGCTAAACGGATTTTCCGCAACAAGTAAATACTCACAATCAAAGTGAAATTTTAATGATTTTTGATTATAACACGTTACGACGATATGTGTCAATTGCCTCTTGAATTACTTTTTTAGCGGCTGCTTTATTCTTTGGTGCAAAAACTTCAACCTTATCAGTTGTATTTTTATATACTTTTAAGAAATGTTCAATTTCATCAACCAAAATTTTCGGTACATCGTTAATATCTTGATATTGGTTTACATAAGGGTCATCGGCTGCTACAGCAATGATTTTTTCATCCCTTTCCCCTTTATCAATCATTTCAATTAAACCGACAGGACGGCATTTTACCAAAGTATTTGGATCCAATGTTTCTGAACAGATTACCATAACGTCCAATGGATCATGATCTTCCGACAAAGTTAAAGGGATTAAACCATAGGAACAAGGATAATGTGTTGCAGTACGCAATACACGGTCTAAAATAATTAGACCAGTTTCTTTATCCAATTCATATTTTTTCTTGCATCCCTTTGGAATTTCAATTACAGCCACAAATTCATCTGGTGTAACTCGATTTGGATTCATTGAATGCCAAATCACATTTTTGTTAATCGTCTTCGCTGACATCTTCTTTATATACCTCCAAAATTTTTTTTGATAGTTTTTCATCAGTAACGAATTCTAAGCTATCCTCATCTTCTTCGATTAAATGGAAAACCACCACTTCATCATCTTTTAAATCGATTGGATGCAAAATCGCATAATATTGAGAATTATAAGCAACAACCGCAACTTGTTCGAATTTAACAACTACACCATCATTTTGTTCTAGTTCAATAATGTCATCGTTGTTTTCATCAAATAATTTTTCAACAATACTCTCGTAAACCATTTTACTTGCTTTCCTTTTCATCAGAATGATCTTCGACTATTGCTTCAACTGGACAAGCATTAATACACGATCCGCAAGCAATACATTTATTAGGGTCAACCTCATAATGGTCACCACTGGTTGCCATTGACACAGCACCCATTGGACAAATCCCCGCACAAGTACCACAACAAATACAAGTATTAGTGATTTTTGCTTTCATTTAACGACTTTCTCCTTTCGTCAAGATATATTTGAAGTATAATTGAAGCCGCCACTTTGTCAATTAAATTTTTACTTTGACGGTTATTTCCAATCAAAGATTCTGCTTCAAAAGACGTATATCTTTCATCAACATATTCAACAGGATACCCTAAAGCAACAAATACTTCCCCAAATTGTCGCGCTTCACGTGACATTTCACTTTCATCGCCATTAGCGTGTAATGGTAAACCAACAACAATTTGTTTCACATCATTTTTTTTTATAATATCTAAAATTTGCAACACAGTTTTTTTAATGCCACGATTTTCAATAATAATTAGCGGTGATGCTATTAACAAAGTTGGGTCAGACAATGCTAACCCAATTCTTCGGCGACCATAATCAATTCCTAAACAACGCATAAATTATTGTACTGCACCTGTAGCATCTTCACCGAACATTGCCATTGCAGATTTAACTTCTTCCAAATCACGACGAATTTGTTCATTTTGAGCACGCAATACTCGATCAAGATTTTCCAAAGTCGGATAACGATCCTTGTTTTTATTCAAGATTGTTTCGCAGTTAGCCACACTTTGTTGCAAACCAGTCAATTGTTTAATATCTTGCTCTAATTTTTTAATACGTTCTGGTTCAACTGTTGAAATATTATTAACGCCATAGACCAAAACTTCTTGTTTAGCAACAATCGCTTCACGCTTACGTAATAAACGTAAATCACGGTCTAATGTATTTTTAATACGACGCAATGGAATAAATTCGCGGTTGTTCTCACGCAATGCTTTTTCGTTTTGGCGCAAACGTTCCTCTAAATCCTGTAATTTCATGCTATAATCCAATACTAAACGTTCACGTTCTTCTTTGGTATATTCGCGGTTAGTAATCATTGTCGTAACAGCTTTACTTTGTTCACGAATACGCTCTTCTTCTTGAGCAATAGTTTCTTCCTTCAATTTCAATTGTGATTCCCGTGCTACTAATGCTTGTTTCTCTTCCTCTAATTTATTCAACATTTCTTTCTCGCGTTGTTGATATTCTGCTTCCAAAGATGCACGAACTTCAGCCAGTTGTTCTTCAGTAATTGTACCACCTTGATTGTTATCTTGAGTTTTGATTTCCAAAACTTGTTGTTTCAACATCGCAACTTCATTTTGCAAACGAGCTTTTTCTTCTTCCAAATCCTTTTTCTTATCTTCAATTGATTGTTTTTCCGCAGCAATTTCTTCGGATTGTTTGTTAACTTGTTCGGCCTCTTTCATCAATTCGTTACGTAATTGCATATATTTTTCACGTAAACGTTTTTCATTTTCTTCATATTCAGCTTGTTTTGCTTCATCATCGCTGTTTTTTTCTGCACGAGCTTTTTCTAATTCAGCTTGTAAAGCAGCATTCTTTTCTTCCAAAGCAACAACTTCATCCGCAATTCGCTGTTTAAATTCTTCGTATTCTTGTTTGATTCGGGCTTCTTCAGCTTCATTCTGTTGTAATTTTTCTTGATTTTGCGCTTCAACTTCACGTTCCATTGCATTGAATTTTTCTTTAATTTCTAATTCACTTGATAATTCTGAAACTAAACCTTCTTTAACCTCAGATAATTGTTTCATTAACTTGGCTTCAGTTTCAATGCGTTGTGCTTCCAATTCTTCACGTAATGCTTGAGCTTCTTCACGAGCCGCCTTGCGTTCTGCGCGTAATTGTTCCATCATTTCTTGTACGTCATATTGTTGTCCTTTCAAAACGGCTTGATCTTCTGCACTAGCGTGTTCTAACATTTCGTCATATTCTTTTTGTGCATTTTCTGCTTCTGCTTTCTTCTCATTCAATAAACGCAAGAATTCTTCATATTGACGATTCATTTCCTCTTTGAAACTTGCGATAATTGCATCAGTCGATTCATTATTGTCAGATTTCATTTCCGCACGTTGTTCAGCCAACGCTTGTTCTTTCTCAGCTTCAATTTCATTACGTTGTGCTTGTAATGCTTGTTGCATCTTCAATTCGTTAATTTCACGTTCTTTAGCCAACTCCATTTCTAGACGTTGAACTTTTAATGAATCACCTAAAACCTTATTCAATTCGTCATAACGTTGTTCAAACTCAGCCTTTTCTGCATTACGTGATTCTTCTAATGCGGCAATGTTTTCTTGCAAACGCGCTAATTGAGCCAAAACTTCATCGTTAACGGTGTCATTATTAATTTCTGTTTCATTACCTACATCGTCATCATCGTCACCATTATTATTTTTCTTGTCAATAACTTTATCATTTTCCGCCTCATTAACTGCTGCTTGATTAGCAATAGTTTCACGTAAAGTTGCCAATTCATTTTCGTATTGTTCACGCATTTCAGCAATCATTTGTTCGTATTCAGCCTGTTTATTTTGTTCTTCAGCAACGCTTTGTTTTTGTTCTTCAATTGTTGAAACAGCAAAGTTTAATTTTTCTTCGTGTTCGGCTAAACGTTTTTCTTGTACTTCGCGTTCGTGAGCTAATAATTCTTTCAAAGCAGCCATAGTTTCTTCGTCAACACCACGAATTTCTTGTTTACTGTTTAATTGATTAATTAAATCAGTACTTTCTTGAATCAATTGTTGCATTGCTTCTTGAGCCTTACGAGTATCTTCACGACTAACTACCAATTCATTCATAATATCAGCAAAACGATCTTGCTCGATGCGATTTTGTTGTTCAATGTCATTTAAGATACGGTTAACGCTATCACGTTCAGCTTCTTGTGTTGCTTTACTGCGGGCATTTTCGCCAGTAACAATTGTTCGATTCAAAGCTTCTAATAGTTCAGCGTGACGCTTTTCTGATTCTTCACGTTCTGCTTCGCGCATATCATTCAAACGTTGAATTTCATTTTGCATTGCTTCAATACGTGCATTCATTTCATCATCAGTTTCAGTATCACGAGCAACATAAGTAACTTGATTTCCTTCATCATTATTATCATCATCATTTTCTTCAGATTCCTTTTGTGCTCGTTCGGCTGCAATAGTTTCACGCAAATTAGCAATTTCGTTTTTATACTCTTCCAAACGTTTAGTTTGTTCTTCACGTTCCGCAGCTAATACACCCTTCAATGCTTCCATTGTTTCTTCGTCTAAACCACGAGGCAAATTTTGATTCTCTAATTTCTCAATACGAGCTTCACTATCACGTACCATTTGTTCTAAGGTTGCTTTAACTTGATTATTTCCTTCACGTTCTGCAGCCATCTCGCTCAAAATATTATTGAACATTTCTTGTTCGTGAGCACGTTGTTTTTCCACATCTTGCAAGATTTTTTCAATATTTGCTACATTAGTTTCAGTAACACGTTGTTGCGCTTGTTCAAACTCTTTACGTTGTGTCTCTAACGCTTCTGCCATTGTATCATTTAATGCTTTCTGTTTTTCTGCATATTCTTGACGTTCTGCTTCACGTTCCGCACTTAATTTATTAACTTCACGTTGCATCTGATCAATCAAAGTCGCAGTTTCCGCACGTTCACGTTCTAATTGCGCTTGAAGTGCGCTTTGTGTTTCATTTTCTACTTCCATTTCATTTGCTGCAGCCGCAATTTTTTGTGCATTAGCATCATCTAACATTTTTTGAAATTTTTCTTGCATTTGCAAAATTGCATCTTGATATTGATTTTGCATTTTTACAAACTCATCTTCCTTTTTAGCTTCACGTTCTGCATTTAAAGCATTTTCTTCTTTTGCACGACGTTCATTTTCCATTGCATTTAAAACCGCAGCCAAACTATTTTCTTGTTCACGCAAACGTTGTTCTTGAGCTTCGCGTTCCGCTGCCAAAACGCTTTTAATTTCTTGCAATAAATCCTTATCTTCTTTTTTATTGTTTTCTGCTTTTTCTTGTTTTTCAATGTTATTAATTTGAGCTTGACTATCTTTAATCATTTGTTCCATTTCTTTTTTAGCTTGAGAAATTAGATCTTCTGATTTTTGTTTAGACTGTAGTTCACTTTGCAAACGAGCTGTTTCTTGCTTTTGTTGATCAAGTTCCGCCATTAATTTTGCAAAACGTTCCTGTTCAGCTTGTTTCTGATTTTCCAATTCGTTCAAAACTTTTTCCAAACGTGGATCAGTTGCTGGTGCTGATGCGGCCATAACAATTGGTTCCGCAGGTTTATTATTGCTAGATGAATTAGCAGCTTGACTCCAAAAATCAATCGTATCATCGGAACTATTTTCTTCTTTTTGGTTAAAGTTAAAAGCCATACCATCATCTTCTTGCGAAGCAAAGAAATTATTTACATCATTATCGTTATTACGCTTACTATCTTTTTCTGCACTTAAACGTGTTTGTTCGGCAATTCGTTCCGCCTCCTCACGTTCACGTTGACGTTTTTCTTCGAATTCACGTTCTTTCGCTTCTAGCTCTTGACGTTTTTGTTCTTCTTCCAACATCAAAGCACGCAAACGCTCTTCTTCTTGTTGACGTTTTTCTTCTTCTAAACGACGTTGTTCTTCAATCTTAGCAGCTTCTTCACGGGCTTTATTGGGGTCATAAAACTCTAACTGATTATTATCATCTCGTTTCTCAAACTGTACTTGCGTCACTGGTGTAACAGGAGTTGGTTGGACTTGAACATTATTATAAACAGGTGTTGACATTTCGGCATTTTTCTTATTACGCCAACTTCGTCCCAAACGCCAAATTAAAATTCCAATCGTCGTAAAGACAATTACAGCAGCCAGGGTTAAAAGCCCCCACATAAAAGCACTTGGTGTGCCATCTGCGTTAAATAAATTCCAATCCATTAACAATAATTTTTTCATTTTTCCCCTCAATTATCTTATTTATTTTTTGCCAAGATATCAGCATTAATGATAGCAAAAATGGCGATATTTGTCAATATTACAAGTAGAGTTTTGCAAAAAACTTTACAATTTAATCATAAGGTATTATAAAGAAAATATGTATCGCGAATTTGATATTACCGGTATGGCTTGCGCTAGTTGTCAACACAACATTCAAAAAGCCGTCAGTAAAATGAAAGGTGTTCGAAATGTCAACGTTAATTTAGTTTCTGCAACAATGACACTAGAATGTGATGATAATATTACTGACCAATCAATTATTGATAAAGTTACCAGTATTGGTTACGGAGCTACTGAACGTAACAATAGCACCAACCTACCACCAAATAAAAAACCAGTAAAAAAAAACTAATTAAATTGATAATTTCTATAACATTATGGCTACCACTAATGATTTTTGCAATGTTAACAATGCACAGCACAAATCATTTAATTCTTTTTGGAATTATCCAATTATGTATTACTTCAATAATTTTAATTTTAAACTACCAATTTTTTACACGTGGATACCAAGCACTTTTCAAATTTGTACCCAATATGGATACATTAGTTGCCCTTAGCACCAGCGCTACTTACATCTATGGTATTGTCGTCATAATCTTAATTATTCTGGGTCAACACATCAATCATAATCTATATTTTGAAAGTGCTGCAACTATTATCACTTTAGTATCATTAGGGAAATATTTTGAATCAAGAGCCAAAGTTCGCACATCAAAAGCCCTTGAACAATTAATTCAATTAGCACCAAAAAACTGCACCATCATTAAAAATGGAAGGCCACAAAACATTGCAATTGATGCTTTATCATTAAATGACATTATTTTAATAAAGCCAGGTGATATTATTCCCGTCGATGGTGTCATAATTAACGGGACTGGTTTATTAAATCAAGCTACCATTACTGGCGAAAGTTTACCTGTCACAAAAAAAGTCGGCGACACTGTCATTGCCGCCACCACTAACGAAAATGGCACATTTACTTTTCAAGCCACTAGAGTTGGAAAAGATACCACTTTATCACAAATTATTCAAATTGTTAACCAAGCAAGTAACTCAAAAGCCCCCATCGCCCGTTTAGCCGATAAAGTTAGTGGAATTTTTGTACCAATTGTAATTAGCATCGCGCTGATTACATTAATAATTTGGTTATTAATCAGTCGCGATTTTTCTTTAGCCTTTAATTTTAGCATCAGTGTTTTAGTAATTTCTTGTCCGTGTGCCTTAGGATTGGCTACCCCACTTGCAATAATGATTGCCACTGGCAAAGGCGCAACTGCTGGAATTCTATTTAAAGATGCCACTCATCTAGAAAATCTTAATCGAATTGATACAGTAATTCTTGATAAAACTGGCACCATAACCAATGGTACATTTAAAATAACCGATATCCTTTCGTTGCAAGCAAATTTAAATCAAATAAATTTATTACAATTTTATGCTAGCATTGAACGTTACAGTGAACATCCGTTAGCTAAAGCGATTGTTACGGCATATGGTAACAAACGCGTTTATCTTGACATTAATCATTTTCGTGAAACTCCTGGACAAGGTATTCAAGCCAATCTTGGTAATCGCCCAATTTATCTAGGCAATGCCAAATTCATTGCCCCTTACCTACATCAAACAGACCGCCAAAAAGCAATTGAACTAACTGAACAATATGCACAAGAAGGCAAAACCACAATTCTATGTGCCACTACCGACAAACTTCTTGGTGCGGTAGCTTTAGCCGATACCATTCGCCCAGATAGCATTAATGCCATTCAATGCTTAAAAAAGATGGGTTTACACGTTATTATGTTAACCGGTGACAATCAAACCACTGCTACAGCGTTCGCTAAAAAAGTTGGTATCAATCAAGTTATTGCTAATGTGTTACCGACAGAAAAATATCAAATTATTACTGCGTTACAGAAAAATGGACATCACATTTTAATGGTTGGTGATGGTATCAATGATTCTCCGGCTCTAAAGATTGCTAACATTGGCGTGGCAATTGGCAGTGGAACAGATATTGCTATTGAAACAGCAGACATCGTGTTAATTAAGAATTCGCTTACTGACCTAGTCACAGCAATTAAACTTAGTCATCGCACAGTACGAAATATTAAACGTGGTTTATTTTGGGCATTCATTTATAATCTATTAGGAATACCATTAGCCGCCGGAATTTTATATCCATTTTTGCATTTAACTTTAAATCCAATGATTGCTGCTAGCGCAATGAGTTTAAGTTCAATTTGTGTAGTAATTAATGCTTTAACTTTACAAAGATAAATTAACATTTTCGTGTCGATAAACCACAATGCGTTCACCAGGAGTACAACCATTTTCAAGGTTGGGATTTTGTTGTAACAAAGCCGCACTACTAAGATTTGTACGTTTAGCTAAATCCCAAAGACTTTCTTTATCCCCAATGATATAAATACGAATTGCACTACCATCATCAGTTTTCGGTGCACCCTCTTCCAAATTATTAACAACAGTAATTTTTTTCTTTGTGTTTGCTTGCACAACTACGCTTAATTGAGCATCAATCAACAATTCAACACCACGACGTGCTTTAGCATTAACCGTTAAGGGAACAACAACTGCACTAACCTCATAGTCACGATCTAAATTATCCATCCGAATATGCGTTTGAAACGGAACTTCATAGCAATTACCAATTAATAAATGTTCTTCATTTTCTAATAACAAATTAACTGCTAAAACACCTTCTAAGATTGTCTTACCATCGGCCGCACTAACCTGTAAACGATTAATTCGCGCACCATCAACCGATAAGACATGCGATATATACGGCATATTTGAAGCCAAATTAATATTATTCTCAATATCAATAGTTGTATTAACCTGTGGCAAAACTTCAATACAGTTTGCTTGTGTCGTTTGAAAAGTAAGTTCTTTATCAAAAGAAATCGCATCAACAACTGTATTAAATTTGTGGTTACTATATACACAACCATTAAACATCAATTCTAATTTTAGAGTCAACACCGCACCGTTCTGAGTATTTTCGATGTGCATATTAACAGCATTCACGACAACCACACCACAGGCCAAATCTTCACTTGTAATTCCATTTATTATAATACTCTTCGAAAAGTCAATTTCACGTATTGTATTATATGGAACACTGACATTTTCAACCGTCTTCACACCTAAAACATTTACTGATAACATACCTTTTAGATTAATTTTACCACTACTTGCGACTACCTCTTTTAGATTAGGATTGACATCAACACCTAATACACCTTCACAGAATGTATCTAATTCAACATTTTCTTCAATTTCAAATTTATCGTGCAAGACTGAATTAAACGTCAAAATCTGATGTTCCGTTTTGCGCACTTCTACATCCCCTGTTAAATCACTAACAATTTGTAAATCTTGGGATTTAATGGTTTGTATTGTTACTGCCAACAAATTTTCCAAAATAATTTGATTATCCTGTAATTGCCAATTACTATCAACTAAAGTCACATTCGCAAAGAACTGATTAGCATTACCATCTTTGATACTAACTTTCTTTTCAAATGTTTCCGTAATATCTTGACTATCAAATTTCTCGAATTCGTTAATAAAAACTAAACGTACGATTAAACTACCATTTAATACAATTTCATTGTCATTAATTTGCACATTTTGTCCTAACAATTGACAATTTACACCAATTAATTTCTTAGCATTTTCAGGCAAATTCACCTTGTGTTCCATCTTAAATTGAATATTATCCAATGTAATTAATTCACGTTCGGCTAAATCTTCTTTCAAAACTTCCATCATAATTTTTCCCCCTATAACAAATTATATTTGGGCAATAATTAATGTATGCGTAAAAAAACTCAATCAATTGAAATCATCAAAGCTAAAATTCACGCGATGCTGGGAAAGGATATCAAAATGTCAGTTTGTCGTGGTCGTAAAAGGATTTCAAAATATGCTGGAACCATCGAAAACACTTTTCCAAGTGTTTTTATTGTTCGATTAAAAAACAAAGAAAAAGACACAGAACGAATTCCGTGTCTATCTTATTCTTATAATGACGTGCTTTGCGGTGAAGTTCAAATTGAAGAAGTTAGTTAAATTAACTCAACAATTGCTGTCATCGCATCGTCACCTTTGCGAATACCCGTTTTTAATACACGGGTATAACCACCTGCACTACCAGTTTCCTTAATGCGTTTAGCATATTTAGGTGCTAATTCATTAAAGATTTTTTCAATAATAGGGTGGTTTATGTGTTGTGTACGTTTTTCGAAACTTTTTTTGCTCTCATCTTTACTACGAATTTCTTGATAATCATAAAGATTAGCCATTAATTCACGACGAGCAGCCAATTTCTTTGGACCATCAACTAAAACTTTACGTTTGCTTTTGACACCTTTATTATCAGTAAATTCTTTTTCCGTAGTAACGGTATCAGCATAAGTATTAATTGCCAAAGTTAAATATTTTTCAGCCAATGCAGCTGTAGCTTTTGCACGTGCATATGTTGTAGCAACACGACCAGTCCAAAACAAAGTTGAAACTTGGTTACGCAAAATTGCCATATGTTGTGAAGTTTCGCGTCCTAATTTTGCTGGTTTCATTAAAAGTTCCCCTCCTCTTCTGATGATCGCAATGACAGACCAAGACTTGCCAATTTTGAAATAATTTCGTCAAGACTCTTTGAACCCAAATTACGAACGCGTAACATATCTTCTTTAGATTTACTTGTTAAATCACGAATTGTTTTAATGTTAGCACGATTCAAGCAATTTGCACTACGTGGTGAAAGTTCCATATCTTCAATACTGGTTTCAAAAATCTTTTCAACAGTCTCTTCTTTACTTTCGACAAAAGTATTATGTCCTGCCATACCTTCAACCATATTAATTAATAATGTCAAATGGTCTTGGATTAATTTTGCAGCTAAAGCAACGACCTCTTTTGCTTCAACACTGCCATTTGTGGTTAATTCAACCGTCAACTTGTCATAGTTCATATCACCACCAACACGACTAGGTTCAACGAAGTAATTGCATTTAACAACTGGACTATAAAGACTATCAACAGCAATATAACCAATACTGTCGTGAGCACCCTTTTGGTCTTTAGCAACGACGTAACCACGACCACGAGCAACGGATAATTCCATTTTGAATTCGGTATTACTATCCAAAGTAGCAATAACTAAATCTGGATTACAAATTTCAATCAGACTGTCGTGCTCAATGTCTTTTGCATAAATCGGACCAGCAGTTTTTTTGTTAATATGCATTGTAGTTGTATAATCTAAATCATCAGTTAATGCTTTTAAAATCAAACTTTTAACATTTAATACGATGTCTGTTACATCTTCGACTACACCTTTTACTGTTGAAAACTCGTTATTAACACCATTAATGCGAATCGCGGTAACAGCAGTACCAGGTAAATTACCCAAAGTAACGCGACGAATCATATTTCCTAAGGTTGTACCATAACCACGTTCCAATGGTTCAATAATGAAGTGTGCACTTTTTGCTCCAGTACTTTCGTTAACCGTAATTTTCGGTTTCATTAATTCCATTTTTAGCATAATAATTTTCTCCCTTTCAAATTACATTTTATTTAGAATACAGCTCAATAATCAAGTTTTCTTGAATGTTCAAATCGATATCTTCACGAGTTGGTAATTCCAAAATTTTACCTGATAATTTTGCCCCCGAAAATTCCAACCACTTTGGTAAACTCATTTTTTGGTCTTTCAAAACCTTGAAAATTTCCAAATCTTTTTTAGTTTCTTTAATTGCAATAACATCGCCCTTTTCAACTAAATAAGATGGAATATTAACAGCATTACCATTAACAGTAATGTGTCCGTGTGAAACTAATTGACGAGCTTCACTACGACTATCAGCAATTCCCATACGATAAACTACATTATCCAAACGACGTTCCAAATATGATAATAAATTATCACCGGTACGTCCTTTTGAATTAGCAGCTTTCTCATATAAAGCGTGGAATTGTTTTTCTTGTAAACCATATGCGCGTTTTACTTTTTGTTTTTCACGCAACTGGGTTCCATATTCTTTTTCTTTCTTGCGAGCTAAACCGTGTTGACCTGGAACAACTGGACGTTTTTCCATTGCACATTTAGCTGATAAACAACGTTCGCCTTTTAAGAATAATTTACAGCCTTCACGACGGCAAAGACGACAATCTGGTCCAACATATTTTGCCATAATTATTTCCTCCTTCTCTTAGGTGGTCGACAACCATTGTGAGCAACTGGTGAAGTATCAGTAATCGACAACACTTCTAAACCTGCTTGGTTAAGAGCCCGAATAGCATTTTCACGACCAGCTCCAGGGCCTTTAACAAAGACATCGACTTTTAATAATCCCATTTCCTTAGCCGTAGCTGCTGCTTTTTCAGCAGTAGTTTGAGCTGCAAATGGAGTTGATTTTCGACTTCCTTTAAAACCAGCGACACCAGCACTAGCCCAATTAATTACATTACCTTGGTCATCGGTCAAAGTTACAATCGTATTGTTAAATGATGCATTGATGTATGCCTTACCTTTTGCGTTTAACGTCTTTTTTTGTTTACGCTTGGTAGCTGGCTTTTTTTTCATCGGTGCATTTGATTTTGCTTCTGCCATTTATTTCCTCCTAAACTCCTTATGATGCCTTGGTCCTGATAACCATTTTCTTTGGACCTTTACGCGTGCGCGCATTTTGTTTGGTTGATTGACCACGAACAGGTAAACCTTTACGATGACGAATACCACGGTAACAACCGATTTCTGTCAAACGTTTAATATCCAAAGATACTTCACGACGCAAATCACCTTCGGTTTTAATATTCTTATCAATGTAAGTTCTGATTTCGTTAATTTTTGCTTCCGGCACATCTTTAGTACGTACAGTAGGGTCAACCTTACATTCCGCACAAATCTTATCTGCCGTTTTTTCACCAATGCCATAGATATACGTTAAAGCATATTTAATGCATTTATCTTTTGGTATATCCACACCACTAATTCTTGCCATTATTTTCTCCTTTTTTAATTATTTATAAAAGCGCACACCCCAAAATTGCCGCGCGGGGTGCGCGAGAATCTGCCTTATCGCGGTGATTTGGACGGACGCGGTTGACGTTGCTTGTGTTTTGGATTTTCACAAATAACCATTACAGTGCCATCGCGTTTAATAACCTTGCATTTATTGCAAATTGGTTTTACTCCACTTCTCACTTTCATTGTCCATTTCCTCCGTTATCAATTACAGATTTACTACGCCAAGTAATACGGCCGTTGTTTAAATCATATGGTGAAATTTCCAACTTAACCGCATCACCTTCAAGGACCTTAATGTTATTCTTGTAAAGTTTTCCTGATAAGTAAGCCATAATAATATGACCATTGGACAACTTGACTTTGAATTTTGCATTGCGCATAACTTCAATGACGATGCCCTCGACCTCAATCGCATCAACTTTACTCAAAAACCGCTCCTCCCCGCTGATAAATCCACAATAACAAACATATTACAACATATAAAATATTTTGTAAAGCATATTTTTACTAATTTTGTCAAATAAATTTAAATTAAAAAAGGTGTCAAACATACGTTTCATCATCTTTATATCGTTTACGTTTTGATTTAGCATTTTGAGCATTAATCTTCGCACGATGTTTATTAACGATTACATCAACACCAATATATCCAATAACTCCGACACCTAAAATCGATACAATAATAATACCAAGAATTATTGGAGAAATTCCCGAACCAGACGATGTTTTAACAATTTTTTCTTTTTCCCCAGTCGATTCTTCTTCATCGACCGTTACATTCTTTGGTTGTAAATTGTTCAATGCTGCTGCGTAATCATTAATTGCTGATTTAACATCAGCCAAAACCACCACACCATCAACCTTAGTCCATAATTCTTCAGCACGTTCTTTAATTGCGACCAAAGCATCCAAATCATACTTAATATATTCTTCGGTTCGATACAATTCCTCATAAGAAGCTTCCAAATCTTGATATTGTTTAATCAAATCTTGCACTTCTTTAGATTGAACACCACCAACGACCTCGACACTATTTTTTAAGTTATTTTTCAACGCATCAAACAATTCAATAATCGTTTCATAATTCTTTATGTAACCTTCTATGTTACTCAAGACTTCATCATCAGCATCAGCGTTAGCATATTTTTCAACTGTCTTTTTAAATGTAATGTAGCTTAAATATGCATTATAATCATATAAGAAAGGACAAGAGTTTTCCGTTTTGCTTTCATCAAATGCAGGTAAATTCAATAATTTTTTAGGGTCAACACGTAAAGCAGCATAAGTATTTTTTAAATTATCCAACAGAGCGTTTGCATTTGTAGCATCATTAGCAATCAACGCCTCATTCGCATCGTCATAAGCATTTTTAAAATTTTGTCCAGTAGTATCATTAAAATATACTGCATAATTAATACTATATTCAATATACTTTATATCTTCCAACAATGCTCTTAACATTGTAAAATTATCAATCCAACCAGCATATAAATACAAAACATTACCATTTTCAGGCACTCCCATTGTGGCGCCGTTTTGACCAAATTGCCACTGTAAATCAGCATTTGCATTTTCACCATATTCAGGTAAGTTATTTTCCAAGAACCAACCAACAAAAGCATATCCTTGATTCGATGTAGGATTTTGGATCGGCCCTTTTAATGTTCCACCAAAAGGAATATTATCCTCAGTTGGGTAATTAGCAAATGGAACATCTTCATAACTTTGTCCATCTTGACTATATTCACGAACCATATAAGCTGCTGAATATTTTTTAACTTCCCATATTGCGACAAAAACACGACCAGGTTCCAAAATACGTTCACGATCAAAAATATAATATGCACCATTCGGATCAAGGTACGTTTTATAAGGACAATCGGTAATATTAGACCCATCTTGATCCCAACCTTTTATACGCCAACCTTTAAATTCATAACCCTCACAGACCGGATCACTTGGTTTACGAATAATTTCTTGGAAAGTAAGGTTTTCGACATAATCATCAGGCGATAAATTTGTACTACCCCAATTGTTTTCAACTTCAAAATAAGCAGTTGAAAGTTTCGGGTGGTCATCATCATTTGCTTTAAAAATAACTGGACATTCTTTACCAAAATAATCGCCTAAGTATAATTCATTATTATCATTATCGTGTTGTAAAACTCTGAATTGATTAACAGCAGCTAATAGGTCATTAAAAGCGCGTTCCTCTTCTTCAATGGAAACATTTTCTTCATCAGTCGGAATCGTTAAACCTTTTTCATATTGCAAAATACCACGTGCAGCATAATATGCATATCCACCATTTTCAATAATACTACTTACTAACTGAAACTTACTTAACGGATCACCAGCTTGCGGCGTGTACACAGGTGTATTCAAGAATGAAGCATATGCTGGATCATCCCAACCAGTAAAGTGAAAATTATACTTAATCATTTCCGACTGTTGAGCTGAACTATTTAATGTTATGATTCTTTGATGAGTATTACAAAAAACATACGGTTCTTCAAAGAGTAAAGAACTTGTATAAACGCAATTTAAATCACCAATATAATTATTCTGTTCATCAAAGAAGTAAGGATCAAGTGTACCATTAATGTGGCTAACACAATGTTCATCATTACATACCATTGTAGCAGAATTGGTTACCTGTTCCCATAATTTTTCATAAGCAACAGTATTTACATCAACCGTACCGTGGTTATACGGCATAGTACCACCAACGATAATATTATTATAAACCCAACCGCCAGCATAAACACGACCAATCAAATTTCCACAATAACGTTTATCAATACCTGTTGTAGTGATACTGCCAAGATTAACGTCAATCAATAAATTATTATACAATCCAGCAGCAACAATCAAATGTTCATCACCAGCAACTTGCGTTGATAATCCAACTAAACCACCAACGTAACACGCCCCTTCAACATTATCGGCAATATTTGGCGTAACCGATAAATCACGTAATGTAGAATTAATAATTTTACTTGAAATATTAGCACCTACTAAACCGCCAAAATACAAACTAGTCGCTTTACCGTAAGTATCGGCAGTACTATGTCCGTGGTTAATGTTAACGGTTATATGGGAACTATTGACAATAGTGGTTTTATTAATATCAACCGTATCAATACCCCATTTTTTTGGCGACATTGTATTAATTGTTGAAATTCGATTATTACTATCAAAAACAGTTGTATTAGATAATTTACCAACAGCTGTTCCGACATAAAAGTTATGAGCATTAACATCTATGGAAGTAAACGTAATTCTAGGATTAGTAATTTCAACATTATGAATGTAAGTACTATCAGCCTCACCAGCAACAACCCCAATGCAAATATCAGTTGGCAATCGAGGACGATCAGGATCGTTTTCACTAATACTTGCCGACACATATTCATAAACAATTTCAGGATTTTCAAATATTACATTTTCGACAGTTCCACCAATCATATTAGCAAAAAAACCAGCATTCAGAATTGAACTGGTGTCTTCAGGATCACATTTAATACGCATCCCCTTAATTTTGTAACCGTTTCCATTAAACTTAATATTTTTATTCTTACCGCGATTACCAATATCAATCGGCGTCCAGTATGGGAAGACCGTTTCACCAACAATATTAAGTTCCAAATCATTTAAATTAATATCATTTTCTAAAACATATATATTCTCAGAATAATCCGTAGTTGAACCACTTGAACCCTCGTGAGTTATTGCATAATTCATATATGCTAATTCAGCTGGTGTACGAATATGCCAAACTGTTTTTCCATTCTGATCAACATCGGTTTGGGCAATTGAATCTGAACGAAGATCAACCCAGTAACGGTCAATTTCGCCGCTATTAGCAGCAGCTGTTCCGAAATTCAAATTTGAAGTAATTACTCGACCAAAATCTACGACACCAAAACCAATAGTCATAACAAAAAAAGCTAGCACCATCAACACGCTTAAAGTGCAATATCGCCAACTATTAATTATCTTTTGTCGTGCCCCCATATTTGTAATTAGTATATATCAATCAAAATATTTTAGACAAATCATTTTTATACTTTTGAAACTCAATCCATTAAGCATATTTTGGATCAAATTTATACTTTGTTCTTGTTTCACCGATATGTTGTGACACGATTTCCAATGCCGTATCCATATTGTTTCCAACTTTATAATAGGTAGCTTGTAATTTAATTCTTGATTCATCATTAATATCACCCGTTCGATCAAAGATGTCCGAATGTTTTAAACAAATGTTTGTATCTTTAGCAAACCAATACTTTGCCTTTTGATAAATATTATCTTTATCATAAATATATTCCCAAACAATGCATTCAACTTGTTCTCCACTAATCGTTAATACTTCATTATCTTTTTGAGCAATCGTAACACCATCCATTTCATATGGCATATTAATATCGGTGTATCCAGTTCTTAAGAAACTTTCACCTTTTGTATATACATCACAATTATTCATATTAGCATGCCAAGGTGAATAATTCGTATCCATTTCAGCGCATTGCCAAACGTTATCAACATCAACCCAACGTGCTGTTATAAAACCTTGTGAATATTGTGGTTGATCTAAGATTACAGGATTTGATAAATCAACTTTTGCATAAACTTCTAATCGATCCGAAGAATAAATGGTCGCCGCTTTAACATAATATTCATTACCGTCTTTAACTAAAATCATTCCATTATTGTACTCAACATGTACACATTCTGGTAATTTCAGTGAAATCTTATAACTGATTCCCGACTTTTTACTACCACAAGCACTTAAACAAACTATACAAGCCAAAACACTAACCAAAACCAAAGTTAAACTCAATAATTTCTTTTTCATAATTTACCTCCTTTATTAGGATAGCAAAATAATTGATTATTAGCATCTATTTTTTTAAAAAAAGACCTGTAATTTCAGGTCATTTTTTCCCTATGTTTAGAAACCTTTTTCTTCCAACGACATCAGTTCTTCTTTTGTCTTTAATAAGTCAGAAGAAAAAACAAAAGCATCTCTAGCAAATCCACCAACGTGTGCAAAATTATTAACCCCTTCCAAATAAGCATATGGCAAACTGTTATGATAAACTGTACTATTTTTAGCACGATGATTGGGATTAAAAGGCATTCCGCCTTTAAGAACTTTTTCACTACAGATATCCATATAAGCAGCTTTACCACTTTGTACTTCGTCCCAATTCAAAACAATAAATTCAATTGGCTCAACTTTTAACCAAACAAAATCACGATATGTTACTAACGTATCGTCATTATAAGAATTGCCAAGTGGTTGATTTAGTACATTAACTTCTTTACGCACCAATCTTTCACTTTGATATTTATACTCGGCATCGTAACTATATGAAAGATCACGTCGCATAAAGCCCGTATAATTTTTACCTGTTGGTTTTACCTGATTATACTTTAAAAGCGCATCATACATTGGTGAACTTTTTACCCTTGTTTGTGGCAAAAAACCAAGTTTAACTGTATGATAAAGAACATTACCATTAGAATCTTTCACAACATCAAACTTCCCAAAATTTGGATACATCTTTTGCAGTGCATAAAAATCCTGAAGGTTAACTCGCATTGAAGCATCAATTCCTAAACCATTATCTTCAACCGAATGAATATAATCGACCTTTCCATCGGTCTTAACTGAATAATTAAAATTCTGGTCGAAATTATCACGCAACCAATATTCTGCTGTACCTACTTTTCCAGAACGTGTTGTGTAATTAGTATCGCGATAAACACCTTCGGCAATTGCAGAATCGGTTACACCCTTAATTAATTCATTACTTGCTTGAAAAATTTTACCTTGTCCATAATCTTCTAAACCTTTAAGATAAAAACGGTCACGCGAAATTGAGCTATCCCAAATTGATTGTTTTTCAACATCACGAAGTCCCTTCGTAACACGCTCAGTTGGTTCAAAAATTCCTCTAATATCAATCATTCCTAATTTACCAATAAAAGTTTTCAACTTATGTCCATTGTTTTCCATTACGGTCATATTAACACAACTTAGAAACCAAAATCAAGACTCCAGATAAAATTTCAACCCAATGCCATAGAACAATAAAAAACCCGAATTACTTCGGGTTAATTTATAATCATTAATTAATTTTATAAACAGTATTCAGGTTCATTATATTTATAGTTAGCAGTTGTCATTGTTGCGTTCAGGGTTTTAACTTTGTATTAGTTCTTTGACGCATTTCCTTAACAAGCACTTTTTTAAATTTTTAATTACTTTTTTAAATCTTGATAAGTTGCCACAATTATCGTGTGCATTCTTTCACGATCATCCAGATCTTCAATTTGATACATTGGTTTAGCTTTATCATAAGGTATCACTTCCGGTAAATTAAATTTAGCATTATTAATCGTTTTTTTTACTAACAAACGATTATCGTAAATTCCACCAAACAAGACACCTTGATAATATAACAAATATTCCCCCATCATTGGTCGATAATCAATTTCATTTAAATCACTTAATTGTTCTAAAATAAAATCACAATAATCCTTTGTCGTTGACATAATTTCAATCCTTGTTGTTTTTCTTTTCTTCAAAGTATTTACGATTTTTTAAACTATCTGGCAAATATTGTTGTTCAACATAACCACCAAAATCGTGCGGATATTTATAATCCTTACTGGCTTCGGTATGATTTTTCAAATATTCAGGAATACGGTCATCAGCATTATTTAATGCATCATCTTTAGCGCGTTCCATTGCCACAACAACTCGATTATCTTTAGGTGCGTTACAAACATAAACAATCGCTTGCGTTAAGGCTAAATTACCTTCTGGCATACCCAAGTTATCTAAAGCATACAAAGCCGAACACGCTTGTACTAATGCTTGAGGATCAGACAAACCAACATCTTCACTGGCGTGTGCAATTACCCGGCGCGCTAAAATTTGTGGTTGCATACCTGCTGCTATTAAGCGGTTAGCATAATATAACGCAGCTGTTGAATCGCTTCCCCGTAAACTTTTACAGAACGCACTTAAAATATGATAATAAAGTGTTTCATCCAAATTTAAAGCTTTTTGTTGCATACATTCGGCCGCAATTTTTTGGTCAATAATAATCTCACCATTTTGATTTGGCTTAGTTGTAATCGCACATAATTCCAAACCATTCAAAGCACTACGCACATCACCAGCTGATGCGGTAACAAAATAATTTAGAGCCTCATCATCAACTTGCATTCGATAATCACGTAAACCCCGTGGTGCGTTCAGTGCACGCTTTAAAACCTCTTTAATATCAGTTTCCGTTAATCGTTTAAACTCAAATACTGTACAGCGTGATACGATAGCGCGTGTCATACTGAAACTAGGATTTTCAGTTGTACAACCAATTAACAGCAAATAACCGGCTTCCAAGGCGCCTAACAGTGAATCACTTTGTGCTTTATTCCAACGATGACATTCGTCCAATAACAAATAAGTTTTTTTACCACTGATTTCAAAATCAGCTTTGGCTTGTTGCATTACCGTTTTGACTTCCGCTACACCAGTTGAAACAGCATTAATTTTTATAAATTTAGCATTACTACTATCAGCGATAATTTGTGCTAATGTTGTCTTACCTGTTCCAGGTGGACCAAAAAATATCACACTTGGGACACGCCCCGCTTGAATTAAACGACGTAATAATTTTCCTTCACCAAGTATATGTTTTTGACCAACAAATTCATTTAAAACTTGCGGACGCATCCGTTCGGCTAATGGTTTTTGCGTTTGATGCAAATTATCAAACAAGTTTTCCATAATCTAATTAAACCACATTTTTCAATTGCCACGCAAGTATTTGCACCGACCAAATTACAAACGAACATCGTATTCACGACCCACAATGAAAGGTTCAGAGTTTTCAGTTTGACTGATATAAACACACGGGTCAACTTCTGGACTTTGAGCCGCAGTGCGACAACGTGCTACTCCATTTACTACAGCATCACAAATTACGTGCACTGTGCTACCTTTTTCTTTAACGTGTTTTGCATCTAAAATGGTTTTCTGTACTCTTTCAATCGTACGTAAACGTTCACGCTTAACTGCTGCCTTAACTTGTTGCATTGAATAAGCTGCTGTTCCTTTTTCTCGGGAGTAAGCAAAAAATCCCACATAGTCCAATTTAACATCTTGCATAAATTGCACTAACTCGGCAAATTCTTCATCAGTTTCGGTAGGAAAACCAACCATCATTGTTGCCCGAATGGTCACATTTGGGATGATCTGTCGAATTTTTTTGATTAAGTTACGATAACTTGATGCGCTACCACGTCGACCCATTAATTTTAAAATTCGTTCATTACAATGCTGCAATGGAATATCTAAATATTTTACTACTTTATCATTAGTAGCAATTTCATTTAATAATTTATCAGTCAATAATTCCGGATAACAATAATGCAAGCGCACACGTTTTACTCCATCAACAGCTGTAATCGCGCGCAATAACTCTACCAAATTTGAACCGATATCCAAACCATACATTGTCACATCTTGTGCTACCAAAATATATTCCGGGACACCTAATTCTGCAAAATGTCGCACTTCTTTTACAATATCATCAATTGAACGTGATACATATTTGCCACGGATCAAAGGTATTGTACAAAAAGCACAACGCCGGTTACAACCATCCGCAATCTTAACGTAAACATAACTCGGAGGTGTCGATAATAATTTATCACCTTCTACTGCAGTCTTACCTGTCAATAATTCCGATAATTTTTGATAATCTTTTGTCCCCCACCAAACATCAACCTCTGGTAAACCATCTTTTAATTCCTGCTGATTGTTAGGCACAATACACCCACAAACGACTAATTGAGCGTGTGGTTTATATTGTAATTTTCCAGTGATTACATCAATACTTTCTTTACGAGCGCTGTTAATAAATCCGCAAGTATTAACAATAATAATATCTGCCTCAGCATCATTATCAATCATCTGACATCCAGCCCTTTGTAAATACCCAGCCAAAACCTCACTGTCAGCACGATTTTTATCACAACCTAAGGTTGTAATGCAAACTTTCTTCGGTGGTAAATTCATATTGCATAATATCGCATTTTCACGTATAATTCAACTTGTAAATCATATGGTCCCGTGGTCAATCGGTTAAGACGGCGCCCTCTCACGGCGCAATGAAGGGTTCGACTCCCTTCGGGACTACCAAAACCATAACTTAATAAACCATATATTGTGCAATAAGTTTCATAGTTGCACGACATATAGCTTGTATTATTAAATAATTTTCATAAAATCCATAAAACATGCAATTTTTTTTATAAAACTATGACTAAACTATGACCAAAATGTTTTAATTCAATCTTATAATGTAACAAAATGAATTGATATTCTATAGTCAAATCGAGTTCCAAATCTATTTATCACATAAAAAGAACATTTTAAGACTGACTAAATAAGTTTTGCGTTAGATAATTGACAATAAGTATAGCCATCTTCGCAATAGGTTGAGAATGTTCCCTCAACTGTAATACTTTTTCCTTTACTTGGATATTGACCGTCTTTCAATACGAATTCAAGACCTTGTGAACAACATGCGGTTGCATCTTTAATAATTACAGAATAATATTTTTTCCCAGTTCTACTGTCAGTATAAATGCCACAAGTGCCTTTGGCTTTAACAACCTTACCTTTATAATCACTAGGTTTACCAACCATATTCGAAACTTGTGAATAAACCATGGTGCTGTTCATTGTAGTTAAATCAATATCGGCTTGTTCCACTCCGCAAGCACTAACTGTTAAACAAATTATGGTAATTAAAAATGCAACAACCAACGATGATAATAATTTATTTTTCATTTTATTCTCCTCATTAACAAACCTGTAACATAAAAAATTACAAAGCAAATTACATCTACAATAATAATCGTAGCACCGACTGGTGTTCCGCCCAGGATGGATATCATCATTCCAAAGAATGCACAAACTACAGAAATTACTGCCGATGAAATAGTTACCGCTTTGAAACTTTTGAAAACACGCATTGCAGAAAGTGCTGGGAAAATAACCAAGGCAGATACCAACAAAGAACCAACTAAATTCATAGCAACCACAATGACAACAGCAATAATTGTCGCAATTAAAATATTGTATAGTTCAGTTTTTGTTCCACTGGCTTTGGCAAAGTTCTCATCAAAAGTAACGGCAAAAATTTTATGATAAAACAAAACGAAGAAAGTAATTACAATCAAAGAAAGAACAATCGTTAACCAGACATCACTCTCAGATAAGGTCAAAATTGAAGTTGAACCAAACAATGTTGTACAAACATCGCCTGCGATATTTGATGATGCACCACAGACATTTAATAACAAATAACCAAACGCCAATGCACTAACAGAAAGAATTGCAATTAAAGCATCACCGTTAATTTTCTTACTTTGACTTGTCTTTAACAATAAGATTGCACAAACAATTGTAACGGGTAAAGTTAGAATCATATTATTAGTCAAACCACAAACCGAGGAAATTGCTAATGCTCCAAAAGCTGTATGCGACAATCCATCACCAATATAAGAAAATCTTTTTAAGACCAAAGTAACACCTAAAAGGGATGCACAAAGTGCCACTAATACGCCGACAATTAAAGCATATTGCACAAATGAAAATGAAAGATAAAATTCTAATGTTTCAAAAATATCACTCATGAGAATGTCCTCCAATATGTCCGTCAATTAAATTGGTAAACTTTTTGCCGACCTTGCTTTTCATAAAATCTGTTCGTTTAGCAAAATACGGAACTTCATCGATGTATAAAACATGACTAGCATATTTAGTTGCGGCATCAATGTCGTGAGAAATCATCACAATTGTGATTCCTTCTTCATTGATTTTTTTTACTAGTTGGTACATTTCTTTAGTTGCAATTGGATCCAAACCTGTAACTGGTTCATCAAGTAAAAGCATCTTTCTTGTCGCACATAAGGCTCGGGCAAGTAACACTCTTTGTTGTTGCCCGCCCGAAAGTTCTCTGTAACTTTTCTTAGCTAAATTCTCAATTCCCAATTTAATTAAATGTTCTTTGGCAGTTTGTTTTTCTTGCTTGCTATAAAACGGTCTGAACCGACATTGGTTTTGAAAACCGCTCATGACAACTTCCCAGACAGTTGCTGGAAAATCTTTTTGCACAGCAGTTTGTTGTGGTAGATAACCAATTTCTTTTTTGGTTAAACCATCGCCAAAGACGATCTCCCCATTAATCGTTGGAATCAATCCAAGCATACTTTTGATGAGCGTCGACTTTCCTGTACCGTTTTCGCCAACAATACAAAGATAATCACCGTTGTTAATCTCAAAAGATAATTCCTTAACAACTGGGTTCTTATCATAGCCAATCGAAATTTTGTTACAGATTATTTGTGCCATTGTGCTCCACCGCCTTATTTCACAGCTTCCTTAAGTGTTACTAAGTTATTTTGCATAATCGACAAATATGTCGCACCATCTTTTAATGTTGTGCTTTGCATACTGTCCAATGTCAAAATTTGTTGATTCTTGTTATTGGTATTTTGTTTAATTGTGTTCGCAATGTTACCATCTGAACTTTCAATCTTAAGAATAACTTTCAAGCCAAGTTCATCAACTTTACCAGCCAAGAATGTAATGGTTTTAAACCTAGCTTCAGTTTCAGCTGAACAACCAATAAACGCTGCATAGTAATCAAGATTGTAATCTTCAACTAAATAACGGAATGGGAAACGGTCGCCGAAAACTAAAGTTTTAACAGCACCGTTATCAACCGCTTGTTCATATTCAGCATCTAATGCGGCTAATTTTTTGTTATAAGTTTTTGCATTATTCAAATATGTATCTTTGTTTGCACTATCAATTTTAGCAATTTGGTTAGCAAATTCAGTAACGAAGATTTCAGCATTTTTCAAAGACAACCAAACATGTTCATCATATTCAGTTTCTTCCTCTTCTTCATCTTCGCCTTCATGTTCGTGCTCTTCTTCGCCTTGCATACCTTCTTTCAACTCTTCTTCTTTGGCTTTATCACCAAGCACATCCATCAAATTAATCACAACCATGTTTTTGTTGGTTGCATTTTTCAAAGCTTCATCAACCCATTCATCAGATTCACCACCGACATAAATAAACAAATCGGCTTTTGCAATTTTTGCAACATCTTTAACAGTTGGTTGATAACTGTGTAAATCGGTTCCATTATTCATTAATAATATTAAATCAAAGTTATCTTTTTGTTCACCAATCACTTCACTTACCCAATCATATTCCGGAAAAATTGTGCAAACCACACTGATTTTATTGTTATGGTTGTTATTACCACAAGCTGTTAATGTGCACAAAGCACCAAAACTAACAACAAGAGCAAGAACAAACATAAATAGTTTTTTTATGTTTTTCATTTTTATCTCCTTAATTTTTTAATATTGAAAAGTCCTAATTATTTAGGCAAAAAATCAGATCAATATTTCAATCTTTAAGGAAACTAAACTTTTGTTTTTTTCTTGGTTATTGTTATTTAAAAATAATTTATCAACAAAGCCAAAAATCATGGCACAAGTAATTATTACGGCAATCACACCTGTACCTAACTCTTCAATAGCTTTTTCTAATACAGTGATCTCTTCACAAATTGGGCAATCTTCACCACAACAATCATGGTCGGCTTCGTGGGCAATAAATAAAATTGAGCATACAAAGAAAGCAATCAACACGATTGATAAAATAATGGCTAAACTCTTTCTTTTCATTGTATCCTCCTTTTATTTTTATTTACGACACTTCTCGCAAACACCATATAAAATGGTGCTATCACTATCAAGATTGAAATTGCTATTCTGCAAAACACTTTTGACAATCTTATTACTATCAGCATCTGGTAAATGTTCAGTCTTACCACATTTAGTACAAGTCAAATGCAAATGACCTTTACATTCATCACAATCAACAAATTGATAAAAGATTTTGCGGTTACCACTCTTGATGTTTTTTCTAATCTTGCCGTCTTTTTCCAATTCGGCCAAATTACGATACACTGCACTAATACTGATCTTTTCACTCTTTAATTGTTCGGCAATCTCTTCCGCAGAAAAAGCTTGGTCGTGATGACTTTCGAAAAAACTCATTAACACTTCTCTCTGCTTAGTATTGTATTGCATTTTCACTCCTAATCAATTTGCGATTAATTCGCAAATTACCACACATCAAACACAATGTCAAGATTAAGTTTTTCAACAAATTACGATCAATAAAAAAGTTTTTACGAATACCCGTAAAAACTTTTTTTTTAATAATTATAAACTTTATTAATAATTTTTGTTTTTATTCATTCTCTTTATATGGTCTAATCCAAACAATCCATAACCGAGAGCGACGAAAATTAAAACTAAAATTGCAATCCAACCGATTACACCACCCAAACCCAATTTTGCTACATTTAAGAAAAAATATGGGTAAAGTAAACCATTATAGTTACTGCCAAGAATAGCGGCTCGAATTAAAATCAAGAGTACATAGATTAATGGCATTACTGTTGCTAATAATGGATAGTACCATTTAGTTTGACAATGTTCGGTAAATAAAGCCCAATCCAATGTAAACATAATTGGCAAGATTAAATGTAGAATTAAATTCTGGATCGATAAGAAATAATCAGCAACTGTGTAATCCTTAGCGAGTAAAATGTTATATACCAAGCAGGTGACTAAAATCATAATCAAACTCATGAATTTAAATTTAGGCAACACATTGCAGTAACCCTCCGGACTACTTTTAAATGATTTAATTGTTTTAATTAATGCATAAAATATCACACCAAAGCAAATGTAATTACTTAGGTTAGTATAATATAAATAAAAGTTCTCATTAAAGTTCTGCTTAAAATATCCTAAACTGCCAATGATACCAATTACACCTAACACTATGTAAATTGTTCTAAAAATAATTTGTGTAAGTTTATTTTTAATCATTTTCTTCCTCCTTTTCAAAAAATGCTACTGCTATTGCCCCTGGTCCAATGTGAGTTCCAATCGTACTACCAATGATGTACTCAGGAACATCATTACATTTTTCTTTCCAAAGTGTTCCACTATCTTCGATATATTTATCCAAGACAACAGTATCAAAATCAGCATATCCTGTTACGAACGGCATGTCAAAATCTATACCACGTGATTTCTTAATCAAAGTATTAAGTAAATTGTTACCATTCTTAGAGCCCAATGCTTTACCCACTAATTTAATTTCTCCATCTTTAACGGCAATTACTGGCTTAACATTAAGCAAAGCCCCAGCAAAAGCTACTAACGACGAAATTCTACCACCCTTCTTCAAAAATTTAAGTGTCTGCAGCAAACCTAAAACTCTAATTAAACTTTTCTTATGTTCGATTTTTTCAACAATCTTTTCAATAGTTAAATTTTGTTTTACTAAATTGATAGCATACTGTGTTAATATTCTTTCTCCGACACAAGCATTTAAACTATCAATTACAAAAACATTTTCAAAATTCTTAGCAGCCTTGCACGCTTGATGATATGTACTTGATAATTTTGATGATAAACAAATGACAATAACGCTATCACCATCTTTAGTCATCATTTCGAGTTTTTCTTTGTATCGATATTCAGAGATTTGACTTGTTTGTGGAAATGACGAAGTTTCAATTAACTTTTTAAAAAAATCTTCGTGCGATAAATTTGCACCATCAAAGTATGTTACCCCATCAATCATGATTTCCATTGGAATCATTTCAATACCTAATTTTTTAGCTTCAGTTTCTGTAATATCACTGGCCGAATCAACCAATATTTTTATCATTTAGCACCTCTTTTTTACTTGTTGATTTTTCAACAACTTTACCTTACAACCCGGCTTGTTGATTTGTCAACAAGATTTTACAACATAAATTAAATCTTTCGCTTAATGCTATTTACTTTCGCTAATGGTTTTTAGATTGGCATAAATTTTATTAAAGGTTTTATAAAAGGCAACTAATTCTTCACGAGAAATATAGCTTTCATCATAATTAATAATTGACTCAATTTTTTTGCTAATAATTTCAGCGATCTTAACCCCCTGAGCAGTTAATTGCAATATTGCATTGTATTTCTTTTTGTTGTCATCTTTTTCGCAAACAATGTACCCTTGACATTCAAGCTCTTTTAATGTGCGAGAAATTGCCGCTTTATCTTCATCACACAAGATACAAATATCTTTGGCAGAAAGCGAATCTTTACTTTCATAAATATAAAACAAGCAATTAACCTGAGTACCTTTAAGACCATATTTTTTCATTTCATTATTTTTAATTTTGTTAATTGCCCTATTCGCTTGTGAAATTAATAAAGTAAATTCTTTAAACCGATTCTCCATAAATCCTCATTATTAGAGTAGTTACAAATCAGTTGTTTTGTCAACAAGATTACTTTTCTAGCATTGTTTGAATGACTTCGTTTATTTCTTCAAATTTGATACCTTTGTCTCCTACTAAAAATGATTTAATCCCAATTTCAGTTGCAGGCGCAATATCTTCTGTTTCACTATTACCAAAGAAAATTACTTCATCAGCAATTAAATGATTTTGATCCAAAATTTCTTGATAGAACTTCGGATTTGGTTTGGAATAATGCGAAGTTTCGTAAGATGTGATGTAGTCAAAATCTTCTTCGTTTAAGTTGATATAATTCAAACGGTTGATCATTGCACAACGGGGAAAAACTGGATTTGAAGCTAAGATAAGTTTTAACTCTTGTGCTTTAACAAAATCAATCACTCCCCTTGCCTTTGGGTTTTCACCACAAAACACTTTTGCCTGCTTGAATTCGTTACGATAAAAATTAGTAAATAAAGATGCATCTTTCAATTTGTCTTTTCCATATATATCTACAAAGCAATGCCAAAATGCTTGTTCATTTGTTTGCGAACCATCATTCTTAATCATTGCCTTAAAGCCAGCCCAAATCACCTTAACTAACTCTTCACTTTTATATCCATATGGAGCCAATTTCTTACAAAGCATTCCCAAATACCCATTGGTAAATTGATCTTCATTCATTGGCAATAAAGTACCATCTAAATCAAACAAAACTGCTTTCAGCATATCTCCCCCTTTAATACCAATACAATAACACACGTTTTTATAATTCTCCAAACCAAATTCAAAAACAATATTTTTGTGTGCATGCTACCTTTTTTACTTCCAACTTGCAAGTATTACCCAAACACTAAACATTCTAATTCATAAAAAACTCCTAACATCATTTAGGAGCCCTTCTTTAATAATCTTGCGACGTAAGCAGAAAAAACTATATCATGTGTTTTTTGATGTACTTTTACGTCTAACAGGAGACTCTTCTGAACCCTCGTCAAACTCATTTTTATATTCCAGTTAACACAATATGTATTTTCTACATCTGTTAAAAACTTTTAAGGTTATTCCTCTTCGTAATAATACGAATAATCAATACCTTTCATAAACATTTCACGGTCATTGATTTTATCCGTTAGAGCATTTTTTATTAATGCTTTGATTCTCGTTCCGTCGTTAACACTTTCACGCATAGCATTGAGGTAATCGTTTTTATCAATTTGACTCCAATCAACACATTTTTTTAACGAACGCTTTAACATTAAATCCAGCCAAATACGAGTTGAACGACCATTGCCTTCCATAAACGGATGAACAATATTCATTTCAATATATTTATCACAAATATTATCAAAAGTTGTTTCAGGCATCTTTTCTACATTGGGTAAAGTTGTGTCAAAGTATTGGCACGGCGCAAATTTGAAACCACCTTTGGAAATATCTTTGGTGCGAATTTGACCTGCAAAATCATAAAGTCCACCAAATAGATATCCGTGAATTTGTTGTAAACTTTTAATTGTGCCTGGTTCTAAATTATTTAACAATCTACTTTCAAACAAAGCATACGCCTTGGTTTTACTCTTTCCATCAATCGTCTCTGGCGCATAAGTAAACCATTCAATAAAACGATTAGCTTTTGTGCCGGGGAAAGTCTTTGCTAACGTAATAATGCCCTGATTATCCAAACAATCTGTCATATATTGTTTATTATCCTTGGCTGTCAATTTCAGTCCCTTACAATTTGTAAGGACCTGACTGTTGATCTTTTTCAAACGATTCTTCAAAACATACCAGTAATTTTTAGGGTCTTGACTATCGCTTAAAACCGCAACGATATCAACTGCTGCAAACCACCATTGGTTAGTCGAATCGTCCCACACAGCACGAACTTCTTTATTATCAAAAAAGCGAATTGATAATTTTTGCATTAAAATAATATAACATATTTATTGACAGTTTGTGATGTTATTTTTTTAACATAAAGAATATCGCATCGTATAATGCACGATATTTTAGAATAATAAAGTTATTTTACAGAGAAATACCCAAAATACTATAACCAAAACTATGACTAAACTATGACCAAAAATGTTTTTATACAATTTCTATAGAATTATCCTAATGCAACGTCCAAAGTCATCATTAACACAAAACTAACAATAAATGACCAAACACCGTGATGATGAATTGAATCACCTTTCATATCTGGTATCATTTCTTCGGCAATCACATATAGCATACAACCTGCTGCAAATGCCAAAGCCCAAGGCATAATCATTTTTATTTGCATTGCTAAAAACAGTCCTATTACTGCAGCAATTGGTTCAACTGCACCAGATAAAACGCCCAAGAAAAATGATTTTTTATTATTTACATTCTCACTTTTATACATTAACGATACTACCGCGCCTTCAGGAATATTTTGAATTCCAATACCAATAGCCAACATTAATGCACCCATAATTGCAGTAGTTGGATTTGTGTTCCAACTTGCCAGTGCAATACCATACGCAATTCCAACTGACAAACCTTCTGGTATATTGTGAATTGTAACTGCTAAAAACATTTTAAATGTTTTATTAATCTTGTTAGTTTTAATTCCTTCCTCTTTACCTTCTTTATGTAAATGTGGAATCAGTTTATCAATTCCCCAAATAAATAATCCACCTAAAATGATAGCTATTCCAACAATCAACCATATCGGTAAAACTGTAATCCCTGAATTTTCAATTGCCGGTATTATTAAAGAAAATATCGATGCTGATAACATTACCCCACTAGCAAAGCCTAAAAAGATTTGATTTACCTTGGGTGAAATATCTTTTCCTTTAAAGAAAAAGACAAACGCCGCTCCAATTGCTGTGCAGAAAAAGATAAACGAAATACCAATAATTGCCAGCCAAATTGAGTTCATCGTGACGTCCTATTCTACACCTTTCAATGCTTCAACCATATCAATCTTACGGTTCTTGCGGCTGATTAAGAAACTAACTAAAAGCGAAACACCCAATGTTGCCACGATACCAACAATAAAAGTTACCGGTCCCAAAACCAAAACCATTTCGTATTCAGACGCCAAGGCTTTAATTAAAATATTCAAAACGCCAACACCAACCGGAATGCCAACGATAATTCCTAAGACTGTCAACCACAGATTTTGACTAATCAAAATTTTGCCAATTTGTTTATCCTTAAAACCAACAACTTTCAAGGTAGCGAGTTCACGATAACGCTCAACATAACTCATTACACCGAGGTTGTATAAAACAATTAACCCAAGCAAGACCGCAGCAATGACTAACAAATAAATCATTTTATTCATAACGTCCATAAAGGTATCAAATGATTTCAAAATTGACGTTTTGGATAAGGTGCTGGCAATCACACTATCTTGCGCGATGTCTTTGGCTTTGGTATAGATAGTGTTGATTTTGTAATTATAACCAATTCGGTTAGCATAGGCTGGCGTCATCACAATACTTTCCGACATGGAATTATTGATACCAACAATTGTAGCCGTATAACTTTGGTTAATACCGTATGGACTAAAAGTAATTTCATCACCGACACATAAATGATTATCATCAGCAATACGTTGACAAATTAAGACACCATCATCGGATAATTCAATAAATTTTAAATGACTATCGACAAAACGCACATAGTTATGTTCGACGTAATAAACCTCAACCGACAAGGTTTTATCGTTAACTTGAACACTAGATTTAGCCGCCCAATCGCCTTGGTATAAATCACAAATCGCTAATGCTTGGTCATTCGTAGTGGTTTCAGCAATGTTAATCGCATTTTCATAATTGATTGCTTGGTTATAGAAAACATCAATAAAAGCGTCCATTGTATCTTTCATTCCGAAAGAAGCCACCGTCAACAACACGCAACCCAACACACCAAACAATGTCATTAAACTGCGTGATTTATGACGGAAGATATCACGCAAGTTCCATTTAGTACCAAAACTAAAGCGGTTCCACAATTTAGTCTTTTCAATCTTCAGGTTTTTGATTTTGGTCGGCACATACGGTCGCAAAACTTCACAAGGTGTCCCGCGTAACATTTTACGCACCGACAAGTAGCCAACAAACACTAACACGGCATTAATCAGCAATAACACTACCCAACCAAAACACGGCATGTATAAATTCCACTGTGGCATGTCAAAGTACGTTCCCATTGCGCCATGCGGATTCATAATGTAATATGCTAATCCATAGCCAATACCAATTCCCAGCAATGACCCCATCAAACCAATCATCAAAGCATACGATGTATAATGCAACTTAATCGTACAGTCCTTAAATCCCAATGCTTTCAAAGTTCCAATTTGAGTTTTCTCGTTGGTTGTGATGCGATGCATCGTGGTAATCATGGTTAAAATCGCAATTGCCAAAAACAACACCGGTAAAATTGCCCCCATCGTTTTACCTTCGTTACTTTCCCCCATGGCTTCGCTATAAGAAATGGTTTCATCTTTTGTCAACAGCAAGGTTGTTTTACCCAAAACCGCATTTGCTTTTTCACTAAACTCTTTTTTATCCAAATTAGAAATCACATTAATTTGCGGATAGTATTCATAACCAAGTGCGTTTTTCAGCATCACTGGCGAAACATAAGCAAAACCAGAAGTTTTAAAATCCGGCATGACTTGACTTTCGTCGGGAATGTAAATCAAGCATTCCCCAGATTTAATTAACCCTTCAATTTTCCCAGTAATTTCAATGGTTTGATAAACCAAAGTATAATCATCACCAACATGTAAATGATTGCGTTCAGCATATTGGTCAGATAACCAAATACCATTGGTACTGTCCGGATTGTAAGTATTTCCGTTAATTACCATAAAACCCGACACTTCCGGATTGGTGGTAACCGTTAAAGTAATCACATTAGAACTGTCCTTGACCGCGGTATTAACCGATAAATAGCGTGCAGCTTTTTCGACACCATCAATGCCAACAATTTGATTGTAATCGTCAAGCGAAAAACCAGCTTTATTAACTAAGCGATAATCAGCAAAGCCTGTTTGAGTAAATGCATAGTCAATATTTTTTTCAATACTGTACCATTCCATATTGAAGCCAACAAAGACTCCAACACCCAACGCAATCATAATCACCATTGAAATGAATTGTGCACGGTATTGCCACATTGTTCGCCAAAGTTTTCTTGTTAACATTACCAGTCCACCTCATCAACCGTTAACGGTTTCTTTTGTTCATCGACAGATACGATTTGTCCGTTTTTAACCTTCACTACGACATCAGCCATTTTGGCAATGTTTTGGTTATGGGTAACAATGATAATTGTTTTGTTGTAATCTCTTGCCATTGAAAGCAATAACTTCAAAATCATTACACCAGTTTCACTATCCAAAGCACCGGTCGGTTCATCACATAAAATCACTTCCGGATTCTTTGCCAATGCACGGGCAATCGAAACTCTTTGTTGTTCCCCGCCAGAAAGTTGCACCGGAAATTTGTTGTAATGATCTGCTAAGCCAACTTTATTAAGCAATTCCTTTGCATCTAAAGCATCAGGTGCAATTTCTTTAATCAAGGCAACATTTTCATAAACCGTTAGAGTTGGCACCAGGTTATAAAACTGGAAGACAAAACCAACTTTATCAGCACGGTATTCTGCCAACTCATCTGCCGAATAAGTGGCAATGTCTTTGCCGTCAACAATGATTGTTCCACTGCTCGGACTATCCAAACCACCAAGCAAATTTAACAAAGTACTTTTACCTGCACCACTTGGTCCCAGGATAACTACGAACTTTCCTTGTTCGATTTCAAGATTGACATCATTCAAAGCTTTTACTTCGTGTTCACCTGATTGATAAACCTTGGATACATTTTTTAATTCAACTATATTCATACCTCTCCTTAATATGAAATTTATTTCATATTGGCGATTATATTTTATTTGTTATTTATTGTCAACTAATATGAAAGATTTTTCATATTAAATTTTGACATAAAGGCAAAAACATTGTTATAATTAAGAGAGGTAAATATGGGAATTGTTCGTGAACCACAAAAAGTAACTTCGATCGAAAAGAAAAAAAAGATCATTGAAGCTGGTTTAAAAGTTTTTGGCAAAAAAGGATATTACAATACTAACACTGCAGAAATCGCCAAAGTTGCTGGAGTTTCAACAGGTATTGTTTATAGTTACTTTAATGACAAGAAAGATATTCTTTTGCAAGTAATCGAATTATATTTCCAAAATATTTTCCAACCGATTCAATCATTTTTATTCAATTTACAAAATACTAAATTAGACCACAAAATTATCGAACAGTTTTTGCAAATTGCCATTAAATCACACCAAGATAATTACACCCTACACGAAGAAGTAATTGCTCTTAGCCATCTCGACAAAGACGTGCATAAACAATTTTTAAACTTTGAAATTCTGGTTAGTGGTACAATTGAAAAAATTCTATTACAACATAATGTCAAAGTCGATAATATAACCGAACGTGTTCATTTAGCCTACAACATTGTCGAAAATCTATGCCACGAATGCGTTTATCACAAGCACGCAAATATCAACTACAACGCTATGATTAGTTTAACAACGAAAACATTATTATCACTTTTTAATTAATAAAGAAATTATTTTATCATCTCGACATCTGATAAATTTTGAATCGATTGTTTATTCTCTAGTTCCATAAAACAACGTAAACGGGGTTCACCGCGGCGGTTAAAAACGAATGAATTGGTAAAATTATCGTCACCACCATCGACACTTTTACCGGATTCTCGAATGGTTGCATAACGCGTATAAGCACCACTGTCGCATTCTTGCAAAATCACACATATATGACGCAAAGCATTAACTTCTTCATTGGTCGGGTTTTTGCCAAAAGCGTTAACATATGCAATCTGGCAAGCATCTTTTAATTGAGTATAGAGAGCTTTACGATCACCATTTGCCAAAACGATGTTGCTTGTAAATGATTGTGAATCAGCAATCACAAAATTAATCAACTTACGATATTCGGGTGCCAGTCGTAAAGCATCAAAAACAGCCGGTGCAGATTGTAAATTAAGTTGAGTTTCTATTGTTTTACAATCAATAAAATCGCGATACAAATTTTTATCCAAGTTACCTTTACCAATATCGTGTGTTAACAAACATAACTTAATAAATGGTCTTAATCTTTCGTCAACATCAATTTGATAATAATCATCAAAAAAATTAAGAACAGCTTGTGTATGTTGTCCTACGTTCCAGCCTTGCCAAACGTGTGCACTCTTTTCAAATAGTTCTTTGCAACGATGGTCCTGTTTAATAAAAGCCAAAATTTCTTCCGAATTACCAATTGCAAACAATTTTTCAATTTCACGGTTACCACCAAAAAGATTAGCTAAGGTATTTGTTATTTCGCCATAATTTTGGAACATATTAGATAACATTATGCCATACTGTTTTTCCGTCATAATTTTTTTTAAATCAAAAATATGACAGGCTTGAAATGGAATTCCAATGCGTGATTGTGTAGTTTCATACCTAGTTCCAATAATTCCATTTTCAGCACACCAAGCCGAAATATAATCGTGATTTATCGGAATATTAGTTTTTTCATTCGTAATTGGATCTTCAAATTGATACTCAGTTTCCCCATCTTGATATGCATAAAAAACCTTTTTTAATAAACTTGGCACACGCTCAAAAGTAATTTTTGTATTTAAAGCCCCAACACTATCCAAAACGAATTTTTCCAATTTGTTTATTTGATTACCAAAAACCTGTTTTAAAATGTCACCATTCTTTAGATCATTTGTAATGCCTTTAATATCATTTACATTAAGTAGACTAAAATGATTCTTAATTTTACATTGTTCAATTTTTTGTTTAACAGGTTCTACCGCATCTTTGTATTCATATTTTATTGGATTAGCTTGAGAAATACCAAAATTTCCTAATACTTTCATCGCTTGGCGAAATTCTTGTCTTTGTTCATCAGTCAAAGTTGCATACTCAAAAGTCAGATCAAGGATAATCGCATTATCATCATAACTAACAATTTTATGAACTTCGGCAGTCAAATCGGGATTACTCGATTCTTCATAATTTGCATAAAAAGTAGCTAATCTTTGATCGCCAACATAAAGTCCACTTTGTTTGTTAATATTAAAATTTCCATTTTTAGTATTATCATAACTTGGATCAACTTTCCATTCTTCACCACTTCCAGCACGACCGTGATACATATTTTTGGCATACTCTGCTACACCAAGTTCAACAAGTTTTGCTCGTGCCGCGCGAAGTCTTTCTTCTCGTAAAACCATATAGAATTATATAACACACTTATTAATAAATCAATCTTGGTTAAAATGATTGTGAGAATGATAACTATCATTTATATTCTTTAATTTGATTTCCAAATACAAAGTAGCCTTTTTCTGCTAACTGCATCATCGGAATATCACTTTTCGAATCCGAATAAAATGCTTTCAATTTCACGTCGCTACCAAAAAATTGTTTGAAAAACTTAACTTTACTTTCTTTATAGCAATTATCACCATTAATTTTTCCTGTCCTCATATCCATATCGGTTGCAATTAGATATTTAACTCCTAACATCGCACATGCTGGTTGTAAAAAAAACTTAGGAGTTGCGCTTACAATAACGTCATCTTCACGCTTTTGATGTAAATACCATTGCTTAACCTTTTGAATGTGAGTTCGCCAAAATTTAGTTATCAAATTCTCTTTTCCAAAGATAAAAAATAAATAACAATGAAATAACTGTTTACATATTTTTCGGTCAATGATACGTATAATATACATTAAACCAATCATAGCTTGATATGGTAATAAAAGCACAATGTACATACGACGCAGTAAACAATAAAAATAAAAATCGACAAAACAGTTACCATCATAAATTGTTTTATCAAAATCATAACCTGTCATAAATTTATATCCTTACCTTTTAATAATAATCAAAAATATCAATGACAAACATTTCTGTCAATAAAAACCTGTTGTTGACAATTAGATAAAAACCATGCTAATATGAAACGGGTTTCATATGTTAGAATTACATAATATTAATTACTCTGTTCAAGAAAACGGAGTTGAAAAACACATTTTAAAATCCATATCCCTAACCATTAACGACAATCAAAATGTCGTAATAACTGGACAAAACGGGAGTGGTAAATCTACACTGGCAAAAATCATAATGGGTATTATAAAACCCACCAGCGGTAAAATTATTTTCAATGGTGAAGATATCACAAATTTATCAATCACGGAACGAGCCCAAAAAGGCATTGCCTTTGGTTTTCAACAACCAGTAACATTCAAAGGATTAAAGGTCAAAGACCTGTTAAAAATTATTCTTCGCCAGAAGCTCGATTGCAATGAATGCTGCACTTACCTTTCAAAAGTCGGACTATGCGCCAAGGACTATCTAGAACGACCATTAGATAATAAACTTTCTGGTGGTGAATTAAAACGCATTGAAATCGCTACTGTTTTAGCGCGAAAAGCCCAACTCAATATTTTCGATGAACCGGAAGCAGGCATTGATTTATGGAGTTTCGACAATTTGGTTAATATCTTCCAACAAGAGCAAACTACCAATATTATTATCAGCCACCAACATAAAATTATTGCGATTGCCGATATGGTTGTTTTGTTGAATAATTCCCAAATTGATAAAATTGGCACACCAGATGAAATCATTCAATTTATTAACACAACCAAGCAATGTGCCAAATTAGGAGGTACCAACTGATGGATGAAATTACAAAAGAATTGTTAAGCAAAACATCTGATTTGCACGAGATACCACAAGGTGCCTACAACATTCGCAAAGATGGTCAACTGCTTTCGCGCAACACAACTGATGCAATTCAAATTATTTCCAAAGCAGATAAAGATGGTATCGATATTATCATCGCACCAAACACCAAAAATCAAAGTGTACATATTCCAGTAGTTATTACGCAAGGCGGACTTACCGATTTGGTTTACAATGATTTCTACATTGGCGAAAACAGCGACGTCTTAATTGTGGCTGGTTGCGGTATACATAACAATAGCGACCAAGACAGCAGCCATAACGGTATCCATACTTTTCACATTGGTAAAAATGCCAAAGTAAAATACGTTGAAAAACATATTGGTTTAGGTGATAATATTGGCGAAAAAAACCTTAACCCTACAACCGAAATTTTAATGGAAAACAACAGTTACTTCGAAATGGAAACTATCCAATTAGGTGGTGTAAATTATGCCGACCGCAACACTAACGCAACTCTGAAAGCCAATGCTACTTTAATTATTAACGAAAAAATTTTAACTACTGGTCAACAAGAAGCAATGACCAACTTTAATGTCGAACTAATTGGCGACGATTCTAAAGTTGAGGTAACTTCACGTTCAGTGGCTAAAAACCAAAGTTTCCAAGAATTCAATTCCAATATTATTGGTAAAGCCAAGTGCTTTGGCCACGTTGAATGCGATGGTATTTTATCCGATAATGCGGTAATTAATTCAACACCAAAAATTTCCGCTCAAAACATTAATGCAATGCTAGTGCACGAAGCCGCGATTGGTAAAATTTCTGAAGACCAAATCATCAAATTAATGACATTAGGTTTAACACAAGAAGAAGCTGAAAAACACATTATCAGCGGTTTCTTAAGTTAACGACAAAACAAATTCACAATTTATTTCAACAAATAAAATTCGGAGGAAAAATGAAAATTTACGTAATGCGTCACGGAAGAACCAACTGGAACGAAAAGTTGATTACTCAAGGCAGAAGTCAAAATATGCTAAGTAAAACCGGTAAAGCTGAGGCAATGGAAATTGCTAAAAATTTTGCCAGTACCAAAATTGATTTAATAGTCTGTTCACCACTAAAACGTACAATGCAGACAGCAAATCTTGTTAATCAATACCACCACGTGAAAATTATTCGTGACAAACGTTTAATTGAAATTGACCAAGGTGTCTTTACTGGGCGTCCTTGTCAAAAACAAACGGTTGCAGAACAAGAAGCCAAACGATTACGTTTAGCTGGTTACGGCTTAGAATCTTTTTTAAGTGTATATCAACGCATCAATGATTTTATAAAAAACATTAAACGCGAGTACCCCTATGAAAACATTCTCGTCGTTACCCACGAAGCTCCCGCCGTTTATCTCAGCGAAATTTTAGCTGGCCATCCAATTGATAAACAAAACCCATTTACAATGAGCCGTTTTGCTAATGCAGAAATTCGCCACTTCGAAATTTAAAACTCTATCAATCCAATCTAATATCATTCTTGATCAAAATGGTCGTGAGCGTGACAACAAGCGCAGTTGCCTGAACAATATTGTTCTTCATTGTATGCTATATTATGTTTTTCATAATAGTCCTTAATTGCAGCTTTGACAGCCTCTTCTGCCAACACCGAACAATGCAATTTATACGCTGGTAAGCCGTCTAAGGCCTCTACAACAGCCTGATTGGTTAAAGTCAGTGCTTCATCCAATGAACGTCCCTTAATTAATTCAGTTGCCATTGAACTAGTAGCAATAGCACTACCACACCCAAATGTCATAAATTTTACATCAGTAATAATGTTATCTTTTACCTTGATATACATTCGCATAATGTCACCACATTTTGCATTACCGACTTCACCAATTCCATCCGCATCTGGAATTTCACCCACGTTACGTGGATTACGGAAATGATCCATTACTTTTTCACTATAAAGCATATTTTCTTTCTCCTTTCTGTAATTCATCCCAAACTGGTGACATTTTACGTAGGTAATCAACAATCTCGGGAACTTTTTTAATAACATAATCAATTTCTTCTTCGGTGGTATATTTACTTAATGTTAATCGCAAAGAACCGTGTGCAACTTCGTGTGGCCGACCAATTGCCAATAAGACGTGCGAAGGATCCAATGAACCTGAAGTACACGCACTGCCAGATGAAGCGCACACACCAGCATCATCCAACAATAATAACAAACTTTCACCTTCGATTCCTTCAAAACACATATTAAAATTATTTGGTAAACGCATTTTACGATTACCATTAATTGCGCTATGTGAAATCTGACTTAACGCATCAAATAATTTATTACGTAATCTAGTCTCACGTTCTGATACCTCTTTCATTTCTGTAACAGCATCTTGTAACGCGATAGCCATACCATAAATTCCAGGTAAATTTTCTGTACCAGCGCGCTTACCACGCTCTTGTGCACCGCCTTCAATTAAATTAGCCAAAACAATACCTTTACGCACATACAAAGCACCAACACCTTTTGGTCCGTGAAATTTATGACTCGACAAACTTAACATATCAATGTTCATAGCCACAACATCAATTGCAACGTGTCCAGCAGCTTGTACAGCATCGGTATGAAATAACACTTTTTTCTCACGACAAATTTTTCCAATTTCAGCTATGGGTTGAATTGTACCAATTTCATTGTTGGCAAACATTATCGTCACTAAACAAGTATCATCACGCATCGCTTTCTTCAAATCTTCAACTTTAACGATACCGTCTGAATTAACTGGTAAATATGTAACCTCAAAGCCCTGACTTTCTAATTTTTTTAATGTATGTAAAACCGCGTGGTGCTCAAAAGTAGTAGAGATAATGTGTTTTTTATTTTGTTTTGCACCAATTTGTGCAGCGGCATTAATTGCCCAATTATCACTCTCACTTCCACCCGATGTAAAATATATTTCGCGCGGTTGAGCATTTAAACACTTTGCAACCATTTCACGGGCAATCTCTAAGTGTTCTTTAGCCCGTTGCCCAAATGTGTATAAACTAGATGCATTACCATACATCTCATCAAAAAATGGCAACATAGCTTGTTTAACTTTTTCACTAACTTTAGTTGTGCCAGCATTGTCCAAGTATATCATCTTTATTTCCTACCTTTTTACTATGAAATAGTATAATTAACCAACACACATTTGTAAATATCTTTTTTCATTTATTCAATAAATCAGTCAAAGCAACATTGTGTAAATAATCATCAATTAATCGATTTAATTTATCCCAACACTTACGTACATTACAATGACCAATTTTCGTACAATTAGTTCGACAAGTTACTACTGATAGATTTCCTTCAGTGGCACTTAAAATTTCCGCCACTGTAACATCAGATGGTTTCTTTACTAATTTATAACCACCGCTTGCCCCGCGAAAACTTAATAGCAAATTATGTTTAACCAACATTTGCACAATTTGTTCCAAATATTTTAAAGAGATGCCCTGAGACTCAGCAACTGATTTTAAAGATAAAACTTCGCCATTGTGTGAAGCAAACTCGACCATTATTTGTAAAGCATAACGCCCCTTTGTTGAAATTTTCATCGCATAATCATAACACAAAATGAGACAAAAGACCACCTGATATTTACTTTCAAATAAACATTTATCCGTGTATAATTTCAATATGAATTGGTTTCCCAATTATACCTGTATGGCGTGCAGCTGCGAAATACAAAATTCGACTAATGACTACCTTTGTCAAAAATGTATGGATCATTTACCAATTATCACTGAAGCGCAAACCGGCCATTATTCACCTTTCGCATATGAAGAGCCAATTCGCAGTATGATTCTCAAATTGAAATATGCCGACAATGGTTTCATTGCCAAAGCATTGGCACCGTATCTCGCAGCTGTTTATTTAAAAGAAATCGCACCAAAGACGAAACAACCACCAATCATTATTCCTGTACCACTTCATCGCAGTCGCCAACGCGAACGAGGTTATAATCAAAGTGAAACTCTTGCCAACGAATTAGCAACATACCTAAACTTATCAGTAGTTAATAATGCACTCATTCGTAATCGTAAAACTGTAATTCAGAAACATATGGATGCAACCACACGTGCTAACAATTTACACGGTGCATTTTCCATTGAACCAACACAACTATCGCGAATACAAAACCAAAATATTTTATTAATTGATGACGTATACACAACCGGAGCCACTACACAGGAATGTACCGCGATATTAAAGGCTAATAAAGTTAAAAACGTAATTATTTTAACTATTGCTAGTGTTTGTTAAATAATTAATTAAAAATAAAAAACACGCTAAAAGCATTTTACCAGCCACCTTTAATAAAATATAGATTTTGCATTACATCTTTTATTTATGAATTTTTAACGTTTTACGTGCTTAAAATTAACAATGATGATTCAAAACACAACGTATCATTGCATTTAGCGTATTTTCCGGATATGCAACTTCACCTGTTAAGATATCTTGGCATTCAACCATTGTACGTTCACAAATATTTGCAAAAACATTACGAGCACCATAAATTTGATCAAAATTACCACCAGAAAAATAAATTACACGCGCGGTTTCAAAATTATTTAAACGAGCAGCAAATTCGTTTAAACGGTCCATCACAAATTTATTAAAAATACTAGCAGGAATTTGAATTCCATTAGCTGTATATTTTTCTTCAACCAATACTTCGTAAGTGGGCGTACATTGTGCCAATAATTGCATTGCCGTATCATAATCTACATTAAAACAGTCAACAATTTCCCCAACTAAATACCCAGAGCCCAAATCAAAATGAGACAACTGAGTTAAACCATCACCCAAAATATTTGCTACAGATGTTGAAAAGAAATCACAGCGCACTAAAGTACAGCCAGCATCACGAACTTTTTCCGGAATCATAAACAATTCACAAGCTGCAATCGATACAAATTTATAATCCATAAAACCTGCATTTTGAATTGTGTTTAAATCAAACAAATAATGGAATTCTTGATTAACTGCTAACGCGGACGAAACCATTTCTACACCCTTCGTTGCCGTACCTAAAACATCGATTAAAACTTCATCGTATTCTGCTAATTTATAGTAAAGTGCCTGTTGATGGATAATTTCTGAATTGGTCGTATCAAATTGAGTCTCATTCCACAATTGTTGCAAGTGTTGACGATTAATTTTAGTCATTCGATCAAATGATAACGAACTACATTGTGTCTGTACCTGACAAAACTGATTTGCTACACCAACATATAAAGTTGCAGGAACACGGTTAACACCTTCTACCATTTCTGTTACTACTGCGTTAACTGTATTAGTAAAGTCATTACGGTCATTAAATTGACTATCCATAATTCCAGTATATTCTTTACGAACCGTCGTTAAAGGCGTTAAATTTTGTCCATAATTTACCCGAGCGATTCGTCCTACAACTTGGGTATCATCAAAATACAACACAGCGATTAAATCATTTTTCATTGTAAACTATATCCTTTCCATTTCCATCTTTTTTGGGACTACTACCGTCCGCCATATAAAGTTTTGTATAAACCTTACGAGAATTATCTTCTTGAAACAAAGTACGATATTCACCTTCGGCATAATTTTCTTCGGTTGTGTATATAAAATTTGTAAAATCAAGTGCGTGCCAAAAATTAGCAGTTGGTTTAACTTTAATTACAAATTTTACATTTGTTTTAATTTGTAGTTTCAAGCAAAGCAATTTACTATCAACTACACCCTTACTATCATCATACGAAATTTGAAATCCATTTAAATCGTTAAAATAACTGCCAATAATTTTTAATTGATCAATTTTACCTTGTGTACGAGCATCTTTCCCAACCGCTAAATCACCAACCATTAATCCATCATTTAATGTTAAATTCGCACCAGTAATGTTAATACAAGCCGATTTATTGCCTTCAACTACACACATATCCGAATCGAACAATAAATCACTAGTACTATCATAGTAGATAGGCACCCGACGTGAAACTGTCAATACTATACGGTTAGGAAATTTAGCCGTAACACTTTGTAATTTAAACATCGGATCAACCAATTTAATGTTCTTAGTAATTTGGTCTTGATGAATACTAAACAAAATATTTTTTCCTTTAAGACCACTATGTGCAATAATTTCATTGACTTCAGATTCTGATAAAGCTTCCGCAGTTTGCACTTTCATATCAACGACATCAATTTCACGAACGACAAAGATTGTTCCACAAGTAATCCAAACACCTGACAAAACGATAAAGATAATTAACATCGTCAATAAAACGCGAGTTTTCATTCTGTTAATAGTATAAGTCACACCGCTTACTTGGTCAAACATAATATGAATTAATGTTACAAATTCAAATTACTGGCGGTAACCGATTAAATGGATGTATACGTTTAAGCGGAGCAAAAAACAGTCTGTTACCGATTATGACGGCCACCTTAATGGTTCACGGGACGGTTTGTCTCCACGATGTACCCAAATTATCCGACTTAACACAAATGTTACATATTCTTGCTGATTTAGGTTGTACAGTAAATATTCAAGGTGACACTGTTAAAATTGATGTTAATGAATTAAACACTCACATTATCAATCGGCAAGCCGCACCAAAAATTCGTGGTAGTATTTTTGTTATGGGAGCATTACTCTCACGTCTTGGCAAGGTTGAATTACCATTTCCAGGTGGTTGCGCTATTGGTAGTCGCCCAATTGATATACATTTAACCCTACTGCGTCAAATTGGTGTTAAATGTCATTGTCAACATAACTGCATTATCGCTACTTATCAACCACGACATCATCACAAACCAGTAATATTAACACTTGATTTTCCTTCAGTTGGTGCAACCGAAAATATTATTCAAGCTACCGCTTTGGGAATTGACGGTAATATATACATTGTTCACGGGGTCGCCAAAGAACCTGAAGTAGTTGATTTATGCAATTTTTTAAATCAATGTGGTGCAAGGATTCAAGGTGCTGGCACGGATACATTAATTATCAAAAGTGTTTCTCAATTACACGGTACCACCTACACACCAATTCCCGACCGCATCAATACTGGATCATATTTAATTGCAGTTGCAGTAACCGGCGGCGACGTAACATTAACCAATGTTATACCAACTCATCAAATTAATTTAATAAATAAATTGAAAGCAATCGGTGCCAAAATTACAACCACAAATGATACGATACGTATTATTGTTAATCACCGTCTTTCACATCATTTTAATGTTCATACAGCACCATATCCTGGTTTTCCAACTGACCTGCAAAGTCAATTTTGTGTGCTTGCAGCATTAACAAAAGGTCGTTCAACGATTACAGAAAACTTGTTTGAAAATCGTTTCCGTTATGTTGCTGAATTATCTAAATTAGGTACAAAAATTACGCTCAATCGCAACCAAGCCCTTATTAAGGGTGTATCCACACTTTCTGCCACACCCACATCGATTTTATGTCCCTGTTCTTACCGAATTCCTACTACACAAAAATGTCTTGGCACAACACTTATCGCGCAAGATTTGCGTGGTGGCGTTGCACTGGTAATTGCAGCATTGGCCGCACAAGGAACAACAACAATTATTAATGCTGATTATATTTACCGTGGCCACCAAGATATTGTTAAAGATTTACGTCAGTTGGGGGCGAATATTGTGGCAATTGACCAGTAAGTTTTAATACAACCTGACGAAATTCATCACCACGATGTTCATAATTAACGAATTGATCAAAACTGCTACCACTTGGACTAAACAACACAACGCCAGGATGTTGTACAATTTGTATTGCACGATTAACCGCCGACGATAAATCAGATAACGCAACAATGTTTTTCAAACCTAAAGTCTTCGCTACCATCATTACCGGTTCACGGATTGCCCCAAAAACGATAATCTGTTTTACCGTATCCGGCAGCTCTTGTAAAAGTTCAATATAATTTTGTCCCTTGCTTAAACCACATAAAATCAAACAAGTTGGTATTTTTATTGCACGTGTTGCTGCTAATGTTGCCGCCATATTAGTCGCTTTACTGTCATTGTAAAAAACAACTCCATTATAATCTGCCACTAATTCCATTCGATGTGGTTGTTGCTGATAACGACAAGCTTGCCAAATTATTTGCGTTGATATACCTAGATATCGTCCAACTGCAATAACTGCCAAAGCATTCGACAACGTGTGTGCCATACCGCCTAAATCATTTACTGTACCTAACATTTTCGCTCGTCGCTTCAATTTCTCCCAAACATACCCATTTTGAATGTAATAACCAACCACAACATTTTTTGTGCTATACCAAATTACTTTGGGGCCTGAAGTCGAACCCTCAATTTCCTCACCAACTAAACGAGCATTACAATCATCATAATTGACCACTAACCAGTCGCTCCTTGTTTGTTGTGCCGCAATTTTTGCTTTACATCGCCGATAATTTTCAAGATTTTGGTGACGATCTAAGTGATCAGCCGTAATGTTAGTTAACACTGCGATATTTGGATGCAGCAACCGTGTTTGTTCTAACATAAACGATGAAACTTCAACCACTGTAATTGCATCATTAATTTTATTTGCCACACGTGACACGGGAATTCCCACATTTCCGCACAAGACAGTCTTTTCTTTGGCTAGGTTACACATCTTAAAAATCTGATTCACAATCGTAGTTTTACCATTCGTTCCTGTAACTGCAATTAAACAACTCGGGTGTAAATTGGGTTCACAATAGAATGGCAACTCGACTTCGGGAACGACTGGCACGTTTTCCCGACATATTTGTTCTGCTGGTACACCTGGTGAAACAACACAAAAATCATAATCGCTCGCCACTTTTTCGTTAGCATCAGCTACAACAACTGTCTCAATTCCACGTGCGACTAAATAACTTTCGGCAGCTTTACCACTAACACCATAACCAATAATTTTTGCTCTCATAGTTATGCTTATGAAAACACATAACTAAACATACATCACAGACAATACTAAAACGATTCCCATAATAATCGTTACTACAGCATATACAGCAACAATTTTTGATTCGTGCATTCCAATTTTTTCCAAGTGATGATGAAATGGTGCCATTTTAAAAATTCGTTTACCTTTAGTGATTTTAAAACAAAAAACTTGCAAAATTGTACTTAACGCTGACCAAACAAAAACAATACCTAAAAAAATTAAAGCAAAACCTAACCCAGTAAACAAGGAAATCATTGCAATAAAACCACCTAAAAACAATGAACCAGTATCACCCATAAACACTGATGCAGTTTTTGTATTAAATAATAAATATCCAAGTAAACTGCCAACTGCAACTGCCGTTAAATTTCCAATTGTTGTAATTTCATCACCAATATCTGTTAAAGCAATCAATGCATAAATAAATAATAAATAAATTAATGCCGTAGTTCCTGCCAACCCATCTAAACCATCGGTTAAATTTACTGCATTAGTGGTTGCGATTAAAACTAATAAAGTTAACAAAAAAATGCCAACACCACCCAATTGCCAAAACACATTCAAAAACGGAACCCAAATTTCACCTGTCGGATTAACGCGTAAATAAAACACAGCAACTAATAGTGCGATTCCCAATTGTCCAATGACTTTTTGATAAGCCCGTAAACCCAAATTATGATGATGTTTAATTTTCAAGAAATCATCCAAGAAACCAACAATTGCATAGCCACAACTGGCAACGACAATAATTAAACTTAATGGTGTATCCAAACCAATAAAGATAAACGCAATCAAAATTATTGGTAAAATAAAAATCAAACCACCCATCGTCGGCGTTCCCGCTTTAGCAGCGTGCATCTCAACGTATTTCAAAATAGATTGTCCAGCTTTGATACGACGCAACCACGGAATTAAAACCAGTCCCGTAATTAAAGCCATTACAAACGCAATTAAGACCAACCATAAATCCGTTTTGAAATCCACATTACCTCCGTAAAATATTATCTAACACTTTGCTATCCATATACGGAATTTTTTGATGATTAATATCCATATAGTTTTCGTGACCTTTACCTGCTATTACCACCATATCACCAATTTGCACTTGTGCAATTGCATACTCAATCGCCTGTGTTCTATCAACAATACGTGTATATTTATTCATAGCAACATCATTATCCAAGTACCGATTTAATGTATCAACATTCATCGTTTTAATTCCCCGTTCAATTTCATCAATAATTACCTCGGGATCTTCCGTACGTGGATTATCACTAGTTAAAATTACAAAATCAGCCAAACGATATGCAATAGCACCCATTTGCGGACGTTTAGAACGGTCACGATCACCGCCACACCCAAATACAACCACCAATTTTGCTTTTGGGCGTAATATTGCCCGAGCATTTTGCAAAAGTTTTTCTAAACCATCAGGTGTATGTGCATAATCAATTACCACATTTACACCGTGAATATCATAAAGATTAAAACGTCCAGGTACAGGTGGCATTGTATTTAAACCTTCTTTAATAATTTGCCAACTAACACCATAATGATTACATAGCAAAGCCGCTCCAACAGCATTGTAGACATTAAATAATCCAGGTAAAGCTAAATGACATTTTACATCTTTACCTAAAATAAAATCACTGCCGTGCACTGATAAACGTACATCATCCACAAATGCCCATTGAGCTGTACCAACAATTGTATCGTGCTTCAGTGAAAAAGAAATTGTATAAAGATTCGTTTTGTTTTGAACTGCATCAGCAACTGCCAAACCATAGTTATCATCAGCATTAATTACAACCACACCATTCTGTAAGTTCTGAAAAAAACTTAGTTTAGTATTTTTATAACATTCAAAAGTTTTAAAAAAATCCAGATGATCTTGTGTAATATTAGTAAAAATCACGCCTGAAAAATTAATGCCAGCCAATTTACGATAAAAAATTGCGTGAGCTGAAACTTCCATTACTACATCGCGTACTCCGTTTTTGTACATACAAGCCAATGCTCGATGTAAATCAATCGGATCTGGCGTTGTCAAAGTGGTAATACCTTCCCATTGTTTTCCAGCATTCAAAACACCTGTCGTACCAATCACTCCAACATTTTTTCCCGTAGCCATTTCTAAAAGATGACGCACAATATATGTTGTCGTGGTTTTGCCATTTGTTCCCACAACACCAGTTACGCGCATCTTGTCGACTACATTGCCATAAAATTTTTTTGCGACAGAAGCCATTGTCGCGCGCACATCGGTCACAGTAATGTGTGTAATATTTTCTGGCACATCAATTAAAGTTCCTTTTTCACTGACAACTACAATAGCACCATTATTAATTGCTTCGGCAACATAAGTTCCATCTTTTAAAACAAAAAACAAACCGCCAGGTTGTACCTGTCGGCTGTGATGATATAATCCTGTTACGGCTACGGAAACATTGGCTATGTTAAGCTTAATTTTACGGTTTTGCATAACTAAAACTATGCCGTAAGCAAATTAAAAATTTGTCGAATATTAAAATTTTATTCCAAAGCAATTAAGTAGTAATAGATATTTTGTCCACCGTTCACAACTGTTACATCAACTGCTGGAAATTTGTTTTGAATTTTTTCAGCGACAAATTGTGCATCTGATTCTTTAACATCTTCACCATAGTAAATGGTAATAGAACCCATTGTATCTTTCATCAAAATTTCACACAATTTCATTGCAACTTCATTTGGATTTTTGCCTTTGGTAATAATTGATTTTTCATCCAAACCAATAATATCACCTTTTTTGATATCCAAATTATCCATCTTAGTATCACGCACTGCATAAGTAACTGAGGCAGAAACCACACTTTCCATAGTCGCTAAGAAAGTTTGCGTATTTTCATCAACACTGGCATCCGGCGAGAAAGCAATTGCTGAAGAAATACCTTCACAAACACTCTTAGTTGGAATAATAACGATATTTTTTTTCGTTAAAGATTGTGCATTCATTGCAGCCAAAACAATGTTCTTATTATTAGGGAATACGAAAATTGTTTTTGCGTGAACACGGTCGCAAGCCGTAGCAATTTCTTCCGCACTTGGATTACTGGTTTGTCCACCTTTAATTACAAAATCAACACCCAAATCACGTAATAAAGTGCAAACACCTTCACCGGTTGCAACTTGGACCATACCTTGTTCCTTATCAGGAATATTGCGGCTGTTACGCAATTCACGGTTTTGTTCCAACATATTTTCAATCTTAATTTTGGTGATTTCACCTAGCTCCAAAGCAGCACCCAAAGCCAAATTAGGTGTATTAGTATGTACGTGAACTTTAACCATTGTTAAATCACCAACACAAATTACGCTATCACCCAATTCCATCAAACGAACGCGGAATTTATCGATACTTGCCATCGTAGTTGTTTTCTTAATATTAACGACAAAAAATTCGGTACAATAAGCAAATTCAATTTCACTAATATCTTCAATTTCAGCAACTTCATCAGCTGTATCACGGAAAACCGTTGTATCACGGTCGTTCTTTAATTCCATAACTTCTAAATTACCTTCTAAGGTAGCCAACAAACCCATAAAAATGGTAATTAAACCACGTCCACCAGAATCAACAACACCCGCTTTCTTTAAAACAGGTAACATTTCTGGAGTTTTTGCCAAAATAACTTCACCAGCATCAATAACTTTTTGCAAAAAAGATACAAAATCAGTCGTATTACGAGCAATTTTTTCAGCTTCTTCCGCCATAACACGGACAACTGTCAAAATTGTACCTTCCTTTGGTAAAGTAACTGCAGCATATGCAGTTTTTGCACCTTCAGTCATTGCCGCAGCAAAAACACGAGTTGTAATTTTGCCAGTGCTGGTTTTACCAAAAACTGACATCATACCTTTCAAAATTTGGCTAGTAATCACGCCACTGTTACCACGTGCACCTTTTAAAGCGCCACGTGCAATACCTTCAGTTAATTCAACTAAATTATTTGCTACGTGTTCAACTTCAGCCATTGCTGTACGCATTGTTAAACTCATATTTAAGCCAGTATCACCATCCGGGACCGGGAAAACATTCATACTGTTAATATATTCTTTATTTTTGTCCAACAAATTGTAAGCACCAAGGAACATACGTTTTAACATTGCTACAGAAATTGTTGTAACGGGTGCTTTATCCTTAGATTCATTTACCTCAGTAGTAACTTTTGCAGTCCCATTATTTTTTGTTTTTTCAGTTGATTTTTTATTAGTTGTCGTTGTTGATTTTTTCACTATTGTTTTGCTCATTTTAACTTTCCTTTCTTGTTATTTACGGATACCCATCACGCGGATATCAACAAAGATGACCTCCATACCTGTAAAATTTTCAACGCGATATTTAATCGTATTACGAACTGAATTAATAATCGCATCAATTGGCATTCCAAAACAAATAATTAAGTCGATATAAATACCGACTTTGTTTTTACTTGCCCATACACGCACACCATTGCGTAAACGAATTTTACTGGCAACATTACGCACAATGCGTTTACGTCCAATACCCCAAATTCCATAACACTCCAAAGCTGCGACACCCGCAACTGTACGAATGGCTTTACGTGAAATCGCAATGTTACCGTATAAATTCGAAGTACTAACTGCCATTAAAATTACCCAACTTTATTTAAAGTTTTTTTGCATTTGGTACAAACTTTTAAAGTAACCTTAGCTCCATCATCAAACGTGATGGTTTCTTTTTGTAAATTTGGCACACTTTTTTTTGGTGCACGACGGTTACTGTGAGAAACAGTGTTACCCGCCAACTTATCTTTTCCGCATAAATCACAAACTCTGCTCATAAACGCAATATAACACAGAAAATTTAATTATGCAACAACCTATTTATACCTATTGCCAAATTTCCATTTTCATAACATTTTTTCGCATAACTTCCGACGACTACCACCTCAACATCAGCGTTTTTCAGCAATTGAATGTTGTTTTCATTAACACCACCATCAATAATAATTATTGCATTTGGATTCAAACGACGTACTTGCGGAAGTAATTGTAAAGCTGATGCCTGAAATTTTTGTCCAGATTTACCACATTTTACTGTCATAACCATAATAAAATTTGCTTTAGATATTAAATCTTTATATTGATCAATATCACAACCTAAATCTAGAACTAAACCGCGTTGTAATTCTCCAACAGCACTGAGATTATCAGTTAACCGATTATTTTGGTTCTTAAAATCTGTAATATCAAAAGAAACTGACCGAAAACCATTAACAGACGGCACAGGTTCTTGCATCAAATGCAAATCAATGTCTATTTGATTAGTATAACTTTGTACCAAATTAAAAATTTCCAAATTTGGTTTAAAATAATCAAAATGCAAACCTACCTGTCCGCGTCCAAATTGACGGCTAATTTTAACAATATTATCAATATATTGTATTAGTTTTGTTTTTTCTAACGCTAGATATGGTTCGATTGAAATCGAAATCTGCATAAAAACCCCTCCGAAATTATATAACACATTTTACAATAAACATAAAGCAAATTTATTTCATAAATTAACATATGAACACATTGACGCAAATTTCCCCATTTACTCTGTTAATTATAGCGTCATTATTTACTTATCTTCTAACCGCAATAGGTGCGGCCGTTGTGTTTTGTTTCAAATCTATTAACCAACGAGCTCTTGACATTATGTTAAGTACTAGCGCCGGAGTTATGGTTGCTGCATCATTTTGGTCATTAATCATTCCCGCAACAACACTAGCCGAAGAACTTTGGCACAATTCCTGGCTATTTCCTTCACTCGGCTTCCTGCTTGGTAGTTCATTCATCGCCATCAGTAGTCTGATTATTGATAATAAGTTACCTAAGGCTATCAATAAAAAACATATAATTTTAATCACAGGCGTAATGCCAATACATAATATACCCGAAGGTTTAGCAGTTGGTGTCAGTTTTAGTGCCTTAAGAATGGGAATCAATAGTTGTACACTATCCAGTGCTTTAATGATGGCACTTGGTATCGGAATACAAAACATTCCTGACGGAATTGCAGTTTCCACACCCCTTTATCGCAATGGAATGAGCAAACAAAAAGCATTTCTTATCGGACAATCCAGCGGTATTATGGAATTTTTAGCCGCTATCATCGGTTATTTTATCGCTATTACTGTCCGCAACACCTTACCACTATTATTCGCCTTCGCTGCCGGAGCAATGATTACCGTAGTCATTAGTGAGCTTATTCCTGATGTTAACCAAGAAAATCGCACATTAGGAATTTTTGGCTTCATCATTGGTTTTACCATAATGATGGTACTTGATTTAACTATTACAATTTAAATTTGATTAATTTAACTGATTTAAATGACGCAAACGCAACTGACCACAAGCCCCATCAATATCGTCGCCTTTATTTTTACGCATCGTACAAGATACACCGTTTTTAATCACTGCATCCATAAAAGTCATCGCAATTTCCCTACTCGGAGGAGTTAACACAGCATTTGCATCAAAATGTAACGGATTTAGATTTATTAAATTAATATGTGCAGGGAATCCACGTACTAAATTTGCCAACTCACGTGCTTGACCAACCGCGCAGTTGAATGTTTTTCCGTCTTTCATCATCAAAGAATATTCAAAAATCACACGCCGATGCGTTTTTTCAAAATAATATTTAGCTGCATCAACTAATTCACGAATCGTATAACGCTTAGCAATCGGCATTATTTGTTGACGCAATTCATCATTTGGAGCGTGTAAAGAAATACACAAATTGACTTGTGTATTTTCATCAGCAAATTTCTTAATTTGAGGAACCAATCCAGATGTTGATAAACTAATATTACGTGCACTAATATTAATTCCCGTAGGTGCCGTAACTAACCGCAAAAATTGCATTACATTATCATAATTATCCAACGGCTCGCCGGACCCCATCAAAACTATATTTGTAACACCTCGAGTTGTTGATGTACTGTTCAAACGATTAATTAATAAAACTTCAGCCAGAATTTCACCCGCAGTTAAATTACGCACTAATCCATTTTTTCCACTAGCACAAAAACGACATCCCATTCGACAACCAACCTGTGATGATACACACAAAGTATTGCCGTAATTTTGATTCAACAACACACATTCAATGAGATCTGTCTGTAGATTTTCACTATTTTCTCGCTCAGAATTTAGGTTTTGCTTATACGCCAATAAATACTTTTTTGTTCCATCTTTAGATGTTTGCACAGTAACTATTTCCGGTAAGTTACAGTTAAAATTTTCATTTAACCACACACGTAAATCTTTAGGAATGTTAGTAATATCCGGTACCGGTATGCCTTGATGTAAAGCAGTAAAAATTTGCCCTGCTCGAAATTGAGGTGCATTTAACGGCTTTAAAACATCTTTTAGTTCATCTAAAGTTAAATCGTAAATGTATTTCATCATTACTCCAATACCATTGATAATAAATTCCGTCCATTACAGAAATCCCTACCCGACATTACTTTTTTTCCTGGTATTTGTAGTTCATCAATTTGTAATGCACCCTCACCACAACCTACAATTAAGCCATTACGGGCATCGCAACGCACCACTAATCCAGGCTCAGTCTGCACATCATTTAAAGCCGTGGCACGATAGACCTTAATTGGCTCATTGTTTAAGATAAAATATGCCATTGGCCAAGGATTTAAACCTCGAACAAAGTTTACTAAATCCGTTACATTGCGTCGCCAATCAATTTTAGCCATATTTTTATTCAACATTGGTGCTATCGTTGCCAAATTATTATCCTGAGGTACAAATTGAGCAGTTCCTTGCTCTATTTGTTTTAAAGCATATAACAAAGCTTGAATTGCAATCGGAGTCATTGCCTGAAGAACTTCTCCGGCCGTTGCTCCGGAGCTAATTTTCATCGGTAATGAATAAATTATTGGACCAGAATCTAAACCTAATTCTGTTTTTAGAATTGTCACACCCGTTGTTTTATCACCGTTAATTACTGCCCATTGCACAGGAGCTGCACCACGATAATGTGGCAATAAACTACCGTGAACATTAATCACTCCATTCGGAGTAGCATCTAAAATACTTTGTTTTAGTATTTGCCCAAAAGCACAGGTTACAATAATATCCGCTTGATATTCACTTAATAATTGGACTTCATTACTGATTTTAGTTGGTTGCAGAACCGGAATTTTATGTTCTATTGCAAATTCTTTAACCGCACTCATATGTATTTGATGTCCACGACCTGCCAACGTATCCGGCTGCGTAACAACACATACAACTTGATGTTTATCTAAAATACCTGATAATACATCAGCGGCAAACTTTGGTGAACCCATAAAAATTATTTTCACATCTACACTATAACACAGAAAATAAATTTTTCAAATAAAATACATCCTATTATCTTTAAATCGTTCATTAAAACAAATCTATATATAGATATTGTTATTATAATAATAAATACAATATATAGTATTTTATAAAAACTAGACAAAATAACACTACTTTGCTATAATATCAATATGGCTCGGTTAACAATTATTAAACAAGATAATCCATTAATTCGTAAAACAAGTAAAACCGTTGATGATTTTTCACCACGATTACACGAAATTTTAGACAATATGTACGAAACATTACTCCACGCTAATGGAATGGGATTGGCAGCTGTTCAAGTTGGCATCTTATATCGTATGGCAATAATTCTAACTGAAGAATATGGTGTTATTGAAATTATCAATCCCATCATTAAAACAGCCAAAAATCAACGCATTGATACCGAAGGTTGTCTTTCCTGTCCCGGTATCAGTGGCCGTGTTCGTCGTCCACATTTTCTTATCCTAGAATACCAAGATCGTAACGGCGCTAAACAAACCAGAACTTTTCATAATATGGATGCTGTTTGTTGTTGTCACGAAATTGATCATATGAATGGCATACTTTTCATTGATAAATTAGAAAAATAATTAATTCGGAATCTCTACATCCGACATCTTTTCTATAAACACATCTAACTCATCAAAACTATATGGAAAAATAAACTTATAACCTGTTTGCCGACGTTTAATTTCGTATTCACCATCCCAAATACTATTAAGCCGAATAATTTCTTTCCCAGAGCTAGCATCAGTATACTCCACCCCATATTTCTTTCGTAAATATTCATCATCACGACGCGTTGTTTCGTAAATATCAATCCCAACCTGTTTGCCACATTTTTGTCCTTGCATATAATTTTTCAGAAAAACATTGTAAAATTCATAATCAACATAAAGGTGTAGATACTGTCCCTTGTTTAAATCGTTATTCATATTGTGAGCTTCAACAAATTTCCACGGATTAACTTTTTCACGATTATACTTCAAAATATCATTCGTTTCAGTTCGTACTCCACAATGCGAAATTGCCTTATCAGGGTTCAAATCAGGCAAGACATTACCATCAAGAAAATCCTGCACATTCTTAATCAAATGTGAGTGTTTCTCTAAAAATCTCTTTGCCACCGCCAAATGAGTCAACGCTGAAGGCATACTCCCATTATGCCCCTTCCGTTTTTATTTGTCTACAATTTACATTACTCGGTCATTAATAATGTTTTTTTGTCGTTCTAAATTTTTAAAGTCCAAAACTAACGGCTTTCCTCCGTGCGGTAATTCAAATGACAAATAATCACCATTTTGTGGAATTCCATTAAAGTAACTCATTACAATACAACCAACTCCCCCGTGCGAAACAATTAAAACATTTTTATCGGGATTTTTAGCACTCCAGGCTCTTAATTCATCCAAAAAATTAAACACGCGTTTTTCAACGTCTTGAATACTTTCTGCGCGTTTAAATTTTTGGCTTGCATTACGATTCCAAAATGCCTTGAAATCGAATTCAGAACGCGTTTTACCTTCAAACTCACCAAAGTTTCTTTCAATAATTCGTGGATCAATTTCAACCGGTGTTTTTCCTTTGTACATTAAATAACACGTTTGTTTTGTACGTCCCAATGGCGAACAAATAACACGATCAAAGTTTATATCTTTAATGTTGTTACCCATCTCCCGTGCAACTTGTTGTCCCTTGTCATCTAATAAAATATCAACAACACCTTGACACAAAGGGTCTTTTTCTCCATTCGCATTTTTATGTTCATTCCACGGCGTTGGTGCGTGTCTAACAAAATAAATCATATACTATATTTTACTATACCAATTTTAATTTGTACATCATTTATCTTTCCACAATTACACTACTAGTTCATTTATTCAACATCAACAATTATAATAAAAATTATTTTTTCTTACATATGTATGATAGTTCATTCTGCTTTTTAACATTCAACACTACTCCAATCGCCATCATGAACACCAGTAAACTGGTGCCGCCGAACGAGATAAACGGCAGTGGTAACCCTGTTGGCGGAATTGAACCAGTTGCCACGGCAAAATTCAAACTGGTTTGTACCATAATCACCGTTGCAATACCATAACAAAGATAACGTCCAAAAGCATCTTTGCTTTGCCGACCTATGCTAAAAATCCGATAAATAATCCAACCAAAGACAAAAAATAACATTAAGCACCCAATCAAGCCAAATTCCTCAGCAATAATCGCGAAGATAAAATCACTTTCCGCAAAAGGCAAAAACATATTTTTTTGTATACTATGACCATAGCCTACACCCCAAAAACCACCATTTGCAATGGCATATAAACTTTCAATTAATTGGAAACCCTCACCTTTTGGGTTTGCCCACGGATCAATAAAGGCTGACAAACGTTTCAAACGATATGGCGCCGCAATTAACATTACCACAACTGCCGCTAACGCTGGTAATAAAATTAAACCTAAAGTTTTCAATCTTACGCCACACAAAAACAACAATACAAACATAATAATACCAACAGTCATTGTAATTGACATATTTGGTTCCAAAATAATCAAAACACACATTACCCCACCAGCCAATAATACCGCCAAAACTTGCCACCATTTAGGTACAGGTAAACGTTGTTCAACCGATTTAATCGCATTATCAGCATTAAATTTCCCAGTAAAAATTCTTGCAATAAAAATTACTAAAGCAAATTTAGCAATTTCACTAGGTTGAATTGAGAAACTACCAATACTAATCCAACGAGTTGCACCCAACTTTGAACTCCCGATACCTGGAATAAAAACCGCAATTAATAATATCAACGCAATAACTAAAATTACATAAGCTAAACGCTGTAACCTATGATAATCAATAAAATACATTAATCCCAAACCGACCGTACCTAAAAATACCCCAATTAATTGTTTAATAGTATAATAAAAAGCATCACCATAATATATTTGTGCGTTATAATTCGAGGCCGAATAAATCATAAAAGCACCAAATATGACCAAACCCAAGATAACAGATAATAGACTTACATCACAATATTTAGGGGTTATTTTATGTATTAACCCCACAATTTTATTCACATTGATATTTTTCGGTAAACGGTTACGTTTTATTTTCGGTTTATGCAAACGACGATACCGTTGTTTTTTTACACCCCCATTTACCGACACAGATAACATATTTCATATTTACGACAAACTGGATGGATTTATCTCAAAAAATATCTTAACACTACGCGCAATTGGCTGTTGCTCAATTTGTTTTATACATTTATCCATAAAATTTACCGTTTGTTCAACTACATCTTGTTTGATTCGCGCTAAAATTTGATAACGATATTTATTTTGCAAACGGCCATATGGACATTTCATTGCCCCTAAGTATATAAATGCCTGCTTTTCGCCATCATATTGCCGTAAAGGTTGCATCATTTGCTTAATAACTTCAATAATTTTTGTATCCACCATTCCAGATACCAACACACGAACTATTGTTGCAAAAGGTGGATACTTTGTCGCTTGACGAGCTGCAATTTCACGTTGATAGAAGCCATTATAATCATAATTTTGAATAAATTTATAGACATAATGATTTGGCATATAAGTTTGTAAATATGCCTTTCCTGCACTACCAATTTCACGACCTGCACGACCAGCAACTTGTGTTAACAAAGCAAAGGTTCGTTCCGCCGAACGATAATCAGAAACAAAACCACCATCCGCATTAACAACAATTACCAAATTAACCTGCGGAAAATGATGTCCTTTAGCAATCATTTGTGTTCCGACTAAAATTGATGGTGCCGTAGAAGCAAACTTTTCCAATATTTTTACCAACGCGCCTTTTGCTTGCGTATTATCTGTATCCATTCTTAAAACTGGTACATACAAATTAGATTGTGCTAACAACTTTTCTAACTCAGCACAAATTTTTTGCGTCCCCATTGCCCCGTGTTTAATGTAAGTACTACCGCATTGAGGACAACGCGACGGAAATGGCATTCGTGCAGCACAATAATGACATTTTAATTGTTCGTCATCTTTATGGTAAACCATTGAAACATCACAATTTTCACATTTTGCACTCCATCCACACTGCAAACAACGTACTGTTTGTGAATAGCCACGTCGATTCAAGAATATCATTACAGAGCGTCTTTGACGCAAAGTTTGTAATAATTCTGCCAATACTTCATTACCGAAAATACCACCATTTCCTGAACGGATTTCGTTTGCCATATCCACAAGTTCAATTTTCGGCAATGGTACATTATTAACCCGTTTAGTTAATTCTAGTAACTGGTACTGCCCCTGTTGTGTCAAATAAAAGCTTTGCACCGATGGAGTTGCAGACCCCAAAACCACAGGACAATGATTTGCTTTGGCGCGCATAATCGCAATATCGTGAGTTAAATAACGCGGATTACTATCACTTTGATAACTTCCATCGTGTTCTTCATCAATAATAATTGCTCCAATATTTTCCAACGGCGCAAATATTGCCGAACGCGCCCCTATCACTATCCGCGCTGTACCCTGTTCTACACGCAGCCATTCATCAAATTTTTCACCACCATACAGTTTACTATGCAACATTGCTACAACATCACCAAAACGAGCCTTAAAATTTGCCAAGACTTGTGGTGTTAAACCAATTTCCGGTACCAACATTAAAGCAGTTTTTCCAGCCTCTAACACTTTTTTAATAATGTGCATATAGACCTCGGTCTTACCACTTCCTGTCACACCCTTTAATAAAAAAACTTTATCCGGTTGAGATAAAACAGTATCAACACAATGTTGTTGTTCTGCATTCAATACTACATTATGGTCTGTCTTTTCAATTCCAATCGGTACTCGACGTTTCCCATTACGTTTCGGCTTTCCTTTTCGAATTGTACTTGGTAAGTATAATTTTAAAACATCAATCGCCCGTAATTTAAAACGGTCACATATTTGTGGTAATAAATCTAATAATTCTGTTTTAATCACAAAATTAGTTGCCAAACGTTTAATTGGTTTTAATAAATCAAGCGCAATATCAGTTTGCTCTTTAACATCAACGACAAAGCCATCAATCTCGCGTTTACCAAACGGCACAATCACACACGAACCTCTTATCACATTTAAATTAGGAGGAACCAAATAATCCCACGCACAATCTAATGTCGAAGTTGTATTTGTATTTAAGGCTGCGTCAATAATAACTTTGGCATATTTCATCATTAATTAGTGTGAATTTTTGCTAACAGCCGTTGATGGAATAATTTTACCGTCAACAACTTCGCGCATAGCACAAGAAATTTGTTTTTCTTTACCAACTGTATTTTGCCCCATATTATGAGCAATTAAATCTTTGGCACGTTTCGCCACCATTGCCGTTAAAACATACTTATTGTGGTCGGCTCTTGCAATACAATCTTCAATCTTAGGATAAATCATAATATTTATTATAACATTATATTGTTTTAGATACCAACTAATTTTCTATGATTTTTAATGCATTGAAATTTCATCTTTATCGTCACGTAAACATTTAAAAGTTGGGAAACGTAAAGAATAGCCATCATCATTTTGATTTTGTGACAATTCGAAATAACCAATTTCAATAATATGACCAACAATTTTCTCTGGATGAGCAAAGAATTCTTCTCGCTCTTCTTTTTCAAAGCCACTACCCACTTTACAAGTATAATGTTTATTATCGGGCGCAATAAACTCCACAGTCACCGCTCCCAATTTACCTTGATTTGCTCCTGAACCTTCTTCCCAATCCAATACACGAACATCAGCTGCATTAAAGCGTTTTACTTTTAACAAATTTTTAGTACGTTTACATTCATAAGGTGCATCAGCAATATTTACCATAATACCTTCACGTCCCATATTGGTATATTCATCGCAGATTGTATCTATTTTAGCAACATCATTACCAATATATAGCATTGGAACTTCTTTCACGTGAGGTAATTTTAGATTTTTCAATTGTCTACTTAAATCTGTTTTACGTTTTTCACACGGAATAGCACTACCACCATTTAATAAATCCGCCTTTGGTAAACAATCAAAAACGTTATAAACTAAACCCGTTTTTGCACCATCACTATTAGTAACTTTAACAGTCATTCGGTATAAATCAGCACTATCAATTGGCTGATTGACACCTAATAATAATTCCCCGTCATAAACCATTTTTGGATCTAATTGACGAACTTCCTCACTTAGTTCAACCATATCATCAAACGACTTCCCCGCACGAGAAAAGAACGTTGGTTCGCCTGCATCATTAAATATTAACATACAGCGCACACCATCAAATTTTTCCGTAATAATAAAGCGTTTTCCGACCACAAAAGCTGTATTTTCCATATATTTTTCAGCTAACATTACATCAAAAGCAGGAATAAAATCCGCACCAAACACTTTATTTAAAGTTTTCTCGTTAGCTCCCAAAGTTAAATCCTTTTTTATAATACTATTCACTAAATCAATTTGCGCTTCATTTAACTCTGCAGTAAATTGTTTTAAGACTGCGATATCTTCATCACGTCCCGTATTATGCATTTGGAAATAAGCTAACAATTCGTGTAAATTTGTACATTTTTGCACCGATAAAGTAACATTTTTGGTTAACTTTTTTTTACTAATTCCCGTAACAATAAATGGATTAAATAAAAAATGTAAGACCTCTTTAACCTCTTCATTATTTTTATAATCATTTAAAATCGATTCTTTTTCCAAACGGGAATTCGTACTAGTAATTTTCTGATAAAAAATTTCGAAATCATTTATTGCATTAATCATTGATAAATTATCCTACCACATTCGTCGCAAGTTACCCAACCATCTGTTTTAATTTTATTTACTAAAGCACTTGGTACATCCATAAAACATCCCTGACAACGATTATCAACCGTTAGGGGTACTACCACATCTTTAATATCACTTCCCTTACTTTTACGGATTGCACGATATTTAGCTAATAATTTTTCATCAATTCCCTGTACTTTTTCATTAAATTGTTGTTCCATTGCTTGAATTTTGGGAGCCACTGCTTTTTGAGCCTCTTCATACATCTTGGAAATATTTTTCAACATTGCACTGGCTTTTGCACCTTCCATTGAAGTTGTTTTAAACAAGTTAGTTTTTTGAATGATTCGTCGTTCTATATCAGCCAATTGACTTTCTAATTTAGTCAGTTTTGATAAAAACTCATCATATAAATCTGGATCTTCACTATGATTATTTTGCGCTTTTTCAATTTGAGTCAAAGTATCACTAATGATTTTAGAAAACTTTTGATAATTATCTTGTAACATTTTAGCATCTGATTCCAACTGCAATAAACTATTCTTGGAATTATCAATTGTCTGACTCGCTCGATCTAATTCCGTTTTAATTTTGCCTTTTTCTAAATTTTGGACTAATTGTAAACGCTCTTTATCAATTTTTTGCGCTACTAACAATTTTTCGATATCTGCATTCATACCGATATAATATCATACCCAACCACATTAAGCAATCACAACATTTCACTAAATGTTATTTTACGACTGCATAAAATCATACAAACGACGTGTACGATTCGGATTACGCAGTTTACGTAAAGCCTTGGCTTCAATCTGACGAATACGTTCACGTGTAACTTTAAACAAATGACCAACTTCTTCCAAAGTACGTGGGCGACCATCATCAAGACCATAACGTAAACGAATAACTTTTTGTTCACGTGGCGTTAATGATGCCAAAATTGACAATAATTGAGTTTTCAAACCTTTTTTATAGGTTTCTTCCTCCGGTAACATAATTGAAGGATCCGCAATTGTATCCATAATCGTACCATCACCTTCATCTCCCAACGGTGAATCAATACTAGTGGTATCTTGACTAATACGACGAATTTCTTCTATTTTATCTTCGCTAACTTCCATTCTTTCCGCTAATTCTGCGGTTGTTGGTTCGCGGCCTAATTCTTGTTGTAATACTTTGGTTGTTTTTAACAAACGGTTAATCGTTTCTACCATATGTACTGGCAAACGCACAATACGACTTTGGTCGGCCATTGCACGCGTAATGGACTGTCGAATCCACCAAGTTGCATAAGTCGAAAAACGGAAACCCTTACTGTAATCAAATTTCTCCACCGCTTTCATCAAACCCAAATTACCTTCTTGGATTAAATCCAATAATTTTAATGGAGTACGATCAATATAACGTTTAGCGATGTGCACCACCAAACGTAAATTACTTTGGTTTAAAATTACCTTTGCTTCCTCATCGCCAGCCGCCATACGTTTTGCAATTTCAACTTCTTCTTCCGCAGTTAATAGTTTATAACGGCCAATATCGCGCAAATAAATTTTTATTGGGTCATCAACTGACGCCTCAGAAATCATTTTTTCAATTGCACCAACACGCATTTTTTCATCATCATTGACTTTCTTAATTGCAATTCCTGCTTTTGTTAAAATTTCTTTTGCTTTTTCCACATCAACAGCCGTTGCATCGTGCTCAATTAAAGCCATTGTTAAATTGTCTTCACTAACTTCACGATTGCGTCCTGATTCCAAAAAACGTTTAATTAAATCACTAATTTCTGGTCGTAATCCCTCAAAATTTACATCATTGGATGTGTTACTGGCTTGTGTAGTCGAATTATCTAATTTCATCGCAACTTGCTTAGGTTCGGGTGTTAATTTACCAGATTTAACCGTTTTAGTTGCAACTTTTTTTGCCGATACAGTTGATTTAACCGGAGTTTTCACATTTTTGGCAATTTTTATATCAGCAACTGCCGTTTTTTGCGTTTTCACAGTGCTTGCAGTTTTTTTTGGTGTTTTCGCTGCCGAACTCGGTGTAGCCTTTGGCGCAACTTTAGTTGTTTTTGTATCCGTTGGCTTCACTACCTTTGTGTTTTTTTTAACAGTCGCTGTTTTCACTGCTGTTTTTACTTCCTTTTTTACGTCTTTACTCTGTTTCGTTGTCATCTTACTTATTCTTCCTCCGTGGTGTGTTTTTCTGATTTTGTGTTTTTTAATTGTTCAATCCGTTTCTGTAATTGCTGAACTTCTACTATATTACTATTGTTCAATGCTTGTTTCTTTTTCCGCTCAAGAGCATCAATCAACAAAACTCGATAACAATCATTCCATTTTCTTTCTTTTTCCTCTGCAGTTAATTCGGTACTTATTTCCCGTAAAGGTGCAATTTCTTGCAATTCTTTTTCATCTAATTTATCATCAATTTCATTCAATTTCAAGTTCTCAGTATAAATTTTTTGGAAAAGTTGATTTGAAAACATAATTTCATCATTTAAATTAATTTCAGCATAAGGTTGATTGTGCAATATTCCCGTAATAACAGTTTTTTCAGCATCTAGTAACCGACTATTATTATTCAATATCTTGTGTTTATTGTGAGTATTGTTTATACTAGATTTTGTATTTTCATCTTTTTTCGGTTTAATCCTTAAATCTATTGTATTTCGAACGACTTCTTTTTCAATACCTAAATTATTTGCAATATCATTTAAATACAATTCTCGTTCGGCAGGATTAGCAACGCTAATTAATAACTCTACTACTCTATTTAAATAGGCTGTTTTACCAACTTTATCATTTAAATTACTGTGTTTTTTTATATAATCAAGTTTAAATTCTAACCCACCAATACTACTGTCAATCATTCTCTGCATCGCCTCAGTACCATTAGTACTTAGGAATTCATCAGGATCTTGTCCATTAGGCAAAACAATTACTTTTACAATTAATCCGGCATCTTGTAAAGTATCGATTGATTTTAATGTGGCATTCTGTCCCGCATTATCACCATCAAGACACAAATAAACTACTTCTCCAAAACGTTTTATCACACTCGCGTGAAACTTTGTTAATGCGGTTCCCATACAAGCTACTGTATTTACAAACCCGTGTTTAATCATCGCAATTTCATCAACGTTACCTTCTACTACAATTAGACCATTAGTGTGCTTTCCACGTGTCAAATTTTTCATTACATCAACGCCATAAACAATATTGCTTTTATTAAATACTGCAGTTTCAGCTGTATTCTTATATTTAGCAATATTATCGTCTTTCTTCGTTGTACGGCCCGTAAATCCAATACAATTTCCATAGACATCGTGAATTGAAAATGTAATTCGCTCAAATTGCGCATCCCAAACCCTTTTTCCATCTTCGCGTTTTGCAACAATTCCCGCTTCATACATTGTTTGTTCACTAATTCCGTGTTTTTTTAACTCATCTACTACCCCTTGCCAACTATCACTATAACCGATGTTAAACATTTTTATTAATTCATCATCAATTCCTCGGTTATGCAAATAATCAAGAGCAGCCTTGTTTTGTGGTAATAATAAATTATGACAATAAAAATCACGAGCCAATATCAATGCCTGGTGTAGACGATCACGTTTTTGACGTGCTTTCAACCATTCGCTATTTTCGGAAGTTTGTGGAATTTCAATATTAGCCTTCTTAGCCAACATTGCTACTGCTTCGTGCCAAGATAAATTTTCCATTTTCATCACCAGTTTAAATACATTTCCACTCTCGTGGCATCCATAACAATAATAAAACTGTTTTGGTGCACTAATTGCGAAACTAGGTGTTTTTTCGCTGTGAAATGGACAACACGCCCAAAAATCTTGACCTTTCTGCCGCAATGGCAAATAACTACGCGCAATATCTACAATATTACTGGCATTACGAACACGATCAACAAATTCTGGTGAATAACCTTTGTTTTGCATTATGCTTATATATACGATAAAAAAGTCAAAAATCCTAAAAAATTATACATACAGCTACCGCCGTAGTATCCGTATGACTAATTGATAGTGCTGAATTGTGTTCGTTTTTATAAAATGGTTGACCATTTTTATGATGGTCAATTACCACCTTTGGTAATTCACTTTTAATTATACCACTTCCCTTAGCCTTAAAATACGCTTCCTTAGCTGCAAATAATCCGGCAATGGTCGATAAAGCACCATTCTTATTTTTAATATATTCCAATTCTTCCTGACTAAATATTTTATTACTAACTAAATTTTTAACACGTTCACATTCAACAATATCAATGCCAATATTCATCAATTACCTCCGCACATAAATCATAAGCAATGCCTTTACTCATCAACCAACGGAATAATTTGCTTTTATTCTCTGGGGTTTTATCCTTGTTACGCATATACTTATTAACACAACTTAAAGCAAAATCATACTGATTGTCAATCATAGACACTGCGTTTTCAATTATCTCAGTTGCCACACCATTAACACGCAACTTATTACGAATCATACCGATTCCCATTTTTGTTTTTTTTGCTTCAACATACATTTGAGCATAATCTGTATCATTAATTAAATTATAATCCTTCAATCGTGCAATATCTGTTTCGATTAAAGCATAGTCATCAGTTTTACGAGCATACCATTGTCGCACTTGCTTTTCCGTCTTCGGCATATTTAAAACATAGGCCACCGCTCTTTCATACAAACTAATTTGTTGTCTGCTTGGCTTTTTATCCGTCATTATCACTCTTTTTCACCATCATCTTGTGATTCACTATCGCGCAAACTATCAAGTTTAGCAAATGTTGCACCGCCTTTTACATAGGAACCAGTTTCCAGTGTCGAAACCTCATCTTGCGCAGCGTGGAAAGTAGCAATTTCATCGTCATCATCCTCACGTAAGAAAGCAAAACTATTAGCCTCATCCGCCGCAGCAACTGCTTCCGCTTCCTTCATTTTTTCCATTTCAGCACTTGAAACATTGTGCTCCTGCATAAAATTACGTTTTTCCTGACGTTCACGCAACATCTCGGTAAAACGATTTGAATACACTTTTTCTTCAACTGGCTTCTCTTGATCTTGTTTTTGATCTTTCTTACGTTTATATGCAGGTGTTTTAATATTATAAATAATCTTATTAATCGTTTCTTTAAACGATTTTTTATTTTTAGTGGCATATTTTTCCGGATTTTTCATACGTGCAACACGGTCATTTTCACGATCAACACGAATTTCATTAAATTTCACAATAAACAACGGAACTAAGTACGCCGAAGCAGCGCCCAAAGCTAACACTCCACCAAAAATCATTAAAATAACCCAAATTCGTGATAAATTCACGCCACCATTAGCTTTTGTATTATCAATAATAAATTGTCCAATAATGCGATTATTAGCTTTTGAGGTAAACTGGATCAAATAAATATCATTTTCCAAACGTTCCGTAAACCGTAAAGCCACACGATTATTCACATTAGCATCAATTTCGTGCAATAAACTTTTCGTTGGATATACTTTACCTGAAACTGTTTTCACAGTAATATCCATTGTGCTTAAACTAACAATACTACTATAATCTGAAATCGCACCAACCCGCACATCGGTAACACCTGTAGTTTGTTCTGTATAACCCAAACTTGGATCTGCTGCACCATCATTAAAAGTTACATTCAAGTTCAAAGTTAAATCACTGCCACCGACAAAATTACTAATACGACTTAAACCATCATTGTTCGTAACATTAATGTACGTCCAATCTTGTGTATATAAAATCTCAAAAATACGATTAATACCCGATGCTTGATCATAACATTTAACTGCATACAGTGCTGCTGGTGCCGATTCACGCAAATACCACGCTACACTGTAATTAGTGGTATCTTCTTTTGAATTAACCCAAAAATTCAAATTCTGTTGATTAGTAATATCAACCCATTGATCATTACGACACACCAAAGCAGTGAATTCTGGACGGAAACTTGACCTCTGATTATCTTCAATCAACCCAGCCGTACTAATTGTGGCTTTATATACATTTTCAGTATTAGTCACTTCAGGACGACATAAATAAATTCCTTTGTTATTAAACGAACCAGCATCAAGCACACTAAACTGAATTGGTTCGTTTGCCATCGGTGAAAGCATCACTTTATTTGGGTTCTGCGTATCAATAACCGGTCTTGGATTAAACATCAATGCACAAAAAACTAATGTCATTCCAACGACAAACAGAACAGAAATCAATCTTTTGTGTACCCGGTTCAAATCTTCCCCCAAAAACTGTTCAAGTATAACATTAGTTATGTGAAAACAGCAAATAAATATTAACAACTAACCATCAATTCAGCATACAGCATTCGATTCATCCGTGTCTAAATGTACTGTTGGAAAATCAATATCAGATTCTCGCACGACAACATTATGAAATGTAATTTGACGATCAGCGCCAACTGTAATGGATATCATTTGTCCATCAGTCAAACCATATTTTTGTAAATCTGCGTGATTGATATGAATATGACGTAAAGCAATAATCATTCCCTCTGGTAGTTGCACTCTACCAGCCGTACCAACCAATTCAACCGGCGTAGAACCTTGTAAATCACCACTAAGACGCACGGGAACACCTTTAATCCCCAACGTGTAACTATCAGTAACTGAAATTTCAACTTGAGTTTGCGTACGTAAAGGTCCTAACACCGCTACTCTTTCTAAATTACGTTTAGGACCTAAAATTGTAACAGTTTTATCGGATTTAAATTCACCATTTACACTTAATTTCTTTACGTTTTCCAACTTGGCATCAGTACCAAACAAAATTTTAAAATCAGATTCCGATAAGTGTACGTGTCTTGCCGAAGTTTCCACGCGATAATCATTTATATTCAGTTCCATAATACTAAATATTAACAAATATACACTATCATCACAAACAATTTTATCAAAAATAATCCACTAACACATTAAAAACCAACAACATAAATAAAATTATGTGTGGAATCTTCGGTTGTATCAGCAAACAACCACAAAATTTAATCAAAAAAACATTAGAAGGTTTAAAAATATTAGAATACCGTGGCTATGACAGTGCCGGTATCGCTTATATAACACAATCAAAGTTAAAAGTAATCAAACAAATTGGAGGTCTTGAACAACTTATTAAAAAAGTTAAAAATCAACCTGATACCACAATATGCATTGGACACACACGATGGGCGACCAACGGTGCCGTCAGTGTTGAAAATTCACATCCACATTTATCAATCGATGGTACGATTGCAGTAGTGCATAATGGCATTATTGAAAATTATCAAGATTGCCGCAAACAATTAGAGACAAAAGGTATAAAACTTAGAACACCTGTCGATACAGAGATAATCCCCAACATATTGTGTTATACATATAATAATAAACACAATATACACAAATACTTAAAAGGACAATACGTTTTTTGTGCAGTAAATTATAAAAAACAAAGTTTATTCATTGCAAAGAAAGGCAACTTGCCACTTTACATTGGACAAGATCAACAAGTAATTTACATTACAAGCGACACACTCGCCCTACCAAATTCCGTAACTCAAATTATTTCAATGAACAACCTAGAAACCTGCGAAATTAACGGTTCAAAAATAAGTTTCTTTTACCTTAACCGCCCTATCAAAAAGCAATGGCAGCCATTTAATCAATCTTTTACATCAAGTAACAAAAATGGTTTTTCAACTTATATGGAAAAAGAGATCAACGAAATTCCATCCATTACGCAACAAATTATTTTTCAATATACTAACAACAACAATTTACTCAAATTACGCCAAAAATTTCAACAAGATTTAAAAAATACGAAATGCATCCACTTATGTGCGTGCGGAACCAGTTACCACGCAGCCTTAATTTTAGCCAATATCATTGAAACGAATCTTCATATCCGTGCAATCGCCCATATCAGCAGTGAATTATCAGAAACCACCCTACTCGACGAACCATCATTAGCTATCGTTATCAGTCAATCTGGTGAAACAGCCGACACACTAAATTGTATAGATATATTGGACACAAAACAAATTCCCATTATTGCACTTTGCAATATAACAACCAGCACCATCGCTAAACGAAGCAAATACACATTTCCACTACTTTGTGGTCCAGAAATCGCCGTTGCCAGCACAAAAGCGTTTTACGCAGCTGTTTTAGTTGGATATTTACTATTTAATTCCAAAACCACAATATCTAGTAGTAATCTTATTAGAAATATCACTACTACATTAAAAATATCACGACATTTACTACACATTCCTACCCAACTACCTAACAAAATTTTCATTATTGGGAAAGGCATCAATTATTACTTAGCACTTGAAGCTGCCTTAAAAATCAAAGAAGTAACCTATCTTCATTGTGAAGGCTATCCAGCGAACGAATTAAAACACGGTCCTCTATCAATGGTAGATAACAAAACACTTGCGATTGCATTTGGTACTGATACTGCAAATGCAATTGCCGAAATCACTGCTCGTGGTGGCAAAGTTATTACCATTCCAACACCTACCCCATCCTCACAATTATCTTCCATTAGTCAAATTATACCAATACAAATATTTGCATTAGATTTAGCATTATCACTAGGTTATAACCCCGATAAACCGCGCAATCTCGCCAAAAGCGTTACTGTTTTATAAAACACTTAATCTTCAGTTTGTAATTCATAAACCGAGTGTGTGTACATACCATCTTCTTCACGAATTAAAGTCATATCAAAACCTTCACGGTTAACATTATCTGCTTCAACACTAACCAATTCTCCATCTGCATTACGCTCCACTACCGCGTGGCGATAAATTCCCAACGGTTTAATTTTCTTCAAGCCTGGGCCAAAATCAGTCTTTTCATCATAGAAAGCACGATAATTGTATTCAAATACTGATTCCAAACCAGCAGCACGGAAAATACGGTTATACAGACCAACCGAACCACCAAAGCGTGGATTAGCCTCCATCGCATAAACCTTACCGTCTTTACCAAACAATAAATCAATATGCACCCAACCGCGCATACGGTATTTTTTACTAGTACGCACAAACTCGCCAAACTTACGACCACAATCATATGCTTGTTGCAACATATCTTTCGGCAATTTGGTAAAGGCCTTAAATTCCATATAATCTAACTTATGGTGCTCAATATAACGATGCACAATTGACGGTAAAATATGAACTTCATTATTAGTAACCAAAATGTGTAAACTAGTTGAACAAAGTGATTCAATGTAATCACTAACCAAATAAGTTTCTTTCGGATAAATTTCTTTAATCGAACGTTCCTTAAATGCCGGATTAGCAAAATATTCTTTACTAACCACGATCGTACCAAATCCGCCCGAACCATAGTCGCGTTGAATCACAACTTCTTTCTGCTCAGGATATGTACCATTTTTTAGGCGTTTAATAATTTCTGAACCAATTACATACTCATATGGTGCAAATGGTAAAATATCTTCGAAAATTTCACGGAATTGGAATTTACTGTCCAAAATTGCAAAAATACGCGGATCATTACAGCACAAAATTCGATCTTTTAATTCCGCTGGAACATAGCCGGCATAAACCGGTGAATACGGATAAAAATACGCATCCGGCACCTTTGCCACAATTTCACGACATTTTTCATTAATGAATTCACGCATAATTTTTGCATTACGTTCGTCAAACTCAACATTCTGACTCACTTGAATGCGTGTCGTTGCATTATGTGCGATGTTACCACGTTTATTATTACCTAATTCAGTAATGCTACCAGCAAAGTAGCCATCCATAGTTTGATTGTAAAAACTTGCTTCGGCATCACCTTGTCGGTAGCCAATGTAATAGATGTTTTTCATTGTTTATAGTAACATTTTTTTGGCAAAGTGTCAAACTAACCAAACAACGATGTCAAAGCCTGCCAAGTTGTTGGACCAACTATTCCATCAACCGTTAATCCTGCCAAACGTTGGAACTGACGTACAGCGCTATTTGTGCTTGCTCCGAAAATCCCATCTACCGCCAAAAAGGGTAGTTGTGAATACGTATTGCGGGCATTATTGAGTAAATTTTGTAAAGTAATTACATTATTACCCGTACTACCCTGTTTCAAATAAACACCTGGCCAAGCAGGTACACTTTCCGTTTCATCCCCCTGTAAAGTACGGTAAACTTGATAAAGTTTATTCCAAGTATTACGTCCAACCACGCCATCGGCAGTTAAACCGAACAAACGCTGAAAACTACGTACTGAATTAGCGGTAACGCTGCCAAAGATACTGTCTTGTGAAACAGTTTGTACGCTAGAATAAAATTGAGCGATGTAATTTAACAGATACTGTAATTGCAATACGTCATTTCCCTTACTACCTTGACGTAAAATGCTTGTCGGCGGTGTGTCACCAATGCCAATAAATTCACCTTCAGCATTCAGTTCAGCCAAACCAGTTACGGCTGCATAAATTTGCGATATTTTGTTCCACGTACTAACACCGACCACACCATCACTGGTTAAATTAAATGTTCTTTGAAATACACGTACTGCTTGTTCAGTTTGCGTACCAAAATTACCGTCAACAGGATTAATCACAGGAATTAACGGATAACTACGATGAATACGGTTTAAAAATGTTTGCATTCGACGAACGTCGACTCCAGAAGATCCTAAACGTAAAGGTGTACCAGGATAAGAATTCTGTACTGAACCAGTTGGTGCATTACTTAACACAATATCATTTGGATAATAATATCTTAAAATTTCTAATACTGATAAACCTTGATTAGCTAGGCTTACCGTTCCCCATTGCGACAAACCGCTACAGGTTGCTGTCGTTCCATTACAAAATTCAGTAAAATACGGATTACGGAAACTGTCCCGATGAGCATAGACTGTGAAAACACCATCAACTAATTCCGAAATATTGGCATAGATTTCACGATTACGTACAAAAGCCATATCATAAACTGTTGAATTAGTAATATCAAAATTATACCCACGCGAACGATACCATTCAGTATACACTCGATTTAAAGCAAAAGTTACGATTGCTGCGATATTTGCCAACAACGCATTCGTTGGCCAAGTTGGGTAAATTTCACTGCAAACCACATTTTTTATGTAATCCTGAAACGGAATCCGTACATTTGCCGCATTACTGTTGGGTGCACCTAAATGAACAGTAATATAATCAGGAACAACAACACTACTTAACACACGACCTTTTTGGTTTGGGAAATTTCCAATCGAATCATTAGTACCAATCTGTCCGTGCGTTGTAGTTGGCAAAGTCACATCAGGTGGCGGCGTAACGTAACTTTGATCTGCGTCATCCTGTCCTTCGACGTAAGGCTCCAAATTCAAGCCAACTACAGTTGTGATTTTATCGTAGATTTGCACATCAATTTTATCGATACTTTGAAAATCATTTTGACGAATTGATACATCACACAATGTATATGCAGTCTCACCAGAGTTTGGACGTTGTGAAAATGAACTATCCGGTGCGGCCAAAGTGTAAATTTGACTATCACCATTAGCATCGGTCATACCAGAATACAAAACTACTCCTTTCTTATCTTTAATTATGTAAGATGCATTTGCGACTGGCTCTGCTCCATTTCCAGATGTTGTCGTAATTTTAAGGTAACCTGTTCCCATATTTTCTCCTTTTTTGAACTATTTTAGTCTATGGTGGTAACAAAAAAAATGTTTATACCATAACTATAATTATGGCAACAATAGTAATTGATGCTGGGCACGGCGGATACGATGCAGGCGCGGTCAATGGCACGCGCTTTGAGAAAAACGATAATCTACGAATGGCTTTAGCGGTTGGCGAACGTTTACAAAAATGTGGCATCAAAGTGGTTTACACACGTACCTCAGATGTCTTTGTTCCTTTATTAGAACGTAGTCGCATTAGTAACAATAACAATGCGGATTTATTTGTTTCTTTTCACCGAAACTCAGCCAGTAACCCGATTGCCAATGGAGTTGAAACACTAGTCTACATTAACGCTTCAAACAAAGCGCTACAAGCTGCAGAGGCACTTCAACAAGCATTAGTCAATGCTGGTGTTCAAAGCAACCGTGGTGTTAAAAGAGTTAATTTAAGCGTTTTACGCGAAACTAATGCACCAGCCATACTTTTAGAATTAGGATTTATTAACAATGAACAAGATAACGTCCTATTTGACACTCAATTTAACACATATGCTGATGTAATTGCGCAAAGTTTAGCTAAATCAGTTGGCGTTAATTGTGGTGGTTCAGGTAACGGCGATACCACACCTAACGCAACCATTCGTAACATTCAATCGACTTTAAATGCACGTTACGGTGCAGGTCTATCGGTTGATGGTATTTGGGGACCGTTATCTCAAAAAGCATTAATTCGTGCCTTGCAAATTGAATTAAATATGAATTATGGAGCCGGTTTAATTGTTGATGGTATCTTTGGGCCCAGAACCAAAGCAGCAATTCGTAATCTATCCCAAGGTAGTCGCGGTAATTTAGTTTGGATTTTACAAGCAGGATTGTTTGTCAAAGGTTTTGAGACCACATTAGACAGTATTTTTGGTGCTAACACTGCTAACCAAGTTCGTGCCTTCCAAACTGCTAATGGACTAATAGCGGATGGAATAGCTGGAACAAATACATTTGAAGCATTAATGCGTTAATCAATTAAAAAAGGGCAACTATGCCCTTTTTTAGTGAATTTGTTCAAAAATTTTTTCTGTTTTAATATCTCTTTCAATCTTTTTTTGTTCTTTAAGTAATTTTTTATCGTCCGACATACTAAATTTACGTTTTTTAATTCCAAGCTTATTTGCAACTTTACCTACTGCCATTTCTGTTTTACCGATAATTTCATTAACGATTTTATCTTCATACGCTTCAATAATGTTTTCTTCCGGCTTTTCCATATCATAAACTGGATCTTCTTCCCCAGCATTGTAAGCTCTTAAATTAATAATTTTAGGTTCATATGTTGGATCCCAATTTTCCATTTTTTTCATTTTATTTGCCGTAAGTTTCATACTAGCATAGTATGCACCATAACCACCTAAAAAGAAATATGGCAAAGCCATCGGAAAAATCGCACTCAAACCAGCCACACCACCAACGGTAAGCACCGCTCGTAATGCTCCTTTAACGAATAATTTCTTTTTATTTTCTTTATTCATAATTCTATATGATAACAAAGAAACTCAAAAAGTCAATAGCGAACATATTTTTACTGATTAATTTTACCATCACTTAACAACATTAGAACGCCTGCGACTGGGCTAGCAAAAATAATCGTACAAATTTTAAAGGCCAAACTAACAGGTTGTTGCTTCGCAACAGATTTAAAATAATGAACCGTCATTGGAATTAACCAAAGCAATGAAACCACGTGTGTAATCGCCGAAATTGAGAAAATAAATCGATAATTAATACCAAGCCAATCAACAAACTCAACTACATCATACAAATCAACAATTTTTAAAAGCACACCCAATGATTTTTCTAAATTGGGTATTGAAAGAGCATTTAATAAAGAATATAGTGCAAAAATTCCGGCACGAACACAAACCAAAATCATTAACACTTTTGCAACAATTTGCAAAGCGTTTTTATATTTGGGTTCAACTAACCAACGTGTTTTTAATGATCTGCCACATTTCGGACAAAAATCCATTTCGTTCGTAATCTCAGTACCACAGCGACTACAAAACTTTGTTTTTGGTCCAGTTTCCTGTGTCAAACCATTAATCGTAAATCCACAATTTGGGCAAAGTTCTGCACCTTCCTTTAATTCTTTACCACATTCAGAACAATATTTCATTGTTGCCCTCCTCAGTAATAAATTTAGGGATCCTACCCTTTAATTATTACTATTATTGCATAACATCAAAATTTCTGCAAATAAATCAACCAAGAATAAACTATAATATATTAAAACTGATATTATCAGTTCATAATTCAACGCCATTAAAATCTTTGATTGTATTTTTATTGGCTTTTAAAACCTTTTTATTATGCTTAATTTTTAATTTAGTTCTTTTGCAATCTTTAAGTTTGCTGAAAAACTTTTGGACTTTTTTGGCAAGATTTTCAACATTTTGTTTAAATTCTTTTGGATATAAAATGGGGTCAATGATTAAAGATTCTAATTGCTCAAAAATGTTATTTTCCTTACCAAATACATAATCACTTTCCATCTTCCCTATTTCTTTTTTAGTTTCCGATGCAATCACAGTAATAGCAACAGCGCTGGCACCTACTGCAATTAAAGAAAAGAAATCTTGATCTTGCATTAGTTCATTAATAAATTCAGGTTCAATTCGTTTCAAAATTCCGAACGCAGCAACAAAAGCACTCGATCGCATTACACCCCTTATTGCCATATTTATATTTTTTTTCTTCTCTTCTTCCATTAAATTCATACTAACAAAGATCAATATAAAAAGTCAATACTGCTTTGATAAATTATCGATGAACTAAATTTTTGTATGCCTAATAAGATAAAAACAAGACTAAAAATTCCTAAACAAAAGAGGTGAAATATGATTTTTGAAAATATAAATTGTTGTAAAAGTTGTTGTTGCGTGGACCACGTGGACCACAAGTTTTTCCTGGACCAATGGGACCACAAGGTCCTCAAGGTGAAATTGGCCCAGTTGGACTACAGGGACCAACGATTAATATCTATGGCACAATTTATAACAACATCACATCAAATGTGACGATTGATACACCTGACACATATATTCCAATTAGCTTAAATACCACCGGTCCGGCATCGGAAACTTCAGTAACACCTAACAATTAACCAGTAATACTCCTAACACATTAACAATTGGTAATTTACCTAACGCTATTTTATCTGTTAAAGGACTTTAACAACTCCCCCGTTGCTTCCTGCACGGGGTACATAACAAAAACCACACCCAATAACATATATAATTGATAGGTTATGCTGGAAAATTTCATTAATCAATTATTCAACCATAACAGACTTATATTATGGATATTAATTGGCATTTTTGCTTTGCTACTACTATTTCCATTGGCAACAATTATCTATACTATAACAACAATTTTTAATCAATTTTAATATTATTTAATAATAAATTGAATACGTTGTTAACCTTATAGCCAAATCAATTCATAATAAAAATTACTTTTTATAATCAAAAACGATTGGACAACAATTTGGAATTCCCAACAGAGGAGCATTATTTGATGCAGTCAAACCATAAGCTTTATTAATAAATGATACAATATTTACACCACTTGTTACGCAAATCACCATATCATCGTCACAATATTTTTTTAATATATCATCAAGACATTCATTAACTCGATTTTGCAAATCAATCCACTGTTCATTTTCAGAATTGAATTCATTAAGCCGGTTATCATCGATAATGGGTACATTTAAATATTTGTTAATAATCTCCGCGGTTTTTTTACACCTAAAAAACGGAGATGTATAAATAGCTCTAATTTTTGATTTTATTTTTTGATGATTAAGTAAGTCTGCAACAAGTTCGCAATCTCTATATCCAAGTTCCGACAAATTATCTTCTTGACTTTGTGGGTTACCAACTTTTCTATTTCCGTGATGAATATATAATATTTTCATTAGTAAAATCCTACCCTTTTTAATTTGAGATAATTAAACAAACCGTAGTAAGTTCGTATGATTCACTTGTGGCGGAAGGGACAGGATTTGAACCTGCGGTACCTTGCGGCACACCTGTTTTCGAGACAGGTACATTCGACCACTCTGACACCCTTCCTTAATATCACATTATAACACAGACGATTGACAAATATCAAATATATAATCAGCAATCATTTTTGCACCATCATTGCCACCGGCTTGTAATGCATTAGTTAAATACTCAGATAACATTCCATTATCTAACCACCCTTGGATTAAAGTTCGAATGGCACGTGGATTTTCACAACGTGCACCACAACGATTAGTTGTAATGTATTGATAATTTTTCGCCTCTTGACCTGGGATGTGCCCCGTTACCACAATCGCAGCACCACTGCGAGTTCCTTCCAATAACATATTCGGACCGGCTTTGGTTAATAAAATTTGCGCCCAATGTAACAATTCAGGCATATTAGAAATAAAGCCCAAAATATTCACATTGGCCAATTGCTGATTGTTTTCTTTTTCTCGATTTAATACTTTATACAAACGTTCATCGCGTCCACACACAAAAGTAATTTCGGCATTTTTAACCTGACTTAATTCACGTACAAAAGCCAAGTTCTTTTTTAAATTAATTGATGGATTAACCATTAAAATATGAACTTTATCGGTTAAAGATTTCGGTTGAATTGGCGGAATAATATCTTCACGGATGGGAAAACCTGAAACCTTTAATTGTTCTGGTTTGAATTTCAAACGTAAATATTGTTGGCGCACTGCTTCAGTTGGTAAAAATGTCATTTGCGCCCGTTTATCACGCCAAACTCTCGGTGGATTAACTAAATCAATCACATTAATTAAAAACGGAATTGATAAATGATTTTTACGCAATAAACGTGAAACTGCTTTTGTGAACATTCCGTGTACAGAAATTATCACATCAGGCTGAAATGTCTTAATCTCGGCGAGTAAACCTTTCTTAACATAATGATAAATCCAATTATGTAAAAGATTTGGAAAAATTTGGGAAAACAGGTGTGACATTTTCCACACAAACGGGTGTTTTGTAGTCAAGGGAATATAACAGTTTTCCATTTTAACACCCATTTTTCCCATCAGTGGAAAACAATTTAATTGTTTTACTTCACAACCCTGAACTGTCAGACGATGAGCTATTGCATTAGCAGCTGACTTGTGTCCTGTTCCTGTACGTTCAGCCATTAAAATTAAAACTTTATTCATTGCGATTTAATCGTACTTCAAATTATTATTTGTCGCAATCATTTTTCAGACAGTTGCTGAAACAATTCGGGTGGTAATTGCGTTTTAAAACTACGACAGAGACTTTTTTGTAAACTCGGACTTCTCAAACAAGCCGGACAGACATATGCCCCACGTCCGTTTAAATGTTGTTTAGTCTGCACAAAAAAGGCGCCGTTCACACGCACAACACGTGTCATATCTGTAACCGGTTGCAATTTTCGACAAACGCAACATATGCGATTGATTATTTGGTGATTATTCGCCACCGAGTGTAAATTCCTCAATGTAAGCTGCATCTTCTGCATTAGCTTTTTCTTCACTCTTAACATCAATCTTCCAGCCAGTTAACTTAGCTGCTAAACGAACATTCATACCAGCTTTACCAATTGCCAAAGATAACTTGTCATTAGGAACAACTACACGCGCACGCTTTTCTTCTTCATTTGCTTCAACACGCAAAACAGTTGCCGGAGACAAAGCCGAAGCGATAAATTCCAAAGGATCTTCACTCCAAGGAATGATATCAACTTTTTCTGGACGTATTTCATCCAAAATAGCATTAATACGTGCCCCCTTGGCCCCAACACAAGCACCAATTGGATCAATATTAGCGATTAATGAAGCCACTGCAATTTTGGTACGATAACCAGCCTCACGCGCCACGGCTTTAATTTCAATCTCGCCTTTTTCAATTTCTGGAACTTCTAATTCAAACAAAACTTTAACGAATTCTGGACGAGTACGTGTTACAAAAATATCATTGGTGTAACCGATATCTTTAATTTTTGGTACATAGACTTTTACAAAATCACCAACTTTAAAAGTTTGACCCGGAAAATTATTTCGTTCGTCCAAAATTCCTTCCAATGTACTACCAGGAATTTCTAAGAAATATTTACCGCCATCATAACGGTTAACTTTAGCTGTAACAATTTTATCTTCACGAGTTGACATTTCTTGTAAAGCTGCATTACGGCTACGTTCTTTAATCTTTTGATTCAAAACTTGTTTCACAGCCACTGCTGCAACACGACCAAAATCCTTTGGATTTTCTTCTTGTTCCAAAACATCACCAACTTTGGCAGTTTTTTTAATTTCACGAGCTTCAGACAAAGTAATAAATTTATCATAATCAAATGGGACAAAACCCTCTTCGTCACTATCTAACTTTTCATCTTCATCTGCCACAACAGTCTTGTAACTATAAACACGAATTGTGTTACGTTCTGGATTTAATGCTACACGAGCATTCATTGCTTCACCGTGTGCTTTACGGAAAGCAACCGATAGTGCTTCTTCCAAATCCTTAATAATTTCGCTGACTTCCATACCACGTTCAGTGGCCATCATATTCAACGCGACGAAAAAATCTTTTGATGTCATTTTATTCTCCTTTTATTATTCCCAATCCTTACCGTCGATACCTTCACTGCTGACTGACAAACTATAGTTATCTCCCAGTTCTTGATCGTTTGCATCAACGATTGGATCAATTAACCGCGTAACGGTTTCACAATCAGAATGGTTAATACCACCTTCTTTGTCGATATAGAAACATAGTTCACGATTTTTCCAAGTTACACGCAACAATTTATAACCTGCTTTGGTAATTGCGCTTTGGCATAAATCATAAAACTTATTTTCCATTTACCGCTCCTTTAGGGTTAAAAAAATGGACCCGTTTGGCCCACTTCTTTTAATTTAACACATAATTACCTGAAATGCAACTATTTTATAATAATTATTTACGCACTGCCACTACAGTTGCACAAATAGCGGATACCAAAGCACCAATTCCCAATACAAAAACACCAACACTAGCACTGTATTCAACGCCAGTTGCAACAACATCAATGTTACCTGATAATGCTCCACAACCAATAAATGTTGTAATCATAAAAATCGCAGAACAGGCAATTACCGCAATGCTTAATCCCAAAGTTAACCATTTTAACAAACGAAGTTTCGTAAACATTTTCACAATCAAGGAAACGACCATTATAGTTAATAACACAGCAGTAACAATCAACATACAACGAGCAATTTCCCAACCAGACACTTCGTCATAACCTTGCCAATCATTAATTACATCAAACCATTCTGATAAACCAAGTTGTTTTGTATTGCTAAATCCAATCACAGTTCCTTTCACATTAATGAACTTACACGCTAAACCGACCAAAGCCCCCACCGCGGTTAGGACACTCACAATAATTAATACTAAACTTGTACTATTCGCCGCTTTGCGTTTACTTCTTTTTGCCATATTATATAATAGCATAAAATTTATAATACCGTCAAACTATCTTAACAAGTATTATTAAGCTTCTCTTCCAAAATCTTGTTTTGTGTTTTGTTGATTTGAATTAATTTCAATACCTGCACTTTGTAATAGTTCCAGCAAAAAAACTTGGTTCAAAAATTTACCAATCGATAAATTTTCCGTTGGAATATTAAATTTAATTACTTCTTCTCCATTTTTTACCATTGTCTGATACTGTGGTTGCTGTAAAACACTCTGCACAGTTTCTTCAAACTTTCTTTCAACTTCACATTGTGCCGGAAAAAGAACATTCATACACAAGATACTACCATCTTCGTTTTCAATTGCCCTAATTGGTTCACACTTAAACCAGCAAGGTTTATCAGGTTCCGCGATGGTTCCATCATCAAAACGACCATTTTCATATTTTGGACGCTTACTACCTGGATAATAACGTTCAACCATTTGTGCATTAGCTAATGGTTTACGAACATATTCCACACCTTGATAGATAAATCTAGGTAATTTTTCGAGTATAATCGGTTCGTTATTCGTTGCATTATATAAAGAATCACCATTATAACAAGCGGAAAAGCTATCAACAGAAAATGAACCAGTTTGTTGTAATTTTCCTTGTACATATAAAGATTCCAATTTTTGAGACATAAAATTACCTGCATAAAGCCGAGGCAACGTTAATACTTTATCGCCAATTTTGATGATACCAATATCTTTTTGTTCTTTTTCAACCGTCATTCCCACATCTGCTGGATTTTCAAACTTTACTGGAATGCCAAAAGAATGGTTTCCGGCGCGAAAAACCCGATTCGTACTTTTAATTTGCCCCTGTTCATCATTATCTGGATAAACAACATTCATTCGGAAGTCGTAAACATAATCATAAGGATAATCCAAAGCCAATTCATCATAATATCTCTTGTTACGTTTCTGGCAAACAACGGTACTTGTAAACGCATACGCATAATTCATGGTTGAGTTCAATCCGTGAAATTCTTTTGATTTATAGTGGATTCCGCCATTTTTCTTATCATAAAAAAATTCACGTGATTTAACCCCACACGCCATAGCTAAATCCGAAGCCCAAAACAATCTTCCGTTAATCTCATCTGCAGTCGGAATTACTACTTTCAAACCATCCTTTTTCATACTCCAACTACTATACTCTTCCTAATAAAAAAATCAAGACAAATTTCAATATATTCTTTGCCTTATTCAGTTTTTAACCACTTATTTACGGCGTTTCTTTAATACCACACCAACGATGCTTACAATCGCAGTAATACCTGTCACACCACTAGTTCCAATTACGGCAGCAATTAATGCTCCATTGTTTTTAGTTTCAGTTACTGTTTCACTTGGCGTTGTTTCATTATTTTGTCCTTGATCTTCAGTTTCGGTTGGTTCCGATTGAACTTCTTCCCAGTGTGCCGTCAAGGTTATATTATCCGTTACAGGAGTATTGAAATCATATACTTCGTTACAATTGTACCAACCTTTAAAGATGTAACCATCCTTTGCAGGAGCGATTGGTTGTTCTGCTTTCTGTCCCTTTTCGATTTGTTGGTCTGGAACAACTGATCCACCATCAACATTAAATGTTACAACATAGACATTTTCCCATTTTGCATTCAAAGTTAAATTATCAGTTATTTGTTCGTTTTCAAAATCAAATGGTACATTTTCGTCGGTTGTATACCAATATTTGAATACACAATTATTCTTGACCGGATTAGTGGGTTTTGCAACCTTGCCATTATGTGCAACCGTAACTGTTGCAATTTCATTGCCACCATTCGTGTTGAATATTACATCATGCGCTTCAACCCAAACAGCATGTACAACTTTTGGTTCAGTAACTACAGTTTCATCGTCTAATAGTTCGTTATTTTCATCATACCAACCAACAAAAATAAAACCATCTTTTTCGGCGGGGTCATAGTTATAATGCCAAAATGGTTCACTATAATCATATTCGTATTCATCATCAATTTCGCCGTCAACCATGAATGTTACTTTGCAATATTCCATATGCGCTTCCGGATTTGCGGCTAAAATAGCATCTAGTGACGGGTTATCATTGGAAACAATAATTTCTTCCAAACCATAACAACCATTAAAAGCATAACTGTCAATATCAGTAGCATATTCGGAAAGGTAAAATGACGAATTAACCAAGTGACAATTACGGAAAGCATCGTAACCAATCGTGGTGATGTTATAAGTATCTTCGAATTCAATTTTACAACAAAGATCAGCGAACGCATTATTTTCAATATATTCAACACTGCTCGGGACATAAATGTATGTAACCATTTCACGCACCTCATCGGGAGCATTCCATAAAAAATCATATCCGGACCCCTTCATGATTTCAGTAACCCCATCAGGTATTTCGATATGAATTTCATCGTACCCAGACAAGAACTCTTCTGAATGTCCATCATATTCATTACAAACTACTTCTTCATAATATTGTTCCAACACCCAACCTTCAATTCCGTTACCACCAACTTGACTTCCTGATAGATACAAAATTCGGTCATTATCAGTATCCGCACTGGCTTTTTGTCCCACCGTAAAAACCAATGTTGCCGATGCCACCACGGTTAAGACCAAGGCACTTAATACCGCGATAATTGCTTTTTTGTTCATATTACCTCCTTAGTGGTCGGTTTCTACAGTAGTCGGTTTCCACTATATTTTACTCAAAAAAAAAAGAAAAACGCAAACGTTTTTTGAATGATTGACAAATGTTTTGTCGGCACCATTGACTTTGCATAAATCATAGTGATATAATTCAAACCATTAAAAAAGGAGAAAAAATGAATTTCAATCGCATTATTAACCACGATTTTGTTGAATATTTAATTCAAAAAGAATCCAATCCTGAAACACAAAAAGAAAACAATGCATATCGCACAGTTTCATATTACAAAGGTAGTGTCGGCAAAATTGATTTCAGCTTTGCAAAACCAACTGATCATATCTTATTTAATGGCAATCAAGAATTCAAGTTACCAACTGAACATCTAATTATCAACTCAAGCAACTTGAATCACACCCAAATTATAGCCGACAAACCATTCTCAGAAACGATTCTGCATATTATTATGAACCACAAATTTATTGATAGTGCAGGAAAATCACATACTGGTTTTAACTCATTTATCCGTGACGTAAAGGCCTTTTTACCCAATTTAATTACCAACGACGGACAGCAACTTTTCAAATCAATCATTTTTGAAAATATGTCTGCTGATTTAGGTAAAATTATTGGTAGCGAATGTAAAAAACACAACATTGACTTCAAAATTGAAGGTAATTTTTATAAATGTCCTGTTAAAAAAGTTAAGAATATTAACTTTGACCCCACGGTTGGCTTAAAACATATTACCAGATTACGTGATAATACCAATACATACCTATAAATGAAATCTGGTTGTTATTGCAAACAAAAACCTAATCCAAATTGTGGATTAGGTTTTCTTTTTGGTGGGAGTTCACGGACTTGAACCGCGGACCGACCGGTTATGAGCCGGTTGCTCTAACCAACTGAGCTAAACTCCCGTCCAAATCAAATTTAACAATTTTGCGTAAAATTGTCAATGTGATTTGTTTTGACAAATTAAAAACAATATTGTATAATTAAAAATAGTTGGCCGGGTGGTGAAATTGGCAGACGCGTCGGACTCAAAATCCGATATCGGCAACGATGTGTGGGTTCAAGTCCCACCCCGGCCACCAACTTAACGAAAAACCCCGCCAAAATTGGCGAGGTTTTTTCATATCATTGGGGTTAAAATATTTTATTTAATCTCAATTTGATGACGTGCAGGTTTGTTTTCTTTCGGAATCGAAATTGACAACACACCGTGATTCAAGGCTGCATTAATTTTGCTTTCATCAATTTCTCCGACATAGAAACTACGCGAACACGCGCTGGCAACACGTTCACGACGCAAAAATTTGCCACGGTTTTGGCTATTATCCGTTTTATTCGCTGCAACTGTTAAATAGCCGTTTTCAAAACTGATGTTCAAATCGCCACGTTCAAAACCCGGCACTTCAATTTTGAATTCGTAACCATTTTCAGTTTCTTCAATATCGGTACGCATCATATTTTGCAACTGGCTCATTTCCTTGCGGAACGGACGATCAAAGAAGAATTCGTCCCACAGTGGGTGAAACAACCCTGATCCAAAATCATTGTACAACGATAGTTCGCGCTCCCCTTTGTCTTGATGATTTTTCATTTTTTCTTCCTCCTTTTTGTTTTTTTCTTCGTAGTTTTTCATATTTTTCCCCTCCCTTTATTTTATGTTTTTTGAATAACTTTATTCGTTATTCTGCTACTGTTATATACCTAATTGCTAGCAATGTCAACTGTTTATTGCTAATTTTTTAAGAATAAAAACAGCCCCTCAAAAACTGGGACTGTTTTTTTTGTAAGCTAATTTTAATCAAAAATCAATCTTTCCAATTTTGATTAATCAAAGGAATCAACGCCATAGTAAACGCATCCGCTGTTAAATCAATACGAGTAATCACTTCACGGGTTAACAGACCAATTCCACCCGTTGAACTACGTAAATCATTTTCGTCGAAAATACGATCCATTACCGTGCCAAGAGTTTCTTTCTTAATTGCCTTAACATATTTTTGTGGTACCGGAAAGCCGGCACTAGTCCCCTGACCAATTTCACCCTTAACATTTTTGATAACCGCAACATTAACAATTTCCCAAAAGCCCAATTCATTTACCATACCTGATTCAATTGCCATAAAGTAATCTGCCATTAAATGTTTTTCGCGCGCATATTTGATTAAATTATCGACGCGATTTAATGCCCCACGATAAGTTTCTATTCCCACAGGTTGTTCCGCTACGTTGGATTCAATTTTTATACCTTGAATTTCAACCTCGCTGAAATACCGCTCCAAAGCGATTTGCGCCCCCTTAATTTTTCCTGGATTTTTTGTGCCAATTAACACTTTCATTTTTCTTTCTCCTTTTTTATTTTTTTTTGCTGTCATAAAAAAAATCTTACGAATAAACAAAAAACAGCATTGTTGTTTTATGTCCATTCATAAGAATTTTCGAAAGAAATTCCCGTTTTCAACGTAATCCGGAATGGTTATAAGGGATTACATAACTATGTTACACGTTTGCTTTAAAAAAGTAAATATCTTTTCAGATGTATTAAAAACGACTTTTCTCATAAATATCCAAATTCATTAATCTTGTTATTAATTTTTCATAAGGAGTTGTATAATCCGGATTAAAATATTTGTTTCTATTGAAATGACGTAACTTTCGTAATGCTTCATCTTGAAGACGTCTAACATATTCTCCTGACACCCCCATTATAGAGCCAACCTCATCCAATGTACGCTCAAGACCATCGTCAATTCCATAACGTAAACGTAAAACCTTTGCCTCACGTTCCGGTAACATCGCTATTTGCTTCTTTAACTCGTCATTTAAAACTTCGTCTTCTACAATCGCAATTGGGTCATTTTTGTGATTTAATAATGCATTATTAATCTTAAGTCCACACTCATCAAATGAGTAAGCTAAATTGGTTAATTTATTAATACTGATAGTATCTTTTTCTTGTTTATATTTTTTAACCGAACTGTGATTAATACACAAATCAATAGCTTCATCAATATCTGATGTCAATTTATAAGCACGTTTCAGACTATGATCGTTAATTCCATATATTTTTGCAATTTGCTCAATTGGCATTCTTTTACCAAAAAAATCAATGAACGCATATTCATATGGTCCTCTTCGCACTGCTTTTGCCTCTACAACAGCCTTATCAATATCTCCATCAGTTAAAGTATATTTGTTTCTTAACGTAATATAATTTATTTCATTTTTTCTAGCAATATCACTCATAAATAATTTTTCGCCTTGATAATTAATTTTTTTTGAATTGTCCATTCCAACATTTCCTTTTTTTTGATAATTAATTATATAGCACAGTACAAAGTCAAAATCAATACGTTACATAGAAAAAAATGACAATTTTTATTAATTAAAAGACTAAAAAAGAACACCCAGAAACTACTTCTTTCCAGGTGTTCAATTTAAGTTTTGGTGGAGACGCCGGGGATTGAACCCGGGTCCGCTTGGTTTCTTGTTCGTACTTCTACATACATAGTCGTTATCAAAAATTGACCACCAACCTAACGACAAATTGTCGTAGTCAAGGCCGACTTTTGGTGCCACGTACCGTCACCGTCTTGCCGTGGTTACGTTACGTCGTTGACTCTTTGTTTGCAGACGGTCGTTAGAAAGAGTTAAAACGTGTCGTCCGCCTAAACTTTAACTACAATTAGGCAGCTAAAGCAAGGTTTGTTGCATTTTTGTTTGCATTTAATTTTTTGTAACCAATTAACGTATGGTTACCCCGCCGGTATGCTTTACGAACCGTCCGCCAAACGTCGAAGCCAATCGCCCCCACGAATTAGAACTTTCGGTTCTTTTTAATTATATCACTTTAAGTGTTAATTTTGCAACCATACGCCACATAATTATAACAATGATTGATTTACATAATGACGCACTGTTAGCCTTACCACGCGACGAACTACTCACCTACTTACGCCAAGCCAAAACCGCTGGTGTCGACGAAATTTGGTTGTCAGTTTGGACTACCGAGCTAGCCGACCCATTAACTGTTATCGCCGAAAAGAAATCTTTTTTAGACCGAATCAAAAACAATCCCGATTATCCACTTTGTCGTTTACACATTGAAGATGCTTGGTTTTTAACCGCTGAAAATCTTGATGAGTTCATTGCACTCCATCCGCACAGTGTCGGTCTAACTTGGAATATGGCCAATCAACTTGCTAGTGGTGCTTACAGTCGTGGTGGAATTACAACTTGGGGTTATCAGGTTATTCAACGGCTTGAAAAAGCGGGCATTCAAATTGACACTGCCCACCTTAACCGACGCAGTTTTTGGCAATTTACACGGGTTACTACACGTCCATTAGTCTGCACACATACAGCATTCGCAGCCGTTTATCGCCACCCACGTAATCTATCTAACCGACAAATTCGAGCTATTATTAAGTCTAACGGTCTAATCGGTTTAGCACTTGTACCTAAGTTTTTAACCAACACCACTACATCTTGCAGTGCCTATGATTTAATCAAACACATTCATTATTTTAAAAAACATTTTAGTAATGCAACTTTACATTGGGGCACGGATTTTTACGGTACCAAATACCTACCACAACACATTCAAAACTACAACAACCTGATTCATTTATTAGATACCAATATTATTGGATATTCAGTCTTACATCAACCAATTATAGCTTACCAAATCGGCAAACCGAATGCACCACATCGTTTATTGGTTACCGCTGGAATGCACGCACGCGAATGGATTGGGTCATTAGTTTTACAAACGTGGTTACAACAACCCACTATTCCATCAAACGTTTGTCTTACAGCCGTTATTTGTTGTAATCCCGACGGTGTTTGTCTTGCCACTAATCAATTAACTAAGTTATCAAACCGACAACGCAAATTTTTAATGCGCATCAACCATAATTCACCTGATTTCAAATTATGGAAAGCCAATATCAACGCTGTCGACTTGAATGTTAATTTCGATGCCGGTTGGGGACTTGGCCATACCAATTTACGCACCCCCGCACCAGCCAACTATATCGGACCTGAACCACATAGCGAACCCGAAAATCGCGCAATATTACGTTTAATCAAAAACTTTCAACCAACAGCTAGTATCGCTTTACATACCAAAGGTAATGTAATTTATTATAGTCGTCACACTGACAAATTAGCCGCAGAAAAGTTAGCACAAAGCATAAATTTTCAAGCCAAATTATCTACTGGATCCTACGGCGGTTTAACCGATTATTTAGCTTTACGATGTAACATTCCATCATTCACGATTGAACTTGGTAACAATCGGTTTAAACACCCCTTGAAACAAAAACACCTACCTATACTGATGCCAACCTTAAATCAAATATTTAATTATTTTTTTACCGGCGAATAGAACATTTCGCCTTCGTGACTTTGGAAATAAACACCAATAATATTCGGACGTTTACTGTTAATAATTGTATAGGCTGCCCGTTTACGTGCACCACCAATAATATTACCAGCCACCTTCATATTGGTTTCAATGAACACATTATAAGCACGAATCTGTCCCATATTATCCACAACTGTGATACCATCAAAATTTAACATTGTTAAAAATACATCGGACATTGTTGTCAATTTTTGTTCGTTGTATTGATTAGTTTGAGCAAATAACTTCGACAAGTTAATTGGCTCAGTTAACCAAATACCATCCTCAAAGAATGAATCTGGTTTATAATCTGAATCCACTACGACACAAATAGTTCCATCAACTAAACGCGAAACATTACGGAAAATGTTACGGTACATATTTTTAATGTCTTGTAGTTTTTTTGCGCTAGTGCGTAATTTAGAAAAGCTGGCATCAACAAATTCTTTAATCTCATCTTCCCAGTTATTTACTACACGGATATCCAAGGCAAAATTAACATTAACCACACGACCTTTCAAACTACGCATCGTAATGGTCCAAGTGTTTTCCGCATAGACATAAATACCAAATAATTTATTACTTTTTTCTTGTAGAGTTTGTGATTTAAACAAAATTGTTTCTAGATTTTCGTCTTTAATACTATTAATAATTCTGAAAATACCATACTCAATTTTTTCATCAGAAATAGAAACATAAACACACCAATATAAATTACAGAACGGCACTAAACTTTTTAAACGTGATGCAAACATATTTTCATTAGCATCATTAAACAATACAATTTTTGTAGCATTAGGAATGTTCTTTACTACCATATCAATGTTATTCGTAAAGAAAATTGCTGGTTTATATTTGTGTCCCTCTTCTTCATAATTTGCAATTTGAGGAAAGAAATTTAAAAAACGATTTTGTAATTTCAAAGGAAAAGTGCCCGAAAACTCTGTTGTCAAAAAATCAACAATTTTGGTTTTAGCGTCAATATAAAAGATATTCTCGTTCACTATCCTAGTTGTACATTATTTTGTGCCGCAAAGTCAAGAATTTCTTGATGAATTTTGTTAATTTCGGTTTTGTCAAGCGTTTTTTCCGTACTAGAAACTGTAAAAGTCAACGTAAACTTATTACCATACACTGCTTTTAAACAACGTTTAGTTACCAATGGATTATGATACTGACTCCAAATTGTATCTAATGCTGCATAATTATTTTTCCAAACAAAGGTGAAATCTAATTCAGTTTTAGGAAACTTAGACAAAATTGGTGCTCGTTCTTTACTTACATTTTGGAAATCAATTTGTGATAAATTAATTTCAAAACCAACAGCATTCGACATTACCTGAGGATGTATAATACCAATCATACCAACCACAGTTTTACCACATAAGATTTGTGCGTGATTAGTTGGGTGCCAGAAGTTCAAATCTGACTGTTGTAATTGATAAGCAATTTTAATGCCCAAATGTGCAAATAAATCTGTTACCATTTCGCTGACTGTTTTATAGTCCATGCCTACCGCAACTCCAGCTAAATGTTCATTTTCAATTTCTTTTTCATTAATTACACGACCAATCTCAAACACACGCACATCGGGTTGATGTTTATTGTTTTCTGCTACCGTTAACATACTTGGTAACATTAAACTACGAATTTGGTCATCACCCTGATTAAACGGATTAGCAACCGTCGCATATGATGGTGCTTCCACCCCAAGACGCTTCAACACTTTAGTGTCGTACCAAATAT